>Ga0190273_10000005_pt1 | contig 288808 bp, 254 predicted proteins | sample Popmic504IS_FD_134513 | JGI IMG/M metagenome (GOLD analysis project Ga0190273, IMG submission 134513) | Populus adjacent soil microbial communities from riparian zone of Shoshone River, Wyoming, USA - 504 IS | ecosystem: Environmental > Terrestrial > Soil > Riparian zone > Trees stand...
CTGGACAAGGACATTATTCAGAAGCCTTAGCGGCCTATGAGGCTGCTAAACCGGGCTATAAAAAACTAGGAACCGACCATCCTGATTACGCCAGACTGATGATGAATATTGGAATTGTTTATGATGAACAAGGCCATTATTCTGAAGCATTGGCGGCCTATGAGGCTGCTAAACCGGGCTATACAAAGCTGGGAGCGGATCATCCTAACTACGCCAGCCTAATGATGAACATTGGACTTGTTTATGCTGGACAAGGACATTATTCTAAAGCTTTAACTGCCTTTGAAGCCGCTAAACTTGGCTTTACAAAACTGGGTTTGGAACACCCTAAATACGCCAGGCTCATGATGAATATGGGAGCAGTTTATAATGAACTGGGAGAATATCCAGAAGCCTTAAATTCCTACGAGGCCGCTAAACCGGGATATACAAAACTGGGAGCAGATCATCCTAGCTATGGAAGGCTTATGGGGAACATTGGAATTGTTTATGATGAACAAGGCCATTATTCTGAAGCCTTAGCGGCCTATGACGCTGCAAAACCGAGCTTTGCAAAATTGGGAATGGATCATCCTGACTATGCAAGACTCATGATGAATATTGGAATTGTTTATGATGAACAAAGCCATTTCTCTGAAGCTTTAGCGGCCTATGACGCTACAAAACTGGGTACGGATCATCCTAGCTATGCCAGACTCATGATGAACATTGGCGATTTATACAAAAAACAGAATCATCTTTCTCTCGCTAAAGTCTATTATCTACAAGCAGAACCAAGCATTCAGAGACTTCCACAAGATCATCCTTTACGTTCCTCCCTCCAGAGCAGATTTAAAGAGCTAGACTCCATACAAGCAACCAAGTTAAATAATTAAACTTTAGCCTTTTCAGGGCGGTTATTCGTAATGATAACGGCTAAGCCATAACTTCCTAAAGTATTGATTTTTAAAAAATGTAAGGCGGATGAAGAGCTACCTCATCCGCCTTATAAAATTCCCCTCTGAGAAAGTAGCCACGGGTGTAGCTACAATTTTCCGAGCCTATTGATTCACTAGGAATTTTTACTAGTTTTATTGGGACTTTTTCCACTTCCATCATAGGCCCGTAAAACTCTATACACATCGCGCTAGCAGCAATCCTCCTGGATAATGATTAAAAAATGCAAGAGCAAGCCCATTCGGGCCTTCCTATTATTCCAAAATCATGATATAAGCTCACTTTCTATCCTGTAAAAAAGCAATCCTGCTAAGAATAATCACCTTTGAAGGATGTATCGTTATGCAAGTGAATGCTTTCGCTAATCAACAACAAGAACAGGCTATCAATAAACTCCGTTCGGAGCGTTACTCCGAAATCATGGGGCATGAACAAGCGCATCAATCAGCCGCCGGGGGATTTGCAGGTGGTATTACTATTAATTACGACAAAAATGGAGTTGCAGTCTCAGGCTCTGTACCCATTACCATTCCTGCCATGGATATTTATAACCCTAGTAAAAGCATAGCCGCAGGGAACACTATTCGTGCAGCGGCATTGGCACCTTGCAACCCGTCTTCTGCTGATAAACGTGTTGCAGGAATTGCAAGCGGATTAATCGCTAAAGCACAGGACTTAATCAGCTATCTTGGTAGATATGCCTCTTCTATTAAGGGTTCTCACGGACTTAAGCCACCCAATCCATTTGTATAGAGCTTCCTTTCTAAAACTTCTCTACAAGAAGGAGATAAACGAGAACGCCTTTACGAGAATGGCATTAGAAGTGGTGAGGGCTGCGATTAATGAAATTGTATGCAGTTCAGCAACAAAATTATGCTGTAAAACTAACTTGAGAGTTAGAATTATTGGGATCAAAGTGCAACGCTTTGTCACCAAATTGAGTCATCTTATCTAATAAGGTTTGTGCAAAATTGTTCTGAATTGCCTCTATGGCAGTAGTTGGTTTTTTATGTTGACTGAGATAGCTAGTCAAGTCATCGGCAATAATAATACCATCTGGATTTTTATTGCCTCCCGCCACATCGAAGTTTTTTAGAAAGTAGTTATCTGGCCCACTATTATTCTTAACGTAGTTTTGTAAATCATTATTATTATTGATTGCTGGGGAAGACGCAGGAAACATGCGATTAAGTGCAGCAGATAATGCTCCAATGGACATATATTTATACCCTCTCTACTCAACACAAGATAAAGAACTTGTATTGGCTACCTAAAACTACTCTTATAAAATTAAAACGAAAAGAATTGAAGGATTGCCCACACTAATTTTTATGTGCTACTGCTGGAATAGCGAATGCTCTTGGTTATTTCTCTTTGTGTAACTGTATTAGCCCTCCCCTTGTCCTTAACGCCCTAAGTTAGACTTCAAGGCTGGTAAAATTGTAAGGGGAGGACTAACAAAAGAATCTTCTTATTAAGGTTGTGTCATGGCTTCTGGGGAAAGTAGCTCTTTCAAGCGCTCCCGAGTCAGCTCTTGGCCTGAGCTCGGATCTTTTACTTTCAGGGCAATCACGGCATCTGGGACGCTAATCCCCTCTTTGTTTACTTTTTTTGCAACTTCTGCAGCTTTTTCGTAGCCAATAATCGGGTTCAGTGCGGTAACCATCTGAGCGCTGTTTTCCAAACGATAGTCCGAAATTTCAGCATTCGCTTTAATCCCGTCAATCAGCTTTTCAGCAAATACAGGCAAGGCGCTGGTTAAAATACGCATCGACTCTGTCATTTTCATCAGAATGGTCGGCATCATAACATTCAGCTGTAACTGACCATTTTGCACACAGAGGGAAATGGTATGGTCGTTACCTTGAACAATGTAAGACAACTGATCCATCAACTCAGGATAAATAGGATTGACCTTACCCGGCATAATGGAAGATCCCGGCTGCCAGTCTGGAATACTCAGTTCAGCCAAGCCAGTGCGAGGTCCCATAGAATACAGCTTGATATCGTGAGCCAATTTTTCCATTTCCAATGCAACACTGCGCAAAGCAGCAGAATAATCCCCAAAAAGCCCGAAAGAGCTGGTCGCCTGGAAATAATCTTTTGTCATTTCAAGGGGGAAAGCGGTAATTTCAGCCAGGTTTTTGGTTACTTTCTCGCGGTACTGAGGATGGGTATTCAAACCAGTCCCCAGCGCAGAAGCTCCCAAACCAATCCGGTGCAAGCGCTTACTGGCGAATTCAACGTTTTCAATGGTATCCGCAATGGCGTTGGCATAAGCACCAAACTGCTGCCCAAGGGTCAGGGGTACAGCATCTTGCATGTGGGTACGACCGGGAATCAGGAAAGACTTGTATTCATCTGCCTTATTACGCAAGGATTTCTCAAAACGCTTCAAAGAGTCAATTAAGGGTCCATGCATCGACAGGAAGGTTAAACGCATCACAGTGGGGGTGACATCGTTGGTAGACTGACCGTAGTTCGCATGGTCGTTCGGGTGGACCGTGTACTCACCTAATTTGCCGCCCATGAGTTCGGTCGCGCGGTTAGCTAACACTTCGTTCGCATTCATGTGATTAGACGTTCCAGTGCCACCTTGGTAAGCATCCACAACAAACTGGTCGTTAAACTTGCCCGCTATCAGCTCATCGGCAGCTTTCATTAAGGCTTCGCCAATGGCTTTATTGTTTTTGGGATCTTTTTTATCCAATAAACCCAGTTCCATATTGGTTTTTGCAGTGGCCTTTTTAATCCAGCCAAAGGAACGGATTTGCTCTGGCATTAAACGAGAGACGGTAAGCCCTGATATCGGAAAGTTTTCCATTCCACGCAAGGTTTGAATGCCGTAATACACATCGGCCGGGACATCTTTATAACCTAAAGAGTCCTTTTCCTGACGTGTTGCAGTATTCGCTTGCTCTGAAGGCTTAAGCATTTCCGAAGTTCCCATTGACGCATCACTCCTTATTAAGGGTTACTTGATCCATAACTTGCCCTATTGTATCTAAAAAATTTTGTTCTCCTCAGCAATGAACCCATCTAAAAGAGGGCTTTTCACTTACCCACTAGAAACCTATACCGGGATAGGCTATTCTGAAGCTATGAAAGTAAATAGGATTCATCCTGAATTATGAGACTAACCGAATGAGTGTTATACACCCTTCTGCACGCTAGAACGTATTCTTTTGCATTCAACAAAAATGCAATGGGTATAATCTGCACCTGAAAAAGTTTAAATCATCCGAAAATCTTGAATCGAAGCAGCTTCATGTTGCCTAGTTTTTAGCTTATTAAATGATGATTGCCATTCTATAAGTTTGACTGCGTGCCAGGTCTCTTACATTCCTGAATCTTGTCCGCTTTCCTCGCCGATTTAAAGCGCCTTATGGTGCTTCAACCAGCAGGATTTATGCGCATGATCGACCTTCATATGCACACAATATACTCCGATGGTTCCGTTCGCCCAGAGGAGTTGGTTCAGCTTGCGATTGATAATAAGCTCCAAGCCATTTCTATTACGGATCACGACACTACAGAATCCCTTCCCTATGCTCAAAAAGCTGCCGAAGGGCATGACTTAGAACTGATTCCAGGGATTGAGATCAACACCGTCTGGAAAGATAAAGAAGTCCACATTCTGGGCTATTACATTGATCCCGAGAATAAGTCTTTAAAAGAAGTCATCCGAACACACCGTGAATCACGAGTCGTTCAAATCCAGGAAATGGCTCAACGCCTGAAAACGAAGGCAAAGTTGAACATCTGTTTTGAAGATATCAGCAAACTGGCCAGTACAGAGGGTAGCTTAGGACGCCCGCACGTGGCTAAAGCCATTGTTGCCAAAGGGGGTGCACATACCATCTCCCAAGCCTTTAATCGCTTCTTAAACCCGAGCTGCGAAACCTATGTTCGCCGTAAAACAATGACCCCTCATGAAGCCGTGGAAGCGATTCATGATAGCGGTGGTATCGCCGTGATTGCCCATCCGGGTGAAGCTGAAAATACCGAAGTTTTAGCACAAGACTTGATGAATTACGGGCTTCGTGGGCTTGAGGCCTACCATAGAAGCCATTCACCTGCGTTGATTGAGTTCCATTGCACGCTGGCTGAACGACTCGGCTTGATTGTAACAGGCGGAACGGATTTTCATGGCACCACAGACGCCTATTCAAAAGCGTTGAACCGCCTTCATATCCCTTCAACGCTTTATAAAGAACTTCATGCGGAGCGGGAGCGGCTTAAAATGTCCAGCTTCAAAGCATCCTAGACATTTAATTCAAAAAGATATTGAAAAGTCCCTGCTTTTAAATTAAAAGTAGGGACTTTTTTCATCTATCCTCTGTATTTAGCCACGCATGCTGCTGACGATAACTCTTATATCAATCCACATCTCTCTCTTTCCCCTGATGAATTACACGGTGCCCTGACTCACGTAGTCTCGGCACCTTTTTCTTTTTTAGAGGCAAGTGAACTTGCCTCTAACACTAAACCTTAAGCAGAATGACAGCTTGAATCCCCTTTTCCTACGCAGCTTCTACAGATTCACTTTACAGTCTTTAGAAATTCAGCAATTCGGTAATTTTACTTGTTTTTAAATAAATAGGTATCTAAAAACTGTAGAGTGTAGAGGGTCCCACCAGAGATGACTGAAATTGAAATGTCTTTAACCTTAGGATTGATTCTCGAGTCCGAGCAAAATCGAGTTCATCACGATCCACAGGCAAAATCAGAAATTTTGTACCTTCAGCATATTTTTGCCATTCAAAAATTACAACGCTCGGAAATGGGTGAGCTCAATGTTGATAATTGGCTCGGCTTAATCCCCTGGCACAGCAGCAACTAAGTAAACAAAGCGGTCACAACCAAGAAGGAGAAAACAAACGATCTAAACAAAATCACTTCCTATGGAGAGAGATAATTGAAGAGAGATTGTATAAATTTACACTAGTTTTAAATACTAGTGATTCACATAACAAATGGCCCACTTGTGCAAAACCCTTTCATGGCATCTATTGCTGCCTTGGACTGCTTTTGTCGTTAAGGTGGGCCATTCGTTTTTGGAAATTTATTAATGCCTTGTACCGCCATGCCTTGATCCTCAAATTGGCCACTCAGTCAAAGGGCTCCTACTCAAATGCCTGATGGATTGTCAAACGTGCTTCACGGATAATAGTCAATTATGTGTTTGCACACCTAGGAGGTTTTATGGCGACTGCTACTACTCAACAAAGAACTGTTAGTGCTGAACAAGAGCTTCAGTGCATTAACCTGCTTCGTTTCCTCTCTGTTGATATGATCCAGAAGGCTAACAGCGGTCACCCTGGACTCCCTTTAGGTGCAGCCCCAATGGCAACAGTTCTTTATCAGAATTTTATGCGTTATAACCCCAAAAACCCTAACTGGTTTAACCGCGATCGCTTTGTTCTTTCGGCAGGACACGGCTCGGCTCTTTTATACAGCCTTTTATATGCCACAGGCTACGATTTATCTATTGATGATCTTAAAAATTTCCGCCAAATGGGCAGTAAAACAGCGGGTCACCCGGAGCGTAACCATGCACCCGGCGTTGAAATCACCACAGGTCCTTTAGGACAAGGTTTTGCCAATGGTGTGGGTTTCGCCATCGTGGAAGCGCACTTGGCAGCTGTATTTAACCGTCCTCAATACAACCTTTTTGATCACTACACCTATGCTATCGTGAGCGATGGCGATCTAATGGAAGGTGTTGCCTCAGAAGCAGCGTCTTTAGCCGGACACTTACAGCTCGGCAAGTTAATTTATCTGTACGACAGCAACAACATTACCTTATCTGCCGCAACAGACCTAACTTTCACCGAAGATGTTCAAAAACGCTTTGAGTCCTATGGGTGGCAAGTATTACAAGTAAAAGATGGTAACGACACCCAGGCTATCTACAAACAAATTGAAGACGCTAAAAAAGAAACCGAAAAGCCAACCTTAATCATTGTCACCACCCATATTGGCTATGGTTCTCCGAAAGAAAACAGCTATAAAGCTCACGGTTCACCGCTCGGACCTGAAGACGTTAAAAAGACCAAAGAAAAACTCGGTTGGCCAACGACTTCTGACTTCTATGTGCCTCTAGCGGCATTAGAAGAGTTCCAAAAGGCCGGAAAAGAAGGTGCAAAGCTTGAGTCTGACTGGAATGCCTTGCTTGCAGAGTACCGTAAAAACTTCCCTGATTTAGCAAAAGCACTCGATCCTCTGCTTGATGGCCGTTTAAACCCAGGCTGGGAAAAAGCCCTTCCTGTATTTGAAGCAGATGCAAAAGGTTTAGCAACCCGTGCCGCTTCCGGTAAGGTGCTGAATGCTATTGCTCCAGGCCTGCCCTTCTTATTAGGCGGTTCTGCCGACCTTAATCCGTCTACCAATACTGAGCTCAAAGGCTTGGGAGATTTTGAGCCCCCCCTGGATAATGAGCCCAATCATGAAGGTGTTTCTGGCGGTGGCTGGAGCTATGCAGGCCGTAACATCTGCTTTGGTGTGCGTGAACATGCAATGGGCTCCATTATGAACGGAATGGCGGCTCACGGTGCCATCATACCGTTTGGTGGAACCTTCCTAACCTTCTCCGACTACATGCGTCCTGCTATTCGTTTAGCGGCCTTAATGAACCTGCAATCGATCTTTGTTTTTACTCACGATAGCGTTGCTTTGGGAGAAGATGGCCCAACCCATCAGCCCGTTGAGCAGGTTTCCAGCTTACGTGCAATTCCACATCTGCAAGTCATCCGCCCTGCAGACGCCAATGAAACGGCTCACGCCTGGAAGGTGGCGATTGAATCCAGAACCCGTCCTACGGCTCTGATTCTTTCCCGTCAAAACTTGCCAACCCTCGATCGCAAACAATACGCCTCTGCTGAGAACGTCGCTAAAGGGGCCTATGTATTGAAAGATGCAGAAAATGGCAAACCCGATATCATTCTGATGGCCAGCGGTTCAGAAGTCGCGTTGATTATTGAAGCAGCCGAGCAGCTCAAAAAAGAAGGGCTTCAGGTTCGCATTGTATCTTTCCCATGTTGGGAACTGTTTGAAGCACAAGACAAAGCTTACCAGGAAGCGGTATTGCCTAAATCTATAACCTGCAGACTTGCTGTCGAAGCAGGCATTCCTCAAGGCTGGGAGCGCTATGTAGGCGGCCAAGGTGACATTATTGGTATCGACCAATTTGGTGTTTCGGCTCCTGCAGAGGAAGCTCTTAAACACTTTGGTTTCACAGCTGAGAATGTGGTTTCTCGCGTCAAAGCCTTAGTAAAAAAGTAAAGCTCTTTGTCATTCCCATATATGTTGCGGGAATGACACCTTTTACAAGCCAGTTTTCAACCCTACTTTTAGAAATTCAGAGAAAGAGAAGATCATGACAAACTCAAATCCTCTCATACAACTCGAAAGTCTCGGCCAAAGCATTTGGGTCGATTACATCCGTCGCCAATTCCTTGAAAATGGCGATTTGGAAAAACTGATCCAAAACGATGGCGTGAGCGGTGTTACCTCCAACCCCGCTATTTTTGAAAAAGCCATTGCTCACAGCAACGATTACGATGCTGTGATTGAAGGAATGGGCGGCCAAACTCCTGAAGCCATTTATAACGCTTTGAGTATCCAAGATATTCAAAAGGCTGCTGATCAATTTCAACAGCTTTATATCAGTACAAAAAGCCTTGATGGTTACGTAAGTCTGGAAGTTGCACCTTCATTTGCACGCAATAAAGAAGGTACATTAGCTGAAGCGCGTCGCTTATGGCGCGAAGTAGAACGTCCGAATGTCATGATTAAAGTTCCCGGAACGAGCGAGTGTGTGGAAGCCATTCGCGATTTGATCCGTGACGGAATTAACATCAATGTAACCTTACTGTTTAGCCTCGAAAACTATGAAGCTGTTGCAAAAGCGTATATTGAAGGTTTGGAAGCTCGCTTGGAACAAGGCCAAAACTTACAAAACGTCGCCTCTGTCGCCAGTTTCTTCTTGAGTCGGATTGACACATTGATCGATCCTAAGCTGGAAGAAAAAGCAAACGACTCGAATCCAGAAATTGCAAAAGTGGCTCAGGCAGCACTAGGTGAAGTCGCAGTTGCATCTGCGAAAAAAGCGTACCAAATCTACAAGCAACTGTTTGAAACCGAACGCTTCGAGAAACTTGTTTCACACGGTGCACAGCCACAACGACTTTTATGGGCCAGCACCAGCAGTAAAAATCCCAATTACTCAGATGTAAAATACCTTGAAACCCTGATTGGCCCTCATACAGTCAATACGGTTCCAATGGAAACGCTGGATGCCTACCGGGATCATGGTAAACCCGCTGTAACTGTCGAAGCAGAACTCGATAAAGCCGATGCGGTTCTTGCATCACTGCCTAAGTTAGGGCTCAACCTCGCTGACTTAACGAAACAACTGGAAAATGAAGGCATCGATAAATTCACTGAACCTTTTACGAAGTTGATGGAAGCCATTACAGAAAAAGCCAAAGCAAAAGGCGTTGCTGTCGCAGCTTCTAAAAAATAATTCCAAAATCACTCATTTTAAAAGAGGAAAAGGACTATTATCCTTCTCCTCTTTTTTGTGATTTAGAGAAACAGCCCATAATCCCTCTAGTGACTCCTATGCAAGGGAGCTTTTTAGAAGTATAAAAGTTCAACAATGTCATTATTCGAGGGCAATGGTTCATCATGACGACCACACAATTTGAGCTTGGGATTATGGGGCTCGGTACTATGGGCAGAAACTTGGCTCTAAATTGTGCCGATCATGGGTACTTCGTCGCTGGCTTCGATGTTGGCGCAAAAGCTGTTGAATCCTTCAATACTGCCGGAGATGGCACTCAAAAAATTAAAGGATTCACTGAGCTTAAAGACTTTGTAGGTAGTCTCAAAGCACCCCGTGCAATTGTCATTCTTGTTCCTGCTTCCGTGGTGGATACTGCCATTGAAAGCCTCACCCCTCTGCTTCAAGAAGGCGATATCCTCATTGATTCCGGGAACTCCCACTATGTAGATACCGACCGTCGAATCAAGCTGCTACAAGATAAAAAACTGCATTTTATGGGCATGGGAATTTCTGGTGGAGAAGAAGGAGCACGCTTCGGCCCCAGTATGATGCCAGGCGGTAATAAAACTGCCTATGAGCGTATCCGTCCTGTTTTGGAAGCGGTCTGCGCCAAGGTAAATAATGAACCTTGCGTTGCTTATATGGGTGAAGGCTCTGCCGGGCACTATGTGAAAATGGTCCACAACGGCATTGAATATGGCATTATGCAGCTGCTTGCGGAAAGCTATGACTTCATGAAGCATGGCTTGGGTTTATCGAACGAGCGCTTGCATTCCACTTTTCAACACTGGAGTCAGGGGCCTCTCAAAGGCTTTTTAATGGAAATCACGGCCGAAATTTTCACGCATAAGGATGAGGAGACTCAAGGATTCCTCATCGATAAAATTCTGGATGCCGCCAAACAAAAAGGAACCGGCATGTGGGCGTCTCAGGATGCGATGTCGCTCCATGTTCCGATTCCCACAATCGATACTGCGGTTTGTATGCGTGATTTATCGGTCCTAAAAGCAGATCGAGTTGCTTTAAGCAATTATTGCCCATCTGCCTTCCTTGCCAGCAGGCAAAGCGAAGATCCTTCCGTCGATGCAACGTTTATCGATCAACTTGAACTCGCTTTGGGAATGGCCATTCTCGTGACTTACACGCAAGGGATGTCTCTGATTAAAGTGGCCTCCGAGGCTTATCAATACAACATTAACCTCAGCAAAGTCGCCAAAATATGGCGTGGTGGATGCATTATTCGCTCCAACCTACTTGAGCCCATCGCAGAAGCATTTGAAAAGAACTCCCAACTTTCTACCCTGCTTCTGGATGAAAGCCTCAGAGAATGGCTGAGAGACCGCTATCAAGCCCTCTGTGGCGTCTTAGCAAAAGGGATTGAATTCGAAATTCCGCTTGCTGCGTTTTCATCCTCTCTGGCTTATTACCAGGCCTATCATCGCGCCTCTTTGCCATCAAATCTGATTCAGGCACAACGGGATTACTTTGGTGCCCATACATATGAGCGGCTTGATAAGTCGGGCACCTTCCATACCCAATGGAACCCGGAAATTAAAAAGGAGGTTAACCATGCCCTCGTCTAAAGCTGTTATTTTTGTCATTTTTGGTCTGGCTGGCGACCTCTCCTGGCGCAAGCTTTGCCCCGCTCTTTTTAACCTATACCTTGATAAGCGATTACCCGAAAAGTTTTTGATTATCGGAACAGGACGCAGTCCACAGGATATGAAAGCTTTAAACAAGCACTTATCTGAAGGGATTCAGAAATTTTCGCGCCAGACCTATGCGGATGAAGATTTACAAACCTTCCTGAAAGCCATTCTGTATCATCAGCTCGATTTAAAAGATTCTTCAGCCTATGAGAGCCTAGCAAGTCAGATTAAACAACAAGAAAAAGAATGGCAAACTGAAAAAGAAACCGAGCAGCTCTTCTACATGGCAACGCCTCCGGCCTCTTTTGGGCAAATCGCCTCGATGCTAGGCAAGGTAGGCTTAGCTAAAAATCGCAACCATGCGCGATTGGTTCTGGAAAAACCGTTTGGCCACGATCTCGAATCCGCCATTCAACTCAACAAAGATCTCCAATCCCATTTTGATGAATCCCAGATTTTCCGGATTGACCATTATCTTGGAAAAGAAACGGTTCAGAATATCCTCGCTTTCCGCTTTGCCAACCCTATGTTTGAACCCATTTGGAACCGTCATTACATTGATCACGTCACGATTACAGTGGCTGAAGATATCGGCATTGAAAATCGTGCAGACTACTATGATAATGCCGGTGCTTTACGGGATATGATTCAAAACCATATCCTGCAATTGCTCTGCCTGGTTGCAATGGAACCCCCTATTTCTTTTGAAGCCAACGAAGTTCGCAATAAAAAAGTGAACGTACTCCATGCGATCCGCCCGATTGAGGAAAGCCATGCTTATCAAGTGGCGGTGCGTGGCCAATACAATTCCGGCTGGGTACAAGGCGAAGCTGTCGACGCGTATCGCAAAGAAGCCGACGTAAAGCCTAAATCCAACACAGAAACTTTTGCAGCCTTAAAACTCTTCGTGGATAACTGGCGCTGGCGAGATGTCCCTTTTTACCTTCGCACCGGTAAGCGACTCACCGAGAAAGTTTCGGAAATTTCGATTCGCTTTCGAGATGTGCCTCATCAAGCCTTCCCTAGTAGCGCAACCTTAGGGTATCAACCGGGTCGACTGGTGATTTGTATTCAGCCAACAGAAGGTATTGTTCTAAAGTTCCACGCCAAACAGCCCGGCCAGGAGCTCCGTATCGTTCCCGTGAACATGCACTTTTGTTATAACGAAGCCTTCAACCAACGAGTTCCTGAAGCTTACGAAACCTTACTCTGGGATGCTGTAGAGGGTGATGCAACCCTATTCATGCGTGCAGACCAAGTGGAGGCCGCATGGCAGATTGTAATGCCCGTAATCAAGTTCTGGGAAGCCAATCCACCCATTGATTTCCCCAATTACGCTGCAGGAACATGGGGGCCCCAAACAGCTGAGGGACTTATTGCCGCAGATGGCCGTTATTGGCTTAACCCGACCAGTTTAGATGGTTGTTATCCCACAACCATTGATAACAAAGTCAGTGAAAAAGCCACGGCAGCTAAAGCGGCCGCCTCTAAACAAACCGGCTCTAAAAACAGTGGTGATAAAAAACAAACCGATACAAAGCCGGATATGGTGAAGGCATGATTATTCAGACCTGCCCGACACCCAAGGACGTTAGCCTTGCCGCCGCAAAGCAGTTCAGTCACTTGGCTCACACCGCTATTGAAAAGTACGGCAGTTTTGCGGTTGCTTTTTCAGGTGGCAGTACACCCAAATTGTTGTTTGAAACGCTCGCTCAAGCCCCTTTTCAGGACGAAATCCCCTGGAAGCAGATCGAAATTTTTTGGGGAGATGAACGCTGGGTTGCTTCTGATGACGATCGCAGCAATGAAAAAATGGCTCGACAAGCGCTATTAAGTCATGTTCCTATTCCTGAATCCCATATCTATCCGATGTATCAACCAAAAGCCAGCATTGAAGAAGCCTGTGTCTTATATGAAACAGAGATAAAAAGGCTTGGTCGCCCACTGGATTTGATTCTCTTAGGATTGGGAGACAATGGACATACGGCTTCTCTTTTTCCCCATACCCGCGTGTTAGATGAAACAGAGAAACTCGTTGATTATTTCTACCTGGAAGAGCAGGAAATGAGCCGTATGACGCTCACTGCACCCGCAATAAACCAGGCCAACCACATTTTATTCTTGGTTTGTGGGCAGGATAAAGCTTCGATCGTTCATTCAGTCTTGGAAGGGACAAAACAACCGGCAAAGTGGCCTGCCCAACTCATTCGCCCTGAGAAAGGGCAGTTAACCTGGCTCCTCGACCAAGCTGCCGCTTCCCAAATAACACAACAAAATTCCTTTGCCGCCCCTTAATACCACAAACCCACTTTTGAAGATTAGCCTGAATCTGTCCGATAGAAAGCTAAACCCTTTCTAAAAGGCCCAGGCTGTGAAAAGCGTTAACTATTTTATCGAAGGCGGATTAGGTGACTACCTGATTGCCACGGCCTTGCTTCCTCCTCTAAAACAGCAGGGATATCAAATTCGGGTGATTGCTCGTCATCCTGGTGGGAATTTGTTGGAAAATCATCCGCTCATTGATCATCTTTTCGTTTTTCCTGCGGATACTAACTTCGACTATCACCAAATGAGCATCGTGATTGACACCGCATTGCGCTGTAAAGCCGATCGGATTCTGAATAATGCCTATTGGGATGTATCTTCTTTACACGCCACGCCCGGGCACATCCTCAGTCGACTCTGTCAGCATCACGGATTTCCTCCTAACGAGTTGCTCAGCCTCCATTTATCTGCTGAGGAGCTAGCTTGGGGAGAGACTTTTAAAGATTCCATTTTAATTCAGCCTGATACCAGCACCTCACCTTATAAAAGATGGCCTCTCGGCAATTGGGAAAGGCTCTGTCAGCGTATCAAAGGAGAACTCGGGCTTCGCATACTGCAAGTTCGTGGACACGATAATCTCAGCGTCCCCGGGATTGAGAATTTAAATGCTCCGACACTAAAACATGCCATTGCAGCTCAAAAGCATGCACGCTTATTTATCGGGCATGACAGCCTGTTTAATCATGCATCCCAGGCGATTGGAAAACCGGCACTTATCCTTTGGCACTCTACCGATGCCTTTTTACAGGGGTATAAGCAAAACATCAACATGGTAAACGGGCTCTCTAGCCAACAGGTATCGCTTTCAGAACAGCCTGTACTACTCTATTGCCAACCTTGCCATCTGGATTACGACAAAATTAATGCTGGACAGGTCTGTTGCAATCGTTCAACGCCTAATGCAGACAATACTGAGCCTCTACCCGCCTGTGTTGCCAATAATACTGTAGATTCAGTATTTCAAGCCGTTTCAGAATTTTTAAGCCGCCCGTAATAGTCCCAGTATGCAATTCAGGCTTACAGAATTAGCTAATGATAAGCTTAACGCGTACTAAAGCAGCTTTCTGAGCTGTTCATAAACCAGCACCGGCATATTATTCGCCATACAGTGCTGCTGTGTTGAATTAATATCAATGAGACCTTCAGGCGTAACCGTCGGATAAGGAACCGTGTAAGGGCAAAGGTAAGCCTTAGATGCTTCCACATGCTTGTTTTCACGGTAACAGGGCTGGCAGCGGAGTAAAGGTGGACCATTGCCCATACTGGCATTCCAAGGAATACCATTCACCATATTAATGTTTTGATCATAACCAAAGGCTGCGGGGTTCGTACTACCCCATAAAATAACTGACTTTTTCCCTACAGCTCTTGACCCATGATTAAACACGCTATCCAAGCCAATAAAGAGCTTACTAAACTTTAAAGCCGCAAGGGCGAAGCGAATATTCGGAGAATCAATCTTCTGAACATTGGGCAAACCGGGATCATTTGCATGTCCCAGTTGTAAAACGGGTATACCCAGTTGATTTTGAATCAAATCCACTAATATCAGCCAGTTATACAAAGACCAGTTTTTATAGGGAGACCAATGCGTCTTTGTTTGAATCAGTATGGCATTGGAAAACTGACTTCCCCACTCAATCATTTCGTCCGTAAGATTCACGCTAAGCTCATCGCAAAAAGGGACATCCATAGTCCTACACGCTTGCTTCAAAATATGCTCATGGAGCACTTCTGTGGGTAATCCTGGATATTCCCACCATTTTGAATATTCAAAATAATAAGATTGGTCTGCCTTTTCGCCGGTAACTTGTTCTGCATAACGGTAGGCGTCTTCGGTGTAGAGGTTATGGCCGGGCGGCAGAACGATTAAATTGTCGAGATCAGGATTATCTTCCAGAATAGAAAAATAAGCCGAAGAGCAAATACAACGAACTCTGAAGCCTTTTTTCTTAAAAGCTCGAAAAAGCGCCGTCATCATCAGCAAGTCGCCTAGGCTACCCGGGCGGAAAAGCTCGACTAAAGGTTCACTCATAAAATAAGCCTTCTAAGGGGACGCATCTCTATTATCGGCAATTTATAATGAGAGTTAATTAAAGGCTTTGCAGAGCAGTTTGAGCCTCACTATCCACGCGTTTCCCTTGGTGCACAATGGGCTTGGCGGGAATACCTACGACCGTGGTCTCCGCGAGAACATCTTTTACGACAACAGAGCCTGCACCCACCTGGACATCATTTCCGAGTGTAATATTACCCAACACAGAGGCTCCCGTACCCATGGTTACTCGATTCCTCAGAGTAGGATGGCGCTTTCCCTTGTTTTTACCGGTCCCACCCAATGTAACCTGTTGATACAGGGTGACGTCGTCACCCACTACAGCGGTTTCACCAATCACAACGCCATGGCCATGATCAATAAAGAGTCGTCGACCAATCTGAGCACCGGGATGGATTTCAATACCCGTTAAGCACCGTGTCCAATGGGAAAAAAGCCTGGCTATCAGTTTAAAACCACGCTCCCAAAGCCAGTGATTAAGCCGGTAAGACCAAACTGCGTGCAACCCAGGGCAACAAAGCACGGTTTCCAGAGTTGTTCTGGCAGCCATATCACGCTCTAAAACAACCCGGATGTCCTCTTGAAGCATTAACAGGCAAGCCTTTCGAACAATGGCACAAGAACAAAATTCATTCTTGCGGAATCAACTTACCGCCATTGTAAACGAAATTATAATTTCCTACTTCAGATAGGATAGAAGACTATTCTGTAAAACACGGCCTGTTACATTCAAAGAAGCTTCCAAGGTATTTTGTTGACTGTTTAATGCCGCAATTGTTGATGGCATATCGATATCTTGAAGCGTTGCGTACTGCTGTGTAAGAACTGATTTCCGATCATCGATACGCCCCTGCGACAAAGTTAAGCGATTCGAAATGGCACCCACAGTTGCTTGTTGACCGCTAATTGTATTGAGATTGGCTGTCAGTTCATCCAAACGTGCCTGGATTTCTGTCGTTTGGTTTGTATCTGAACTGGCATTCAAATCACTTTTCAAATCGAGCAGGGTTTTAAAAATACCTTGGGAACCAGCCGCAAACGTATTCGGCAATGGCGAAGAAGCTGTTAAAGAAGCACTTCCTAACAAGTCGCTGCCATTCACATTCACATTCACCTGAACCCCTTTTGCGATTTCAGAGCTTCGTTGCCAATCGATAGTCGACGGGGTTCCTGAATAGGTAATGGTATCTCCAGAACGACTAAAGGGAGGGGAATCTGTTTTCATGCCGCCATAAATATAGATTCCACCCACTTCGGTGTTTCCCAACTGAACCATTTGATCAATGATTTGATCGATCTCAAGTCCGATTGATTTTCGTCCATCACTTCCCGTGGTAAAGTTGGCCGCCTGAGTGGTAATTTCCTGGGCACGCTGAATTAAACTGATCATGCTATTCATTGCAGAGTCAGACGTATTTGCCTCTGATACAGCACTTTGAATATTTTTGCTGTACTGCTGATCGGTTCGCAGCGTATTTGATAAATCGAGAACCTGTACTAAGCCGACGGGATCATCAGAAGGACGATTAATATTTTGCCCGGACGAAAGCTTCTGCTGAAGCGCGGACGTATTATTCAAGTTGTTATGTAAAAACGTCAACGATTGTTGCGTTAAATAATTATTCGTAATCCGCATTCCCATCGATCATTCTCCTGAGACTTTGGCTAATTCTTAAAGCGTATTGGTTGTTACCGACACGTGTTAACCTGCCATATTGATAATGGTTTGATACATTTGATCTAATGTTGAAATCACTTTTGAAGAAGCCTCAAAAGCGCGCTGGAATCGGAGCAAATCAATCGTCTCTTCATCCGTGTTGACACCGGATATGGAGGCTCTTTGCTGAGACAATGAGCCAACCAGGGCAGCCTGAGATTTCGACGAGCTTTGATAACTGCTCGCATCAATCCCTAAGCTCGTTGTCATTCCTGTCAGATAATCAACCGGGTTAGACCCTAGTGTTGCATCGGTTTTATCACGCAACTGAGCCATTAATGTCGCATTTCGTCCGTCTCCGACACCGGCAAAGTTACCCGTCTGTGTTGAATCATCACTGGCTGCAGCTAATAATTTGGGATTTTTTATGATGTCTGTATTAGCAACATAGTGAAACATTGCCAGTGGCTGTGAAGGATTTAACGTTGCATCCGTCTTAAAAACAGGATTGCTGGTTGCTAAGCTTCCAGTCAAATCCCGGCCGCTTGTTTGCAATGTGTTGACAGTCGTGACAATGCTGGTTAACAAGGAATCCAATTTACCCAGAAGACCGCGAACTGTCGTTAAAGTGAGGTCATTCCCACCCATATCATTAATCCCTTTGAGAGTTCCGGATGAGATATCGGGCGCAGTACCATCATTGAGAGTAATACCACCTTTAACGGTCCTGATTAGAGACGGAACATCATCAGGAGCAGGTGTTGTTCCTGTATTTTGGATAACCTGAAGGCTATCCATTTGAGTGACCCCTTTGATCATATTCTGGCCCGCAATGGTAACATCCACCTGACCGCTGTCGTAGTTTGTAACCTTAATATCGACAAGATTCGATAATTTATCGAGCATCAGGTCTCTTTGATCTAAAAGATCATTGGCATTAGCGCCGGATGATTGAACCGATGCGATACTTTGGTTAATTTTCACGATAGACGACAACATGGTATTGATTTGATTTGCCGTAATTGCAAGCTGACTGGTAGCAAATGAAGTCGTATCCGAGGGATCACCCACTAGGTTTTTACGTAAATCGACGAGTTGCTGTCCTTCCTGTTGAAAGGTGGTTACCATGTCCGCCGCTTGCTGCATAAATTGAGATCGCACTGCTGTACTACTGGGACTTACGCTGAGCTGTTGCGCAGTATCGTAAAAGTTTTGCATCGCCGTATTCGCACCATTGGTGGAAGGCTCTGCAACAATTCCTTGCAACTGATCGAAAATACCATTCATTGTCGTATTCTGGCCAGAGATGCCATTAGCCAAGCGATATTGCGCATCCAAAAATTGATCCCTGCTACGCGTTACTTGGGTAATGATTGATCCTTGACCCACTTGCCCTTGAGAAAGCTGACTGATTGACGGTGCGGCATAAGGATCGGCTTCGGTGATATCCGCCCGTTGCTTCGTGTAACCCTCAGTATTCGCATTAGAAATGTTCGCGTTAACAACGTTCATGGCACCTTGTGCCGTGAGTAAAGCACGGTGAGCATTGTAAAGTCCAAAAAAACCGGGAGAGATCATGCAGACCTACTTTCTCTCTCTAAAATTACCCAATTGAAAAATTTAATTTCTGAAACCCTGATGAATTAAATACTTATAAATTTTGTTTTCTCTTTTTGATTGAATGTCCCTCTCCCTCTGGGAGGAGGGTGCAGATGGGGGTCAGGCTGAATGGCTCACCGTTGAGTTAAGGCCAGGACGTGGAGGAGCGTCTACCCGACCACTTGGCTTGCTTGCAAATGCACCATAACTGGAACCTTCCGGGGCAACTGCTGTGGCAACAATTTCAATCGTTTCTCTTACCCAGCCTAAGGAAAGTTCTAAAAGTCCCTTGATCTCATCGTTCAGGTTTTTGCCGTCTCTGAGGGCTACCTGAAGATTTTGTTGAATTGTTCTTAATTTACGAGCCATTCCATTAAGCCCATTGGGTAAGGCTGTAATAAGCTCATTCAAGCTCATATTTTCGCAACCCATACTCAGGTGTAATTTGCAGCGTTCTTGCTCCAATTGGCGAGCCCGTTGATTCAAACTTAACAAGGTTCGATCGACAGCTTGTAGCGCTATCATCCGCTCAGAAGGCGACAAATCACCCTTAATCAAAATATCTCGTTTTTTGGTTAAATTCTGCTTATGAGCAACATAACACTGCAATAACGAATCAATCACGCCATGGAGCGCATCCAGCTGACTTTTTTCAAAGTGAGGGATTTTGTTTTCTTGCAAAGTCGTTTCAATCATCATCTGTCACAAACTCTCTGTATCAAGGGAGGGCTTAAACGCGATAATCAGTCAGTAAGCTTTCACCAAAAGCATAAGCGCGTTGAATATCCTGAGAAGTAACACCCACAAATCCTGCTTTTTTAGCGATTTCTTGGATTTCAGGAATCGCACGTGCCAAACGAGCACTGTGATCCATCGAACTGTCATCGATTACAGTATTCGAAGTTTGTTGCGTCCGATCCACCATCCGAGCCTGATTACCAATAGGCTTATTTGCGACGCCTTGAACAGTGGTACCAGTCGTTGGATTATCGATACGGTTTTTACTCGCCGCTTTACGAGCTTCCCAGGCTTGTTGTGCCTTAAGAGCTTGAAGCGATGCAGAATTACCAGAAATAGGTGTCAACATGAGAATTACAACTTCCGTATTTTAGGCGCAAGTAACGTATTCACCACATCCGGTGTTAAAGGTTTTATTGCAGGGAGTTTTGGAGAAAGGTTTGTGGCTGCATTAGAATTCCCCAGTTGAGTTGGAGAGCTCGCGGCAGTTTTACCCGAGTCTGCACTCATTTGAGTAGACATTTGTTGATAAATATTTTCAGCAAGTCCTAAACCACTGCCGCCAGGCTGATTCGCCATCCCTTTTGCAAATTGCTCGTTGAGCATACCGCGCCAGTATTCTTCAGCGCTGCCACCACCCATCATGCTATTTTCACGATCAATAGTTTTGTCCATCTGTTCAATCATTTGCTGAATAAAGACGGATTCAAATTCCTGAGCTGATTTCTTAAGCTTTTTATGGTCTTCGTCCCCAGGATTAGAGAAACCCTGCTGCAACTGCTGCAACTGGGAATTTTGTGACTGCATTTGCCAGGCAGCCATATTCACATTGTTATAACTTCCAAGAGGACTACTCATCGGCAAATTTCCAATTCCACATCATATTTGTACGGTTATATACAATCTCTCTTACCCATCATTATTGGCGATCTTAATAGAGACTCCCTCCACCCATTGGCCGAGTATGGGATTAATATCATCCAAATAAGGGATTAATCTTGAGGTAAATGGGAAAGTCTGAATTCCATATAAATCATTAAATTCCCCTCATCGAAGGATCTCTTCTAATAAGATAGACAGAGTTCATGCAAGGCTCTAGAATTAAGAATTATTGGTCCTAAATACGGTAGTATCCAGAGCCCACGCCGGTGGATTTCTTACAAAGGTAACCTGGAACTTATGCCCCTGGATTGGTTAAGTCAGATTGTTATTACCTACCGAACCCAACTGATCGCCTGGGGAAGCTTTTTGCTGAGTTTCAGTATTCTAACTGGGCTTATTTACGGAATTTATGTTCGCTTCATCCGACAGAGCCAAGCTGAGCAATTATTAAAAGGCTTGCTCATTATTCTGTTCTTTTTTGTCGGGACACTTATTTTTGCCAGCGTGTTCAACCCATTTTTATTGGGACACCTGTTTTCTATTAGTATTCAAACCGTCTTGGTTGGCCTCATTATTATTTTCCAACCTGAATTAAGACGCATGCTCCTATTTTTAGGGCAAGGCGAGCTATTTGGTACAGGAACTAACACGACAGATGAACGGGAAGAAACCCACAGCGATTATCTGGTTAATACCTTAACCGAAACGGTTCGCTTCCTAAGCAAAGCCAAACGAGGCGCTTTAATCGTATTAGAGTCCTCCACAAGCCATGGTGGAGAGTATTTAGAGATGGGTACTGCCCTAGATGCAAGATTAAGCACCGAGTTGATGCTCACCATTTTTCACCTCAATACACCACTCCACGATGGTGCGGTCGTTATCGGGAGTAATAACAGGGTTTTAGCAGCCGGTGTGCTGTTACCCTTAACGGAAGATCCTAAACTGAGCTGGCAATACGGAACCCGACACCGTGCCGCAATTGGTCTCACTGAGATTTCAGATAGCCGCTGTTTGGTTGTTTCCGAGGAGACCGGCAGTATTTCTCTTGCGCAAGCTGGGAAGCTGGAAAAATTTGCTAATGCGGAAGAGCTTCGCAAAACCCTTGCCAGACTTTATCAGGTAGACTCTGCTAATAACGAAGACGTGAGCAACAAGCGCAAAGCATCCCTGCAAAGCTCACTACAAAAGCTATTTCAGGGCCGGAAAGTACCGCCGACCTCTAACAAGCATTAATTTTCGAGAACTTCCAAAACACTACCAGCTGTATAAAGAGAGCCTGTGACAATACCCAGCGCATTTAAATTGACACCAAGTTCTGCACGAAGGCATTCTAACACATCGATTGGGTTCTGAACTGCTTTTATTGAAGGGGTTTCAGATAATCCAAAGCCTTCATAGTATTCTTCTAGAGATTTTGCCAAAATATTCGGCTCATGATAAAGGTTTTCAGGCTCGCTAGAAGTCACAATAATGGCCAAGGGCTGAGGAAAGGCATCCAATAGATCCAACAAAGCTTCAAAAGGGCGGTTATTCCGCAAGCTCAGAACCCAAATGAACGGTGTATCCTTGTAGTAAAATTGCAAAGCTTCTGCCAAGGCCGAAAAACCATCGGCATTGTGGGAGCCATCAACTAAAATTCGTTCAGTAGCAAACAGCTGAAAGCGTGCAGGCCAATTTGTCGTGGCTAGTCCTTCGCCCAGAGCGGATGACGAAATAGTAAAACCTTGCTCTCTGAGTTGTTTTACACAAGTCAGCACAATGGCAGCATTATCCTTTTGATACGGCGGCGTGAGAGACAACCTAAAGCTGTCGCCCGTGGATACTTCCCGAATCACTAGCCCAGTAACAGCACTACTCAATAAAGGCTCAACGATTAGATCATCAGTATGAGCCTGAAACATGGGTGAGGACATCACATTAGCCTGTTTAACAATGACCGACTGAGCTTCAGGAGGAAGGTTACCACCCAAAATTACGGGTACGGTTTCCTTTAGAATGCCCGCCTTCTCAAAGGCTATTGCGCCCAGGGTATTACCCAATTGCTTCATATGATCCATACCAATACTGGTGATGACCGTCAAGACAGGTGCTTGAACCACGTTGGTTGAGTCGAGTCGTCCACCAAGTCCGGTCTCAAAAACAGCGATATCGACATTTTGAGAAATAAAATACTGATAAGCCAGGATAGTAATGAACTCAAAGTAAGTCAGCCAGTCTTCACGTGGCCAACTTAACGCTTCCAGGTGGGCTTTAAGCTCTAAGACAGCTTTGGCAAAATGCTCTGGTGAAATAGACTCGTTATCAATCGCAATTCGTTCACGTACTGTAATCAAATGGGGGCTGACAAAGCGACCTGTGCGATAGCCTGCGACCTTCAACACATTGGATAACATCGCTGTTACGGAACCTTTTCCATTCGTACCAGCAATATGAACAATAGGCACAGCATCCTGAGGATTACCCAGAGTATCCAAGACAGCTCTTACGCGTTCAAGCCCCAATTTCATAGCTGAAATATCAAGGCTATCTAGAAATGCCAGCGCTTGCTTTTCTCTGGAAGAGACTTCGGTACAAATGGATTCCCGAATCAACATGGTTAAATGAATACCTTTTCTCTAAGCATTTAACGGCGTGAAGGAACCAAAGGCTGCATACTATCATCAGAAGGACGGGAATAATCGTTTGAACGACGATTGTAGCCTGTTTGAGGGCCTCCACCATAACCGGGCATAGGTTGATCCCGTTGCAATGGCTGAGGCTGAGGAATCGGACGTGTTTGATACATGGGCTGCTGCTGTCTACGATCCTGCTGCTGATAGTAACTCGGTCCACTTCCGTTTCCATAGTTATTTTGCTGCTGCGGAGGATTATTATCCTCTTCATCCGGGTCTTGCAGCTGCGGTTGAGCATCCGGCCCAGCTGGATTTGGAGTAGGATTCACTAAAGGTTGACCATCACCGCCTTCTGTACCGGGTGTCGTATCCGAAGGCAGAGGGCTGGCAGACATTCCGCCATCTTTATCGCTAAGGTTTCGGATATTGTAAGTCGTAAAATCTTCGTCCTTGAGAGATTTCGCAAAGGCTAAGTCGAAACTACGCGGAGACATATTTGCAGTATAGGCACCCATATAGCCTTTCCAGATTCTGGCCGGTAAAGAACCACCCGTCATACCCTTCATGGGGGTATTGTCATCGTTGCCAACCCAAACGCCAGTCACAACATCCGGTGTAAAGCCAACAAACCAGGCATCCCGGTAATCATCACTAGTACCGGTTTTTCCCGCTGCCGGGCGTCCAATGTTAGCGGCAACGCCGGTCCCTTGAGAGATAACACCTTCCATCATCCGTATCATAGTGTCGGAGGTAGTACGGTTCAACACGTTTACCTTTACCGCATGTTCGCGGTAAATTTCCTGACCGGATTCATCGATAATACTCGTGATTCCATAGGGTTCCACTTTAACGCCCTGGTTCGGTAATACACCAAAGGCAGAAGTAATATCAATCATTTTGACACCGGAACCACCCAAGGTCAGCCCCAGATAAGGCTCCAAGGTACTATGAATACCCATTTGCTGAGCGAGACGAATAACGTTGTCAGCACCAATCTCATGAATCACCTTTACCGCGACAATGTTATCCGAGGTAATTAAGGCGCGGGCCAAGGTCATGTAGCCATGATACGTTTTATCGTAGTTTTGTGGCTGCCACTCTCCCAGCTTAATGGGTTCATCCAGATAAACGCGGGTTGGTTCATACCCTTTATCAATGGCTGCTGTATAGGTAAAGATTTTAAACAAGGAGCCTGGGGAACGGGTCGCACTGGCAACACGATCGAATTGGCTTTGCTGGTAGTTTTTACCACCTACATAAGCCAAAATAGCGCCGCTTTGGACATTAAGCGATAATACAGCACCTTGTTGACGAGCGCCGGTACGGCCAGCTGTATTCGATTGATTAACGAGCGCGTGTTCCGCAAGGCGCTGAGCCCGTAAATCAAGAGTGGTATTAATTTTTAGACCGCTCTGCCAAAAGGATTGCTCATCCAGATTCAAAAAGCGCATAACTCGCGTCATGATGTACTGATTGAAAAAGGGCGCTTTATCGGAAGCCGAAAGGGCACGGCCGTTTGGGTTTAAGCGTACTTTTGCCAGCTTGTAGTTTTCTACTTGCTCAGCGGTTAATTTACCAACCGCTTTCAAATTGTTCAATACTTCGTTGCGACGTGCTTTAGCAGCTTTTAAATTTTGATAAGGATTGTAGGCTGAAGGCGCCTGAGGAAGCCCTGCTAACAATGCAGCTTCCGGGATTGTGAGTCGACTGGGCGGCTTTCCAAAGTAGATTTCACTGGCTGCTTCAATACCGTAAGCACCTTCACCAAAGTAGGTATTGTTGACGTACAACTCCAGAATCTGTTTCTTGCTCAAGCTCTGCTCAAGCTTCATCGCCAAGGCCGCTTCGCGAACTTTACGAGACATGGAGCGTTCGTTGCTTAAAAAGATGTTTCGAGCCAACTGCTGAGTCAGGGTACTAGCCCCTTCTCGGATTTTTTTATGCGTTAAGTCCGTCAGTATGGCACGGGCAACCGCTACCGGATCAACCCCGTGGTGCGTATAGAAACGACGATCTTCGGTCGCAATGAGCGCATCAATAAAATAAGGCGACACATTATCGAGACGCACACTGTTATGGCGAAACTTTCCAAACGACATAATGGGTGTGCCATCAGACGCAAAAACCTGAGTCCACTTGGTGGGGTTAATCCCCTCGCGCAGCACTTTATCGATGGGAGGAAGGTTCTGCGTTACGCTATAAAAGTAGCCAGCGATGGCAATGACGGCCATCGTTATCATAGCTAGCAAAGTACGAAGCATAAGCGCAGATTCCTATTGTTGATTCAGAGGGCTATTTGCTCGGAAAAATACTGCAAACGGGAATATTGGCAGCCGACACTATTGTATCGGAAAGAGACACAAACCCCATGCATACCTCTACGCAGATTCTTAACAAAAGCAAGGACTTGGTTAATGGACAATGGTAAAGGGCCCTTGTAAAGCCCTGCCACAATTAAATGAGCAATTAAAACTTTTTAAATGTTTTTATTTTTATAAGTACTTAAATAAGCAATACTAGCTTGCATAATTTAAGCGCTTGGGGATGGGTTCTAAGGAATAACAGTAATGACTATCAATGGCTCGTCTCTCGAGACGTTCATTTCTAAACTGAAATCTGAAAAGCCTCCTTCGCAAAAGCTTGGCCGGTCAAACATCAATATGCATTCCAAGGACAGCTTTGAGGCAATTACTGCTGCTCGCGCAAAAGGAATTGACGATCATTTATCAGAATTACTGATTGCTAGTAAAGGATCTAAGGCTCAATACCTCATTCCGGAACGTTATTTCACTGACACAAAGCTGCAAAAAGAGTTTGTTCAGAAATTAATCGAAAAAGAAAAAACGGCAGCCCTTCATCAATACTTTTCTCAATTTGCCAACAAATATCCAGTAAACAGCTTGGCCTATTACGACATTATGAAAGCAGGCTTAGCCCTGCAAAAACAAGTCTGCCTCGATAAAATTGAGAAACTACAAAAGCAAAGCATTTCATTAATCAGTTCGCCTCGGCAACATTTCCAAGAAAGGCGTGAAGCAAAGAAAGAATTTCAGCGTATTCAAAATGAGCAACACAAATTATCACAATCTTTCGAAAAACTACCTGACAACAACATACCTTCTGAATCGAAACCCTTATACGCCATTCCCGAAGAAGTGACTACAGTGTCCGAACCTGTAAACCCTCGTCAAAGCATACCAGTAAACTTGGAAAAAGGGCCTGAATGGTTAAACGAAACCCCTGAAGCACTTTTAAAAAGACAAAGCACAGCCTCAATGCCAACTCCCATGTCAAATACTTTCAGCAGAAATGACTCTCAGCGAACATCTAGAACGTCCACTACTTCAATATCAGATGAGTCACGACATTCAAGTGAACATTCTCCTTTTCTAGTTGAGAATGAAGAAGGATTTTCAAAGTTAAATCTAAAGCACGATAGCATTGACTCTATCAACGACACCGGCTCATTAGATAGAGAGACTGAAGTCATACAAATTGGCTTCCGCATAACAGATCCAGAACTCATAAAAACTTACACAAAAAATCCTGGACACCATAGTGTTACCTCCATCAAGGATGAAGCTACTTCTGTATCTTCACCTCAAATGAAAGCCTCTAAACAAAGGCCTCTGAATAACAAGGTCGATACCTCCATTCTTTTCCCAACAATCTATAAGCCTTAAGCTATCCATTGATTTGTGCTTGCCCTGCATCTTGCGGCGCGCGTATACTGAAAGCGACATTCGTCCCTATAAGTAAGGAGCTCTAACGATGCTTCATAAAATTTCTGTTATTGGTGCTGGAAATGTGGGTGCCACGCTTGCACAACGTCTTGCGGAAGCCGAGCTGGCTAAGCATGTCGCCATTGTTGATATTTTGGAAGGTATCCCTCAGGGTAAGGGGCTCGATATCTTAGAATCCGCTCCTGTTTATGGCTACGACACCCGTGTTGTCGGCAGCAATACCTATGATGTTATTGCTGATTCAGAGATTGTAGTCATTACAGCTGGTATTGCTCGTAAGCCTGGCATGAGCCGTGATGATCTTCTCGCTACCAATGCACGCATCGTAGGCGACGTTTGCGGCAACATCAAAAAGTTTGCCCCTAACGCGATGGTTATCGTTGTTTCCAACCCCTTGGATGCGATGTGCCATGTGGCATTAAAAGCCACCGGATTCCCTCCAAACCGGGTTTTCGGTATGGCTGGCGTTCTCGATTCCGCTCGCTACCGTTCCTTCATCGCAGAAGCGCTTGATGTTTCGGTTGAAGACGTTCAAGGATTTGTACTCGGCGGCCACGGCGATACCATGGTTCCCCTGCCTCGCTACACAACCGTTGCCGGAATTCCGTTAAGCCAAATGATGTCTGCTGATAAAATTGAAAAAATTGTCGACAGAGCTCGTAATGGTGGTGCGGAAATCGTTGCTCATCTGAAAACAGGTTCTGCTTTTTACGCTCCTAGTGCTTCAGTTGTCGCAATGATTGAATCCATCGTTAAAGACAAAAAGAAAATCCTTCCTTGCGCGGTATATCTCGCTGGGGAATACGGTATTAAAGACCTTTACGTCGGTGTTTTGGTTAAGCTCGGCAAAAATGGAATTGAGCAAATCATCGAAGTTGAATTGACGGATGCTGAAAAACAGCAACTTAAAAAGTCCGCTGATTCTGTTCAGGAACTTGTAACAGCACTTGAAAAATTGAGCGCTGTTACAGCCTAAAAAAGCAAAAACAAACTACTAAGAAGCGCCAAGAACAATCGTTCTGGCGCTTCTTAGTATCTATATAATTCGCAAAAGTGTAGAACTTAGGATCTTTTCTTCCAAGTATCATTCACTTCTTCATATTCTTTTCTCACAGCATTCCAGGCTACGCGATGCGCCATTTCTTCCCGATCGTCACTGTGTCGACTTTTATCAGGATCTTTACAGTCATCCCAAGCGTCATTGAACGCTTCTTTATAAATGATTTGCGCAGAGTCAGGAAGAACCTGCTGAACAGAATCTGGTAAATCTTGAGTCGTTGGGTAGGGCATAATTATCTTCCTTCAAAGATATCTTATGTTAGCGCTGATTTTAACAACTCACTATGGGCCGTATGAATATTGTGGCATAGCACTAATAGGGAATAACAATTGAAATTAAGTACTAGTGCATCTCCATTTGACCGGCTTTTGGATCCTTCTTTCCACTACCCAGAAAGAAGATTAACCCCAAGCAAACAATAAACAGCATTCCAACAGACCAGAAAATATCACTGTAGGACATCACAAGCGCTTGCATGGTCACCATGCCATCCAAAAGAGAATGGGCTTTCATTGTGGCAACAATGGATCCATCTCCGATGAAACGATGACTCATCCCTTGTACAAATTCCCTTACCTGAGGTTGGTACATTGTTACGTGTTCAACTAAACGGGCGTGATGATAGGTTGCACGTTGATCCAGCAGCGTCGTTAAACCCGCAATTCCAATACTACCCCCAATTTGGCGGGTTAAACTAAAGAAGCCAACGGCAGAATGGGTTTCCTTAGGCGGAATTGCACTCATGGTGGCCATGGTCAGCGGCATAAACATCAGTACCGTTCCCAAGCCCCGGAAGATATTCGGCCAAAATAACTGATCCGGACCCGTTTCAATATTAATATTTGCAAAGTTAAATAGCGAGGCACTCAAAATTAAGGCGCCTGCCAATACAACCCATCGAGCATCAAACTTCTGTGCCAAGCTCATACTCACCATCATAAAAGCGCCAGAAGCTAAGGCGGAGGGTAGCATAAGCAGACCGGTTTGCGTGGCATCCATTCCGAGTACCGATTGTGCAAAAATCGGAATCGCAAAAACCGATCCATAAAGACCGATCCCTAAAACCACCGAGAAAACACTACCCGCAACCAAGGCACGGTGCCGAAGCACTCTCAGGTCAACCGCCGGGGCAGAGGTCGTCAACTCTTGCCAGATGAATAGAACCGTTCCAACTAAGGACGTAATCGCCATACTGATAATAAAAGGTGATTGGAACCACTGCTCGCGATTTCCCTCCTCCAGCATGACCTGTAATCCAGCCAAGCTCATGATCAGGAACAAGATACCGAACCAATCGACGGAAGGTGTCTTACCATCCGTTCTTTTGACGTGATCTTGCAAGAAAAAGACACTCGCACAGATAACGGCTAAAATTCCGAATGGAATATTGATGTAAAAAATCCAGCGCCAGCCCATATTGTCGGTTAAATAACCGCCGAGTACCGGACCGAGTGCAGGGCCCACCATAACCCCCATACCAAAAATGGCCTGGGCAAAGCCTTGCTCTTTAGGAGTGCGAAAGGTATCGAAAATAATGCTTTGCCCTTTAGCGAGCAGGCCGCCCCCGGTTAAGCCTTGCAGAATACGCGCCGCAACCAACAAGGGTAATGTATTCGCCATCCCACAGAGTACGGAGCTGATGGTGAAACCAATTAAACAGAAAATAAAGTAATTCTTTTTCCCAAAGGCCTCGCCAAGCCAAGCGCTTAAGGGAATCATAACAACGTTCGCCATGGCATAGCCGGTAACCGTCCAAGCGACTTCTGAAACAGTGACACCCATAGTGGCTTGAATATGCGGCAAGGCAACGTTCACAATGCTGGAGTCAATAACTTCCATGACGGCGCCTAGACAAGCAGTTAAAACGATTGCCCAACGCCACCAGGTTGGCTTTTCTTCCAAAGTTTGAAGCGGAGCTGGCTGTTTTTGCGTTGCATTCTCATCACTGGCAGACGACTGCAGTTCCCAGCTTTCTTCAGATTGATTGTCGTTTTCATTACTCATTATGATGGTCTCCCTTCACTTGAGAGCCAGACGGACGAAGGCCATTTAAAAACAGTTCTATTAAGGTTTCAATATAGTCTGCTTCTGAATAGGGGTGCTTCAAAACACCTTGCTTCAACACGAACATCATGATGCTACTAGAAAAAGCCTGAGCCACTTGGTAAGGCTCTAAGTCTGCTCGAACAACGCCTTGCTCCTGCGCTTCCTGTAAACAGGTCGCTAAGGCTCGAAGTGTCGGAATGTTCGTAACTTGAAAAATTTCTTTTGCCTCTTCAGGCAAGATATTAATAGTACTTAAGCAAACTCGTATCATCGGCTCTCTGCCACGAATATGCTCGCAATAGATTTTAGCAAAATGCCTAAAATCCTGATGAAGGTCGCCACTAAAAGAAAAATTACCTTGAAACAACTCTGCCGCTTGATCCATGCTCTTCTTGACAACGGCCATAAAGAGATCTTCTTTACTGGAAAAATGACGGAAAAGCGTTGTTTCGTGAATACCGGCAACCCTGGCGATTTCTTTGGTTGTAGCACCTTTCAAGCCAGCCTCGCCAAAAACCGCTTCCGCAGCTTCCAGCAACTGTTCTCGTGTTCGAACCTTATCTAAACGAGGCGCTTTTTCACGGTCTGACATCAGCAGGGATCCCTAGGTTAAAGTTTTGCGTAGAATAAGAGGGCTTATCACCCTCCTCTCACAGTTAACGAGAGAGGAGATTGACGCTAATCATGGGCTTCAGTGGTAACCGTGTGAGTTGTGGTCTTTGTAGTTGTATGAGTGTCGTCATTATTTTCTGCAGTATCAACTGTTACGACGACAGACATACCTGGCGTTAAACGATCTTCATAGCCGCGAATCGATTTACGATCGAAGAGGATTTTAACCGGAATCCGTTGAACAACTTTGGTGAAGTTACCACTCGCATTTTCAGGGGGTAACAGTGCAAATTGTGCTCCAGAAGCTGGAGAGAAACCATCAACATAACCTTTGAAGTGGTGGTGCGAGAAGGTATCCACAGCGAGCTCAACCGGTTGTCCGTGTTTCATGTTTTCTAATTGAGTCTCTTTAAAGTTCGCGACAACCCATATATCAGTAGAAACAATCGAAAATAAGCCTTCAGCCGGTTGAATCCGTTGCCCTACTTCAACCGTTTTACGACCGACACGACCTTCAACAGGTGCTTTGATGACGGTATAGGAGAGGTTTAGTTTCGCTTGTTTAACTTGATCTTCCGCCACATGAACTTGAGCTAAGGCGTTTTGGTATTGGCTTTTAACGATATCAACTTGGTTAATTTGTGCTTCAGCACTTGTGTAAGTACCTCTAGACTGAATAACCCGGGATACATTTCCACCGATGGCAGCCATCAACTCACCGGAGCGCGCTTGTGACTGAACCAAACTTGCCTTAGCGGCGGCAACACCAGCCTGTGCTACCTGCATATTGGTTCTGGCAGCATCTAATTGTTGAGCGGAAACAGCATCGGATTGAAGGCTTGTGTAACGACGGTAGTCAGCTGCCGCTTTCTCGTAAGTGGCATTTTGCTGAGCAACGTTTTGACGAGCCGTTTCAACTGCCGCTTTGGATTCCCGAACCGCTTCTTTACTTTGGCTAACCGAAGACTGGGAAGCCTTTAAGCCCCCTTGTGCCTGTTGAATTTGACCATTCGCCTGGCGTTTTGCAAATGAAATATTTTTTTCTGCGGTCACGGCCTGACTTTTCGCGAGGTCTAAATTATGTTCCGCCTCACTGAGTGCGAGTTTGTAATCCGTAGGATCGAGTACAGCGACGACATCTCCAGCGTGGACAATCTGGTTATCATCTACCAACACTTTTTCAACCGTACCGGACACACGAGCACTCACGGAATGGAGATGTCCGACAACGGTTGCATCGTCCGTATCTTGAAGACTGGCATGCATAAACCAGTAAATACCGCCACCAATAGCCAAGATGAGAAATACAATGCCGATAATTGTGAGCGATTTATAGCGTTTTTTTTGCGCATCCCCAGTGGATGCTGAGGGCGAGCTAGACGATTCTTGAGGGCTACTCATCGGTAAAAATCCTCTTTAATAATAATGCTTTATAAACTTTGGATGAAAGAGTTAGGGTGTATTCATAATTAGGGGCTAAGAGGCACCAGGAGTTCCGAAACCGGAGCATATTCAAACATACGTGAAAATTGAGGAACGACGCAGAAACAAAGTAGACACAATTAGGAATGCATCCTAAAAGCCGCCACCGAGGGCTTTGTAAAGGTTAACCGTAGCAATAGCGGCATCGCTTTTGCTTTGCGCCTTGAGTTGCTCATACTGCAACAGTTCGCTTTGCGCTTGATAAACATTCAATTTAGGGATGAGCCCTTGATTTTGCTGATCCTGGGTGATTTCCAAGGAATGTTTTGTAAGGTCGAGACGTTCCGAATTACTATTCAAGGCATCGTAACTGGTTTTCAACAAAGAAAGCTGATCTTCAACTTCTTTCATTGCGGTGAGGATAGTTTGTCTGTAATTCGCAATTTGCTCTTTTTGCTTAGCTCTCTGCAGCCGCTTTTCACCAACCCAGGCACCGCCTTCGTATATTGGCTGATTGCCTTGAGCCATTTCAATATTCGAAAAACTATCACTGCTAAAGGTTTTTCCTAAGGAAGATCCTGCCCAGGCAGCATAGGCAGACAATTTAATAGTGGGTAAAAAATGCTTACGGGCAACGGTAACATCAATGGCCGAACGTTTTAAACGTAGTTCTTGTGCCGCGATATCAGGACGACGGGTGAGTAATCCATCCAAAGTACCCATTTGAGTTGTTGCAGGCAGTTGGAAATCCTGAAGTTTGCCCCTTTCCAAATGGCTCTCCGATTGAGGTGGACGGCCCGTTAACACTGCCAGTTGATGAGCAAACATTGCTTGCTGCTGTTTGTAATTCGTTAAGTTCGTCAGGGCTTGAGCCACATCTCGTTCTGAACGAATTACTTCATCGTAGCTGGTTAATCCAGCCTGGTGCTGATTTTCCTTGAGATCGTGAATCCGTTGAAACAGCTCTAAACTTTCTTGCTGCGAGCTTACTTCATAATCCGCCCGTAACAGATTAAAATAAGCCGTTGCCACTTCCCCTTGAACGGAAAGCAACAATGCATGACTATCTTGTTCTACAGCTTTAAGCTCTGTTCTGGCCGAACGTGTTCGATCGGCATTCAAACCAAATAAATCGACCTGATAGGAAGGCATAAAGCTCAGCAAAAACAGGCTGATATTACTCGGCAAACTGCCACCCCCACCCAAACTGGGCAAACCCAAATGCGCATACCCAGGAGAAAAAGACAAATGAGGGAGTTGATCAGATCTAATTTTAACCACTTGCGCGCGAGATTGCTCAATACGATGAATAGACGCTTCTAAACGCGGACTGTCACGAAGTGCATCGCTCATATAACGTGCTAGATAGCAGTCTTGATATTGATTCCACCACTCTTTATCCGGGAATTTAGCGTCTAGCTTGGTGCTGAGCATAGTGCTAGATTTACTAGCATCGCCAGTATTAATTGTGCCGACAGTAGGAACAGCTTCTTCCCATTGTGCCCCTGCTTTGACAGGTAAATTCACAGTATCCGTTGCTTTCTCATTTTTGGGAGATGGAGAAGCATTTTTGTGCGCTTGTGCATCTACGGATAGAGCTGTCAGTAAGAGCAAGGCCAAACTAAAAAATGTGGCTGTTTGCATCCGAAAAAAGCGGAAAGAGTGAGCCATGATCAATAAACGTCCATTCTGGGCGATGTGACAGAGTGAATGTAAAAGTAAATGCTAACGTTGTGGGTTGAATCAATTCGATTTAGAAATGCAAGTGTTTACTTGCTTTTTAATATAGCTGATTTTATTTTTATCTGCAAGTGTTTACTAGCGTTTATTTTACATTTTTAGAAACAAATACTAGAAACACGAGCAAATAGCCCCTGAACAGGGCTTAAAGAATCATGCATTCATTACCATTGGCTAGCAGGCATTAAAAAAGCCAGCCTGTTAATCAGGCTGGCTTTCAAAGATTTCAAAAACGTTCTAGTGTCTATCGTGCTTATCTTTAAAGATAGCCACACGCTCATTTGCTTTCATTTGTTGGATTTTCATCCGTTCACCAAGATCGATATGGCCACCGGATCGATGAGCTTGTTGAGCATATCGATTGATGTGCGCTTCACGGCGACGGAGCTGACGAGCCTCATGAGGGTTGATCGTCCCGTTACGGACGCCCTGACGAATTCGATGCTCATCTTTACGTTGCCATTGGTTCATTGCCATTGCATTTCCAGCAACAGAGACTAAAACCAATGCACTCATCAGGCCGGCAAAAAGCTTAGATTGTTTCATGGCTTCTCCTTTGTCTTACCTTTTCAGGCAGCACGTTTAACGGTGATAACGGTTCCAACGCATATCGCGGATTTCAGCTGGTGTCATCCTTGAATTGTTTCTGCGGAATCGATTCCTATCATGATTATCATTTCTTCCCCAGCTACTGCGATTATCATGACGATCCCAGTTTCTATCATGATCGCGATGACGATCGTGAGCCATTGCTGGCATAGCCATTGCAGACACCAAAGTTAAAAGCGATAACGCTGAGATAATTAGTTTAGAATTTTTAATTTTCATAGTCTATTCTCCCGATAGGTTATTATTTGGACATTTGGATACTTAAGTCAGGTAGCTATTTTCTACCACCAGCCACCGCGACCGCCGCCATTGCCGTGAGTGCGGTTCCACCACATATCACGACGAACTGCGGGCGAGATGTAAGAGCGGCCACCGCCCCAACCGCCGCCACCCCAATTGGAAGCACGATGGTAGCCACCGCCACCACCCCAGCGATTATTCCAGGCTTGATCACGACGCCAGTTTCCACCACCGCCACCCCAGTTTTGGTGGTGTCCATAACCATGGTTATAGCCTCCTCCACCCCAAGAGTGGGCAAAAGCCGCCCCGCCGGCTAAAGAGAGTGTTGCTATGGCCGCCATTCCAGCAGCTAACAATTTACCTTTTAACATGTAAAATCCCTCCTATTTGACGAATTAAAAGCTATATACCAACCTTGGGAAAGAGGACTTAAATTAGATTAGTTTAGTTTGATTTTGTTGGATGCTCTGCATTCCATGATTTGTCAGCTTGCTCTTTTTTGTCCATATGAGCAGCATTCCAGGCTTTATCAGATTTTTCAGCTGGATTCATATTGGCAGCATTCCAAGCCTGATCGGATTTTTGAGCTTGATTTAAAGGCGCCTTGCTGGAAGCAGGATTGCTTGCGTTCCAGGATTTGTCAGCTTGCTCTTTTTTGTCCATATGAGCAGCATTCCAGGCTTTATCAGATTTTTCAGCCGGATTCATATTGGCAGCATTCCAAGCCTGATCGGATTTTTGAGCTGCTGTTTCTGCCATTACGGAACCCATTAAGGCACCAGATACAACTAAGGTTGCAACTGCAACATAAGCTTTTAATTTCATTAATAAACTCCTTTAACCCCATCCTCTGCAATGCAGCATTGATGGAAAAACTAAGACAATCAACAATAACGGTGCTGCTTGAACCTAGTATCTTTAATTACGCGATTAAAGCCTACTAAGTTTCATTCCCTCAGAAACTGATTTTTAAAGTAACAGTTTTATAAGGTTTTGATAACTACTTGAGACGCAGAAATGTTTTCTTGTTCCCAAGTAATAGAGACTCTTTAAAAAGGTTATATTCGGACTCGGCTGCACTCATTCGAATGTTCATATCCGTCTGCTACGCAGCGTACCTAAAGCCCTGACGGACAACATTAAAGAGCAGTAGCACTAACAAACAGACGAGCAGATGGGAGCTTTTCAAACAGGCTCTTAAAGCGTAATGATAATTTCTAATTCTCCCTGACGATTGCGCACATCAACCGTTACCAGGTCCGTACTGTCTGCCCGACGAAAATCCAAATCAACTGAAGCCTGACCCACATGCAAGTTATTCACTTGCAGGCGATTCAGAAATGGAGGCAACATCGGCGATTTAATTCGCAACGTTTTATTTGGCGCATCCGGAATAATATTCAACATGGATTGAATCAAAGAATACATGGCCGCAGCAGCCCATGCCTGAGGAGAACATGCAACTGCGTATCGAACTGGTGGATCGCCTTCTTTACCTTCTTCTTTGCGGAAGCCGCAAAACAGCTCGGGTAAACGTCGATAATGCATATGCCGAGCGGATTCAAATAAACCTGTAAATACCTGCGCTACTAAATCGGGACGATTCATCTCTGCAAAACCACGCGCCACAAGCGCATTATCATGCGGCCAAATCGTACCATTGTGGTAACTCATTGGGTTATAAGCCGTGGCGTCAGCACTCAAAGTTCGGATACCCCAGCCACTAAACATATCCGGTGCCATCAAGCGTTCAACTACTTTTTCAGCTTTATCCTGATAAAAGATACCGCCTTCTAAGCCATGGCCGGGATTCGTTGCGACAACATCAAATAAGTCACCTTCTGTATCCATGCCCAAGGCACAATAGTCTAAGGACTCCACCCAGAAATCTTCATTAAAACGGCGACGAAACTCTTGTGCCTCAAGCCTTAAGCGTTGACGCAAGGCCCGATCGTCCATAATGTTAGACAATTCCGCAAGGCGTTGTTTAGCCATATAAACGTAAGCCTGCACTTCGGAAAGTGCGATAGGGGGAACTCCAACAATCCCCGCAGCATTCATAACGCTATCGTGTGAGTCCTTCCAACCTTGCTGAAGGATGCCATTTTCACACTTCAGCCCATAAGTAGAATAGCCCAACTTATGAAGCTGTAAATTAGTATCGATCCACTCCATCGCCTTTATGGCATTGGGCCAAAGTTCGATGAGCGTATCGCAATCATTAGTCCATTTAAAATAATCGTAGAGGGTAATAATGAATAAGGGCGTTGCATCCACACTGCCATAGTAGGGTGTATGAGGAATTTGCTTCAGCCTTGCCAATTCTCCCACGCGTAACTCATGGAGAATTTTTCCCGGCTCTTCTTCGCGTAATGGATCGTGTTTTACGCCTTGATGTTTAGCCAAAATTTTCAAAGATTCCCGACCGATCGAGGGATTCAGAATCATTGCAAAACGAGAGGTGATTAAGGAATCCCGACCGAAAAGAGCCACATACCATGGAATACCGGCGGCCACATAACTGCCCTCATCCGTATGCGTCATCAGCATGTTCATGTCTTTCTGATTTCGCGACATCATTTCATTGAAGTCGTCGTTATCAGAATAGAAGGTGGTCATATCCCCATGAAAACGCTTTGTTCGGAAGTTAAGTAAGCTTAACGCTTCATCCATTCCTGAAACGGATGCTTCAATATTCCCGGAATTCATCATCTTGTCATTAACAATGGTCTGAATTTCGTAGTTAAAGGTAACCGGCTCTCTAGGCTGTAGCAGCATGCTATAAACTACGGTGGTCGGATTCCCTACAACTGTAATCTCGGGTTGCAAATCCAAAAAACGGATACCTGTTTGAAGATGTCGCCCACTTCTGTCTTTATGCGTAAAAATCAGAATGGGTTTCTCACTCGTATCATCCACCATGGGTGGACGCTGCTTGTCTTCACACGGAGGAACAATACTACGGATTTCAAACATATCTTTAAAATCTGCATCGAAAGTGAAAGCCAAATTGATCTGTATTGGTTTTGGATAATAATTAATTAACCAATAACGTTCAAACTGTAAACCATACAAAACTGTTTCACGTTTAAGCTGAATCGTCTCCGCCGGAAGTTGAAGGGGAGTACCATCTTCAGTGAATGCTTCCAATTCACCGTTAGTGAATACGATGGTCGACATATAGCCCAAATCAGTAGACGAAAGCAGCGGAATTGGATCTGTATTCTGCAATTTGATTTCAAAACAGCTTAAAAATCGGGTATCAAGATGGTAAAGACCCATCCCCGAGCCATTTTGATATGGAACATTTCCCTGCCCATCATCCACCAAATAAAGATGGTTATGTTTAATGGTTCTATTTCGTGAAACGAAATCTTCCGACTGCTTAATTTGCATATGCCCTCTATCCCATGCGAGTCAAACAACCTCTATTGATGCAACAGGCAGGAATATTACTATTCCCGCCTTATGCCTCATCCAAGAGAAAAATCAATAAACCAAACATATCCCATTTTAGGGTGATAAAGGAAGTGAGTTACCAAGCGTTTGTCCAAGCTTAATATCATCTTTCAGAATTGATGCTTTATTGAGACCTTTTGCCACAACAGCCATCGTCGATGCTGCTACATTGTGGCGTGTAGCAGCAACACCCACCGCATCCAGTTTCCGGTATCCACTAACACCCATAGGGTTGGGGATGACATTCCGTCTTTGGGCAACCTGTTGATGCACGGGTCTGATATCCGTATTTTTATTAAATGAGCGAGAACGCTTGATCAAATCTTCATACAGCTCTAAATGCTGTTGTGTCATCCGTTCTACCGAGAAACGCTCTTCCATGACAGAGCGAACTTTCTTTCGATCAAAACGTTGATAATCGCAAGCAACTTCAATGAGTTCATCAACACTGGTGCCAATGTAGCCAGTAACATTCTGTTCAATAATTTCAGGAATAGAACCATCTTTTAATGCCAAAACGGGTGTTCCGCAAGCCATTGACTCAATCAAAACCAAGCCAAAGGGCTCAGCCCATTCAATTGGACATAAGGTTAAAGCTGCATTTCTTAAGAATTCAACTTTTTGCTCGTGGTTGACCTCACCAATGTACTGAATTTGGTCTCCATCCACAAATGGGGCTATTTCTTTCTCATAATAGGCCTTATCAACACGGTCAATTTTACCCGCCATCACTAGCTTTTTACCGGCCGCTTTGGCTATTTTAATCGCATTATGCGGACCTTTTTCAGGAGATAAGCGACCTAAGAATGCAAAGTAGTCTTTACCTTCAACTTCATAGGAAGGACTGAACCTTGCTAAGTTAATCCCATGATGGATCGTGCTGGCATAATTCAGTTCAGGCCAAAGGACTTGTTGATAATCACTAATAGAAATATAGGGAAGTTGCCTGTTATTTAGGAATATATCCTTAATTTTTTCCGGAGCGAGTGCATTATGCAGCGTCGTTACAACGGGAACATCAATTAGATCCGCAAAGGGCAAGAATTGAAAGCCCATATGGTTGTGAATAATATCAAATTCCCCGTTACGGGCACGATTTAACACATCACCGACCATACCCATTTCATAGGCAATGACATTACAGTGAGTTTTATCTTCTTTATGCTCGCCTTCCATAGCGCGCAAAGCAGCGGGGCATGATTCTACCAGACGAGCACTGGTTTCACTGCCTTTAGCAGCAAACAGAGTTACTTCGTGGCCCAAACGAACCATTTCTTCAGTCAGCAGATGAACAACCAACTCAGTTCCACCATAGGTAGCAGGTGGTACCAGTTCCCACAAGGGAGCAACCTGAGCAATTTTCATGAATACGTCCTTTTATATTTAGCCCAATCCTGAAATACGTACTAAAACATGGCCTCTCTTTTATAAAAGAGAGCATTTCAAACCGCTAAATGAAGGTATTAAACTAATGCACTGTCACCTAGCATGATGAGCATTTATTTCAGAATTTCCTACTGGCCAAACGGCAAATAGGACTTTTTGGCGATTTAACCTCTTGGATAAGCTAAGAATATCTGAGTTTTCTAAAAATAAAAATTCGCCAACTGTCTATAACTCCAATCGGAACATCGAAAATCCCTTGACGTCTAGGCAGTGTAAAAATGAGATTGATTAGAAATCGAGCCAATACCTTATGAATGAGATGCCAATTCCTGGATAGTCTGCTTTAACCGCTCACGAGCAAGTTCTCGATTGCTATTTATTGTGGAGGAAGCCCCTTCTACCGAGTCCAGCTGTCCCAAACAACTTAACAGTGCCTCTTTATCGTTTCGAAAATATTGCCGAAATACTTTTTTCAAGGCCAATAAGCCTGCCTGATCCCGTTTTAACAGCGAATGGTACAAATATTTTTTACCCTCTTTCTCTCGTACCGCCATGTCTTTATCAACTAGACGATCTAAAACCGTCTTAACGGTTGTATAGGCCCACTTCTTTTGGGGAGACTTAATTTTTTCCTGCACATCTCCAACAAATATTTTTTCACGCCCATCCCGTTCCAAGTCCCATAAAGCATTCAGGATAATGTTTTCCAAGTCGCCTTGTTTCACATCCATCATCGATTCCTTTTAAAAAGCAGCTAATAAAACGACAACCATAGTAGAATGGCCTGAGAAGACAATACCCATCTAATTTAGAGGATCTAACTTCTTCAGTATAGAAAAAGGAAAAAGCAAAAAGCAATGGCTTGTTTATAAAAAGGGCTTAAAAGCATTCATATAAGAAGCTCAGGGGAGTGCATTATGGTATGATGAGGGATGAGAGACTATATTTGAGGCTGGTGAAGCACACATCCATCGAATTATTTTAGGGAAACCGAAGATAGTTCCGCATATAGATGGGTGTTGTAAAAGCCAGATGCAGGGAATTGATGAGTTCAAAAAACTTACCCGTTTCTATTAATCTCTTTCCGACGCTGGACTATATTGAGCTTGTCCAATTCAATGAAAAGGCTGGCGAGATCGATAAAACAGCGGCTTTGCCATGCGTCTTCGATCAGGCGACTCGGCAAATTCTCGATATCGATCACTTTGCCCAGACTATTCGGGATCTTTATTCGGTTACCGGTATTCCAACCAATACACACACTGTATTAACCTTACCCGGATTTTTCACTCGAGAAATAGACTTACCTGCTGAGTTCAGTCGTGATGAACTCCGTTTTGCCCTTGTATCGGAAGCAGAGCGGTTTTATGCCTTCAAAAAAATAGAACCTCAGGTCGACTGGATCAAGTTATCATCCGACCGTATATTGTATTCGGCCTTTGTTAAGGCTGAAATTGAAAAATACGCCAAAGTCTTTCAAGAAATAAAAATTCCGCTGCTTGGGATTGATCTCAGTTACTTCAGCCTGCTGCGAGGCCTATTAACCACCGGTATACTCAGTAATGACATTATTTCCAAGCCTGAGCCATGGTGCTTAATTACCCTCAGTAACAGCAGCATGTTTATTACCAGTATGGAAGCCCTAAAAATCTCAAAAACCCTGGAAGTTCGTCTTTCCCTAGACTCTGAAGACGGCGGTGTTATTCAAGAAATTCAGCAAGATTTTGCGGAATTTAGCGAAGATCTCACTTTCAGTAAGGTATTTATCATTAATAACTCCAACGTTGAAAGTCAGCAGGTTCTAATCGCTTTAAGCATTAGCGCTGAGTTAGTACTCGTTGAACAAAATGCAACAACCCTAAGCTCAAGAGGAGCTTCATCGCCTCTCTACCCATGTACGTTAGAGGCCATTGGTGGCGTCTTCTATAGCCGTTTTGCAGAGCTTCCCAACATGAACTTCCTTCCGCAATCGAATGCGGATATTGCTGCCATTGGGAAGTATCAAGCTGATGCAATGAAGTGGCTATTGATCGGTAATTGTTCCATTTTCGTCCTATTGATGATGATCTGGGGGATACTGAATGTCGTTTTATGGCAGAAAACAGAAGAAGTAAAGCAGATCGGCCAACAAGCAGGCAGTTTAAGTATCAACGCAACTCCAGAAACACTGAATACCATGGAGCGAAAAAAATTCATTAAAAAAACAGTAGATACAAACGTTAAAATCAATAACCTTCTGGTCTCTGTCGGAAAAGTACTCCCTAAAGATACCTGGCTGGATCGCGTTGAAGTTACGTCCGAGACGCTTCAAACACCCATTGTCGTAAATCTTGAAGGCAAAACGCTACAACTGGACACTGTCAATCACATCGTTCCAGAACTTAATGCTCAACTGAATGCCACCGATGCACCTCTGGAGGTAAGTTCTGCCTCCCAGGGCAATTCTACTGATGGGCAATCATTTTTCACCTGGTCTATCCAGAATAAAAAAACAGGCGCTGATGCAACTTCTTCAGGAGGTAAGCCTCCACAATGATTTCATTTGACACTTTGAAAAATGCCAATTTCATACGTTATCGCGGCACCATTCTAAAAGTGCTCATGAATCCTCGCATATTGGTTCTTATTGGGGTCCTGTTTTTCACTATTTTTTCAATTGGTGGAGATACCGTCCTGGGCCCTAATTTGACAAAAATCAAAGCCCAAGATGAAATGATTAAAAACTCGCGTCAGCAACTTGATCAAAAGCAACAAGAACGTAAAAGAGTCGTTGATTTAGAAAGTGAATTAAAAAACTTAACCACACAACTCATTCCTGTGGCCTCTGGAAATTCCCCGACGGTTGTTGCTGTTTCAGAATCCTCTGAGATTCTGAAGATTGCTAAGGGTGGGCTAAGGCCAGAGAAAAAAATGAACGTGGACGGGCAAGAAGAACAGGCATTACCGAAACCACATGACACACGCGAAAATGTCAGTCTAACCCCCACCAGTTCAGAAACCATCGATATCACCAAAGCGCTTGAGTCCTCAACAACCCCTGCATCTCCAACTCCTAGCCAAAGCCCTGGCCCAAACCCGGGAGGGCCGAATAGTTCCCCATCTGCTGTAGTCGCCACTAGTCTTAATGCCTACCAATTCAACTATGAACTAAAAGCGACGGGAACCTATGCTGCATTGATTGATTTAATTAATGCGTTGGCACTCAGACGACATTTAGTCAAATTCAATAAAATTAGTATTGTTCCTTCTACAAACGCGCATCAAGCAATTCCTGATGCCACTGACGATCCAGACTTCCCCGTAAAACTGGATCTAGATGCTGTTATTTCAATCTACCTTTACGATGCTCCCGATCCCTCCGTCCCTCAAAGATAGCCCCGTGAAAGTCATCCTTTGTGGTTATGGCCCTTTGGGTCTAGGCCTTTTAAAGGGCCTTTTAAAAGCACAGAATCAAGGAATATGTCAGGTTGTCGGTGTTTTTCGATGGTCAGATGCCCTTCGTCAAAACGCCTATAAGCTGCCCGAATTTTTTCTAGAAAGTGCTGAAGCAGAGATTGCGAAACTTTGCTCGGAGCATCAGCTTCACAGACTACTGGGAAAAGGGTTAAACAGTTACGGCTTTACAACGGAACTCCTCCATTTAAAAGCCGACATCGTTCTCATCGGCTCCTGGGGCGAGAAGCTAAAAGCTCATTTATTAAATGATACAAAAGCACTCTTCATTAACTGCCACCCGTCTCTTTTACCCGCTCATCGCGGCCCTAACCCTTACGCCTCCGTTATCCTCAACAAGGAAACAGAAACGGGTGTTACCTTTCACCAAATGAGCGAGACGATTGATGCTGGACCCACTATCTTGCAACGTCGGCTTGCAATTTATCCTGACGATGATGGTAGCCGGATTCGAGAACGCTGCTCCGAAGTCGCTCAATCGATGGTTCCAGAACTACTCGCACTCGTTTCACCCACTTGTTTAGATGGAGCCTCCTTAGAGGCAAAAGCTCAGGATGAAACGGTGGCCAGCTATTTCCCAGCACTTTCAGCTCATGACGCTTCTATTAACTGGACGCTTTCAGCGAATGAGCTTTCACGACTTCTAAGAGCCCGCTTTCCCTGGGCCATGGCCTATACCCCTTTATTCACAAATAGCATCCGACTCTACCTTGGCCCCGCTGAAGTCCTTGAAGACAGCGTAAAAAGAAAGAATAATCAGCCTGGTTCCCTTATTCGTATAGATAAAGCAGGCTTACATTTATCAACTCAATCCCCTACGCAACAGCTTTTGGTTAAAAACTACGCGGTCTCGATCGGCTCCTTAAAACTTTCCCTCACTATAAGTTCCTTTCTTTTAAAAACCTTAAAACCCTTTTTGTAGGGATAACGAATTTTTACGGTAAGTGGAGGATCTTCATAGCAACCCTGCTCTTAAATACCTTATAATGTAAAAATCCAATAATGGGGAATTTGGTTTGAGAAAGCGTGAAAGAGGCAGGGAGTGAAGGAAGTATCATCAACCCATGCAAAAACTCAAACACCGATTTCTTTAAGAGAGTATTCGGTTCAGGACATGAAGGGATCATCTAACCAGCGCTCAGGCCGCAGACGGATTCATAAAAGGCGTTTAGCCTTAGTTATTCTTGTATCTGGACTCATCCTAGCGGCAATTGTAAGCGCAAGCTGGCTCGCCATTTCAAACCTCATTAAACTTCTGAATAGTACACCCACCGCGAATGCCCAACTTGCAACTTTCCCAACTCAAACAGATGAATCCTCTTCTCTTATTGGAAATACATGGGGAACCTTTCATCCAGAAACCGTTGATACCGATCCCTTTGTCTCCATGATTCAAAAAGACTTTGGCCTGGAAAGTCGCCCCAGCCTACTCTACAGCAACCTACTTACATCATGGTCTTTGCTTTTGTTATCGCGGGAAGCTACTCAAAACTTTCTGCATAGTACTCTATCTGCAACACCTCGATTACTCCCCATAATTAGTGCCACAGAAGATACCCAACTCCGCGATCAGCTTCGGGCGATGCTCGCGCAGTATCCGAGCAGTCGTTTCGTTTCGCACCTCTTTTTATACGATCCTCAAAACAACAGCTATGTCAATATTAACGGCTATAGCCCTGCACCTGCAGCCAGCGTCATTAAACTGCCGCTTCTACTCGAATATTTAATCAAGCTGGATCATCAAGATTTATCCCGAGACAAACCCATTTTCTATGCCGATTTATACCGTGCTGCTGGCGCAGGAGAGCTCCAATACAAACCTTCCGGCATTGAGATGCCTCTTAACGATGTCGCCAGCCAAATGATTCGGATTAGCGACAACACATGCACCAATTTGGTAATTGGCGCCTTGCACGGAAGCGATGCCGTGAATCGCCAACTAGAATATCTAGGTCTCCGCCAAACACGCCTTCGTAATTGGCTTCCAGACCTGGAAGGAACTAACACTATTTCTCCTTATGAAATGGTAACTCTACTCTACAATCTGGATAGCCAAGGACTGGTTTCGGATGCCGTTCGAGAAACCGGTTTAGATATCCTCATTAGTACGCATAACCGTCGTTTGTTCGTTTCCCCCCTACCCAAAGAAGCGATTGTCGCCCATAAAACGGGAGATATCGGAACTAGCCTGGGAGACTCGGGTGTTATTTATCTTCCGGATGGTCGGCGCTTCTATATGTCCATGCAGGTCGAAAGACCATATAACGATTACACCGCACGCGACATGGTGCAGCGTGCTTCACGCATCAGCTACGATCACATTGCCAATAGTCTGCCGCAAAGCCCTGCTCTGCAAGATGACAATGAGACGGCGGGAACTTTGATGCCCGACACCCACTCTAAAAAACAGTAAGCATTTTCAATTAGGTGTGGTTAGCTTCAATGAAGTCGTAGAGCATGCCCACATTATCAAAGAGGCGGATACTGTGCGTGTAATCACCCAGGTGCCAAACACCCTTGGCATCCCGATTATTTTTATAGGCGTCGTAGCCTAAAACTTCAGTTTCATTGAGGGTTTGCCGGGAACGCAAAATGTATTCCAAATCAGTTTGGCCGTCATTGCGCTCATTCCAAGTGTCTTCCAGATACAACTCAAAGGTTGGGTAATGGGCATTCACCCAGTCCCGCATTGCATTCATTTGAGCATACAGATCCATTTGCCCATCATCAAAAATGGCTTCCAGCTTTTGGCAAAATTCCTGACGACCCGGATGTTGAGTAAGATTCATAATTGAAATGGCATCCTAAGCATTGACAGCCGTTGTGTTTACTATATCCAGTAGGGCTTTAAAAGCCAACCCTCGATGGCTTAAGTGGTTCTTCTCTTCCATAGACATTTCCGCAATGGTGGGTTTAGCAATCATGCATGTTTCAGGATCGTATAAATGCATAATCGGATCGTAGCCGAAGCCATTTTGTCCCTGAAGACGATTGCTCTCAGTCACCCAAAGTTCCATACTTTTTTCGACTATGCCTTTTAATCCCTCTTCAGGGTCCCAAAGCGCCATGGCACAACAATAATGCGCCCGTCGCAATTTATGCCCCTGCATTAAAGCCAAAACGCCTAAGCAAAGCTCTGTATTGGTCATACCATTTTCAGTGACACGATCCATGGGCATTGTAAAAGATCGTGCTTCATCCGGTAATTCTGTCCAGTGAGCCATAAGCGTATCAAAGCGTTCACGCGTTAGCCAGCGATTCGTATAAATCCCTGGGAAATCTTGCAAATCATATTGGCCGGATAAGGCCTCAATAATCAAGCCAGAATCTTCTGCCAAAACCCAATGCCCTTTTTCTAAGGGAGGGCTTAAACGGGCTTTAAGAATAGCATTTTCCTGGAAGGTTTTTCCGGTTTCATCTACCTCGGGTGCATTCGGGTTGATAAAAAACTCGATGGGCCGCTGGCTGTGCTTGGCTAATTCTGCGAGTTCCCGCCGTTTACCTTCATTTTGAGTTGCAAGCGTAATCTGCAATTTTTGAGACATGGACGGCTATCTACTCCAAATAAGAAGGAATTCGACAGCAGTATAGCGCTTTCAGAAAAGCCCTGTCATGCCAATTAGGGATTCAAGCGCTGACACAACCACCCATAGCGCGCATACCGATAATTCATAAAGGGAGAATCTAATATGTCCACCTGATGCCAGGCCATGGGAATACGCTGCGCAAGAAGCTGAAAGAGTTTTTCCTGCTCGTCTGCTTCCTCTTCCCCTTGATTCACGACGATTAAAATACCAGTTTCTGGAATGAGAAGGCAAAGCAGATGTTCTAAAAATTCGACGGGCTGAAAATACTTTTTGGGCAAACCCCAAGCACGATGAGGCTCTTCAAAAACAAACGGTAAAAACGACGTGATGATTTGTGCCGGTTGAGCCCAATCGTGAATACTGCCGGAATGATAAGTCGCATTGACTATACTTTGCGAATGAGCGCGAGCCACTTGGCCACGCGTATGGCCACTGAGATAACGACGCCCGACATCTAACTCAACGCCATCCAAATGATAGGAGTTGATATCTATTGCTTCCAGAAAAGCCACAAGCCCCGTGATATACGACCAGTTTTTGGCTCCGACATCCAACCAGAACAAGGGATGCGGATGCTCTTTGAATGTCAGCAAGAGTTCGTCAAAGAGAGTCGGAAATTTCAAATAGAACTGCAACAGCCAATTGAAATAAGTCAGACTCTCTAAAACCGTGGTGGTACTGCTTTCCATCCAAACTTGCTGAAGTGTTTTGGAGCGGTCGAGCAGGCGACTTGCCTGCAAGCGGAGCGCTGGATTATCTCGGAACAGAGCACTCTTGTCGTCAGTCTTATCGCTGTAATAGCCCCAATCAAAAGACAAGGCTTGACGTAAGCCAAATGAAAGTTCGTTGGGATCTATCCAGCCCAAACGCAGAGACTCCCTCTAGCATGCATAACTCTATCCATTTTACCTCTTCCTTAAAAGTTACGTCGCTTTATACCCGATATGAATGATAGCCACAGATGCTTATAAACTATCTAGACTCATGTCCTATCCCGCTTTAGCTCTATAGAGCCTTTACGCTAAAGCCCTATTCCTTCAGGGGAACCGCCTATGCTAATATCGCAGAAACGATTATAAACAGGAGTTCGACTTTTCATCATGACGGGTTCAGAAAATCATTATAAGGTTATCATTGTAGGCTCAGGCCCAGCAGGCTGGACAGCCGCTATTTATACTGCCCGTGCGAATCTTTCGCCATTACTGCTCCAGGGTATTCAACCTGGCGGCCAACTCACCATGACGACTGAAGTCGAGAACTATCCTGGTTTTCCTGACGGCATTATGGGACCTGACTTGATGGAAAATTTCCAGAATCAAGCAAAACGGTTCGGAACCAAAGTGGTTTACGATACTGTCACCGATGTAGACTTTACAAGCAAGCCTTTCAAAATCACTGCTGATGAAGGCTCATACACCGCAGATACTGTTATTATTGCTACCGGCGCTTCTGCACAATGGTTAGGCCTGGAAGCCGAGCAAAAGCTAATGGGCCGTGGTGTTTCCTCTTGTGCTACCTGCGATGGTGCCTTCTTCCGTGAAAAACCGGTACTCGTTGTCGGTGGTGGTGATACCGCTTTAGAAGAAGCCAACTTCCTAACCCGTTTCAGTAGCAAAGTCACTATAGTGCATCGTCGTGACGCGCTTCGGGGCAGCAAGATTATGCAAGATCGCGCCATGAAAAACCCTAAAATTGATTTCTTATGGGATACCACCATTGAGGACATTAAGGGCGAAACAAGTGTGACTTCCGTGATCGCCAAGAATGTTAAAACAGGCGAAGTCACAGAAATTCCAACCAGTGCTGTCTTTGTCGCGATTGGCCACAAACCCAATACAGACTTATTTAAAGATAAGCTCGACCTGCTTCCCAACGGATACTTAAAGGTAAGAGCAGGCAGCACCCATACCAATATTCCAGGCGTGTATGCATGCGGCGATGTGATTGATCATCATTACCGTCAAGCGATTACTGCTGCCGGAACCGGCTGTATGGCTGCAATTGACGCGGAACGCTATATCGAAGCATTGGAAGAAGCAGAAGCCTAATACAGACTATAATTGAATAAAGACTTCAATCTTTATTAGTCTGTGCTTCTGGAGGCTTTCCTCTGACTCAAAGGTCCGGCAGCTTAGATAAAGTTTATTGGCCGCAGCTCGATGGTTTAAGAGCTGTGGCCTTTCTACTGGTATTTTGTCATCACCTTCTGCCCCTTGAAGTTTCAAAATCCAATCTTCTGGCACAGCCCGCAGCAATATGGAATTCACTTGTTGATTGGGGATGGATCGGCGTTGAGTTATTTTTTGTACTCAGTGCATTCTTGATTACAACCCTACTGCTCAAAGAGCGTGAAACAACAGGAACGATTCACTACAAAGCTTTTATAACCCGTCGGGCCTTACGAGTTTGGCCTCTCTATTTTGTGTATTTAGGAATTCATTTCGTTATCGCTCCCGCTCTCACTCCTAAACTCATTAGTGCCTTGCCTTACTATTGCACTTTTACCCTGAACTTTCTATTTGCCACTACCAAAATCAAAGTATTGCCCATTGATTTTTGGATACTCTGGAGCATCAGTGTTGAAGAGCAGTTTTATATCGTGTGGGGATTTCTTTTAAAGTTCCTACAGCCCTCCCCTCGCTGGATTTTTTCGGGAATAGTCATTTTATTTGTGGGCACTTTCCTGTATCGATTTTGGCTTTTTGGACAATCCCCTACACATAACCTTTTGTACTACAACACATTTTCCCACCTTGACTCTTTACTGATAGGCATTGGAATCGCACTGCTAGCCTTAAAAAAAGAATCCGTTTCAAACTCTAAGTGCTATCCCTACTTAAATAAATTGCTATTTGTATTGGCCATAGCTTTATATTTGCTTTTGGCGTTATCCTTTCCTAGCCTTTTTGCTCATGATATTAGTATAGTAGGCCTGATGAGCGTGGCTTCCGTTGCGAGCGGTTGCTTCCTTTGGGCCATTTTAAAAGATAAAAATATCGGCAAGTTCTTCATCTCTAACCCTCTGACTGCCTTGGGAAAAATCAGTTACGGCCTTTATATTTGGCATTTTATGGCTCTTTATTTAGCCAATTACCTGATCCATTTTGCTACAGACTCTTTATGGCGAGAAATGCAGAGTGAAACGATACGGATTACAGCTTGGTTTCTTTTTTCGCTACTGGCATTGGTGTTTAGTATTCTTTTTGCAACTCTATCCTGGCATCTTCTAGAAAAGCCCTTCAATGCCCTAAGACAACGCTTTCAACCTCAACTAAAAAACTAAAAAAAATCTTTTTGAGCAATAAACAACCTTTTAAATATCCTTAACTTTTTGCCGCAACTATTTTTCATGTCCGGTTTTAGCGCATACAAGTCCCCAGACTATAATCTCACTTCGTGTCCTTTACCCTCACTAAGATTTTTCTACTTTTACGGATACTCGTTCAAACATTGAGGCTCACCACTCATGATTCAAGCTTTACGTACACGCTTCGGAAGTAATACTCCAACAACTGAACCAGCAGCAGTAACAAAACAATCTGAAGTGCCTACCGATGCAGCAAAAACGCAACAACCTGCGCCTACTGTAAGCAAAGATTCTGTCACTATAACATCCAAAAAAGCTATGACTGCAGAAGACAAGCAGAAAGCTGCAGAGGCATTAAAGAGACAATTAGAAGCAAAGCAGGCTACTGCAGTTCTTGCGAAACTTTAATCTAAAATTGTAAAACGATAGCACTCTTAAATAGACCTTGTCCTATCAGGGGCAGGGTCTATTTGTTTTGATGGATGTATCATGATCAACTTTTTTGGAGTTGAGAGCGACGTTTAAAAAACTCCTCGGAGAATTTCTTTGAGGACGGATTATCGATCAGATCAGCCAAGTCCGCCTGAGAGGCATCTGTATTTCCAAGGCCTTCAGCAGCTGTAGACAATGCTGTGTGGGTGGAGGGAGGAAATAAAATAGACGCGTATTGATCAAGCGATTTTTGAAGACTTAAAACCGTACGAGCCACCGCCTGGACCTCCTTAAAACTGGCGTTACTGCTAGCTTTATCCAGTACTCTGCGAACAAAACCTTTAATTTCATGATCGCAAAGCTGTAACAACATGAGAATACGATTATGAGATGCCCGGATCATTGGCATAGCTTCTGGCGCCGGACGGTGATAGCCCTTAGCTTTATGGGATGATGATTTACTCATGAAAAAATCCCCTTCAAATAAAGCGATTCTAAAGTCCTGAAACTAAGGATGATTAAAATTTGGAAGTGATTAAAACCTGGAATTGAACACCATTCAGATGAGTGAAACAAAATAAACCACTGAATATAAGTTTTGAAGAGTAACCCTATTGAGATGAAGCTCGTTATTTAAACCTCTTTTGCATGTGTATCATTCATGAATAGCATTTTTTTCGAATTTTGGGAGTGGACATGTTTACAATTTTTAACCCTCTTCGAATTCAAGCTGAATCAACTAGAACTTTAAGGCCTCACTATAAAGACTAAAAAATGACCTAAGTTCAAAGGCTAATGGGTAAGTTGACCATAAAAGTAAGTGGCTTCATCCCGGAGGCGTTTGATGAAACTCTCAACGGCGACATCGGGATGACTCAAGCCACTGGCGAGGCGACTCAAAACACCCACGCGAGCGACTTCATCGACTTCCAAATGTTGAATTGTAACCTGCACCCCATCGCGATCAAGCAGTGCTCGTTTTTCCACATGAACATGTTGCCGACCCATCGCCGCAACAACTGGCTGATGTGTAATCGCAATCACCTGCATTTGTACCGATAAACGAGCCAATTTCTCAGCTAAAGCCTTGGCCGTTGGCCCACTGACACCGCTATCAATTTCATCGAATACCAAAGTCAGTAAGCCATCCTGCTTTGCCGTCAAAACTTTCATCGCTAACAAAAAGCGGGATAACTCCCCACCGCTGGCAATTTTCGCCAAAGGGCGTAAAGGTTCACCGGGATTGGTGGAACACAGAAAGGTAATTTCATCCGTTCCATCCGAGCTATAAGAAACCGTTTTAAACGCGACATCAAAACCCAGGTTAGGCATCGCCAAATCTTGAAGTTGTCCGAGAATATCCTGTTTGAGCTGGCCAGCCAAAACTGTTCGAACATCATGGAGTTGCTCGCACAATTCTTTCAAAAGCGCTTCTCGTTGAATAACGTCCTGCTCTAAGCGCTGCATATCAACTTCGGCAGTCTCTAAACCAGCTAATTCTTCCGCGATCTGATCTCGGGTTGCAATCACCTGTTCCAGAGTGGAGCCATGTTTACGCTTCAATTTTTCCAATAAATCCAAACGATCGGTCAGCTCGGCTATGCGTTCCGGGTTGATTTCTATTTGATCGTGATACCGTCCCAAGTCACTGGAAACAGACTTCAATTCCGCATGGGAGCCTTCTACCTGTTTTAAGAGATCGGACAGGCTGTCATCGTAGCTAACTGCTTCTGCGAGAAATTTTTCTAAGTGAGCTAGTTGATCGAGCAGGGCCACCGAGTAAGATTCGGATTCGGAATCCCCCGAAGAAAGCAGCGTATCCGCTTTTTCAATGAGGCTCAGACGTTTTTCCGAAAAGCTTAAGCGCTTCAGTTCTGCCCGCAGATCCTCATCCTCAGTAGCATCGGTGAGTTCTGCTTTTTCAAGTTCTTCTAGCTGGAACGCTAAGAAGTCTCGCTGCTGAAGTTTTTCCTTTTGAGAGCGAATACGTTCATCGAGTTGTTGTCGCAATTTTTGCCACGCAGAATAGGCTTCATGAACGCCACGACGAAGATCTAACGTGTGAGATCCGCCATAGGCATCCAGGTAGGCCAGCTGCCGCTCTGGGCGGAATAAACTGGTTAGCTCGTGCTGTCCGTGCAAATCAACAATCCAAGGACGCAACGCCTCAAGAGTTTCGCGATTTACGGGCGTACCATTAATCCGCGAACGACTACCGCCACTCGTAAATTCTCGCGTTAAAAGCAGTTCATCTTCGCCGTCTTCCAGCTCGATGCCTTCTAATGAGAGAATTTGTCGGAAACTTTCATCTTGCCGCCGATGCGCCAAACTGAATAAGAGTTCAACCTGTCCTCGGCTTTGCCCGGCTTGCAAAACCTCTTTTGGAGAAACTTTCTGGCCAAACGCTAAGGCCATTGAGTCGAGCAGAATACTTTTACCCGATCCACTTTCCCCAGTAATCACCGTCAATCCATCGGAAAAATCGAGATCCACAGAGTCGATAATAGCGATATTGCGAATCGACAAGTGCTTTAACATGGTTCAGAAGCCTTTGTCACTGGCACGGGCGACTCGCCCCCAGTTGCCTCATAACGAGCGCGTTCTGTTACGGCACTCCAACGCGGATTCATCGCCCAGTGAAGCTTGCGTTTCAACAAGCCATAAAAATCGTCCGCTTCTTTTTCAAAGCGAATCATCCGACAGGTTAACGAAGAGCGAACAATTTGCAAGGATTGTCCTGCCTTTAATACACCCGTTTCCAGGCCATCCAAGGCATAAACAACATCGTAATTGCTGGTTGCAGATTCAACACGGAACGTTTTATCAAAGGGTACAACAACCGCTTTCGCTGAAAAGCTATGAGGACAAATTGGCGTAATAGCGATCGCACTGACTTCCGGCGAAATAACCGGCCCCCCGGCTGCCATTGTATAAGCGGTGCTACCGGACGGCGTTGATAGGATCAGGCCATCTGCATCATAGACAGCCACCTGAATATCATTCACATATAAACGCAAGGTACAGAGTTGACTGGGGTTCGCATTTTTGACGACAACATCATTTAAAGCCAATCCATTGATGCTTGGCATGTTACCTGTATCACTGGAAGTACCTACCAAGGGAGAAAGGGCAGTACTGGCCAGCATTACGCGATCGTCTAGTTGATAAGCGCCGAGCCGCAAACGCTCAAGGTAGTCTGCCAGGGATTGCACATCGATGTAAGTTAAAAAACCCAATGTACCAGTGTTCACACCAACTAGGGGCACCCGATTTTGGACGAAACAACGCATGGTTCTAAGAAATGTACCATCTCCACCCAGGACAATTACCAAGTCCGGGTTTGCCGCTTCCTCAGGCACTGCGGGAAGAAGTTTACCTGCCACCTGAATATGAGAGACTCGAATATCGTGGAGATGACAATAACTCAGAACTTGCTGCGCGTACCGATCACCTGGATCGGTCGTCGTATTTTGCACCAGTGTGATGTGTTTTAACATCGCCAATCATCAATCCCTGCAAGAAAATTCCTTCGACGGGAATAGTTGGATATTCCTCTCTAACATTCTAACGACTTCAAGCAGCCGTGGCGAATTTTACTATTTCTAGTTATTCCATCCATGTTGGGCCAGAGTACACATCCACGACGAGAGGGACTCGGAGCGGCTGCCCTAACTCCATTGCCCAACGAATCAGATCGGTCACTTGAGCATTTTCTTCATCCGGTACCTCAAGTACCAACTCATCGTGTACCTGCAGAATAATGCGAGACTTCAAGCCTTCATCATGCAAACGATTTTCCAAACGGATCATAGCAATCTTCATTAAATCCGAAGCAGATCCTTGCAAGGGAGTGTTAAAGGCGGCCCGTTCCGCGAATTCCCGAACACTGCGATTGCTACTGTTTAATTCCATTGCCAGGTGGCGTACACGTCCTGCAAGTGTTTCCACTTGTCCGGTTTTATGCGCCTGATCTTTAATCGAGTTAATGTACTCTTCAACCCTGTGATAACGTGAGAAATAGAGACGGATAAACTGAGCAGCTTCTCCCATCGGGATTTTAAGTTGTTGCGCCAAGCCGTAAGGAGATTGCCCATAGATAACGCCAAAGTTGACGGTTTTGGCTTTATAACGTTGATCTTTCGAGACCTTATCCAGAGGCATTCCAAAAACCAGGGACGCAGTTGCCGTGTGAATATCTTCACCCGCATTAAAGGCAGTTACCAAGTTGGGATCTTCAGAAAAGTGTGCCAGCAAACGCAATTCAATTTGAGAATAGTCTGCAGAAATTAAAGCCCAGCCTTCTTTTTGTTTTGGCACAAAGGCTTCACGAATTTTGCGACCAATATCGCTACGAATGGGAATATTTTGCAAGTTGGGATTACTGCTGGATAAACGACCCGTTGCCGTAACTGCCTGGTTAAAGCTGGTATGAACGCGTCCTGTTTCTGAGTTAATCAGGGCCGGAAGGGCATCCACATAGGTGGATTTCAGTTTAAAGAACTGACGATAATCGAGAAGTAGTTTGACGACTTCATGCTCGTTGGCCAACTGCTCCAGTACCTTCACATCGGTGCTGAAGGCCGATTTGCTTTTGGTTTTTCGTCCCGAAGCAATTCCCAGTTTTTCAAAGAGAACTTCGCCCACTTGCTTGGGAGAGTTGAGATTGAATTCCATCCCCGCCAGCTTATAAATACCCTCTTCCAAAGCTTTTAAGCGCGTATTTAAATCATCACTGACATGGCTCAAATACTCACGATCCAAAGATACACCCGTCCACTCAATGCTCGCGAGTACAAAAGCTAAGGGCAATTCAACTTCATAAAATAAGGTCCAGAGGCTTTCATCTTGAAAGCGAGTCAGGAAGTAAACTGCAAGTTCCCAAGTGGCCCAACTATCGCAAGAAGCATACGCTGCAGCTTCCATAACCGACACCTTGGAAAATGGAATACTTTTACGGCCCGTACCAATCAGGCATGTAATATCGCCCATCGGCCAGCCTAAAAGTTCTTCAGTCAAACTTTTAAGACCATGGCGTTGCTCCGGGGTGGTAACGTAGCTCGCAATCATGGTGTCGAAAACAAGCCCCTTAAGCCCACAATGACGCTTTCTGAAAATATTGTTTTCAAACTTGACGTTATGAACGAGCTTAACGATGTCTTCAGACTCCAACAAAGGTCGAATCGCTTGAAGAAGCTGCTCCTCGTCCAACTCTGAATTTAAGCCTTCCTGTATTAAAGGAATATAGGCTGTATAAGTGGGCTCACGATCTGCATCTGGGGAGCATGCCAAAGCCTTAAGTTCTTTCGGGAACTCCTGAAGTTTCAGGATATTAGCAGCGGGGCGTTTTTTAATTTCCAGCCGATTGCCGACTGAAATCGCCAATCCTGCCAGTTCCACCGTATGGACATCTAAACCGGTTGTTTCCACATCGAGTGCGAAAATACCCACTGCCGTAATTTTTTCAACCAAGGCATCCAAAGCCGCTTTTGTGGTGATGATATCGTGCTTCACTCTTAGAATGCCTCCCACGGCATCATCCTGGCTGGCTTCTTCAGCCAGTAATTGTTGCACCCGTTTAGGACTTTCCGCTACAGATAAAGTCGCATTTCCTGGCTCAAGATCAGAAGCATCCATTTGTGAGTGCGGTTGTTGGCTATTGATTGTCATTGATTTTAAGGGCTGAGAACGCACGCCTTTAATGCCAAAGGCTGCCAGTAATTCATTTTCCTGGCGAATAAAAGCCTTAAATTCATGATCCTGCCAAAAAGCAATGAGTGATTCTCTATCCGGAATTTCCAAATGACAATCCTGCCAGTTGGGCGCTTCAATAGGAGACTCCGTATTAATCGTCGCCAACTGCCGACTTAAGAAAGCTTGATCTCGGTAGGTTACCAATTTTTCACGCAATTTATTGGCGGGTAGAGAATCGATATTCTTATAAATCTCATCCAGGTTGCCAAATTCTGCCAAAAGCTTAGCGGCTGTTTTATCTCCAACGCCTGGAACGCCTGGGATATTATCCGAGGTGTCTCCTTTCAAGCCTTTAAAATCAATCACTTGCTCCGGATAAACAGCCCATTTTTCAAAAACGGCAGCCCGATTATACGTTTTCATCGGTTCGCGAGGCATGCGAGGCGGCAATAAAACTTCAACGCGTGCCAAAGAGTCCGAACCATCATGAACCAGTTGGAATGCGTCTTGATCACCCGTCAGAATACAAACGTGGTACCCTTCTTTCGCCGCTCTACAAGCCAAAGTCCCAAGAACATCATCCGCTTCGTAGTTTGCTAACTCAAAAATGGGAATCCCCATTAAACGAATACCGTTTTTGATATCATCCATTTGAATTCGCATGGCATCCGGCATGGTCTCTCGATGCGCTTTATACTCGGGATACAGGTCATTACGAAACGTAATACGGCCCATATCAAAGGACACCGCAATTGCATCCGGTTGAACTTTTTTGAGTAGGGTAAACAGCGCATTAAAAAAGCCATAAACAGCCCACGTAGGACGATCGTCACTGGTGCGCATTTCTGTGCGTTCCAAGGCAAAGTGCATACGGTATGCCAAGGAATGCCCATCCACCAAAACCAGGGTTCTTTCTTGAGCCGCTTGCTCTGGTGCCGCGTTAAGCTGCATTTCTGTCTGAATACTCATGGAAGAAAGAACCTCTTTTAAAAATTTTTGAATACCGATTATGTCGCCATAACACGGCTTACCCGTGCTCCGGCCCAAAAGTTTGCCAAGCCTTCTAACTCCAGAATGCTGAGACATTCATTGACACGAGCGACAGGCCAAGCCAACCGAAGAGAAACATCTTCAACCGCAATTGGTTTTTCAGACAGACATGAAAAGACTTGCCGTTCTTCCTGGGTTAATGTGCTGGGCAATACCAATGCATCAGCTTCTTGCACATTGCATGCAGCCTCTGGCAAAGTTTTTTTATCTCGCTGTGCGGACCTATAGACATTCCCAGAATCAACGTTCTGTCTATCATCTACTTTGTTGCTGTGCTTCTCGGATGCGCACGTAGTACCGTCTACGCTTACGCTCCTGCGATGCCCGCGCCGCATATCTGATGCAATCTCATTAATCCTTGAAATGTTTATGTTTCCTTCGACATTTGAGGGTATTTTCTCACCTCCTCCTGGCTTTGTCATTACATCATGCCAGCCCAAATCGAGGGCTAAATCTGCCGCTTTCAGCAACGGCGTTGCCCCTTGTTGAATCAGCTTCAAAGGCCCTTGTGCATTCACATCACTGATTCTGCCAGGTACTGCGTAGACGGTTCGACCTTCTTCCAGTGCGTAACGCGCCGTAATCATGGCACCGCTTTTAATATCGCCTTCTACAACAACGGTGGCATGACACAAGCCCGCTACAATACGGTTACGCCGAGGAAAACTGTGCTTGGTTGGAATCTCGCCAAACTCGCACTCCGTTATTAAAGCCCCATTATTTGCAGCAATTGCCTCTGCCAAGCCTTTATTTTGAGTGGGGTAAATGATATCCAAGCCACAACCAAAAACGGCAATGGTCGACAATCCCCTCACCAAAGCTGCTGCATGGGCTTCAGTGTCGATACCCGCCGCTAAACCACTAACAATACATGGTTTTTTGATAGCCAGATCGGCAACCATGGTTCGGGTAACTTGTCTGCCATAGTCACTCATACGTCGAGTTCCCACAATGGCAACATTATGCTCCAGTTTTAAGGCTTCCAGACTTCCACGAACATATAGCAAAAGCGGAAACTGAGAAATTTCCTTCAATAAAGAGGGATAAGCATCATCCATAAAGGGCAAGGGTATTGCTTGTAAGCCTTCACACTGCGTTCTCCAAAGGTCCAGCCACTCTTCGGAAAAGCCTGCATCTCGCCGTCGCAAAAAGATTTCCAACTTGCTCAAGGACAAAATACTTTTCAAAAAATGTTCGGAGGCATGCCAGGCAGCCTTCATTGAGCCCTGCTTTTCGTAAAGTCGAGCCAAGGTTCCGCTCCCAAAGCCCAGACACTCTGCTAAAGCCCGAACATAAGGTAGATCAGGATGCCAATGAGCAGGCAAAACACGGGAGGGGTCTTGAATCGAGTTTTTAGGGGAAACAGTTTGATATAAGAAAGACACAGGCTGGCCCTTTTTACAGATTTAGAGGAAAAGCATTAAAAGACTCTCTACTTCATGATGAGGAATGAAAGCGTTAGCGTTCCTGTCAAATATTCGGTTTTCCAGGATCCTACTGATAACGCCCGAGTAATGTTGAAATCAACTATTTTAAAAATCAGGAAATCCCCCCTAACAGTCAGCCTTTCAATCCTTGTGCAAAAGAGTCCGTAAAAAGGCTGGCTCAACCATAAGGTTGAATCTGGAGCCTTAAAAAATGCTTATTCGCGAAGATATACCCAGATAAATGTTAAGATATAGAAAATAAATTTGTTTATTTGTTTCTATCAACTGTTATTTTCTGGAGCAAACTCTGGGAGGAGTTTACAGGGATGAGTGAAGATACCAAAATAAATAGTCGTTCTGAACGCAACAAAACGATCATAGATATTGATTCTAAAAATATTGACTTTCGCAATTGCGAACACATCAAGTCTGCTGTTGCCAGCTTAGTCAATCAAGGTCAGTCTCAGCTTATACTTGATTTATCCCGCGTCGGATTTATGGACAGTTCGGGCTTAGGGGTTATTTTGTTTAGTAAGCGTACCTGTGATGAAGCCGGCGGCTCTCTTTCAATTTGTGGCTTGCAAAGCTACGTCAATAATTTGATTAATCTAACTAACCTTCACAAAACAGTGAATGTGTATCCTAACGTGGATGAAGCGCTCAACTAAACTATGGTTTTGACCTGAGCCTTATTTTGAATCAATAACAAAAACGTCTACCCTCGTTGTAATGAAGGTAGACGTTTATATAGGTTTTGTACACGGTCTTTTTAAGCGTGTTTAATCGATTTAATGATGCCCAGCCATAGCCAATGTCATTGGATCCGGCTGTCTGGCAGCTTGATTGAAATGAGACATTCCGCCCTCATTATGGGCATTGTAGCTCGACATATCCTGGAGCACTTTGCAGTAATCCGAATGGCTTAAGAATTGCTCTACTTTATTAGCAATACGATCAGCATTAACCGGGTTCGTTATAACCGTATTATGATCCGCAGAAATAATATCTAAGTAAGACTTTACGGGATATTTCATTGACTCGTAAAGTTGACGGGCAAGTGGTGGCAAAGCCAGCTTATCTTGTCCACCTTGTACAAAAAGAGTGGGGACATGGAGCCGTAGAACATCTTTTGTAATATCAAACACACCACGTAATTTTTGGACAGCTGCTTGAATACCAGATTGAAAGGGAGCTGTAATTTGACGAGCTAAAGGATCTGTATCTTGAGCTTGTGCTTTAAATGCATCTGCAATACTTTTAGGTGCATCAATTACCACAAGTCCCTTATAAAGACGGCCACTCTGAGCCGCTACCCGAGTACTGACATCCCCACCTAAGGAGTACCCCATCAATATTTGATTCGAGTATGAGGTCTTCTGAATACCAAACTGATGAGATCCCTTCTCCAGTAAGCGACTCATCGCATTAAGATCTGAATAAAAACCGTCTTCTGAAGGCGTACCACTACTTCCTCCTTGCCCCGCACCGTAACCCCGATATTGATAAGTCAGAATTCCATAGCCTTCTTCTTTTAACTGGGTAATCAGCTCTTTAGACTTAATGAAATCACCATCGGTACCATTTGAAAATAAAATAGTACTTTTACCGGGTTCTGGCTTGATGTACCAAGCCTGGAGAGAAACCCCGGGTGCTGTTTGAACATGAAAGGTTTTTGCATTTAAACCGGTAAAAGCTTGAGATTGAATCAAGCTTTCCCGTTGGGCATCTGGTGGAGCAAAAGCTAAATTAACCAACTGTTCACGAGGTGCCGTTTCACCCAATAATGCAGCAGCAAGCAAGGAGTCATTATTGGTCATTTTTGGATTAGTTGGATCGAAAAACGTTGCATTAATCGCCGCTTCACCTACTTGAGCCGTAATTCCCAGTTCATCCAAAGCCGCCTTCAGCTGCTGTAAAACGGCATTGGAACCTGCATTACTAGACATTTTTATTTATCCCTCAACTCAACTGTAAATAACGATGCCCAATCTATCACAGACTGGGCATCGGATGCACTAAATTATTATCATTTCAATCTATAAAACAGGTACAGACTCTTTCTTCAATTCAGCTTGAATCGTTTCAATCAAAGCGGAATCTTCTGGCGCGACATTGGGCGCAAAACGAGCAACCACTTGACCTTCTCTATTGATCAAAAACTTTTCAAAGTTCCAAAGAACATCATTAGAGTTCTTTAAAACCTGTCCAAGCCCAGTCAGTTTGTTGATCAAGGTGTTATCGCCATTGTTATTCGCTTTGGGTTGCGCTTCGGTAAGAGCTGCATATAGGGGGTGTTGATCGTCACCAACCACCGAGATTTTAGACATCACGGGAAAGGTTACATCGTAATTGGTTTTGCAAAAGTCTTGAATTTCATCATCCGAACCTGGCTCTTGTGCCATGAAGTTGTTGGCTGGAAAACCAAGAATTTGGAGTCCTTGAGCTTTGTAGGTTTGGTTGAGCTTTTCCAAGCCTTCGTACTGCTTTGTAAGACCGCATTTAGAAGCCACATTCACAACCAGCAGCACTTTACCGGCATAGTCAGCCAAAGTACTGTCGTTACCGTTTACACGTTTGAAAGGGATTTGGGTAATATTATTCGTCACAGAGTTTCTCCTTTTCCGTAAAATCGCACGACTCATTCTGCGTTAAGCAGGCCGTATATCTTTAGTTTAAAGATTACACAGACTTTTAACCATTACCAGCTCAGTCTATTCACGGTAATAACATCTCATTGGTTATTAAACATAATCTCTCAATATGAACCTGAAAGCCTTTTAAGCCTTTAGGGGAAAACACCTAGTATTCTTGAGGTGTTTGCCTCATGCAACGACTCACCTAAGACAGTTTAATAAGAAGACAAATTTAAATGTTCATCACCTTCTTTTTGTAGAAATAATAGGACGCTTTCCATCATGGTTGCCGCTTCGCTAAATCCCTGGCGAAATGCCCCATTGCTTAATCAAGTCGACAAAGCCATTGCCGATAATCATCAGTTCATCAAGACTAATCGTGACAAACTACTCAGTAACGACCGTTTTCAATCTGCTGCAAAAAGCGTTAAAAAGCACTCACGCGGTTGGATCGTCAGCGCTTTGCTGGCAACAGCCACCTACTTCATTGGAAGAACTTTGCTGAATGCCCTTTTGCCGAAACCTGAAGAAGACGCAGATTTTGAAAAAAGCCAACCCCTTGGGAGTTCAAAAAGCGCTAAATTTCTCTTGATTGGCGCATTAACCGGCGTGTTTAAATGGTTTAGCAGATAGATTTAAAGTGAATCACCAACTAGGGTCAGGGCAGTGTAGTTTCGAGGAAATAAGAGCGCAACGACAGGCGTTTAGACGGTACTAAGTAACTGAGTGAACACCGCATTGACGAAGAAAATGCCTGACATGGCGCTAATTGGTGATTTACGCTAGCCACTTGTCGAGAATATCAAGGTTTAATTGGGCCCTAGCTTTAAGAGATCCCAAATCGATAGACGGGTATTGTTTTTCTAAACCCTCAGTCAACTGTTCCCCCTGAATAGAGTTTAACGTTTCAACCGAAGTCCCTTTTAATCCACACTCTTCCAACAGATTGGATACTTTCGGATCATAGGGCAAGCCATAAACACGAACACCTGCCAGTAATCCTAAAATTAAGCTGTGGAAACGCATGCCAACAAGGGCATCACATTGACAGAGAGTTGCTAAAGCATTTTCTGGAGTATAAAGCTCAACCTTCCCAGTAAAACCGGCTTGCTTGATATACTCGCCAAACTGCTTCAAGAGTTCAGTATCTTCGTTTGCCTGAAACGGTAATAGGGCTATTTCAATGGCTTTATTGAGAGTATTGCAGTACGTGTATAAAGCCGTCGCCAAAGCTTTCAAGCCTTTGTCGGACAAAGCGTGCCATTCCCGTAATGATATCCCAACAAGAAAAACGGGCTCCGCATTAGGAGCATTTTCCTGAATGCCCTGTGAGGCCAAATACTGTTTTGGATCAAAAAGCCAAACCGGATCGGCACTCACCTTGGGCTTTAGCTTTTTAACCGGCAAGGCCCTCAAAAGTTGAGCGCTTTTTTCATCCCGAACGATAATATCCTCGCAGCAGGAGAGTGCAAACGCCGTGAAGGTACGCCCTAAAAAGGTTCGCAGTGGCCCGGCTCCCTGAGCCCAGTAGCCTGTTTTAATCCCCATTGCAGAAGCCAAACGTAACAGGCCACCATAATAAACGGGGCTCGCTGGCCCGGTCACATCCTGAAAAAGCCCACCGCCACCACTAATCAACAAGTTGGCATGACGAAGGGCACCCAAAATTGCGGCAGGCTTAGTTCGAGAAACGCTTTGCACACCAAACGTTTCGGCCGTTTGTTGGGGGCTTGCAGAGAGAACTGTTATTTCCGCCCCGCGTGCCTTCAATGCCTGAACCAGCACATAAAGGATAAGCTCATCGCCTAAATTGTTAAAACCATAGTAGCCACTTAAAATGACGCGTGGGGAAGTCATATTCGTAAAGCCTTTGAAGCTGGCGCATTACCTGCGCGTATAAATCCGTTTCTCTAGGGTAATTCTAGAGCAAGTTAACAGTTAATGGATACTAAACCTCACGCTCTTGCCCGTAGGGCTTAGAGATGAGAGTTCACCTTTAGGTGTCGGCTAGGAGCTGGCACCCGCAGCGTAGGCAGAACCTACGTGAGGACTGTACAGCGACGCAGTAACAACGTAGACATAATTGTCAGCTGCTCTAACGGAGCAGCTTATTGGCGGCGAGGTCACCCTGATCGGTCAGGCGGTATTCACTGACCTCAGCGGTCCCGTTGAGGTCAGGAACCATGTCCAGAACACCTTGCTGCAAGGCAACTTCCAGAACACCGTGATTGACTGGGGATTTACCCGATTTCACCAACGATGAATTGAGCTGCTTTAAAGTAAAGGTATTTTGCTGCTCGAACGTGGTGAGATAGTAGGCGGCCAGTAAGAGAAATTCATCCGTACTGTCTGCTGAGGCGTGCTGACAAAGATCGCTTAAAGAGGAAATGCTTTCCATCGGGAGGGAGTCTTCCGCGCCTAACGCTGTTTCCGGTAGCTCTTCCGCATCTAAATCCTGCATAACCGAATTCATAATGGCATCAAAATCATCAACGGCTTCAGCCGCTTCAATCGGTTCAGCCATGGCCGGAACGACTTCAGACGCGATTGGAGTCTTTATAGAAGTGGCCGCGTGATGGGCCGCTAAACGCTCATGAATACTGGGCGGTGCAACGGGAATCACCACTTGCTGATCTTTCACTTCAGGCTTGGCTTCGGGTGGCGCAATGCTTTCTGGAATTGGCGGAACTTCCACCGGGTTTAATGCCAGCTCGGGTAACCCAGCTGGCTTGGTCGGTGGAATAGGCTCTGGTGGAGCCAGTATTGCAGATGGAGCTTCTTCAACAGCCACTTTTTCAGCTTCAACAGGAGTCACTGCTTGTGGCGTAATCGTAGGACCTGCTGGCAGTGGAGCGGGTTCCTCTAAAGCAGGAGCCACGGCGACAGGTTCGGAAACTGGCGAATCGGGGGGAGCAGCAGCTTGAGCTTGCGTAACCGGCTCTTCTATGGAAGGCAATTCAGGAATAGCAGCGGGGGCTGCAGGGACCTGCGCCAGGGGTTCTTGTTCCAACTCAGGCTCTGGTTCTGGCTGAGAAAGGGAAAGCGGATTTGGAGCTGTAATCGTTGCCTCAGTCGTTGACCCGGCCATAGGAGCTTGAACCGCTTGTGGAGGCGGTGCCGCAATGGGTGAACTCTGAGCCGTCGGCTTAGTCGCCGTCACAAAGGGTGGGCGAGAGTTTTCATCCAGCAGGATATGGAACCATTTATCCATTTGACGTGAAATAAAAATCATGTCATCTGAAGCCAGGCTGACATACAGTCCGTCTTTTTTCAGGCTCATATCGTAGTGGTGAAGGGCTTCCACAGCGTCTTTCCTCTTTCACAGCCTCATAGAGAGATCGTTAGATAAAATTTATCTAGTTAGGCTCTTGAGTAACCAACATATTCCGCCAGTTATCCATTTGCGTTTCGATGAACTTGGCGTCATCGCTTTTGAGCTCGAGTTCAAGATCACCCTTTTTAAGTTTAAAAATATACTCACTCATGAGGTTGGCAACTCCTAAGGATTACTGATTTTGCATGACTTCCAGCATATACCTGAGCTTGGTCAGAAAAGTGGGAAATGTCCTAATTTAGTTGTGGCAGAGAGTAGAGTTAAGCGATATGCACTGAACAATGCGGCTATTTTTCTTCTTTTTCTACCCTGATGATTTCCAAACAAACAAGCCACAGAGCTCCATTATAACGTATATCCCCGACAGTCAAAGGGGTCGTATGGAGGAGAATGGCAAGATGCATGAATCCCTTGATATTTGATTCCTGCTTGCGCTATAAATACAGTATTAATAACTCGGGGCATTAGCGCAGTTGGTAGCGCGCTTCAATGGCATTGAAGAGGTCAGGAGTTCGAATCTCCTATGCTCCACCAAAAACCACAAGGCTTTTGCGGTCTTGTGGTTTTTTGATTCCAATTGCGATAATGATTATTCTTCCGATTTACTATTGATTCAAATTTTTTAAATCAAGAAACCTGAACCAAGGCGGGTTACGATGAGATGGAATAAATTTTTCCAGGCACCCTCAATCATTTTACTTTCCCTGATTTTGGCTTTATCGCCTTTACCAGGGCTTGCCGATCGACCTATCCATTCGCATCGCGATGCAGTGTATGTTCAGATTCGCACTCCGCTCAATGTTCAAACGACACTCGATGGCAGTACCTTCGAAGGGATTACACGAGAAAATTACTACTACCAAAACTTTTCCATTCCAGAGGGAACCCTTTTAAGTGGCCATGTCCACCGCATTAAACCCTCCCGTCGTTTCACGCGGCCGGGTTATCTTCAGTTGGATATTGAACAAGCGAAGTTCCCATCAGGACGAATTGTACAATTAAGCCATTCCAGTGATGAATCGCTTCATACACTCCGTACCCATAAACTGACACATCCTGAAGCTGTACGCTTTCCTGTTCTCCTGGAAATGGGGCTGGGCTTAACCGCCGGAAGTGCTGCCGTTGATATCCCTGTCAAAATTATTACGGGATGGTCCTTTGCCATTATTTTAGGTGTGGGAACCGGTGTTCGAATTATTGAAGGTATTGCAGCGGAATACCTACCTGGCGAAAGGCGACGTCATAATCATACAGGTGATAGCTGGCCCAAACGCTATACTCATGGTTTTTTACGTGGGATCGGGGCAATGGGTGTTTACTACCTGTTCAAACTATCGCCAAATCCTAAATTGGATGAAGGTGAAATGCTACGGATTCGTTTTGAAAAACATGGCCTGGAAACATTATTTAAAGCCGCAAGTCAGGAAGCTATTCCTCCAACAACATCACCTATTGACACAACCTTAGAATAATCAATCTCAGAATTTTAGATTTATACCTGTACCTTTTACTTGTTGGCAATTCTCATCGATAGTCAACAAAGCTCTTATATGGTTTTAATGGGTTGCAAGAATTGCTGAAAAGGCTTTAACTAGTAGTGTTCAGCACTGGTATACAGTTATATGAACAACAATTAATTGACTGTTTTATCACTAATTTTACAAGCATTCTTTTGCTTTGATCTCCATGAGAGAGGCCACCATGAATTTCAGTATTGATACGGACTTGATAAGAATCACTTCCCTTAACTATTGGCACCATTCAATCAGCTTTCTGTTTACACACTGGAGAAGCATCGTACTCGGCAGTGCTATTTTCACACCCCTCTTAACCTACTTAGGCCAGCGCAGCCTTTATAAAAAAACGGATCTTAGCCAACACGCCCTGCAAGTCCAAAGTGTAGCCTTTCAAGAACAACTGGAAGTCGCTCGAGATGCCCAAGGGGAACAGCAAGTCATTTTGATGGACTTACTCAAAATGAAGCGGGATATCACCACTGAAAATATGAAATATAGACTCAAGCTTTATCAGGATGTCCTCACACCGGTATCCGAATTTATCAGCAAGCTCCTGTTTCTCTGTGAAGCATCGCCTCCAGGAAATCCGAATGAGCTTTTTGAAGAATTTCACCCCATTAGACTGCAAACGCTATCTCAGCTTGCTCTTTTTGCGCCGGAAGATGTATTCGAAAGGTTTCGCGACTTACTGAACTACACATTCCTGGTGATGCGCGGTGATGAACTGTACTCTCTAGAACAGATTACAGAATATACCGTCCTTACGCTTAACAGCATTCGTGACGATATCGGAATCGCTGAGGGAGAGCTTGCTATCGAAAACTTCGGAATACCGGAGAACGTGCTCATCGATTCATTAAAAGCGCATCATACTATTTGGAGAAATCTGCGACCGGTTACCGTTGAGACATCCCGTAATTAAAGTCATTGAAAAATGACAAATAAAGCTTAAGAAGCCAAGGCTAAGTTATCGGATGAATTGTTTTTAGGCTGATTACGATTACAGAGCTGACTGGCATAAACGTTAAAACAATCGTCTCCAGCAAGTAAGCGCATTAAAAACCCTTCTGCAATAGGAAGGTAGGCTTTCGGCTTTTCTGCCAGCAATGGACGAAGCACATCATCTCGCCATCCTTGCCAATGCTTGATATCCAGCACGGCATGCAACGCATAATAACGGTATTGGCAATTCGTTAGACCAAGCCTTTTCAACCCTTTTGTTACTTTTTCACATCGCGAAGGCGCTGTTAATTCAATTGCACCCAATGCTCCTATCGATTGATAGAAGTAGCTTCGTCGAGATGCATAAGCAAGCATCATGTTTGATAATGCCAAAGGCTGCCAGTGAATTCCTTGATAATGTCCTTCAGGACTTTGTATGTTTAAAGCCTCAGCAACCCAGCCCAATTGGACAGAATGCATTTTCTCTAATGAGCCATTCCCTAATTCATCCCAATAGTTGCGTGCCAACTCTAATTTAACGTGATGGGGAGCCTGGACCTGTGTCATGGCTACTAAATCATCAAAACCGGCTTCAGTAGCCAGCTCCTGAGTCATAAAAAATTCAAAATCTGCCAGTGTTGCATCGCTTTCCAGATAATCAAACAGAATATGATTTTGACCATAGCCTGAATTTAGCAATGATTCTAACCAAGCGATGAATGCCTCAGGTTCTTCAGGAGCTGTCGCTAAGCATTCTTGAATTCTAACTTTTTGCGACGTTAACCAAGCTGTATCCAATTGCGTCCTTAAGATATCAAGATAGAGCTCGTGCTCTGGGTTTAAAGGTTTTTGCAAACAAAATTTATCTTGGTTTATTGTGGCTAATAATTTATGAAATTCATTGAGACTTTTTTCGTTACCATTGAGAGCTGCCTGAATCAGTATCTTTAAGTTGTCATTTACAGATGGAATATTGCTGAGTATGTTTTTAGAGTCTAGTAATTCAAGGTGAGCGGAATTAATCTCATGCATTGGAGCAATATCCTTATTGATTGTTTAAGCATGATACGAATAGGACTGTTTTTAAAAAATCCCCCAAAACTCTATGTCTTCAATACCCATTCAACTAATAGTGATGTTAGACCCTCTAAAAAATGATACCCTGGAAAATCGTAATTAAGAGTCAGAGGGCTTAAGCATTGTCAATTAATATTGATGAGATAACTAATTTACAACAATTGCAAAACTGGGCTCTTCACGAATTAAAAAAAAATCATGAAGGATCAAGTTCTGTACAAGCAGAACTAGAAGAGCTCTGGTCGTTTTTTATTGGGAATACTGCTCCGAAAGTTTTAAAGGCCTTTCAAAACGCCATAAAGCTCAGAAGCTACGATCATTACCCGCTTGCCTATTTAACTGGAGAGTGCACCTTTGCAGGCAACCGTTTCTTCATTTCCGAACAACCTTCGGAGAATTACCGACAAGGCACCACTCTCATCAATGAGGCTTTCGATATCTATAAAACCTACGTGCCTCGTGTTGAAACTGAATGGATTGTAAAGCAAGCAGCTCAAGAATTAAAAAACCGCTCCAAAACTACATCTCGGCCATTACGAGCCCTGGATATTGCAACAGGTTCAGGTTGTATTGCCATCAGTATAAAAAAAAGCTGCCCCGAAGTCGATGTGACAGCAGTGGACATATCAAAACAAGCATTAAAAGTAGCCTTACGTAATCAAAAAGAAAATGGCGTTAGTATCCGTTTATTACAAGGCAGTTGGTTTGATCCGGTTCTATCTGAGACATTTGATTTGGTCATTTGTAATCCGCCGTATGTTCCCATTGATCAGATAAAACAACTCAGCCGAGGCGCCCATCATGAGCCGAAACAATCTCATCACCCTAATGAGAGCCCAGAAGCGTTATTTGAGCACTTATTTAAGCAAGTAAGCCAAGTGTTAGGAGTAGATGGTGTTTATATTTTTGAAATCGGCTTTGGACAATTCGGCAGTAGAAATTTCAATATTGCTGAGGCTGCAACTTCGATAGGCTTAACTGCTCAAATTCATAAAGACCGAGACGGAATAGAGCGTTTCGTAGTCGGAAGCCGTATTTAAACCTCAATATTTGGACATAGTATTAATAGCTCAGTAAATTAAATAACCCGATTAACCAACTTAATTGTGCCTGACTAGTTAGCGTGACACACCACCTAGTTCTGCTATGATTCGCCATCTCAATCTGTTGAAAATGTCCATATTGACCTGAACAGTATGTTTACAACTACTAACTTTGCCAGAGAGAGTTAAAAGTATTTTAGGGAGTAGTCATTATGTCTGCAAATAGAGCTGTTGTTTATAAAGGTCCTATGCATGTTGCCGTTGAGGATATTGGGTATCCAAAACTAGAACACGACGGTAAACCGCTGCATCACGGCGTTATATTAAAAGTTTTGGCCACCAACATTTGTGGCAGTGACATGCACATGTACCGAGGACGTACCGATTTTCTACCCGGTAGTGCTTTCGGACATGAAATTACCGGTCAGGTTATTGAAAAGGGCTGTGATGTTGAGAACTTAGACATTGGTGACATTGTTTCCGTCCCCTTTAATGTTGCTTGTGGTCGCTGTCGAAATTGTAAGGAACGCAATACAGCTGCTTGCCTCAATACCAACCCGCTAAAAGCAGGCGGTGCTTATGGTTTTGCGGAAATGGGGCCTTGGCGCGGTGGACAGGCAGAGTACGTACTCGTTCCTTATGCGGATTTTAATCTGTTGAAATTCCGAGACAAAGAGCTTGCCATTGATAAGTTAGAAGATTTGGCGATGCTCAGCGATATTTTCCCGACAGGATTCCACGGAGCTGTGACAGCGGGTGTTGGGGTTGGTTCAACAGTGTACATCGCGGGTGCTGGCCCAGTTGGTCTGTGTGCAGCCGTTTCCAGTTATTTATTAGGGGCAGCCTGCGTCATTATCGGCGATACCAATGTTGAACGACTCAACCATGCTCAATCAACCTTAGGCTGTGAAACGGTTAACCTAAATGAGCATGAGGTAATTCGCGACCAAATTGCTGAGATTGTCGGTATTCCCGAGGTGGATTGTGCCATTGATGCAATTGGTTACGAATGCCATGGCCATGGGCATAGTAGTCATAAAGACGTCGTTACTGATGCCATGGATACTGCTATTGAGGTAACACGCCCTACTGGTGGGATTGGCGTTCCAGGTGTCTACTTACCCATAGATCCCAATGCAAAAACAGCCGAAGCTAAAATCGGCCGGATACCCTTTGAATTTGGCAGGGCCTGGGATAAGGGATTATCCATATATACGGGTCAGGCACCGGTTATGAAATACAACCGACAGCTTATGACAGCTATTTTATTCGATCGCGTCAAGCTGAGTCGGGTGCTGAATACCACTGTTATTCCAATTGAAGATGCCCCGAGAGCGTATGAAACGTTTGAAAGTGGCGTGCCGCAAAAATTCGTTATGGATCCCCACGGCGTGCTTCGCAAATCGACTCAGGCACGCCAACGTGAAATTGCTCTTCACTAGGGCAGCTTTCACAGAATTTAATAGGAGAGATACTATGAAAAGCATGTTTTTGAGTCTTCTTGGAAAACCATCATCAAAAACCAAGTCTGAAAAAACCATGAGTGGTAATAACAGGCTTATCACTGGAATAGTAGGAGGTGCCTTACTGGCATGGGGCCTTTCCGCCAAGAAAGGTGGGCGTTTGAGGACTTTGGCGGGCTCATCTTTAATTGCCTCCAGCATCATGGGCACTGAGGATAATATTCTCAGTATGGTTAAATCCGTATTGCCTGGCCCGGGTGTGAAACCCAGTGAGACGGATCAGCCAAGCCCTAGACGTCGTATGGTTGTCGGACATAATTTATCCTTAGATACGCTAAGAGAGATGCTGGCCGTCGGATAACAATTTTTAAAAAGTAAAAAAGCTGGTCTTAATTTAAGGCCAGCTTTTTTATGCCTGCTTAAAATAGGTCGTTTGATGGAGAAAATCCCAATTCAGCATAGAGACTTCCCATAGCTATAGGAAGTGCTTTAAAGCTCAAGCCTGAATACTGAAAAAGTATAGGCAAGAAGTACGTGTTGATGCTCGATAATCCAGAAAAAAGACTCGGAATCCTATTTGTCCTACTTATTGGCGCGCTTATTTTAATTGTGGGTTCCCTTCTAGTTTTACATCACAATCCCATTCTTTTAGCACTGGTTTTTAGCTTAAGCCTCTGCTCATTTCTGTGTAGCCTCATTTTATTTCTATTTGGAAACTACGCCGAAAAATGTCTCGTCAGACAATTAGACCTCGGTAACTATATCAAAGCCTTTCAATACGCAAAGCAACTGCAATTTATCTTTAAAAAATCCCTTCAGTCGTATATTGAACTTCTAAGCCTTTTAAAGAAAATCGATTCAAGAGAAATTGAGCATGAGTCTGCGAAAGAACAGTTAAAAAACTTTTTTGAAAATAAGAGTGAAGAAACAGCCTGTATATCTCTTTTTCAATATGGCTTACTGTACGATTTTGAGACCTTATTGCCCTGGTTTGAAGCTAAATTTCCAGAGTCAGCGACCATTCCAAAAAGCTTCCTTTTGATTTATATCAGAACCCTTTTTGAAACCGGGAGAATCGACACAGGTATTGAAATTTTTTCCAAATGGAATAACAGCGTTGAAGGAACGGCGACTCAAAACTGGATTTATCGTTATACCGGTTTGCTTTTTGTTTTCGCCTTTACCGGACAACAGAAACAAACGGCTATTGTCGCTAAACTGATATTGCCGCAACTGGAATCCCGGCAGAAACTATGGCAGGCCACTGCCGAATTAGCAATGGGAAACTACGAGGCAGCTGAGCAGATCTTCAATCAGCTTAATGTCGATGCTCCAAACAATCTGAAAAGCCTCATTCCACGCCGACTTGACGACTGCCATAACCGTAAACCCATTCCAAAACCCAGCAGTCCTGAAGCAGTCAAAGCTTTAGAGAGCCTTTCGGAAGGCTATAACCTTACAACGTTAGCCAAGCAAAATCGAAGCAATGTAAACCCGGTTCGACGAAGAATAGGATTTCTCCTCATTATCATTGGCGTGATTGGAATAATATTGACGCTTCAGCATCCACACAGAACCCATAAAGTGGGGAGTCAAGCGACACCAAGCACTCTGTCTGTTACACACCCTAACGTTAACTGGTCTTTTCCTGCTTCTGAAATGGCACTTTTTAATGCCGCTTTTAAAGCTGAAAAAGCCACTAACGAAATGTTCTACCACGTTACCCCACCCATTGAGGGATATACCTACACCGTTGCTGAGAAAGATTGGAATTTTAGTTACCAGGGACAGTCCTATATCGCCTTTTCCAGCGATCTGCGAGTGAAGATAGCCACAAACGATGGTGCAGGTGAAACCTGGGTACAAACCTACGAAATCTTCAAGCCGGATGGCACCTATGTGACCTCCGTTGAGCAGGAAATTGAAGATAAAAAGAAATTTCAAGTCTTAGTCACCTCGCTTCAACAAGGTATTCAGGTCCATACCTTTTCTTGGGAAAAAGAGCAGACTCAATCGACTGAAACAACACAACGCTTACCGCACTTAAAATATCCTTACCTTGAAAATGCTGCCTACGCCTTCAGTCAAAAGTGGATGACGATACCTTTAAAGCAAAAAATCCCCTTCAATTACTTTTCCAATGAAAGCATTGCCCTCAGCAATTTCGATTTTGAAATTAAGGAGCGCAAAAAGTGGACCCCACTAGCGCCGTGGGATATTCATTATGTCGTCAGCAAAAATGGTAAACAGAGCTCTGAAGTGTGGCTTGATAGCAAAAAGAAGCTGAGTACAAAAATATCCTATGGCAGTACGGTTCTTATGCCATGCTCCAAGGAGGTCCTGACTACTGAGCGTGCAAAACCCCTAAGCGACACGAACGAAAATACTTCGGCCCTCAATTTTTGGTTGCTGGATACCGAGCACTTACAGCAGCTCAAATTAAAATTCAGCCTCAAAAACAGTGAGGAGAAAGCCCTTTTTACTGAAAATACCCGTCAAACAGTAGAGTCTCTTCCCAGTGATCAGACAGAAATAATCGTCACCCTAAAGGCGAACAGTCCCGACAGTTCCGGCAAAGCAGGATATTTTTATAAAGACGAAATTTCCGACGCTTTAAAAAGTACGCGCTTTCACCAAAGTAACGATCCCGCCATTATCGCAATAGCACACTGCATTGTTCAGCAAGAAAAGAATCCTTCCAAACAGGCTGTATTACTTGCAAAATGGGTGAAAGAAAATATTCGGTGGACCTATGCCGTCCTCAACGGGGATGCACGGGAAACCTTAAAAAACCGTATCGGCGATTGCAGTGAGCATAGCGCCCTATTTGTTGCCATGGCCCGTACTCTCAAAATTCCGGCGCAGGAAGTCACCGGCTACCGGGTTACGGGCACTGAAATCGGCTCCCATGCCTGGGCTGAAATTTATGATCACGGCTGGAAAGAAATCGACCCGAGCGACGGCAAGTGGATTAGTGCAGCGTATTTACGCATGGAACATACCATCCTTCCGGCTCATATTCGGAAATTACAAGTGGTTGAGGTCACCTATAACGGTAAAACGGAAAAAATCGATTCCACAAAGCCTTACTGGTGGTACCACAATGGCCACTATTATAATCGGGCACTTGGACTGTTGATGCAGATTCCATCCTATCTGTCCTATCACGTGGAGCGCCTCTACCCCAAATGGCTTTTCCAGGCGGACAGTACAGACACCCATTTTCCGATCGCACAGGGGCCGGTAGAGAATGCATTATTCTGCGTCACCTGGATTCCCACGCTGGATAATTGGGCTGATTTACTCAAACAACCCTCGCTTCTTTTGAGTGATATGTTTGTTTCAGTTTACCCGCACGATCCTGAACTCTATAACCTCAATAAAGATTTGGCACCCAATGCCGTATTTAACGCTTACCGGCATGTGGAAAGCTGGCAGGAGAGGCATGGTAAGTATTTATTTGCCGTCTCTAAATACCGTGATAACGAGGGACAGCAAGGCCTACACTATAAAATACCTCTCAACAATCGTATCGATATTGCATTTGTGATTTACGGACCTTTTGGAGCCCAAAAGGGACATCCTAAAGCGCCGCACGCCATCATCGATTTATTGCATTCCACTCAATCCGTTAAGCCAGATATCGAAGGGAAACTTTCCTTAAAAGAAGATATGACGATACTCAATAGCACCTCGAAATAGAGGAGTTAATCAATACGCATGCTAAGCAAAGAAAAACTGCTAACACCCTGGGAGCCGATTATTAAAGGCTTCAAATTCTCCATTCCACTTACTTCAAACTATATTCGAGAATTTGGCGGTCTATTATTGCTGGAACTCCTGTTGGACATTCCAAGCACCTTGCTCAGCGAACGTTATAACATGGGTTTCATTTTTCCCCTAATTGCAGCTATTGCTATGATAGCCAGCATAGGAGTGTCCATTTACGTTAGCTACAAAACTCAGCTTTGGATAGGTGATCGTTATTGGAATTCAAATTTTTCTGAGCTCGCTCCCAACTTTCAACGTTATTTCAAGTTCTCCCTGCGCTACAGCTTACTCATAATGGCCCAACTATTGGGCTTTGCTGTTATTTTTGCCATTGGCTTCTTCTATTTGAAAAAGCTCTCTTTCTGGTTATTTATACCCACAGGCATCTACTTCCTTTCCATTAGAGGAATATGGTTCAGCTTATTTACCTGCATGTATTTAAAAGAAGCTGATGTGAAAACAGCGAGAAAGCCGATTGATTCGTGGCTTTATAAAGAATTTTGGTCTAATAGCTCTTTTCTATGGATCTATATCCTTTTTAGCATTCTCCTAATTGCCTTTAATTTGGGTTTAAATTTCGCCTTAGAAAGGCTTTTATCTTATTTGGAATTCTTATCCCAGCTGGATTTAAAAGCGGTATTAAATGTAAGCAACTATGCTGTGATGGTTTTCTACTCAATCGTGTTCACTCCTGGGAGTTCGTTTTCTGATTAGGAATATATCCGAATCCTTCATGAGAAATACGAGGGGAATGTTACTTCCGATTATGATCTAAGGTTATGAACATCAAATAAATGGGTCGTTTCCTGGCAGTGGCTGCACCGATACCAGTCACAATTCATTTCAACTGTTTCAGACATTCAGTTCTGCCGCACAATGCTTACACTGAAATACGACTATTGGCTCTGATAGATTTTTCCAAAGCGGACTATTCTTTCGGTGGCTTTGTTGATGGCACGTATGACACAGCAATACGATATTTTCCAGGGTATCCATACCACCTTGGCTTTTTGGCACAATATGGTGATATTCAAAGCCTTGATGATAGTTTTCTTTTGCTAACGGTTTTTCACCACAGGATTGGCATTGGAGCTTATCCCGCAGATTCACCTGAAAGCAAAGCCGGTTTGATAATGGCATTCTAGAAGCGCCTAGGGTTTAAAGCGTTTACAGATGATGCAGCTCACTTTCGGACTTCAGCACTTCCTGTCCATTTTCCTGAACCAATAGATAAGCGGGTTCTTCTGGAGAAGCGTTCCGGGTAATCATTTTGCCCTTAATGCGGCGGGAAACCTTTTCCGTATAGATTTCCGCAATTTCCCCATAGGCATTGTGGGCTCCCCATTTCCAGCTGACATGCATGCCTTTTTTAAACTTTTTGGTTTCAGTCGTCATCATTAGTAACCTCCCAATTGAACACAAAACCTACTTATTGAACAACTTTCAACCTATAGAATGTATTCACTATTCGGCTACCAGCAATTAGACTCTTAAAAATCACTCCCAATTATAAAAATTAAACTCAACCTTGAAAACCAAATAAATATTCGATAAAATGACCAATGAATTGTTTGTTTAAGGCAAAGACATGTCAAAAACGCTCTTTTTCGATGAATCTACAGAACAATCACGGGTAAAAAGCTTGATTGTTTCTGAATACTTTTTACGATGGGCTCGGGTTATTGTAGGTGCAAACTCTCCAAAAATTGCCTACTTAGATCTTTTTGCTGGTCCTGGAAGATATGGAGATGGAACATTATCAACACCATTATTAATATTGCAACATGCCCTACAAGATAACAAAATTGGCTCTAAACTAATTACTTATTTTAATGATAAAGACCAAAACAATTGCCAAACCTTAGAATCTTCAGTAAACGAATTACCAGGCATAGAAACCTTACGGTTTGCACCCTCTGTATACAATAGGGAAATTGGAACTGAAGTTGTAAAACTATTTGAGCAGCTCAAAGGCGTTCCCACATTCTTTTTTGTAGATCCTTGGGGATATAAAGGTCTTTCTTTACAGTTAGTAAACTCAGTTATAAAAAATTGGGGTTGTGATTGCATATTTTTCTTTAATTACAACAGAATTAACATGGGCTTAACAAACCCTGTCGTTAAAGAACACATGGATGCTTTATTTGGTTCTGTAAGAACCGAAAGGCTTAGAGATAATTTAAAAAATATGAATGCTCAAGAGAGAGAGCTTACAATCGTAGAAGAAGTATGTGAAGCTTTAATTGAAATGGGTGGTAAGTATGTTCTACCGTTTTGCTTTAAAAATGCTGCAGGTAACAGAACCAGTCATCATTTAATTTTTGTCAGTAAACACTTCACTGGTTATGACATTATGAAACACATTATGGCCTCGCAAAGTTCATCTTCGGATCAAGGCGTGCCTTCATTAACATATAATCCTGCTACAGAAAGACAACCACTGTTATTCGAATTAACTCGACCTTTAGATTTTCTAGAAGACTGTCTCAAAAATGAGCTTTTTGGAAAAACTATTGTAATGAAAGAGTTTTATGAACAACATAGCGTAAGAAAACCTTTCATAAGAAAGAACTACACTCAAATTTTTGATAAATTACAAAATCAAAATCAAGTTACTGTGTCTTTCCCCAATGGTAGGAAGCAAAGAAAAAAGTTGGGACTTTGGACTTACCCAGATGATGCCCGAATAACTTTTATAAAGAAATAAGGTTTTATAATGGCAGTCAAATCTGCAATTGAATGGACAGAGGCTACTTGGAACCCCCTAACCGGTTGTAACAAGGTCAGCCCTGGGTGCCAGCACTGTTACGCAGAGCGATTGACTAAACGTTTAAAAGCTATGGGGCAAAAAAATTATAAAAATGGATTTCAATTAACTCTTCAGCCCCATGCTCTAATGATTCCGCTGAAATGGAAAAAACCTCAGATAATTTTCGTAAACTCAATGAGTGATCTCTTTCATCAAGAAGTACCAATTGAATATATACAAGAGGTATTCAAAGTTATGAATGAAGCTTCTTGGCATCAATTTCAGGTTTTAACCAAACGCTCTGAGCAACTAGAGAAAATCTCATCTCAACTAAACTGGAGCGAGAATATATGGATGGGTGTAAGTGTAGAAAATCAAGCCTATACTTATCGAATTGAGCATTTAAGAAATACTGATGCAAAAATTAAATTTTTATCCATTGAACCTCTTTTAGGCCCCATACCAAATCTTGATTTGAAAGATATTGATTGGGTTATTGTGGGCGGTGAGTCTGGACCTGGAGCAAGGGTCATGGAAGAAGCATGGGTACTAGAAATTAAAGAACAGTGTCTGGCACAAGCAGTACCCTTCTTTTTTAAACAGTGGGGTGGAATAAACAAAAAAAAAGCAGGACGATTACTTCAAGGTAGAACCTGGGATGAAATACCAGCTATACGAGAGAACTACTAATTCCCTTTCGACTACAAACCGGGAGCGACGGTTTCTTTCATTTGTCGAATGCTATTGATGATAATTTCCAAGGCGCTCGGGTCGCGTTTCAACAAAGCCATGGAGAAATTCTTAGCCTGTTCAATGGAAATATGGGGTGGCAAAGGTGGCACATCGGGAGATGTGTAAGCTTCGATCAATACGGGACGATCACTCGCCAAAGCTTGCGTCCATACTGACTCCACATCATCAGGATTTTCCAGCTTAATGCCTTTTAATCCTAACGATTCAGCAAAACGCGCATAGGAGAAATCGGGGATTGCCTGAGACTGGCAAATCATCGGCTCACCTTCCATGGCCCGCATTTCCCAGGTCACGAAGTTTAAATCCCGGTTATTCAAAACCAGAATGATAAACTGCGAGTTCGGCCACTGCTCCCAGTCACGAGCCAAAGTCAGCATTTCATTCATACCGTTCATTTGCATGGCACCATCACCAACCAATGCAAAAACAGGCCTGGATGGATGGGCATATTTCGCCGCCAAGGCATAAGGCATTCCAGCACCCATGGTCGCTAAGCGACCCGATAGCAATCCTCGACCATTTTTCTTAAAGCGATGATACTGCGCATACCATACAGTTGCAGTACCGGTATCCGCTGCAACAATGGCGTTTTCCGGCAGGTTGCGGAATAGTTCATAAAATACGAGCTGGGGATTAAGCCCTTCCACTTTGGAAAGCGCTCTTTCTTTCAATACGAGTTGCCATTGTTCAATAGATTTCTGGATTTTAGTCGCCCAACTGCGATCCGCCTGCTCCTGTAATAAGGGAAGCAGCGCTTGCAACGTGTACTTGCAATCACCGGTCAAGTTCACTTCCATGGGATAGCGCTTGCTGAGATTACGCGATCTCAAATCAATCTGAACCCCACGGGCATGACCCTCTTTCGGTAGAAATTCCACATAAGGAAAGTCGCTGCCGATCATGAGTAAGGTGTCGCATTCTGCCATTAAATCCCAGGACGGTTTGGTTCCCAGCAAACCAATGGAACCCGTGACTAGCGGCGTATCGGCTGGCAAAATGGAAAGTCCCATTAACGATTTCGCAATGCCGGCTCCTAACAATTGGGAGATTTGAATAACCTCTTCGGCGGCTTCTTGCGCACCTGCACCCATTAAAATGGCGACCTTTTTACCAGCATTCAGTACATTGGCTGCTTTTTGGAGATCCCGGTGGTGAGGAATCGTAATCGGAGTTGTAACTGAAAAACCTGTATGCGTGTGTCCATGTTTGTGAGGCGCACTTTTCACCGCCGGTAAACTTTGGACATCATGCGGAAGAATCAAGGCTGTTACGGTCCGTTCAGACAGTGCAATTCGAACCGCTTGATCGACCGCTTGGCGCACTTGCGCGGGATCGTTTACAACCTGAATATAGGCGCTAGCAACATCTTTAAAGAGGCTGTGCAGATCCACTTCCTGTTGATAATCGGTTCCCATGGCATGGCGAGGCAGTTGACCGAGTAAAGCCACAACCGGCTGACCGTCCAGCTTGGCATCGTATAAACCATTGAGCAAATGGATGGAACCCGGCCCGGCAGAGGCACAGCAAACGCCCAATTGACCTGTCACCTTGGCATGCCCACAAGCCATCATGGCAGCCATTTCTTCATGACGAACCTGGATAAACTGGATGCTTTCTTTCTCACGATCCAAAGCGCCCATCACCGGGTTAATTGAATCGCCCGTGTAGCCAAAAACGCGTTCTACACCCCAATCTTTTAAGCGTTGAACGATGAAATCGGATACTTTATCAGACATATAATAAGCCTCTCTGCTATCAGCTACTTTAGGCTCATCCTAGCAAGCGAGACTGTTTTCCGATATTAACTGACTAGCGACGACGTTTATTAATCCATTGATTAACGATCGTTTCAAATGGCTTTGTGAATGCTGGAAATACGAGCGAATCTGTTCCCATCGCCCATACTGCTCCAAAACAATAGGCCAGCAAATCCATCGGTGAAAAGGTCGTCCCAAAAATCAAATGCCCCACAGTCGTTTGTCGAATGGCATTGAGCCAAGGCCACTGTATCAATTGAGAAAACTCCACTCCGAATGAGATCAGTAAGGCTGTCAAACCAATCCACCAGAACGATTGTGTTGGAAAAAACCAGGCCCAGATAAAATAAACCAGGCCAGTCCAAAGAGCATCTCCCAGATACTTACCCATAAACGCTGGAAAGTACCCGGGATATTTACGAGAAGCCAGTCCTAAGGCAACAATGGCCAAACAGCACAGCGAAAGGATGAGGCGGTTGCGACGAAAAGAAGGAGTCATCACGAAATTCATAACCCATTTAATCTATTCTTTTACTGTAGAGTAAGCATCCCCTTTAACCAAGCCCCTGAGGCTAAAGGGATATAAAAGAAAGCTCCAACAGAAAAGCTTTAAGTTTTGAAGCCTGAGAAAAGACACATCGTTTACAGTATTTGAAGCACGGTACCGCTATGATCTTTGGAAGAATGCCCCGATAATAATGTAAAGATGCAGAATCGATCAAGTTTCCCCTGTCGCTTTATAGGACTGAAACGTGGCCAGTACCTCTGACTATTACAAACAGATTATGGGCATCCTGGATAAACAGGTGGCAGAGCTTCAATCGGAATTTAAGCGCCATTTGAACTGTAGGCAGGGGTGCTCCTCCTGCTGTGAAAATGTGAAATTTAAAATCAGCTATATTGAAGCCTTGATGCTTGAGCAGGGCTTCAACAGTTTGGATCCGGGAAAGCAAAAGCAGATTATCGACAACTTGGAGAGTGATTCGCCTCACTGTCCCTTTTTGATTGAGGGCAGTTGCGCCTCCTATCAATACCGCCCTGCTTTATGCAGAGGCTATGGGCTGTTACTTCAGGTTGGAAATGAAGTAGGCACCTGCTCTTTAAACTTTAATGAGTCCCTTGAGCCCGGTGAATCCCTGAAGAAACTGGAAATGCTACCCTACTACTCTATTTTGGAAGAGCTTTCCGAGCCATTATGGCAGAAGCGGATTGCCAAATCCCACGCCAATTCTGTACCGATAAATCCTGATACACGGCAATCCATTCGTGCCTTTATGAACCTCCTTTTAACCCGGTCAGCTTCCTAAGAAATTTTTCAGTCCCATTGGTTTTTTAATCCTTAGTGAGCAGATTTGTCATTACCTTCTTTAAACAATCTCGCTCATGCTCATCACATCATTGGGATTCTTGGAATGCAAACTCGCACCTGCTCAAGTATATTAGGCTTTTTGTCGCTTAGCCTGTCTCTTTTACTTTCTCGATCATATGCTGAAACTTTCAACCCAAATGAGCTGCCTAAAACACTTCAAGTTGAGAAAAAAGATGGAAAGCTCTACACAAAGGGCTTCTATCCAGCCCCACAAGCCATTTGCCAACCCTTTAATATACAAAAACCTTCCTCAGAAGCTAAAACTTATTACATACAAAACCTTGATAAGCTCAGTAAGGCCTGGGATTTTAGCATTTCATTTCCGGGAACTCAACCTATATTCAGATTTAAAGTTTTAAAAGACGGACGCTTAGCAGATACAAAAGTACTTCTCTCTAGCGGAGATTCAAACAAAGACGAACTGATTCTTTCTGGTCTCAAAAAAGTATTTCCACTTGAGCCCTTTCTCGGAAAAACAGATAAAGACTCCTCAACTTTTGTATTATCGCCACAAATAGCACATTATCACGTTTCAAACCCCAACACTGGCACTATTCCCGAAAATTCCAAAGAGCTTAATATTCTGGCTAAAAAATGGATCAAAGAAATCACACCGGTTATCAAGCAGAGATGGCATGTACCTTATATCATCTCAAATACTGCCTGCCCACTTAGAAGCAGCTATATATTTTGGGTCGATACCCTAACGGGCAATATCCTTGATTCTTATTTATCTCAAAGCTCATTAGACACAATTTTTGATCAAGCTGCAGGAAGTTCTTTTAAAGGACTGACCGCTATACCCTCACCCTTAAAACCTTTTCCACAAAGAGTTATAGCTGTTGAATATACTTTCGATTTAAATATCTACCCCTTATTCAATAACCCGTACAATTCTCACTATAAACATTAATGTTCTTCTTCATAACAGACTACTTTAAATCGAAAGAGACTTACACGTTTGAGCAGGGTAATAACCTTTAAAAGTAGGTATAACAGATACAGGCTGTAGCGTAGCTTTTTGAAGATTGCTATTTAAAGGTGTAGGGCTATTCTTGTTTGATTGTGACAGCTTAGTGACACCATAAATCGCTAAAGCCAACAAAGAAAGCCAAGCGGCTTTGGCTGTAACAGCGATGGCTGTAAATTTGCCGATTTTAGGTTGATTACTGGCATCAAAAAAATGTTTTCGCATCAACTTGAGTAGGCCCTGACTGAATTTATCATTCGCTTCAACAGGCTTTGGAATTTGTCTGGATAAAGCCGACAGTTTATTAGAAGCCTCTTGAATCGTGAGAGAGTCCTTCAAAAGTTTCTGTATTTGGTTTACAGGCAGTGAAATCGGCGTTTTTTCTTTTTCCAGGAATTGCAGAATAAGGCGAGTGCTTAACAGGGGCTTCAGCAAGGCGGAACTAATAAACTTGGTGACAATGGCACCAAGCAGCATATAGAGATGCTTATCACCGTCATTAGTCTGGTTTTGCGAGGACTTTTGCTTGTTATAAAAATTGATGCCAGCACGCACCAAGGCTCCACCACCAAAGAATGACAGTAGCCCCATACTGCCACTAATGAACTGGCGACCGATCTCGTTAAGCAGTAAATTGTATTTCTCTATAGGGGTTTTACTGGATTTTCGCAAACTCAGATAGACAACCAGCGGTATGACAATATTACTAACAATGGATGCCAGCCCTGTTGCCCAGTACATTTGTTGTTCTTTAGGTTTACCATCCACGATTTTTTACCTTATGGATTCATAATTCTCGCAGTAACAACCAAGCAGTACTCACATCTCAATAAAAACCGAAGACACACAAAGATTGTAGCCTTCAGCATCGCGTAAAAAAACTCGCAGTATTCATATATTTCTTATACGCTGTTCCTGCCCATAAGATCTCTACAAACCCTGCATCAAAGACACAGCAAGGATCTTGGATGATGTTCAAGGACATTCCCATTTTACTCGTTTCTCCAGCCTTACCCTCTCTTCTTCAGAGCTTAGAGGAAAGCTTCCAGGTCCATAAGCTTTGGCTCGCAGCTAATCCGAGTGATTTTTTAAAAGAGATAGGACCCTCCATTCAAGGTGTTGTAAGTACTTTTTCACACGGTGTTTCAGATGACTTGATGGCTCAATTACCTCACTTGGAAATGATTGCCAGTTATGGTGTGGGACTGGATCGAATTAACCTGGAAACGGTCAAAAAACGAAACATAGCTCTCAGTAACACGCCCGATATTCAAGAGCCAGTTGCTGATCTAGCCATTGCCTTATTACTAACAGTTACTCGAAGAATCTGCCAGGCTGATCGCTATGTCCGTGAAGGGAGATGGCCGAAAGGTGCTTTTCCACTTAGTACGGGGCTTCAAGGTAAAACCTGTGGCATTGTCGCAATGGGACGGATTGGACAAGCCGTTGCTAAGCGAGCTGAGGCATTTGGGCTCACCATTGCTTACTACGGGCCGAATCAAAAAGAAGTGCCTTATCGGTATTTTAATAATCTTGAAACCTTGGCAAAGGAATCAGACTTCCTTATATTGGCCCTTCCAGGGGGGAAGGACACCTTTCACATCATCGATGCCAAAATCCTTGATGCCTTAGGACCAGAAGGCTTTCTCATCAATATTGCGAGAGGATCAGTCGTTGATGAGGCGGCGCTTATTGAAAGATTAAAGGCAGGCAAAATTGCCGGTGCAGGGCTCGATGTATTTGAAGTGGAACCCTTAGGTGAATCTCCACTATTCGAAATGGATAATGTTGTCGTTGTACCCCATATTGCGAGTGCAACAACTGAAATGCGCAAAGAAATGGGAGATGTTGTAATCGCCAATTTGAAAGCCCATTTTTCCAAGCAGCCACTCATCACGGCAGTTATTTTTTAGGTAACTAAATTACGAAACTATAAACATTAAAAGGCCAAAATGCCAAGCTTTACACCTTTCATTCAGAAGTGTTTGGTAGAGATTTTTGACAGACACGCAATGTGGGTTTTTATGTTTTTTTATGGGTTATTTTGGCTAATTTTAATTTTGTGTACATCACTTCGAATGACAACGTTTAAAATTTATAATTTCCATAAAGAACAGAAAACAAAGCGGTTTTACAACTAATAGAAGAATCCGGAAACAATCAAGTTATTTACTACCAGAAATACCCTACAAACAACAGTTAGAGTTTAGAGTTCCAACTCCGCGAGAGAAATATTTCATTTATTTAATCTACGGCAATCAGAGTAGCCAAAGCTGCAAAAATATAAAAAATACGGTACTTGGGATCAAATGGATGCTTTATGGTTTACTTCCGTAGGCAGTTTGGATGGGTATGCAGGTGATTACTGCAAAAAAGAGGGTAAATCCTGCAGGTTCATACCAGATGAAGTAATTATTAAGCCCTGCGGTAAACACACCTATGATTTGCAAGCTATAAAGAAAAATACAGATAAAATAAAAAATATCCAGTTTAGGATTCGCCAACTTACCCGCTACGATTATAATCGCCTGGAAGCTAAAACAGGCTTCGATTACTATAAATACTAAAAAGGCTTTTCAGATATTGACTGAAAAGCCTTAAATGCAAGTGGTCGGGATGACAGGATTCGAACCTGCGACCCCTTCGTCCCGAACGAAGTGCGCTACCAAGCTGCGCTACATCCCGATTTAGTAGCATTTTGATTGTAACGAGAAATCTAAAGACATACAACGATAAAATAAAGCTCAATAAATAGCCAAAAACCATCCGATAAACAGATGGTTTTGACAGTACTTTAAATGAGGTGAGACGATTTAGAAACTAGAAGTCTAAACCACCTTTTCTAGCGCTGTCAGCGAGAGCTGCAACACGACCGTGGTAAAGTGCACCACCTCTATCAAATACAACAGCTTTAACACCAGCTTCAATAGCACGTTTGGCGATTAACTCACCGACTGCTTCAGCAGCAGATACATTTGCACCTGAGGCTGTACGGAGGTCTTTATCCAATGTGCTTGCAGCAGCTAAAGTTACACTCTTAATATCATCTATAATTTGAGCGTAAATGTGTTTTTCGCTACGGTATACCGCTAAACGTGGACGTTCCGCAGTCCCAGCTAAACGTCTACGAAGTCTGTAGTGCCGCTTTTGAGCAGTCTTTTTTCTGTTTACTTTGCGGATCATAACGTGATTTTACCTTTTAGGTATTAAAGTGATCTCAATAACGATTATTTCTTACCAGCTTTACCAGCTTTGCGCTTAATAACTTCACCTGCAAAACGGATACCTTTGCCTTTATAAGGCTCAGGTGGACGTTTTGAGCGGATTAAAGCACTAACCTGACCAACTTGCTCTTTATCAGCGCCCTTAATTTCAAGCTTAGTATTCGCTTCTACTGTGAAAGCGATACCCTCTGGGGCAGGAATTTCAACAGGATGGCTGTAACCAAGTGATAGGACCAAAACATTGTTTTGGACTTGGGCACGGTAACCAACACCAACAATTTCAAGCTTTGTAGAAAATCCAGTATTCACACCCAAGATCATGTTGTTTAGGAGTGTGCGTGAAAGTCCATGCAAAGAGCGAGCCATACGACCTTCGTTTTTAGGTGAAAGCTTAATTTGATTAGCTTCTTGAACTATGGCAATTTCAGGACGGAAAATCCGTGTCAAAGTACCTTTAGGGCCTGTAACAATTACTTGAGTACCTTGATCTACTTCTTGAATAGAGACTTGTACATTAGCCGGTACTTCTATTGGTGCTTTTCCAATTCGCGACATAATAGCCTACCTAAATTTTAAATTTAAACGCTTTGATTGTGGGTTTGATTAGTAAACTGCGCAGAGAATCTCGCCACCGAGGCGTTGCTTGCGTGCTTCACGGTCTGTTAGCAGGCCTTTAGAGGTACTAACAATAGCTATACCTGCTCCAGAAAGGATCTTAGGAAGATTATCTACTTTAAAGTATTTTCTCAAACCAGGACGGCTGACTCTTTGGATGCTTCTAATAGTAGAGCGGCCTTCTGAGTCATATTTAAGAAGAATTCTGATTGAAGTTCTATTATCTAATTGAGCAACTTCAAAACTACGTACGTAGCCTTCTTGTTGAAGCAATTTCACAATAGCTAATTTCAATTTTGAACCAGGGACTTCAACCATTGGTAAACTTACCTTCGCAGCATTACGAATGCGCGTTAACAAATCTGCAATTGGGTCATTATTCATCACAAGTTAACCTTATAAAGCTTAAAAAATCAGATTCTATTATTACCAACTTGACTTAACAACACCAGGTAATTTACCTTCGTGCGCAAGTTTCCGAAAACAGAGACGGCAAACTCCAAAGAATCTGTAAAAAGCACGGGGGCGACCGCATAAGTTGCAGCGACTGTGAAGTTTAACTTTGTGAAACTTCCCGCTTTCAGATTTAACTTGATGCTTTTCTTCTTTTACGATCATTGACTTTTTAGCCAAAACCTTTTCTCCTGTCGTATGGCTCTAGTATCAATATACTTAAGCTCTTTGAGCTTCAATTAGCGGGTTTACTGACTTAGCATTTTTGAAAGGAAAACCTAGCTCTTCTAAAAGAGCACGTGAATCCATATCATTTTTTGCTGTCGTTACAATAGTGATATTCATTCCGCGAACTCGCTGAACTTTATCGTAATCAATCTCTGGGAAAACCAATTGGTCGGTCAATCCCAAATTATAATTACCACCGCCATCAAAAGCTTTAGGGTTAATACCACGGAAGTCTCTGATACGAGGAAGTACAATTCCTGTCAACTTCTCAAGGAAGTCATACATTCTGTCACCACGAAGAGTAACTTTTAAACCAATTGGCATACCTTCACGAATTTTAAAACCTGCAATAGATTTTTTAACTCGTGTAATAGAGGGCTTTTGTCCCGCTATGGCTGTTAATTCTTGAACAGCCACGTCAAGCAATTTACTAGTTTGAGCAGTGTCACCAACACCAATGTTGATAACAACTTTTTCCAAGCGAGGCACTTCGAAAATGTTTTTCTTGCCAAGCTTATCCTTTAAGGATGGAATGACTTGACTTTTGTATTTTTGTTTGAAGGACATCAGCAATATCTCTATATATACTTTGTTCGGTAAAATTAATCATCAAAGGAATTTGATGTTTTTTTAGAAACACGGACTCTTTTATCGTCTTTGAATTCAACTCTAGCTCTGCTAGCTTGACTCGTTTTTGAGTCATACAGCATAACTTTAGAAACATTCAAAGGAGCTTCCATTTTAATCAAACCACCTTCTTGACCGGCAGCAGGATTAGGACGAACAGCTTTGACAACAAAGTTAGCACCTTCAACAATTACTTTTCCTTTAGTACGGAAAATATGCGTAACTGTGCCGATAACACCTTTGCTTTTACCAGCAATTACCACAACAGTATCACCTTTTTTAACGTGATAATGAGCAGGTAATGACTTGGATTTACGTTTAGAAGACTTCACATTTAACATTACAAATAATCTCCTAAAGGACTTCAGGTGCGAGAGAAACAATTTTCATAAAGTTTTTCTCACGAAGTTCACGATCAACAGGGCCAAATACCCGTGTACCGCGAGGATTGCCGTCCTTGTTAATAATAACTGCAGCATTTTGGCCAAAACGAATTGTGGATCCGTCAGCACGTGAGCGACTAGCCTTTGTGCGAACGACAACGGCACGTACAACATCGGACTTTTTAACAGTTCCGTTAGGTTGCGCATGTTTCACAGTAGCGATAATTACATCACCGATACTGGCATAGGTTTTACCACCTAAGACGCGAATACACAAGAGCTCTAAAGCGCCTGTATTGTCAGCAACGTCTAAACGACTTTCTTGTTGAATCATTTTCTATACCTCTTGGCTTCGTTCAAGAATTGAAGCGAGTTGCCATTTTTTTTCTTTGCTGATTGGGCGACATTCTACGATTCGAACAATAGCACCTTCGATACAGGAATTATTCTCATCATGCGCTTTAAACTTGATAGTTTTGCTTTGAATTTTAGCTAAACGTGGATGTTGGTATTTTTCGGTAACAGCAACAACAATGGTTTTATCCATTTTTGATGATACGACTTTACCAATCTTTTCTTTTTTAGGCATTTAACTGTTCCTACTGTAATCAAATTAGGCTGAAGAATCAAACCTGAGGCAAAATATATTAGCTTGCCTGAGATAAGAGCATTTTAACTTGAGCTCTTTGATGTCTCAGCTTACCAAGTTCGGCTGTATTTGTAGACTGATGTGTAGCAACTTGAAGTTTCAATAAAGCTAAACTTTCGTTGATAGACTTCAATTTTTGTTGCAACTGTTCAGTATCAAGATCTTTGAGCTGATCAATTTTCATTTTGCGCTTCTCTTAGCTCTGCTTTGTGAATGATTTTTGTACGAAGAGGAAGTTTTTGTGCAGCTAAAGAAAGAGCTTTTTGAGCCAATTCTAAGTTAACACCATCCATTTCAAATAAGACACGGTTTGGTTTTACAACCGCTACCCAAAACTCTGGATTTCCTTTACCGGAACCCATACGAGTTTCTGCAGCCTTTTTAGTAACAGGCTTATCTGGGAAAATCCGAATCCAGATTTTACCACCCCTTTTGATACTACGTGTCATTGCACGACGGGCAGCTTCAATCTGACGGCTCGTTAGCCAGCCTGGATCTAAAGTTACAAGAGCATAGCTACCAAACTCTAAAGCCACGCCACGTGTTTCAATGCCTGTCATGCGGCCACGCATTTGCTTGCGGTATTTTGTACGTTTAGGTAATAACATGACTATACTTCCTCAGTAGCGTTGGAGTTGTCGTCTGACGGTCTGCCGGAGTCGTCTCTTCTACCACGACCTGGGCGTTGACGTGATGGGCCTGCTGGAGCATTGGGTCCGCGACCACGGCGTCCTTGACCATGTAAACCGCCAGGACCACCTGAATTGCCAGCTTCATCGTTACGATGCTTAGATTTGATATTAGAAGTTGGTACATCGCCTGGCATTACTTCTTCTTTAAAGATCCAGACTTTGACACCAATGATACCGAAAACTGTAAGCGCTTCAGCAAAACCATATTCAATGTCAGCACGGAATGTGTGAAGAGGAATACGTCCTTCTTTCGCCCATTCTGTTCTAGCAATTTCAGCTCCGCCTAAACGACCGGAGACCATAATTTTGATCCCTTTAATACCGGCACGCATAGAACGTTGCATCGATTGCTTCATTGCACGTCTGTAAGCGATACGTTTTTCTAATTGTTGAGCAATTGACTCAGCAACTAAGTTAGCGTCAGCTTCAACACGGTTCACTTCTAAGACATCAATCTGAATATCTTTGCGGGAAGTGATATTTTGAATTTGTGTGCGGAGTTGGTCTAAACCTTGGCCACCACGTCCAACAACCATCCCTGGACGACCAGTAATGATGCGAACAATGACGCGTTGAGCCTTACGATCGATTTCGATACGGCTAATCGCGGCGCCCTTAAGCTTTGCTTTCAGAAAAATTCTAATTTTTTCATCTTCAGCAAGATTGCGAGCATAGGTTTTAGAATCTGCAATCCAGGTACTTTGCCATCCTTGGATAATTCCAAGACGCAAACTTCTGGGGTGAACCTTTTGACCCACGACGGTATTCCTTATCTCTAACTTTCTTTGACCTGGACAGCAATAGTAAGGTGCGACGTAGGCTTCTCTCTACGATAGATACGACCTTGAGCACGAGGTTTGAAGCGTCTGTATGCTGGTCCTTCATCAGCTGTTGCAGCTGAAATTAAAAGAACTGAAGGGTCTTCTACCCCAAATTTAACCCGCGCATTGCTAACTGCCTCGATAAGCTTCTTCAGAATAACTTCTGAAGCTTTGTAAGGCATCATGCGAAGAATATCGTATGCCTCAACAACACGTTTTCCTCGAATGACGTCCAAAACACGTCTCATTTTACGAGGGGACATCAAGATATACTTTTGTTTAGACTGAGCTATTAAAGCATTACTAGTAGACATGATGGATCCTACAATTTAGCGCTTTGCCGCTTTTTTATCTGTACCTGCGTGGCCGCGGAAATAACGGGTTGGAGCAAACTCTCCAAGTTTATGACCAATCATTTGCTCTGTAACGTAAACCAAGACATGCTTAGCACCGTTGTGAACCGCAAATGTGTGCCCAATCATTTCAGGAATCAGCATAGAACGACGCGACCAAGTTTTAAGAACTTTTTTTACACCAGACTTGTTTAAGTCGTCAACCGATTTTTCGAGCTTAGGGTCTACATAGGGCCCTTTTTTTAATGAACGTGCCATCTAATCAGACTCCTACTTCGTTCTACGTCTAACAATTAGTCTGTTAGATGCTTTTCTACGTTTACGCGTTTTGTAACCTAAGGTCTTTTTACCCCAAGGTGTAACTGGGCCAGAACGACCAATTGGAGCACGACCTTCACCACCACCGTGAGGGTGATCGACAGGGTTCATAACCGAACCACGAACGGTTGGACGAATACCTAAGTAACGGCGGCGACCCGCTTTACCGAACTTTAAGTTTTTGTAGTCAGCATTGCTCAATACGCCAATTGTTGCGTAGCAGTTGATTGGGACCATTCTCATTTCAGAGCTTGGCAAGCGAAGGGTTGCGAAATCCCCCTCTTTAGCAATTAACTGTGCTGAGTTACCAGCGGAACGAACTAGCTGACCACCAAGTCCAGGAACCAACTCAACGTTGTGAACAACAGAACCTAAAGGAATGTTCTTAAGAGGTAAGGCATTACCAGCTTTAATTTCAGAGAAAGGACCAGCAATAACTGTATCACCAACTTGAAGACCTTCAGGCTTCAAGATATAACGTTTTTCACCATCCGCATAAGACAGTAAGCAAATTCTGCAGTTACGGTTTGGATCGTACTCAATCGTCAAAACAGTTGCAGGAATTTCACGCTTGTTGCGACGGAAGTCAATTAAACGGTAATGTTTTTTATGACCACCACCACGGTGACGTACTGTGATTCTTCCGTAGTTGTTACGGCCTGAATGCTTTTTCAAACGACGTAAAAGAGGTTTGAAAGACTCTTGAGTGGTGATATCGGCTGTCATTAACTTCGACATGCCACGAACACCAGCTGAGGTAGGTTTAAATTGTTTAATAGCCATTTATTAAACTCCTAAAAACAGTTCTATCGGCTCACCTTGAACTGAAAAAACCGCTTTACGTTTTTCTGAAATTTTGCCAATGCGCTTCGCAAAACGTTTTGTGCGAGCTGGAATTTTAATCAAGCGAACATCAGTAACTTTACGACCAGGAAATAATGCCTCAACAGCTAACGCAAGCTGAATTTTATTAGCATTTTGATCGACTTCAAAAACATACTGACCAATTTGGGCTAATTGAGTAGATTTTTCAGTGATAATAGGCCGTTTAATAAGACTCAAAAGATCAGAATGATCATAAGCTGCTTTAGGCATAAGGAGCATACCTTTCATTGATTTCCTGGACTGCTGCAGCGGTAGCTAGAATGACTTCAGCTTTCATCAAATCTTGAATACTGAGGTTATGAGGAAGAGATACTCCCACATTCTGTAAATTGCGGCAAGAAAGAGCCAAGTTTTGGTTTTGTTCGTCGTTGTGAGCCAAAATTAGAATTTTAGATTCTTTAGCACAGAGATCTAAAGCTTTTAAAAACTGACGCACTTCTTTTGTTTTAGCTGAAGTTAAGAAAGAAAAACTTTCAACAACCTTGATTTTGGATTGAGCAGCGGATAAAGAAGAACGCATTGCCAGTAAACGAACTTTGCGTGGGAGCTTAAAGGAATAATCTCTTGGCTTTGGCCCAAAGATAACACCACCACCAGCCCACAACGGGGAACGAGTACTACCGGCACGAGCACGTCCAGTACCTTTTTGTTTCCAAGGCTTCTTACCACCACCACGAACCTCTGCACGAGTTTTCGAGGAAGCAGATCCACTACGAGCATTAGCTTGCTCGCGTCTTACAGCCAAGTGAAGAACATGAAGGTTAGGCTCAAGCCCGAAAACTTCTGATGTGACTTCAACATGCCCAGCACTTGCTCCTTTGGAGTCAATTTTAGGCAAAAGCAGAGAGGCTTTTGAATTTTCAGCCGTCATTTCTTGTTAGCTCCTTAGTACTTTGCTTGATTCCAACGGCTTGGTCTGGAGTGAATAGTTAAGAAGCCACCTTCAACACCAGGCAAAGAACCTTTGATCAGAATTACATTTTTGTCAGCGTAAACTTTAACAATCTCTAAACCGTTAACAGTTACACGCTCGTTACCCATCTTTCCAGCCATTTTCAGACCTTTAAAGACACGGCCAGGTGTTGTACCAGCACCGATAGAACCAGGTAAACGATGAGATTTAGAACCGTGAGACATTAAACCACGATGATGGTTCCAACGCTTGGTATTACCTTGGAAACCCTTACCAATAGATTGGCCAGTAACCTTAACCTTAATACCAACAGTTAAGAATGTACCATCAGCAAGAGGCTCGATCACATTGCCAACCTGCAGAGAAGAAAGAGCCTCTGGGTTAACACGAACTTCTTTAAGTTTGCGAAATAATGCTGCACCAGATTTACTCAAATGACCCATCTGAGCTTTGGTCAAAGCCTTACTTTTAGCAGGGATCATACCCACCTGGACGGATGAGTAGCCTTCTTTTTCTTTATTTCTAAGCTGCGTAATAGTCAAAGGCAACACCTGAACAGCAGTTACAGGGACAGCCGTACCATCTTCCAAAAATATTTGGAGCATACGCAATTTTTTGCCAAACAATGTTGGTAAACTCACCTTATTTACCTTTCAATTTAGAAAATATTTAGGCCTTAAAGCCTGAGAGCTATATACTGGACACTGGAGAGTGAGGACACAAAAGAAAGCAGAACCGTAATGTATTACAAACGGACTTCGATATCAACTCCAGCGGGAAGATCCAAGCGACTTAATTGATTCGCAAAATCTGTACCCGGATCGAAAATAACGATTAAACGTTTATGAGTACGTAATTCGAAATGCTCGCGGGATTTTTTGTTAACGTGAGGAGAACGAAGAACGCAAAATGAACGGCGATGAGTAGGAAGCGGAATCGGGCCAACCACTTTACCTTGAGCATTTCTTGCAACTTCAACAATTTTCACTGCTGAAGCATCAATTAACCGACTATCGTAAGACTTTAAACGAATTCTTACGCGGTTTTGCTTGGAGGTTTTTTTACTTGTAGAGGCTGACATGAATTCTACTTCCTACATCTCGTCATTTAACTTGAGGATTAACTGATGATAGAGTCAACAACACCTGCACCTACTGTGCGGCCGCCTTCGCGAATAGCGAAGCGCATACCTTGCTCAATAGCAACAGGAGTAATTAACTCAACTTCCATAACAATGTTGTCGCCAGGCATAACCATTTCGACACCATCTGGGAGTTTAATAGTACCGGTTACATCGGTTGTACGTACATAGAACTGAGGACGGTAGTTACTGAAAAATGGTGTATGACGACCACCTTCATCTTTGCTCAGAACATATACGTTAGCTTTGAATTTGGAGTGAGGTTTAATGCTTCCTGGTTTCGCAATAACCATACCACGCTCAACAGTGGTTTTATCAATACCACGGAGCAAGGCACCAACGTTATCGCCAGCAAGACCTTCATCCAATAATTTACGGAACATTTCAATACCGGTAACGATAGTTTTGCGAGTGTCGCCTAAACCGATCAACTCAACTTCATCACCAACATTGACTTTACCACGCTCGATTCTACCGGTAACAACGGTTCCACGACCCGTGATGGTGAAAACATCCTCGATAGGCATCAAGAAAGGAAGATCAACTGGACGCTCTGGAGTAGGGATGGATTCATCAACAGCTGTCATCAACTCTTGGATTTTCTCAACCCATTTCGCATCGCCTTCGAGAGCTTTCAAAGCAGAGCCACGAATGATGCGAATATTGTCGCCGTCGTATTCATATTTGCTTAAGAGTTCACGAGTTTCCATTTCGACTAACTCAAGAAGCTCATCGTCATCAACCATGTCACATTTGTTCAGGAAGATAACCAACTGAGGTACACCAACTTGACGAGCCAAGAGGATGTGCTCACGAGTTTGCGGCATAGGACCATCGGTAGCAGCAATTACAAGAATTCCGCCATCCATTTGAGCCGCCCCGGTAATCATGTTTTTAACATAGTCCGCGTGGCCTGGGCAGTCTACGTGAGCGTAGTGACGTGCATCAGTTTCATACTCAACGTGAGCAGTAGAAATCGTAATACCACGCGCCTTTTCCTCAGGAGCTGCATCGATTTCGTCAAACTTTTTAGCCGTAGCTTTACCTTCAGACGCCAATACGTTTGTAATAGCTGCCGTTAAGGTGGTTTTACCATGGTCAACGTGGCCAATGGTACCGATGTTAACGTGTGGCTTATTACGCTGAAACTTCTCGCGTGCCATTTTCCTTTACTCTCCTTGATTACGAATTAACTACACCTAAAAAAGCTTAATCTTACGCATAAACCATAGCACCGTAATTGTAAAACAGACTTGATTCAGACTAAGCAATCATGGTGCCCGACAACAATACGTTTTAATTATCAGCAAGATAACTTAAAACAGAGGAGCCCAAGAAGGGAACTTTTAAAAGGATTACAATATTCCATCACAATCCATACTTTTAAACAGGAGATCCACCAAAATAAACTGAGCGACTCGAAAATGAGGCAGAGAATATTCCAGAAGAATAATGTAATCACAAAGGCTTGAGATAGAAAAGCCCATGACGAGATTCGAACTCGTGACCTTCCCCTTACCAAGGGGATGCGCTACCACTGCGCCACATGGGCATACAAGTGAGGCATTTTTCCGGTAGAACCTACCTTATAATCAGAGAAAGCAGGAAAACTATCAAAAATTTGACTGGGTTATTTGCAAATGCTTATAACACCATCGCTAGCCTTAAGCTTGAATTGCCAAGTCTAGATAAACACAAACAAGATACGTCTGTCCACCTTTCTAGCGATAACTCTGTAACTTTTTTTTATTTTTGACTAGACCTTTGTCTAATAGGCCTTAACCTAGTTAAGTTGTAGAGTTTAAGAAGGTAGAAACAGATTCTTTAGTTTACACTGGCTAAAAGGCCGCCACCCCCTATGTTGACAGTACGCAGCCTAAAACGACAACGTGCACTTATTATCGTCCTATTATTGGGGACGTTGTCTCTCATCGTTATTGACTCCTTGCTGACACAGGGTTTTGTAAAGGAAAAAGCTTATCAAGAGCGGGTTACAACTGAGCAGCTTAAATCTCAAATTCAATCCAACCTTGAAGAACATGTTGCCGCCCTTCTTGCCCTCAAAGTGGTTTATCAAAATTTTACAGATATTAACAATTACGACTTCCATCAGTACGGCCAGTCCATTACTTCCACCTTAAATAGTTTTGAACGCCTACTCTATATTGATCCCAACCTGACTATTCGGCAAATTTACCCTGCTACTGCTGAAAATAGAGGCCTTTACAACTATTCATTGACGAAAACACCGGATGTGGTAAACATCCTCAATAGTTCTAAAGGCGGATCAACCGTATCCACATCAAAATTAATGGGGATCTTAGGCCACGCCAAAAACTTCTGGACCTTTATTCCAATCGTTCGCACTCAGTCCGCTGGTTCTCCCAATAGTCATGGCAATTCAAAACCTATATTTTTGGGATATGCCGTTGCAGAAGTTTCTCTTGATAAAGTTCTACATCCCTTATTAAAGCAAGCGCCTGGCTACCAATTACAACTAATTGATCCCGATGGAACAGCGCTTTTTCCTCAATTGGCCTTGAATGGTAAAGATAGTAAAGATCCTCACGTCTATTTTAGTGTTGGCTCGGAAGAGAAAAAATGGTTATTAATCCTTCACCCACTCCAAGCCAATGCACAAGCCATGTTCCTGCTAATGCTGCGCCTGGGATTATGGCTAGGTGGTCTTCTTATCATATTCTTAGCAGGCAAAATCATTACCAGTAATGATAAATACAAAGCCCAAATCGAAGAAGCCCACGCTCAGTTCCAGACCATCGTCCAAGCATCGCCTGATGGAATTCTTTTACTCGATGCAAACCTGCGCTTATTGGTTACTAATACAGTGATTAGAGAGTGGTTAGGCAAAACGGAAGAAGAACTGAAGGATAAGACTTTCTTTGATTTCTTTAGTTGCTGCTGCCCTACCGCAATGAATTGCAAAGAGGTCAACAGACTACTCTGCACCTCAGACTCATTTGCTCCAGGATTATCATGTGGCTTGGAAACCTACATTATTAACCCTGTGGCTGGGAGCAATCGAACATTAAGGCTGAACGCCTCAAAAATTACCCATGTGCGCAACGGTCGTCGCGAAGATGGCTTTATTTGCATCCTTGGTGATATTTCGACCCGGAAAGAGCTTGAGCGGGTTAAAGAGACCTATGTTGCAACATTAACGCACGACTTAAAAACGCCCTTACTTGCCCAGCAGATGGTTTTGGAGACACTGGTCTCAGAAACACCGGGTATGATTAACGAAGAGCAACGTCGCTTGCTTAATGGAGCCTGGGAAAGCGTTCAAGACCTAATTGATATGGTAAATAGTACGCTATTGTTCTACAAGTTAGAAGCGTCACACGTTAATTTACATCGTCAGGCGCGTTCCATTGCCCCTTTGATTAAAGATGTAATGCAAAGCTTAAAACCCATTGCGGAAAAGCGGGATATTCGTCTTGAGATCGATACCGCTGTTGATTTGCCGGATGCCTCTGTGGATGTGATTCAGCTAAAACGAGTTTTCCACAACCTACTGTCTAATGCGCTTTACTTCAGCCGTAAAGGCTCCCCTGTTAGAGCCAGCCTAAGAGTGGATCGAGAGCCCGGCTTAATACTCATTGAGTTCTACAACGAGGGAAAAGGCATCAACCCGGAAGAACTCCCTAAGATTTTTGAAAAATACCATTCGACCTCCAGAAAATTCAAACAAATAGGAAGTGGTTTAGGTCTTTATATTACACGTCGTATTATCGAGCTTCACGGTGGAAAAGTATGGGCCACCAGCATCCCTAATGAAAATACCCGCTTCTTTATTTCGCTGCCTTGCATTCAAACTATTTCTGAAGATGCCCAAAACGTTGCCGATATTGATGATCAACGCTTAACCTCCGGTAAAAGTACTTCATCCACCTCATCCTCCATCGCTTAAGGGTTCCGCAAGATGAATGACGGCTTATTTGTTATCTTAACGTGCCTAAAACCACTCTTTTAGCGAGTACTATCCCGCTTGCTATTGTTATAATATTGGCTTCTCAACTGATCCTTTGAATAGTTTTTTTATATTGAACAGGAGGCAGTATGCCAATTACTCAAACAAAGCCTTATGAGGCTAAAACTTATACGTTGCAACTCGAAAATTTCTCTGCTGAGCAATTAGAGCAGCACTACAAGTTGTATCAAGGCTATGTAACCCAAACCAACGGCTTGAACGACAAGTTGAAAGAGCTTCGTGAAGCGGGTAAGCTCGGCACACCTGAGTACAATGAGCTTCGTCGCCGTTTTGGTTTTGAATACGATGGTATGCGTTTACACGAATACTACTTCGAAAACCTCTGCTCTGAGACCAAAGCCCTTCCAGAAACTGGCAAACTTGGCAGTTTATTGAAAGAAGAGTTCGGCAGCATTGCGGACTGGGAAAAAGACTTTCGTGCAACCGGTGCGATGCGTGGTATCGGCTGGGCGATTTTGTACCAGGATCCTCTCACCGGCCGTCTGCAAAACTTCTGGATTACCGATCATGAATTCGGTCACCCAGCAGGCTTTACCCCTATTCTCGTTATGGATGTATGGGAACATGCTTATTGCGTAGACTGGAAGCCAACCGAGCGCCCTAAATACATTGATGCATTCTTCAAACACATCAACTGGGATGCAGTTGAAAGCCGCTTGAAATAAGCCTTTTGGTTTGATTTCACCCTTATAAACTTAAAAGCGTCCATTCAGGAATGAGTGGGCGCTTTTAGTTTAGGAAACTGACATTGAGGCAAAGTAGAGGAGCGATTAGGATTTTCTTTTCGGAAAGCCTGTAAGATGAGCCACTGTGTTTCTGTTTCATGAATGAGAAGTGACCAGTTATAGCGTTTCAGTTCCCAATCGTCCGGTAAGCTCGCAAGATTGCCCTGGAGTTTTAATAAACCCGCCTGAAGTAAGTTGTAGGCCCCTGTCACATTATTTTGCTGCCAATGATGAAAACCTACGGCCAATTGAATCCAGCCCTGAATAAAGGTTCTGAGGGGCTGCTCAGAGCCCATAGGTCGCCAGAGATCCTCCAGCACTTCATGGCACTCAAAAAAAGCGGTCTCGTTAAAGTCCAAAACCGCTTTTTGAAGATCTAAAATCGTTTCCGCTGATTCCAAACTCAAGGCCCAGTAAACTCAAAAGCAGTAAACTACTTTCCTTCTTTGGCAGATTCTTTCAAGCGTTGCTCTAGGGCGTCATGCTTCTGAGCCTGCTCAGTATTCAAACCCTGCTTTTGCATCGCCTCTAAAAAGCGTTGCGCTGCCTGACGTTGTATGCCACTTGGAACGACTCTTAAAAGCTCTATGGCACGAAACAAAACAGGATCGTGATCATACCAGCGTTGACCTGTACGCGGAGGCTTAGACTGCTCGTAAAAGCTATCCAGGGTCTCTTTACCTAAATGCTCTTCCAGACGTTGCATAAACTGCTCTGCCTGAGCCTTTAATTCCGCAGGGTAGGCTCTTAACAACTCAAGAACCTCACTTAAAAGCGGATCTTGGTCATACCAACGTCGGGGAATTTTATGAAGCGCGGATGAAGGTTTTTTGCTCGCGCTGTCGTCTTGAGTCGTCATGACTGTCAGCCACCCTAACTAAGTTTAGGAAGAAGGGGTTTCTTCAGCACTCAGAGAAACATCTTCCGCTCGAGAGGTATCTGCTACTCGTTCGATGGTTGCCCCTAAGCTTTTGAGCTTTTCAGGCAGATGTTCATAACCCCGATCCAGATGAATCAGATTAAAGACCTCTGTACGGCCTTCTGCTTGCAAGCCCGCAAGAACCATAGCGGCTCCAGCACGCAAGTCGTGAGCATTTACTTCAGCGCCACTCAGTTGATTTACACCCGTGATAACAGCAACATCCCGCTCAACAGAGATATCTGCTCCCATCCGCTTTAATTCGCCAACCTGTTTAAAACGATTTTCATAAATCGTTTCTTTAACGATACTTACACCATCGCAAACGCTCAATAGAGTCATAAACGGTGCCTGTAAGTCGGTAGGAAAGCCTGGGAAAGGCTGCGTAACGATATTTTGTGCTTGTAAACGACGATTACATCTTAAGCGTAAGCTATTCGGCGTAGGCATTTCAACTTCCGCACCCATTTCAATGAGCTTGTATGTCATTGAGCTTAAATGCACGGGCAAAACGTTGTTGACGATAACGTCACCACGAGTACCAGCTGCAGCAATAAGATAGGTAGCCGCCTCAATTCGGTCTGGCATAACCGTGTAGGTGGTTCCATGCATACTGCCCTTAGGAACACCATGAATAACGATTTCGTTGGTTCCTGCGCCACTGATGTCTGCTCCAAGCGCAATCAGGAAGTTGGCGAGGTCAACAATCTCCGGTTCTTGGGCTGCATTGGAGATAACAGTTGTGCCTTCAGCCATGGTCGCTGCCAACATAATGTTTTCAGTAGCACCAACACTGGGAGTATCTAAGAGAATTTCGGCCCCCACCAGTCGACTGGCTTTCGCTTCAACATAGCCGTGGTTGATTTCAACTTCCGCACCCAAAGCAATCAAGCCTTTTACGTGAAGGTCAACACTGCGTTTCCCGATAGAGCAACCACCAGGAAGTGCCACTCGGGCCTCGCCAAAACGACCTAGCAAGGAACCAAGAACATCGAAGCTCGCGCGCATTTGGCGAACCAGTTCGTAAGGAGCCTCGTAACTCGTAATATTTTTAGCCTGAATATAAAGCCTGTCGTCATGTTGCTGATCAACATCACATCCCAAGTGTCTTAGCACTTGAGTCATCACATTCACATCGCTTAGATGAGGAACATTCCGTAACTCGATACTATCGCCAGTCAGCAAGGCTGCGGCCATTAATTTCAATACCGAGTTTTTTGCGCCTGCAACCTCAATTGAGCCTTTTAAAGGCTGGCCGCCGACAATAACTAATTTCTCTGTCACCCGTAGCTCCACACTGTATTAAAAGGGATGTTCATTGTAAATATAGCATATTAAAGAATTGTAATGAACTGCTGTACAAAACAGAAATTTCATACTTTCAGATGAGACAACTATTCCCAAAAAAACCAAAGCCCTGAAAAACGTGCCGCCGAAAATGCAGTTTTGATTGAGAGTTCGCTAAAAATATGTTTTCAGACCCTCTTCCACATGCGTTAGAAAGCGATTTTTACAATCGCGATACGGTCATAGTGGCAAAAGAGCTTGTTGGCTGCCTACTGTGGAGAGAGCAGGAAAGTTCCTGGCGTTCGTGGCGCATTGTTGAAACCGAAGCCTACACAGAAAACGACCCCGCTTGCCATGCCTATGGGCGAAAGAAGGGCCGCGCGGCGATGCTTTATGCAGAATCCGGCACAGCTTACGTTTATCTCAGCTATGGTATGCATTACTGCCTTAATGCTGTTACCGAGCCTGTCGATACAGCCGGGGCTGTTCTGATACGGGGCTTAGAACCCTTACCGACATCAAGCCATGAGATTATGCCAGCACCGAAACAAACGCCTAATATCCTGAGAACAGACGGCCCTGGGCGTTTAACGAGGGCCTTAGGAATCAATCAGGAACTTTTCAATGGCAAAATGCTGACCGAGTCGACTCATGGACTCTATATCTCAGCGGGTGAAGCAGTATCTCCAGACAAAATCATCACCACGACTCGTGTTGGCATTACCAAAGCCACAGACTTCCCCTGGCGCTTCTATGAGTTGGGAAATCCTTGGGTTTCTATCAAAAACAAAGCCGCTGAGATTGAAGCAACAAAAAAGGTATGAACAAACTGTCCATACCTTTTTTAGATCTATATTTTAATTTTTAGTATTCAGCATCTTCGTGAGCAAACGCTTCTTCAATCAAGAACTCTTCTTCGCGAGTGCGGATAGCATTCACTTGGAGAGGTACTTGAGCAGAAACTTTGTTTGAGAACTTAACGTAAATCATGTAGTCGCCGATTTTGCTGATTGGACGATCAACGTTGACGTTACGACGCTCAAGTTCAAAGCCGGTTTTAACTTGCAGAACTTCAGCCAATTGCTTGGTTGTAATCGTTCCGTAAAGTTTGCCGCCTTCTCCAGCGTTAGCTTCAAGAACGAGAAGTTCTAGAGCTGTTACTTTGGAAGCTTTATCTAAATCTTCCTGATGTTTTTTCTCAGCTTTTTCACGGATACGGTCGATACGACGACGTAAGTCTTCTAAAGAACCGTCTGTAGCTTTAACAGCGAGGTGACGAGGAACGAGAAAGTTACGGTAGTAACCTTTTTCCACTTCAACGACATCGCCCTGGTTTCCGAGCGTATCAACATCTTTTATGAGAATAACCTGCATGGAACTGATCTCCGAATGACACTAGCGGGGAACAAAAGTAAGAACTTTGCCCGGAACTGTTCAAATCACTGACAAGGGCCGGAAAAAGCGTCTGGGTTTTGAGACTGCCTGAATTAGCAAAAATTTTTGCCCAGACGTAAGCCAAGACCACCTGTAAAATAAAAACCATAAAGACAAATAGAATTCAATGCGAAAAGGATTGACAATCTTTTCTGTAACCTTCATAGTTGCCTTTTCAAATAGTTCAGCTTACCCTCACGTTAATCTTTAAGAGAATCCGATTGAGTTACCTTAGGTGAACGAAACGCTCCTCTTCGACAAGCTGAAAGAACTTGGTTTCAATACCTATGAAGCCAAAGTTTATGTTGCACTTTTGAAACATCACCCATCAACCGGCTATGAAATTAGCAAAGAGTCTGGGGTTCCACAAGCTCGAGCTTACGATACCCTGAAAAGCCTTCAAAACGCAAACATTGTTGTCGCTAATGGGGACAAGCCGGTTACCTATACGCCCATTTCACCAGAAGACTTACTCAATACACGTGAGCGAAACTATTTAGACTGTATTGGCTACCTCAGAACGACTCTTCCCAACCTTTCTAAAGGAGAAACCTCTGAGCCTGTTTCCATTCTTCAAGGGATAGAGCCAATCATTAACAAAGCACGTGAAATGATTCGCCACTCCAAGCAAACCATTTTTATGGAGCTCTGGAGAGAGGAAGCAGAACTATTACGAGATGAATTGGTTGATGCCTATCACCGAGGTGTCTTAATTCGCATTGTTGGATTTGACGGCTGTGCATTACCTGGTATTGAAGTTTTTAACCATGGCCATACTCACGATGTAAAACAAGTTCCTGGAGAACGCTGGTTTGCTTTGGCGGTAGATGATCGCGAAGGCATGGTCGGTCGCTTTACGCCGGAACAAGTTCGCGATGTACTGATGTCGAGAAACCTCTGTATTGTGGCTGTTATCCGTAAACTGGTCGTCCATGACATCTGCATGCTTCAAGTGGAAAAAGATTTTTCGGAAGAACTTGCAAACCGTTACGGTGAAAACATGAAGTTTTTTATGAGAGAAATGTTTAGTCACGATCTCGTCTCAAGTAATTAAGTAGAGAACGGATAAGCGCTCAGCGCTGCAGTTTCACAGTACGGGTTTTCATGTTGTAAAAGTTACATTTACAAGACCCCTTACCCACAATCACCCTTGTGTTATAACAGATGGATTGATTTAAGAGCTTTTCCAAGGAGTCTTCTGTGGGCGATAGTACACCTTCAACTAAAGCAAAACGCTCTCGTAAGAAAATGTCTCAAGAACGCGTTATGGTTCTTTTCACTCTATTTTTTGGAGTGGGCATTGCTATTCTGTCCTTCTTGCCTGAAGACAGTAGTCTTCGTGGAATCGTGATGGGATGCTACTCTATTCTCGTTTTCTGGGCCTATTTCAAATTTAGTTAAGGAGTCTAATCAGTGACTGTAGAGAGTTCAGCACCAGCAGCCGGTAGTTTAGCCGCACTTGAAAGCTTACTACCTCCTCCTCCTCTCCCTTTAGGTAGCTATGTTGCAACAACCCAGGTTGGCAACCTCATTTACACCTCAGGCGTACTCCCCATGCGCGACGGCAAAGTTGCCTATACAGGTGCGCTAGGTGTATGGGATACCACGGTAGAAATGGGGCAAGAGGCAGCAAAACTTTCTATAGTCAATGCTCTTAGCTTAATTCGCCATGCTTTGGGTGGTGATCTTTCCCGGATCAATCGCATCGTTAAATTGACAGGCTTTGTCAGCAGCGCTCCTGGATTTTACGATCAACCAGCTGTCATCAACGGGGCTTCCAACTTTTTATTAGAACACTTCGGTGAAGCAGGGCGTCACGTGCGTTCCGCAGTAGGCGTTGCCAGTTTACCCGCCAATGCCTCTGTTGAAATTGAATTGATCGTTGAACTGAAATAAGCCACGATTATTCGATTCTTAAACTAGAAAGCCCTGCTCTTATGAACAGGGCTTTCTAGTTGCTTACAGGCTATGAGGGATAAGTACCAAGAATAGTGCTAAAGAGCCCTAGCAAAGCGTCTTTACCTCTTCTATGCTATGGAATAACAGAAGCGGGTATTCCATTAGGCACAAGGAGTTGTGAAAGATGAAACGTTTCAAAGCTTGGAGTTTGCTCGCGTTAGCCATGGGTTTTTGCGCATTCCCCTTATCGAGTATGGCTCAACAACAGAGTGGCGGGTTTATAGGTGGTCAGGCGGGAAGCTTTTTACAAGACCTTTTCGGTTATGGGAATAACCAAAGCACTGGCTATCCAGGCAGCTCTGCAAACCGCGCTCCGATTTATCAAAATTCTGCTCCCGATCGTGATTACCAAGGAAATGATGATGATGGAAACGATGACGACCCAGATCAAAGCGTGGCAGCTCCCAACGGACGTTTAGGAGGAAATTACCCAGGAGGTGGGAGCAGCCAGTATGGCAACCGGAACGAAGGCCAGAGTGGATACAATCATAGAAATGACGCCTATGGGAATGGTAACCCCAACGATTCGGAAAACAGGGGTAACGGCCAAGGAAATGGTGGCTACCACAGAAGACATCATCACCACTCATACCGACAAGGCGGTTCCCAAGATAACTGGAACGGAGGTCCTCAGGGCCACTACCAGAATCGAAACAATCAGTATGACTCGAATCAGCAGCCCGACACTAATGATGACGGTTCCAACTATTAATTAAAGGATTTTATCTTTTATTTTCAAACTAGAAAGCCCTGCTCATTATGAACAGGGCTTTTTAATGTTTAGAACGGCTATTGGCTTTTTTCTAAAAGCTGTTTTTTTAATTCCGGTTTCAGAATTTTTCCAGTCGCATTCTTTGGGAGTTCATCATAAAAGTAAATTGCTTTCGGCATCATAAACGGAGGTAAACGATCTTTGAGAAACTTCTTCAACTCATTTTCATCCAGTTTCCCAGCCGCTTCAGGCGCCAACACGAGACATGCAAAAACTTCTTCACCAAGTTTTTCATCCGGCAATCCAATCACGGCAACATCCCGTACTGCAGGATGTTCATGGATTGAGTGCTCAATACGCATTGGGGAAATATTCTCACCCGACTTAATAATGAGATCTTTTTTGCGTCCGCCGGAAATAAATAAATGGCCCGCTTCATCAAAATGACCTAAGTCACCCGTTTTAAACCGATGCCCCGATGCAAACGCTTCATTCGTCGCGTCCGGTAAATTGTAGTAGCCCAACATCACATTAGGACCACTGGCAACCACTTCCCCTTCAGGCGATTTACTGCCTTTCACAATAGGGAGAACATTACCCTCATCGTCCAACAACTCAATTTTTAAATTAGGTAAAGGATAACCGACAGAAAGCGGAACACTTCCCTCTTTCATGGAGCTGACGGCGAGTACAGGAGCCGTTTCTGTAAGGCCGTAACCCTCAAGAACAGTCAGTTGAGGAAATACATCCTGAATTTTTTGCAGCAATTTAGCGGGCAATGCTGCGCCGCCAGAAACACAGTATTTTAAGTTTTTAAAGGGTTCAGGGCCCAGTTTTGCAACACTGCTTAAAATCAGACTGTAGAAAGTAGGCACCAAGGGTAAAACAGTGATCGACTGCTCTGTTAATACTTGTACAATTTTCTTTGGTGAGAAGTTTGGCACCAGATAGAGTGGCACACTGCACTTGAAAGCATAGAGTGCGATAATCTGGCCGTAAGCATGGAACAGTGGCAACGCCAAAAGCATGCGTTCCTGGGTAATATCCAACGGGAATACGCTGTGCACGCCTTCCATGTTGGCCAATAAATTTTGCTCCGTGAGCATAACCCCTTTCGGTTTACCTGTTGTACCCGATGTATACATCAGGATACGCATCGTTTTATCATCTGCCGGGGGATGACCTACACAAGTAGAATTACCTGCCTCTATCGCTTTCTCCAGGGAAGGGAATTGAACTTCATTGGGAGAGTTGGTCATCAGAACCGGGAAGGGCATTTTTTCCAATAAGGGTGCAAAAACAGCATCCGACAGTATAAGCTTGGCGCCTGAGTCTTTCAGTACATAGGCCATGTCTTCTACCGGAATCGTACTATTGATGGGAACCACAACCGCTCCAATATGGAGAATGGCAAAGAAAGCAGCCAAATATTCTTTTTGATTCTGAAAGAGCAATGCAACCCGATCGCCCGACTGAATACTTTTTGATTTTAAAACCGATGCCAAGCGAAACACATTGTCACGCATATCGGCCAAGGTCCAACGGACATTATCTTCTACAACCCAAAGCGTAGAAGCATCTCTGTTATTAAACAACAGTTCTCGAACCAATAAACTGGTTTGTCCTGCATCGATATCTGAGACAGCATTCGAATGACTCATATTTGATTCCACAATAGGCATATTAGAGCCCCCTTCATTCAAAATTTGGATTTTCGATATTCTAACTTGATTTCCACGAGCACAACAGTCTGTTTCAGTGAAAAGCAATGAGGAACCTGCCCCCTATAATAAAATTGAAATCCGCACAGGATCGCTAAACAGACCTAAAATAATAAGAGTGAGCATCAATAGCGAAGTAGTGAAGAATGATGATAAAAGCTACGGACATTGCCATTGTGCCAATCATTGCTGATGTAGCCAAACAAGGGTTTTCATTTCTGAAAAATGATTACACCGTACAACTTGCCCATGCAGCACGGCGTGAATATCATTCGATTTTCCAACAATTCCCAGCCTCCTCCGAAGGCTTTACCTACGGCGATTTGCTTAGGTCTCCCATTCGAAAAAAGAATATCAGCTCCTCCACCGGTGTTGGCGAGCCTTATGCGCAAGTGATGCAGTCTACTTACTTCCACGAATCCTACCCAAACCCTGTTATATCAGAGCTATTCCAGCTCATTACAACGGTGCGTAACCAAGTCACCGGTGCGCCTGCTGATTTTGGACGTGACCCTGTTAAAGATGGCATGTGGAACGCTTGCCGCATCCACCATTACCCTCAAGGTGGATCGTTTATCGTAGGGCATCGTGACGGACACTTTCCCGCCATTTTAGGCGATCGTGGCTATATTCAAATTATTTATCTGATTTCTGAAAAAGGAGTTGATTTCCAGACGGGTGGCGGATTTATTGGCGATCTCAACGGTAATAAAATTGATACCGAAACCGCTGCCGGCATGGGAGCTCTCGTCTTTTTTGACAGTCGCATTCTTCACGGTGTCGCCGATGTTGATCCACTGGAAGATTTTTCCTTAGAGCGCAAAACAGGCCGTTTGGCGGCATTAGCTAATCTATACGAATACCGCGGGAATTAGGGGCTTTACATCTTTTCGCTTAAGTACCACGCCTGCCTTATAATAGAGACGCTTTCCCCTTCTTCTAGTATTGGAACCACCTTTGCTGTCTCTGGAAGAATTGCAACTCAAACTTAAAGATTTATCCCAGGCGATTTTGTATGAAAAAGAGCGCCAGTACATTGACGTGCAAGGGAAACGTAAAAGCTTTTCACGCTTTGTGTGTGACACATTAAATGAATTGGGGAGCAGCCCACCAAAGCATCATCGATACTCAACGACTAGCACACCAGCGCCTCGCAAGGCAGGCATCGAAAGCCCGCTTCAAACCGCGATGGATAATCTGCACCTTCGCTTCGAGCAATACTCATTTATGGATATCGCCGCTCGCATGAGCGCCATCGACAGCCTGGGAGAGCTCATTAAGCGCTTTAACGCTCAAATGACAGGCCCCCGTAAAAGAATTGCCACTACGTCAACTGAACCTACAGAAGCCTCTCTAGACGTGAACGGTGACACAAACGCCTCAAAACCGGTTTCAATTCATCAGCAGGAAGTTCAATTCCTTAAGGGTGTTGGGCCCCGGCTCGCCAGTCTTTTAAAGCAGGTCGGTATCAACACCGTTGAAAACCTGCTCTACTACTTCCCTCGGCGCTACATCGACTATAACAATCGTGTCAAAATCAAGGACCTTCAGCCCGATCAGGATATTACCCTGATTGCCACGGTTCAAACAGTGAGTGCTCATGCGGCTAAAACACGCAACCTGACTGTACTCAGTATTGTTGTGGCCGATGAAACTGGACGTGCCCAGGCCAGCTGGTTCTATGGTAAATCGAATCGGGCAACGCTTGAAAGCTATAAAAGCCGCTTTGTGAAGGGCATGGACGTTATGCTATCCGGCAAAGTGAAGTGGGATAGCTTTAAACGCATGTATGCGCTGGATAGACCTCAGATTGAAACCCTGAGCTACCAGGACGCCGAACAGACTCAAGAATCGGATTCGCTCAATGCAGGACGCATCGTCCCCATTTACGCCTTAACGGAAGGCCTGAACCTTCGTTTCCTCCGTAAAACGATCCATCAGGCACTTACCGACATCCTGCCACACATGATTGACCCTCTCCCGGCAGAGGTTCAACAAAAACTGCATTTTATGCCCCTGCAAGAGGCACTCCAGCAAATCCACTTCCCGGACAATAAAGAGCAAGCGGAACGAGCCCGTCAACGCCTGGTGTTCGATGAACTACTGTTCCTACAACTGCGTATGACTTTAACGAAGCTCCAATACAAACGAGCTGTGCAGGGTTTATCCCTGCAGCGCAAGGCTGGAGGCTATGTTGATCAATTCTTAGAGAGACTTCCCTTCAAGCTCACTGGGGCACAACAGCGGGTTTTTGATGAGATTTCAGCGGATATGATTTCCACTGAGCCCATGTATCGGATGTTACAAGGAGATGTTGGGAGCGGTAAAACCGTTGTAGCCCTCCTAACCTTGCTTGTCGCCGTAGAGAATGGCTATCAGGGTGCCTTAATGGCCCCTACTGAGATTCTCGCGGAACAACATTATCGTAAATGCTTGGAATGGCTCACCCCATTTGGATTACGAGTGGGGTTATTTGTAGGAAAGTCTGGCAGTAAGGAACGGCGCGAGTTAAGACAGAGCCTACTGAACGGGCAAATCCATATCGCCGTCGGAACCCACGCCCTGATTCAAGATGACGTTGAGTTTGCCAGATTAGGCACTGTTGTTGTGGACGAGCAGCACCGCTTCGGCGTTCGTCAGCGTTCTTTGTTGAAAAGCAAAGGACAACACCCTGAAATGCTGACCATGACAGCAACCCCCATTCCAAGATCGCTTGCAATGACCATGCACGGGGATTTAGATGTTTCTATATTGGATGAACTGCCTCCAGGCCGCACACCGATTAAAACATCGGTTTTAACTCACGCCCAAACGGCTAAAGCCTATCAATTGGTTAAAGGAGAAGTCTTCAAAGGCCGTCAGGCCTACGTTGTTTTCCCTCTAATCGAAGAATCTGAGACACTCTCGGCACGAGCCGCCACCACTGAAGCCGAAAGACTCCAGCAGGAAGTCTTTTCAGACCGTGTTGTCGGTCTTCTCCACGGTAAAATGAAGCCTGAGGAGAAGGATACTGTCATGACAGCCTTTGTCAATGGGCAGATCGATATCTTGGTGAGTACAACCGTGGTTGAAGTCGGGGTCGATGTCCCTAATGCCACCGTTATGATTATTGAGAACGCCGATCGGTTCGGCCTCTCACAGCTACACCAGCTTCGGGGACGGGTTGGCCGTGGAGCTCACGCTTCTTATTGTGTTCTAGTCTCCGATTCCCGAGCAGACACCACTCTGGAACGCCTGGGAATCATGGCAGAATCTGAAGATGGTTTCTATATAGCAGAGAAAGACCTGGAGCTCCGTGGCCCTGGAGAATTCTTAGGCACTAAACAGAGTGGCTTACCTGACTTCGTTCTCAGTAACCTGATTCAGGACAAGAATATTCTGGATCAAGCCAAGGGGGTAGCGACTCAGATGGCAGAGGATCCTGAAGCATTGATCAAATACCCAGATCTCTATGAAATGCTTCACGAAAAGACCGAAAACAGTCTCTCTGTATTAGGGGCAGGCTAAAAAATCTTTCAGAAGAGCTCAAGCAAAAGTTTTTAAGAAACCACTCAAAACCACAACAAATAGTTGTCTATTTTTGATGAAAAATGCTACTAAGTAGGTTGTTCAGGCTCAAAAACCGATACAAAAAGCTTCGATTTTGAGGTGTACATGACGTCTACTATTTTAGAAAACTTAACAATATATCCAGCTCAAGAGTAACCCTTTAGGGATGCAATTAGCAGCAACGAAGTAGATACAAGTGTCAAGGCACTAAAGTTCGTCGGTTTGAGCGGCTTTTTTACTCAATTTATGCATCGCTTTTGGGTTGGTAATCATTGCATCAGTCAAAGCCACTTTCGCCAAAGGCTGACGGGAGCTACGGCTAAAGAAAACCAAGCTATGAGCACTGCGGATGTTGTCTACGCTAAAGCTGATATTGTTATTAGTGTGAGTATTGGGGGAGATACGACCAAACCACATCCCAGAATCACCGAAAGGAGAGGAGTAGAAGGTATTACCCATTTCGTCTTGTAGTGCAATCTCAAAAGTAGAGAAGGTATTGGGCGTTTTATTGTCAATATCTAAGGTAAGAGTAATCTCTGAAGGCTCACCAAAAGGATCTTTCCCAATACGCATGCCTTGAACCTTAACAGTGAGGCCATCAAGCGCAACATTGGTCGCTTCTGGAGAAGGAACATTCACGGTTGGTAAGCTCAAGCCATCGGCCAACTTAATCCGCAATTCAGCGCCAGGTTGAATCATAGCGCTTTTGCCTTTGGTCAGCATCGCTGCTGTAATACCGACAGCGCCACCCACTGCAGCACCGCCAGCTAAAGCATAACCATTAGAAGCAGCAACAGCGGCCAAACCACCGTAGCGAAGCACCATAACGGCACCCACTAAGCCACCACCCACTGTAAAGCCAGCAGCACGTCCAACAACCTTAGCTGCTGCTTTGCCTTTGGAGTCTCTTGTTGTGTTATTACCTGTAATGGTGATTTCACGACCATCAGGCATAATCAAACTGTCAAAACGAGTGCTAATATAGCCATTACGACCCGCACGTTTGGGTCCAACCATTTCTTCTACGGTCCCGTGGACTAAAGTTCCTTTTGGGATAACCACCTGGCCATCGACTTTATAGTCCTGGCTGACTTTACCAAAGAACTCATCGCCACCCGTTGTACCGTTTCCAGAGCTGATTTCGGTGGAAACAACCATATCAAGGGTTGTTCCAGGAACGATTTTCTTAATATCTTTTTCATTAACCGTGGTCAAGTGACCCGATTGTTTTGTTTCAATAATACTGCCTTTTAACGGAGCATTATTCGAAGCCAAATCTTCTGCAAAGGCTACTGAAGGAGCCAATGAAGCTGTTACTAAACACGCCATACTCGCTAAAGCAAAAACAGAGCGATGATGAATGAGTTTTTTAGGAAAATGAGCCGCGCCTGTAGAAGTCGGTTGGTATGCCATATAACAAATTTTCCTGTTTATAAGAAGTTTAATCGGTATGGTGCGAGATGCTACAAGTATTAAAAAGCGTTTCGTAAAATATTTGTTATTCTTTACTATTAGCAGTTTAACCTATTTACAAAATTTGGAAAATCCTTTGCTTATACCAGCCACCAGAGCTAACTTATTTAAGCCTTTTTCCTTATAGCACCTGGGTTTCAACGGTTGTGGTTATTTTTCTTAAAGCTGACCTTCCACTGTAGATAGACGAAGTCATGGGGTTTTGTTCCCGTGGACCTCATTCAAATATAGGACGGCTACGAGAATTATTGAACTAGGTGAGAACGCCAAAAGGCTATGATGAGATCAATGCGCTCTCTTGAGATTTCTGATAGCAGCTTAAGGTATTTTGCATCAGCGTTGCAATGGTCATGGGACCTACACCACCTGGAACCGGCGTAATAAAGGAAGCTTTTTCGAGGGCCGATTCAAAATCGACATCTCCAACCAACTTGCCATCTAAACGGTTGATACCCACATCAACAACCACAGAACCCGGCTTAAGTGATGAACCCTTAACCATTTTAGGAATTCCAACAGCTGCAATCACAATGTCAGCTTGTGCAATCCAGGATTCTAAATCTGGTGTTCTACTGTGACAGTAGGTTACAGTCGCATTTTCCTGAAGCAATAAAAGACCAATCGGTTTCCCAACAATGTTTGAACGCCCAAGAACAACCGCATGTTTGCCTGCAATAGGAACATTATAGGCCTTCAAGAGGGTCATAATGCCTGAGGGCGTGCAGGGAAGGTTGGTATTTTCCAAATCCCCAACCAACAAGCGTCCCATACTGTATGGATGAAGGCCATCTACATCCTTTGCTGGATCGATAGCGCTGAGGACCTCTAAACTATTAAGATGCTTGGGCAAAGGCAATTGGATCAGAATGCCATGCACTGAGGCATCACTATTCAGACGCTTAATTTCCTCTAAAAGTGTTGCTTGAGATGTTTCAGAAGGGAATACAAGGACTTCAGAAGCCATTCCGATAGTTTTAGCCGTTTTCGCCTTTTTATTGACGTATACCTGACTTGCAGCATCATCCCCAACCAAAACAACAACCAACTTGGGTAGCGTTTGAGATATGGTCGAAATCGCCTTTAATTCATCTGACAGTTGGGCAAGAACTCGATCACTTACTTCTTTACCATTCAGGATCTGTGCCATAGCCATCAAGAATAAATCCCATTAAAAATCTACACAACACTAAAATTTGATTTTTGACTACCGGAAGCATCTCCGCTCTTGTCGTCAAAGTCTTGGTCTGAAATGCTGTCACGATCGACAATCGACGTGGAAAGGATTTCACGAGCATCTAACTTGGGAGTATCCATTTCCGTTAGCGAATCCATACTGACCGATTCAAAATTGGCCATCTTACGATCGTCTAAACTGCCTTCCCAACGAGCAACAACCGCAGAAGCCACACAGTTTCCAAGCAAGTTAACTGAGGTACGGCCCATATCCAAGACATGATCGATACCCAAAATAACAGCAACCCCTTCCATCGGAAGGTGAAAAGCCGTCAAAGTACCTGCCAAAATGACCAATGACGCACGGGGAACAGCGGCAACACCTTTACTCGTTAACATCAATGTGCCAACCATGAGAAGTTGTTGTTCCCAACCCATGTGCACACCAGCCATTTGGGCCACAAACAAAGAAGCCAGCGACAAGTATAACGTACTGCCATCCAAGTTAAAGGTATAACCTGTGGGTAATACGAAACTGACAATACCTTTAGGAACACCGAATTGTTCCATGGTTTCCATTGCCAAAGGCAAAGCAGATTCACTACTTGCTGTAGAGAAAGCCAGAACAAAGGGTTCTTTAACGGCTTTCAATAACTGCAAAATAGGGATCTTGCAAATGGTACAAACTGTGACTAAGACCAAAGTAACAAAAAGGGCCAAAGCCAAGTATAACGAGCCAACCAATTTGGCGTAAATCATTAAAACGGCTAAACCATTTTGACCGACTGTCCCCGCCATAGCGGCAAAAACACCCATAGGGGCAAAGCGCATAACGATATTCACGAACTTGAACATGACTTCAGACAGGCTTTCCAGCACCGTCATAACGGGTTTTGCAGCCTTACCAGCGGCCCCGATTGCCAAAGCGAAAAATACAGCGAACACGACAAGTTGAAGAATGTCACCATCCGCCATGGCTTTAACCACGCTCGTGGGGAACATATTAATGATAGTGTCCCAGAAGCTATGGCTGTGGACAGCGCCAACACTGGACTGTATTTGTGAAAGTTCCTGAAGGTTTCCGGCACCCATCTTAAGATTCATGCCAGCCCCGGGTTGCAACCAGTTAGCAACACCTAGCCCAATAGCTAAAGCAACTGTGGTTGCAAGCTCAAAATAGACAATGGTTTTAACACCCAAACGTCCTAAGTTAGCATGCCCACCAGTTCCAGCAATACCAATAACCAACGTCGCGAATAGCAACGGTGCTATCAGCATTTTGATCATGTGGATAAAAACATTTGATAAAGGCTGAATACTTCGTCCGAAATCCGGGAAAAAATGTCCAACAGCAACCCCAAGAACCATACCAAGCAAAACTTGGAGCACTAAGCTCGGTTTCTTAAGGTGAGACAATGCCTTATTTAACAAGCTGCGAATCCTCGTCATTTAAAAGTCGGGTAGGAGCTTCAATGTAAGTGACTGTATCTACCAACCTGAAGAGTGACTTATCAACCCACTCAACAACGAATAAAAGTCAACGATGCTATACAGTCCACAATTCTTCCAAAACGTACCCTATATAGTAAGCGAAAAGCACGATCTTCAAAATGTTAAAAACCCAACATGGACGTTTTTGGTGGGAAATGTAAAGTTTTGAAAACACTTTTTCACTATTGATCTTCCCAAACAAGCAAATGAATCAATTTTGAAGAGTATCTTGTTTTTATATATTTATGATTCAAATTTTCACTTTCTATGGCCATTAGAAGCAACGGTTGAGCCAAACTTGTTTTCACTTAGCGATGAGGATGCCAACACCCATGATGCATCATACTCATAAAGAATCCGGCAAAGATAGTTCTTACGGCACAGTTCAGTCGACTTTAAGACAGAGCCATTTTGAGCTTCCGGTATTAACACCACAGTTTGTGGCGATGGAACCTGAAGCAAAACATTGGAATTCCATTGCTCACGAATTGAGCATGTTGATGACCTTGATTAGCGCCATCCTTAAAGAACTTCAATCTGATTAAAAGCGCACGACATGAAGAAAACGCGTCAGGTTATCGTGCATATCTTGCAAGTTGTCTTCATACACGGTTAAGCCATAAATAACGGCAAGGGCTTTACTTCCCATGACCGCCACATTGTCTGGAATTTCCCGGTTTGCGAGCGCTTCCGCAATCCGGGCATTATCGATCAAATCTCCTGTACCCGAGACCTGTTTCAAGTTGGGATATTTTTGAGCCAAAGTTCTCGCGCACTGGGCAAAAACCTGGGGATGACACATTAAGGTATCGATTTGACTAAAGTTTTGATCCGGGCGCATCATAATGCTATGCGCAATTCGAATCTCAAATTCTTCAATCACCTTTACCGGTGCGGATTTTAACGCTTCAAGCGTTTCATTAACCCAGCCGCCTGCCGAATTATAAATCGCACATTGCCCGCGCATCACACGGCCCTCTGCAACAGCCTGCACCACTTGTGGCGAGGTATATAGATATTCAATGTGGACAATTTCAGGACTTAAGCGCTGCTCTCGACAATAGTGCATTGCAGCTTCTTCGTTAAAACTTCCCTTACCACCCTGAATACCCAAAGTAAGCACATGACGTGACGTTTCAGCAGAGTTGCCAGAACCTAAATTGGCAGACGATAACGCTTTTTTAACGTCTTTTTGGCCTTCTAATTCTAAACTGTACTCATGAATCTGATCATAAATTTTTTGGACAAATTCACGACACAAACCCTGTTTGTCCGCCTTGGAAAGAATGACTTTCAACATGCTTTGCCATCGTTTGGGATCAAGCGGTGGCAAATTTCGAGCCCGTTTATAATCACCCACAGCATGAACAACCTTTTGCCGTTTTGCAAGAAGCTCCAAGAGCTGGGTATCAATCGTATCAATTTCTATCCGCAACTCTTCTAAAGTAGGCGAATGACTTGAATCCAATACAGTCGACTCAGTGTGATTTTCAAGCTGACAAGATTCTGTTTTCGAATTAGCAGTCATCATGCAGTCGGTCCATTTTGAGCTTTATGACGTAAATAATGATCCATCAATACCAGGGCAGCCATCGCATCGACAATCGGCACCGCACGAGGAAGCACACAAGGATCGTGACGCCCTTTAGCCGACAACTCTGTTGCATCTCCTTCAACGGTTAACGTTTGCTGGTTTTTGCGAATTGTAGAAGTCGGTTTTACCGCAATTCGAAAGCAAATATCTTCGCCGTTAGAAATACCACCTAATACACCACCAGCGTGATTGGTTCGGGTGCGCACCCGTTCATCATCGTGATAAAAAGAGTCGTTATGCTGACTGCCGCGCAAAGTAACACCAGCGAAGCCAGAGCCAATTTCAAAACCTTTTACAGCATTGATACTCAACATCGCTTTGCCCAAATCGGCATGGAGCTTATCGAAAACAGGCTCACCTAAACCCGGAGGACAATTACGAATACATGCTTTAATGATTCCACCGACAGAGTCACCCTCGTCGCGAACCGATTCAATCAGACTAATCATCTTTTTCGCCACCGCATCGTCAGGGCATCGCACAATATTGGCGTCGATTTTCTCAGCAGAGACGTCTTCCCAAGGCATATCGGAAGCAATCGTTTCGACTTGGGCCACGTAACTTAAAATTTCAATACCCAAAACCTGTTTCAGATACTTTTGAGCCACTGCCCCTGCCGCGACACGCGCTAAGGTTTCCCGTGCCGATGCACGACCGCTACCGCGCCAATCTCTGGCACCGTATTTGGCTTGAAACGTATAGTCCGCATGCCCGGGACGGTATACATTCTTTAATTCATCGTAGTCAAAAGATTGCGCATCTTTGTTATACGCCATCAACATGATGGGCGTTCCAGTTGTATGGCCGTCCATAATCCCGGAAAAAACGTGGATGGCATCCTGCTCGTTTCGAGGCGTCGTAATGGCACTTTGACCGGGACGTCTGCGATCCAACTGCACTTGAATTTCTTCGACTGAAATCGGCAAACCCGGAGGGCAGCCATCAATTACGACACCAACGGCACCGCCATGGGATTCACCGAATGTAGAAATACGAAAAAGATGTCCGAAGGAACTACCGGCTGTCATGGGTACAATATCTTTCATTCAATACTAAAAAGCCTTACCTGAAACAGTATCAGGAAAGGAACTTGGCTTCTATCTCACCATAAGGAGTTCTAGCTCGCCTTGAGGCGCTGACTGAGGATTCAATGCTTGAACAATGATATCAACGATAGCTTCCGGAGAATGAGCATCCGTTACGATACTCAAGTCCGAATAATGTTGATACAACGATGCCCTTAAGCTGAATAGACTCCGCGCAGCGAAACGGTTTTGGAGCAGGGGTCTGGAATTAATCTCAGATTCGATGCGAGACAAGATCGTTTCCAAGCTTGCCTCTAAATGAACCACAGTGGCATTTTGGGATAAATAATCCATAACCAGGTTATTCATCACCACACCACCCCCTGTGGCAATCACTTGATTTTGAGGCCCTTGCAAGGATCGGGCCACTTCAAGTTCCAATTCCCTAAAACGAGTTTCACCCTCTTGGGCAAACAGCTCGCTAATGGTCGCGTGCGCTGTTCGCTCCAAAACCATGTCATCGGTATCGCAAACCGGCAAGTCTAAGCGCTTTGCAAGCAATCGAGCCACACTGGATTTTCCGGCACCCATGAAACCTATCAAAACGATTTTCTTGAGAGCTGGCTGTTCTATTTGGAAGACAGCTGACAGTTCTCCGACCAATTCGCCTGAAACCTCACTTGAAGAAACTCCAAAAGAGGCTTCCATTTGCTCTCTGACATCTAACAAACTTTGACCCAAAAGCGCCTCTGTGTTGTCAGTAGCAGAAGCAATGAGTGTCCCCGTCAAAGGCAAATTTTGATCATCTGTAAAACGCGTTGTTGTCATTGGATCATCATTGTCGGGAGAAGGCCCGCTCTGAACACTGATTCCCCAAGCTGGACAATCTTGCCAAAACTCAGGATAGGTTTTTGCAACAACACCCGGGTCTTCGATCTGTAAGCCTTCCAGACGCGTTCCTGCAACAGCAAAGGCCATTGCCATACGATGATCACCATAAGTAGCAATACTCGCAATGGAAGGACTGCCACCATGAATCACTAGCGCTTCCGCTTCTTCTTCAACTAGAATTCCCATCTTAGTCAACTCTTTAGAGACTGCCGCCAGCCGATCTGTTTCTTTTACACGTAAAGAACGCAGCCCTTCAATCCGACTTGTGCCTTGAGCGAATGACAAAAGAACCGCCATCGTTTGAGCTTGATCGGGACAATCGGACATATCACAGGTAATGGGCTTTACGCCGACTCCGTCATAGTAGATTTTTCCATACTCAACTCGCACACGATTTCCCATTTTTTCCAAAAGATGAAGGAATTGCATGTCGGCCTGAGTCGAGGATGGCGGTAAGTTCTCAAGGCAAATGGACTGACCCGTTAAGGTTGCAGAACCCAAAGGGTAGGCGGCCGCGCTGGCATCACCCTCTACATGGTAATGAGTTGATGCATAACTCTGTTCAGGAAGCACTTTTATTTCCTGGCCATCCTGACTAAACTCAACCTGCACGCCAAAATGAGCCATCAACTCCGCTGTCATTTCAACATAAGGGCGTGAAATCAGCTCACCTTCAACGGTTAAAGTCAAACCATCAACAGCCGGCGCAATCATCATCAATGCAGACAGGTATTGGCTACTGGTATTACCGCGAACAGCAACAGACTTACCTTTAAGCGTGGACGACTTCACACGAACAGGCGGATAACCTTCTTCTGCCGTGTAATCAATGTCTGCCCCTAAAGCCCTAAGGCTATCCACTAAGTCTCGAATAGGACGCTTATTTAAACCACTTTTACCATACAGGACTTGTGTACCCGGTAAAACGGCAGCAAAAGCGACCAAAAAGCGTAAGCTCGCAGCGGACAGATCGCAATCCAAACTTGCTTCCCGATCGGAAACTCCCAACTGTCCAATATCCCCTTCCACCAACATAGTGGAAGGGTCAGGAACTGATACACGAACTCCCAAAGTGTTCAGGCAAGCCATCATCGCCTTGGTATCATCGGAAAAGAGCGGATCTTTCAGGGTAACCAACTCGGGTGTCATTGCAGCAAGCAATAATGCCCGTATGGTATAGCTCTTGGAGCCCGGTAAGCGAACCTGAAGGTCCTCAACCGGCTTAATGGGTTTCAGGGTCAGACTTGAGATACTCATACAGAGGCTGATACCAACTCTTGGCTAGCCGTTTGTATAGTATCGCGTTCCTGCATGGAACGCTCAAGTAGGTCCAAGTCTTGTAACGAGTTGATGTCGTTATTCATGTCTTTACTCAGGCCGTTTCCCAATAAAACAGGCATCAATTCATCCAAACGATCCCAGGTGATTTGCTGAGACGCATCGGTCCAAGCCTTTTCTGGGTTGGGGTGAATTTCAATCACGATACCATCGTAGTTATGTGCTGCAGCTTCTTGCATGATGACTTCAATTTTGTCTCTGGCGCCAGCAATGTGAGAGATATCGAGCAACATGGGCAAGCCACTTTTGTTACGGACACTCATTGCCATTTTAGAATCAGCAACGTTGCGTAAACCGCTTTTGTCGCCTGGGGGAGGTGTGAAACCACGGTGGCAAAGAACGATATTTTCACGAGCGATTCCACCTTCCAAAGCATGCTCATGGATGCCTTCCCAATGAGATTCAGAGGGCCATGGTTGGTTTTTAAGCATCAGACAGACGCGAGGGTCTTGGCTGGCAATCTTGGCAATTTCTTGTTGAACGTGGTGGTTTTGGTTACGAGCACCAATCCAGAGCATTAAACGGCCGTTTTCCTGAAGGTGAGGCAACACACCATCCATAACGGCTTGCGCCTGGCTAGCAACGAGAATTTCTGTCCCAGGATTCAAACCCATTTGAGCCGCTTCTGCGAGAAGGTAAATACCCTCTTCTTTCAAGCCATCGAAGCCGGGCTTTGTACGGGGTTTCCAGAGGCTGATGCGAATGAAGTCGACACCGCGTTTTTTCGCTTCAACCATTGAAAAGCGAATTTGCTCAGGCGTTTCGGCAGCACAGGGTCCTGCAACAATAATGGGCTTGCGGGTTGAAGGGTTTACTTGGTCTCTCATCGGTTCCTCTTTGCTTTTTAGGCGGCTCAGTAATGTAAGGAGTGATTGGGGATTATTTAATTAGGTCTAAACGCAAAAACAGCTCCCGTCTATCGGGAGCTGTTTGTTAAGTCGTTTCAAGCTTTAGCTTTTATTCACGCACCAACAACAGACTCCCTCGGAAGCCAGAAAAAATAATAGCTATAAAAAACATTGGTACGCATAATACTTACATTAATGCTGCATCTGACTCTATTTGTCAATCTAAAATACATTTTTATTTACAAGCTTTAAAAGACATCGCTTAATAGCCCTAACAACAGTCTAGCCATAGAGACGTCCTAATATCACTTTAAAAACCAACAACTATACATAACAATCAAAAATCAACCACTTAAAAATCACCTAGTAGAGGGCTTTTTGGGTTATAGGCATAACTACCTAGGTAACTTGGGGAGATCCGCTCATGTGCCTACATCTCATTCAAGCTTTAATAAGGACATTGAAATAAACGCCCAGCGCTCAATGTGCTAAGCAGAAAGAATTTCATTATGTCAACCATTTCACCTTCATTCAACAGAAACGCTTTCCAAGCTCGCAATCCTGTTGCCTTCGGTGGAGCAGGTAACACAGCCCCTCAAAACAATGCACGCTTTAGTGGTATGGATGTTTTAAAGGGTTTTGGCCCTGGCCTCTTGGATAGTTTATCCAAGGCACCTAGAAAACCTGGTTCACTCAACTACATTGCATAAAGTTTTACCTTTACTTGTCCCAAGTGTTCCTCAAATATACAAGTCAAATCTATTTATATTCTGAAACCTGAAAACTACAACGAATTTCCCCATAAGGCTCCATCCTTTGAGATTGGAGCCTTTTTCATTAGGTTAGCAAATAAGTATGGGGAAAATTACCCAGATCATTTGGGGAGATCCGCTCATGTCCTAAGTACATATTCCAGCTTTAATATAGAGACTGAAATAAACGCCAAGCGCAAATGCGCCGAGCAGAAAAGAGTCTACCGTGTTATCCGCATCAAGCTCACAGCCTCCAGCTTTTCAAGCTAAGTCTGGCTCTAGACATGCTGATAACGCTGCTAAAGCAAGTGCCTTCAGACCAATCAATGTTTTTAGAGGATTGTCGGCTACGATGAGCCAAAAACGCCTGGATGTAATGGCTTAAACCTTGCTTTTCTAAACCCAAGTTTATTGTCTCTGAAACCTGAAAACTACAACGAATTTCCCTATAGGCTCTATCTTACATGATAGGAGCCTTTTTTATTTGGAAAAATCACGCAAAACCAAGAGAGAAATTATCCCATATGACATCCACCTCTCTAAGATAGGTCTGGCAGGGTTGGTCTGACGAGTTCTAAGGATTTATATTCGGTAAATTAAGCGTAAAAATTTTCGTTTACCTGACTGTAGTACTTGACTCGTTCCATCAATACCTTTGATAACAGCCTCAATATCAGTCAGCTTCTCGCCATCCAACTTGACACCGCCACCTTGGATCAGTCGACGAGCCTCGTTGCGGCTAGCACTAAAGGCATTCTCGGTTAAAAGAGTCGTAAGAGAGTATGCTTCTCCCGCTTTTAAAACCAATTCAGGCATTTCATCGGGAATTTCCCGTTTTTGAAAACGCGTGATAAAGTCCTGCTGCGCCAAATCTCCGTGTTCAGCACCGTGGTACTGACCCACAATGTATTTGGCCAAATGCATTTTTACATCGCGAGGGTTCAAAGAGCCGTTCTGCATGTGCCTTACTTGTTCTTCAACCTGCTTATCATCAAGCAGCCCTAAAAGAATTTCATAGCGAGGTAACAATTCATCAGGCAAAGACATAATCTTGCCATACATGTTCCCAGGCTCATCCGTTAAATTAATACAGTGATCAGGGTAAGACTTGGACATCTTCACCTTGCCGTCTGTCCCTTCCATTAAGGGCATCAGCATAACCATCTGTGGACTTTGCCCTGCTTTCTCTTGAAGCTCACGACCCATGAGGTTATTGAAGCGCTGATCCGTTCCACCCAACTCAATGTCTGAGCGAATGACAACAGAGTCGTAACCTTGCATCAACGGATAAAACAGCTCATGCAAAGCAATGGGAGATTGACTGGACATCCGGTTTGAAAAATCTTCTCGAGCAAGAATCTGTGCTACGGTCGCCTGACTCGCAAGCTTGAGAAACTCACCAAGGTTCATGCTATTTAGCCATTCGCTATTACGGCGAATTTCAGCCTTACGAACATCAATAATTTTGCCAGCCTGATCCAGATAAGTTTGCGCATTAACAACGACTTCTTCTTCGGTGAGTGGAGGACGTGTCACAGTTCTTCCGGAAGGATCACCAATCATCGCAGTCGCATCACCAATGATCAGAACAGCTTGATGTCCCAAATCCTGGAAAGCGCGCATTTTGCGCAAAACAACCGTATGACCCAAATGTAAATCAGGACGAGTTGGGTCTAAGCCAAGCTTAACCCGTAACGGCGTTCCCGTTTCGGCTGATTGTTGAAGCTTTTTAGCAAGCTGATCCACACCGCCGGGTAGCATTTCACCACCGCGACAAATCATACGCGCTTGCTCTAGAAAAATCTGTTGGATATCCACTGGATTGGCATTAAGGCTAGTCATAGTTTTAATATCCTAGCACATTTAGAGCATGGGATCAGTGAGTATCCTAGTCACACGCGCCGTACAGGGTAGTTCTGGCTCTTAAGCAACAGCTTGGGCAGCAATCAAACGCAAGCAGGATGGGCAAGCCTTGCAAGGCTCTGGCCCAGCACCATAACAGCTCCATATCAATTCAAACGGAACTTTTAAACGTCTGCCCAAAGCGACAATTTCGTTTTTATGAAGATGACCCACGGGAGAAATGACTTTCACACCTTTCAGGGTAGAGTAGCTTAAAGAATGATTGATGGCGTCCTGAAATTCCGGCGTATTATCCGGGAAAGACGCTCCTTCTTCTGCGTTTGCCCCAAACAATATAAAGCTTGCCCGCTTTGCCTCAGCAAAGGAAGCAGCAATATTCAAGAAAACACCATTACGATTGGGAACCCAAACCCGTTCAACGTCAAAGAGTTCGTCATCATCCAAACCCTGCCACGTTTCAGGCGCTTCGCTCTGAGCACTCATTGCATTCGGCAATAACTCTTTTAACCAAGGAAGAACTATAAACTGATGCTTGAGCCCGTAATGCTTGGCAATGCTTTGTGCAGCCTTAAACTCTGGCTCTACAGCCCGTTGTCCATAGTCGAAGGTTAACACATAGTCAACAGCATGCTCTTGCATACATGCAGCCAAAGCAACTGTGGAGTCTAAGCCTCCAGATAGAAGGACAATAACACTATTTTTTTTTGCAGAGGCATGATGATCAGACATTCTTAAGGAATATACCCTTCTAATTCGTCGCGCAAAAATTGAGGCAGGTTTTCAAGTGTGAGTAAGTCTCGAATTGCCCCTTCACCCCCAAGGCGATAGGTCGCATTGACGGCAGCGCAAGCCACATCATCATCAGAATCCAAGATGCACTCTTGAATTTCGGGCAGGCAAGCTTCGTCTCCGAGTGTTCCTAAAGCTTCGATTGCAGCTAAGCGAATCGTGGGAGCTTCATCTTTCAAGGCCAGGATTAAGCCATGCGTTGTTTTCCGAGTGGGTCTACCAATTTGAGCGACCGCTTCAATAATACGCTCTTTCAAAAAATTGAACTTGTCGCGAATATCGCGCTTCGCTTCCAGCATATCAATCAGGGGTTCAATGGCACGAATATCGCCCAACATTCCCAAAGCGCGAGCCACGGACTCTTTCAGATAAACAGACTTTTCCCGTTCATCTGAAAATAAATCGATCAAGGGCTTTACAACGAACTCATCCCCGACTCGACCCAGGCTTTCAGCAACCGTTAATCGCAGACGGTAGTTTTCATCACGATTATTGAGAATCCCCATCAAGGCGACAACGGAACGTTTATCCCCAATAACACCCAGTGCACGAGCTGCGGCACATCGTAAGCGATTGCTCTCGTCAGTTTCTTGAAAGGCCTTCGCTTCAGGAGACTCGTATATAGCAACGCCAATCGCTAATAGGATATCGGTCAGAATCGGTACTGCCAAAGACTTCATTTCTTGCAAAGCAGGAATAAGCCGCACCAGTATGGCTGAATCCGATTCGTTGCGAACGCATTCCAAGAGCTCTTCTGCGAGCTCCGGGTCCGAATTCTCATCCAGCATTCCCTGAATGCGCTCAGCAGCTCGAACCCTTTCGGAAGCAGCGCTATCAATAGGGTTGGCAAGAATATTCATTAGTTTGACGAGATTTTCCCGAGCAGACTCCATAAGGCTCCATCTCGCGTATAGTTCTTTGGCAAATAATAACTTATCAGACCAATGTAACATCTTTTCTGTCGACATTGGACATATTCTCCACTATAGACAAATAACACGTTCTTCACTTTCCTGAGAAAGCGCTCTGTATCTGTACACCCTGAAACGAAATGTTAAGAACCTTCTAATAATAAGGGTTCCCAATAATACTACCAATGCAAAAATTGTACCAAAGTGGATAAAGCAATCATAGTAACCTGCAATCATATTAAATACTTTATTTTTAGATTTATAAAACCCATTAAGCCACTATTCATGCAGTTATTTAAGCAAACCTTTCTGTTGTCGATATTAGATACTATGAAGCATTGGTTTGTTGTAAGTCAGCGTTCTCGTATTGTCCTACTCAGCATTGGACTTTCTTTTTTGTGCTTAAGCGGAACTGCATCCTTTGCTACGGAAGTTGAATGGGATTTACACGACAATGCTTGGGAGCACAACCGCCAAGGTGAATGGCTCCTCAATCGCCAAGATTACCCCGGAGCATTGGAAGAGTTTAAAGCAGGTTTAATGCTGAGCCAGGGTAGTGGTCGGGAAGCAACTTTCTACAACAATATCGGTATGACTTACATGAACCTCGGCCAATCCTTGGCAGCTGTGGATAGCTTCCAAATGGCAAGTAGATTGGCGCCGTCATACGCCCTCTACTATCTGAATTTGATACGAGCCTACATTCAAGGAAAACAACAGACGGAGTTAGAACGTTCTCTCCACAGGACTTTGATCATCAATGAAGCTGATGCAGAAGCCTGGTTCATTTTAGGAATTCTATATCGCTCCGAAAGCAAACCTGAAAAGGCCATCGATGCCTTTCAACGTCAGATTAAACTTCAACCTTCATCGGAGCTGTCGAAGGCTTCAAAACTGCTTATTAAAGAGCAGGAGCCTCCTAAAAAGCCTTTATAGCAACGAGGCTACCCATGAATCATGGATAGCCTCGATATCACTTTAGAGCTGCTTTGATTTATTCGTCACCTTCAGCGTCAGAATCGTCATCGTCTGAAGCAGGAGCAGTAGAAGCCAATGGTTCATCTTCTAGAAGCGAAGCCACATCTTCAGCAGACACTTCCAGAAGGTTTTCCTCAACTTCGTCTACAGGAAGAATGCGGGTTACTGAAGCAACCCAATCATTTTCATCCAGGTTTTGGAGACGAACGCCAGTTGCCATACGGCTTTGACGAGAAATACCATTTGCCTGCAAGCGAACAACGACACCGTTGGCACTCACAATGAGTAATTCATCTTTCTCATTGATGACGCAGATATTCGTAACACGACTTTTCGCATTTTTGAATTTGGTTGAAATAACGCCGATCCCGTTTCGATTCTGTAAACGGAACTCGGAAATAGGCGTCCGTTTTCCAAAACCATCATTCGTAATAATCAGGACATCAATCGCATTTTCATGTTCAGGCATAATGCTGAAGTCAACAATTTCATCGCCTGCGCGCATTTTCATTGCCGTTACACCACGCGCCGGTCGGCCCAGAGGACGTAAATCCTTCACAGGGAAACGAATCGCCATACCTAAACTGGTACCGATCAACATATGATCGCCATCGGTTCCGGACATAACCCAGTTCAAGGAATCGCCTTCTTCTAAACCGATTGCAATAATGCCAGAGCGACGAATATTTTCAAAGTTATTGAGCTCGATTTTTTTAATCCAACCCATTTTCGTCAGCATCAACAGCACACGACCGGGCTCAAAACGAACCAGTGGAACAACAGCCGTCACTTTTTCTTCAGGCTCAAGCGCTAAAAGGTTAATCATCGCCAAGCCTTTAGCAGTACGTCCACCCTCAGGTAAATCGTACACTTTCAGCTTGTATACACGGCCCTGGCTCGTAAAGAAGAGCACATGATTATGCATACTGGCCATAAAGAAGTGGGTGACATCATCTTCATCACGGGTCTTAATAGCCCCTTTGCCCCGTGTTGCACGGCTTTGACGCTGGAAGGTATCCAGAGCAATCCGCTTGATATAGCCTTGCTTCGTAATGAAAACAGCCATTGCATCGTTAGGGGTAAGATCTTCAATGCTGAAGCCATCATTTTCATCTGGCAAAATAACGGTACGACGAGCATCACCGTATTTTTCACGAGCATCTTCCAGCTCAACGCGAATAATTGCAACCACGCGTGCACGATTCGCCAAAATATCTTGGTAATCAGCAATCTTGATGCTTAACTCCGCATGCTCACCATTGATTTTTTCGCGCTCTAATCCGGTTAAACGACGCAATTGCATTTCCAGAATCGCATTCGCCTGTTCAGTATCCAAGCTCCAACGACTAATCAACTCTTGACGAGCCACCTCTGCTGAGGCAGCGCCTCTAATAACTCGGATTACATTATCCATATCGCCAATAGCGATCATCAAACCCGCAAGGATATGTGCACGAGCCTGCGCTTTCCCAAGCAAGAAAGCTGTACGACGAACGATAACGTCGATACGGTGATCAATAAACTCATTGAGCACATCGGCGATATTCAGCAAACGAGGCTGGTTATTAACCAAGGCCAACATGTTGACGCCGAAGGTCGTTTGCAGCGAAGTATGTTTATAGAGGTTACGGACAACTACATCTGCCTTAGCGTCACGTTTCAGCTCAATAACAAGACGCATTCCTTCACGGTCGGACTCGTTACGGATATCGCTGATACCTTCAATTTTTTTGTCTCGTACCAATTCCGCCATTCTTTCGATCAGCGTACTGATATTGATTTGATAGGGTGCTTCCGTGATAACAATTGCGGTCCGTTCTTGACGGCCATGGCCGCCAGGAATCTGCTCAATCGTAGAAACAGCGCGCATAACAACGCTACCGCGTCCGGTCCGAAAAGCATCCCGAATACCGGAATAACCAATAATGTTAGCCGCAGTTGGGAAGTCTGGCCCTTTGATGTACTGCATTAACTCATCGGGGGTAATTTCAGGCTTATCCAACATAGCAACAACACCATCCACAACCTCACCGAGGTTAAAAGGAGGAATATTGGTTGCCATACCAACCGCAATACCGCTAGAGCCATTCAAAAGCAGCATCGGCAAGCGGCATGGAAGAACACTGGGCTCTTCTTCCGAACCATCGTAGTTCGGAACAAAATCTACCGTATCCAGCTCAATATCTTCCAACATGCTGGTCGCGATTTTGGTGAGCTTACACTCGGTATAACGCATCGCAGCAGCGTTATCACCCTCAATACTACCGAAGTTTCCGTGACCATTCACCAAAGGATAACGGCTGGAAAAATCTTGAGCCAAACGAACCAAAGCGTCGTAAACGGCGGTATCCCCGTGAGGGTGGAACTTACCGAGCACCTCACCAACAACCTTGGCACACTTTTTAAAGCTTTTTTCTGGGGCTAGCCCCATATCGTGCATTGCAAATAAAATACGACGATGCACCGGTTTCAAACCATCTCGAACATCCGGCAATGCCCGTCCTACGATAACGCTCATCGCATAATCAATGTACGACCGACGCATCTCATCGCGGATACTAATAGGGACGATTTTACCGTCACCAAAAACTTGTTGTGAGCTCAAAGTAATTGCCTTTCAAAAGACCAAGTCAACTGCCTTCACACAAACGGATCAGGAGCGCCTCGCATAACCCCGATTCAATGATTCATCATTATACCAAAAACACATGCAGGGCTTAAACATAGCATTGATTGAGGTTAAGAGAAATTTCCCAAAATTATGAAACTCAACTATGAAAGCTTGTACTTGTTGACCAAAGCCCTTATGCGATCATCCGTAATCGGATGATCCATCAAAAAACCAGGCGTCCGATTATTGGCTGCCGCAGCTTTCAAAACTCTAAAAACACCAAGAGCACCCCGGGAATCATAGCCAGCACGGCTCATTAACTGAACACCTAGGTCATCCGCCTGGTATTCATAAGTTCTGGAACCACGCTTATCTGCCAAGCTAACGCCCAAAGCACCCGCCATTTGAGCTAGGGGATTGTTCGACGCATAGCGCTGGACAACATAGCTGTCCAGCAAAGTCAGACCCACCCGACGCATCTCTGTTTTGCCAATATGATTTAAAAGAATATGACTCAGCTCGTGAGCAATTACAAACGCTTGCTCGTCATCCGTAGAGAGCTTTTCTAATAACGCACTGGTCACTTCAATGGTTTTACCGTTAGTAGAAGCATTCAAATCGGACGATTGAATAATCTGTATGCCTTGTACAACACCATCGGGAACCTGATTTGCCGTACGAAGGCGAGCTAAAACAGAAGCTGGAGAAGAGAGTCCTTGACGAGAACTTGTTGCCCGTCCATAAACCACTTGTCCGCTTAGGGGTGTTGCCTGAGCCGCATGGGCCATAAGAGTTGAAGTGCCGCAATTTAAAGAAAGCATTAAAAGAAGAAAACTATAAGCAATTTTCTTCCGCACATGAAAAAGACTGGACCAAGTCGACATAATTGAGCTTCTGACTCCACCACAACATTTCGATACTCTTGCCTATAGTATGACGAAGAGCCGTTTCAATGTTCCAGAAGAGACAGCTTGTTACAACTTTTTATGAAAAAACTTAACTGCTACTTAAAGAGTTGATCATACTTGTAACAGCGGAACCTTGTTGTTGGTACTGACCAATCAAGGTATCCATATTTTGATACTGCTGCTGCAACAATGTTTGCTTTTTATCCAAACGATCTTGGGCTCTGGAAATACTATCGTTTAAGGACTGAATTCGTTTTGCTGCAGATGTTTGATAGGAGACGAACATACCCTGGTTCGTTTCACCGGTACCTGCATATAAAGCACCATAACCACCGCCACTATCCGTAAATTGCTGATCCGCCAATAAATGCTGAATTTTGGTCAGAGTGCCTTCCATATTGTCGTCACCCAAACCACCGTTTTGAGTTCCGGTTAAATCTCGACCAATAAAAAGGTTTTTAACAGAAAGAGGATCGGCACTCAACGCGGCAATCATTTTTGAAGAGTCAAACTGTAAGGTTGGGCTACCTTTACTAGCAACACCGGTACCCACCGCACCCGTTGTAATCCCCATATCTTGCAAGCTGGTGTATTTGGAATTGCTAATACCACTGACAGTAGAGGTGAATAGGGTTCTTAACGTATTGCGGAGTGTCCGTAAGCTATTGTCACCTTTTAATAAGGCGCTATCACTCGTACTATCAGTTTGCGTATCAATGGCGGAAATAACCGAATTGTACGCACTGATCACAGAGCTGACAGCACCGGTGATTGCGCTTGTGTCTTGTGTCACACCCAGCTGGATGGTTGTTCCTACGCTGGCACCGGCCAAATTCAAAGTCACACCGGTTAATCCAGTTACATTTTGATTAACTGTGGTGCTGGTACTATACATGGTCGTACCATTCAAAACGAACTTGGCATTGGCTCCGAGGGTTTGAGACGTTGTACTGTCTGTTCCATCCACCAATCCCATTGAGGTTAAAAAGTTACCCGTCCCATTCGCTAAGCTGATGTAGGTACTGCCCGTACCTTTGCTGCTTAATTCAAACTTGTTCGTAGTGCTATTGAAGTTAGCAACCACATTGGCTCCTGAAGAGTTAATCTCAGTCAATAGGGAGCTCAGCGACTTACCAGTCGTATCAAAGCTGACACCGTTAATGCTAAAGGTTCCATCCGTTATAGGCGTATTTAAATCGGTACTGGCTGAAAGAGTAGTACTCGTACTAAAGGTAGTCGCTCCCTGAGAACCTGTGAAATTGGCAGTACCATCATTAACACCGGTATCCAAGTGCATTTTGATTAGAAAGTTACTGGTATCACCACCCGAACCCATTTGAATAGATGTCGACGCGCCGCCAGTATAAGCCAGGTTCACTTTTCCATTCACAATGCTGGGGGTAATAGCCCCACCGAACTCCGTTGAAATGTCGTTAAATACATCCCCAATGGTTTTAGTCGCATCTACCGTTATCTGATGAGGGATATTGTTCATATAAATGGTCAAGGTGCCGGAACTGATACCCAGTTGGCTTAAAGAAGCTGTAGTATCGAACTTACCGACTAAACTGGTACTTGCAGCACGGGTTTGAGTGGGTAGGGCCTGAACTTCCAGGTTAATGGTTTGTGCTGCTGCACCACTTGCCGCTGTAGCGGTCACAATGCCTGTGTTTGTGGATGACGTCGTCATCTGATCAAAAATTGTCGTGCCATCAAAGTTGCGTGTCGATAGTGTTTTAATGGCACTGAGTAGCGAAGCTGCCTTAGTTTGAATAGATGTATATGCCGCTTGATCTTGCTTGATTGCTGTAATTTTGTCCTGCATCGCATCAATGGGTTGTTGATCGATTGCAATCAACTTACTGATAATGCCGCTGATATCCATCCCCGAGTTTAAGCCTGTCGCACTCGCTAAAGAATTAGCGATTGTTTGACTGGCAACGGTACCAGAAGAGCTAGTACTGCTTGTACTCATAAGACTGAGCTCTCTTCTAATATGGAGGGACCTAAAATGCTAATAAACCCTTCAACACAACTATTATCGATATCGACTCGGCTCACCTCGACCTTTAAGAGGACTTCGAACTAGTTCCCAGTAACTATATTTACCCCGACTTTCCAAGTCTTCAAATTTCCACAAATTCTTCAATAAGCTTATTTTTTTGTAAAATTATTGAGAACAGTCAGCGCAAATGCCCCCTTTAAGTCCAAAGAAAACCCAAGAATTGCTTTATGTTAAGATTCCCTTTAATTATTTATGCTACAGCTGTCAATAGCTTGGTTTATGTGAAACTCGTTTTGCAATCGAGATGAGATTCACAGTCTGATTTTATCGTTCAAGGAGTTTTCTAATTTTGACGCACTCAGAACCTTCCAATGCGACACAACAGTCTTTTATGTCCAGACTTTTTCAACGTAAAAACGTAGACGATATCCTTGCCCACAGTCAAAGCGGGCAACATCAGCTCAAAAAAACACTGGGAGCGCTTGATCTCGTTATTTTTGGGATTGGCGGCATGGTTGGAGCTGGAATATTTGTTCTAACCGGTGCAGCCGCTGCAGGGTTCGACGGTCATTTAGCGGCAGGCCCTGCTCTCGTATTCTCTTTTATACTCACTGGCTTTATTTCATTCTTTTGTGCCCTCTGCTATTCCGAATTTGCGGCGATGGTACCCACCTCGGGTTCTGCATATACTTATGCTTTTTCGACAATGGGAGAATTTACAGCCTGGATTATTGGCTGGGCTTTAATTCTGGAGTATGCAGTCGGCAATATGGCAGTCGGGGTTAGCTGGACAGGCAGTGTCAAAGCCTTTTTAGCCGGTGTCTTCGGAACAGCCCTACCCACCTGGATGACCAGTAACACCCTGGATACGATTTCCTTAGCAGGTTTTCCTAAAATCGATCACTCGATTATTCTGCACAAAATCCCCTTTACTATTCCGTTTTCGGATAATCATCAATACTTTTTGATTCAAAGCGCCTTCAATCTTCCAGCTTTTGTAATCGTTATGCTTATTACCGGGTTACTGGTACTTGGAGTATCAGAAAGTGCTCGAACAGCAGCGATTATGGTATTCATCAAAATTTCGGTCGTTCTGCTCTTCATTACAGTAGGGACTTTCTTTATTTTGGGCGGGCACTTACCTGTTTTTCATCACAATTGGTTTGAAAATGGCTGGAGTACCTTTGCGCCTAATGGCCTTAAAGGGGTTGTTACTGGTGCCTCTACCATCTTTTTTGCTTATATTGGCTTTGATGCGGTCTCTACTGCTGCAGAAGAAACCAAAAACCCTCAAAGAGACATCCCCATTGGAATTTTAGGCTCTGTTATTATCTGTACAATTCTCTATATTGCCGTTACAACCATTATTACGGGCATTATTCCTCTTCACGACATCAATCAAGAAGCTGCTGTCGTGGGCGCTATGAACATTATGGGTTATCCCTGGGCCTCCTGGCTCATTAGCGGAGGCACTATTGCAGGCCTGACATCGGTATTGCTAGTGCTACAAATGGGCGGTATTCGAGTGCTCTACGCAGTCGCTCGGGATGGACTTCTTCCCCCTGCATTTGCCACGATTCACCCTAAATTCAAAACGCCTCATATTTGCACCATGATTACCGGCGTGTTTGTCGCACTCGGTTCAGGCCTGCTACCTATCAACCTGCTTGCCGAAATGTGTAATATCGGAACCTTGGGTGCCTTTGTTATCGTTTGTATTGGTGTTGCAATCCTTCGTTTTACAGAGCCAGAACGCAAACGCCCTTTTAAAACCCCACTGGGACTATTATTCCCAATTTTAGGAAGTGCTGGTTGCTTTTACGTGATGACAGGCTTACCTGTTTTCACTTGGCTTGTCACCATTGTCTGGTTCCTATTAGGGATGATTCTTTACTTCAGCTATGGGTTTTGGCATAGCAAAATGCGTCTTAGCCAAGCCAAGTAAGATAAGAATACATTTTATACAGACTAAAGCTCGGGCCCGTTGCGTTTAACGACCCGAGCTTTAATTTTATGCTTCAAGTCGATCAATTCAGCTCAATGGAATGTTTTTATATAAACAGGAGTGGACAAAATGTCCGGATGTAGGGGAAATGGGAAGTCAGTCAAAAGAAAACCCAGTCAGCATAGATGCTTAACTCTTTTGAGCTTGACGTTCTTTGAAATTTATTAACAGCAGTAGTAGTAGGTAGGGACTTTACAAATGAAGATAATACCGCTGACAGAAGGTAAGATTTAAGAAAGCAGCAGCTAACAGCTACGCTAACGTACTCATCCGTTAACATTCGCTCAGCTTTCTATATCTTAATACGCGTTTGCGGCCATCCTTCATTGTAAAATGTGTAAGATGGAGTAAAAAACTATGGCGGCTAGACAAGCAGCAATGACTTTAAAGTCATCTTCCTCCTCGGATTCAGAGCCTAAGCCCAAAAAGACGGTTAACGACTATGTCGATTTAATCGAAACTGTGGCGCGTGTCGAATACAGCCGTTTGCCAAATCACCTGATTGATTTCAGTGAGATTGTGAATATCGGTGCAATCGCCATTCACGTTTTGCTGACCTCCAATCCAAATCGTGAATATAATGTCACCTATTTATCCACAGCGATTAAATGGGCTATCCGTAACGAGTTGCGTTACCGCTACAAATGGTACTCCTTGAAACAAGTGAGTATGGAATCTTCCAACACGGCTGAAGATCCCTCAGCTCAAGGCGAAGGTGGCGATACCGTTGCCAGCGGCTTTGAAATGGAAAAAGGTAAGGTTCGGGAAGCTATTTACGAAACCATCCTGTCCGTTGATGGCATGATGGAAGCTGAGAATCCTCACGAAATTCGTGACGCTTCTTACACGCCTGAAGAACTCTCCGAAATTAAAGAAATGTCCAAAGTGGTTCGGGAAGCGATTGCTAAGTTACCTGAACGTGAAAAACAAATCATTGAAGCACGTTTCTTTAAAAATATGAAAATGCGTGAAATTGGGGAAGTGTTCAACATCTCTCCTTCCAGAACCTCTCGCATTGTTCAGTCTGGATTAGACAAAATTAAAGTTGAACTGCAACGTCGCGGCTACAATCCAAACTTTTAGTCGCCATTATTCTCAAAAAAAGCCGTAGAACTATTTGTTCTACGGCTTTTTAAATTCTTGCCATTGTCTTCGCCTGCGAAATTCGCTACAGTGAAGCCTATCGTATAAAAATCTTCGGGCGAAAAGAGCTTTGGTAATGACTTTACGAACTATGATGGCTGTGACGAGCGGTAAAACTGCTGCAGCACTAACTCATTTCCTAAAACTAGGCTCAGGAACTAATTTTCCTGGAAAATTAGCACGGAAAATTGACCCTGCCCTACTTGCCCACTTAGGCTCACAGTTAAAACATCATGTGATTGCCATTACCGGCACGAATGGCAAAACCACAACCTCAGGCCTATTATCAGCGTTCTTAACCGCAAATAATCAAAAACTGGTAACCAATCAGCTTGGTGCCAACATGCTCCCGGGAATTATTGCAGCCTTAGTACAAGGTAGTGATATGAGTGGCAAACTAAAAGCCGACTGTGCCGTTTTAGAGGTGGATGAAGCCTCTTTAAAAGGAGTGGCTCGTGAACTGGGACTAAATTGCATTCTCGTCACAAACCTGTTTCGAGACCAGCTTGATCGCTATGGTGAATTGGATACCACAGCGCGCATGATTGGTGCCGGCATTCAACAAAGCTCTCAAACCCTAATCCAAAATGGCAAATCGGCACCCAAACTCATTTTGAATGCTGATGATCCTTTAGTCACAGGCTTGGCAAAGTATAGTACTGAAACACCCTTATTTTTTGGAATTGAACGTATTCACTATCAGAACTCACCACCGTTGGAAAGTCCAGTTCCTTTTACTCGTGAAGTAACCAGTTGCCCGGCTTGCCAGGGAGAACTCCATTACAATACCCTGATTTATGGTCATCTTGGCCATTACAAGTGCCGGAGCTGTGAGTATAAACGTCCTATTCCTGCTGTTTACGCCGAAGAAGTCTGGATTAGTTCCGAAAAAAGCCAAGTCAAGCTCCGTTATGGAGAAAATGTAGTCGATCTCACTCTAACGTTTCCGGGATTGTTCAATGTTTATAACCTTTTAGCTGCCACTGCCGCCGCAAAAGAAGTCGGCACACCAACATCTGCCCTAGCTCAGGGCTTACAAAGCTATACAGGTGTATTTGGACGTGCCGAGAAAAAAGTCATTCAAAACCGTCATGTCTCCATCATGTTGATCAAAAACCCGGTTGGCGCTTCCGAAGTCTTAAAGCTTGTTTCCAGTGATTCAAAAGCGCGCTTACTGGTAATGCTAAATGACAACTATGCTGATGGGCGCGATGTGTCCTGGATTTGGGATGCTCAATTTGAAGCCATTGTCGAAACCTTGGGTCAACAGACCATTTTTGTCAGCGGCGATCGGGCTCAAGACATGGGCGTTCGGCTTAAATACGCGGGCATTCAATCGGGCCATCTTTTGATTGAATCCGATCTCAAGAAAGCTTTAAGTAAAGCCTTGTCAGAAACAGCTCCTGACGAAACACTCTACATTTTACCTACTTATACAGCATTGCTTGAGTTACAAAAGCCAGGAAGTGGTATGCATTAAAAGAGGCGTCTCCCAGTGATGGAAAACGCCTCTTAAAGAATCGCTATTCAGTTTAAATAAGCGAGTTATTAACCTGCATCGAATTGAGCGTTACTAAAGTTTTGAGCATAGTAGTAATCTTTCGATGTTGGGTTGTAGTAAATGGTGTTTTTACCCATTGCGAAAGTTTGCCAGTCAGATTGAGCACCAGTTAGTTGAAGGACGTTAGTACCGGTTCCGCCTCTCAGCATCGCCATACCATTTTGTCCATCAAGGCTTACAGTATTATTACCGTTACCAAGAGCCACTCTGGAAAGACCGTTATTGAGGTTTAAGGTAATTAGGTTATTTCCATCGCCGCCGATAATGGTACTACTGCCATTGGTCACGTTTTGAGCAACTTTATTGGCACCTGCACCGACATTAATAGAACTGGAGCCAGCTGTTAAAGTGGAGAATACGTTATCGTCGCCAGCACCAGTATTGACGTAGCTTGTACCACCCTTGATGGTTTCATTAACTTGATCGTTACCAGCTCCGGTATTAAGAACACTACGACCACCAGAAATAGTATTCGTAACAGTGTCGGCTCCTGTACCCAGGGTGGTATTCAATAAGCCTCCGGTAACCGTATTTTTGACTGTATTATTACCGTTACCCGCAACAATGTAGCCTTGAGCGTTATTTTTGACAGTTGTATCAACCGTATTGTTACCTTTACCCAACTGAATACTGGAGGCACCACCGGTTAGCGTGGAGGTAACCTTATTAGCACCGTCACCAGCGTGGAGCCAAGAGTAACCCGCTGTTTGAGTATTCGTTAAAGTATTGGCACCCGCACCAACATTTACAGAAGAGCGTCCGCCATTCGTTTTCAAGGCAACGTTGTCGTCACCGGCAGCCGTATTCACCAGTAAAGTACCGTTATTATTGACGGTAGTCTTAACCGTATCTTTTCCCGAACCGGTGGCAATACTGGTCCAGCCATTGCTGACTGTGGTATTGATGGTTTGATTGGTATTTGCGTTAGTTCCTAGACGTTTTATAGTTGGATTTGTTTGAGCTGTAGGCGTAGGCGTTGAACCTGTATCGTAGCTTCCATTTCGCCAGGGAGAAGAGCTCCAGCTATTACCATAGGAAGGTGCTTGCTGGTAGCCACCATTGCTAGGACGGAAGGGAACTTGCCAAGAAGGCTGAGAATTATACCCTGAATTTTGATTACCCCCAAAATAAGAAGTACTGTATTGAGGAGCTCTACTATAAGATTGTTGAGGAGCCCATCCGCCATAGGAGCGGGAAAAAGAGGGCTGGAAATAAGAATTTTGTTGCTGATTACCCCAACCGGAAGAATAAGCACCTCCACTAAAGCCAAATGGAATTTGCTGACGTTGTTGTTGTGGAAGTGTGAACGAAAAATTAAGACTCATTTAGAGACTCCTCTCTTAATATCGATATTTAAAAGGCCTATACCCGCGCCTAAGCTATAATCAATGTTTATTGCTCTCTCTCTTTCTATATGGAAACTTACTCTATTTCATTAAATTAATGACCATATAAAAATAAAAACATTTATAAACTCAGATTTGCCCGTGTGTGCTGTCATTTTTCTACGTAAAATTACCCATTTTAAAAATGAGAGTCTTCTCAAAGAAATTTCATCTACCTACAACTCAAACAAAACAAAGCTTTTAAGCATTTAAAACAGCTCAAAACCAGACCTGAAAATAGAAAGCAAAAACAAACACCCAAAAAGACTTACTACTGTTGCAATTTTCCTAATAAAAAGCGCCTTATTTAAGATAGAAACAAAAATAGGCGGTTAATGAGCCACCTATTTTTAAATATAGATTTTATTAACCGGTTAAACGGCGGTTAACGGCGGCAATTCACGAAGCTTTTGCCACTAACAATGCAAGATGACGGAGGTTGAACAGTCCGTCCCGGAGCATCATATGAAGAAATATTCTTATCCTTGCCGAGCATTAAAAAATTGACGGGCTCATTTGCAGGACGGGTTGATGCTTCCGTATAAATATAATTTGCTTTTAAAGAATCAACCGTTTTCTCTTCTGCATAAGACAGCATATTTGCAGAAAGGATTAATAAGTTTAAAACACTCATGAGCCTGAAAAGCATTCGGTTTCATCCTTCTAAAATCAGGGACGATTAAGTATATATTATATATAAAACTGGCAGCTAAGCTAAATTGCATCCTTCACCTAAATGTGATCGAAACCTTACAATTTAGAATGTTAAAAGTCTCTAAAGTAAGCCACTCAAAGCGATTTACCCTCAACTAACTATTAAAGATAAACTTACCCTACAGCATATGGTGTGTTCCAGCACCAGGAGTGAAAAATTAGCTATAATTTAAAGATGTGTTTTCGGGAATTCTAATTGAATTGTGTTTGTGGAAAGGGCCATATCGCGTTCTTCGCGGTACCACCTTACATCATAGTTTATGGGCTTAATTCAAAACTGGAAGATGGTTGCAGAGGAGTTTATTTGAATGGCTATGGCGATTAAAAAGCGCGTATGGAAAAGTTTAGCCTTACTTAGCCTTAGTTCTTGCTTCCTTGTACCCCAGACAGCTTTTTCGGCTGCAACGATGCCTTTTACAGCTAGCGAACTACCTGTTATGGCGAATACACCTAACTTGGTTTATGGTTCCTATGGCCCTGTTGTTAAGCTGGATGCTCCCACTTTTGCCAATATTCCAGAGCCTATTTATCTCGATAAAAAAATTGAGGGAGAAGCTGAAGAAACCGAACTGCCCTTGAAAAGCATCGTGTTCAGAACAGCTGGCTCAGCGAATTCAGAGGGCGAAGCAAAAGCCCAAAATAGCCCCATCAGCATTAAAAGCTTAAAAAAACTGGCTTCCGATGAACTCAAAAAATGTCAGGAGCAAGGCTCTCTGTGCGATGCCACGGTTACGCTCGAAGGAGAAGAGGCCAGCATTGAGCTTACGCCCTTAACCGTTGAATCTGTCAATATAGACTTAAAAGACGGCTGGCAACAGAAAGCCATTACTCACTTAACCCGTGGCATCCATGCCGGAGGCCCCGTTCGCTTGAACTGGTTAAAGCGGCAGATTCGTCTTATCCAGGCAAACCCTGATTTGACATTTAGTGCCGAGTTAGAACCCATTCCTTATACCCACCAGGTGAAAATCAATTTTGTCGGAGGCGATAAGAAAAAGAATTTTCACGTTGTCTTGTCAGGAAACAACCTCGATCAACCAATCTTTGGGCGTGATTTTGCAGGCCTGACCACTGTTTCGAATAACCTGACCGGTCACGGTGATTCCCTTATGACAGGTGTTGTAAGAGGCTGGCACTCCACCGCAGCTTTTTCCCGGTACGAATACCCTGTTACCCCCGCACTCAGAATGACTTTGGATACCCAATACGGATGGATCGCTCCACATCAATACCTCTACGCAAAAAGCAACGAGCATGGGTACGCCTTCAGAGTATCACCCGGTATCAAATATAGCTTTTTAGATAAGCCCAATACACGCGTAAGTGCGGATATTAATTTTGATCTCCGTCAGTCCAAAACCTATTCCAACGAAGGGCTGCTTGAACGGGAATTTGTCCGAACAATTCGAGGCGGGGTGAACTGGGATCAGAACTGGGGAAAAACCACGCTTTCGACTCGGCACGAGCTTGCTGCCTCCTTTCCCTTCTGGAAAGGCTCATTATCCCAAGATCCTCGCTTATCCTGGTACAAAGGCGGTAGCCAATACTTCCGCTACACAGGCTTCTCAACTCTCTCAAGAGCGTTATTTAAAGGTAGCACCGGGTTACTCAACTTTCAATGGCAATATACCCCCAATGGTCTTTCAAACTTCGACGTTGGCGGCATGGGTGGTGCTTTCTACGGTCGAGGATACCGTGAGGTTTACATTTTCGTAGACCGTTACGCCCTTCTAAGTGCTCAATATCAGTTCCCAGCGTTCTTTGTCCCCAAAAAATGGAAATTGCCATACTCCAGTAAAACAATTCGCGAATCAACCCAGCTTGTTACCTTCTGTGATTACGGATACGGTGAAATCGCGGCCTCTGGCAAAGGCGTACAGTCAACTTATAACATCCTCGGTGTCGGCGGCGGTATCCGCAGCCAGGTGACCGACCGTGTATCGGGTCGTTTCGATGTCGGCTTTCCAACCATTCGTGAAAAACCCTATTCCCAAATGCCTCGTATTCACTTCGGCTTTGATATCGCCTTGCGCTAAACATCTTCCTATTGATTCAACCAGGACAATTTAAGACAAGTTGTAATCAGACACAGATTCGCATTGTTCTTAAGTATTAATACTTTTGAAGAATGTTTGAAGTTCTGCGTTTTTTGAACGATGTCATATATAGAGAGTATCTTATCGGCTCAAGTATAAAATGAGCCCTTTTTGCATAACACCGTTGTTTAAGGAGCCTTGAATGAGCGCGCTTTTTTCCCCTGCGATTAAAATGATGAACCGTCTTTCCTACCCTAAAAAGCTCGCCCTTATTTCGACTCTCTTCATTACCATTCTGGTTTCTCCCATGTATGAGCTCACTAAATCCGTTTTCGATGATGTCAATTTCTCAAAATCTGAAGAATCGGGAATGAATTACTTGAGCCCTACGATGGAAACCCTGGTGAACCTGATTAAATTTCGACGTCTGGCCTGGAACTTCCAACATGGAACTGCTTCCAGCGCTCTTGTTAATGATGTTCTCAGTGAACTTCATAGCTCATTTAGTCACCTTAAACGCGCTCATTCTAGCAATAAACAGTTGCTGGATGATCCCAAACAACTGACAGATGCTGAAAGCAAGGTTAAAGCACTCAATGCAAATAGCGCTGATGCAGACGTTGCAGAGGCTATTGCTGCTGTCCAATCCTTATATGGCTCCGTGCAATTCAATTCCAATTTGATTTTAGACCCGGATGCAGATAGCTATTCCATGATGGATACAGTCATTCTTCAACTCCCTTACTTCCTTCCCACCTTGGAAGAATCCAGGCAACTGAGTCATGAACTCATACAAAAAGGGACTATTACGTCTCAAGACTACGTTAAACTGAGCAGTCTAAGGACACAGTTACAGTACCGCTTCGACATGATGAAGGGCGATGCAGCAACAGCTTACCCTCATACACAATACGACCAATTGAAACCAAGTCTGGATCCCACATTCCAGAAATTCTCAGCCAATTTAGCCGATTATCTTGCCACTTTGGATAAAGAACTTTTAGAGCATGCTCCTTCAGCATTAATACTCTCCAGCAATGAAATGGATCAAAAAGCCCTGCAAGTGATTGAAACGGGTGATTACGTTTTCAAAATAGAACGTTCCATTTTAGATCATCTGATCTCGGTTCGTATCGATAGCAAATGGCCAAAACTCTACCGCACCTACATCATTGCTATTTTTCTGCTCTGCTCCATTGGTTACCTGATGATGGGCCTCTATCACTCTGTGATTAACGCCATTACAAGTTTACAAAGAACCTCTCAAAAGCTGGCAGAGGGAGATCTTTCAACTCGCGTTTACCTGGATACAAGCGACGAGTTAGGCTCCTTAGCCGGATTCTTTAATACGATTGCTGAAGCCTTCGAAAAAGTCATTCAACACTTGAAAGAAGACACAGGATCATTAGCAACAGCATCTCGATCACTCACAAATTCATCCAAACTTATGTCTGGCGCTGCCGAACAAACGATGAACCTTTCGAGCTCCGCAGCTCACGTTACAGAAGATTTAGATGCACGCATTCAGACCGTTGCAGCCTCTGCTGAGGAATCCTCTGCCAATATCAAAGAAGTGTACGCTGCCAGCTCAGAAGTAGAACACAATAATAAGCAAGTCGTTTCTGCAGTGGCTGATATTTCCCAGCGTATGCAAGCCATTGCAGGCGACACGGAAGATATGTCCGCTTCGGTCAACACCATCGCGTCAGCAATCGAAGAAATGTCTGCTTCTTTAAATGAAGTTTCCCAAAATGCATCCCAGGCAGCAAATGTTGCGAATAGGGCTGAGCATACGGCTCAACAGACCCGGAAAACGTTTAACGAACTCGGAACAGCAGCACACGAAATTGGCAATGTTGTCGACGTCATCAAAAGCATTGCAAACCAAACCAATCTTCTTGCGTTGAACGCCACCATTGAGGCTAGCAGCGCGGGGGAGGCAGGAAAAGGCTTTGCCGTCGTTGCGAACGAAGTTAAAGAACTCGCTAAGCAATCGGCCGCAGCAACCGAAGAAATTCGCCAACGAATCGCCGAAATCCAAAACACCACCAATAATGCAGTATTTTCCATTAATGAAATTTCAACTGTCATCAATGAGTTGAATGCGATCAACCAAACCATTGCGAGCACCGTTGAAGAACAAACGGTCACTGTAAACGAAATCAGCCAGAACTTCAGCGTTTCAGCTCAGGCAGCAAACAATATTTCCAATAGTGTTCAGGAAGCTGCGAGTAAAACCAATCAAATCTCCAGCCAAATTGTCGCTTCGAATCTAGGATTGCAAAAAATCACCCGTAATCTTGAAGAGCTGACCCTCGGTGCAAATGAAATTTCTAAAAACGCTTTGGCTGCAACCAATAATGCAGTCGAAATGGCCTCAAGCGTTGAAAACGTGAAACGCGCCTCAACAGAAACCTCGGAAAATGTCTCTGATGTAGAGCATACCGCTAAAGAGTTGGCCAACCTCGCGGACGACCTAGAACGCATGGTTGCCGGCTTCAAAAGCAGTGAGCTCAAACAAAAAGCCTAACCAGCCAAGCAATCACTATTTTAAAGGCTCCCCAATTAATAATCAGGGAGCCTTTAAGCGTATTAACTTCTTATTGAAGTAGATTCTTTGGCCTTAAACCGTTCTACCTTGGATTAAACGCAGCAATACAGATACCACGGCCAATACCAATAAGATGTGGATAAAGTCGCCCATTAAATGAGTCGTAAATCCAAGTAACCAAAGAACGACTAAAACGGTTGCAACTGTATAAAGCATGGGTGTCTCCTAATAAACAAATAAGTCTGCTGTCCTGAATCGACTATGGAGGTATCATCCCACGCACTCATGAAAGTTTCATCGCCTAGCAGAGCTCCCCTAGCTGGGCTATTCTGTTTCTCCACCTGTACAATAAGAAATTTTTAGTAAGCAGGTAATAAGCCCACTATATCGCTCTTAAGAACAACAACACGTAGCTGACTTACTAATGCATTATCGTAAAGCGTCATACGACCTTGCCCGATAACAGGAATGGCATCCATAGGCGCATGCGCATGGGTTCGATACGGTCTCTGGGAGGTTAAGGCATTAAATACATCCGCAAGCGCCAGAATACGGCCACCCACAGAAATCTCATAGCCTTTACGCTGATGAGGATAGCCTTTCCCATTAATACGCTCGTGGTGCTCACTTGCCCATAAGCCAATATTCTCGAAGCCGGGAATATTCTTTAAAACATCGTGCGTTAAGCGAGGATGATCCTGCATCGTTGCCCGCTCCTCTGAATTTAGAGGATTCATTTTAAAAAGAATATGCGCCGGTGTGGCTAAATGACCGATATCCATCAATAAGGCCGCGAGTACAAGTTCTCCGCATTGCTCATAGCCAATACCGATACTTTCTGCCAGACGAACTGCCATATTGGCAACCTTGGGAGCCCGGCCCCGCTTGAACTCGGGCATAAGTTCATCTGCCAAATTGCCCATTTCAGAAACAATCCGGTGCAGTGCCCGACCATCCATGGGTGTAGAGCGCTCCGGCATAAGCTGACGCACCATCGATTCCACTTCCAGAGAGCTTAGCTGCTTCAAAAAGTCATCGTAGTCGTTCAGTAAAGTTTTAAAGACTTCAATAACGTCAGGATCAAAGCGGCCCGGTGCCTTTATCTCTAGAAAGCTTTCAATCGCCAATTTTCTAGAGGTTAAACCGGACATTTCCTTGGTAAAGTTATCAATCACGCCTTCAAGCACATCAGCAAACGATAAAATACGAGCGCCTAAAGGGATTTGCTCTTTCGATAATCCATTCGGGTAACCGCTCCCGTCGTATAGCTCCTGGTGTGCTGCCACCAAGTCACTAACGTCACTGGATAATCCAATCCGCGAAACGAATGCAGCAGATAAGGCGGGATGTCTTTCCAGATGCCGAAGTAACTCATCAGATAAAGGACGGTCATGAGGAGTACCAATAACTCGGGCATTTAAAAGCGCGTGGTTTTGAAAAATCGTTTTTTCGCTGATTCCAGGTGGGAGGTGAGGATAAATATCACTCACCAAATAAGCCAACCCAATGTCGTGCACGAGAGCGGCATACACAATGGCACCACATTCTCGGTGAGACAAATTCATAATACGAGCGATTGAACCCGCTAAAACAGCAACCTTCATCCCAGAACGAACGGGTTTGCCTTCCAGCAAATCCATGGCTTTGGAAATCGACAGCAACATGTCATTGAAGGTTGGCCCTATCGTAAAAATAGGATCAACCGCATGCTCGTTACGGACTCGCTCAAGAACATCTGAAAATAGCCCCATCGCGACCGAGCATCCTTATGTTTTTCTAACCCGCACTCTTATTTTAGTACATTATTGGGCGTTCGCATGCTTATCTATAAATTTAAAAAATCAAGTATTATTTCATTTGACTCAAGGTGCCTGCCTCTATTGGCTTTAGGGATGCTAGGATGACGTAATAATCCCAGAGTGCGTTGAGAAGCAAAGTGGAAAGTGAGACAGAACAACACAACAAGTCTGAATCGAAAGGCTATTATGCCTACGTATTGCAATGCGCGGATGGCACTTTGTATACAGGTTGGACTGTGAATATTGAAAAGCGCTTAAAAACACATAACGCTGCAAAAGGCGCGAAATATACGCGTACTCGCTTACCCGTAGAACTACTGAAATACTGGATTTTCAACAGTCGCAGTGAGGCCATGGCCTATGAATTCCAATTCAAAAAACTAACTCGACAAGAAAAACTCAGGTTTCTAGAGCTTACCTGCTAAAGATCTGCCATTCCCACGAAACATACTTAAAGTATAAGAAAGGATTTTAGCTTACTCTTACTCAATTATAAGCTCGTATCCTAATACATAATGATATGCTTTTAAGCTAAGTTAGCGCTCTAGGCACTTTTGCTTATATGAACAAAGAACCCTTGTTTAAAACCTACCTCTTGAAAGCCTCTGCCAACACAAGAACATATGATATTTTCAACGTATTTCAAAGGCGTAAAGACATTAGTACCTATTATTGGAATTGTGCCTCTGACTTACATGCTGCAGCACTGCTTTTGGGAAATGCTCTAGAGTCAAACTTAGGCATAGATGCAAACACTTTGGGATTAGATAGAGGATTTAGTTTAGATTGTGCCCTTCCGCCGCCATTTAGGCTTAACGCTGCATTATCCATAGAGTTACTCTTAAAAGCTATCGGCAAAATATTAGACAGGCCTGAGCAACACCATCATCGTTTAAATGTGCTGTGCGAGCATGTTGGGATGCAAATTTCTAATGATATGGCAGCAATTCTAGATATTTTTACTGAATCTATTTATTGGAGTGGTCGTTATCCAGTTCCAAAAGATGTACAAACTTGGGAAAACTCACTCAACATAAAATCAAGCCTTTACTCCATCACAACAGTAGAAGAATTCAGTTTTTGGAAACCTATTCCTGAAAGAATGCCAAATTTAGAAAACTATGAAAAGATTTGGAGTTATTTAAACTCCTATTATTCAGAAGCTACAGAGAATATTTCTGAACCATAAATTGCAGGTCATGATTGCTTTATCAGGTGGAGATAGGCACAATAAAGGGATGAGCAAACTCCTGATTGTTGAAAGTCCCGGGAAACTAAAAACACTGAGAAATATCCTGGGTGCTGGCTGGGATGTCCAGCCCAGCGTGGGCCATATTACGGAACTTGCCCATGATGGCGAAGATTCCTTAGGCTTCGATCTTGGCGAATTCAGCGTCGATTGCCGCTATATTCCCCGGGGCACCCGTGGGAAAGAAGTCATTCACAAATTACGCGCCTCGGCTCAAAAAGCTCAGGAAGTGTATCTCGCAACTGACCCTGATCGCGAAGGGGAAGCGATTGCGTGGCATATTGCCCAACAGCTTAAACTCAAACAGCCCAAGCGTGTTGTTTATACCGAAATTACGGAACAAGCCGTAAAATCGGCGCTGAGCAAACCGACTTTACTGAACGAAGATCTCATCAGTGCGCAACGATGCCGCCAATGTTTGGATAAACTGGTCGGCTATCGAGTGTCGCCTCTTCTCTGGCGTTCCACAGGTGGGAAAAGTGCGGGACGGGTTCAAAGTGCCACCTTGCACTTGGTTTGCCAACGAGAACTCGAAATTCAAGCCTTTACACCCCGGGATTACTGGTCGGTTTATGTTGAATACGAAGAGGGATTCAAAGCCTTTTATAAAGGCTTACAAGCCACTGAAAAAGAGACCTCTGACAATTCGACAGATTCTTCTGATGAAGAGGGGAAAACCGACGACGCCAAAGATGAGAACCTTCAAATCCCTGAATCCACAAGAGTTCTGAGTGCGGAAGAAGCCGATCGCCTGATCGAACTCGCGAAAACCCACCCGCATGAAGTCATCAAGGCGGAAGGCAAACTCACTAAAAAATCACCACCACCTCCCTTCATTACCAGCTCTCTACAACAGAGCGCGGGCTCGCAATTGGGCTTTAATCCTGAAAAAACGATGTCCATTGCACAGTCTCTTTATGAAGGTGTGACACTCGGCGATGGCCCCAAAGGGCTGATTACTTATATGCGTACCGATTCCGTGGAACTTTCCAATGAGTTCGTGGACGCCGTTCGGAATTATTTGAGCCAAAAAGATCCCAAAAACTTACCGGAAACCCGTGCAAAACATCGCAAAAAAGAATCCGCTCAAGCGGCTCACGAGGCGATTCGACCCACCGATGTTTTCCTCACACCCAAGAGTATTCAAGGATATCTCAACGCGGAACAATACAACTTATATTCTTTGATTTGGCGTCGTGCGGTCGCCTCCCAAGCGGCACCCGCAAAGCTGATGAAGTCGGTTATTCTGTCTCAATCCGGCCCTGTTTTCTGGGAAGCCCGAGGGATGGCCGTCGATTTCCCCGGTTATACCTTCTACTGGAATAACCTGGATAAAGCGCTTCAACTCCCGACTTTAAAACTCAAACAAGTTTTAAATGTAGCCGATGCCAACCATGAACAAAAGCAAACTCAGGCGCCATCCCGCTATACAGAACCACGCTTGGTTCAGCTTATGGAAAAAAAAGGAATCGGTCGTCCGTCAACATATGCGTCCACACTCAAAATTTTGAAAGAGCGTGAATACCTGACTGTGAAAGGTAAAATCCTTCACCCGACAGCCTTAGGCCAGGAAACCGATCGCGTTTTAAATTCCGCTTTACCGGACTTAATCGCCAGTGAGTTCACAGCGGCCATGGAAAACCAGCTGGATGCCATTGCCGATGGAAAACAAGCATGGGAAGGCTATCTGATTGCCTGGAATAAAAGCTATCTTCAACCGGAGATAGAAAAGGCAAAAGCAATTATCCAGCGAGACTTTGCCGGAAAAGTATTTCGCAGTACCGAGCGCGATCAAAACCTGGAAAAATCTCGCACGAAATGTCCGCAATGCCAGACCGGGATGGGGAAAATACCGCTCAAAAAAGTGTCCAAAGGCTACTTTCTAAAGTGCATCGGCACTTGCGAAGATTTGGTTTTGTTCTGGTCCGAACGAGACAAAGTCTGGCAGCCTCCTGGCAATAAGTCTACAGGCGGAGCAGATAAAAAACCGGCCGAGCTGACCGAAACGCCTTGCCCCAGCTGTAAAAAACAGATGGAAAAATACGGCTACACTAAAGATGGTGTAGAAAAGCAGCTTTTACGGTGTTCCGACGCCGCAGCCCGCAGCAAAAAAAATCATGCAGATGCCGTTTACTTTTTCGTTAAAGGCAAATGGTGGAGCCCGAAACACGGGGAGCTAAAATAAGAAAATCACAATAAGACATAGAAAATCCAACGTTGAGAAGAGATCCAATGACAAACAAAATCCTTTTAATCACGGGCGTGAGTTCAGGGTTTGGCCGTTCTTTTGCAGAAGCAGCCCTTACCGAAGGGCACACAGTTGTAGGAACTGTCCGTAATTTGAAAGCAAAACAAGCGTTTGAAACCTTGGACTCAAACCGGGCCAAGGCTATCGTTTTGGACATGACTGACTTCAATATGATACCCGATGCCATTGCCAGCATTGAACAAGAAGTCGGGCCGATTGATGTCCTCGTGAATAACGCAGGCTATGGTCATGAGGGGATTTTGGAAGAATCCCCGTTAGAAGCGATGAAACATCAATTCGAAGTTAATGTCTTTGGTGCCGTGGCCATGATAAAGGCCGTTCTTCCCGCGATGCGTGAAAGACGATCCGGTCATATCATTAACATTACCTCAATGAGCGGCTATATCACGATGCCCGGTATTTCTTATTATTGCGGAAGCAAATTTGCACTTGAGGGTATTTCCGAAGCCTTGGCTAAAGAGGTTAAAGATTTTGGTATTTTTGTGACTGCCGTCGCACCCGGTTCTTTCAGAACCGATTGGGCAGGACGCTCAATGGTTCGTACGGAACGCAGTATAGACGATTACGATGCGCTATTTGCCCCAATACGCAAAGCACGTGAAGAAAAAAGCGGTAAGCAAACTGGTGATCCGGTGAAGGCAGCCCAAGCCCTATTGAAAATCATTGCCTCAGAACATCCCCCTGTACACCTTTTACTAGGGACAGATGCATTGAAGCTTGTACGCGACAAGATAGAATGCTTAACTCAAGAAATTAATACTTGGGAAGCCTTGTCCGCATCAACAGATTTCTCGTAGAACGAAAAAACTGAAAAATCAGCTAAAAAGAAAGCCTTAACGGCTTTCTTTTTTCTGTTGTTTAGCTGCCTTTTTTTCTTTCATGCTTTTAGCAGGCTTTTTCTTTTCTTCTTTTTTCTCGTGTTGCTCTTTGCCCATGATGTGGCCTTCCCTTCAATTAAAAATGAGACTTCTTGATTATACTCCCTTTGCTGAGCCAAATAGCCCTTTCGAACGATGAGGATTTGGCTCATAATGCCACGTAAAAGCAGGGACAATAAAAAATTGGGATTAAGTAACGATGACGACACTGATTTCAATCGACACGACACCGAACCCCAATAGCTTAAAGCTTAATGTGGATGAAACGTGGGCAAATACTGCAACTTATACACGCAGCAACACGACTTCTGCACCCCAAGTGGTTCAAAAGCTTTTACAAATTGACGGAATTGAAAGTGTCTTCGCGAGCGCCACGTTTCTCACCCTTAACCGTCACCCGAAAGCTGATTGGGAACTTCTGTTAAAAGCTGTCCATTCGGCTTTTCAGACAGATAGTGAAATCGAAAAGGGAAATACAACCCCTGAAAACAACGGACAAGTTCAGGTTTTGGTCCAAACCTTCCGAAATATTCCCATCCAGGTGAAAGTGAGTCAGGGTATTAACGAGAAACGGGTAGGCTTACCGGAACGTTTTGGCAGCATGGCCCGTGAACTCCAAAAACACTGTGCTGCGGATTATTTGAAAGAACGCCATTGGGCAGATTACGGCATTCGTTACGGCACTTTAGAAGAAGTCGCCCAAGAGATCAGCGCAGAAATTGAAAGCCTACTGGATGAAAGCACCTTAAGACAACGCGGCATTGAAATTTTAGGTACTGTCGTCGGTGCAGCAGATATTAAGCCTGCCCATACGGAACAACCTGCCTGGCACGAACGATTGAAAAGCATCCAGGAAACGGAAGCCTCTGAAGAAACACAGCCATTTTTCATTGAGGCTTTGAACGATGCCCAAGCTCAAATTCGTCGATGGGCGGCAGCGAAACTCGCCGGTGTTAAAACAGCTGAGTCGGTAGCGGCATTATCTCTCAGCGTACTGAATGATGCCAATGTGGGCGTTCGCAGAACCGCCGGGGACAGCTTGTCGGATATCGGGGACGCAGCCGCAGAAAAGACCATGTGCCAAGCCTTAGGTGACAGTAATAAGCTTGTTCGATGGCGTGCAGCCCGTTTTTTAGCAGAACTGGGAACAGAAGCAGCTCTGCCAACTTTGGAAAAAGCAAAAGACGACTCCGAATATGAAGTCCGTATGGAAATTGAGGCTGCAATCCAGCACATTCATGAAGGGAGCGGCACTGCTACGCTTCCGGTCTGGAAGCAAATGGCAGAGAATCAATTTTAAAAGGCTCTTGATCTCCTCCGTACTGCGCATAGTTCTAAATGATTTCCTCCCTTACAATAGAAAAAGGAGAGTCTCTCGTGGGAGCAGGGGAAACCTGATGAACTTTGTACCGGAACAAACGCCGCTCATTATTTTATCGGAAGGCTGTTTTGGAGAATCGACGTCCAAACTCGCGTTGGGGGTGATTCGATATGGACGATGGCCTATTTCCGCTGTTATCGATTCCTCACAAGCCGGGCAATCCATCAAGCAACTCACTGGTTTGAATTGTAATTCGCCCATTGTCCCTCACCTAAAGGCTGCTTTAGACCATTGCGAATTGAATGAAAGCCTCCCACCCAAAGCTTTATTACTAGGAACCGCTCCCCCCGGAGGACAGCTTCCTCCCGAATGGATAGCCATTATCAAAAAAGCCATGGAAGCAGGACTGCATATTATCAATGGGCTACATGTTTTCCTCCATGAAAATCAAGAGCTCGTCGCCCTCGCCAAACAACATAACCTGCAGCTTTGGGATGTCCGCGACCCGGACTGTTATGGCAAAAACCGCTTTAAAACCATTGCACTACGAGCTCCACGACCTAAGAATGTACGTGTCATCACAATGGTGGGAACCGATTGCAGCGTTGGCAAAATGCATACCGCTTTGGAACTGCATAAAGTTGCCCTCCATGCAGGGACTTCTAGCGGTTTTATCGCGACTGGACAAACCGGTATTTTAATTACGGGCCGCGGGGTTCCCTTGGACCGCGTGATTGGCGACTTCATGGCGGGTGCCATAGAACTTTGCATTCAAGAAGAGATTGCCCGATTGGAAGCCAAACGCCCCGGCGATATGCATTGGATTTTTGTAGAAGGACAAGGCTCTCTGGTTCATCCCGCTTATTCGGGTGTCACCTTAGGATTACTCCACGGTAGTAATCCAGATGCCCTGATTCTCTGCCATAAAAGTGGGATGAGAACGGTGCGGAATTACCCCCATTTACCCCTTCCTTCTATCCCTCAATTTGTTAGCCTTTATGAACTTATAGCCGCAAGCAGTCGGGAGCCTCACCTTCCGAAAGCACGCATTGTCGGCTTTGCAGTCAACACGTCGGAACTGAAGACCTCTCAGGCCATGGCTTATCTTGAAAAGTGCCAAAAAACGACAGGGCTATGCAGTATCGACCCGGTTCGCCAAGGCGCTAAAAGTTTATGGAATGCCCTTCAAAAACATAATTTCTCTTCTGCTACCCCTGCCCAAGGAGACGCTAAACTGTTATGAAGTTCAGTTGGCATGCCCTCCACATTCCCTACGAATTTACCTTTACAATTTCACGCGCCTCGCATGACGGCACAACCACTGTCATAGTGGAACTTCAGTATACCGACGATAAAGGTCAAAAGCACACGGGCCTCGGCGAAGCGGTTCCTTCCTCCTTTTATAATGAGACCCCTGAAACCGTCTGTGCCTTTTATCAAAAGCTCGTCGATGAAAAAGTGTTAGACGATTTAACACCCTTTGATATCCAAATTTTGCAGGATCGCTTCAAGCTCATCGAAGGCAATCTGGCGGCAAAATCGGCAATCGATATGGCCTTTTACGATCTGCAAGGTAAAATTCTCCAGCAACCGGTTTGGCGACTCTGGGGCCTGGATAAAAATCAGGTGCCCAAAAGCTCTTATACCATTGGCATTGCGGATCTTGACACCGTCAAGCGGAAAACCGAAGTCGCCTTATCTCGCGGGTACGACATTCTCAAAGTGAAGCTTGGCTCGCCCAAAGATGTTGCCTTGTTTGAAGCCATTCGACAGCTTGCCCCTGCGGATACCATTACCATGCGAGTGGATGCGAATGCGGCGTGGGAGGTTCAGGATGCGATCGACATTTGTCAGTTGTTGGCAGAGAACCATGTGGAATTTGTGGAAGAGCCTTTAAAACTGGATAGCAGTCCAGATGCCTATGCACGTTTAAAATCTGAGAGTTTTGTACCGCTGATGGCGGATGAAAGTTGCCATACCCGCGCGGATATTCCACATTGTGCTCAATATTTTCATTCGATTAATTTGAAACACACGAAGACGGGTGGGCTCACCGAAGCCATGGCGATAATTCATACGGCAAAAGCTCATGGGTTAAAGATTATGCTGGGCGGCTTTGGAGAGTCGTCGCTCTCCGTGACGGCATTCGCTCAGCTCGCACCCTTAGTGGATTACTGCGACTTAGATGGTGCTTTATTGATGGCAGAAGATGCCTATGAAGGCATCTTCTGGCACGGCAATGCCTTTTCCCTCTCCGAGAAAAGCGGCTTTGGAGTTAGCTCTAAAGAGATATAATTTCATACAGAGCCTTATAGTTATTCGCAAAATTTTTTGAAAATAATTCAACCAGGAAAGCAGAATTGAAAAAAGCCAATGAAGCTTTCGGGTTTACCCTTGCAGAATTATTAATTTGTCTGCTTATTTTGGGTGAGATTGCAACATTCACCATTCCCAAATTAATTATTTCCCAACAGACCTCCCGATATAACGCCATTGTTAAAGAGGCTATCGGATCAGTTTCAGGCCAATATCAACAGATGCAGGCCCAAGGTCAAATATCATCAAGTACAAAAGGTTATGACGTTATATCGCAGATGAATTTTATTAGTTCATCTAGCAGCGGTTCCCGCCTTATTGATGGCGCACAAGGTCTCACTACGACCAGCTGCGGCAGCCCAGCCGGTTGCATTTTTCTGCATTCTGGCGCTGCAATCCGTGGAGGCCAGTATAGTTTCAGTGGAACCAACACCACGAACGCTATCGGTTTTCTTGTTGATCCCGATGGCGGTGTCACAGATGGAACAACCAACGGTCCAGGCAAAAGTGTCTCCTTTTTCATCACGTACAATGGACGACTCACAACCCAAGGGCAAGCATCATCAGGAACTATTTATTACAATGGAAGCTACGTAGTACCCGACCCGAGCCAAGACCCTCCCTACTTCCAATGGTAATTTCTACAAATAATAAAAAATCCATTCGAGGCGCACTGCCAAAACCCATACGGAAATCATGCCCTTATTTCACCATTTAAAATAAGGGGGATCGTTATAAGAAAACCAAGTTTGACAGCTTGAGGATGACCCTGTAACAACATTCGCCCAGCTAATAACCCGGCCATTGTAGTACATGAAACCTCGGACACTTTTTCCGTCAGTGGACGCACCCCCACCATTTGTGACTTTTCCATCCGGGTCAAGAAAAAACTCAATCATATTTTGGGTTGGATCGGTTCCACCAAAAGCACAGTTAGTAAGACGAATGGCACTACCATTAGCAAGTTTAAAACAAGGGGAACTGGCATTACAAGCTTGACTTCCCGCCGCACCGTACGCGTCATCGATGCTAGAACTCGTATCCTTTACAATATAGTAAGATAAGCCCCTAAGTCGTTTGACGTTGTCGTAGCGCTAACCCCTTTATCAAGTGATAAGGATTGAAAAGCCTGGGCAAGCGTTGAAAAATCTTCTTTAACAACACTGTTCATCTGACTATTGACTTGAGCATAAACTATTTTGGGAATCGTAAATGTTGCAATCTCTCCCAAAATAGTAATGACGATCAGTAGCTCTGCTAAGGTAAAACCGGCTGAGCGAGAAGATTTTCTCTTAACAACTGAGCGCCGACTTGCCACTGAGTGTCCCACTTTGTGTCACCACTATATTGGGATTATCGACTTTTTAACTCATCACTTAATAGCTCAACAACTTATAATCAATCGAGCAAATCGGACAGTGAAACCCAGGTATCACCGCCACTATGAAACCTTATCTACTGTACTTGCAAGCAAAGTAACCTGATTAAAAAAGGATGGAGCCGGAGACAACGAAGCCGTTTGCTCGTGAGAGCGTTACGGATATGGGGGTCGCCAACTCGCATAGAAACGAAATTGGTGGAGCCGGAGAGATTCGAACTCTCGTCCAGAACGTATGCCGGCAGACATCTACATGTGTAGGAAAGAATTATCGTCAACCGGTACAAGTCCCTTCCCTCAGGCTAAGAACCGATCCAAGCGTTTAACCTCGCCAGGCTTGATCAAAAGATTCGCATTCACCCTATGATCATCAGGATTCAGCTATCATGCATGGGGGACCCACTACAACGGCATGCTGGTCATAATGAGTGGTCCTACTCTAGGCGGCTCTAGTGTTTAGACTAGGCTGCGAGAGCTTTGGGCGCTGTGGAGCGACCAAATTGGACGTGGCGAACATTGCTGTCTGCACTTATTGTTTTGCTTGTTTTTACGAGGAACAGCACCTCGACACGCAGTCTGCTTCCATATTCGCCCTGTCAAATCCAAATCGGCCCCATGAGTTAGGTGTGAGCCTATAACACGAGGCATTTGGGGAAATCAGGTACTAAGCTGCAAGGTACTAACAGTCTTATACTAGCAGCCCTCAACAGTCACTTCAATCCCTCTCTTGTAAACGAAGTGCCAACAATCGAGAAAGTACTGCAAGCTGAGAGAGGCTTAAAAATGAACAGAGGAAGCGTTTTAGGGCTCTTGAGAAAAGTTCCTGAAATCCCATTTAGAACCAATCAGTCCTAGTCCTGTTTCTGCAATCTCTATTTCAACCCCAATTTAGAACCGACTAGTTCTAAATGAAATTAAGGCTCTTTTTTGGGGGTTGTCTCTGCCGGTACTTCTGCGGCAGGTTTTTCCACAGCTGGCTTTTCCGCCTTTTCAGAAGCAGGTGCAGATATTGGCTCCGCACTGGCTTTAACAGCAGGTTCTGCTGGAGCAGCTCCTGAAGGGATTGCTTTTTTAAGCCAATCCACGATAGCCGCAGCAATGGCAGGCTTACCCACCAACATGTCCGCCCCATCCCCAATGCGTCCATACTCCATCAGGGTCTTTTGCGCCAAAATCCAATTGTAGAGACCATGAGTCGACTTATTGCCGTACTCATCATCCTGACTGGTCAATAAAAGGACGGGTTTATTAAAGTCCATCAACCCGGCACTCGGCACAAGCCCCTTGTAATCCAATCCAGGAGAAATCAGGGTCAGGGTTTTAACCGCCTCCCGGGTTTTCTGAGTGGCCAATACAGCTACATTCGCACCCAGCTTTTCCCCGATCAAGGCGACATTAGAACCATCAACGGTGGGGTAATCCTCACTTTTATTGAAAAAGCGAATGGCTTCAGCAACATCCAACGGCATGTGCTTCCAGTCGGCGGGTTTAAGATAGCGCCATGTTACACGGCGACCACTTTTAGTACGTGTACTCTTTCCATGCCCTCTTAAATCCACTGCCAAAACTGCATATCCAGCCTTCAAGAGGCAGGCAGGGAAGTCATTCCAAACCTTATGCGTATGATTCAATCCATGGAGCAAGATCACAAGCGGATATTTTGCTTTCGGTTCTTCACTGTCAGCCTCTGGCTTAGCGGCTTCCTCTTCATCATCAGCCTTCATGCCCGGCACATAGAGGCGTGCGTAGAGCAAAAGGTGATCTTTCATCGGAATAGTGATGTCTTCGAAGCCGATACCCTTCATGCCGGGCGGGAATACTTCCTCGGGAGGGCCTGGGTTCTCGACTTGGGCAGCTTTTTCAGCTTCCTCGGCCTTTTTTTTATCATCTGCCGGTTTAGAGGCACAGGCACTGAGGCATATGGCCATTACAAGCAAGAAAGACAAAGCCCCCCCACCCTTAATCCCTCCCCCGCCAGAGGGGAGGGGAGAAGGAGTTCTCAGAATAGGAAAAAAGTTTTGGAAAGACATTAAATTACGGTGATATCCCCTCCCCTCTGGCGGGGGAGGGATTAAGGGTGGGGGGGAAGCCTTGGTCATGCCTTAGCCTGCTCCAGATCAGAAGAGTAGCCCCCGATAGGCATCATGACGGGCAACTCAGGATTATCCGTCGGTAAAATCAATGCGAAAGTGCTTCCTTCGTCTGGGATACTCCGCAGAAGTTCCACACTGCCGCCATGCGCCTGCATAATTTTACGGCTATGTGCCAAACCCAAACCCGTACCCTCATTTCCCTTGGTCGAGAAGTAGGGGGTAAACAATTTCGCCATATTAGCGGGCGAAACACCGGTGCCTTCGTCCCTAACGGTGACATGCAAGGGCGGATGAACACTATGCGCGGCGGGAACCGAATATGACACAGATACCGTAACCCGTTTCCCTGGCTTTGTTGCTTCCAGTGCATTTTTCAGCAAGTTAATCAACGCCTGGCGAATTCGCTCGCCATCCGCCTTAATTGGCTCTATTTCTGTATCAGGTGGCACAACAGTCAGCAGAACCTCTTTGTGAGCGTATGAAGGCTGATAAAATTCGCAAACATCGCTCACCAGTTGAACGATATCGGTGGATTGCAGAGCCAGCTTGAGAGGCCGAGAGTACTGGGTTAGCTCAGATAGAATCCCCTCCAAGCTATTGGTTGCTTGTCGAATCAGTGAGAGATTTTTCAGTAAGGGTTCTCGCTGATCGCCCAGGGATTCAATGACTTTAGCCAAACGATCTTCAGTCAGCTTGGCATACAAGTCGATCAGGCCCAAGGGGTTCCGAATTTCGTGTGCAAGGACAGAAGATAGCTGACCAATGGCTGCAAGCCTTTCAGTATCGACATTTCGCTTATTGAGTGTCTGAACCTCATCCAGAGCCAGAACCAGCTCTCGGTTACGATGCTCCAGACCTCGAACCAAGCTGATGGTAAGGATATTTAGCTTATCATCGTAACGTCGATCAATACCCACTTCTTCTAGAAGCTTTAGCTTGTCTTCAACATCAAGTCCGGCGTCTTTCATCCGAGTCAACAACTGGGTTGCCATTGTCCGAGTATCACCTGGATGGAAGGTCCAGCCTCCCTCAAACATCTTGAAAGCATCTTGGGATGCTCCCGACCAGAATAAGCCCGCACAAAGCCGATCGGTGAGCATCAACAAGAATCCTACCTTATCCTGCGTAGCAGAAAGGCGGTAGAGAGGAAGCTTTGGAATGTCGTCCAGTGCATGAGTCATCGTTTCAAAGTCTGGATCGTCGAGCGTGCAAGTCAAAACAATGCCTGATAGATGATAATCCCTCACTAGACGGGTGATACAGCCGTACAAAGTCAGGAAGGTTTCTTTAGAATAAAGACCTGGAGAGGCACATAAGTGACCAAACAGACCTTGTAGCCCTAGATGCTTCATTCCACAACCCTCTGCAATCAAGTTAAAAGCCCCACTTTTTGCAGCCGAGGACTTTAAAATTGTTTATCTATTATATCGTGGAACTTAAAAACAGATTTGAGTTCTCCTGATATGAGATGGATATCCTCACCCAACTCAAAAAACCATCATTTATTAAATAAAAAAGACGTGAAAATGGACCCGAAAATGTCATCCGGTAAACACCGTGCGAGCATTTTCGAGTCCATTTTCGAGTGTACATGACGTGTACTATTTTAGAAAAGTTAACAATTTTTAGAGATGAACATAGGTTTCTAAGAAATTAAACTGCGATGGAATTCGGTAAGTCACCACTATTGTTATTGTTGTTATTCATTTTTGGAGCAGGGTTGCTTTGCTCAACCAGGCCGTAACGAAGCGCGTAAAGTACCGCCTGAGTTCTATCGTTGACTTGTAACTTCTGGAAAATATTGTTAACGTGGGTTTTAACGGTTGTTTCAGAGATAACTAACTTGTCTGCTACGCCTTTGTAGGTAATACCATCGGTCAAAAGCTTTAGGACTTCCTTCTCTCTGGAAGTTAAATAACCTAACAAGGCTTGACGAGCTGGATCTGGCTTGCTGGTTTGACCCACACGCGTGTAGAACTCATCAAAGAACTTGGTTGCGAGCGTTGGAGGCAGATAAACCTTACCACTCAACACTTCCTCAATCGCTGTAATCAGCTGAGAGGTGACCATCGTCTTGAGGATATAGCCTTTAGCTCCATTTTTCATGGCGCGGTAAATCAGATCAGGATCGTCATAGCCAGTCAAAGCAAGTATTTTAAGGTTAGGGTTAGCATTGACGATTTGCTGAATTGCGGATACACCATCGATTTCAGGCATATTCATGTCCATCAACACAATGTCGACTTGAGCGTCACGAAGGCGTTTAAGCGCATCCTGGCCATTGGAGGCAACGCCGACTGTTTGGTAATCAGACTGCAATTCCAGTAACTGTTTGATACCAGCGCTGTGGTTGGCATTGTCATCCACAATGAAAACCGTTGCTTCCTTCGCCTGGTTTCTTCTTAACATGATACTTTTCTCCCTGATTTACACACAAATAATCCACACAAAACTAAGGCCGCTCTCGATAGGCCTAATTCATCCACTTTTTACAGGTTAATCGGTTACCTTTTACTCTCTGAAATCCAATTTGCCTTGGAAAAAGACTGATTCTAATAGCCTCGGGGGCACTTATAGAATGGAACTTATCAATTCAATCTGGGCTAAAAAAAGCAACGTCTTTTTAAATAATCGTTTTTTTAATTTAACCTATTTGTATCATATCCTATCCCATTAAATACGCTCATCAACTGAGGGATGAATTTTCAGAAAGCTTTCTAGACCAAAGGATCAATAACCTCCCTGAAAAACCTTGAAAATCAGAAATTCCAACACAAGTTCTCAGCTCCTTTATAATGAGTGAAAAAAGAGTGAGGCCTCCCCTTGACCTTTAAAAGCGTTGTCAACATTACACAAAATATGATAGTCGCCGACCATGCGGTGATGGCTGTAGACTTTTCATCACGGCTCATCGGCTTAATGTTCCGTGCATCCCTACCCGAAGGTCAAGGACTCTGGATAGAACCATGCGCAGACATTCATTCCTGCTTTATGCGATTCCACTTCGATGCCATTTTTATCAGCAAGGACTTAAAAATTGTCGCACTGGAAAAAGATGTTGCCCCATGGAAGCTGATTTGGACGAAGAAGGGAGCTCGTTCTGTACTTGAGCTCCCTTCTGGAACGATTAATAAAACCCAATGCCAAGTCGGAGATCAGCTGGCATGGCAGGCGACTGAAGCCTAATTTAATTTAATGATGTACGGACGCCCAAATCTGTAAAAACTCCTCTGTTGCCTGTAAACCAATTAAATGGGTTAAATCTGTTCTAATAGCCTCAGAAACACCGTCTATTTTCAAATGATCGAGCACATGAAGAACCTGATTCTGAATTTCATACTGCCGCTTGAGCACTTGCTTTTTATACCGATGCCCAACAATGGCCTGCGTTCCAATCGTTAACAGGGTCATACTGCTACCGACTAAGCCCATAATCGGTGGCGACTTGGGATGGGGATCATCCTGAAGCGTTACCAGGCCATCAATACTCTGCGCCAGTGTTAATCCAGAAATAGCAGCGATACTACTAAAGGTAAAAATACCGAGTCGATGCAGCTTTTTAACAACGGCTTGAAGCTGAGCATCCTGCTGATAAGCCATCGATATAATCAGATTGGCCCAGAGGCTTGTAGTTAAGCCGCCACTTCCAGGTGAGCTGATACCGGTTGTCAGCAACTGGGAAGCGCCTAAACCACTGCTTTCATGATGGGCAACCAAGGAACCATTTGGAATACTTTCAGACTTCACTAATGAAATAGGCGCTATAGCTTCAACAGATAATTGGGAAACAACCGGAATTGGCATACTAGTCAGGACTGCATGAGCTTCCAACCCACTCCACGCAGGAGTAAATACAAAAATACTCACGACGAAAATGCTGGCAAGCCGATGGGCTCTACCTGGGGCAGGAGATAAAAACATAAATTTATAACCCTTTGCTAAATACTGAAACGATTAAACGTCCATTGTTCTGCAATCAAACTATTGCAATAGGCTACCCCCGGCGGAATAAAGAATGGCTTACAAACTGATATCCCAACCTTGCTAGTACAAGACCAAAGGACATTTGACGGGTGCATCTACTTCATTGTTGCGGTACTCGCTTCAGTTACTTAGTACCGTCTAAACGCCTTTGCTGCGTTCCTAACGTCTCGTAGCTACTCCCCTTCAAATGTCCTTTGGCCTTGTACATGCTGGACCACAAATGACTATACATGGGGTAAGGATCATCGTCTATAGCGTAAAGGGAAAATTGAAAAGACCCCGTGGATAACCACGAGGTCTTTTGGGTTAATTGAAGTTGATATCTTAACGCCGAATTTCCATTGCTCTGAGTTTCGCTTGAGCAACGCGGAGATCTGCCATATCTCGGCCAACCATGCCACGATTGAATCGGCGATCACGGTTTACACGATCTTGCAATTGGTTAACCAAGGCTTCTTGACGGCGAATAGCACCTCTGTCTGGTCCGTGGTGGTGAAAGGGAGCAGCCATGCTAGGTTCAACGCTTGCACTGGCCGCAACAACTGCCATAAGACCCATTGCATAAAACTTATTCATCTCAATCTTCCTTTTCTCTTTCAAAACGGACTCCGAAAGTGGAGCCTTGGGAGATATAAATCTCACTCAGGTCTATACGTGATGAACTCAAGATAAGTTTCAAAAGAATGCAGAACGATTAAATTAAAATACTTCACTTAATATAGCCATAGACTCTACCATTAATTACAACATATGTTAAACTAACTATACAAGAGATATAGTCGGGTTTTTCATGTCTTCGTTCGATCCAACATCACCTTATTTTCAGGATCTGCGTGCCGCAACCTCTCAGGTACACGAATCGTCCTGGGTGGATACGCCGTGCCAAATCGGGGAACATACCAATGTTCTCCATTTCAGCCATATCATGGGCTATACCGTCATTGGAAATCACTGCATGATTGGCCGTCACGTAAGTATTGCCTCAGGAGTCTTGATTGGAGACAATTCCCAGGTACTGGATAATTCGAGACTCAACCCTGGCGTTGTATTTGAAACCGAGGTCGTTTGCGGCCCCGGTTGCCAATTTGTAGAATCCAAGCACGTTCGCGCTCAAAACAAAGGAATGTCTCGAGTTAGCCCCACAATGATCAGGCAGGGCGTTCGCTTAGGTGCCAACAGTACCATCATGGCCGGTGTCTCGATTGGACGATCCGCTTTTGTTGAAGCTGGAACCGTTGTCGATGGCAATATCCCGGATTTTGCAGTAGTATGTGGCAATCCATTTAAAATTGCCGGATGGCGCTGTACCTGTGGACAATTCCTGAATTTCCATAGCACCAAACAGACCACTTGTGAGGCTTGTGGCCGCGTGTACAACCGACAATCGAAATGGAAGACACAGCTTCTGAAAGGTGCCTTTTCCGATGTCGGCCATCCCTATTCTCAACTTGACTCGTCAATACGAGCAGCTCAAAAGCCAGATTGATGCGGCGTTAATCCGAGTTGCCGCTTCGGGTCATTATATTTTAGGCCCGGAAGTTCATGCATTTGAATCTGAAATGGCTCAGTTCCTAGGGGTTAAACATGTTATTGGCTGTGCAAGCGGTACAGACGCCCTATTTTTAGCGTTGCGTGCCCTTAAAATTGGCGCCGGGGATGAAGTTATTACTACTCCTTTCAGCTATGTTGCCACTTCTGAGGCAATTGCCCATACCGGTGCGCGCCCAGTATTTGTAGACGTGGAAGCGGATTCGATGAATATCGATCCCAAAAAGATTGAAGCCGCTATTACAGAGCAGACACGAGCCATTATGCCGGTCCATTTGTACGGACAAGCTGCCAATATGACAGAGATTCAGGCCATCGCAAAAAAATATAAACTCGCAATTGTTGAAGATTGCGCTCAGGCGATTGCCGCAACCTATACAACTTTTGATGATAAAGCCCCTGTAAAAGTGGGAAGCCTCGGTGAAGTCGGATGCTTTAGTTTCTTCCCCTCTAAAAACCTCGGTGCCTTTGGTGATGGCGGTATGTGTGCCACCAACGACGACGACTTAGCCGATCGCCTTCGCATGCTTCGCGTTCATGGAGCCAAAGTGCGCTACTACCACGAGGAAGCCGGACTCAATAGCCGTCTGGATGAACTCCAGGCTGGTATATTACGCGTAAAACTCCCCCACATTGAAGAGTGGACGCACGCACGTAATGCCTTGGCAAAACGCTACGATGAACTCTTAAAGCCCTACGCGGATCACATTCAAACCCCGATTCGCTCCAAGTTTATGCAGCACGCCTTCCACCAATACACTATTCAACTCAAACTCTCGGCATCATTGAGCCTGGAAGAACAATCCAAAATTCGTGAATCCGTTCGCGAGCATATGCAAAACGCTGGTGTGCAAAGCATGATCTACTATCCGTTACCCTTGTACCGTCAGGGAACGCATGCCAATTTGAAAGTGAACCCTTCAGATTATCCTGTGTGTGAGCAACTGAGCGCTATTGTTCTCTCCTTGCCGATGTTCCCGGAACTCACGATTGAAGAACAGGATCGCGTTGTGGAAGCGTTAGGAAATGCGGTAAACGCTTTGGTTGCTTCAGCGCCAGAAAAGGTCAACGCTTAAGCGTTATGCCATGACACTAAATGACGTTTTAAACCCTTCTTGAGTCGCAAATTTCTGTATTTCTGACGATACTGCGTGGAATGGTTTATAAATCGTTTTGATCCGCTCATCTCTTTCAGCTGCTGTTTTTGGCAAGCCTTTTTTATTAGGATCTATGGCAAATCTCAACGATCCTTGCGGCATAGGCTTTGTACTCTCGATGGGTACAAGCTGTACATGAAAATGCGGCACAGACTGTCCAGCATATACTCCATCATTAATGAATATTGAATAAGAATAAGACTTACCCTTATTCAAATTTCCCCAAAAATGCTGGTATTTAACCACCAATTGGAAAACATCCTCTGTTTCAGCCTTAGATAATTCCTTGAGTAGCTCAACCGGGCGCTTAGACACAACCAGAACTTGCCCTGGGCGAGATAGATCTAAATTAGGAATAATCGCAGCATGACGATTCTCAAAAATAACTTTTTCTCGTGATTCTTTATTCAGAACTTTTTCAATAAATGTTCCCGTTCTTCCAAAACGAAGCGGATTTTTTTGATAATTAGATATAGCATTCCGATTTAGAGATGAACTTGAAAATCCTAATGGGGACAGCATTTACTTTTATTCCTAAACCTAACAAATAGTTATTGTTTAATAGGTGAGCTGCTTCAGTAATAAATCAGGTTGACTGAGGCGTTCACTAAAAACGGATAAAATAGTTTCTGCACAATGCCCTTCACCAAAGGGATTCGGGGCGTAACGCAAACTTTCACGGTATTCTGCGTCATCTAATAATTTTGCCAAGGCAAGACGAATCGCAGCCTCATTCTGTGGAACATCCACCACATTGCCGCCACGCTCGCGACCATGCTGCCGCTCCCCTACATTTAAGCAAGGCGTTTGAAAATGGGCACTTTCCAATAAACCGCTACTGGAATTACCCACTAAAAGTGTGACGTATCGCAGACTATTTAAATAGCGCTCTCGCCCCAAACTAGGAACGACACGAAAACCTGCCACTTTTTCAAAGTGCTTTAATTCCTCGATAATATCTTTGCCGCCAGCATCGTAGTTGGGATAGGTGGCTAAAACCTCAATGCCTGGACCGTAATCAGCGAGCGCTTGGAGTGTTTGCCTTGCCTGCTCACCCGCTTGCTGCGGGATAACCGATAATGGATGCTGCGTAAATAAGATCCAAGGCTTCTCTGGATTCAAGCCATATTCCCGACAATAAAAGTCTTTTTCGATCAACGGCACCAGGCGCAAATTATCCACTGAGCTAGCGCCAGTTACGGTCACCCGCCAAGCTTCTTCACCTAATTTCAATAAGCGATTTGCACTGGCTTGCGTTACCGGAAAATGCAGATGAGCCATTTTGCTAATGGCATGCCGAATGGAATCATCTAAGGTGCCGCCACCTGAAATATCCCCCCCATGCATATGCGCCAGCGGCAAACCGGAAAGGAGCGCTGCCATGGCCGCTGCAAAGGTTTCGTAGCGATCTCCCAACAACAGGACAACAGCCGGGCGATTCCCCAGCTGACTCCAAAAAGTAGCTAGAGATTGGGTTAAAGACCCCGCACCCAAAGCCATGTTTTCTGCCATGGAGGGTAACTTCGCAGAGAAGGCTATCGGAAAACCATCGGCTTCAATTTCTGTCTGCGTTTGACCAAAATGAGCATCCAAATGCCCTCCAGAAACAATTAACTGCAACTCAAAATCTTTACTTGCAGCAATTTTTTTCAGCACAGGATACAGCAAACCGTATTCCGCACGTGTTCCTGTAAAAACTGAAATAACCTGTCGTTTCGTCATGCTCTTCACCAATCTTACAGACTGCTATCCTAGCACTCTCAAAAGCGCTTTTACTGAACGTTTTAATAAGCTAGGAGACGATCTAAGCGCCATTCCAAGCAAAACACACAAGCGCCATCTTTTTGCTAAAATGTGGCTCTGCATTATGTTTCAGGCATACAGTGACAATTTTTCAAGGGGATGCTCATATGCCCGCCACTTACCGTTCGGCTCTTTTACCGCCCCAAAGCACCTTAGCCGAGGCACTTCATAATATCAATGAAAGCGGCTTGCGGGCAGCATTAGTAGTTGATTCCGATGAACGCTTACTGGGCCTGATTACCGACTTCGATATTCGTCGGGCCATGGGCCACGAAATTCCACTGGAAACACCGGTGGAAAATGTGATGAATGCTGAGCCAAAAATTGCTTTAGAAGGGCGTCCTCGGACCGAGTATCGGGATTTAATGCTGAAGTACCGCAACGATTGTTTACCCATTGTTGATACGAATAAACGGATTGTTGATCTGGTCCTGCTTACAGATTTTGTTCGTAGCATTCCGCTTTCCGAACCCACCTTGGAAGGCAATGTGTGGGCTTACGTGAAAGACGCACTGGATAGCGGCTGGGTCTCCTCTTTAGGACCTTATGTCGATCAGTTTGAAAGCAAAATGGCACAACACTTTGGCGTGGCTCGAACGGTAGCCACCGCCAGTGGAACCGCCGCCTTACATATTGCGCTTTTACTCGCAGGGGTGAAAGTCGGGGATGAAGTCATTGTTTCCAGTCTCACGTTTATCGCTTCCATCAACGCCATTCGCTATGTGGGTGCAACACCGGTTTTCTGGGATAGCCAGGTCGATCACTGGAATTCTGATCCCGAACTTTTAGAAAGCCTGATTACCCCCAAAACAAAAGCGATCATGGTGGTTCATCTCTACGGCACTCCGGTTGAAATGGGGTCCGTATTGGAGGTGGCAAAACGCCACAAGATCAAAATAGTAGAAGATGCTGCCGAAGCCCTTGGTGCAAGCTGGCAAGGTATTCCTTGCGGCAGTATCGGCGATATTGGCTGCCTCAGCTTCAATGGCAATAAGGTGATGACGACCGGCAGTGGTGGACTCATTATCAGCGCTGATCCAGAGCTTATGGAACGGGCCCATTATTTGGTCAATCAAGCCAAAGATGATGCCCTCACTTTTTCCCACGATGAAGTGGGCTATAACTACCGTATGACAAATCTCCACGCTGCCCTCGGCGTAGCCCAGCTAGAAAGCCTGCCCTTATTTCTGGCCCGCAAGTTAGATATTGCCAAACGCTACGAAGCCGCTTTTAAAGATCACCCTGCTTTAGAGCTTTTCAGCATTCCGGAAAATTCCATCAGCTCCTACTGGCTGTACGGATTGGCGTTGAAGCCTGAAGCGGAAATTAATTCTTTGATGTTGGTAAAAGAACTGGGAACGTTTCGAGTGAATGCTCGGCCTTTCTTCAAACCGGGACATTTGCAAAAACCCTTCCTTGAGTTTTCCAAGCACCCCTTACCGAATGCCGAACGCTGGCATCAACTGGGCTTCAACCTACCCAGCTCGCCGTCGCTCAGCGAAGACGATCAGGACATTGTGATCCAGACTGTTTTGAACTTTCTCAAAAATGCTCAAGCTGCAAGCATCACAGAGCCTGTCTATGGACGATTCGTAGGGCAACGATCATGAGTAGCAACAACCAAAAGCCATACCAGGAACAAGTCTGGCTTTTTACCAAATTAGACACCTGGAGCGAGCGAGCCATCGAGCTCACTCATAAAATTTTAGACAAAGCAGACATTCATGTTTTCCAGGGCCGTGTGGGAGAGCAACTCCCTGAACTTCCTCCTGGTGAATCGGTCACCATTCTGTCTTTCCTTTCCCCCTGGATTTTATCCCAGGCTGTTCTAAACCGTGCCAGCTTGGCGCTGAACTTTCACCCAGGCTCCTGCGATTATCCGGGGATTGGCTGCTACAACTTTGCTTTGTATGACAATGCAAAAAATTACGGGGCTGTTTGCCATCATATGAAGGCCAAGGTAGATACGGGCGCCATTGTTCAGGAAGCACTTTTTAAAGTGGCAGTAGATGAATCCGTATACAGTTTGAAAGAGCGGACGATGGCCGTAATGTTAGAGATGTTCAAAGACATTTTGGACTGCTTGACGCAAGACGCTCCTTTACCCGTTTCGGAACGACAATGGCAGCGTCGTCCATTTCGTCGGACGGAACTCAATGCTTTGGGTCAAATTACCAGCGATATGTCCGATGAAGAGATCCATCGACGGGTTCGTGCCATGAGTTTTCCCGGCTTTCCAGGTGCTTTTATCGATCTTGGCGGGTATCGTTTTCATGTAGAGGCTGAAAAAAACCTAAACAGGTTACCCGAAAAAGTTCTTCACTAAAATCCAATGCTAATCATTAACCAAGCCGATTAACCTTATGGGACAGTCAAGATTTATGAATAAAGCCATTTTTGATACCGTGCAAACTTTCATCATTGCAGAAGCAGGCGTCAATCATAACGGCGATTTAAGTCTTGCCCGGCAGTTAATTGACGGTGCTTACGAGGCCGGAGCGGATGCCGTTAAATTTCAGCTTTTTGAGCCCAGCTTGCTTGCAAGTCGATTCGCACCGCTTGCCGTGTATCAGGCGACAGCTTCAGAAACAGAAGAAAAGCCCGCCCTCTCTCAACTCGAATTATTGCGCGGCTTAGCACTCACCCCAAAAGACTTTATTGAATTGCAAGCCTATGCTCAAAAAGTGGGTATTCTATTTCTCTGTACACCGTTTGATGAAAAATCCGCTGATTTTTTACACACCGAACTAAAACTTCCCTGTCTTAAACTGGGTTCCGGAGAACTAACAAACCTGCCCTATTTAACGATGCTCGGTCGTCTTAATACGCCTTTAATTCTTTCCACCGGCATGGCAACATTAGACGAAGTAAAAACAGCCGTTGCTTGTGTGCAAGCGGCTTCCCCTTTAGGAATAGATGCTCCTATTGCATTGACACACTGCGTGAGTGCCTATCCCGCCCCGTTTAATGCTTTGAATTTGCGTGCATGCCAAACCGTAGCCCAAGCATTTCCAAACTGTGTTGTCGGATATTCCGATCACAGCCCGGGTATTCACGCCAGTATTGCGGCCGTTGTTTTGGGTGCACGGATTATCGAAAAACACTTTACACTGGATAAAACCCTACCCGGCCCCGATCATCAAGCCTCCCTTACCGTTGAAGAATTGAAAATGATGATCCAACAAATTCGCGATATTGAAAGTGCATTGGGCGATGGCATTAAAGCCCCTCAACCCATTGAGCTGGATTGCATACAAGTAGCGCGGAAAAGCCTGGTCGCAGCGCACAGTCTTCCAGTAGGGCATCGACTAAGTGCAGCTGATATTCTTGTAAAACGTCCTGGCACAGGCATTCCTCCGGAAAATCTGGAAAAACTGATTGGTGTTATTTTGACCCAAGCTATCCAGGAAGATGCCTTATTTCCAGCTGAACTGGTGACTCAGACACTGATTAAGGCTTAGCACTCAGTAAAAATTCAGCCCACTGGAAATCCAATGGGGTATCAATATCGACTGAAGCAGCTGCATCCATTACATAACCATGCAAAGGCTGCTTTAAAAATTGATTCTGATAAAACTGCTCTGCCGAAGCACAGTAAATAGCGCCATTTAAAACAAAATTCGGCTTTTCAGTCTGGCGATTTTCTTGTCTGCCGGAATGGTGAAACTCAAAAAGCCCGGTCTGATTGCCCTTTGTTATTGTTAATGTGCCTTGCCAGCTAACCGGCTTAGCGACACAAACACTCACTAAGTTTGAATCCGAATTTAAAGCATTATATTGCGTTAAGGCCTCTACCAAGTGAGCTGCTGTTCTAAAAGGCGATGTCGGCTGCAAAAGAACAACCGTTTTAGGCCAAGCACCATTAGCAGTCTTATACTCATCCAGAAAATGGCGAACCACATCAACAGTAGTCGCATCATCGGTGGCTATATGCACGGGCCGATCGATTACACAAATACCATGAATCTGCTGTGCACAGGCCACAATCGCGGCATCGTCGGTAGAAACGAAGACGTCATGAATTAACGAACAATCCTTTGCCGCTTCCAAAGTGTAGTGAATTAAAGGTTTTCCCGATAACTGCTTGATATTTTTCCCTGGCAGTCCCTTTGAGCCACCTCGTGCCGGGATAATTGCAACGCACCGATTATCAGTTTCAACGCTAGACACCAAAAACTACCTCTATAAAAGAAAGCATCAATATTATTACCTTTTTAAGATAATAGTCGCAAAGCATTTTGAGAGAAGCGTGTGGATTCCATGAAAGTTCTTTTCTATTCCATTAATACGATGATGAAAGTCCCCAACTTTGGGTCAGAGCTTGATGTGATGAAACAGCATTTAGATGCCGGTGATGAGGTATTTGTCATTGCCTGTCAGGAAAATTTGAACTCTTGCCTAGTGAACGGGCAGCATTGGAAAAGTATCTGTTATCAATGCCAGTCTCGTTTCCAACGCGGTATGGATCTGCTTCATATGCCCAAAGATCATATTTTACCGTTCCTGAAAAACGTAGATTATTCTTTACTGCCAGCAACGTTTAACAGCATTAAGGAACTGCTCCAATATTCAATACTCGGTATTAATTTAGGCGAAGGCGTTGTCGCCTCAGTAGCCGCAGTGCTGAAAGATCATGACTTTGACACCCTTCAACATCGGGCTTTAATTCGCCAAAAGCTGAAAATGTCTTACCTGGTTGCCTCAACCATTCAGCACTATTTAGAAACAATTAAGCCGGAAAAAGTCTATTTGTATAATGGTCGCTTGGCTGAAACCCGGCCTGTTATGAGCAGCTGTATCAAGGCCGGAGTCGATGCTTACGCGGTTGAGCGAGCTGGAACCCAAGGGAAATACGAGCTTTATAAAAATGCCTCGCCCTTGGATATCGACTACTGGACTCAGGATTTCAAGCGTTTATGGACAGAAAACCCGACAGGCAAACGTGAAGCCTTAGGGGAACAGTTTTACGTTGAACGACGACACGGACAAGATCAAGGCGATACATCTTTCACCAAAAAGCAGCTCGCTAATTTTTTACCGGAAGATTTCGATGCCAGTAAAAAGAATATCGGCATTTTCATCACGTCCGAATACGAGCTTGCCGGATATCCCGATCGAGATAATCCCATTTACACGGATCAAAATGCCGCCATTCGTCAGCTTTCTGACTCCCTGCTTTCCAATCCGAATATCGTTCTTTGGGTACGTATGCATCCCAATATTACCTTTTCAAAAAATACGCAGTTGCTCGAACTTCAGGAAATGGCCCGTCAAGAGATTCCCAACTTAAAGATTATTTGGCCGGATAGCAAAGTAGATACCTATGCACTGGTTGATCATGTCGATACGGTACTGACCTTTGGATCGACCGTTGGCGTTGAGGCAACGTATTGGGGAACGCCTTCTGTACTAGCCGGAAGAGCCTATTATGAATATTTCGATGTCTGTCATATCGCCCGCTCTCACGACGAATTGCTCCACCTTTTACAAAACCCTCTTGAAAACAAGGATAAGCAAGGCGCTTTAGCTTACGGCCATGGCCTGATGACAAACGGCTATCCCTTCCAGACCTTCGTTCAAACCGAACTCCATGAAGGGACTTTTCTCGGGGAAAGCTTCCAGAACGAGACCTTTTGGAAAAGACAAAAAACCTATTTACTGCGCAAAATGGATAAACTTCAGACAAAGAAGAAAGCTAAAAATGCTTAAGTCGACTCTTGAGAAAAGTTCCTGAAGCCCCATTGCCCTATTGTCATGTTGCGCGGAGTCGCAGCATCCAGAAAAACAGACAACTCTGGATTCCGCGACTAAAGCGCGGAATGACAGTAAAAGGAGGCAAGGATAGAAAGATTCATAAAGATTTCCGAAGAACCGCTTAAGTCTTAGTTATCGCAGATAGCTAGGAAATTTTTGAGAATTTTTAAGCCCACGGGTCCGCTTTTTTCGGGGTGAAATTGCGTTCCGTAAATATTACCGGATTGAACCGCAGCGGAAATCCGCTGGCCGTTATAGTCGCAATCCGCTAAACGATGCTCTTCTTGGGTAGGAACCGCGGTAAAGGAATGAACGAAGTAGGCTCTTTGCTCTTCTTCGATTTCCTCCAGAATACTGTCAGCCCAGGAACTGGTTTCAGGCTTCCGCGTTTTAGGCTTCAATAAGGCATTCCAGCCGATATGCGGAATTTTATGCGCTTGGCCATCCGATCCCGTTGATGGAATAGGGCGCACTGTGCCCGGAATTAATCCCAAGCCCTCGTGAATGCCAAATTCTTCCCCGCTATCCAGAAGCATCTGCATGCCCAGACAAATGCCCAGCAACGGACGACCTGTTTTAGCATACTCGCGAATCGGTTGAATTAATCCCAACTCAGATAAACCTACCATACCATCAGCAAAAGCCCCAACACCCGGTAAAAGGAGAGCCTTGGCTTTCAAAATTTCATGCGGCGTGTTGGATAAAAGAGGCTCAGCACCGCAGGCCTCTAATGCCCGACAAACACTGAATAAATTGCCCATGCCGTAATCAACAACAACTACCTTCATACGCTAGCCGCCAGTGTAGGTTGAGGATTCAAGCTTTCTTTCATCTCATGCAAATCCAGTTTTTCATAATGCAAGGCATCCGCGACCGCAACCGCATCGGCAAGACCACGCGTCACCACTTGCTTCAGATGGTCTAAAGTTCCGGCTCCGCCGCTTGCAATAACGGGAACACTCACGAGGGTTGAAACCGCATGCGTTAATTCCACATCAAAGCCTCTGCGGGTTCCTTCTTGATCCACGGAGGTCAATAAAATTTCTCCGGCACCCAATTCAACACCTTGCTGAACCCAGTCCAGCACATTCTGTCCGGTCTTCTCACGACCGTTATCGGTATACACTTCCCACTGGCCCAGTGCGATGCGCTTGGCTTCCACCGACAGCACCATGCATTGAGAACCGAATCGGCGTGAGACTTCATGAATCAGTTGCGGCCTGGCCACGGCTGCCGTGTTAATCGCCACTTTATCCGCTCCGCAACGTAATAGGCTGTGAACATCTTCCACCGAACGAACACCACCACCAACCGTAATCGGAATAAAAATATTGTTCGCCGTTTTACGCACAATATCGTTCAGGCTATTACGGCCATACAAACTAGCAACGATATCGATGTAGAGTAACTCGTCGACGCCTTGCTCGTAATAACGCTCCGCAAAAATTTCGGGTAAACCGAGTTTGCGCAGACCTTCCAGGTGAATCCCCTTAACCAGGTTCGGCCCTTTGATATCCAGGCGCGCAATCAGTCGACGCTTAAGCATTAACCGTGGTCTTTTCTTTCGATGCAGACTCCGCTTGCTCAAATACTTTGTGGCGCAGCTCCCAACGCCCATTCTCGTATTGCCACAAATGCGGCGAACGGAATTGATCCGTTAAACGGTCAAAGTAAGCTCTGTCCATAATCGGTTGCTCGAACTGGCGCGAGGCAATCGGGAATTCGCTTTCAGGAATGCTGAGGTATTGGAAAATTTCTTCGGCAAAGCGCTCCGGGAACTCTCCATCGAAGCGACGAACCAGCGCTTCGCCTTCTTCGCGGGTGATATCGTTAGAGCGGATTTCCTGGGCGGCATCGTAAGTGGCGCGACCGATTCCGAATTTAATAAAAGTGGTGTAGTAATGGAAATCGTCGATACGATCGTCAATACTATTGTATTTACTGTAGGTTCCGGGTGTTCTTTCCGGAGAGGCCTGGAATCCGCCATGCTCTACCGAATAGTAATAGCAGCTTTGTGGATGCCATTTCAGGTAGTAACCGAGGTAGTGAACTTCTACATTCTTTTTTTCTATTTCAGCTGGGTCGGCAGGCATGTAAGGTTCTAAATCAGCCTTCGTTAAACCGTAATCCGTCATCAATTCCTGAATGGATGTTCCACCCAGGAAGACCTTGGATTTATCGTCCATACTAAAGTAGGACCAATCGCGCTTGGCCGATTCATTATCCGCCAAAGGATTTCCGTATTCAGCTTCATTTTCTCCGTAGAAAACCAGGGGGATATTATGCAACAACGCCATTTTAGGCGCTAACGATTTTTGGCCGAACATAAAGGCCTGAAAAGGGTGAAATAGTTTTTCAACTGCCAATCGGGTTAAAAGCCGGTGAACACGGCCGTTCGGCGTATGGAGAAAATTATCGAAACCAGCATGAATCCAAGCCTGGAAGTTTTTCCAGCCCCAGTCCGTATAAATATGAGGAGCCCAGGTTACGGTGAGTGGGTTCATTCCGTACTTGTAACGCAGCATATGAGCGGCATAAAAGGAATCTTTGCCGCCTGAACCTGGAACGATACAATCGTAGGAGCCGTCTTTACTGCGATGTTTATCGCATAAGGCACGAAGTTGGACTTCTCGCTCGTCCCAATCAATCTGCTTATATTTTCGTTCTGCCTGACGACATGCATCACACATGCCATTCTCATCGAAGTTAATTGTGTTTTTTTTGCTGTTCTTGGTATGCGTGTATTCAACAGCGGAATTGGGTCGTTGATTGGAAATTACGCAGTGACTGCAAAAAGAGACCTCTGTGGGTAGCCCGTATTTTGCGTCTAACGGAGAGCGTTCTTTTGCGAAAAGAGCATAGTCCACTTCACCCGGATATAAAAGTTCATTGCTAACCATCTCGACTATCCCGCTTCAATACTAAAAGTACTTTGATCTTATGTTGTTTAAACGCTCCACGTCAAGGCAGAGCGCATGAGGCACGTATTCTTAACAACAATAGGATGCTTTTCGTCAGTCCAATAATTCAACCTGTATTATTTAAATCAATCTCTTTTACTGAACTCCAGGAATAGATCGAAAAATATCTCTTTTTATCCAACCTTACCTAATGTTATTTTTCCATGATAAAACATTTTAAGCTCTACTATTTAAATACGCCTTCGACTCTCTGTTTAATATTAAAGGTGCCTTAAACGTGCTGAAGAAATCTCTTTTATTCCTCTTACTCATATCCTTTCTGTTTTTAGGGGTGTATTCCTTTTGGGTTGAACCCAGACAACTCATCGTTAAACAAGTCACCATTGCATTACCCAAGCTGAATCACCCGATTAAAGCAATACTCATTGGGGATCTTCAACCGATTCAACAACACTGGCCCAAAGAACGACTTGATGTGGCAATTGATTTAGCGGCACAACAAAAACCGGATATTGTTTTCTACGTTGGAGATTATGCCTACAAGCAACGCTGGGCTGCACACTATGGACTGGATAGCTGGATTACAGTTGATCCGGCAGATATTGTTAAGGCCATGGCACGCATCAATGCACCTATGGGTGTTTATGCGGTGATGGGAAATCACGATTACTGGTGGGATGGCGAAGCCGTAAAGCGATTGATCCGAAAAACCCATATCCGATTACTGATTAATGAAGCCGTATTGGCTCAGCATGGAAATAAGTCCTTATGGGTTGCTGGGGTGGATGATATGGCAACACCGCGTCCTTACGATTTACAAAAAACCTTATCAAGAACCACAGAATCACTCCCAACAATATTACTAAGCCATTCTCCCGATATATTCCCTGAAGTTCCCAACACCGTTGAGCTAACTCTTGCCGGACATACGCACGGTGGACAGGTTTATATTCCTGGCATTGGTCGACCCATCGTGCCGATTAAATACAAGAAATATGCTATGGGTTTGTTTCAGGAACATGGTAAGCAGCTTTTTGTTACCAGTGGTATTGGAACGTCTATTTTGCCCGTGCGATTCATGACACCCCCTGAAATTGTTGTCCTAAATTTTATTCCCGCACGTTAAATTCTTTAGAGAATAGGCAATTTTGCGTAACCCTTGGGGTTGTTTATTAGGTGATTTGAGTGAAGAAATCTCCACACAACTCTTCTATCGAACGCGGCTTGTACAGTAGGGTTACATTCTCATAAGAGTTTTCTATTATGCCGATTACGGCAGTCTCACCGTTCTCCCAACTTAGTCGCAGCATGCGCCGCCAGGAATCTGTTTCCAGCGACGCAGTATCTGGGCTGGAATTGGCCTACTTAAGAAATTCGGTGGACGGCTTTGACAATCACCGCTCTGCTGTCGATGACTACAATGAAACCATGCAAGAACCCAAAAGTTTTTTCGTTCTTCCTGACTCTCAAAAACTACCCCCATCCACTGCCGGTACCAGCATTAATGCGTCGTTTTCAGCATCCCCGTTAGGACCCGATCCTTATGCCTACACTCCTCCAAATCCGGTGACCGGTGAAGGGGTCAATAAAACCTTTGTAATCCCAAGTGATACGAGCAGCAAGCAGGGTTCATCCTCCTCGAACAAGGAAGATAAAGCAGCCAATTTCGATAGGGATACACGGTCAACGCAAAGCTCCGATTCTCGAATTCCGATTGATTCCAATACATCAGCAGCGAATGACGGACCCAATACACTGCAAGCCCAAGAACAAACGACAAGCGATAGCAGCAATACATTCTCGCGGGAAAATGCCACTCAGGAAAAAACGATGTCTACACCTCAAAACGAGGTGCCCTCCATTCAATCGAGCGAAGTGCGAAACCCCTATGAAGCGCTAACGACCTTAGATAAACCCAACCTCCATACCGAAGAGAGACAACAACAAACGTTAAAGCCTTTTGACGCAAAATCGGCCGAACAAACCTCTTCAAAAATCTCTGGAGATAAAGGATCACCTTCCACGCCCAGCGAAGAGGTAGGTCCCAATCCAGTATCCAACAGTGAGCCCATTTCTCCCGCAGCGAATGCCGGAACCACAACGTTCTATCCGGATGGCAAAAGTAGCTTTACCCCGAGCTCCCCATTTTCAAATCCATCGGAAGCCTATTACCGGGATTCCAGCACCAGCGAAACAACGACACCCAACTATAAACGCACTGAAGCACCAGAGGAAGACGCTCCACGAAACGCGACTATTCGAGCCAAGGAGTTTTGGCAAGGTGTCGGTCAGGGTGCTAAAAGCCTGATTAGTTTACCCGGCTTAAGTATTCTTGGCGGCTCACTTTTGCTCGGTGCTCTTTTCCCCTGGGCTGTACCCTTCCTGACCATAGCCGGTGTCGGCTTCGGACTCTTCTATGTAGTCGGTGGAATGGCCAGTGACGATTGGTCCATGGTTGGGCGTGGTGCATTCAACCTTCTGGGATCAGCCATTTTTGGCAAGGTGATGTCCGATATTTTCCCCATTGGTGGGCACGACGGGTTTCGCTATGCTCTCCCCGGGCGCTCGGTTGAGCCTCTACGGTTTTATCCTGCCGATCCATTCGGACACGTTAACAACTGGTATGTTTCTGGCGTCAATCAACCCTATTACATTTGGGGTAGCCAGATTTCAGGGTCAGCAGCTCCCATCCCGCCAGCGGGTATGAGTTTTGAGGATATGGAATTTGCCACACCTTCGGATCTTATGTTGGCTGCCTCCAACCATAACCGCCAAGGCTCTGACAGCAAGGAGGCTGATACCAATAAGGCTGATAACGCTCCTCTGCAAGTTGCGGCAGCAGCAAGCCCAGAGAGCTCAAATCCATTTAGCATTTACACCATCGATCATGGCAGCTCTGATAAAACTGATGCCAGCGCTTCAAGCAATCTGAGTGAAACAGACGATAACAAGTCTGACGGCGGTTGGTATGCCGATCTCTCTTACGGTGTCGATTCCTCTGACTCCAGCAGCAGCGCTAGAGATAATAGCGACACAGACAGCGAGGGTACCAGTAATAGCAGTAGTTCCACCTCAAGCGGAGACGACTCCGTTGGTGGTGGCGGTGATTCAAGTGGCAGCGGCAGCGAGAGCGCTTAAGGGTTACGCAACGTATGGAATATAATCTCATCCCTTAAAAGAAAAAGGTGCCGATTGACTATGCAGTCAAGGCACCGTGTAATTCATCAGGGGAAAGAGAAAGATGTGGATTGATATATTCCTTATCGGAAAGGAATGAAGCCACTGCATACACTTCATAGAGGATTTGTTAAGTTTTCTAAAACATTACACCTGCATTACACTCCCATGATGAAAAAGCGATGCTATTTTGCATGTATCAGGCAATTTAAGGATGGTTCGTACCGGGTTGTGTTTTCCACACTTAAGAAGGGTGATGCTAGCTTCTTGAAAACCCAGACAGTGCCTGGAAATAAAATTCCAACCTCCCCTCACCCATCTGGGCTGATCGTTTTTGGTTTGTTTTCAGAAAAACGAACCCCTTCTTCGAGCGGACGGTTTGCAACCCGGGTTGCAGCTCATTTCTCTTGGGGTAACCGGATGCACCGTTCTTCCAACACCATAGCTCCCAATGGCTAAGCGGAAGGAGCGGTGAGAAAGGAAATATCTAAAAGAAAAAAGAATAAAAGGCTTACGCTTCGGTCGCTCCAAACGACTTTGGGATACCTTTGATGCCTCCTCGACGGGGAGAATAAAGCCGGGTATCAGCAAGAAGGACGGGACGATCTCGGGTTGCCTGGAAAATGGAGTACGAGAATTTTCCAGGTAATCCAAGCGAGGCTTTTTATCTTTTAAAGATAATCCTGCAGGCTTAGTTCCAAGGCAAAGCTCAAGGACAAACATTTCATCGTTTATTTCATTGTTAAAAACTTTACTTCTGGGAACTCTCCTCAAAATACGCATTTCCTGCTAGTGTATTGACTAGAGGGCAAATCTGAGACAACGAGGGCAGCATAAAAAACATGTCACACAGCACCATTATTGAAACCTCTCCCAGTGGTTGGTTACAAGTTGAATCAGTCACAATTATTGGGGTTCGTGCCGACATTACGGAAGCAACCGTACTGCGAATCACCATGAAACGCCCAGATACTCGAAATGCTTTTAATGAAGTGATGATTGCAGAATTAACCGACATTTTCCATCGCTTCAGTCAGCAAGCCGGTTTACGCGCCATTATTTTAGCGGCATCAGGACCTGTCTTTTGTGCCGGTGGGGATCTCGACTGGATGAAGCGCAGTGCGAAATTCAGCCCTACTGAAAATGTGCAAGATGCCAAAGCGCTCGCCCGAATGTTGCAAGCAATCCATGATTGCCCTCTTCCTGTTATCGCCCGCGTACAAGGGTCCGCCTTCGGTGGCGGAGTGGGGATTGTCGCAGCAAGCGATATCGCCTTGGCAACAGAACAGGCTGTTTTTTGCTTAAGCGAAGTGAAGCTTGGCTTAGTTCCCGCCATTATTTCGCCTTATGTCATTCAAAAAATTGGATTTTCCGCAGCCCAACGCTATGCCTTAACGGCAGAACCCTTTTCAGCAGAAATAGCGCATCGACTCGGGTTAATTCACGAAATTATTGATAATGAAATTCTGCTAGACATGCATATAGAAGGGATTTTACGGCATCTGCTTTCGAATGCTCCCAATGCCATGACGGCCAGTAAACGACTTTTTCAACATTTAAGCCGCTTAGATTGGGCTGCTGTGACTGAACATACCTGCGACATTATTGCAGAACGACGTGCCAGCCCGGAAGGCCAAGAAGGCATTCACGCGTTCCTGGAAAAAAGACCACCCTCGTGGAAAGCCATGGAAATACCAAGATGATTCCTAAGCTCCCTTTTCGAAAAGTGCTTGTCGCCAATCGCGGAGAAATTGCCGTTCGCATTATTCGCGGACTTCGCGATATGGACTTGGAAGCCGTTGCCCTTGCATCAGACCCAGACCAGGCGGCAGAGCACGTGCGTATTGCCAATGAGGTTATTTTTCTTCCTGGAGCTAGCTCCGGCGAAACCTATTTGCAGGGCCAAAAAATTATTGAACTGGCGAAAGCAAACGGCATTGAAGCCATTCATCCCGGCTACGGATTTTTATCCGAAAATGCAGATTTTGCAGCTGCATGTGAACAAGCCGGAATCATTTTCATCGGTCCCAAGTCCGATGTGATTCGGCAAATGGGCGATAAAGTTCGCGCCAAAGCATTGATGCAAGCCGCCAATGTACCTGTGGTTCCCGGTTGGTCCGGTGATGCGAATGCCGACTGGAGCGAAATTGAATCCGCTGCCAAGGCGGTCGGATTTCCTGTTTTGGTGAAAGCTGCTGCCGGTGGTGGTGGAAAAGGCATGCGACTGGTTCAAAATCCCAATGAATTGAAAGACGCTTGGGATTCCGCCGCGCGAGAAGCGCAAAGTGCTTTCGGCGATTCTCGAATTTTTCTGGAAAAATACCTGGATCGCCCACGTCATGTGGAGTTTCAAATTTTCGGAGACAACCAGGGCAATGTGCTTCAACTGTTTGAGCGGGAATGCTCTATTCAACGCAGGCACCAAAAACTCATTGAAGAAACGCCCTCCCCCGCCTTAAATTGGGAATTGCGTGCCCGTATGGCAGATGCCGCTGTTAAAGCAGCGAAAGCAATGAGCTACACCAGTGCGGGGACGGTGGAATTTATTTTAGATGGCAGTGGCAACTTCTATTTTTTAGAAGTGAATACCCGCCTCCAGGTAGAACACCCCATCACCGAATTAACCGTGGGACAGGATTTACTCCGATGGCAGCTTCTGGTTGCGGCCGGTCAGGCACTTCCGCTTACCCAGGAACAAATTCAACCTCGCGGCCATGCCATTGAATGCCGCATTTGCGCGGAAGATCCCGAGCAAAACTTTATGCCTTCCACAGGACACTTGATACTCTACCGTCCACCGGAAGGTCCTTTTATCCGCGTGGACAGTGGCGTGCGGGAAGGCTCTGAAGTCAGTGTTTACTACGACCCGATGCTGGCCAAGCTCGTTGTTTGGGCTCCTGACAGAGATGCGGCATTAGATAGGATGTCTCGCGCCTTAAAAGACTTTGTGATTGTCGGTGTAGCCCATAACGCAATGTTTCTTCGATCCATTATCGATCATCCCGCTTTCCGTGCCGGAGATAGCCATACGCATTTTCTCGTGGAACATGAAATTCCCGGCAAACCCGCGTGTGATAACCCACTGCTTCAAGACTTGGCCTTAGCCATTGCAGCGGCTCCAAAGCAAACAATTCAACCTGCAAATGAGCAAAATTCCTCTGCACACCCTGCGAGGATTTCTCCCTGGACAGCCAGCGATCGCTGGAGAAATCACGGTTAGTTCATCAACTTAGGATGAGGCAATTCCGTCATGCCTGAACTCAAAATTCACACATCTTCCCAAACAGATCCCGTATCTGTAGACTGGAGAAGTCTGGAAGCTGACACGTTTGAAACCCAATATTCCAATGGGAAAACGCTAACAGGGAAACTGCATTGGATCTCTGAAAAAAGCGGCCTCATCTCCTTAAACAATGCGGCAGGCTCTAGCAAGGTTTATCCGTTTTATCGAATCAATGAAAATTCAACAACAACGCTGATTTGGATTGAAGGACAAATTCTAACGCTGACACAACCCCGTCGAGAGCCACGTCGCGCAGGCGCAAAATCGAGTGCTCCGAGCGGCGTTTTTGATGGAAAGCTCCGAGCGCCTCTACCCGGAAAAGTTCTACGGCTTTTAGTGAAGCCGGGTGATCCTATCGAAGCCGGTACACCTCTTGTTATTCTGGAATCCATGAAAATGGAAACGACCTTAACAGCCCCCGTTGCAGCAGAGATTGAAAGTATCCTTATAAATCCGAACGATTTGGTCGATAAGGGATCGGTACTGATGCACCTCAAAACGAAGCCATAAGATAACGACGTAATACAATCATGAACAATTGGATCGATATCGTAGAAGTCGGGCCACGAGACGGCCTCCAGAATGAGCCCGAGTGGGTTCCCACTGACAATAAACTTACCTTTATTGCCGACCTTCGGGCCGCTGGGTTACGCAATATAGAAGTAACCTCTTTGGTGCATCCCAAAGCCATTCCTCAATTGGCCGATGCCGTAGACGTTTTGGCACAACTTCCAATGCCGATAGAGAATGAGTGTTTTTCTGTTTTAGTACCGAATGCAAAGGGACTAGAGCGAGCACTAGAGGCCAACGCAGCTCGCAAGGCAGAGGGCCTACTGATTCATGAAGTCGCCCTTTTAACGGCTGTTTCCGAAACCTTCAACCAAAAAAATATTCGCCAAAGCGTGGAAGAATCCTTACAACAAATGGAGATCCTCTCTCAGCAGGCGAAAGAGAATGGCCTAAGTGTCAGAGGTTATATTTCAACCGCTTTCCATTGCCCTTATGAAGGGGTGATATCCGCCGATAAAACCATCGCGATTATTCAACGAATGCAATCGATGGGGTTACGAGAAATTTCCATCGGCGACACCATCGGTAAAGCAACACCCGATGAGGTCAAAGCCTTTCTCACAAAACTTCTCATCCTAACTAGCCCTGACCACTTGGCCCTCCACTTCCACGATACCAACCAATTAGCCCTTGAAAATGTGGGTGTCGCCCTGAGTATGGGATTCAAAATTTTTGATTCCTCAGCGGGAGGAATGGGTGGATGCCCATATGCACCGGGTGCGTCCGGTAATCTTTCCACAGACGACTTGGTGCGCTATTTGCACACAAACGGCTATACCACAGGCGTTGATAGTACAAAGCTCGCTGAAGCCTCCAATAAGCTCAGAGACTATCTAAACAAAAATCCCTCGGCTGCATCCGCTAAACAATAGGGAGCGGTTCGTCTTCTGGCACAGTTACATCATCGGAAGTTTCTTGTACACGGGCAAGAGCATGCTCGCGTTCAAATGCTTCCCGAGTCAAATCAGCATCAGAGCTTTCATTTACAAAGTGAGCTACCTGACTTTGTGAATCGGGTCCAACAACACTTGGCTCTCCTTCAACAACAGGAACGAGTTCCGCAACAGACTCTGCCAAGGCTGCTTGAAATTGCTGACGTTTTTCCTGCTCAGCCATTCGCAACTCGGCCTCTTGAGTGATTATCTCGGAGCGGTTTCTTTGTGACATGAACACTTGTAAAACAGAAATATCCGCTGGCGTTAATCCTGGAATTCTGGACGCTTGCCCTAAATCCACAGGACGGAACTTAGTCAGTTTTTCACGCCCTTCATTCGATAACTGCCGAATGCCTGCATAGTTGAGATCTAAAGGTAACTTCACTCGAGAAGCTTCACTTAAACGTTTAACAGCTTTCGTTTGACGTTGAATGTAACCTTCGTATTTAATTTCCGTTTCCACATAGTCCCGAACTTCTTTAAGAACACCTGCTGAAGCAGTATCAAAAGGCTGAAGTGCATCGTAGGTAATAGGCGGGCGACGGAGTAAATCCCATAAAGAAGCTTTTTCACGAACAATCTCGCGCGTACTTTCCAAAGCTCTGTTCAAAGCTTCTGATGGATTAAGCTTGGTTGAATGAAGGCGTTCACGTTCAAGTTCAATCGCAGAAAGTTTATTTTGATAAACTTCCCAACGCTCATTGTCCACCAAACCGATTTGACGACCAATTGGCGTTAAGCGCTGATCCGCATTGTCCTGACGTAACAAGAGACGATACTCGCTCCGTGAGGTCAGCATACGATACGGTTCGTGAATTTCCTTGGTCACAAGATCATCGATCAAGGTTCCAATGTAAGACGATTCACGCGATAAAACCAAAGGCTCTTGCTTCGAGCAATATCGTGCGGCATTAATTCCAGCGATCAAGCCTTGAGCTGCCGCTTCTTCGTAACCACTCGTTCCATTCACTTGTCCTGCAAGAAAGATACCGGGCGCATATTTGGACATCAGCGATGGGAAAAGCTGATACGCAGGGAAATAATCGTACTCAACAGCGCAGGCAGGACGAAGAATCTCTGCATTTTCTAAGCCTGGAAGCGTGTGCACCATTTGAATCTGCACTTCGTAAGGCAAGCAACTGGAAAAGCCTTGGAGGTACATTTCATAGGTATCACGGCCTTCCGGCTCGATGAATAAATGATGACTGTCTTTATCTCTGAAACGGGTCACCTTGTCTTCAATAGAAGGACAGTAGCGGGGTCCGGTTCCCTCAATCAAACCCGCCATCATCGGCGAACGGTGAAGGTTTTCTTCGATCAGTCGATGTGTTTTCTCGTTGGTGCGCGTCAAGTAGCAAGGCATTTGCTCTCTAACCGGGCGATTTGGCAAGAAGGAAAAAAAGTGAGGATCTGTGTCCCCGGGATGCTTTTCTAAACCGATAAAATCGATGGTACGTCCGTCTAAACGGGGAGGTGTGCCTGTTTTTAAACGGCCGGTTTTAAGGCCTAATTCAGTTAAGCAGGCTGTGAGTCCAAAAGCTGCACCCTCACCGGGACGGCCCCCACCCATACTTTTTTCACCGACCCAGAGACGTCCACCTAGGAAGGTTCCTGCAGTCACAACCAACGAATTGGCTTTGTAAATCATTCCCAAGTTATCTTCAACTGCAACAAAAGCGTGAGTTGAAGGATCAACGTGCAACTTAGCAATCATGGTTTGGCGGAGTTTAAGGTTGGGTTCCGCTTCAACCATTTGTCGTGCAAAAGCTCGGTAAGCCGCTTTATCGGACTGAGCACGCAGAGCACGTACCGCAGGACCTTTGCTGGCATTCAGCATTTTCAACTGAAGGTAAGTGGCATCCGCACAAATACCAATAACCCCACCTAAGGCATCAACTTCTCTTACTAATTGGCTTTTAGCGGGTCCGCCAACGGCTGGGTTGCAGCTCATTTGGCCGATCGTATCAAGGTTCATCGTGATTAAAAGCGTCTTCAATCCTAAACGGGCTGAAGCAACAGCGGCCTCTATCCCTGCATGCCCCGCACCGACAACGATAACATCAGTTGTTGAAACAGCAGAGGAAGCATTAAATGACACGATAATTAACCTTAGTTTCTTTAGTGATAGGTAATACCAATTAGGTCGGCACGAGTGGGCTCAAATTCTAAGACCTTACACCAGTGATCGATTTTGATTCCGACGATTGGCATAAGGTCTTAATAAAAACAAATCTTGATGAATAAATGATGGGTTATGAGAAAAATTTACGGGAACTTGTGTTGAATGACTGCGGAAGTCATTTGAGCTTGAGTGGAAAGGTCTTTCACAGCTTCTTCGGAAAGGAGGAGGGCTTTATCCGAGAAGATACCCAATAACACAGTAGCAACAAAGCAGACTGTTAGCGCTAAGTTAACCGGAAGTGAACAAGGGGAAGAAATACGAATCACAGATTCATCTGGCTCAGATACCAACATGACTCGCACAACATTCAGGTAGTAGTACAAAGAGATGGTGCTGGTTAAAAGAGCAACACCGACGAGCCAGAGGTACTGTGTACCGGCATTCGCAACAGCCTGGAACAAGAAGAACTTACCGAAGAATCCAGCCATAATGGGGATACCGGACAAGGACAACAACATAATGGTTAATGTAAAAGCTAAGAAAGGATGTCTGCGACCTAAACCTGCATAAGAAGTAATTTGGCTGCTGCCTGTCATATTTTCAACATGTGTGACGACTGCAAATGCACCTAAGTTCATAAATAAGTAAGCCATCAAGTAATACAGAACACTACCTAAGCTACCTGTTGTTAAAGGAATCAAGCCTAACAAAATGTAGCCAACATGAGCGACTGTACTGTAAGCCAAAAGACGCTTGATATTCGTTTGTTTCAAGGCCGCGGTATTACCGACAACCATAGAAACAACTGCCATTACGGAAATTAATGGTGCCCAACCGGTCATAACACCCGCAATACCTGAGGAGAATAAACGTAAGGCTAAAGAGAAAGCAGCGATTTTGGAAACAACCGATAAGAAGGCTACAACAGGAGTTGGCGCACCTTCGTAAACATCAGGTGCCCACATATGGAAAGGAGCAGCTGACAATTTGAAAGCAATACCACCGAGGATCATAACAGTCATTAGCGATAACAAAAGCGGGTTAGCCAAAGGATTTAAAGACAGGTTACTTAAGCCCATGTAGCTGGTTGTACCGGTAAGCGCGTATAAAATGGAAAATCCAAACAACAGAATAGCGGTCGCCATACTGCCGTAGAGCAGGTACTTCAAACCGGCTTCGAGGCTGAGAACATTTCCGCGGAGATAAGCACCGAGAATGTAAGACGAGATACCTAAAGTTTCCAAGGACACGAAAACCATAATCATATCAGTTGCGCCGCTGAGCATCATACCGCCGAACAAAGCGCTCAACAGAATAATGTAAAACTCACCGGGAACTTCAGAACGATCATCCACATAGGTTCTGGTGAAAAGGAGTGTTAGTAAGGTTCCCAATACGAGTAAAGTGCGAATAACCATACTGAAAAGGTCCGCTGTGAAAAGAACCGTTAGGTTTCCGGTATTAGCCTGTAAAGCAGTACTTGCACAGACTTCGCGGGTTAACCAGCTACCATCGGGATCAATGCCCTTCATCCAGAATAAGGATAAGCCGACCAAACTAATGAGCGTACCAAAAATGGCCAGGTACCAAGTATTCGATTGCTCTTCACGGCTTCTGGCAAAGGCAATATGCAAGATACCAATCAGAATCGTCAAAAGAATGACTGCTTCAGGAGCCAACATAAAGAGATTGGTGGCTTTGATAAGTTCCATAACCGAGTGGATCTCCGAATCTTGTATAAACTTTTACTGGCGAGATGGCGCTGCGTGAGAAGGCAAGGTCGCTTCAGCAACTTGTTTCTCGCTGTGTTTAACCGGTGCGTTAGCAACTGGCTGTTGTTTTACCATCTCGAAACGTGCAGCGATGGCATCAACGGAAGGTCTGAATTGTTCGACAACAATGCCGGGAGCCATTCCGAAAATAATGACGAGTACAGCAAGGGTGGTTAAAACAAAGACTTCACTTTTGGAGGCATCCGGTAACTTGGTCCAACGTTCATCGATAGGGCCAGTAAACAAGCGCTTGATGAGCAAGAGGAGGTACGCTGCACCAATAACCAAACCTAAACCAGAAACGAAGGTAATACCTTGAATGCTCCAAGGAAGTGTTGTGCCGAACAAGGTTACTTCTTGGAAAGCGCGAGAGATAAAGGCACCGTAGAAAACCATGCTTTCGCTGGCAAAACTTACGAGTAAAGGCAGACCTAAACTCGCCATTGCCATAAACAAGAAGAAGTAATAGATGATTGGGGTTTGAGCACCAAAGCCGCCGTAATCAGCAATGGCACGTGAGTGTGTACGCAAGTAAAGTGTACCCACACACATAAAGAGAGCCGCACTCACAAGACCGTGAGCAAACATAACGAAAACAGCTCCATCAAAGCCCGGTGCATTTAAAGCAGCGAGACCTAACAGAACAAAGCCCATGTGGCTGACACTACTATAAGCAATCAGTTTTTTCATATCGGTTTGCACCAAGGCAATACCTGCAGTGTAAACGATGTTGATTACAGCTAAAACACCAATGTAAGGAGCGCAAACACGAGCGGCATCCGGAAGGAATTCAAAACCGAAACGCAGCATCCCGTAGGCACCCATTTTCAGAAGAATTCCGGCCAATAACATACTGATCGGTGTTGGCGCTTCAACGTGAGCATCTGGCAACCAGGTATGAAAAGGAACAACTGGCAACTTCACTGCAAATGTGGTGAAAAGACAGACAAAAATAATAATTTGAGTTGTTAAAGGAAGACCATGCCCGATCGCTGAACGAATTGCATCGAAGGTAAACAGCAAAGTGCTGTCTGCACCAGCGATTGAACGCGCATGCATATAAAGGGCCAAAGCCCCTACAACCAAGAAGATTGAACCAAACAATGTGTAGAGAACAAACTTGATTGCGGCGTAATCTCTGCGAGGACCGCCCCAAATCGCGATGAGGAGGTACATCGGAATCAACTCCAATTCCCAAGCCAGGAAAAAGAGGAAGATATCACGAGATAAAAAGACGCCTAAAACAGCTGCTGTCAGAACAAAGAGCATGGAGTAGTAAAGTTTTAAGCGTTTTTTAATCGAGGAAATGCTTGCCACTGATGCCATCAACAACAAGAAAGTTGTAAGGAAAACCAAGGTTCGGCTTAAACCATCTTCACCCAAGCTATAGGTGATCCCTAAGCTTGGAATCCAGCGAAACATTTCGGCTGCCGGGTGAACCCAACCGTTCCAATCTAAAGCACTGAAGAGGAAGAGAATACCAGAGCCAAGAACTCCGAAAATATGAAGGTTTTTACCGTCCCGACCTTCCGGCACGAGAGGAGCCAGCATTGCGAGAAGCAGAGGAATCGCAATGAGAATTGTTAGATAGTGTGCGTTGAGAAATTCCACAGCCATCAGGCTCCTATGACATCAAGCAGTAAAACAGGAAGAGGGTAAGTGTAATTACGCCGAAGAACATTACAGCGACGTAGGTTTGCAATTTACCCGATTGTAATTGGCGTAAACCGGATCCGGTACCCATTGCAGCGCGTCCTGTCAAATTAACCAGACCATCAACACCTTCTTTATCAAAAGTCGATGAGCCGCGAGCAAAAGCAAGGTATACCTTATCGACAAACCCTTGGTAGAGGTCATCGAAGTACCATTTACGGGAGAAGAGTGCAAAAAGGCTAGATGCAATCGGCGCTTTGCGAATTGCATCCGGAATCGAAGGAGCAACCACGTAGAAGAGAAATGCCAGTGCTAAACCAGAAACACCGAAGATAGTAGAGAGTAAGCCAACACCACTGAAAGCAGCTTCTACAAAAGTATGGTGCTCAGCATGGGCTTGTCCGAAGTGAATGAATTGGAAGAATGAAGGAAGGTTTGGAATCGGGAATTCTGCCAAACCCGCTAACAACAGTCCAATAAAGGCTGAGGGAAGTGCCAAAACAACCAGTGGTAAAGTCATCCATGAATCTTCGTGGTGAACATGACCTTCGCCCCGGTACTTACCCCAGAACGTCATGAAGTAGGTACGGAACATGTAGAAGGAAGTGACACCAGCGGTAATCGCCAAAGACCAGTAGACAAACTCAAAGCCGGGAGCTTCTTTAGCCATCGCCAGAATCATGTCCTTAGACCAGAAACCGCTAGTCCAAAGCAGACCGGAGATTGCAAAACAACCGATTAAGTAGGTTGCATGCGTAATGGGAAGTTTGCGTCCAAGTCCGCCCATCAAGCGCATATCCTGATTGTCTTCGCAAGCGTGGATGACGCTACCGGAACAAAGGAAGAGCATCGCTTTAAAGAAAGCGTGAGTGAATAAGTGGAAAAGACCCGCGGAGAAAGCACCAACACCCATAGCGGCCATCATGAAACCCAACTGGGACATGGTGGAGTAAGCCAGTGCTTTCTTGATGTCGTATTGAGTTAAAGCGATGGAAGCTGCAACAACCGCAGTCGCTGTACCAATAACAGCAATAAACATCATTGCATCGTGGGAGAGTTGGAAAATAGGGTAGGCACGACCAACCAGGTAAATACCAGCTGCAACCATGGTCGCAGCGTGAATTAGAGCACTAATTGGAGTAGGGCCTTCCATCGCATCTGGCAACCAGGTATGCAAAGGAAGTTGTGCGCTTTTTGCCATTGGACCCATAAACAACAGAATCGCAATAATCGTGATTAAGACGGGTTGGCCTGAAAGCTGGGTTGCAAAGGTTTGTACCATTGCAGGAAGCGCGTGGAAGGAGAGTAATGCATGGTCAGGATGTTGAGCTAAGTAACTCGTCCAGGTCATTACATTTTCGTGGCCCGGTAATGCATTCCAGGTGAAGTATAAGAAACCTAAAATTCCGAAAAGGAAACCAAAGTCGCCAACACGGTTCATTAAGAAAGCTTTGACACACGCAGCTGCAGCAGACGGCTTTTTAAACCAGAAGCCAATCAGCAGGTAGCTGGAAACACCAACCAACTCCCAGAAAATGTAAATCTGAAAGAGGTTTGTACTGAGTACCAAGCCCAACATGGAGAAGTTAAACAGAGCCAGGTAGCTGAAAAACTTCGCGTATCCATCATCGTGCTTCATATAGCCGTGGGTGTAAACCTGGATAAAGAGACTGATAAAGGTAACGACAAAAAGCATCATTACCGACATTGAGTCAACCAAATAGCCCAGCGACAACTTGAAATCGCCCGCCTGCAACCAAGTGATATTGTGCTCAATAACCGCTTGGGAGCCTTGATGAAACATCCACGGCAGCGCAGAGAATACGGTGTGCAATAAACCTAAAACGGTTGCGAAAATCGTTAAAAAGGCGCAAAAGCCCTTATTCGCAAACAGGTCTTTACCATTCGTAAAAGCGCGCCCTAAAACGATGAGGATAAAGGCGGCTAATGGGTAGAATGGAACGACCCACAAATTATTAACATCGGAAAACCAGTGCATGTCAGCTCCAAGCTCCTACCACTTCAAAAGGTTATAGTCTTCCATATCGGCCGTTGCACGGGCACGATACAGAGCAATAATAATAGCCAGTCCCACGCTTACTTCAGCAGCGGAAACCGTCAGAATGAAAATTGAGAATACATGCCCCAGCAAAATACCGGTGGGATGTAAGTAGTTGTTGAATGCGAGGAAGTTCAGGTTAACCGCGCTAAACATCAACTCAACCAGCAAAAGAACTCGGACAACACTCCGGCTAGTGAGAACACCAACCAAGCCAATGACAAACAGTAGTACGGAAACGACTACAAAATGTGCCAGTCCAATATGTGTCAACCAATCCGGCATTTGTATTAACTCCTAACTTTCACGCTCTTTGGAAGAGGCAGCGACTTTGAGTCGGTGTTCTCTTAAAGCGGCAATAGCAGCTTCCTTTGGTGCACTACTAAGATCAATGGGTAAGTGGTCTTCGCCAATCTCATTTTCTCCAGAGTCATTAAAGCGTTTTTTCGCGATAACGATGGCACCAATCATTGCGGCCAATAGCAAAATGGATGCGATTTCAAAAGGCAACGCATAATCCGTAAAGAGCAAAGTACCCAATAAACGAGTACTTCCATCTTGTGCGAGAGGTGCCGCTACCAAAGGCGAAACTGGTAAAACTGGTGTGTTGCCGAAGCCTTTAAGCATTGTTCTTAGAAGCAACGCAAAAACATAAAGCGCTACAATGCCGTAAGAGACGCTAAGCGCACTGTTTGCCTTTTTTCGGTCAAACTGAGGTTTATCACCGGTAAACATAACGGCGAAAAGCATCATAATCGTTAAACCAACAACGTAAATAATGACTTGAGCAATCGCTAAGAAGTCAGCGTTGTTGAGAAGGTAAAAGCCAGCAACCGACATAAATACGACGATCAACGACAAAGCGGCATTAATCATGCTTCGACTACAAACTGCCGTAAGCGCACCACCTACAGCCAAAATGGCAAAGGCCCAAAATATAATGCTATCCAGCATAAAAACTTTCCTTAAAGATGAAGCTGATGCCAAACGGAGACAATAACAAACGAACCAAACAATAACCTGTTACTCGACAGTGGGATCCAAGCCATGGGTCCGACGCCATTTGTCAGACTCAGCACCCGATATCGTTAACTCTTTCTTATCCAAAACGAGAGCTTCACGGGAGTAATCAGACAACTCAAAGTCTGAAAGCATTTTAATACAATCGGTGGGGCAAACCTCAGTGCAATTCCCGCAGAAAATACAACGGCCCATATCGATAGTGAAACGATCAACAACTGGTTTCTTCGCGGAATCTCTGTGCATTTCAATTTGAATCAGGTCATTACAAGGGCAGACCCGAGCACAAGACATACAACCAATACACAGATCGGTCCCGTCAGACTTCGTCAATAAGCAAAGACGACCATGAAAGCGGCTACTGAGATCAGGCATTACTTCAGGGTATTCCAAAGTAACGGGGGGTCTGAAGTAATGACTCAAAACCATTGCCATACCTTGACCAATGGCCTGAAGTCCACCCAGAACCAAGTTGCCCTTTATTTCAACGGACTGTTTAGAACCATTTGGGTTACTCATCGACGGGCTAACCTCGCTTTTAATTTTTTAGTGAGCATATCACTCATTAGCATGAAGAAGGCCATAAAGACAACGCTCACACCAACAATCCATGCAAACCAAGAACCGATATTATTATTTTGTATCGACAGAATAGGAACCATCGTCAAAACGCTGCGGCCATCAGAAACCATCACATACTTTTCAACGGCAACGGCAAACACATTGATGATTGATAACGGAATCAAAAACTTCCAGCTAAAGCCCATCAATTGGTCAGGTTTTAAACGAGGTAAAGTACCGCGTACCCACATTGCCAGGAAGATGAAGAGGTAAGTCTTCAACATAAACCAGAACAACATTTCGCACTGAATACCAAATTGGTAGACACTCGACATGACACCAGTCAGAGTCTCATGGTGAGGGGTAAGCAGGTCGATTAAGAATGTACCAAATGGGGAATAGTAACCACCAACAAAGAAAGCAACTGTTAAACCACTCATAGCGAAGAGGGCGGCATACTCAGCCAAGAAGAACAGAGCGAACTTCATGCCGGTGTATTCTGTGTTGTAACCGCTAACCAATTCACTTTCAGCTTCAGGTAAGTCGAAAGGCACCCGGTTGACTTCAGCCAAAGACGATATGAAGAAAATCAACAGAGAGAGCGGCGTTAACAATATGCCGTACCAGTTCCAGAAAGGACCTTGCTGAGCACGGACAATATCCGCAATATTCATACTTCCAGAGAAGAGAACCGTTGCTAAAACTGCCATAACCAGAGGGATTTCATAGCTGATGGCTTGCGCCGCACTTCTCATACCACCTAACAAGGAGTACTTGTTATTGGAAGCCCAACCCGCCAAAACCAGCCCTAAGACTGAGATTGATGAGATAGCGAATACAAAAAGCGCACCGGCGGGCAAAGAGACTGCGAGCAACTTATCGGTAAAAGGAATCAGACCGAAAAAGACGAAAGCGGGTAAAAAGAACACCGCTGGAGCCATCATGAACAAGAACTTGTTCGCACCTTCAGGAACGATGTCTTCTTTAAAAAGAAGTTTGACCCCGTCGGCCAATGTTTGCAAAGCGCCCCAAGGACCGACACGGTTTGGACCCTTACGCTGTGTTAACCAAGCGAGAATTTTCCGTTCCATTAAAACGAGGAAAATAACCGCAACTTGAGCTACAAGTGCAATTAACGAGAAAACGATAACTGCCCATACAACCAAAGTGACAGGCGCCAGAGCTGTCCAGTCCAGTGCAATGGACGTATGAAAAGTATGATTAATTAGTTCAACCAGCTTATTAACAAGCAGGGGAAGCCAATTGGGAAAATCAGAATTCTGATTCATAATCAGCGATCAACCTCCGGCAAAATAACATCCAAACTCCCAAAAATGGCCATTAAGTCAGGGTAAAGTTTTCCAATCATCAACTCGGGAAGAACAGACAGATTGGAGAAAGAGGCACCACGCCACTTCACCCGGTAAGCTTTTGCCGTTCCGTCACTGATCATATGACATCCCAACATACCACGAGGGGATTCACACACATGGTAGACTTCTCCGGCTGGCGGCTTATAGGTTAAAAGGTTAATTTTTTGGCCTACAGATAACCAGTCAGGGTCGACACCAGGGACTGCTTTTGGATCTTCACCGGCAGCTTTCGCAGCTTCTTTCGCAGCTTCAACTTCTTTAGTTTTCGCAATGACGTTCGCCGTATCGCCACCCGGGATTTGATCCAAACATTGAAGAATAATTTTTACGGATTCGCGCATTTCCGCCATACGAACCAGGTAACGATCGAATACATCGCCGTGGGTCCCGACAGGAACATCAAATTTCACTTCGTCGTAACAAAGATAAGGCGCATCCTTACGCAAGTCCATCGGGATACCGGTTGCACGAATACTGGGACCTGTTACGCCGTAACGCATACAGGTATCAAAATCCAATAATCCGATACCAACGGTTCTATCCAGGAAAATCGGATTTTTGGTAACGATGGTTTCGTATTCATCAATTTTCGCTGGAAAGCTTTGGACAAATTCACGGCATTGCTCAATCCAGCCCACTGGCAGATCGGCATTTACTCCACCAAAACGGTAGTAGTTGTACATCATCCGCGCGCCAGTTAAGTCTTCAAAAAGCTTGAAAATTTCTTCACGCTCACGGAAAGCGTAGAAAAGGGTACTGGTCGCACCCAAATCGAGCAAAAACGTACCAAACCACAATAAGTGAGACGAAATACGGTTGAGTTCCATCGTAATCATACGAATATACTTAACACGTTTTGGCACTTTCAACTTCGCAATCGACTCAATCCCGGACACAAATACCGAATGATCGAAGAAAGACGAGAGATACTCGACCCGATCGATTGTAGGCTGATACTGGAAGTAAGAACGGGATTCCGCCATTTTTTCCTTGCTTCGGTGCAAGTATCCAATAACAGGAACCATATCCTTAACAACTTCGCCGTTCAGCGTTGTAATCAAGCGCAAAACACCGTGGGTACTAGGATGCTGCGGGCCAATATTAACAACAAGGTCTTCTGTCTTAAGACCCTGTTCTGTATAGACTCCCGGAATTTGTAGTGTGCTCATCGCTACTTATGCCGTCCTATTTAGCCTGTCATTGTTAACAGGCATTAGCGTTCGTTCCAAACCAGTCGAGGATCATTAAGCTTATAGTCTTTCCGCAACGGATGACCCAGCCAGTCATCAGGCATCAAGATTCTAATTAAATTGGGGTGTCCATCGTACTGAATTCCAAAAAGATCGTATGTTTCTCTTTCATGCCAATCCGCAGCATTCCAAATCGGATAAACACTGGGTGAATGGTCATCAACCGCATTGACACGCAAAGAGAGGTAAACATGTTTTGTGGTGCTGTAAAGGAAGTAAACCGACTCCAATCGATCTTTCCAATCAATACCGGTGCAAGACAGCAACAAGTCAAACCCTTGCTTGTCCTTTAAAAATGCAGCCACCTTAAGCAAGTCATCAACCGTAGTACGAACCATTTCAGTACCGATTACATCGTTACCCAGGTTTTCAACAGTTAAACCAGCACCAGCCAAAGCACTCCCAAATACACCCGCCGGAATAACTGGTGTAGCAGGCACTTCTGGCTCAGAAGGAATATCCGCTGCCACAGGTGCTTTTGCCGCTGTTTCAGGAGAAGCGTTTACGGGAGCCTCAGGAATTGCTGCTTTTTGAATGTCGTTTTCAGGAGTCTCCATGGATGCGCTCGCTTTCTCCTCTCCGCTCATGGCGGTATTTAATATTTCCTCTGACCAAAGCTATTTTGCCTTGCTCTTGAAGCTCTTCAACAGGATAAGATTCCTTTTGAACGCCCCAACGGATGAATTCAGACTCATCCTGATCTTCTAAAGGCAACAGAACATCTCCAGGCCCTAAGCGGACGCGAGGACGGTGACGTCCGGCGCGAGCCCGACGATCAACAATAGACTCGGAGCGAATTTTCTTCTGGAGTTGAATCAAAGCATCCAACAAGGCTTCTGGACGAGGGGGGCAGCCGGGGCAGTAAACATCAACAGGAATAATCCGGTCAACACCACGAACCACGGAGTATGAATCATTCTCATACATCCCGCCGGTTACCGTACAAGCACCCATTGCGATAACGTATTTAGGCTCAGGCATTTGTTCATACAAACGCAATAACGCCGGTGCCATTTTATGAGTAATGGTACCCGCCGTAATAATTAAATCTGATTGACGAGGAGTTGCACGAAAAACCTCAGAACCGAACCGCGAGATATCGAAATTAGACGCACCAACCGTCATCATCTCAATACCACAGCACGATGTCGCAAAGGTCATCGGCCAAACAGAGTTGGAACGCGCCCAGTTATAAACGGCATCAATGGTCGTCAGAAGAATGCCGGAGCTTTCCAACATATCCTGAATACCTTCTACAACACGATCAGCAACTGACATAACGACCCCTTTCAGGCTATTGCCACTTCAGGGCATCCCGCCGCCAGGCGTAAACTAAGCCCAGCATCAGAATGACAATAAATACGAACATTTCAATGATTGGAAACAAGCCAGCGGCCTGAACAAGATTGTCAAAAGAGACGGCCCAAGGATAAAGAAAAACAGTCTCAATATCGAAGAGAATGAATAAGAGCGCATACATGTAAAATTTGACATCAAACTGTACATGAGAGTCGCCAAAGGGAACCATACCCGACTCATACACCGATGATTTCAGACGGGTTTTATAGCTCGTCCTGACCACGGTAGACACAGCCATTAACAAAAATGGCGTTAGCCCCGCAAACAAAAGGAGCAACAATAAAAGGGAATAGCCTGTTAAATACATAGGGCTGATCTCGTCCTTTAAACCGACAAGCAGGGAAACAAAAACTTAAAACCGCATTAATCAGTTGAAACTAGCTTCATTTCAAGAGTAAACCCTTCCGAACAAAAATGATAGAAAAGGTTTGGAAAAGAGAATTTCGAAAATTACAGCGGTACTTTATATTATTTAAAGATAAACTGGGAAGTAGGTCAAACGTGGCGGATTTAATTTTTCCACACAATTGTGTTTGAACCTTGTTTGTTTTTAATCATTCATATGAATAGTAGCATTAAATAGCTGGAAAATCATACACGTGAAGCTCTACCAAGGGTTTTTAACCCTGTTATTAACTTTGCCCCTACTTAGCTTATCGCTCTCATATGCCGAGAGTGCAGCCTTGGTCGAGGCAACTCAACTAATGAAAACGGGACAGTATGATGCCGCGGAATCTATTTTTTTCCAATACCTTCACGATCATCCCGATTCCCTCAATGTCAAACTTGGGCTTGCTGAAATTGCGCTTAAGCGCCATGACTTCAAGGGGGCGGAAACCTATCTTTTACAGTCCTGGCACACGCATCGTAACTCATTGATTCTTGCAATCGCCATTTCCCGAATGTTCGCCATGCGAATTGAGTACTACGACTCTTCTTATGCCGATAGTGCAGAAGATATGTCCCTTGCAAAAGGATTTTTGGACAATGCTGCCAAAATTTCGCCAGAGCACTTTATGGTGCTCACACAAACCGGTAAGTTAGCCCTGCTTAAAAACGACTACGTTGAAGCAGAGCATTACCTCCAACAAGCCCTCAACAAGAACCCGGCCTATGTTCCCGCGATACAGGGGTTGATTCAGTTCTACCTGGCCAACCGGGATTTATCCGCCGCTCGAGATACAGCCATGCATGCGCTGGAGTTGGATCCAAATGACTCCGATACGTTGTTTTACATCGCGCAACTTTTAGACAAAGCTGATCAGCCAAGTGAGGCAATTCGTTACGCATTAAAATCTGAACGCATGGATGCGGCCCGACTCCCTGCCCGGAACGAATTACTGGCAACCCAATACGACAAGCTAGGGAATAGTAAGCAGGCGCTTTATTACTACAAACTCGTTTTGCACGACTGGCCAAACGATCCTCAACTCTGGCTTAAAATGGGCGATTTACAAGAACGATTGGGAGATACAGCTGCCAGTATTGATGCCCGGCGACAAGCGCTCACCCTCGATCCGACTCTATTGGATGGCATGCGCGAAAAGGCTCGTGAAGCAGGACGAACTGAACAAATACCTGCCGCTTTAAAAGCATGGCGAGACATTCTGGTGCTTCAACCGTCCTCAATCAGCTTCGGAACAGCACCTCCTGAGGTGGTTCAACGAATGGTGAGAGCCGAAACTGAGGCGCAAGGTGCGATTGCCGGCTTACACTTATTAGCGCGCTTTTTACACCCAGGACAAACGCCAAAAGGGGTTGAAGACGACCAAAAACTGATACTCACCCCTAACTCAGCACCCGGCGCTTCGGCAGCAGGCGATGATATTATCCTCAACAGTACCAAACTGGATTTAGCGGCAACGCCTGTTGAAAAAGCCGACATCATCCGAGAAACGCTTGAAGCCATGGAAAAAAGTCCAAACCATGCCCAAAGCGGTGAAGCTGCTTTCTTACTGGAATCCCCAGAAAAAACCAAAGAAGCGATGGAACAAGTGGATGGTCTTTCTGCAGAAGATTACACCATTTTGGCCGATCGTCTAGCGTTTGATCAGGAGTTCATTTACTCTCACCTGTTTTACCAGAGAGCTTATGAACTCAATAAAGATCCTCGATTGTTAGCTGCTATGAAGCGCATTCAGGCCAAGCAGATCCTGGCCAATAATATCATTCAAGAAGGTAACGCTCTTTATGAAGACAAACAGTATGAACAGGCGCTGAGACGTTACAGACAGGCCCGTGTGATTGATCGCGAATCCGGCACAGTTTACCTCAGGCTCGCAGACACCTATGAGAAACTGCATCAATGGACAGAAGCCAAGCAGGCTTACGACATGGCAGTAGCACTCTCCCCTGGATTGCTGCACTCCAAAGGATTTTCTCAACATTACGCCATGCTGAAACACAAAGCCTCAATGCCACTATCCAACAAAAAGAAATTGGCTCCTCCTGTTGAGCTAAAACCGCTAGAACCCACTCCTAAGAAGTGATTTCAGGATACTAAATTCTACTCATGAGAAAAAACGCCCTCCTGAATCAGGAAGGCGTTTTAACCAGTTTTTCAGGAATTATTTCGACGCTACGTTGAAACGATTGAAGCTCTTAAACGCAGTATCAAAGAGACCTTTAACTTCGTAATCAGTCACAATACCGTCAATAACGGTACCCCCTTGCTTACCGCGATCAACACCGCTGTTTTTCTCTCCTGCAATACCGTCTGCGGTCTGGCCCAATAACCCGTGCGGTTTAACACCATCTGCAAAGGGATCTCCAACGAGGCTAGCGCTGCTTCTCAGGAACTTGCCTTTTGCATCCGAATCTTTGCTAAGCTGCACTTCATATTCTGGGCTATCAACCTTGAATAAAGTACCGTTCCAGAGTGCTATGGATTTTCCGTCCGCCAGAGTCGTTTTCTTGTTGAGGGCTATTGCAGTCCCATTGAGTGTGGGGGCATCCGCATCGGCATCGAACTCTAACTTATCCTTACCAATTGTAATTCCAGCTTTATTGATGACAGTCGTATCATTACCCCAATCCTTGAACTGGGTATTGTACTGGAAGTTCTTGTCACTAATCATGTTATAGAAATCATTGGGTGTTCCCATAACATCGTATTTTTCACCGTCAAAACCTACAAGGTGAGGATCGCCCCAATATTCGCCATCACCGTCACCAAAAACTGGCGGTGGAGTTGGTGTTTCGCACTTTACTGGAGGTTTTGGCTTTGGGGTATCACACTTTACTGGCGGCTTAGGTTTGGGTTTACAACTATCATCGGTTGAGTAGCCATCACCATAACCATCATCGTGTGCCTCACCATAGGGATCCGATGGTTCTTCAGGCATTGGCTTCGGTTTTGTTGGCTTGTTTAAAATTGGCTTGTAGTGATGCATTGCAGGGGGAGGGCTGTACTCGCCGGTATCCTGATCGGAACTATCCTGATTTTGTGGGCAGTGGTGAGGTTTGGGAGGTGTTGTTGTGCCCTGATCAGGTTGTGGGGAGTAATTACCCGGAGGATTATACTGACACATGATATACGGCATCATCATGATAGGAGGTTGGCCGTAATCTCCACTGTGTTGAGGCTGTTGCTGTTGTGGTGGGCAATAATTAGACGGTTGCTGAGGCAATGAAGGCTCCTGCGGCATCGAATACTGAGGCGGAGGTGCATAGTATTGTTGTTGATCGTTAGTTGGGTAATGTTGTTGTTGTTGACCGCTAGAGCCATCGGTCATGAATATTGGATTATAGAAATTGCCTTGCAAAACATACTTATTACCAGTTGTACCCGAGAAATTCAAAGTGCCTGACACTGAAGGCATATTAGTTGCACTTGCATCTTGGCCTGCACCCATAAATTGCATGCTGCCGCCGTGCCCTTGAGACTGATCGTAAGGCATTACGGGGAAAGATGAGGCTTGTCCACCAGACATCTCCTGAAACAGGGCATAAGGAACCATAACGTAAGGTTGATCCCCGCCGGTAGAGTAGCTTGATTGGGAAGCACTATTGTCAAATGCAAAAGCGGGATTAGAATTTCCCCCCTTAGTCGTTACCAATGCAGAATTCGTTGGAGGTTCGAAAAATCTGCTAGAAAAATTCATCATTATGAAACCAGCCCCTTTTTTCTTAATATATGACTAAATGACTTAAGTGTTTAACGTCTTCAGTCAAGCGCAGCTCAAAGCTCTTCACTTGGAGATTGCTTCCTCAACTGAAACTGTTGGTAAAACCCTCTCTTAATGTTGTTTTGGATAAGTGGAATATCTATAGATATAAAAAATTATTAGATTATAAAATTGCTCAAAACGAATCCCATTATGAATGCATTTGTTACGACTTACGCAAAACCACAAAAAATATATCAAATAAGTATATATCATATATCAGAATCAGGTTCTATAGATATCGTTTGACATCTGCTTCATTCTTTAGGGTAAGACTTACTTCAATTTGATACAGAAGTAAACTATTACCTAAGACAAATTACAGCGTAAAGTCCCTGTAAATCCACTCTATTAAGCTTTTGGCACAGGCGGTGTAGACTGACCATTGGGATGCGTTGATTTTAAGGTAGGTACTTTTGGTAAAGCCCTTGCAGAAGCAGGCTCTGGAAGTGACGATTTTTTCGCACCCTCTGCGTGTGACTTCGGCTTTAGGTGGACCGTCACTTTAACTTTAGGTTTTGCCTTTTCAACAGGGGCATGAGGAGTCTCTTGAACGGACTGTTCCGATTTAATTGCCCGTTCTTTTGAAGAATCCGTATGCGATGGTGGCTTTGGCAAGCCGCTACCCGGAGTCCAAATATGCTCGGTCCCGTCTTTTTCCTGAATAATCACGCGAACAGGCTGATCAGGAGACTTCACAGCCTGAGTTGATATTGGTGAAGATGGTGAAGAAGGTACTACAGGAGGTAGTGCAGATCGAGGCTCACTCGTTTGGGTTTTAACGGGTCGCTCATTAATGAACTGAACCCTTGGGTTCAAGATCATACTTTCCTTTGCGTTATACAAAATGATATCGACTCGCCTATTTCTGGCTCTACCTTCAGGAGTCGTATTATTACTAAGCGGTTGTGTAGCCCCATAACCGACCGCAACCAAAGAGGCAGGGTTCAATTGACCTCTGTTAATAAAGAAACGCACAACCCTGGAAGCCCGAGAAGCAGACAATTCCCAGTTAGAGGGGAATTGAGCGGTTGAAATGCCTGTTGCATCCGTATGGCCTTCGACATGAATCCGGCGATTATCAAACTGCTTAAGTCTTTTGGCAACCGTTTCCAAAACTTTTTCGCTGCCAGGACGAAGGTTTGCCGAACCGGCATCAAAAAGCATCCGACTATCAAAGCTAATACGCACACCACGTTGCTGATACGCAACATCCACGCCTCTTATTGGTGTATTAGGGTCTTCGATAGCCTCGGCTTCCCCACGTCCATTTTTGCCGCTATGCCCATCTAAATTACCCGGTTGAGACTTATTAGCAGTTTTACCCACAATGGCCTGATGCATAGCCTTGCTAACGTCTTTCAAGTCACTGGTTAGGTCATCTACTAGATGTTGTATTGACTTAACTTCGCCAGGCTGATACGTCATGCTGTCAAACTTACCCATAATGCCAGCGCCAGCACCCTGGGTACTGGCAATGGGATCAGGATTAGCACTGGGTGCGCTTTTACCTTCCAAAATGCTTTTGATACCGCTAAGAATGCTTTGTTCCGCAAAACCTTCCCGGATAGCGGCACCAACATCCTTTAATTTCGCTGCATCGGTTGAAGCCATCGCATATAAAGCTGTAAAGGTTGCAAATAATAACGTCATAAAGTCAGCGTAAGAAACAAGCCACCGCTCTAAGTTTTCGTGCTCTGGATGTTTATGCTTACGAGCCATGTAGTATCCGCTTTTTTATTCTGCTTTTCCGTGATCATCCGGCCCATGCCCGTGGGTAAAGACTTTTAATTTTTCTTGAATGAAGTTCGGGCTCTCACCGGCCTGAATGGATAAAACCCCTTCAATGATCATAGCCCGTGCATGAATTGTGTTTCGGCTATTGCCTTTAAGCTTTCCACCAAAGGGAATGAAAAGAAGGTTTGCCCCGGCAACCCCGTATACTGTCGCAACGAAAGCAACCGCAATCCCACCACCCAACTTGCTGGGGTCATTTAAATTCTGCATAACGTGAATAAGGCCAAGTACCGCTCCAATAATCCCTACGGTTGGCGTATACGCACCAAAACCTTCCCACACCTTACCCGCATTGGTTACGTCTTCTTCAAAGAAGCCCAGCTCCATTTCCAATAAATCCCGCAAAAGTTGAGGATCCGTCCCGTCTGTCATCAGCTCTAAAGCTTTTTTCAAAAAAGGGTCGGAAATCTCACCAATATCTTTTTGGAGGGCTAAAATACCCTCTTTACGAGCCTTGAGCGCCAAACTTACTAAAAGCTTGGAAATCTCTTGGGGTTTTTCTTTGGTCCCCAAAAAAATGGTCGTTAAACCTTTGACAGCATTGATAACGTCCGATTGAGGTGACTGGAGCAAAATCGCGCCAATAGCACCACCAAACACGATAATAAACGCGGTAGGCTGAACAATTGCCGAAATGGGCAATCCTTCAAGGATAGCACCACCAAAAACAGCGAGCAAACCTAATGTTATGCCTATTAGGGAGGTAATATCCACAAACGCGCCTCGTCCCACGTCCCAACCAGTAACAGCCTTCTATCCAGAGATCATAGCAAGGCTCTCATCATTATATCGAAGCTAATATTGTTTAAATAAACATCTAGGCATATTTAGTGCACCTGGAGGAGAAAAAATCACTCTTATGACACTGCATTGAGGATAAAAGACTATTTAACGCTGGATAAGGTTGGAGTAACACCTAGCTCGTTCTGAAGCATTTTTGCTTTGCCATATGCTAAGGAACGACGTTTTTCAGCACCACGAATAACAAAATGAACTGCAAATGTTGTGTTTTTAGAAGGTTGTCTTAGGGTTTCGCTCATACAAAGCCTCTCTTATTTGCTTGTCTTAACAAGTCTATCGGCAAACGCCCACATGACTTTAGGGGCTTCCTCTATTTTGTGGAGGGGTGCTGTAAGCAAAGGCAAAAGCCCAGTACAAGGGCACAGATAATTTGTGAGCTGTAGCTACGAGGCGTTAGGAACGCAGCGAAGGCGTTTAGACGGTACTAAGTAACAGAAGCGAGTACCGCAACAACGATGTAGATGCACCATCAAATTACCTGTGCTCTTGTACTAGTCAAAAGGTCTGATACAAGAATAACCTGTATCAGACCTAATGATTACTTAGCTAAGCTTATGTTGTTCCTTAAAAGAACAGCAGCAGACTAGTTTTTAGAGGAGTCGTCCTGCTCAACACTGCCTAAGCGAACTTGAACATGGTCGCCAACGCCTAAGATAATGTTATCTTTGCGTTTATCAACCGCATCAACTGGCTGTGCACTAAGTTGAGCTGAGTAGGGCTCTTCTAAAACAGAGCTTTTACCTTGTTTCAGACCGTAGTAAGAACCTTCAGCAGTATGAATTTCGCGTTTCAATGCAGCAACTGAGTGAGTCGGCAGTTCAGAAACGGCTTGCATTTCATCAGGTGTTAAGACACCTTTATCAACTGCAATGGAGCCGTTAATAGGAAGTTGCTGCCCAGCTGGGGTAATCAGGGTTTTGAGTTTTACACCCAAGCGGCCTGCATCACCCGTTGCATTGTAGGAACGAACGCGGCTTACCTGACCTAAAAGCTTGCTGCCAGCAGGAACGATAATCGTTCCGTTAGCATCGCTGATAGCATGGTCAAGAATCAGGAGAACAGGGTCGCCAACTTGGTTGAACTCAGAGTATAAAGACTTTGCAACAGTCGTTGAAAAGGTTGCATCAGCAGGAATACTCGCCAACAACTGAGGATCTAACGCTGTAGCAGTGGAAGTTTGATTAACCAAACGACCTTCTGTTAAGGTGTCAGCACTGTTGCGGTAAGGGGTTTTTGTCCCTAAGCGACGTGTATTTTTTGTTGCCGAAGGATCAGCAGCCGTAGGATTGGCAGAAGCGGCAGCATTTGAATCAGCGGCAGCGGGTGCAGTAGCATCAGCGGCAGCTGGAGCAGCAACGGCAGCAGGATTAGCTGAGTCAGCATCAGTTGCAGCAGGTGCAGAAGCAATATTAGTATTGTTTGCAGAATCACTTACAGCGGCAGCAGCGGTGGCTTCAGTGTTACTGGAAGACACAGAAGAAGCAGTCGCTGAATCACTATGAGGGGAAGCAATAACCTTGCCATTACTTACAATAGTCATATCGCGGTGTTGAGCCAAAGAGTTCAAAATAGTGGCCACTTCAGCGCGATTTGCTGGTTGCAAAGGAGCAATCATGTTCGCACCCGTTTGAGGGTCAATTGCATAAAGGTTGGACTGGATAGCAGTCGCTACTTCACGACGAATGTTGCTAGGAACCTGGTCTGCATCACTGTATTTGGAAAGCACTTGATCAGCGTCAGCATTGCTCAATAAAGGTGTTTTTAATGTGCCAGCTAAGCCAACTAACATTTCAACACGACGAAGTGGGTTTTCTGGACGGTAAACACCGGCAGGGTAGGAAGATAATAAAGCTGCATTATCTTCATTGTTAAAACCTAAATCGTTTTTAGAAACTTTTTTCAAGCTGGAAATACGCTGAGCTTTACTAGGAGGCAAGCCAATCGCTTTAGCACTCATGCTGACGAACTCAGAACGAGTCAACCAAGCGTTAGGATGGAACATACCATCGTTAAAGCCGGTCATAACGTTTTGTTCAACAACACTGTTGATATCGTTTTGTGCCCAGCTGCCTTGTGCATCCGTGTATGAAGCAGCCATTGCATGAGAGCCGATTGCTCCTGCAGTGAGGCCTAAAGTTAAGGCTAATGCAAATAATTGTTTCTTCATTTGTGTTTCCTTTTGATTAACGAATTGCTGATTGGATGAGAAAAAGAGGCTTTAAATAGCCTTGTACAACCAAAAGTAGGCATATGCTGAAAACCAAGAACACTAATAAAAGCAAACTAGATTGTCCTCAGCCCGAACCGTAATAGTAAGAGTAAGGGTCATAGCTCAGTTTCACAATTACTCTACTGTCTAAGCTCATGCTAGCTGCTCAAAATGCAGCTATTAGCCAATAGCAGGATATATTGAGTGAGTTTTATTGCTCTTAACAAACCAAGCGCCCCTAAACAAACAAAACGACCAACCATAATTGGAATTTGGATTCTATCATATCACTGCTTTGGAATTAGGAGGTAAGAATTTGCTCAATCCCATGCAGTAATACCTTACGTGCGCCACGGTTATTTTCCAACATCTGCAAACCTTTTTCTGCGGTAGTGTCGTACTCTTCAGGTTGAGTTAGTAGCGCAGTTACTGCATACAACAGTTCATGGATATTTTGAGCCTGATACCCCGCTTCCGCCTCGCGAATTAAACGGGCAATTTCAAAAAAGTTTTCCATGTGAGGGCCAAAAACAACAGGGACCCTTTGGCTGATAGCTTCTAGAGGATTCTGCCCCCCTTTTTCTACAAAGCTGCCACCCATAACGGCAACTGTACTCAAGCTATAAACCGCAAGAAGCTCACCAATCGTATCTAAAATGATAATGGGGCTCATATTAGGAGAGGCTTCTGAAAGTTGACTTCTAACGGAGTAAGGCAGCGCAAGGCTATTTAACAACGCTTTTATGGACGGCAAACGTTCAGGATGACGAGGTGCAATGATCAGTTTCAGCTCAGGGAAGTCTCGTTTGAGCTGCAAATAGCCTTCCAACAAAATCTGCTCTTCGCCAGCATGAGTACTTGCAAAAACAAGAACAGAATCAGACTCTTTAAAATTCAGTAGCTGTTTTAAAGAGTCTCGTTTTAGTGGATCCACGTGAGTGGCTAGATCAAATTTGATGTTCCCAACAACAGTCATTTTTTCAGGATCAATTTCAACCAGTGAGCTCAATCGCTCTGCATCCGCTTGCGACTGCATATACCAATGGTCAACCCTCTGCAAAGTAGAGCCGATAATAGGTTGAATCCAACGATAGCCCTTTAAAGATCGCTTCGACAAACGTCCATTGATAAAGATAAGGGGTTTCTGGTATTTTCTCGTAACAATATCAATAAAATTAGGCCATAGCTCTGTTTCAGCGATTACAACCAGATCCGGGATCACAAGCTTAAATGCTGAATGAATACAGGGACGAATATCATAAGGGAAGTATAGGACTCGTAATTCTGGAAAAGTTTTTTTCGCAAGATCCTGACCCGTGAGCGTTGTCGTTGAAACCACAACATCATACCGTTCCATACTCATCGTCAATAAAGGACGAATTGCATTAAACTCTCCTACGGAAACCGCATGAAACCAAACTCTAGGACGTTTATCTTTTTTTTCAAACCTTCTCAGCATCCCTGGATCATACAAGCCAAGTTTTTGTTTGAAACCAGCACGAATTTTAGGAAGAAAAAATGACCACAACAAATACATGGGTATCAAAAAAAGAAGCGCCAAAAAAAGCCCAATATTGTAGAGCAGAATCGAAAAGCCCATGAAGTCGGCCAAAACCTATCTCTAATGCTAAGAACTACAGTAAACCATCATCATTATCATACAGCAGATGACGTTTCTGACACAGAGCTACCCCATACTCCTCTTTGCTAGAAGATGAATCCTTGTTCTTTTAACTTTAAGGAAATTTGTGCCGCTTAAGATTAGCCAATGCCTGAACGGCGAGTTCATAATTGGGCTCAATTTCTATGGCTTTTTTATAATGCCGAAAAGCATTTAGCAAGTCCCCTTGAGATTCAAATGCACGTGCCAAGTTGAAATGTGCAAAGTGAAATGCTCTATAACGCTTTGAATTTAAAGCGTCCTGAAGGTAGGGTATCGCACTTGTTGGATGGCCTTGAGCAATCAGATAAGCACCAATATCGTTATACGGATTTCCAAATTCAGGATCAAGCTTAATGGCTTTTTCACACTCAAGGATTGCTGCATCCAAATCGCCTAGAAAACTATAGGTCCACCCTAAAAAAGTATGGGCTTCAGCCGTCGGATAAATTTCTATGGAGCGTCTGTACTTTTCTACCGCTTCATCGTACTCACGCTTTTGCTGAGAAGTATAAGCTTCTCGAAAAAAAACTAAGGCTTCTTCTTTTTTACGCTGAAGAACATAGTCTGCAAAAGAAGCAACTGTGGACTCTTGAGGGGGTATCAGTGTTGTAGTCATAAGAGAAGGGACTCTTAAAATTGAGCTGTTTTACAGAAATAAATTAAACGATCGACTCAATTGATCATTACACAAGCAAGAAAAGAAAATAGTGTCCGTTATTCTGCTATCAAAAACAAAAGAGGGCAAGAATTGCTTCTTACCCTCTTTTTCTTGTATTTAATCCGAAAGACTATTCGTCATCCAGGACAGCATCACTGCTATCTTCTACGAAATCATCGGAATCACTAGCGGGCTCACCAGCAACTTCAACATGCATAGAGGAATCGTCAATCAAGAAACTTTCAGTATCCATCGACATCTCTGGAGCACCGAACATGCTCTCAATTTCTTCAAGAATGGCAGAAGGCTTGCGCATGCTGGCTTTTGAAGCGAGTGCTTGTTCAGTATCATCGTTCATATCAACACGATCGTCTTTGAAGTGAGGGAAACCTGTACCAGCAGGAATCAATCGGCCAATAATGACATTTTCTTTCAAACCACGGAGGTAATCCTTTTTGCCTTCCACTGCGGCTTCAGTCAATACACGCGTCGTTTCCTGGAAAGAGGCTGCTGAGATGAAGCTTTCCGTATTCAACGATGCTTTTGTAATACCGAGAAGAACTGGGTGGAATTCAGCAGGAAGACGGTTCTCTTTGCCTTCAATTGCACGGTTAGCTTCAGCTGCCATCTTCTCATCGAGAAGTTCGCCACCAAGCAATACCGTATCGCCGGCTTCGTCAATACGAACCTTTTTGGTCATTTGACGAACGATAACTTCAATGTGCTTATCGGCAATTTCAACACCTTGTGAACGGTATACACGTTGAACTTCTTCAACCAAGTATGTCCGGACAGCTTCAATACCGTTAATCAGCAAAATGTCATGGGGATTAATAGGACCGTCAGTTAAAGCTTGACCAGCTTTAACTCGCTGTCTGTCTTCCACAATAATGGTCGCACCAACAGGAGTATCAATCTCTTCACGACCATTGATACTTGCCAGGAATAGACGTTGAACGTCATCTTCCCATTCAATTTCAACTTGACCTTCTATAGGAGAGATAACTGCAGATTCTTTAGGCTTACGACCTTCAAGCAGTTCTTCAACCCTTGGCAAACCTTGAACGATGTCTCCAGTTTTTTGCCGTTCAAAAATCAAGGAAGCAATCAAGTCACCACGTTGTACCAAAGACCGGTTCTCAAGCTGAAGTACAGTACCACCTGAAATCAGGTAAGGACGTGCTTCACGAAGAACCAACTCTTTATCACTAACTGAGGAGATAGTACCTGAACAAGGAGCAATATCTTTTTCAGTGAGCTCTTGTTCGACTTTAATAAACTCACCCACTTTGAGCTTACATTTAGCTTTCAAAGGAATGGTTTGTTCACGATCGGACGTAATCAAAAGAACACGGCGAACATCTTTTGAATCGCTTGCATTGCCGAGACTTACACGACCACGAGTGTGTGTAATAACTTGCGTTTTAACAACAGGTGCTTTCTTCTCGATAACTTGTCCATCTTCAACAAGCAGTTGAGTTTGCATGGCTGTCTTTTGAGCAGCCCCAACACCCGTTGCACTATCACGACGGATTGTAAGGTTTTCGAGAACAACAACTTTAAGGTTGTTTTCTTCGCCTTTAATTTCCGCGACCGCTTTTAAGCGTTCAAGGTAACCACGCATTTGAAGAACTAAACTGGTACGTAGTAAAGGTGCACCTTCAATATGACGGATTTTATCGCCATCTTTGACCTGCAATTGAGTCACAGGAACAATTTCGATATTACCAGGATCAGTTGAATCAAATTCAATGGTAACTGGACGAGGGCTAATTAAGAACTCTTGATAAGGACGCAAAAGGACATCGGCATATTCCAGATCACGGGTATCTTCAATATCATCGTCATCATCGTCTGGTTCTTGGATATGGAAGCTTACTGTAACAACGCAGTCTTCTTCAGCTTTGATCCCAGGAGCGACTTCGGTTCCTTTCGAAACCAAGGTGCCATCTTCAACCGTCAAAGTTGCGATATCGTTTACACGGAAAAGCTTACCAGGACGAATCGTAACTTCACGGATAATATCGTTTTCTTCAAGAATTTCAACGATACCATCAGTTTGGGCCATAACACCCTTGATGATTTCAGTCCCTGCTTTAACTTCCATACCGGATTCAACACCAGGTACTTTAAGCGAGATATCTTTACTAACCTGGTGAATCTCTTCAGGCATGAAAAGGATTTTGCCGGGTTGTTTGATGATTCGTTGTTCATCAACTTCGATATCGAGGTATTTAATACGGCCACTGGTTGGTGTTGACATACTTTCGTCAACTAACTCAGCAACAATGCTTCCGTTTTCAAGTGAGGTTCCAGCAGGTGATTTAACGATAAAGGTTTCTTGATCGCCAACTTTCCAGAGCTGTTCTTTTTTGGTTTGAACCAATTCAGCATTGGAAGGCGTAATGCCTGCAATGATAATGGTGAGCTCTTTTCCGTTGGTAATACGGCGAACAATTTCACCATCAACTGGTTTTTCTTCAAATTCGAGCTCCGCAGGAATACGAACCTCTCCGCCATGTTCACTGATAACATGTGTTTCAGCAATAATGTCGCCCTCTTCCAAGGCTTGGCCATCTTCTACAAGATGACGGGCACCGGTTGGAAGGTTGTAAACATCACCACCAAGTACCCAAATAGTACCAGGGCGGTTGGCTGTTCTACTGATGTTACCTTGACGATCCCGTTTCTCATCAGCGTCAAAGCCTTCAAACAGAATCTCACCGCTCATATCAGCGTTGATGTCTTTGGTCGCTTTTTCAGTACGACGACCTGCTGTGGGTTCGAAAGAAGCAAGAACATCACCTTTTTTCACTTCATCGCCTGTAGCACAAGCCAATACAGTGTTGAAAGGTAAGTTGTACTTATCCACTTTTCCTTCAGTGGTTTTAACTTCCAGAACGCAGTCACGAGTTGTCATTTCGACAACATCCCCGTGACGGGTACGGTATTCACGAGTCGGCATCTTGCTAACGACTTCACCAGCATGCCGAGCTTCGAATAACTCACGTTTACCTAAGCTGCTAAATACACCACCCGTGTGAAAAGTACGCATGGTGAGCTGGGTTCCAGGTTCACCAATACTTTGTGCAGCCATAATACCGATTGCTTCACCGATATCAACAATTTTGTTGCTCGTTAAGGACCAGCCGTAACATTTTTGGCAAATACCAACCTGGCTACCACACGTCAATACGGAACGCATTTTAACTTGTTTTACATTGGATTTTTCAATCAATTCTGCCAAGTCAGGAGTAACAATTTCACCGGCTTGAATCAGAATTTCACCATTTTCATCAACAACGTTTTCAGCAGGAACACGACTTACAATACGATCTGCCAATGAAAGGATTTCAGACTCGCCTTCCATTACGGCTTCCATCAGGATGCCTTTGTCGGTAGCACAATCTTCTTGCTGAATAATAACGTCTTGAGCAACGTCAACCAAACGTCGTGTCAGGTATCCAGAGTCAGCCGTTTTTAACGCGGTGTCTACAAGACCCTTCCGGGCACCGTAGCTAGAAATAATGTACTCGGTTACGCTCAAGCCTTCACGGAAGTTGGTTTTAATCGGTTGGTCAATAATTTGACCTTGCGCGTCTGCCATCAAACCACGCATACCAACCAACTGACGAACCTGACTGATGTTACCCCGAGCACCGGAGAAAGCCATCATGTATACCGGGTTCATTCTGTCGAAGTTATCAACAACCGCTTTAGTGAGTTTCTCAGTTGTCTCACTCCACATGTCGATAACCTTGGTGTAGCGCTCTACTTCGGTAATTTCACCTTTAATAAAGCGAGCCGTTGCTCTTTCAATTTCAGCCTCAGCTTCAGCCAAAAGTCTTTTCTTGTCTTCTGGAACATCCAAGTCAGAAATAGAGATGGTAACACCGGCAATCGTTGCATAACGGAAGCCCAAATCTTTCAGGCTGTTAGCAACAGCACCAGTCTTGGCCATGCCCATCTCTGCATAGACTTTTGCGAGGAGTTTATTGAGTTCTTTTTTATCAACGATTTTGTTGATAAATTCCATTTGTTTTTTTTGAGGTTTGCTACCCAAAATCGTACTCATGAAATTTGCTTCCTTAGCTCAAATGCTTACTGGAGAATCGCTTGACGAACCGTACGGTTGAAGATGATACGACCGGGTGTCGTTTCCATTAACTGCCCGGTTTCATCTCGAACGACGATTTTGGCGTGCAATTCTGTTACTCCAGCTTCGTATGCAGACAATGCATCTTCGAAGCTATAGAACGTCATTCCAGCACCTTTTTTAGCGTTGGGATTATCCAGTGTCAGGTAGTAAATACCTAAGACCATGTCCTGCGTAGGTGTAATGATAGGTTTACCGGTTGATGGCTGTAATACGTTATTACTGGACATCATCAACAAACGAGCTTCTGTCTGAGCTTCGATAGAGAGAGGAACGTGAACAGCCATCTGGTCACCGTCAAAGTCGGCGTTAAAAGCAGAACAGACGAGAGGATGGAGTTGAATCGCACGGCCTTCTACCAAAACGGGTTCAAACGCTTGAATACCCAAACGGTGAAGCGTAGGAGCACGGTTCAGAAGTACAGGATGGCCTTTAATGACCTCTTCCAGCATGTCCCAAACAATGGTTTCCTGACGTTCAATCGTCTTTTTAGCAGACTTGATGTTTTGGCTTTCACCACGGTCAATGAGCTTGTTGATAACAAAAGGCTTGAAGAGCTCAATCGCCATCTCTTTAGGCAAGCCACACTGGTGAAGTTTAAGACGAGGACCAACAACGATTACACTACGTCCAGAGTAGTCAACACGTTTTCCGAGTAAGTTCTGACGGAAACGGCCTTGCTTACCTTCAATAATGTTCGAAAGAGATTTCAAAGGACGGTTGTTAGGACCAACAACGGTACGACCACGACGACCATTGTCGATCAACGCATCAACCGCTTCCTGAAGCATCCGTTTTTCGTTACGAACGATAATTTCAGGAGCACCCATCTCTAAAAGACGGCTTAAACGGTTATTACGGTTAATAACCCGTCTGTATAAGTCGTTTAAGTCGGAAGTTGCAAAACGTCCACCATCCAACTGAACCATAGGTCTCAAGTCAGGCGGGATAACAGGCAGTGCATCCATAACCATCCAAGTTGGAATGGTGCCACTCGCCATTAAAGACTCAACCAAACGCAAGCGTTTTAAAGGCTTAACACGTTTTTGGCTGGAGCCGGTCATCTCTTCAAGTTCGGATTTTAATGTGTCGCTGATTTCTTGAAGGTTCAAACGGGAAAGAAGAACCTGAATTGCTTCGGCACCGATACCGACCTCAAGCTGCGCTTCTTCATTCTCTTCCAAAATATTTTCATATTCTTCTTCAGAAAGAAGTTGATTCACTTTGAGTTCAGTGTTACCTGGATCGAGAACAACATAGGAATTGAAGTAGATGATTTGCTCAAGATCTTTCAACGCCATATCCAGGATAAGACCCAAGTAACTTGGGATCCCTTTTAAGAACCAGATATGAGTAACAGGAGCTGCAAGTTTAATGTGCCCCATCCGATGACGACGCACTTTAGACTCGGTAACTTCAACGCCACAACGTTCACAGACGATCCCACGGTGACGTACACGTTTGTACTTACCGCAGTAACATTCCCAGTCTTTGGAAGGTCCAAAGATCCGTTCACAGAAAAGACCGTCACGTTCTGGCTTTAAGGTCCGGTAGTTGATCGTCTCAGGTTTTAAAACCTCACCGTGAGACCATCCCAGAACACGTTCAGGAGAAGCAATCCCGATTTTAATGAAGTCAAATTGATCGATATTGGTACTAACCACTGAGAAAGCTCCTTAAATTGAATCAGAATTAGCTGAGAAGAAATTCAGAAGCTCGTTACCAGCAGAGGCAAACTCACGCTTTGGAGCTCGAATGTTTTCATCAACCATCAGATCAACTTCAACTTCGCGGCCATCTTTCAGGCGCTTTTTAACGGTAATATCCAGACCAATACTGTGGATCTCACGAACCAGTACCTTGAAGGACTCAGGAATACTAGGTCGGTTAAGGTTATCACCCTTAACGATGGCCTCATACGCACGGGAACGTCCAACAACGTCGTCCGACTTAATAGTCAGCATTTCTTGGAGTGTATAGGCAGCACCGTAGGCCTCAAGAGCCCAGACTTCCATTTCTCCGAAACGTTGACCACCGAATTGAGCTTTACCACCAAGAGGCTGCTGAGTAACCAAACTGTAAGGGCCAGTACTACGGGCGTGAATCTTGTCGTCAACTAAGTGGACAAGTTTCATCATGTACATACGACCCAGGGCAACCCGGTTTGCAAAAGACTCACCGGTACGACCATCGTAAAGCGTAGCCTTACCGTCCGTTTTAATCCAATCAATACCAGACTTCTCAATTGCATTCCTCAACTCTGTGGTAACAGCGTTCAAGGAAGCTTCCGGACCATACATTTCGTCGAATGGAGGCACTTCGTAATGGTGACCTGTTAAGTGAGCAGCCAAACCTAAGAGTGTTTCATAAGTTTGTCCAACGTTCATACGGGACGGTACACCCAGAGGATTCAAGACGATGTCAATTGGGGTTCCATCAGGTAAGAAAGGCATATCTTCCTTAGGAAGAATACGAGAAACGATACCTTTATTACCGTGACGTCCAGCCATTTTGTCACCAACGCTGATTTTACGTTTTTGCGCAAGGTAAACACGGACAACAGTATTAGCGCCAGGAGGTAACTCATCACCTTTTTCACGATCGAAGACTTTAACGTCAACCACGCGGCCGCCTTCTCCGTGAGGAACTCTCAAAGAGTTATCACGAACATCTCTTGCTTTTTCAGCAAAGATGGCACGAAGCAATTTTTCTTCGGGCGGATGCTCAGATTCGCCTTTAGGGGTAATTTTACCAACTAGAATATCGCCAGCAAATACACGGGCGCCAACACGGACAATACCGCGTTCATCTAAGTTACGGAGCGCGTCTTCACCAACGTTGGGAATTTCGCGGGTAACTTCTTCAGGTCCCAGTTTGGTGGTACGAGCATCAACTTCAAGTTTCTCGATGTGAATACTGGTGTAGACATCATCGTGAATCAAACGCTGACTAATTAAGATAGCGTCCTCAAAGTTGTAACCTTCCCAAGGCATAAATGCGACAAGAACGTTACGACCAAGTGCAAGTTCACCACCTTGAGTTGCCGCACCGTCAGCAATGAGCTGACCTTGAGAAACTTCGTCCCCAAGTTGAACAACTGGGCGATGGTTTAAACAGGTATCTTGGTTGCTACGGAGGTACTTAACAAGCTGATGTGAAACCAATTTGCCTTCGCGGTTACGAATTTCGATGATATCACCGGTAACGCGCTCAACAACACCATCCGTTTCTGCAATCAAGGACATCCCAGAGTCCATTGCAACCCGGCGCTCAAGACCCGTTCCAACCATCGGACGCTCAGCTTTAACCAGAGGCACTGACTGACGTTGCATGTTAGAACCCATTAAGGCTCTGTTAGCATCATCGTGCTCAAGGAAAGGAATGAGGGCCGTTCCGACGGAAACGATCTGAATGGGAGATACACCAACATAGTCAACCAGTGCAGGCTCGGCAAGGGTAAACTCGTTACGGTAACGAACAGGAACTGCAGGACCAATCAAAGTTTGACCGTCTTCTTGACGACGAACGTCACCAGGAGCTACACGGTACTTATCTTCTTCATCCGCAGAAAGGAAGTGAAGCTCACCGGTCAGCTTACCATTTTTGGATTCCCAGTAAGGTGTTTCCAAGAAGCCGTATTCATTGACTCGTGCATAGGTTGAAAGTGAACCAATCAAACCAGCGTTTGGACCCTCAGGTGTTTCTACAGGACAGATACGTCCATAGTGGCTAGGGTGAATGTCACGAACCGCAAACCCAGCACGTTCACGAGTTAAACCACCAGGCCCTAAGGCGGACAAACGACGTTTGTGGGTCAACTCAGACAGAGGGTTAGTTTGATCCATAAACTGAGACAACTGAGATGAACCGAAGAACTCGCGAATCGCAGCCAATAATGGCTTTGGATTTAACAAATTGTTTGGAGTCAAAGTATCAATGTCTTGCAGCGTCATACGCTCTTTAACAATCCGCTCAAGACGAGTTAAACCAACACGGAATTGGTTTTGCAGCAACTCACCAACAGCACGGATACGGCGGTTTCCTAAATGGTCAATATCATCCACGCGACCATCATCGTAGTTCAGGTTAACCAGGTAATCGATAGAAGAAACGATATCTTCGTTTGTAAGAACACGGACAGTATCGGGAATCGAAAGACCCAATTTACGGTTAACTTTGTAGCGACCTACTTTACCTAAGTCGTAACGTTTCTCATCAAAGAAACGACTTTCCAACAAGGAGCGCCCGCCGCCAACACTTGGAGGATCACCAGGACGAAGTTTTTTATAAACCTCAATCAAAGCCTCTTCTGTGACTTCAGTCGGATCTTTATCCAAGGTTTTTTTCAAATAGTCGAAATGACGGAATTGGTTTTCCATTTCACCAACAGAAAGGCCCAATGCCCGCAATAAAGTCGTCGCCAAGATCTTTCTGTTTTTGTCGATCTTGACGTGAATGACATCATTAATGTCAGTCTCAAACTTCAACCAAGCACCACGGTTAGGAATCATGGTGGCGTTAAAAATACGCTTTCCGTTTAAAGCCTGATCTCTTTTGTAGTAAATACCAGGGGAACGAACAATTTGAGAAACGATAACACGCTCTGCGCCGTTAATAATAAAGGTGCCTCGCTCTGTCATCATTGGAATTTCACCAATGTAAGCTTCTTGCTCTTTGATTTCACCAGTGTCCCGGTTAACCAAACGGAGCATAATTCTCAACTGCCGAGAATAGGTCGCATCATGAAGGCGAGCCTGCTCAACAGTGTATTTAGGCTTATCAAAACTGTATTCCGGCAAGAAATACAATTCCAAACGACCTGTATAATCACGAATAGGCGAGAAAGAAAGAAGCTCTTCCTTCAACCCCTCCGTCAAAAACCAGTTAAATGAATTCTTTTGGATTTCCGCCAAGTCAGGTAGCTGTTCCAGAGGGAGCGACCCAAGTCCGGGAAGGGTGGAACGGATGCTCTTTGCTGCCATTATAAACCTCGCCGTAATTGAAAAACGTGTGACGCTGCGTTTCGCTGTTGTAAGATTTGAAAAATCATCAAATAGGGACTTGACAAGCAACGTCCCTACTATACCAACGAAACAGCGCAAAGTAAAACTAACATAAACACAGATTAAGCTGTGCCATCTTTAAAAAACTAGCCAAAAAGGAAAACCAAGCACCTAAGTATCTGCTCAGGCTAAACTCGGTTTTCCTTTAAGGTAATTTTAAATTACTTGATCTCGATAACAGCGCCGGCAGCTTCGAGTTGCTCTTTCATTTTTTGAGCATCTTCTTTTTTAACGCCTTCTTTAACTGCTTTTGGAGCGCCGTCAACCAAGTCTTTCGCTTCTTTCAAGCCAAGGCCGGTGAGTGCACGTACTTCTTTAAGAACGGCGATTTTGTTAGCACCAGCATCTTTAAGAATAACGGAAACATCAGTCACTTCTTCTTCAGCAGGAGCTGCAGCAGCAGGGCCGCCAGCAACCATCATAGGAGCGGAAGCGGTAATACCGAATTCTTCTTCGAAAGCTTTTACCAAGGTAGCGGTTTGAAGAAAGGTTAAGGTTTTGATTTCTTCGAAAATTTTGCTGGTTTTGTCATCAAGCGTAGCGTTAGCCATTAGCTTATTCCTTTTTTCAATAAACAGGGAACTATTTTAATAATCAAACTTCCATCAGCACATAAGCCGGGAGAACGAACCCGAAGCTTACGCCTCTTGCAAGCGTTTCGTGTATTGATCCAACACATTGACCAACCCACGTTGTGGGCTGCTAATAGCTGAAACGATACCACTCAACGGCGAGTTAATGGCGCCAACCAACTGACCACGAAGCTCGTCAATCGGAGGCAATTTCGCCAGGCTTTCCACTTCTGCCTGACTGAGAGCACTTCCATCAAGGCACCCGCCTCGAATTTGGTTTTCTTTTTTGTTTTTCTTGAAGAATTCTGTCAAAGCCTTAACGGGCGCAACTTGGTCTCCACGACCTAACAATATAGCGGTAGGTCCTTTTAACGAGGATTCCAAGCCGGCCATCGCGCCACCTTTAATCGCATGGATGGCCAAAGTATTTTTGGCAACTGTAAAACGAGCATCCAAAGCGTATAATTCACGACGCAAACGGGTAAGCTCTCCAACAGTCAAGCCACGGTAATCGGCAACAACCGCAATAGTAGCTTCGTCCAGCTGAGATTTCAGGCTGGTGACAACTTCTTTTTTCTGAGCAAGTTTTCCCACAGTGAGCCTTAGCTCCTTTCTAAAATTCCCTTAATCTATCCAAACGGACCTCATCAGCAGGCTCCAGCAGCTATTAAAACGCTGGGGAATCATTGTCTTTCCACAAGACAAAAAAGACGCACATTGGTTTTCTGAAGCGGGAAAACCCTGGACAAGCAGAGGACAGGTACTACCTAAAGACACACTTTAGATAGTTGGAGAATCAATATATAGCAAACACAACTAGCCGACGCAAGCAAAAAATTAGTAGTTCTTTAAAAGTACTCAATGGAATTAACCGTAAAGGAAAAGCAATTCAAGCAAAGTATGTACTGAGTAAGTACAGCAAAATAACCCAGCAGAGAGCTTGAATGGGAATTTTTAAAGACTGTCTTAGTTTTTTGTAACAGTTTCTAATAACGGAATTAGATCGCTGGCAATTTGAAGCTTCCCCACACTCCAAAATGCATGCTTAGGAATAGAACTAACCGGAGACCCGCTAATCACAACGATTCTTTCCGGTTGAAAGCCTTTTTCCAAAAGCGTATTGCCAACACAGAGCCCGTCTCGATCTCCTTTGATTTTCCAATCTAAAAGAACGCAATCGGGATTCAAGCGCTCAAAGGCATCGAGAGCCGCTTCATAATTATCAACCGTTTCTACTAAACGGAAATCCGAATGGCCACTTAAAAGAGAACCGATTCCTTCCTGCCAAAAAGGGTCATCTTCTACAAGAAGAATCTTTACTGTTTTTGACTTTACTGACTGGGGAACCATCTCTCTCACCCTCCCTGGATCTAGAACAAATCAACCTTCAAAGTTCCGTGTAGGAGCTTCAAAGGCAGTGTAATATCCTTTTTGCACTTTTTTTGAGGCTTTTAAGGATTGCATCGACTCAAAAATATGATCCTTATGTCCTTGAAGCGCATCTTCCACTTCAGGAGTCATTTGATGGAGCTGGTTTAAAAGTTCCAAAACGCAAGAACGCGTGCTATCACTATAACTAGCCAAAGGGGCTTCGGCCAAAGCCTGAATCAATTCCCCTCTAAGCAATATTCTTTGACTATATTCAGGCGAGTTAAGCTTGTCCGAGTTGAGCTTTAAAGTTTTGGTTACCTCTAAAAGAGTTTCCGCAGCCTTTATAGCCTGCAGCTCTTCCTCAGAAGCATTTTGATTGCCCTCAGGTAACTTGCCCTTAGGCCCTGAGGATTTCGGATCCGCTGGATTCAGGCTCAACTGAACTTCTCTCCTTTTTTGCGATTCGGATCGCTTCTTCCCAGGTTTTCTTCAAACTTCTTAAATGTTCCAATACCTCATCCAGCATACCAAGGTCTTTTTGAATGTTGAATTGGATAAGACGGTAGTTTAAGTACTCATACAAACGGTACAAGTTAACTGCCATTTCTCCACCAATTTCCATATCCAAACTCGACATGAATTCTTGGATAATGTGCTGGGCATTCAGAATGTTTTTATGCCGTTTTTCAATCTCACCTGCATCATGAGCCTTTTTCGCCACGAGCAAAAACCGTATGGCTCCATCATATAACATTATAAGAATTTCTTCTGGCGAAGCGGTCTCGATTTGAGATTGCTTATAAGCACCAGCTTGCTTGCTATAGGGGTTGGCCATACTCAAGGTGAAAACCTCCTCATGAAGTCTAGAAAGCGATACGAGATATATAGGTGAGGTAAAAATTGTGTCGACACTTTTCGCAACAAACTGTAGCAATTTCGACTATTTGGAGGAGATTTCTGCACAAATAACGCCTTGATGGTTTTTATATATATTAAGGTGTTAAATCCAACACTGTCATCGCCTAAATAGTGCAAATGAGGATGTCCAGGTCATATGAGCAGCTACAGTAAATCGGCAGAGTCTAATCAGAAGGGTTTAGCCCGTCTGTTTCCAACTTTGGCCAAAGTACTGGATCACCCACACGCCGCTGCCACTATAGAAACCATGGAAATTGTCCTGGACGTCGAACAGGTGAGCCATCTACTCGGAAGCTGGGACGATGCTCGCCATGGCCGTATTGTAAGCATACAAGACGCATTCGGAGACCTCTAGGTCTTACTGAGAAGCGCATTCTACTTTATTACTTCGGCCTCGGACCGTCCTCAGGTATTTCTTCAATACGCTGCGGGTGCTCAAGTCTTCGTGCCGCGTAGCTACTAATTCTCATCGCGCCCTAGCACTGAACTATAAGTTAGATCTTATGTCATCTTTGACTGGAATTTCGATAGAGAGCGTTAGTCCCACTTTGGCACTCCAGTGGGCCATTATCTTAACGCGAACAGCCGATAAGTCACAGCGTAAGCTGGATAAGCCACTTCGACTTGTTTTGAGAGACGCATTAGTGCGCCTTTGCACCGATCCAGAGCACATGGGCGAGCGTTTGTCACAACCGCTTACCAGTGTTTACTCTCACCATGTTAAATATCAAGGCAAAGAGTTCCGTATTGGTTATCAGATTAACTTCGAAACCAAGACCATCCTGATTTTATTGATTGGGCCCCATGAAAATTTCTATCGAAACCTGAAAAACCTGCTCTACGCCTCTTAAGCGTTTATTCTGTATAACTACATTGAGCAGATGATGACACCCCTTCTTGACCTCTTTAGACTGTTTATTGGCAGGTGCCATAACCGGATATAAAGAGAAAAAGAGAGTGGTTCTGGTGAGTAGAGGGCTATTAACAAAAACCGATAGGTTAGTTACCACTATCATACGGCACCATGTGCTATGGCTAGCCCTAGTAATTGGTGTATTGCTGCTCTTGCTATTTAACAACCATGCCTTTGCCGCAGCTCCTATAGGTCTTCCCACACTGGATGTCAAAGTAGGCTCTGCCACTAACCCTCAAGATGTTAGCAAGGGTCTTCAAATCCTTGTTATGCTAACAATATTGACATTAGCACCGGCAATTTTAGTTATGGGTACAGCCTTTACCAGAATTGTTATTGTGCTTTCCTTAGTTAGGCAAGCCATTGGAACGCCACAACTTCCACCAAACCAAGTTGTAGTAGGTTTATCCCTCATTTTAACCTTTTTTGTAATGGCTCCCACACTCGACGAAATGAACAAAACGGGCTTACAGCCCTATTTAACAGGGAAAATGTCTCAGGAAGCAGCCATTGGAAAGGTTATGACTCCGATTCGGACCTTCATGTTTAAGCAAACAGCGCCTAAAGACTTAGAGCTTTTCATGAGTTTGGCAAAGCTCAAAAAGCCGAAGAATCGGGGAGAGGTTCCCAGCTATGTTTTATTGCCTGCGTTTACGATCAGTGAGCTTAAAACAGCGTTTCAACTCGGATTTATTATGTTTCTGCCTTTCCTGATTATCGATATGGTCGTTTCCAGCATTCTGGTCGCCATGGGGATGATGTTCCTCCCACCAACCACCATTGCACTGCCTTTTAAGCTTATTTTGTTCGTTTTAGTGGACGGCTGGCGCTTGCTCTGCCAGTCGTTGGTAACAGGGTTTGGGTAGCAGGGAAAACCTGCTGACTACTAACAGGCATCGATGTGATCTCCTGTTCACGTTTTCTTTTTCCGGGCGGAGGCGAGACCTTTATCTCCGACCAATCTTGTTTATCAGACCACTTCCATAATTTCCTTTCATAGTCCGGATTTTTAGCTATTCTCTCAACGGGAATGGCATTTAGTTTGGCGAGAAAGTTTTTTCTTCTAAGTGGAGTAACATTCCCTTTGGGAAGAGGGGGTAAATAACGCTCTTTTTTTCAGTGCTTGAAGAATGAGAATTATTTCTAAGTGTAGAAACACTATCCAAGCCTGGTTGAATAGGAGGTAATTTTGGACGACTAATACCCCCCTCATCCAAACCGTTCAATTCGGGTCTGTAGCGGTGCTCATGATTCAACCAAGCACAGCTTTGTGAGCAAGATTTAGGTGATAAAGGTGGTGATGTACGCATAAATAAGTCACTTTAACTTCAACTAATGAAGCTCTAAAATTCAGAATCTACAGTAAGTAAGGGATGAACAAGGGCCAGCCGAGCAGCCACAATAGTTAAAACCCCATCAGAGGGAATCTGTGCCTTTTTAAGCAAGAGCTTAAATTCAATACCATTCTAAATGCGATGTGATGCGGAAAGTCTAATCAATCCAATGTCAGAAGCGACTTTCATTGATTTACTACAACATGCGCTGTGGCTGATTTTAATGTTAGCCGCACCCATCCTTGTCGTGAACTTATTGGTCGGGATTGGTATTTCCGTTTTTCAAGCCGTTACCCAAATCCAGGAATCCACCTTAAGCTTTGTTCCCAAGCTACTGGTAACCTTCCTTTGTATGGTGGTTCTCGGTCCTTGGATGACCCGAATGATTATTGGTTATGGAGAAGAGATTTTCCATCAGCTTGTTGTTATTGGCCGGAGCGGAGGTCAATGAACTTACTCTCGTTGCTGAACGAAAGTACGATTCTGGCCTACTTGCTCATTTTATGCCGGTTAGGGGGAATGCTCGTTTCAAGCCCTCTCTTCAACATGCATAACATCCCACCGATGACAAAAGTAGGATTTGCCGCAGTTATTGCTTTTATTCTTTATCCGCTTCATGCATCGCATCCACCCGCAGCACACGATATTTTCCAATTTACAACATTGGTTCTACAAGAAACCATCATTGGCTTATTGATTGGCTTTATTGCCAATTTAACGTTTATGGGCGTGCAGACGGCAGGTGATTTAATGGCGATGCAAATGGGACTTTCCTCAGCTCAAATGCTAAACCCTATGACAGGAACTCAAAACGCCCAAGTGGGCCAATTCTTTTTCTACTTTGCAGCCATTCTGTTTCTGGGGCTGAATATTCATCATGCTCTCATTGCAGCGGTTGATCGGAGTTTAACCTGGATTCCACTCGGGCATTTTATCGGGGAAGGACATTTAACCGCCAGCTTAATGACTCAGCGTTGTATTCAGCTCACCGGTGAAGTTTTGCTTTTAGCCCTAACCATTAGTATTCCTGTTTCAAGCGTATTGCTCGTAACTGAGGTTACAACAGGCTTTGTTGCCAAAGTTATGCCACAAATGAACGTGTTTATGGTGGCCATGCCGCTCAAACTAATTTTAGGGTTACTCATTATGATGATGGCTCTACCCGCCTTCGCAGACGTGCTAGGAGACCAATATGCCCATCTAGTACAAGTTCTTTTGCATTTGTATAAAACGTAGCTCTCTGTCAGAGAGTTTTTCTCAACACTCTAAAAATCCAAAGCCAACTCAAAGCAGGGAAAGGACGCTCCATTGGCGAGTGAAAAGACAGAAAAGCCGACTCCCAAGCGCATCAGTGATGCGCGTGAAAAAGGGCAAGTTGCTAAAAGTCAGGATTTCACAAGTGCCGTTGTTTTAACCGGTGCCGCTATGAGCATGAGTTATTTCGGCTCCTATGCATTCTCCACATTTTACGGCATCATGAAAAATACATTGGGGAAAATTCTTGCAAGCCGTCAAGCGCTGGAAACACTTGATGACAATGGTTTTAATTCGCTGTGGGCCAGCGCGCTTCAGACTACAGCACTCATATTAATGCCGCTTTTACTCGGGCTACTGGTCACCGGGGTTTTAGCCAATATCGCCCAAACCAAACCCATGTTTTCCCCTCAAGCCTTAACCCCAAAATTGGATAAGCTGAATCCAATGGCTGGCTTTAAACGAATGTTTTCTTCTCGCTCTGTCGTGGAAGTTCTTAAATCGCTCATTAAAATGACCATTATTGGCTGCTGCGGCTACATGATTATTAGTAAGCACTGGCCCTTGATGCTGGGCCTCGGGGGTACAGAACCTCCTCTCGCATGGCAACAGGTTTTAAGCATACTTGGAGAAATCCTGCAATGGAGCTGCATCCTCTTTCTCATTATGGGAGGGGCAGATTGGCGCTATCAAGCATGGGCCTTAGAAAAACAGCTCAGAATGTCCGTTCAGGATATTAAAGAAGAACGTAAATCCATGGACGGCGACCCAATGGTCAAGGCGAAGGCGCGACAACTCGGGAAAAAAATCGCCATGTCCCGACAGCTTGTCCACGTTCCGACGGCCGATGTGGTTATCACCAACCCAACTCACTATGCCATTGCTATTAAGTATGACCCCGATGTTGCACCAGCCCCGATTGTTGTTGCAAAAGGAAAAGACTTATCTGCCCAAAAAATTAAGGCGATCGCAGCTGAACATGGCGTACCCATGGTTGAAAACAAGCCTTTAGCCCGAGCCCTCTACCCTTTAGTAGAGGCTGAAATGATGATCCCTCCCGATCTCTTTGTAGCGGTAGCGGAAGTTCTAGCCTATGTGTTCAGCAAAAATAAAGGACGACGACTCGCCAAGCAAAGGAAAGAGGCAGAAGCCAAAAAAAAGGCGGCGGCGGAACGCAAAGCCAGACTTGAAAACAACAATAACAATGACTTTTAACTAAGAGAGAAAGCAAGCTAAAGAATGGCTGCCCCAACTGGCAAAAATTCACTGGGCCCCCTGGGCTGGAAGCGATTGCTCCAGCACAATGACATCGTGCTTGCTGTCGGTGTCATTCTTATCATCACGATGATGTTAATCCCGCTTCCTCCGCTTTTATTGGATATTCTTCTCACCATTAACATCGCCATGTCCGTCACCATTTTGCTCGTAACTTTGTACACTCGTGAAACCCTGGAATATTCAACATTCCCAACCATCCTGCTTTTTTCTACTTTATTTCGATTGGGATTAAACGTCAGCACCACCCGACTCATCCTTCTCCACGGGGAAGCGGGAGCCGTTGTCCACGCCTTCGGAAACTTCGTAATCGGCGGTAACTTCGTAGTCGGTTTACTCCTCTTTATTATTCTGGTCATCATTAACTTTATTGTTATTACAAACGGTGCAGGCCGGGTTGCGGAAGTTGCAGCCCGTTTCACCTTAGATGCAATGCCCGGTAAGCAATTGAGCATTGATGCGGAGCTCAATGCTGGATCGATCGATGAAAAAACGGCCCGTAAGCGCCGACAGGACATTCAACGAGAAGCCGATTTCTACGGAACCATGGATGGTGCCAGCAAATTTGTAAAAGGGGATGCGATTGCCGCGATTATTATCACGGTCGTCAATATTGTTGGCGGTTTGATTATTGGCGTATTGCAAATGAATATGCCACTCGATAAAGCCGCGGCTACCTTTACGACGCTTTCAGTCGGTGATGGTTTGGTTTCTCAACTGCCTGCGCTGATTATCTCAGCGGCAACCGGTATTTTGGTAACACGCGTCAATGACACCGAGCAATCTTTAGGCGATGAAATTGGCGGCCAAATGTTCCAAAATCCCAAAGTTATGGGGATTATGGGCGGCCTGATGTTGTTAATGGGCGTAACACCTGGATTGCCCAACCTCCCGTTTCTTATCATTGGTGCTATCAGTGTCGGTGTAAGTTATTACCTAGTTAGAAATAAAAAAGAAAACGATCAACGAAAACAACAAGAAGAGCAGCAGGCAAAGAATACAGCCGTTAAAAAGCAAAAAGCCTCTACAACCGAAAACGTATTAGACCTCTTAGCTGTCGATACATTAGAACTGGAAATAGGTTATCGTTTAGTGCCTTTAATCGAAGCAGACAGTGGGGGAGATTTATTGGAGCGGATTTCTCAAATTCGCAGACAAATTGCAACCGAGTTGGGCTTTGTACTGCCTTCGGTTCGAGTCCGGGATAATCTTCAATTGCCGCCAAATCGCTACAATATTAAGTTGCGTGGCATCACTATTGAAAATGGCGAAGTTCAAGCGGATCTTTGGCTTGCAATGAGCACCGATCCGGATATTACAGAACCGATTCCTGGCATTGAAACCAAGGAACCCGCCTTTGGACTACCCGCCCTTTGGATTGGCCAAGAAGAAAAAGAACAAGCCGAAGTTGCAGGCTATACCGTCGTGAGTGCTTCCGCTGTTGTATCGACTCACTTAACCGAAGTTATTCGGAAAAACGCAGCCGATATTCTCAGTCGTGCCGATGTTCAAAACCTCTTAAGCAATGTCAAAAAAGCGAACGAAACCTTAGTGACTGATCTCATTCCCGACACGCTCAATGAGGCCGATATTCAAGTCATTTTGCAAAATCTACTGCGTGAAAAAGTGTCTGTACGCGATATGGTCACCGTCTTAGAAACACTCAGCTATCACTGTCGCGTCAGCAAGGATTCAGATTACCTGACCGAGCAAGTTCGCATGGGTCTCTCTCGAAGCATCTGTAAACAATTCACGAATACCGATACCGGCGAATTGCCCGTAGTGACACTCGACCCCGGCGTAGAAGAGCAACTAGCCCAAGGACTTTCTCAGGATGGACATGTACTTGCAGTCGGCCCAGCGTTTACACAAAAACTGTTTGCAGCGCTCAACAAAGAAATTGAACGCGTGATGAATAATACTGGCCATCAACCTGTACTACTCTGTAATGCTCGACTACGCCTGCCTTTTAGACGGATGATTGAGCGCTTGTTGCCACAAATTGCTGTGCTTTCCTACAACGAAATTGGTCCAAGCACGAAGGTGACAGCCTTAGGCAGTGTCCGCGTTGAATAAACTCTTAATTTTCTTACGATCTCGATTAAGCCTATAATAGTAGTCCAGGTTATCAGTTAAACTTAACCCCGTTTATCCAGATTGCGAGACTGTCCTCAGAGTGAAGCTTCATTACAGTGCAATTATGACTATGATGCTCAATCCGACATCGGCATGCCTTGCATTGCTTCTGTTTTTAATTTCAGCTCCAGCAACTCAGGCTCAAAGCCAAACGCCGGGTGCCATGCGTTTCACTTACCAGGCACCCGTAGAAAAAATCCATTCCTGGTATACAAGCACCAATAGCAAGCAAGATGCATCCAACAATCAAAGCTTAGACGACAACCCAAACGGGCTCCCTACAGTACCACTCACACCGGCTTTTGCAAAACTACCCAGCTTAGAAGTACGCCTTCTAGGACATTCCTACCCAACTCAGGAAGTCCCCAAAAGACTGACACGGCTTGAACGCCTTTTATTTGGCTCAGCTCAAACGGGAAGTTTGGAATCTCGAATGGCTCAAATATCTCAACGCGTTCGTGAAAACCATGAACGTCGGGCTCAAAGCAATCACGAGCCTGTTTTAGGCTATTTAGAAAATCGGATTTTCCAACATAGTTTTGAAAACTTACCTTTACCAGACAGACTTCATCAGCTAGAAATTAAGGTTTTTGGGATTTCGTTTGATAACTATCCCAATGAAATTCGGTTAAAAAAACTGACGTATGGTATTCCTCTTAATGGTGCGGATATTCGCTTAAGCCATACCGGTCAGGACGATCAAATTGCAGCGACGCACAATCGAAAACGGAATAATGATACTCCTTCTGAAAAAACCTCAGTGGAACTATTCTCTGCGACTCCAGCAAAATTGACTTCTACTATTGCCAACAAAGCTCCGACTCCCGATAAAAGCGTAACTCCGAAAAAGGAGATGGTTCAACAAAACGAAATCATTCCGCTTCAACTCTCTTCGCCTCCGGCGATATCTCAACTGGCGAGCGTCCCCTTACAGATTTCCCAAACCGATCCTGAACCGTGGTCAGTCCCATCACCCGCAGGCCCAAAAGCGAATAAGGAGATCGGCTCTCCACCACAACCTGCTCCAAGCCCAAGCTTCCCTCCCAATCAATCGTCAACTCCGTATACCCCAACTGCATCGCCAGCAGCAATAGACACAAATATAGGCATTTCAAGAATTAATGAGCGGGCATCAGATACGCGGCGCGAGCAGCACAGGAGCGTAAACGTAGACGGTACTACATGCGCATCCGAGCAGCACGGCAACAAAGTAGATGATTGCCAGACCATTAATTTAGGTACGCTGCGAGCAGATGGGAATGACTATACTTATTTTTCGAACCTGGCACGATTACCTGGTGGCAAAATTCTGCGCTGGGTTTCTATGCCGATTCGGGTTTTCAATAAGGGGGGTGTTGGAGAAGAAAAAAATCTGGCGGCCGCTCTCAATTCCTGGCGGCCCGATGTCGAATGGCTCATTGTTCCTGATCAAAAAGACAGCGACATTATTGTGAGCTGGGACGAAGCAGACTGGCTTCAAAATACGCATGGATTTCTGGTGCGGCCTATTACCCAGATCACCAATCAGCACAGCATCCACACGATATTAATGTTGACCTTTTTCCCTTTAATCGAGCAATCCACAGCGCAACGCCAGCATACAATGATTCATGTGCTTGGTCATGCGGTTGGCTTATGGGGCCATAGCGCTGAATCACAAGATGTAATGTATCCCCTTTACAGTCAGGAAACCAATGATTTTCCTGCAGAGTGGACCGGTTTACAGACTAAGTCCGCTGGCAGTTCTCAGCCCACAGAAAGCTTACCGACCTCGCTGAGTACCTCTATTTTTGATAGTGGATCCAACCAGCTCAGCAATCGGGATCACGCTACCTTTAAAGCCGTTTATCAGTCCCCTGCCAGCGATATTCATAATCAGCCTCTTTTCTTAAAGCAAAGCCTTTCACCGGAAAGCCAAACGCCAACTGTTCCATAATTTTTATATCTTCTCAATATCCATTAGACCTTTTAAGGCATTTTCATCGAATAAGAAGGTTTTATTTAAATAAGGGGTAAAAGGGGTAGGAAAAGCATCCATGGAAAAGGGGATATATCAAGCTGCCAATGAGGCTTGTCTATCAAGCCACAGAGCCTTATTCCATGCAGCCTTGCAAACCCTTAGATCTTGCAGTCATCTCACTGTCGGTGAACTGCTGGGACGGGGATCTCGATCCTATGTCTATGAAGTAGCTCAGCTACAAGATTATGTGATTCAGAGCAAAGCTCCAATCCTTGAAAACATTGATTTGCAAACAAATCCATTTGAGCCAGTTGAAAGCCCGATATCTGAGATCAATATTGGCCAAGCGGTTTTAAAATCCACAGATAGACAATTCAACCTATTAAGACGGCAAATTGGCGTAACCTACACAATACCTTTTGCCCAGTTTTTTGATGAATACGGCATTGATTCCCTACTCGGCCATAACCAGCCAATGGACGAGAAAGATACGGCACCCTACCGAAAAGAATATGCCCTTCATTTGGGAAAAATCGCGAGAATGCCGCAAATAGCCTATGAAAAGCTTGTTCAACGAATTCAGCTAATCACGCAACAAGGCTTATATTTGGATCCCAGTTCGTTGAATATCTTGCTAGATGAAGCAACTTCGAGCTTCAACACTCTGGATCACTTTGAGCCAATTGGACCTTATGAAAATGTTTTGGGCTTGGCGTGTGCCTTAATGGATACCATGTATGTCTATTTGGATGAGCATGCAATCGGTCTCAACAAAACAGTTTTTTCCAACACGGTGGCAAATGATCCAAAACTCATTTTTTTACGGCAGCATATCCTGATAAAGCTGCTAACTGCCGCTTTAGAATCAGGACTTCCCTTACCTGAAGAGGCTTGTCCTAAAAACTATTTCGGATTTCACCAACGATCATTTAACATGAATTATGTATTGAGGATTTCCGGTTGCAAAATTGATTTTTCAACGCTCCAAGCGCTTTGGGAAACAGCACCTATAACTCTATTAAGTCACATTGCTGCTTGATGAATTAGGTGCATTAAAACTAAAAACACCCTGCGATTCTAGAAGTTTTTGCCATTTTTGCAGAACAGAATAGGCTTGGTTTCTCAGGAGTTGAAAGCCTGGCATTTTTCGTTGCTCAACGGGTAAAGCCGCCTGTTGATAGTATTCTTTATCATTAAACCCATACTGTTTAAAATTGTAGGTATCGTTAGTACTATTGGCGTAAATAAAATCTTTAATACCCGCATATTGCATGGCACCCAAGCACATCGGGCAAGGCTCACATGAGGTCACCATCCGATAGCCATCTAGTGATCGTGTACCCAATGTTTTACACGCTTTGTAAATAGTAGAAATTTCCGCATGACCAATGGGAGTTCGGTAGAATGGGGAAGCAGGATCAAGTTCTGTATTAGTCGATGCAGCGACCATTTTTCCATTCGGGGCAACTATCATTGCAGCAATCGGAAATAGTTTATGATCCACCGCCCAATTCGAAAGCGCTATCGTGTCACTCATATTCCGATAATCTTGATGAGTAATCGTAGGACTATTGGAATTAGAAACACGATTGCCAACCTGGCTGGCTGGAGTAATGGCATAAGTATTTTGTGAAACTGTAGATAAGGGCATCATCTTGAACAAGCTGCTATCGTTTCGTTGAGAGGGACTACTGGATATAAAACAAAGCCACATTTTTTTATCCCACAAGCACAAGTTTTCACATGACAACACCCATGCTCACTTTGTCTCTACTATGCTTTTGTGGTTTGATCCTCGCTAAATGCCCCCACCTCTAACCCGTCCCTACGGACATCCACATCCGTAAGCTCTCATGAGCAACGGCTGAGAATCCCCATAGGGAGAGGGGCAAATATCTTTAAACAAAACAAACTCTTTGTAAGTGAGTCAAACTAAGTCTTTCATATCTGTCAGCCTTCATATTTCAATTCTGCGGAGTTATCCCCATGTCATCTGCAAAAAGTTACACGATTGCGGTTTTACCCGGTGATGGAATCGGCCCTGAAGTGGTTGAACAAGCCTTAAAAGTACTTCATTCCATTGAAAAAAAACATGGCTACGAATTTAATTTAACAGAAGCACCCATTGGTGGAGCCGGTGTAGATGCATCGGGTGTTCCCCTTCCAGGAAATACATTGAAGCTAGCTCAAGAAGCAGATGCTGTTTTTTTAGGTGCGGTTGGCGGACCTCAATACGATAAGCTCGACCCCAAAATTCGCCCCGAGCAAGGCTTGCTTCAAATTCGTAAAGCCTTAGGTTTGTATGCCAACTTACGTCCAGTCACTCTGTTTAAAGGCTTAGAACATACTTCCCCACTGAAGGAAGATCGTTTAGCGGGAACTGATTTACTGGTGGTCCGTGAATTAACCGGCGGCCTTTACTTCGGACAACCCAAAGGGCGCAGTGGTTCCGGCAAAGATGAAATCGGCACCGATACCCTGGTATACACCCGTTCAGAAATTGAACGCATTGCCCGCATTGGTTTTGAACAAGCGATGATGCGTCGCAAAAAACTCTGCTCTGTTGATAAAGCTAATGTTTTAGCCAGCAGCCAGCTTTGGAGAGATGTCGTTACTGAAATGTCATCGGAATATCCGGAAGTGACGCTCAGCCACATGTATGTAGACAACGCCGCAATGCAGCTGGTAATTAACCCCTCTCAGTTTGACGTTATCGTCACAGAAAACACCTTCGGGGATATCCTCTCCGATGAAGCCAGTGTCCTTGCGGGCTCCTTGGGTATGCTGCCCAGCTCCAGTCTCGGCGAAGCGAAATCCAATGGTCTACGCCTAGGGCTCTACGAACCTTGCCACGGATCCGCTCCAGATTTGAAAGGGCAAAACAAGGTCAATCCGATCGCACAGATTTTGTCGCTCGCGATGATGTTTGAAAGCAGCTTCTCTGATGTCGCTGCAGCTACCACCATTCGCCAAGCGGTTGCCAAGGTATTAAACGACGGCTACCGCACCTTCGACATTATGGACGATAAATCCAAACTGATCGGCACCAGCGAAATGGGCGACAAAATTGCAGAGGCTGTTTTAGATAAAGCCCTCGCGACTGCTTAAATTTATTCCCCCTAAATTCCAATTTATAATACTCAGGAGACTCTTAAAATGGCATTTGAACGTACTTTTGTCGCATTGAAACCCGATGCTGTACAACGCGGATTAGTCGGTGAGTTGATCGGCCGCTTCGAAACCAAAGGCTTCAAACTCGTTGGCTTGAAATTCATGAGCGTTACACGCGAAATGGCTGAAAACCATTACGGCGAGCACAAAGAAAAACCTTTCTTCGGCGGACTCGTAGACTTCATTACCTCTTCCCCTATCGTTGCAATGGCTTGGGAAGGCGAAAATGCAGTCGCTTCCATCCGTACTATGATGGGTGCAACCAACCCTAAAGATTCCGCTCCTGGCACCATCCGTGGCGACTACGCTGTCGACATGGGCCGTAATATTGTTCACGGCTCCGACAGTCCTGCAAGCGCTGAACGCGAATTAAAAATCTTCTTTAAAGATGGCGAACTCGTTAGCTGGAACCGTTGCCCGGAAGCTTGGTTCTACGAAAAACCACAAGCTTAGTTAATTTAAACTGTACACGATGACCCCTTTTATCTGGCAAAGTATTGCCTCACTGCTGATTTATATTGGACTTGCTGTCTTTTACAGCATGAGGTTTAGCCAGTCCTTTGCAATCCACGAACCGGTCTTATGGTGCACGATTACAACCTTAGTTGTGTTGCTGTTTTTTATGATTCGGGAAATTGCTGAAGGACGGGTTTCCAATCGCGTACTAGTAGGATTTGGAATCGCCATGGCACTTGCTGCTATGGCGATTCGTCCTTTTCACTCAACCGATGTTTATGGCTATATCAATCGCGGTTGGCAACAAGTGCACTACGGACTTAATCCGTATGTTTATACCGTCGATAATATCCTTCACTGGCAAAGCGATCCGATGCTTACGAACCATTGGGTCAACAATCCCAGCCCCTATGGCTTTATTTATCTCCTCATTGCTAAAAGCTTATGCTTTCTGGGACTTATTACTGGAGCACCGGATAAAGGCGCTTTACTCTGGTGGTTTAAAGGCAGTAACGTTCTCGTTCACTTAGCAACAGCCTATATCATATGGCGGAGCGTTTCTTTTACTGCAACGCAACTCCAAAAATCGATAGAAGCTGACGATACTTCTCAACCCAATCCAGCACTTCCGTTTGATTCAATAGAATCCAAAAAGCATAAATTCACCTGGTGCAGTCTTAATGTTCTCAAAGAATGTCCTCCTGCACGGCAAGCCCAATTAACGCTTGCACTGTATTTATTTAATCCGCTCATCCTCTTTCACGAGATCTCCAACGGACACAACGATTTGTGGATGGGCTTTTTTCTGACCCTGGCTGGTTATTTTGCAATTACCGCCAATTGGATCTGGTTGCTTCCCGCAGTCCTGGCATCCGTCCTGATTAAATACGGCTCTATTGTTTTGATCCCGTTTGCATTATTGCTCTTAATTAAGCAGAAGCAGATCAAAGTGGGCATTTTGCAGGGCGGATTTCTTGCACTCATAATTGCTGCCTTGGCAGGAATACCCTACTTGGGAGACTGGCAACATTTTCACCTTAAAGAAATTGGCCGTAACGCATTAGTCAGCCACAGCTCTCTCCATGCGTTTTGGTTTGCCACTTGGAAAATAGTCTTCAAGCTATTTGGCCACATTACGGGAGAACAACGAGAAGCCGTACGAGAAGGGTTATCCAAACTTTTAACCAGTAGCTTTGGACTTTTCTATATTGGCTTTTTATTCAAGCGCTTCCGAGATATGGATTACACGGCTCAAAAGTGGATTCAAGACTCAGTCCTGATTTTGATGATTCTGATCGGTCTCATCAGCTTAAAATTTTACGGGTGGTATATCGGTATTTTCTTCAGCTTATCGTTGCTTTTACCCATGAGCGATTGGCGTAAGCTCTTCACCTGGTCTTTTTCCCTGATGCAGTTGATGTCTTTAACGATTGTCGGGCAATCTCACATCTTAAATTTTTTCTTGATGTCCGCCGTTCCCTGGGTGACTGTTGCTCTGCCCAGTTTAAAACTTAAAAAAGTATGGATCGCCACAATCACCCTGAGTGTTTTAGTCGGGGGAATACTTATCGCCTCTCTACTCGGCCTCAGGCATTAGGGCTATTGCTAATGCGCTTACTTGGTTACTGCGCATGCCAGCACTAGACTTTACCCTGCAAAGGGGAACTATTACCTCTAGGCCTTATAGGCAAGAGCAGAGGCTTCGTCTTCACAATGAGGCCAGCACCACCTTAAATAGTTTTTAAATGATTAAATCTTTCATACGGCGGACAGCAGGGCCGAGACCGGACATAATCGCTTCAGCGACCAAGCTATGCCCAATGTTCAATTCCACCAAGCCAGGCATCGCCAAAATGGGTGTGACGTTGTCGTAATTCAAACCATGACCTGCATTTATTTCCAGACCCAATTCAACACCCAGTTTTGCTGCTTCCATTAAATCGTTTAGTTTTGCATCCTGTGCCGAGCTTCCGAAAGCCTCACAATAGGGCCCTGTATGAAACTCCACAATTTCCGCACCGGATTCTTTAGACACTCGAACTTGCGCTGCCGTTGCATCAATAAACAAGCTCACCCGAATCCCGGCAGATTCCAGGCGGGCACAATTGCGCTTTAAGCTTTCAAGATGGGTAACGACATCCAGCCCACCTTCAGTCGTTAATTCCTCACGACGTTCCGGCACAAGTGTCACCATATATGGCTTCACATCCAGAGCGATTAAAACCATTTCTTCCGTATTCGCCATTTCCATATTGAGACGCGTACTAATCCCTTTTTTAAGGGCGTAGATATCCTCATCTCTTATATGACGACGATCTTCACGTAAGTGGGCGGTAATACCATCCGCCCCATGAGCTTCGGAAAGCAAAGCCGCTTTTAGAGGACTAGGGAAACTAGCCCCTCGGGCATTGCGGACTGTTGCAACATGATCAATATTAACGCCAAGTTGAGCCATTTTTTGAAACTTTCACGGAATTAGTGATGCGAATTCTACGTATATTGATGTATACCAGGGTTTATCAGGCGGTTTAAACTGATTGTATTTTCTCTCAAGCATGCCCGTGAGTCACGCATTATGTTGCTCAAGATTTTAAAATATTTATACAAATAATAATTATAATAGTATTAACCATTTAATAAATTTACAATTGTTATTAATGTAAGGGAGTAACTTTTTCCTTAGGCTGCATCCTACTTTAGGGGGAAAAATCATAATTGGAAACGAGAGCTCAGCTATTTATAAACGTTGTTCGGAGAAAGAACTTTTGTTAGCATTCCACCCAGTTCAAGACTTCAATGATTTTGAACTTCTCGGCCTCCCATGAGCCGCAATCGTTGGGAATACGATGAGTTACCTGGCACGAAGGGCTTCTATTAACTGAGTAGTAGAGCCAGATTATAAATCCAATTTAGGTAACTGATCGAGTGTAGTTGAGCATGAGTTATTTATGAACCGACAAACTTTTGTTTCTACTTACTTCTTCTCTGGACTCCTTTCAGCGATAGCAGTTTGTACTTTAGTTGCCCCCAGTTACAGTGCAATCAGTGTTCAGGCAGCCGACTCCGGCATTCCAGAACTCAATGCCACCGCGATGAAGGAAAGCAACCTTGTTAGTGCACTCCCTAAAGAATCGCTGACAACATTTTCCAAATCCGTTTCTCCAGTCAAAGTAGAATCCTCCGCTGCACAAGCGGCCATCAAAACCACGACAAGCAAAGTGACACTTGCAAAAACGAATCAACAACTCGTTGATCTCGGCAGTGGTGACGAAGCCCCTTCAAAAGTCAGTGCTCAAACCTTTATTTCGCAAAATCAAAGTGCGATTAAAAAGAAGTTTTCCAAACCCAAAGATACTGAGATTATGGATGAACCCTGGTCTGTATCCGGTGGTGGAAACGGCATTATCGTGAACGAAGACGGCATGGTATTGCCCCACACCAACGATTTTGCACACGAACAACTCCACCATCATCCATCCCCAGCACGGGCGATTGGTATCGCCTCTGTTCCGGGTGTTTCCTTACAAAGTATTTTCAGTTTCATTCTTCCCGTACAGAATGCGTTTATTAGTTCTCCCTTTGGCTTCCGTTGGGGACGTCCTCACCAGGGCGTTGATATGGCAGCACCACTCGGTTCTCCTATTCGCGCTGCACAGGGTGGAAAAGTTATTTACAGCCATTGGAAACAAGGCTACGGTAACTTTATCGTGATTGATCACGGACATGGCCTTAAAACCCAATATGCCCATTGTGCCAAAATTTTGACCCATAACGGTCACGTGGTGCAAAGAGGTGACATTATCGGGCGTGTTGGCAGCACCGGACACTCCACTGGTCCTCACCTTCATTTTGAAGTATTGGCCCAAGGCGTTCACCGGAATCCATTACCCTACATCCACACCAGTGGCCCAGGGCGTATCGTAGAACGTTAAAAATCTATTGATAAAACAATTTTAAAAGAGCCGTTTCTATAATTACAGAGACGGCTCTTTTGATGTTAAGGCTAAACAATCCAGCGCGCTTTGACTTAAACATGAGAGTCAATATTATCTTTTATGATGCGGTGACTTATGCAGTTGTTTCTTCAATTCAACGCCCAGCAGAAGCCGAAAGGCTTTGTTTTATTGGAAGGCTATGCACTTCCGTATGAAGCTGAATTGTTGGAAGAACTCACTAAAATTATCGACGCCGCACCGTTACGACATATGGTTACTCCGGGCGGTTACGGCATGTCGGTTGGTACAAGCAGTTGTGGGCAAGTCGGTTGGGTAAGCGATAAGAATGGGTACCGCTATAGCGAAAGCGATCCGGAAAGTGAAAAGCCTTGGCCTGCAATGCCGGGAATATTGCATAAACTTGCCGTGACGGCAGCAGAGCAAGCGAGATTTCCTGATTTTAGTCCCGATGCCTGTCTCATCAATCGTTATGAAGCAAAAGCCAAATTATCGCTGCATCAGGATAAAGACGAGCAGGATTTCAGTAGTCCCATAGTGTCTGTCTCACTCGGACTTCCTGCAACGTTTCTTTTTGGCGGACTGGAGCGAAAAGATCCGGTTCATCGCACGGTGTTATCGCATGGTGACATCGTTGTTTGGGGTGGCCCTAACCGACTCGCCTACCATGGTGTCTCACCCGTGAAGGCCGGTTTTCATCCAAAGCTTGGCGCTTGCCGGATCAACCTCACGTTTCGTAAAGCCCTATAAGAATTCTGGTAACTCTTAAGGTGTTGTTGATTTGGAAAAATTTCGCTCACACACCTTGAACAGGGTTTGGCTTGCCATTTCCTTATGGGAATATCGACTGATTTCAATCTTTAAGTTGCCTTTCAACCGAACAGTCAAAATGTTTGATCCTCTTACACGCCCAACCTCATATACAGCCTCAACGTTTTCCCAATAAATTTCCTGACCATCATTAAGCTTATAAAATTTAATACCGTCTCGCGTCAGAATAAGCTGTCCATCTTTCGAAATGAAGTAAAGCAAAAGTTGAGTTGTATAAAGCCACAAAAGTAAAATCAACCGGAGTGCTGGATAAGGCGAAAAAAATCCTAGACTACCTAGCAAAAAAGTGAAGATAACCATAAACAATGTTGAAAACTTATGAGGCGTCAGTGTAACTTCCTCTCCATTTTCAATTCGCTTCTGAAGATTTTCAACAATTAAATCTTCGTCTTTTACATACATGCATTGGCTTACCTTAAGTTTCTAGCATTGAGTCCATATCAGAATGGGATGGTTTTTAGGTTTTTGAGAAAAGTTACTAAAACCCTATTGTCATGCTGCGCGTTAGTCGCAGCGTCCAGAAAGACCCAAGCATCTGGATTCCGCGACTAACGCGGAATGACCGTAGAAGAAGTCCAGGGTGGTAGAGATTCCATGAACTTTTCCGCAGACCCGGGTTTTAGGCATGCATGTTAACACTTCAATTTTAAAACACTACTTTATGGACGAGCGAGTTGAAAAATTTCGCGAACAGGGGCGTAGGAAGTTCCTGCCAGCCGCGAGACGGGTTTCAATTTCTCCGTATCAATACGCCCTGCTTCATAGAGATCTCTGTGGATGTGAAATTGAACAATGGTGCCTAAAACCACATTGCCGCTGCCGATCGCATCCGGCTCACCCACATGAATGTACTGCTGCAAACGACACTCCATACTTACGGGCGATTCCAACACACGAGGTGCTTTTACTTTTAAGCTCTTTGCCACGGTCAAGCCAACCAGGTCAAACTCGCTTTCCCCGTAAGGTAATTCTTTCGCCGTTTGATTCATCCGTTCAACCAGTTCTTCCGTGACCACATTCACGACAAATTCACCGGTTTCACGAATATTCCTCAAGGTGTCTTTTTCAGCACCATCGCTCCCTCGAACCGTCGGACAGAAAAGCAGAGTGGGCGGATTCGAACAAACGCCGGTATAAAAACTAAACGGAGCCAGGTTCGTCACACCCGACGGGCTTGCGGTTGAGACAAAAGCAATGGGGCGGGGTAATACGCTGCCGATTAAGAGCTTGTAATTGTCTTGCTGGGACAGTTCTTCGGGGTTCAGGGTAATAAAGTCAGACATAGGGTCTCCAATCAAAAAGAACTGCTATTTCCAGGAATCAACGTACTTTAGGTTTTCAATCGTTCGAGCCTGTGGGGTCACTTGCAAAGGACGGCGGGTATCAAGCATTACAGCGTATTCATCCGTATGGGATTTCTTCCAGCTCGCTTCCATGGCCTTCGGGTGGGGCCCGTGATGAACGCCTTGCGGGTGGAAGGTGATCATCCCGGAATCGATTCCGTCCCGGCTAAAGAAATCTCCATCATGATAGAAAAGGACTTCATCGTAGTCGATATTGCGATGATAAAACGGAACACGCACCGCGTCCGTATCGGACTCAAGGGGACGAGGAACAAAGGAACACACTACAAAATTGTCACCCAAGAAGGTGGTATGCACGCTGGGCGCTAAGTGGGCGCGATGACTTGTTACAGGACAAAAATCTTTGATGTTCAATTTCCAGGGGGTTAAATCGCCTTTCCAGCCCACTACATCAATGGGGTTAAACGGATAAAAAATCGACGTCATTTCATTGACGCGTTTAACGCGGACCTCCCACTCGCGATCATCCTCAACCGGTTGTGGTTCGGGCGTCACAATGATGGCTGGATCGTATAAGGCATGCTGACCTAAAAGGCCGCGCTTTGGTTGGCGCAGGGCGGAAAAAGATTCAATTACCAAAAATTCGCTATCGGCACCGTCTGGCAAAACTCGGTATGTCGTCCCTCTCGGGATAACAATGTAGTCTCCCTGCGTGTAATTTAAGGGGCCATAATCGGTTTCAACTATCCCCGTGCCGCAATGCACAAAGTACAAGTCGTCCCCGTCTGCATTCCGAAAGTAAAACGGCATGACAACTTTGGGTCGAGAAAAACCCAGGACAACATCGTTATTAAAGAGTAAGGGCGTCCGACTGCTAATCGCATCGGGTGCCGACTCAACAACCAGTTGATTGCAATTAAAAGACTGTGGCCGTAAAGGACCTTCGATTCGGGTCCAACCTGTCGGCGCATGTCGATGATAAAGATGGGATACGGGGCCATAGAAGCCATCCCGGCCGTGCTCTTCTTCAAAAGTCCCTTCGGGCAATGCCACATGAGCCTGTTTTGAGGTTAGCCCTTTATTCAATGGATACATATAGCCACTCCCATAGTTAACGAGCTGCCCATCATCTACTTTGTTGCTGCGCTGCTCGGATGCGCACGTAGTACCGTCTATGCTTACGCTCCTGCGCTGCTCGCGCCGCGTATCTGATTGCCATCTCATTAACTCTTGAAATGTCTAATAACTCCTCCCGCCCTATATTTCTTTCCCTAGCCTACTAAAATTAATGACTAAGCTCAAATAGAAAAGCGTCTAAAGCAGAATTTTTATGATCTGCATTAACAAAGAAGTATCTAAAAATAGAAAAGCACTCATAAATCTATTCTTGAAAAAAAGGGGTTAGCTGGTACCATAATTTTTTCTCTTCATAAGCCTGTGAAAAAAGGCTAATTCGTAGTTTTCAGGATATTTATTTAATGTTTTCCAACTTTAGTGAGTGACTTACTATCGCTGAAGTGGAGTGCGAGGCTTTGTTTAATACAAAAAATATCAGTCTAAACCCAAAGACTGTTTATAAAAAACTAGGTTATTTGGAAGCTCATTCCATTAACGATACTTTGGCCAAGGAAGTATTGGGAATTAACATTCCCAAAATTTTATGCACACGCACGATGAATGAAAAGGTCGATGTCGCAACCAGTGAAGTCGGTAATACCATTGCCTTTACTGCCGGTGGATTACTTTTAAACAAGGTATTGGATTTTAGTTTTACTCAGGCAAAAAAAGGAATCCGTCTGCCAGTCGCTCAAAAGGGAGAGGAGTTTTGGCGTTCTACAGCACTTTATAGCGCCATATTTTCTCTGATGTGGGCAATGCCTTTTATCCGAAATTATATTACTGCCAAGCGAACTGGTTTTACTGATTTTTCAAGCTTTATCGTAGACAAACCCCAATTTGCAAAAAATAAATCCAATACGGATCAGTTGGAGTCCAGCTTACAAGGCTATCAAAAAAAAGCGAAAAGTATTTTAGGCATGGGGGCTTTGGGGGCTTTTTTGTCAATTGCGATGGGAACCATGAGCCTAAGAACCGGCCTTGGCATGAAACAGGTTGAAAGCCTCATCAATAGTCCTTCTCTTTACCACTCGCTCCACAAGAAATTGGGATTACCCCAAATCCCTGAAAATCTGTGGCAAAAAGTTTTTAAAGGAGTAACGGATATTCGCTTTCAAGATCTGCTTTTAAAAAAAGGACAATTCTCAAATTTTTCTGGATTGCCTGCTCTTCTGTTTTGGGGAGTTCCGGCTTATGGCGGATGGATTCATGCATCTCGAGATCCTTACGAAAAAAAAGAGCAGCTGCTCAAATTTGCGAGTTTTACAGCCTGTTTTTTTGTAATGCCCCTTTTGATAAAGAAAGTCATAGACAGGCTATTTCACAGCCATTTCCCCGAAGTATCCACTATTAATTACCAAACGATTCAAAAAACCTTTGCGAAACAGACGAAGATTTTAGAGGCAGCTCTATTTTTATGGGCCACTCGATATGTTGCCAGTTTGGGAAGCTCTATTCTTTTACTGGGTGTCATGCCCCAACTCATTAATATCAAGTTGACAGAAAAGCGACTGAAACGGGCAGAAGAAGCCAAAATAAAGGCTTCTACAAACTTATACCCTTCTGAAACTACGGTATCTCCCTTTTCCAATGAGTCTTCTCTTATCACTGCATAATGTCACTTTACTAAAAGCAAAAAGCACCCAAGCCGAAACGTGAGTGCTTTTTAAAAGGGTTCAAAGCTTTAAATTAAGCTTTCAATGAAGTGGCTTTATCCGCATTCAATTGAATGTATTTTTGTTGGTCAGCAGGCACTTCAGCATCCATGAAGATAGCGCTTACTGGGCAAACGGGTTGGCAAGCGCCGCATTCGATACACTCATCAGGATGAATGTACAGTTGGTTTTCACCGTTGAATTCGTAGATACAATCTACTGGACAAACGTCAACACAGGCTTTATCTTTTACGTTAACGCAAGGTTCTGTAATTACGAATGGCATTGGGTATTACCTCCAAAAAATCATGTGTTTTATAGCTGGTAAAACAGTTAAACGCTTAAATCAGTCAGTTGAGAAAATTTGGGACACCAGTTTAAGAACTTGTCTTAGAAAGTGACGTTTTCTCTACAAAATCGAGCAGAATCAACCTGTCTTTTCTAAAACAGTTGGCAGCCCTAAAAAGGGAAAGCAATTAAAGTTTATCAGTTGATGCTCGTATTATAGCCCAGGAATCATAGCAATTCTTGAGAATTATCATAAAACCATCCCAAATTGAGCTCAACTTTGAACAAGATAGCCTAATCGACTAATCCAAATACCCACTAAGAAGATGAGGAAAGCCTAACAGCATACGCCTGTGTCTAGTGCATTTTTTGCTATGCGCCAACTTTTAAATACTAGCCGATGTTTCAGGAATCATATTACGGAATAAATATATGCCTTCAACAAACCTCTCAAGTACTTTTAACCTTATTGATGCCCCTATTAGAAGCTTTAACCCGCAAACTCAGCGAACTATTGGAAATTCCATTATCCGAACTCTGAATGATCAACAAATAGAGGATCTTTTTCAACAGAGAAATACTCCCGAAAATCGAGACGAACGTCAGGGGATTTACAACATAACCTCCGCCGAAGATCCAACTATACCTCACCATGCAGTATCAGAACGGACAAGCCAAGATTCTCTAAGACCAGTAGTCCAACAGGCACGTTATCTCTCCGAACTAACCCTTAGAATCAGACGCCTATTCCGAGAGTTTTTGCCATTACAATTCAGTAGAGGAGGTATTCAAAGAAGAACTCAGATGAGACAAAGTAGAAACCAACAAAACACTATACAGCATAATGTTTTGAGAAGCACTTCGGACAGTGAGACAACAGCATTAGACAGTGAAGAAGAAAGACTAGTCCTAAGAGCTCGACAAGCACCTAGAGCTAGGCAAAACAATAGACGGTCTTTTACAAGAAACCGAAGAGCAAACAGACGCTAACTGTAACCTGAATTAGAAAAAAGTAAGATTCATTCTTATTCTATACAAATCTCTGGATTCAAGTCGCTTTCCACAGACGTAAGCATCTTTTGTAAACATTTAGAAAGTTCAAGGCCGAAGAACTCGACAATTGGTTTTTCCGTCTAGCTTAATCCCTTACCAAGGAATCTATAGCGCTCTTAGAACGACCCTTGGAAGCTTGAGAAACAGTTTACGGGATATTTAAACAAATACTGGCCAAAATGCTTAAATGGTGCTCGGCTTAGCTTTATATTAATCATTTTTAAATTAATTAAACAGCAATAAAAAACTACTTGTGGGTTTTATGCCTACAGTTGGGTTGAATGGCGAGTTTAGGCGAGGGTTTTGTGAATGGTCAGCTTTAGTGAGTTTGCTGCAAATGCGATCAAGCCTTTTTATAAATCGGACTCTGTCATTCATGATGAGATCATAAAAGCTGTAAAAACCAGCATTCCCGAAGCCGAAGATAAGGTTAATTTTAAATTATCAAAGCGAAACACAGAGGGAAATAGAGCAACACTTGCAGTTTATGCGGCGGCTGCCGCACCTTATTTGCTGGGTCTTCCTATCCCTCTCTTAAAAACGGCTATCAATAAATTCATATCCAAGAGAAATGGCTCCCTCTTGCTTGAGCAGGTTGCCAGGGGTAGTAATAAGCATTATGCAGCTGAAATCGGTTCAGAAATTTCCCGAGAACACGCTAAAAGTCAGGTTACAAGAAAGAATTTGCGAGTTAAGCGACAACTCGATAAGCAATACCGTGATCTTCTGGATCGTGAAACCCGTAACCAAGGGTTTAAGTTTTTTAAGAAAGATCCTCAAATAAAGGTTTACGAGGCTGGTTTTAATCCTTCCGGGCGGAAAATACTCACAATCAAGACAACTCGTCCCCATGCAGAAAAACTCTTAGATACTGCCTTAAGACAGGATAAAGGTGCGCTCTCCAGTGAGATGGCCCGCTTACAACACAAGGAATGGAAACTTCATAAAAAGATTAAAAAAGCGACACCTACTCAGAAACAAGAGGCCCAGCAAGAAAGACTCTTCAGAGAATATGAAGACCTTCATGCTAAAAAATCTCAAATTTCAGACGCTCCTACCCTACAAAATGCAAGGGCGATTGCCAGAGAGCTGAGACTCATTGAGTTTAAAACCAAAAGGATAACTGCAGCTGAATTGATGGCTAAGCGAAATGAATCACTGCCAATACACCAATTCCAAAAAGAAGAACTCCGAAAAGAGTATGAAGTGCTTCAATCTAAGAAATTAGAGCTGGAAGAAGCAGCTAAGGGTGCTGTTAAGCTAGGATCACCCGTGTTTTCTCGAACAGCACAGCGCTCAGGGGAAAAATCAACTTGGTTTAAAACCAGCCAACAAAAGCAACCCAACTTCGACGAGTTGGAAGAAGCAGCTATGCCGCTTTTATCAGACTTAGAAAAACGACAAGCAGCTAAAAAATCTCGAGCCTTTAGCTTTCGCTGGAGCAGTAACAAACAGGACAGCTCCAGCAAGCTTTAGAAACTGCTTTTAGCTCGGCAATTGGTTTTTCCGTCTAGCTGACATAAAATAGAAGCCTTATGGCAAATCTTGTTTCTTTATTGCGCACACTGCTGGGTCTGCTCACGGTGTCTCTGCTGTTTTACCCCTCCACTGCGATGTATGTGGGCTGTTTCGTGGCCACTATCGTCGTTATTGCAATGGATGCTTTGGATGGCTACCTCGCCCGAAAACTGAATGAAAGCTCAAAAATGGGCGCTGTCATTGATATTTTAGGGGACCGTATCGTCGAGCAAGTGTATTGGGTTGCTTTTGTCGCTTTGGGCTGGGTACCCTTATGGATTGCCCTAACCGTGATTGTACGTGGCATTGTGGTGGATGGCATCCGCTCCATGGCCTTTGAACAAGGTTTCACGGCCTTCGGTAGCAGTAGCCTCCAACAGGGTGCTTTAGCCAAATTTATTGTTGCCTCCAACTTCAGCCGTACTACTTATGCCGTTTGTAAGGCAGCAGCATTTGCGCTGCTGGTTCTCGGGCATACCCCAGGCCTAACTTCCAATTGGCAGATTCCTATTCTGAATATTGGAACTGTATGTGCCTATATTGCCATTTTCTTTTGCGTTGTTCGCGGAATACCCGTATTGATTGAAGGGCGTCGTTTTTTCTAATGGAATCATTATCATTTTTTAATAGCTTAACCGGCAAAAAAGAAGACTTCCAACCCAGCGGCTCTCCAGTCAAACTCTATGTTTGTGGCCCCACCGTCTACGATTCCGCCCACCTCGGCCATGCCCGTTGCTACATTACATGGGATGTCTTGCTCCGGGTGCTCCGCTTTGCAGGCTATTCCGTTACATACGTACGGAACATCACCGATATTGATGACAAAATCCTGGCCCGTGCCAAGGAAAAAGGCACCAGTCGCGAAGCCTTAGCCAGTGAGCAATACAATTCTTTCAAAGCCGATATGAACGCTTTGAATGTAATCTCCCCCGATCATGAACCCCATGCAACGCACCACATCAAGGATATGCATGCAGGCATCCTGGAACTTATCAAAACCGGTGCCGCCTACGCGACACCCGATGGCAGCGCCTATTTCCGCGTCAGCGCTAAAGCCGATTACGGCAAGTTGAAGTTCTGCACGGAGAATTTAGATGAACTCAAGTCCCACCTCGACGATTTAAAAGTGGGAGCGCGAGTTGAGACCGACGAGGATAAAGAGTCGCCGCTCGATTTCGCCCTGTGGAAAGCAATCCCAGACACCGATCCCGATGGCTGGGACGTCCCTTCTGAATTGGCAGATCATAAGGTCGGTCGCGGACGACCTGGCTGGCATTTAGAGTGCTCTGCCATGAACCATGCCATTTTTAATGGTCAACCCATTGATATCCATGCGGGTGGCGCGGATTTAATTTTCCCTCACCACGAGAATGAAATCGCCCAAAGCGAAGCCTGGATGAGTAAAAAACCCTTCTCAAAACTTTGGATGCATAACGGTTTTGTGAAAGTCGATGGTAAGAAAATGTCTAAAAGTTTAGGCAATTTTTCGACGATTGCGATGCTTTTAGAACGCTACGATGCCAATGCGATCCGCCATTTCCTGCTCAGCAAAGGCTATCGGATGCCGGTGGATTTCACCGATGAAGCGCTGCAAGCCTCAACCAGCTGGGTTAAAAACTGCTCCAAGCTGCTGCGCCTGGCTCAAGAACACCTCAAGCTAGATGTAAAGTCCCTGGAACAATTGGTAACTAAGCAAGTCGAAAAGGGCCGCACTGAGCCAACCCTGGTCGCCATGTTTGAAGACCTGGCTGATGATCTCAACACTTCAAAAGCCTTGAGTCGTATTTATGAAAGCATCGGACAAATTAAAACATTGTGCCCGGCGGAATCGATTAGTCCCGAGCAGCACGAAAGCCTGAATAAACACTTTATCTTGGCCCTTTCCATGTGGAATTTACTGGGATTTGAAATTTTAAGCGTTTTCTCAGCACCGGAACTCCCGATTGAAGCACTTCAAGGACTCTTAAACACATTAACGGGCAACAATACGGCTTCCTCACAAGCAATTGACGAGATCTTCAACCAGATTCTAATCCTGCGTAAGCAGGCGAAAGCCGATAAGAACTGGGCAGTCGCGGATACAATTCGTAAGCAATTGGGAGACTTGAACCTTCAGGTGCTTGATAGCAAAGACGGAAGTACCCGTATTGAGCTGGATGGTACCATTGTCGCAGCATTAGCTGCGCTTTAAGCCTTCAATATGAGCCCTAACGCACAAGATACGACTATTTCCATTGCAGTACGAGATGAGCGAGGACATGAAAAAGTCCTGCACTTTAAAACACCCTCTCGTGAGAAATGGCTTGCGTCTGCCAACCGCTTCCTCAAGGTAGAGCCGCCCAGTTGGCGGGTAATCGAAGTATATGAGCGCTTATTGAAGACCTGCGCAGTTTCTACTGGGTTATCCAAGCGCAGCTTGGAACAACTCCCGATTCCAGCACTTGAACACCTCTATCAGCAGCTATGGGCAGCGGCAGGACAACTTCAAAAAGCCAATCACGCAGAGCCTTTAGAGGCGGCACCTTCCAAGAAAGCTTTAAAAAAAGCTGTAATAGAAGCTGAAAGCATTGATCAATCCCTGTCATTCTTCCTTTTTGTACAGGAATTGGCGGAGTTTCGTCTAGAAATTATTGTCCGAGAAGATATACAAGTGCTCGGTGAGCGGGGTGCCCTCACTATGCACAGCTACTATCCCAATAAACAGGAACAATTAAACGGGAAAGAGCTCAATACCTTCCTGCAAGGTCAGGACTGCCCGAATATACTCCATAAAACAATCCTGAATAGCAGCCCGGATTCGGAAGAGGTTATCCATACTGCGTATTGGGCCAGCAGACGCCTTGAAAGCTCAATAGGGAAGCTGCATTGGAGCACACTCTTAGAAACCCTGTCCAGTGAAGAAGGACAGCGCTACCCGCGTCTGGGGCGTCTGAAAGCCATTTTAGAGACTTTAAAAGATTCAAAAAGCCTATTCCCTCTGCCTATTGAGACTACGGAATCATTTTTTGAGGCACAAGAAAGCTTCCGGAATTTGCTGAACAATGACACTCTCAAGCAGATTGCACAAGACTATCAGCAGGCACGTCCTCTGAGATTACTTGTTCTGGTTGAAGGTGAAACAGAAATCCGCCTGCTGCCCTTGTTAGCAGAGGCCTTAGGGCACAACCTTGATGCCTTGGGCATTCATTTACTGCCCTCTGGCGGTAAGAACCACATGACCAGCCTCTACAAGACTTGGGCCCATGTCCTGAAAGCACCCATCTGCATTATCCTGGACGACGATGCCAGCAGCATTTGCAAAGAGCTTGAGCCTGATTTAAGACCCTCTGATAGGCTTTTTCGCTTTACGGAAGGAGAATTCGAAGATGCTTACAACCTGGACCTGATTATTAAAACTATCAATCGTGTCTATGAGCCATTTCCAGAACTCAACAAAAAAACATTTCTAGCAATAACGCAAGCAGCACACGGCAATGGGCGTGTCGCAGGATTAAAGACCATCTGGAATCAGTTTCAATTAGGGAGTTTTGACAAGGTTATTTTTGCACAACACTATGCAGAAAGCTTAGCTGAGCACGATTCCCAGAAGTTCATTTCCCCCTCCATTCAAAAATTATTTCAATTGCTACTTAGTTTAATAGCAAATATCTAATTTCTATTCTTTAAATAATCCCTGTTCAATTTCAGAATAAACACCTTATTTTTACTGGAAAATAGGCCTAAGATTGGGTCTTTTGTAGGCATAAAGCCCTCAATTTTTCTCAGTTTAGAGGTGGACATGAGGTGGAATGTTTTAGAAAACTTTACAATTAACTCAGCTGCTATTTAAAGTTTAAAATGGATATAAAAGCACTATAAATTCCATTACTTTATTTTTTAAAGTATTTATTCTTAGATTAGCATGATTGCGTGTAAAAACGAGAATCCCTGAAAGCTTCTACTGTCTTAGCTTTCAGAGAGCAAAGCATTTTTTACCATTGAGTAACAACACTTTCCAGCCCATGACCCCTAAGAAGTGAATGAGCCCAGCGAAATGAGTATGTGGAATCTGTCAAACGTTGTATCCAATATGCCTCTAAGTGAAGAAAAGCCTGTCAGCGGCATGATGGGCCTTATTTACGGCCTTCATGTTTATACGACCTTCCTCTGGCCTACAAATGAAAGTACCTGGAAGCAGCACTGGAAGAGGCTTCAGCAAAACGCAGCCGCCATGGATTTAGCTTTTGAGTTCGATGAGCAGGCCGTCCTCCAACAAATTGAAGCCGTATTCAAACCCGAAACACCGGTATTACGCCTGGCTGTCATTGCCAATATAACTGAGTATCGTGAGTTTTGGGCTGAACCAACTCAGGAACTCCCTTCCAGACTGATTTTAAGTGCTCGTCCCCTTTCACCCACTATAACGGACATCACGCTACAAACGGCTGTCTATGAGCGGCCCATGCCTCTAGTTAAAGGGGCGGCTATGGCAGAAAGCATTCTGTTGAAACGCAAAGCCCTTGCTGGTGCTGCTCATGAGGTTTTATTCCTCGGTAAAACAACTGAGAAAGTGGACCAAAAGGTTATCTCTGAAGCGGATAGAACCCGGCAGAGAATACACCACTTACGGTCTCCCTCCTGGGAGGTGGAAACTCAGGCCTACTTCCTCCGAGAGTGTGGAATGGCAAATATTTTCATCCTAGAAGCTAATCCAAACCCCTTCAATAGTGGCGAATTCAGTCACTTACGATTAAGAACTCCGAATCCAGAGCGAGATAACTGCCTGCCCGGGATCACTCGTCAGCAAGTACTGGATGCTACTGCTCAAATGGGTTTAGCCATTTTTGATGACGGCAAACCCTTATTGCTAAGCAGCCTATTCGAGGCTCAAGGCGTATTCATAGGCAATGCGGCTACTGGACTGATATCTGTTAGCTGTATTCAGCACAGCGAGGGAGAGAAACCCTTGAACTTAGCCATCCACTGGACCAACGAGGCTAGATCCTGCCTAGAACATCTTCAAAAATCTCTTTAGACAGTCAATTCAGTCATTTGCTCGTCCAAGCGGGTATGGGCACCGACACTTTGAGAGCGATTTATGGCAGCTTGGGCGATCAACTGACTGACAGTGAGCTGATTCACAAAGGCAAGGCCCTCTGGAAAGACGTCCTTCCAACGGTCTTGCTCTGCCTGATGGCTCCAAACGTCCATTTGAGCAATGGCCTCGGATAAACCCTCTTTATCCCGCAGAATCCCGACATGCTTCCACATCAACTGTGTGAGCTGATCCCGAGTTTGTAGAACTGTCTCTTTCAAAGAGGTCTCATCCGCTTCCACAAGGGTTTTTAAGGGAATCGGGACGGCAGAGCCTGCGCCTTTTACATCTTTTGCCAGAGGCTGATGAGCAGTAGAGGCCTTTGATGAAGCATTCGATTCAGTAGCAAACGCTTGCTGGTGAGCGATATCCCGTGCGACGCGTCGTGCTAAAACAACGCATTCCAATAAGGAATTGCTCGCTAGGCGATTCGCCCCATGCAGGCCAGTACAAGCCACTTCGCCCACCGCATGCAAGCCAGGCAGTTGAGTACGGCCTTCCGTATCGGTTTCAATCCCACCCATTAAATAATGCGCCGCTGGAGCGACTGGAATCCAATCGTGGCGGATATCAATCCCAAAACCCTTAGCGTGCGCCATAATCGTGGGGAAACGCGCTTCTACCAAGCTCGGTGGCAATGCAGTCATATCGAGCCACACATGAGGAGAGTTCGCCGCCTGCATTTCAGCAAAAATGGCGCGCGTTACGATATCGCGAGGAGCCAGCTCTGCTTGAGGATGATACTGGCTGGCAAAGGCCTCTCCAGCTATATTTCGGAGTATGCCGCCTTCGCCGCGCAGGGCTTCTGAAACCAGGAAGCGAACCTGTCCTTCAAAATAAAACGCAGTGGGATGGAACTGAATAAATTCCAAATCCTGTAATGCGGCACCGGCACGATGCGCGAGTGCCAAGCCATCGCCTGTAGCGACCGTTGGATTCGTCGTATGGCTGTAAAGTCTGCCAATACCGCCCGTCGCTAACACCATATGCGAGCTATAGAGATTACGGGATACAAAGTGCTCGCCGGATTGAATCAAGGCCACACAGCCAATACAGCGACCATCCTCAATGAGGAGATCGGTAACAGGGCTTCCTTCCATCACCGTAATCAATGGGCTTTTTTTGACGGCCGTAATAAGGGCCATTTCCACGCAATGCCCGGTTGCATCACCGCCCGCATGGAGAATCCGAGGCACACTGTGCGCGGCTTCCCTGCCCAATGCGAGACCTTGCTCTCCGTCGGAGAGGCGATCAAAGGGAACCCCATGGACCAATAAATCTTCAATGGCGTCCCAGCCTTCACTGAGGATAGAGCGGACAGCCGTTTCATCGCTCAGCCCGGCACCTGCATCCAGGGTATCCTGCACATGCAATTCCAGAGAGTCGGACAGGTTACTCGGCAATACTGCGGCGATACCGCCTTGGGCATAGCGCGAATTGCTTTCATCCAGGGAAGCTTTGGTTAGAAGGAGCGTTTCAACGCCTTCTTCCGCCAGCTTAATTGCCGTGAACAATCCTGAGATACCCGTCCCGATGACAATGGCATGGTAGTGTTCCCTTGATACGGTTGAATCACTCACGGAAGAGTATCTCCACGGAAATAGGCATGAGCCTGGAGCACAAGACAGAACTTACTCAAATAATGAAAATAGACATCAATATTATTGCTAAAGCTGCAGTATTCACGTCTGCTTTCATTATTGTGTGTAAGTCCTTAAAATTGCGACAATTATAACACTAACGGTTCTGGTTCCAGCGAGGGTCTTATGGAACGAAAATTCCACAGCAAAATGACCCTGATGGACAGTTCGTTTTCAGGTTTAACTAACAAAAAGTGCCAAAAATGTTAGTTAGCTTCCATTAACTAACACGGATGTTACTTACGGATCCGTAACTAACAAAAATGGTCGAAAATGTTAGTTAAAGCTGAAAATACCCTATTCATAAGACTTTTAAATCACTTACTTTCCTACAATTTTTATGACCATTAGTCTATAAGAACAAATAAAGTTTAACGAAAAAAATTTGCTTTCCTAAGAAAACGCAACTTGCTATGATTAAACTAACAACTGCTCAGCTCAATATTTAAAAATATTGCTACTAAAGTGTTTGTTTTGCTCGCATTCTTACCCTCAATACAATGGGCAGAATCTAGCGAAGGATGGATGTGTGATGGTAGTAGAAATCAATATCAATGATATTTACGACAAAAATCTAAATTTCCTAATTGGCTCAGGAGCCTCAGCTGGACTCTTCCCCACATTGGCCTTAAAAATCAAATGTGAAAAAGGCACTACTCAAACAATAGAGACTTTAGCAAAGTTATTTGAAAATGATAGATCAGTCTATACAATGCTTTTCATGCATTATTACAAAACATGCATTGAGCCGATAGTTTCGTTCGAATTGAATCAAGTCATAGCTAATCCATCACAAAAGCAAGTTGTTGAAAATTATCGAAGATTTATAGAAACTATACTAACAATTTTAGATAGAAAACAAGATCCTAAAAGTTGCAATATTTTTACAGGTAATTATGATGGATGTTTCGCACATATTACTGATGATCTATTAAAACATGGCCATATTGATTTTATGGTTAATGATGGTACGAGGGGCTTTTTCAAAAGACATCTACAAGCTAGAAATTTCAATAGCTATTTAAGTCAAACAGGTATATTTGGGGGAAATTGCACAGTTATTCCTCAAATTAATCTTATCCATCTTCATGGTTCTATTTACTGGAAAAATGAGGCGGGTGATAAAATCATAGTCGACTACGCTCAAAAACATTCAAAAATCCGTATTAACGATGTCCAATTACAGCCTTTTTCTGATGCACTGCTTAACGAAGATGAAACACTTGCGAATCTCAAAAACATTAGTCTCGAGGGATTGGAGGAAAATCCATTCTGGGAAAACTATAACAAAATCCCTATAGTTAATCCGACAAAGTGGAAATTTCATGAAACAGTATTTGAAGAACACTACTATCAAATGCTTCGCTGCTTAAGTTATGAACTTGAAAAGCAAAACACAGTTCTGATAGCTTTCGGTTTTTCTTTTGCAGACGAGCACATTACAAATTTGATAAAGCGATCTTTAGCTAACAAATCATTGATGGTTTATATATTTTGTTTTAATAAAGCTCATTATGAAAATATACATAAGCTTTTTTCAATATATAAAAACGTAAAGCCAATTCATCTAGATCATGAGAACTTAGATTTTTCGGCATTTAACGAGATTCTATTCTCATCATTAAAAAAAGCAGAGAAAGCTGAAAGTAATAAACTCAAAGTAAAGAAGCCAGTATGACAATCAAAATAGGAGAAGTCATAGGTGTTTCTGGTGTTAAGGTCACTTTACGTATATTTGAAGAATCGAATAAAGAAACTTTATTTTATGATGGTGATAAATATAAAGGAGTATCTATTCGAGAGTATATTTCTATACAAAGAGGCTTTAGAGATATCATATGCATAATCGAAGGGGAATACTTAGATGAAAAAAAGTTCAAGATAGAAGATGATAAAACCCAATACATTCGAAAAGTTGAAGCAAAACCCATTGGCTACTTTGAGAATGAGAATTTTAGAGAGGGTATAAAATTCCTCCCTATGATTAAAGACGTCGCTTACCTTTTAGAAGAAAGTAGAATCTCAGACATATATGGTCGTGGATATAATCAGAATTTTGTCATTGGTGAACTTTTAAAGGAAGAAATTCCTATATCATTACCTTGGCAAAAACTTTTTAACAGTCACATCGGAATATTTGGCAATACGGGAAGCGGTAAATCCAACACTTTAGCCAAATTGTACACCGTGCTTTTTGATCAAAAACATGCTGCAATGAGGAACAAAAGTCAGTTTGTGATACTTGATTTTAATGGCGAGTATACAGGAAATCAACTATTAAGTACTGGTGATAAGAGTGTAATACATCTCAATACCCACTCAAAAGATGGGCAAGATAAATTTATCTTGTCTGAAGATGAATTCTGGAATGCTGAAATTTTAAGCATTTTGTTTCAAGCAAAGGCAAACACTCAACGCCCATTTCTTAATCGAGTTATTAAAGGAAGAGATAGATATAAAGCTGATTCAGAAAGTTTGATAAACTATATCAAACTTACCTTTAGGGCAGTATTTACCGCTGCTTCACCAAAAACTGATACTCTTGACCTTTTGAGATCTATATCAAAATCCCTGAATACAAATGCCCTTTCTGAACTTTTAGATGACATAACATGGAATACCAAATATGAAAAATTTGTTAAAGGAGCTAATGATTATATCAACCGTGGTGATGTGAGAGGTTATGAAGAAAAAATTGAACCTATTGTGAACGAATTATCTATTGGGGAAATTGATCCTTTAGACGAAATAATTCTAAGAGTTAATTTACGTTTAACTAATGATTTAATCCATGGCTACGTTCAATTCGATCATATTCAACCTCTACTAAAACGGATAGAGTCATCTCTTTCCAGCTTAAAAAAGGTCATCCAAGTTGGAGCTTCTAATGTTAATGAGAAGTTACTGATAGTTATTTCACTTAGAAAGTGCAACCAAGATGCCAAAAAGGTACTTCCATTACTGATTGCCAAGCATTTTTACTCCCAACATAAAAAGTCTATTGATAGTTCACCTCCTAACAAAACAATGCATTTGATTATAGATGAAGCTCATAACATCCTCTCTCAGCAATCAACAGGCGAGCATGAAAGTTGGAAGGATTACCGACTAGAGCTATTTGAAGAAATCATTAAAGAAGGTCGGAAGTTTGGTATGTTTCTTACTTTAGCAAGCCAAAGACCTGCGGATATATCACCAACCATTGTTTCTCAGATTCATAATTTTTTCATTCACCGACTTGTCAATGACAGAGATCTAGAGCTGATTAATAACACCATTAGCACCATAGACAACTTATCGAAAAGTTTAATTCCCTCTCTTTCTAAAGGCGCCTGTATAGTAACCGGAACATCCTTTGATTTACCAATGATTATACAAGTCCATATTTTAGATAAAGAGAAGCAACCTGATAGTGCTGACGTTGATTTAGAAACGTTGTGGGCTGACAAGCAAAAGCAAACCGAAACAGAAAAAACTAATCCCATTGGATTTGATGACATCTAAAAGCAGCAGTTTCAGCCAACGCAGCGATTTCTATAAAGCTTTGTAAATCGAACCTAGCCATAGCATGAAAAGATTTACAGCTCAAAAACCCCTATCTTTATGAGTTATAAATGCCTGGTTTATTGCTCACGGGTGTGTTTATCGAAGATCCAGACAAAATTGTTTTGGCGTCCTCGCATACTGGGCGGCAAGGACGGTAGATTGCTCGCAACCGCAACGGCAGTCCTGGCAGATGCATCAATACCGGGATCTCCTGAAGAAGCCAGTATATGAACGTTATACGATTTCCCCATCTCATCCACTGTAAACTGAACAAGCACACGTCTCTCACCAAGTGCAACGGGTGGATACCAATTTGGATTAATGTGCGCCCTCAATTGCCGGGTATACTCTTTCACTTCAGCAGATACCTGTGTAGGCTGGCGCTTCCCCATCCTTACGATAATGGGATAGTTACGCAACGGATGGGAGGCAAACGGAGCAGCCAAGCGAACAGCATGTAACAACGCATTATCCACAGGCGGGATGGTGGAAGACCGCATGATACGAAGATTAGTAATGTCTCCGTTAGGCATCACCGTAAACTGTGCCACCACTTGCGCATTTTCAAACCCTTTCGGCGGATGATAATAACGATGCACTTTAGCAACAGCATCCGTTTGATATTGACCGATGTTAAATGAACCTGGGTGGGGTGCCTGCCCTCGACTCATGGAGGGTCCTTGTTGCACCTCGGGAGGACCGACAAGCAGCCTTTCCTGTCGCATTGGGGGTACAGCAGCCTGAGGGTTCAGTTCTTGCGGGACTTCGGGCAGATTTTGAGACGCTATAGACGCCCTACTTTCAGCAGTTCCGTATTCTCCCCGATCCCAGTTCGGATCGTAGTGAAACTGAATGTCATACTGCTGATCCGACTCAAGCCAAAACGGACGACTTTCAACTGTGTTGCGAGCAATTTGATCCAGTTGAAAGAGCCCTGAGCTTTTCATCGTTAGAATGCGCAGTCGGTGATTCCGGTTCACTCGAACTCGGAGAATGATATCCCTTGCTTCTGACGGTTGAACACTGGCTGCGACAAAGTCGTGAATGAAGGCCTGTTGATATTTCCGTTGAAGATCCGCCCGAATCGGGTTTTGAATCAGAAAATCCTGATTTGAATTTTTATGGACGTTATGGGATCCAATCGGGATGTATTTCGGGGACGGCTTCTGCTGCTGGAGGCCAAAGAAACATCCTAAAAAGATGAGGAAAAGAATGCCGAGATAAATCTTTTTTTTCATATCAAGCTGCCTAGCGCTCCATCTAAAAGCTGAGGTGTTAATCTAATGGTAAAATAGATTTAATCTTTGAGGTGAATTCTATTTTTCTGACACAGCTGTGACTGAATTATCTTGGATGACTCAAAGATTAGCCTGTTACTTTTGAGTGGTGGATGTTGGGAAGCCTATTAGAAACAGTGATAAGTCATCATCAAAAGTATTATTACGATTGAGTTCTGCCTTGGGAAGCGTTGTTGTGACAGTTTTATAAACTGATGTTTACACGCTCGGGCAGACAGCTTCTTCGGCTAAGCTCAATCTAGAATTAGCCCATATTTTATCGCATCGCGCTTAATGAAGGCATTTCAAGAATGAATGAGATGGACTTCAGATACTCGGCGCGAGCAGCGCAGGAGCGTAAGCGTAGACGGTACTACGTGCGCATCCGAGAAGCACAGCAACAAAGTAGATGATAGACAGCTTATTCATTATGGGAATGACTATTTAGAGGGATATCTCTGTGAGTGACAATACCTTCCCCTTTCAGAATTTAGCCAAACACCTCGATCTTATTTGCCAAAAAGAAAGCAAATTGACCGAGACTATGCGCAGCTTAGCGGATCAAGCCGATGACTTAATGGGTGAAATGGCTACCCTTAAACACCTGCTTCAAAAGGCAGACTCACCTTCAGCTGAATCTCTGAGGAGCTATCAAACAACACAAAGCATTGAAGTCATTGAGCCTCCCTTATCGTTAGACTCTGATTTTGCGCCTCCCCCGATACAAGCTGGAAAAAATGCACCACTAAACGAACCTATCTCAAGGCTGCAAGAGACGTCTAATCCTCATCCTTCTGCAGAAGCGGATTTGAGCAAACACTTAAATAGAGCCCATTCAGCCTTGCCACAATCGAGTGCTGAAGCTGATACTCAGCACGCTTCTAAAATAGAAAGCTGGCCCAGCGATTGGGTAAAGCCTTCCCAGTTCTCCGAAGCAACACAAACAAGCTATTTCTCAGGACCCAAGCCAGAAAAGCACTCTGCCTTCGCCTTTGAAATGGATCTGGGCATTAAATGGCTCAGTCGAATTGGGATTGTAGCCTTATTAATCGGGCTCGCCATGGCCATTAGCTATAGCTTCCCATCCTTTCCTAATCCGATGAAAATCGGAACGGGTCTCCTATTAGCAGGTGCCATGTACGGGATTGGGCAATTCCTCTATGCTCAAACCCCAGTTCTAGGCCGTATTTTACAAGGAGGTGGCTTATCCGTTGGCTACCTCAGTTTATTTGCAACTTTCTTTATCCCCGAGGTCCGCTTACTGGATATTCCCAGTTTAGGCTTAAGCGTCTTATTCCTCTATGTCGCATCGACTTTGTTCTTAGCGCATCGCTTGAATTCTCAGACCGTAACCATGCTTTCCCTCGCATTCGGCTATTACACATCCCATTCGGCTGAATCCGCCAATATCGCCCTCGTCTTATCCAGCTTCCTGAGTTTGGGGACGGTGGGCATTACCAAATTCCATCCCGAATGGCGCGCTATTTCAAAAGTAAACTTGGCGGGCGCATTAGTTCTTTATCTCTTATGGAACAGCCAAGCGCAGCTTGGAGGCACACTCGAAGGAAAAGCCTACCTGGCCTTTACCTTTATTCTGTTTCACATTGTCAGCCTATTGCGAGGCCGTACCGGCGATCAGCTCTTAAATATACTCAATTGCTTTGGGTTCTATTCCATTTACAGCGCAACCCAGCCTTTACTCGGAAGTGCGGGCATTTTAGAACTCCTTATTTCCGGCATACAACTTGGCACCTTACTCATCACGAAAATGGAGCAACCGGAAGAACACTCCACAGAGCTTCGATACACGCTTTTAATTACAGGGTTATTGTTTATCGGAATCGGGACCGTCCGCTATTTTGATGGCACCATGGTTTCGGCTATCCTTTCGAGTGAAGCGCTCGCCCTTGGATTTCTTTCCAAAAAATCAACTTACAGAGAAACCTTTATCGCCTTTTCCTGTATTGCACTAGGCTTTGCTTACTTAACCCTTTTTGGCTCCTGGGGTCAGTTGTCCCAAGAATCCCTGTTAATCACAGCCAGTTGGATTGCACTCACAATCCTGATTTTAGAAAGCATACCTTTTCGCAATTTTAACAAAGGCGTTCGGGCTGCCTTCCTGGTACTCGCACAGTTTTTAATGATGGTGACCATCTTTTCCCAGGCGTCATCCAACTGGCGCACGGTATCACTAACACTCAGTGGCTTTGTACTACTGGGCTCCGGATTGTTTTTTGCCCGTAAAAGCTACCGCGTTTCAGGACTCATCTGGATTTTTGTCCTTGCGGGATTCTCGTTACTTGGCGATCTCGCGTTCTTATCAATGGGCTATAAAATATTGACCTTCATTCTGCTCGGGCTCGGTCTTTTAGGAGGCTCCTTCGGCTACAGCATCCTGGCCAAAAAGTTACCCCCTAAAACCGAAGACCGTGAGGAAGAGGCGATCATATCGACGCCCAAAGAATTGCACGAGATTGATTAAGATTTTTGCAAGCAGAGACTTTTACCTCTGTAGAAACTCATTATTGTTTCTGCAAAAATTCCACAGCAGGGATATCAATCTGGGTTTTCGGCTCACGTGGACTGGTGAAATGTCCTTTCGCAATGCTGGGCATACCTGTTGTTGAATCAATAGAAGGAAGATTAGCAACCACATCGAAATCATATTGCTTAAACAGAGTCATCGCCACACTGGAATCATCCAGCGCCATCTGCTTCCACATCTCTGCCAGGAATAGTTTTTCATAGAGCGTATGGGAGCGGTTTTTTTGAGGAAGCTTATCGTAAATTTCCAATTCTTCCTTGAAGAGATGAGGATGCTGGTTAACCCAGAGGTTTACGCGTTCATTTACAGGCCCCGTTAAGACGGCAAGATTACCGCCAGACAACAGTCGATTGCGCGCAATGAGAGACAAGCTATGCAAATGCATTAAGGTCGCAGTTTTTGCCGAAGCCTCGTATTCTTCCTGGGTCATATCTGGCAATACTTTGCGGGCTGCCTTGATATCCGAGTAAACATCCAGATTCAAATCCCCATAAAAGGGATGGGCTTGTTGTTGACTAAAACGCAACGGAATTGACTGTTTAAAGTGGGACAGAATACCGTGAATGTCTCCGCCAATACAGCGATAGACATGGAAATTACCCACTTTATTATCGTGCTTATAAATGGCTGGCATGCACTCCAAGTGGTATCGATCACCTGCTGTTATTTTTTTAGGGAAAAGCTGTGAGGCATCTTCAGTGAGATCAAAGCGCACCTTACCCACTTCTTTTGCATTTTGCGTGTAATTGACGCGTGTAACCGCTAATCCGCCACCGGCATTAAGAAAAACAGCATCCATGCCAGGCTGGAATTTATCGGGATGCTTTTGCGCCAATAAATGAGTCGCTGAAACAGCATCTGCCGAGTTATTAATCGCTGTCACTTTCAGCTTTTTGGGATTGAATAGCGCTTTTTGTGCCGCATTTGCCTGTAGACGCAACTGGGTGGGAATCTGGTTTAAATCCAGGTTTTTATAAGGATTTTTCCGGTTCCAGTACTCCAGAATGACATTCTTTTGCGGCGGAGTTGGAACCAGCATGACCAGGTTCTCTCCCTCCTTATCATTCGGAGAAAGCTTATCGGCTACTTTAACCACTTCGTCGTGTAAAAGCTTGGCCATGCCGTATAGCAAATCTTCTCTATTAGGTGGATCTTTGAAAAGCACGACATCTCCATCGGTTCCACCCAATTTTTTCCACTGTTTATCAAAAATTGCTACGTTGGCAGTTGCGGCCGCCTTTTCAGTACCGTAGCTAAAACCGGCATTCCAGCCAAACCTAGGAGGAGTAGAGGTCATTATGAAATGCTCCTGTCATAATTGCGATTGCCAGCAAATAGCAAGCAGGAGAAAACTTGTCTATCGGGCCGCCTTAAAACATGGCATGTTAGCATAAACAATTTACAGGGCTTTATGCGACTCCCGCAACCCGACAGGCTTTGAACCAACGGTGACCCACAGTCATAACAGAGTCATCGTTCAACAAATGAAATGACCCAAGGAAAGGTTCATAATCCGCTTCCAAGTCCGAAAGATCAGGGCCACGCATTAAATTTTGCATACTGCCCCATGCACTGACTTGTCCCTGGCGGACGGTGGATGTATCGATTGGCAAACCCAAAGAAGTCCGAATGGTCTGCAATTTAGCAACCAACATCGGCGCACCTGAAAAATCACTGTTCAATCGACTGGCTATCGCTTGCAACTCAATTTTTTCAAGGTCCGCCGAAATATGTTTCGTTCCTGCATCAGCCTCTCCCTGATGCCATAAAAAAGCTTTTACACCAGCGGGGGCAGCAACTTGAACCATGGATTTGGCACGTTGATACAAATTCAAACCCACACCATAGTAATCATTCGCTTCTCCACCCGGTTTGTAAGCATAGGTACTATTGGGCTGCCATTTGGAAAGATTGGTACCGCCAATTGCCGCGAAAACAAAGGCACAAGGATAGCCGTGTTTACTGTAATAATCCTGGCCAAACTGAACGACATAGGTCGAGTTCATTGCTGCATCGTTCCAAGCAGCCCGTTTTGAATTGGCATTGAAAACTACAGGCCCCATTCCAGGGGGCATCGAATATGTTTTGGGAGTTCTTACCGGAGATTTTGTCTCAACTTCAGTCTGGTTGGACTGACCGATCAACACATAAATATCCGTAATGGCGACCTTTTTTTGAATCGAAACCCTTGTCGGATCATTCGTAAACCATACTTTCAGCTCACCCTGCCCCGCGCGTTGATTTTTCAAGACACCTGAAAAACCTCCACCAGAAGGAGATGCGCTAATTACTTGCGCTTTGCCACTGTTAAAACTTGCAGTAATACTTCTCGGGTTTCCAACATAGGTGCCGGTAATCGTTATATTTTTACGATTATTTTTGTTTTTTTGAAACGCCTGATAAGAGCTTGGACTTGTGATTTGCAGGCTCTCTATAACCGGAGAATGAAGTTTCAATGTATTCATTGAGCCAGTCAGTATAGTCGGCACAATTTGATGCTGAAGCCTGTAAGGCATTCCCACAGTCACATTATCCAAAGAACCGCTCTTTGCCTCTGCGGGTAAATCGCTCATTACAAAAACGAGCAATAAGATAGAAAACAATAGGGATATAAAATGCTTCACTAGGCGATGATCCTCATTCTTCTACAAAGAACGAACCATGGTAGTCCAAAGAAGCTTAGAGTCAAATTGACACAAACCCGAAAACAGATGACTTTGAGCTGATACAAAACTGGGAATGGCGGAGAGGGTGGGATTCGAACCCACGGTGGAGCTTTTGGCCCCACAACTTCTTAGCAGGAAGCCGCTTTCGTCCACTCAGCCACCTCTCCAAAAAGGGTTAGGATTCAGTTGCAATCTCATTGAAAGCTGGACGGAATTCAAAAGAACCAAGTGCAAACTGAATCTCAATTATAGCGCAAGAACAGCTGTGTCAAGTGTCAAATCATGATTCCAGATTCCTTTTTTCTTCTATTTAGGGCTGGCTTACCCTACTCTGCCATTACACACCCTAACTTAACAATATTCACTGGACAAGAACGCACTTGGCAAAGAGGTACTACGCAATTAAGAATTGTATTATATTAAAATATTCTTTTTTAGAATACTAAAATGCAGGACATTCAAGATACTATTTTGTTAAAAACTATAACTTAGATTTCACTGGATCCGAAAAAGACCTTTGAATGCCTCCGTATCTTTCCTGCAAGAATTTGTCCAGTTTAGCAGCCCAGGGAACATTGCTATACGCTGGCTTACTTAACTCTTTATCTTCAACAAATCCCATAACAGAAGACGCAGGCATAACAGCAGCTACAGCCCCAGAATGCTCGCCTAGATTTTTCATTGTAAGTTTCCCAGAATATTGGACATCTGAATCATTATTTGTTTTTAATCTTTCTTGAGTCCGAGCAGCTTGTCCGAGATAGGTTTTAAGCATCATATCTGGAATTTTAGGATCCTCTTTTGCCCCCTCTCTGGCCAGATAAGCGGATACCTTTGGATCCCACGTTTCCTCTATATCGCCATGGTCCATAACCCCCTGCTTGGTAATCTCTTCTAATCCTCGCTTGCGGTTACCAGCAGCGGAAAAACGTTCAAGAAAGATCGGAAGAGATACTTGCTTCTTAAACAAAAAACCTTTTAATTCTTCTACCCCTTTTTCCGCAGCCCCAGATGAGCCTCGTTGAAAAGCTTTTGCCCTTGCTTCCCTCTGCTGGTATTTTATGAAGCGCTCCAATCTGGATTGTGCCTTCTGTTCTTGGGTATTCACTTGACTAACATCGGGAGAGGCCTTTGATGCTTCTTTTTTTTTCGTACGCAGTATTTCTCGCATATTGCGAACAAACGTCCAACGTTCAGTGGGGGTTAGCTCTACTTTATATTGAAGTAAATACTTAAAATGATTAATGTCAGCCTTTCCCTCAGGCAGAGCCGTCAAGAATTTTTCATTAGATTTTAAAAATTTTGCTCTGCGCTTTTTTCTTTTAACGCGATTAGTTGATTTGTTTTTTCTGGCTTCAATAGCTTCTTTGTGACGTGCCGCGTGCAGAGGATCTTTTATAGAACTTGCTGGTGGTAAAAGCTGCTTTAAACGGCCTACTTGTCCAGTCGCTTTAGCCAAAAAGGCATCGGAATCTAATGTGATTTTAGGAATAGGAGCCTTACTTTTTGCTGAAAACCGTTGTGCAGAAGGCACATAGCTAGACGTATCTCTGTCTTTTATTTTCATCACTTAACTCACAAAAAAACAATTTAAAAACTACAACTTATGGGAATGCTTAACCTGCGTTTACTTTTATCACAGATAAAAATTGTAATAAAAAGCAAAAATCAAAGTTCGGAACTACCATAAACATTAGATAGCTTAACTAAATGCTTTAAAGAATTTAAAGATCCGTTCATCTCAGTTTTGAAAAGAATGACGTATGACTTCACTGTCATTGGGCTTAAATGGACAAGTTCATGCCCGGATGTTCGTTGTCCTGCGTGATTTTTTTATTGGAATACATAAAGCGCTTTTCGAAGAGGGGCGATGCATACATGCTGCCGACTGTCACCGTGCGGACTTCACCAGGCGGGTTGAACTCATCGAAATGGGTATCCCGCTTAAATCCCATCACGAAACGTGTCAATGGACCCGCATGCAAGGTTGGGATCTGATGCTCCCGGTTCATAATCTCTAACACTTCTTCGATAGAACCGAGTTGTTTTTCAGCCGCATACACATTGCTCATAATCCACTTAGTGCAGTTAAAGCTTTTGTGATGCGACATCGGTGCTACTAGGTTGAAATGCTCATCCGGTGGTAACAAGGTATTAAACGGCACATCTTGCATTCTTTTCAACAGTTTCTTCTGAAGCGCCTCACCAGGAATCAGCACCATGCCATCGGTCTTTATACTGTCCTGAGTGTAGAAAAAGTCTTCCACGCTTTGTTGCCACAAACGTGAATGCTGCAAGTTAGTAGCGGGATCGGAATACAAATTGTAGACAATCCATTTCTGCGTTTCCGGGTGACGGAACACAATCCCACTATGAGACATACAGGTTTGATCATAAAGAACCGTAAGAAAAGAGCCGCAACGAGAAATGACGCCAATTTCAGCATGATTCACTTCCATGGTTTTTCCAACCCAATCCGTCAGAGTGCGAACTCGCTCCATCCGATCAGGCTTATCCCACTTGTAGGGTTTAAGGGGAAGGTATTCTTTCCAAGCGGTTTGATTGGTTTCTGTGCTCACAAGGGTATACCTAATCTTTATCAATGTAGTCTTTCATCATGAACGAAGCAGAGCTATCCGGCATTCCCCAAAAGCACAACCCTACTGACTCCAAAGGATGAGTTCTCTTTCAGACCATTCATATACAAAAACACCGACCTTCTACGAAGGAAAGTCGGTGTCATTTATTTTGATCTATTCTACATGGACAAATCTGTCAGAGTTTCTTCATGCAACGCCGTGCCGTTTGAAGACAATAGGTGAATATGCCGGTCGGTGAAGGGAAGCTCTGTTTCTCCCTTTAAGCCCGTCACCTTACCACCCGCTTCCCTTACCAGCAGAATTCCCGCCGCTAAGTCCCACAGCGAGAGCTTTAACTCCCAGTAGGCATCGAATCGTCCACAAGCAACGTATGCTAAATCTAAAGCTGCGGCACCAGGACGACGAACACCACGGCAGCGTTTTGCCAAACGCCCAAAGTTATCCAGGTTGTTAACTTCAGAAGTTGCGATGTCGTAGGGGAAGCCGGTTGCCAGAAGGGCATTGGAGAGATCGTGAACCTTATTACTACTAGTGTAAATCTGGGTATCATTTAAAAAAGCGCCTCGTCCTGCAACTGCAAAGAAAAGCTCTTTATTGCACGGATTATAAACCACACCTAATTGCGGTATGCCGTGGAGAAAGTAGGCAATAGAAACCGCAAAATGTGGAAAGCCATGCGCGTAATTTGTCGTGCCATCGAGTGGATCAACGACCCATGTGTTGCTGAGAGAAACCTGGGTTTTGCCTTCCTGAAATTGCTCTTCCGTCAAGATTTTGTCATGGGGAAACGCGTCCGCAATGATGCCGGAAATTAAAGTATCGCTTTCCCGATCCACGGTGGTCACCAAATCAATATCCGTATTTTTGGACATGATTTTAATAGACTTCCCAAACGATTCCATTTGCAACTTGCCCGCCTGGAGAGCCGCATTTTTGGCAACGTTTAAGTATTTTTCAACCTGATCTGGCGCTAAACTATCGGGTATTTGGGACTCATTCCCTGCCGGAGAGTTAACTTTAAGAATACTCATAATAAACACAACCTCGCCAATCTGCTTGGGCTAAAATAAGGTAGGAATTTTTATACCTTTTTTCTGTGATTGAAAACCAGCATGCATTTCATTCAGACGAGTAAAGAATCTAAGCCTGACGGGTTTTGATCACTCACTCATTATACGTGGATCTTTTAACACCATGAGCGCTAACGACAGTTCTAATAAATTTGATATTGACCAACATCTTGCCAGTCCTTTAAAAATAGGTCCGGTTAACGTTAACAGCCGCATTATGCTCGCGCCGATGGCCGGGGTTACCGATGTCGCATTCCGCACTTTGGTTCGTCGTTGGGCAAAAGATTCTTTAATCTGTACCGAAATGATCAGCTCCAACGGGCTTGTGTATTCCAAACGCTTCGATGCCCCTATTCTCGAAAAAACACAGACTGATCACCCCATCGCTTACCAGCTTGCGGGACATCGGGTAGAAGTTCTGCAGGAAGCGGCCAGAAACATTGTTGCCGATAAAAACCCGGATACTATTGATATCAACATGGGCTGTCCCGTTAAAAAGATCACGGGTAATTTTGAAGGCTGCGCCTTGATGAAAGAACCTGAACTGGCCTTTAAATTGATCAATGCCTTGGTGAAGGATCAGGAGCGCGAAGGCACTAATAAGCCCGTTACTGTGAAATTCCGCCTCGGCTGGGATAGCAATAGCATGAACTATAAAGAGTTCGGCAAAATGTGTGAAGACGCGGGTGCTGCGATGATTACACTCCATGCCCGGACCCGTGCACAAGGGTATCAACCTGGCTGTAAATGGGAAGCTTTCGGAGAATTAAAAGAGATTCTTAGCATTCCCGTTATTGCCAATGGCGATATTCGAAATGGTGAAGAAGCACTCCACGTGCTAAAAACCTATGGTGTGGACGGCATTATGATGGGCCGTGGCGTTTTAGGGCAACCCTGGTTGATTGGAGAGCTGGATCGCGCTTTGAAAGCGGGTACAGATGTTCGAGAAGTAACTGCTATCGAACGCTTACAATCCGCCAAAGAACACGCCATTTTATTGGTGGAAAGTAAGGGTGAAGATAAGGCTATCCGAGAAATGCGCCGCCATTTAACCGATTACGTTAAAGGATTTCCCGGTGCCAGTGACTATAGACATCGCCTGACGGCAGTCAGCACCTTTGTTGAAGTAGAAGATTTACTCAATGAAATCCGAGATGCTTTGTTGAGCCTGAGTGAAAACGCATCCTTAGAAGACCAGTCTCAGCTATTAAAAATGGCTTAGAGGGATGATGATTACCCAATAATTCATCTGTTATTTAATCTATACTGAAAAACGATGAAAGTTCCCTTTAACCCCCTCAAATTTAGATACCACGCCCTTCGGGGCCGGCTCATACAGCCACTCTTCTGGAGTCTGTTTTTTTTCGGTCCCGTTTTTAACTTGGCACGCGTAGATATGCTGACTCAGCATATGGTGTACTTCGGCAAAAGTTACCCGTTTAACTTTAACAGCCTGATGTGGCTCCCCCTTGGCTTTTACGGCGCCGTTATTCTCATTGGGATTGCCTCCTTTGTTTGGGGACGGATTTTTTGTGGATGGGCTTGCCCACATAACATTTTGACCGAATGGACAGTTGGCCTTCGGGCCTTGGTAGGGCGAGAAAAAATGCCAGTCTGGCTAAAGCGCTTTATGAAACGCTTTCCGGCTCCGCTTTGGCTCTATCGAACCGTTTCAATACTTCTAGGTTTTGCGCTGACCTTTACGCTTGGCATCCTTCTCAGTTTTTACGTGATTCCACCTGACTGGGGCTTTGCTCAATACCTTAGTGGTAATCCTCACCCTGCCTTGATTTGGGGAAATGGATTACTGATGCTTATTGGCCTCTTTTTACTGTATGCAGGGCACGATTTTTGCCGCACTTGCTGCCCCTACGGCATGGCGCAATCTATATCGGCTTATCACGAAAACAGCCGCTGGCGACCGATGGAAATCCAGTTTACAGGCAGTAAAGAGGATGAATGCAAAGGCTGCCAAGGCTGTCAAAGTGTTTGCCCTGTCGAAATAGATCCCCGTGATGGAACGCTGGCTGGACCACTGAAAGTCGGTGTTTTTGACGGATGTTTCAACTGCGGTGAATGCGTCGATGCCTGTAAATCGATTCAACACTATCGAAAAAAACCGGGATTACTCTCATTTAAAAACGCTGGGAAGTCTGCAAAATTCAAAAAGACCAATACGACAGAAGTCACTTTTATTGAAAAATTTGAAGAGGAAGAACTGATATTGGTTCGCGGCTCTGCAAACAGCTCTGAGTCAGAACTTTCTATAGAGGCCTGGCATCGGCAACCCCATCGTTAGCAGCTCTGATGAACACTATGACTCGGGAACATCTTGTCCGGATTTACGCAAAGATTCAAGACCTTCTAGAGCTTTCTCTATGTGGGTTTGAATTTTAGCCTGGGAGGAGTATCGCGTGTTAACTTGTTTTGTGACCGGGTTGATGACATAAGTCACTCGACTTGGAATGCCAAACCAACTCTGGGCATCAAACTGTTTACGTACTTTATCTTTCGGGTCAGAAAGCAAGTCGAAAGGTAATTTTTTATCGGGGATATGCTCGTTGATAAATTGCTCTTGAGATTTTATTGAATCCGAACTAATGCCTAAAATCGTAGCATTCAAAGCTTTAAATTTTGGATACTCTTTTTGGAATGCCTGAATCTGTTTGGTGCAAAACTTTGTATTATTCTTGGGGAAGAAAAATAAGACAACCGGCCCTTTTTCCAGCTCCTTAGAGAGCTTAACTTCAACACCCAAATGGTTTTGCAATGTAAAATCAGGTGCAATTTGGCCGACTGTCATTTTCCCGGAAAAATGGATTTGCTTTAAGGAAGAAGCCATCTTCACTGACATTGCGGAGTTTGAAAACGAATCCTTTTCCTCAGATCGAGGTTGAGCAGAGCACGAAAAATTATTCCCAAAAGCATGTGAGCGTTTGGTATTGGAACTTAGATTATCAATGGTATTCAACATAGACTACTTTTAACACAAGTATCTGAATATTTTCTATCACAAGAAACGTTAAGCAAATGATAAAATGAAGTGCTTTTAATTAAAACAAATCTGGACTATTTCTACTTCTTTATTTTTTGTCCAATTTTTCAAAAAGATCTTTACTTAAATCGTCAATAGAATAAGGCTTTTGATTCGAAGCTTGCAAGTCTTGATTAATCATTTGTAAGGATCGGTTCATAACATCGTTACCAGGAAACTCGAGCACCTGGCCATTTTCATTGTGGGTAACTTCTACACCGTAGAGCATTGCAGAATAATGCTGATTAGGCTTGCCTTCAAGGTAAGTTTTTAATTCCTGCCTATTCTTCTCAGCTTTAGCCCGTTCAAGCTGGGCTTTTTTCTTCGATTTCGGGTCTTTCTGCATCTCATAACTGGCAAGAAGTGTTCTTCCCCGAGACTTCTTATTGGCAGTATTACGCAATGACGGCGTATAGGTTTTGCTCACTGACGATTCATGATCGTCAAGGCGAAGACCTTCTTGAGTCATAGACATTTGGTGGAATGGACGAGGATTTAGCAGAGTATTACCCCATCGGTCTTCATGCATTAATTCCTGTAATTTCCGTCCTTCATCAGGATTTGCATTAGAGGAAGCAGAAATAATCGCATCAAACTCTGGTTGAGAAAGAGGCTGAGATTCTAGACTATATGGACTTGGAGGTTTATTCTCCAGCTTGAACTCTTCCATTGTTTTATACGGGGCTGTTAGTCTCTTCGTTTTTGCTTTTGAATCCTGAGCACCATACATACTTTGAACTCTAATCTGATCTCGTTTTTTACGAATGTCTTTTAGTTCGATTTCCCACTTTCCGTATTGAGTTTCATAGGCAGTCAAACGGTCTAATGAAATTAATTTTTCTAATCTTCTTTTCAAGACTGTTGATTGCTTAAGATCAGCTGGTACGGCTTCTAATTTTTGTCGTTTTCTTTGTATGAGCCTTAATTCTTCTTTTGCCTTTTGTTCTTTAGCCTCGTGGGCAAGCTTTTTTTCTCGAACTGCCGTTTTGAGTCTGTCTAATTGTGCAAAGCTCAATTTTCCTGCTTTTGCCAATTCTAAAACTTCTGCAAAATGCTGTCCCTTAAAAAATCGATCATTATCCGAAGCAACATCCAAAAATTCTAAGCCTGAGTACCCTTTTGTCAATTTGCTCGATTCTTCAGGATACTCTTTTTCAGGTACCGCTTTCTGATGCACTATTTTAGTATTTTCTACAGGAACTGCATCAATATTTTTCGGTGCTTGAGCAACTCGTTTTTGTTTACGAGTACCATAGGAATGCACAACCCCACTATTTTCAGTCTCAGGTGCTAAGGCTGTTTGTAAAAACCTCTCCACTGGCACGTGGGCTTCCTGCAAGGCATCAGAAAAAGCAGCAGAAGCTGCAGCCTCTGTATTCCGAGTCCAGTGGTTAACACTGTGTAAAGCGTCTCTAATTGCTGTGGAAACGAGTCCTGCTTGAGACTTATGTGAATGATTTGAGATGTTGCTGCCTGAAGAGGTCGGCCGTGGATCAGTCTGGACTACGAGATGTTGCCCTCTAGTGACATTTTTTGCTGGCAACGAGAATGACACCTGTGGAGAGTGTCCAGGATTTATTTTATTGAGTGGTGCGCTTGACTTGGAAAAGTTTCTATTTCTCTTGCGAGCAGCTTTTAAGTTTAAATGCTCCAAAGTTTTAGCAAATGGACCCATTTCAGGAGTCGCTAGTCTCTCTGTTCGAGAAGGATTATAACGACGCTTGATTCCTTTATTTTGTGAAGCCTGAGGTGAAGCTACTTCAGTTACTTCCTGCTTTACAACGGGTAAACCAGTATTTAAATGTTCCAACCTTTTTGCAAATGGACCCGTTTCAGGAGTCGCCACTCTCTTTGCTCGAGAGGGATTACGGCGAGGCTCAGTCCCTTTTTGTGAAGCTTGAGGTGCACTTACTTCAGTTACTTCCTGCTTTACAACGGGTGAACCAGTATTTAAATGTTCCAACCTTTTTGCAAATGGGCCAATTTTGGGAGTCGCTATTCTCTCCGTTCGAGGAGGATTACGGTGGGGCTGAATTTCTTTAGCTTTAACTTCAAATCTATCGCCTAAAGTCTTCTTTCTTCTCTTAGCAATTGCAGAAGTGGCGTTATTTTTTGCCGCTGCTCTAAATGAGCGCGTGCTGGCGCCAAAATAAGGCGAGCCTGAGCCAATGGTTGAATCAGTCATGAATTGATGAGTCTCGAGTTTTAGGTGATGATCTAAAGGATATAAAGCAGTGAAATTATAAGAGTGTTAAAAACTAAAGATGATTTAGCTTTTTAATACAAAATATTACAGAAACAAACAAAATACAAAGCCTCAACACAATCTCTGATCAAACCCTTTGCCCTGAACTATTCCTGATGAGCAGTTACCAACTCTTGCTCCTGCCGAGGCATTAAGCCACGCAAAATACTATGACCCAAGTAGAGCAGTGGCGTAATGGAGATCGCAACAATAAATTTCCACACATACTCACTCATTGCCAAGTGAAAAATATGTGCAAAGGCCATTTGACCGTTAAAAGCGATAAACGTGACCAATAAAGAATCAACTAACTGAGAGATTACAGTCGATCCAGTGGCTCTTAACCAGATAAAACGATGACCTGAGCGAGCTCGAATCCAATGAAACACTTGGATATCAAGCATTTGACCGATAACATAGGCCGTAATTGAGGCTAAAAACATGCCCGAGTACTGATTCGCAATCGTATTGAACACACTTTTCGAAATAAAGGTATGACTATCCAAGGGAAGCTGCTGATCAACCCAAAGCAATGCGAATACCAGGAAACACATCCCAAAACCAACCCAAGTGACAAAGCGAGCACCCTTTGGGCCATAGAACTCATTCAACAAGTCGGTCAGAATAAAGGTCACTGGAAAAGGAATAATCCCTGAAGACAGTAGAACTGGAATTTTACCCAAACCCGGCAAGGTGACATTAAAAGAAAAAAGCATGGCACCAGTTAAGTTTGCAACCACAAGGCAAATTACAAAAATAGCCGTCATTGTCGCGTAAATCCGCTGCGGCAGGTTTAAACCAGGCAGGTGACTGGTCAGTTCCGATGATAGCTTTTCAGGGTGGGTCTGTTGCATAAGGTTTGACTCAGACATGGAAACGGACTTTATATTCCCAAAGTAAATTTAAGCTTACTGTAAATCGACTTTAAGTTCATTATATGGGCTCTAACGCATACCAGGCCTGATTCTGAAGACAAAAGTGCTGCAAAAACGGAGCTATTTCAGAAATCACTCGCTTAGGTGAGCCGGAAAATCAAATCATTTCCCATAATGAAGAAGATGAAGCGTCGATTTTTACTTGCCATTATTGTTTCTCTACTCCTGCTTAGCGAGGGGGCTGTTTTGCTGAAACAAGCTAAGGCTCAACCTTTACCTCCCCCCATCTCAGCTGGATTAACACTTAAGCCTATTTCAGCCGGGGTTATTCTTGCTTCTTCTTCTGCGTCTATTTTGAAGCTTCAAGAGCTGTCTTTTTACTACCATCAAGACGATGCTGTGCGCTTTTTGAATCTTAAAAATCAGCGAGAGCACGAGTTACAGCATCCTTTACCAGTCTCTGAGATTCTAAACCTGTCTCGCAAAGCCTACAAATCTTCCACCGTAGAAACACCCCTCGATCAATGGAGGAAACAGGGTGGCCCTGCGCCGCGCTGTTTCAGTGCAAAAATCCACCTCTACAATCAAAGCACTAAGGCTATTGTTGAAGCCCCTATGAAAATCACACTCAGAGCCAAGATGGGGGTCCTGCAATCCGACCCGGCACTCCATTTAACGGACTACGAGACCCTTGAAAGAACCGCAAAGTGGGTCACCATTCATAAGGCGACAGTGCCTTTAAGCGCGCTAGCGCCGGGAATGGACAAGCAGTTCGACTTACTTCAATTTGAAATCCTACCTTTTCTGGCAGCCAATCCTGGAAAATGGCCTTTGGAAATGGAAGTCAGTGTAAAAGTCCTTGATTTACCACTTGCAACAGAGAAAATCTCCTTAATCCCCGATCATTTCATACCGCTGCCCGGCGATATTTAAATTAACGATTAAGTCCAAGGAACACTGGGATCAGGGTTAAAATCAAAATTAACGCCTAACTGCCCCAATGAATTAAATACATGGGTATTTTCAGGTAGATCCTTGTAAGCGGGATTATTGTTTTTTGCGCTCTCAAACCCGCCATTATAGGATTCTTTCTGATCTTGAGGCGTATAAGGCTGATTTTCGTATCGATTCCGAATTGTACGGCCCAAAGTGCTGCCCAGGGATTCTTCATTTTTACTATTACCATCACCTTGTGTCACAGAATGAGTCAGCTCGTGACCAAATACTTCGAGTGTGTACCCTGTGTCGGAAAAACTCCCTGTGCCAAAGGCAATATCATTGCCTGAGGAATAAGCAATATTACCAGTTGAGGAATCAAATTTAATTTCCCCACCACCTTCTTTAAACTTATTTAAAAGCTTCTGGCCATCAGGATCGGCAGCCATTAAATCAACAGTTTTCTCAACTTGTTTGAGTTGATCATCCGTAAAGCCAGATTTATTGATTTTAACACCATTATAATTAACGACACCCGCCTCAAAAGCTTGTGGGTTAGCAGATGTGCTTGCTGTCATTGGGCTCACGGGCGTAGACGGCGTAGATTGACCTACAGCAGCGGCGCTGAAAGATTCTCCTGAAGACAATGGATATCCTGAATAAGCACCCATACTCGTCATGCCATAAGGAGAATACATTGCAGACATCATGAAAGGATTCATCATCCCATAGCCGCCGCCCGGGAAATAAGGCATGCCTGAATAGCCAGCTGCATTGGCATAGTCAGCATTTTTTCTCGATCCATCAGAGCGTGTAAAACTGTCCCTGCCTGTGACAGATGGAAACCTGTTAGACTGCGTCGGACCATAGGAAGCATAGGAGTTAGCAGCCTGCGCTCCCCAAATTCCTGACGGATCAAAAGGATAAGAACTCATTCCATATCGCCCATGAAAAGTTCCATCAAACCTGGAAGCCCTCTTGTAAGCATGCCTTATGAATTAAAGCCATAATCCCTATAAAAACACCTGATATTTTTTTTGGAATACCTGAGTTTTTGTGTCCTCAAATTGAATAGGAGCTACTTCAGAGGATACTCTTGGGCAAGTTTTGGACTCTCAATTACTCTTCAATTTCTGCTAATATGGGGCTATGAATACTTTGCCTGCCACCCCCTTCAATGTACCTTCAGCTGAAAGTCATGAATCGCATTGCATTCTGACTCAACGGGAGCTTTACCGTGCTATTCGGCAACAGCTGCCCGCATTGGATGAAAATACCAGTCAAACTTCATCCGAACCCCGTACCAACGACGGCCCTGTAAGCCTTAGCGTTTTTCTACCACATCCAGAATTTAGCGATAGTGAAACGGATTGTCCGGCAGATACAGTTTTACTAACGCCTCCAGCCGGGAATTCATTGACCGATGATGTCCGATTAATGGGTGCTTTGCTCGGCTTGATTTTAACCGAGCATGAAGGTGCCGATTTTTATCGTTTAATCGAGCGCCTCCGCAAAGCCGCAAAAGTAGCACGGGAGCAATCGGGTGAAATTGGCGTTGAAAAAATTCAAAACGTTCTCCAAGGAAGCATTAGCGGCCTGGATGAGGCAGATCAACGAAGCCTCTTGCACCGAGCCGTCGCGGCTTTCCGTCTTTTCCTACTACTCACAGGCATTGCGGAAGAATACCACCAGAGCATCAAGCTCAGCGGATTAGGTCGCCAAAGTGTTGCCGACGCCATCAATGCGGGTCGTAAAAGACAAATATCTGCAAAACAGCTCAAAAGCATTTTAGAGAATCTATCCACACGGTTGGTTATTACTGCCCACCCAACTAAGATTCTTCGTCAAACCATTCTCCACCATCAAAAAGAAATTTTTTATCTCTTGCAAGCCATGCATGGCCCTCAATTAACGCCTTTACAGCAACGAGATTTGCTGGATCGTCTCGCTGAGAAAGTTGAAGTTCTTTGGACAACCCAGTTTAGCCGCTGGACTAAGCCTGAGCCACAAGAAGAAGCCAATCGTGTCCTCAGCTACTTAAGCCGAGCCCTGTACCCCACCTTGCCACAAGTCCAACAAAAACTGGTTCAATCCTTATCCTATTTTTATTCGGATGAAACTCTAATACCCGATCACCCTCTGATGACTGTTGGAAGTTGGGTTGGCGGCGACATGGACGGCAACCCAACCGTCACGCCTGAGGTTTTTTCAGATGCTCTCCTCAAACAGCACCGCGCCATTCTGGGTCTCTACGCACGAGATTTAACCGATATCCAAGAAAAACTGAGTCAGGCTATCCACAGAGTCACTCTTTTACCCGAGCTCAGAATCTCGATTGAAAATGATTTGAATGAAATGCGGCAAGCGAATGAGGATACTCGGAATTACGCCGAGCTACTTGAGCGTGAGCCTTATCGGCTCAAGCTCACCTTGATGTCGTTACGCCTCTATAGAACACGGCGCCAGTCAGCATTCTCATCGGTAGAGCAACAGGCGAATTCCCCTTTTACATACGCACAGCCGGAAGAACTGCTAAAAGATTTCAACCTTGTGCGTAATAGCCTGTTGCATCAAGGCTATCGTCGATCCGTTACACTGCACCTCGATTCGATTGAGCGTTCTGTCAGAACCTTCGGCTTTCATTTTGCGTCGATTGATTTACGAGAAGACACCAGCATTATTAATCGCGCTGCCCATCGCGTCCTCAACATCACTCAACTCGCAAAAGACGCGCCAGACACATTAAAGTTAGACAGCGCTGATAGTCAAGGTGAGGCAAACTTACTCCGCCTGATATCAGAAGAAATTTTGGCTCCCAAAATTGTTGATACCCGCCACTGGGAAGAAGCCAGCGCACAAAACCAGACGGATGACCCGATTGAAAAAGGGGTTAGACGTATTTTCCGCATGCTAACCGTTGCACGAAGATCGCACCGTATGCTCGGCTTACAAGCATGCCACAATCTTATTCTGACGATGACCTCTGCTCCCCAAGATCTCCTTGCTGCGCTTTTAATGCTTAAAACGCAAGGGCTTTTCTTTGCTGCCCCTGAGTCTGCAAACGGTTTTGAAAGCCATATGGATATCGTCCCTCTTTTTGAAACGATTCCTGATTTAGTCCAGGCTGCCCGGGTGATGAAAATCGTTTTCGCCGATCCAGCCTACAGAGCTCAACTGGCTTGTCGCGGAAACAGCCAAATGATTATGGTGGGGTATTCTGACAGTAATAAAGATGGCGGTTACTTTACAAGCAACTGGCATATCTACAAAGCACAACGAGAACTCTGGCAAGTCGCAAAAGAAGCGGGTGTTGAGCTTCGCTTCTTCCATGGCCGCGGTGGAAACTTAGGTCGCGGCGGCGGTCCTGCACAGCGCGCCATTGCAGCTTTACCCTCCGAAACCGTCACATACGGGCAAGATTTGACCGAACAAGGCGAAGTATTATCGCGTTATTACAATGTTCCTGAAACCGGTCAGGCTCGCTGCGAAAGCCTTCTCAGCGCCATGATCATCAAAAATATGGAATTACCTCCCGATAACCTCATAGACAAAAAGCAAAGTGAGTGGGAGGAACAGGCGGAAATTCTCTCTGGATTTGCACGCGCAAAATACAGTCGATTGGTCCATGAAAACCCGGATTTTATTGACTATTTTGAGCAAGTGACCCCAAAAGAAGTCGAACTGGTAAAAATTGGCTCACGCCCGAGCCATAGACGTGCCATTCAAAGCGTTAGCGATCTCCGTGCCATTCCATGGGTATTCCGCTGGTTTCAATCCAGACAAATTATTCCAGGCTGGTATGGCTTGGGTACAGCGCTTTCCAAATTTATTGATGACGTACCGGATGGTATCCAGAAATTACAAACGCTCTATAAAAAATGGCCCTTTATGGAAAGCTTGCTTGAAAACAGTGAGCTGATTTTGCGACAAACCGATATGAGTATCGCTCAGTGCTATTGCGATTTATCTACAAATCCTGACCATGCACTTGCTATCTTTCACGATATTGAAAGTGAGTATCGACTGACTCTGAAAATGATTCAGGTAGTCACAGAAAAACCTCTTTTAAGTGCCCCAGAGTCTCAGGTACTAAAACAATCCATTGAGTTGAAAGAGCCTTATCTTGATCCGCTCAACTATATTCAGGTTCAGCTTCTACGCAAGTATCGTACCCTGATCACCCAAAGCCCAGATAGTCCTATGCTAGAGCCTTATCACCGTGTAATCATTTCCAGTATCGAAGGAATTGCAACCGGTTTAGGAACGAGCGGCTAGAAAAATTGATTACTCTATAGCGGTTTTCGGAAAAAGGAAGAAGCAGAATTTTTCTTCCTTTTTCTTTACCCGGCCTATATTATGAGTTTACTCACGGAAATCGTCTCTCAACTTGACCTATGATTTCCAATAGTGTCTTCTCAACTGCCTTGCTTTGTAAAATGGTGAATTACTGTTTTTTCTTGGCTGAGTTCTTGGCACTATAAGCTCCCCCATTTAGCAGCAATAATGCGACTTGATCATTATTGCTCATTTATTAGTATTCCTTAGCAAGCAATAGGAACTATAGCGTGTCTACATCCGTCGATTCCGCCTATGCCGTTGCAGAAGACGGCACACGCAATTTAGGTACACAACGTACCGACAACTGGCAAATGCAGCCCATGCTGACCTTATTGGGTCTGGGCCTTTTTGTTATTTACGCCACATTTCGCGGACTCGAAAACGCGTATTTTGAAATTCCAAACTCTCAAGTTATTTCTCCGTTTTACTCTCCTTATATTCCTAATTTGCTTGGTGCGCTCGGTATTCATATTCACCACCCCTTCTTTGAGCACCAATTAGCAGACGGTCATATGGGTTGGTTAATTTCTCCGGCTATTTTCATCTTATGGGTACCTGCTTTATTCCGGGGAACTTGCTACTTCTACCGTCGTGCCTATTACCGTTCCATTTTTGCATCGCCTTCCGCTTGTGCTGTAGGCCCTAAGGCAGGCAATCCTCTCTTAGATACCTTAAAGGGTACCTTCGGTCGTTTACTGGGTTCGGGTCGTAAATACTTTGGTGAAAGCGCGCTTCCAATGGTGCTGATGAATATGCACCGTTATTCCTTTTACCTAGCCGCTTTGTTCATTGTTATTCTCGTTATCGATGCACTCTTTTCCTTGTTCTTGCCTAATTTTGCGGGCGTTCGTATCGGATTAAGCAGCATCCTTCTCTTTGTCGACCTCGCGGTTCTTTCCGGCTACACCTTTGGTTGCCACTCCTACCGTCATTTACTGGGTGGACAAATTGATTGTTTCTCCTCCTGCCCTTTGAATGAAGTTCGCAGTCACGCCTGGAAACGTCAAAGTATTCTTAATGCAAGCCATGCTGAATTAGCTTGGGCGAGCATGTACCTCATCGGTGTTGTTGATCTTTACATCACCTTAGCCGCAAGAGGGATTATTCCCGACTTTGTATTCTACTCTTCTACCTGGAAAGGATTACTCGGATGAGCGCCTCCTCCTCTGATATTGGCTCACGCTGCGAGTCCCACACACATGATGTTGTTGTAATCGGCGCTGGTGGTGCTGGTTTACGTGCCGCCATTGAAGCTTCCTCAAAAGGCGCTAAAGTCGCCCTGGTCTGCAAGTCTCTTCTCGGTAAAGCCCATACCGTAATGGCTGAAGGTGGTGCTGCCGCTGCTTTAGGAAATGTCGATCCTCAAGATGGATGGCAAACCCACTTTAAAGACACGATGAAGGGTGGAAAATTCCTTAACAACTGGCGTATGGCGGAATTGCACGCTAAAAATGCTCCTGATCGCATTCGCGAATTAGAGCTTTGGGGAGCGGTTTTTGACCGTACGAAAGATGGCAAAATTAGCCAACGTGCTTTTGGTGGTCACACGTACAAGCGTTTGGCTCACGTTGGAGACAGAACGGGCTTAGAGCTCATTCGTACCCTGCAGGACAAAGGGATTCATTCCGGGATTGATATCTTCATGGAGTGCACCATCACAAAGCTTTTAAAAGATGAAGAAGGCCGCGTTAGCGGAGCCTTTGGCTACTGGCGTGAAAGCGGACGCTTTGTTACCTTCAATGCAAAAGCAATTATTCTCGCAACAGGCGGAACAGGTAAAGCCTGGCCTGTCACTTCCAACTCTTGGGAATATACGTCCGATGGGCAAGCCCTGGCTTATGAAGCTGGTGCAGAACTCCTCGACATGGAATTTATTCAATTCCACCCTACAGGCATGGTATGGCCCCCAGGTGTAAGAGGTCTTTTGGTTACAGAAGGCGTGCGTGGCGAAGGCGGTATTCTTCGCAACAGTGAAGGCAAACGCTTTATGTTTGACTACCTTCCTGAAGCAACCAAACATACGTTCGCTGATACGGAAGAAGAATCCAAACGTTGGGTGGAAGATACCATCGCAAACCGTCCTACAACGGCTCGCCGCCCTCCTGAACTTTCAACTCGCGACAACGTTGCATTAGCCATTTACTCTGAAGTAAAAGCCGGGCGCGGCACGCCTCACGGTGGTGCTTACCTGGATATCAGCTACCAAGATGCTGACCGGATTAAACGCAAACTGCCCAGCATGTACCACCAGTTTAAAGAATTGGCAGATGTGGACATCACCAAAACCCCGATGGAAGTAGGGCCTACCATGCACTACACCATGGGTGGTATTAAGGTTGATCCTGAAACCCAAATGACTGCTGTTCCTGGTCTCTTTGCAGCCGGTGAATGTGCGGCAGGGTTACACGGTGCAAACCGTCTTGGTGGAAACTCACTATCCGACCTTCTGGTATTCGGTAAAATTTCTGGTGAATCTGCTGTTGAGTATGCCAATGCACGCGGCGAGCAACCTGTTTTATCTGACGAGCAACTCAAAGCTGCAGCGGATTTCTTAATGGCTCCCTTCGAAAGAACTGGCGAAGGCCCTTACGAAATTCATCGTGACCTGCAAGATCTCATGCAACGCCAAGTCGGTATCGTTAGGACAGAAGACGATTTGAAAGACGCTGTTGTGCGCCTGGAAGAAATCAAACGCCGTATTGATAATGTATCGGTTACCGGTTCCATTCAATTCAATCCTGGATGGCACTTGGCTCAAGATCTTCAAAGCATGATTATTGCAGCGCGCGCAACCGCAAAATGTGCGCTAGAGCGTCGTGAAAGCCGTGGCGGCCATACTCGTTTAGACTTCCCTGGCTATGATGCTGAGTTATCCAAAGTTAACAGCATCATTTCTAAAGATGAAAACGGGCAGATGAAATACGTTCAATTGGAACTGCCAACGATGCCTGCTGAATTACAAAAACTGTTTGATGATAAAGATATCAATTCTTCTAACATCAAAGTTTCCTAGTTATCAGAATTTCAACGTCTCTAAGGTGAAGGACGAAGTCTATGGCACACGCCACATATAGTGAAAACGCTTCTGGAACACAACCTAAAGTTGCCAAATTTAAAGTTTGGCGTGGAGTAGATGGACAGGGTGAACTTCGTAATTACGATGTACCTGTTGAATCTGGCATGGTTGTTCTCGATGCAATGCACCAAATTCAAGGCTTCCAAAGCCCGGATCTCGCTGTCCGCTGGAACTGCAAAGCCGCCAAATGTGGCTCCTGCAGTGCTGAGGTCAACGGCAAACCCAGCTTGATGTGCAAAACACGTCTGGATCACTTGGATTTGAGTCAACCCATTGAAGTTCGCCCTCTGGCAAGCTTTCCTTCGATGAAGGACTTGGTGACTGACGTTTCTTGGAACTACGCGGTCAATAAGACCATTAAACCCTTTACACCTCCTGATAATGAGCCCATTAACTGGCGCTACTACCAAGAGGATGTCGATCGCGTTCAAGAGTTCAGAAAGTGTATTGAATGCTTCCTGTGTCAGGACGTTTGCCACGTTGTAAGAAACCACAAACGGACGGATTCCTTTGCAGGTCCTCGTTTCATGGTACGTTTAGCCAGTTTGGAAATGCATCCTTTGGATCAGGCGGATCGGATTCCGTTCATTAAGAACCAAGCGGGTGTTGGCCTCTGTAACATAACCAAATGCTGTACAGAAGTCTGTCCAGAAGAAATCCGCATTACCGATAACGCCATTATTCCTTTGAAGGAACGGGTTGTTGATCGTTACTACGATCCCATGCTCTGGATTCTTCGTAAATTCGGCTTTATTGAAAAATAGATAATTGATTCAAAATGCAAAAAAGCTACCGCAACTCTGCTGGTAGCTTTTTTTTATTGGCTAAACATTCTTATCACCTTACTGATCATCATTCCCGCGTTGGACGCTGTCTGTTGTTCTTTTAATGGTAAAGGCTATTCTCTTAATGCTTATCTTCATCAGGTTTAACTAAGCGAGGGCGATTCCGTGCTGTGCTTTTGATCATTGGTAAACCTGAAGGAAGCATTGTCACATCAGAAGAAGAATCATTATTCTTAGAAGGCATTAATGATTGTATGCGATTGGAGTGTGCCGGTGTATTCAAGATTTTTTTAGAGCGCCCTCTAGAAGATCCATTAGGGGGTACAGGAGATGACGGGAATACCAAGTTCGCTTCTAATGCCTGGCTGCCATCTGGGAGCCAACGAGAAACCACAATAAGCAATACTGCTGTTACCATAATGCCACCCGTAAGCCATTCCACGTGAGGTGCGTTATTAAGGTTAAGCAATAAACCCGCTAAAGCAGCGGAAACATAGGAGGCCATGGTTCCGCAGAGCAAGGCTTTAATCCCCAGTCGTGCCAGATCATGCTTACGAGATGGAGCCATTTCACCGATTCCGCCCACTTGCATTGCAATAGAGCTAAAGTTAGCAAAGCCACATAAGGCCACACTGGCAATCGCTAGGGAACGTTCTGAGAGGCCATGAGTGGCAATTTTTGGTGCCAGCATTGAATAAGCCACGAATTCATTGGTTACCATTTTGGTACCCATGAGACTTCCGACAAAAGAAGCCTCTTTAGCCGGAACGCCCAATATAAGAGCCACTAGCGAGAATACTGTTCCCAGAATACTGTTTAAGGTCAGGTGACGTAAATCAAGTCCTACGCTCTGCAAGGATAATCCAAGCTGGGCAAGCAGCAAGCCCAGCTTTGCAATCAAGAAATCTGCAAAGCCAATGAGTGCTAAAAAGCCAATCAACATCGCACAGACGTTTAAACCGATTTTCATCCCGTCGGAAGCACCGTGGGCAGCCGCATCAATCAGGTTAATGCTTTCTTTTTTAATTTCGAGCTTTACTTCACCTTGGGTTAAAGAGGCTTGTGTTTCTGGAAGCAGAAGTTTGGAAATCACTAGAGCACCCGGCACAGACATAACGCTCGCCGTTAACAAGAGCTCCGCAGGGATTCCCATTTGAATATAAACGGCCATAACGCCACCGGCAATGCAGGCCATACTGCCCGACATAACCGCCAAAAGCTCAGAAGACGTCATAGTAGCGAGGTAGGGTTTAATCAATAATTGAGCCTCTACCTGCCCGACAAAGATACTTGCAGCGTTAGAAAGGGCTTCGGAACCACTGGCACCCATCAATTTGTAGACTGCCCAGGCGACAAGACGCACTAAACGCTGAATAATCCCAAGATGATAAGCAATACTCACGAGTGTTGCTACAAAAATAATGGTTGGGACTAGTTTGAAAGCAAAAATAAAACTGCTGCCCGCACCAAAAACATTTTCTAATTGCTGGGGCTTGTTGACCAAAAAGCCAAAAACAAATCCAGCACCGGCGTTTGAGAAATCCAGTAGGCGTTCAATCCCTTTGCCTAATACATGAAAGCTTTCACGACCGAAAGGAACTCGTAAACAGAAGACAGCGAGGAATAGCTGAAGCGCGAGCCCACTAATCACGAGACGCCAATTGATGGCTTGTCGGTTAGGACAAAACAGCCAGGCTAAACCCAGAAGGGTGACAATACCAATGAGACCAGTGTAAGGATTCATGGAAGGATCTGTACTTCTTTACTTTAGGACTAACGCGAAAGAATGAAATAGATATCAAAACAATGCAAAAAGCATATGCACCAGGTACTATTGATATCTGTTTTCATTCTTTCGCATTAGTCCTCTGTTTAAGAATTATTTACTCAAAAACAAAACCACCAGTAAAAATGCACTTTTACTTTATCCCAAACCGCTGCAATATGCATTATGCGAAAAAGTCTCCACAAGCTATAATCAAATCTTAGAGCATTAGTAGAGATAGACTTTATTCCATATCTCCAGAACCGGGAAAAAGACTCGATTATGTCTTCGATTCAGGACTCTGCTGTAGCTTCTACAGCTAATCTCAGCTATGAAGGTGCAGTCAATAATTTTAAAAATTTAAGCTCAGAGGCTGATATTAAAGCCTTAAAAGAAGTTGCCCATTCCTACAAACGTGTTTGCGTCATAGGCTTGGGATATGTAGGCTTACCCACTGCTTTGCTTTTTGCACAAAATGGTTTTCAAGTACAAGGTGTCGATATCAGTCCCCGTGTGCTCAGCATGCTCACCGACGGGAAAGTCCCTCATTGCTACCCTGAGCTTACCGAGTGGTGGCAAACGGTTGCAGGTAATGACCAATTTTCCTCTTCCAACAAGCCTGAAGAAGCTGACGTTTTCCTTATTACAACACCTACACCAGTCCACAACGAAGATAAAACCTGTGATTTATCCATGGTTCGGTCGGCTGTAGAGTCACTTTTACCCGTTTTACGCCCCGGGAACCTTGTGATTCTTGAATCCACTGTACCTCCTGGGACGACCCGTCGGCTTTTAAAACCCCTTCTTGAAACGAGCGGACTTGTTGTAGAACCCGGTCCTGACCAAAGTTTATACCTCTGTTTTTCCCCAGAACGGGTTTTACCGGGCAACACAACCCAAGAGCTACTCCATAACGATCGTGTTATTGGCGGCTATGGCCAAGCAGCCACTATTATTGGCCAAGCCTTCTTAATGCGCGTTTTAAAAGGCCGTATTGATGTTGCTGATGATATCACCGCAGAATTCTGCAAACTGGCGGAAAACACTTATAGAGATGTCAACATTGCACTGGCTAATGAACTCTCAATACTGGCGAATGAGTATGGAATTTGCATCCAGCAGGCCAGAGAAATTATCAATCGCCATCCGCGGGTCAATTTGCTGAAAGCTGGTATCGGTGTCGGTGGGCATTGTATTGCCGTTGACCCGTGGTTTTTTGTTGAGGCATCTCCTGAAAATACGCAATTGATCGCAACGTCGCGCCAAGTGAATGACAGAATGCCAAGCTATACGGCGGATCGCATTTTACAGACCATTGGAAAACTGGGGGCTTCAAAACCCAAGGTTGTTTTGGCCGGCTTAGCTTACAAAGCCAATATTTGCGACACCCGTGAAAGCCCTGCAATGCGTGTTGTAGAAATTTTACGCTCCGCTGGAGCAGATGTGATGGCCTACGATCCCCTATTGCCAGAGTTTAAAAATACAACGTTGGAAATGATGGCAAAAGATGCCGATTACCTCGGTATTCTAGTTCCTCACGATATTTTAGTTGACGATCTAAAACAAAACCACGCTCAGATTAAAGCCACCATGCGTACCCCCTACATCCAAGCATTTTAAGTTTATTAACGGATTCTTTTAAGCTTGGTTCTGAAGCCTTTCTGTGGAAGGGGTGTGGAAGCCGCACTGGGACTTAAACCGACAGGTTCTTCAGAACTTGGTTCTACTACTTTTTTACGTCTCGGTGCCGATGTCCCTTTGTAGCTTGAATCAACAGACTCTTCTGAACTTTGCTCTACAACTTTTTTGCGTCTTGGTGCAGAAGTTCCATTGGGACTTAACTCAATAGGCTCGTCGGATTTATGCTCTAAAAGCTTTTTTGGCTTGGCTATTGAAGTATCGCTGGTGCTTGAATCAACAGATTCTTCTGAACTTGGTTCTACTACTTTTTTGCGTCTCGGTGCAGAAGTTCCATTGGGACTCAACCCAATAGGCTCGTCGGACTTTTGCTCTACAATCTTTTTGGGTCTGGTTGTAGAAATTCCAGCAGAACTTAAATCAATAGATTCTTCAAAGCTTGGCTCTGCAATCTTTTTTGGCTTTTCCTCCAAAACCGTCTTTGAAAGAAGCAGCGTCGATTCTGAGCTTTGCTCCAATAGTTTTTTAGATTTTGCCTCGGAAGTCACTTTTGCTTTAACCGGCCGTGCTTCAATCAGCCAATCATTTTCAATGGTTTCCGTATGAACTATCTTAAATTGAGCATTCTGCGGAAAATTCAAGTCAAAAAGCTGACTAAATGCTGGTGGCGCCATCGTATCGCGTATCACCTTGGGCGCATAGAATAAGTACAACTTTTGAACCAAGTGTTGATCGAGCAGAGCGCTCGCGAATTGCCCGCCACTTTCTACAAAAAGGTTTGCCAGTCCTTTCTGGTAAACCTTTTTAAAAGCCAGATGAAGATCCAGATGCCCCTCTTTTTCAGGGGTAGAAAGCAACGTTAAGGTAGACTCTATTTCCGGAAGCGTTCTTTTAGCAGCTTTCAATGCCGCTTCTGCTCGGCTCAAATGATTTTCAGAAACAACCCATGTAATGGGATTATCCCCTCTAAAAACCTTATAGTTTATGGGATCAAGCTTTGCTGAGCGATCAAAAATGATTTTATCGGGCTGACGTCGCACAAAGGCAATATCTCGCACCGTTAAATTTGGATCATCCGCTAAAACGGTTTCTGCCGTTGTGACTACGGCTTGAGCCGATTGTCGCATTTGATGCACAATTTGTCTGGAATAGGGATTCGTTAACCACTTGCTCTCTTTATGGCGATTCGCAACCTTTCCGTCCATACTCAAGGCCAGCTTGACCGTCACAAAAGGCATTTGATGCCGAATATGATAAAAAAAGCTTTCATTCAGCTTTTCACAGTCTGCTTGCAAAAAACCAGTACGAACGCTAATTCGTTCATTTTGCAGACGATCTCGACCAGCACCAGACACCAATGGATTGGGATCCAAGGTTCCACACACCACCCGAGTAATGCCTGCATCAATAATTTTCTGTGTGCAAGGTGGGGTTCTGCCTTGATGATTGCAAGGTTCCAAATTCACATACAGCGTTCCACCCTTCGCTTTATCACCTGCTTCGTTTAAGGCAAAAACTTCGGCATGACCTTCACCTACTTTCGGGTGATAACCACGACCCACAACCCGACCCTCAGCATCTAAAACAATGGCACCCACCATCGGATTCGGGCTTACAAAACCAGCGCCCAATTCCGCCAATTGCAGGCATTGGGCCATATAGGCATCATCTAGATTCTGATAAATCGTCGCTTTATCAAACATCGCAGGTCAGCGCTCACTCAAATTGGGAATACAGAAACTCTCTAAATGGATTTAGACTTTTAGTTTTTCGATATATGCTCGAATTGTATCCGCATTTCGAGCATTAGGGGTAAGCTTTAAAAATTGTTCCAAATGTGAAACCGCTTGGGTTTTATCTCCCAGCTTGGCAAACAACAAGCCAATATTGTAATGTGCCTCAGCAAAATCTGGACGAATCGCCAATGCCTTGAGGTAATAATCTTTTGCTTGAGCTTCTTTATTGCTCGCACTATATAAGTTAGCCAAGTTGAAAAGAACGTCACCGTCTTTCGGATTCAAAATTAAAGCCAGTTTAAAAACCGATTCCGCATCGGATAATTTATTAGTTTTCTTCAAAGCAGAGGCATAGTTGTTCAGGGTACTGATCGGAATAGCACGATGAAAGGCCTGCGCAGCAGCATCGGGCTGATCGTTTAATAAATACAATTTACCCAACTGCGTATAGCCATCGCGGTCCGAGGGATTACGCGTTAAGTAATGCGTTAAAATTTCAATCCCTTCAGCCGTTTGCTGATTTTCGGTAAAAGCCGCACTCGCATCAATCGCATAGCGACCCACATCTGGTGCCGCATTTACCGCCTGCTTGAATTCAGTAATTGCCTGATCCATTTGCTTATTGTCTAAAGCTGTTTTAGCGGTTTGGTAATGGCGCTCTGCATTCGCTAATGTGGTTCCGGCTTTTAAATCCAAAGCAACGCCATCCGCTTCTGTACCATTGGCAGTTGAAGGACGCAAAGTGCTTAAACGCTCCACTTCTTGCCGGGCAGTTTCAGCGTCTTTTTGCTTCTGAGCGACCAGCGTTTTGGTGGATTTCAACTCTGTTTGCAAACTCGCAATTTGCTGGGTTTGCATTTTAAGCTGTTGAGTTTGGGTTGCTAACTGTAGCGATTGAGTTTTAATTTGTTGAGCCTGGGCCTTTAATTCCGTTGAGGAAACCGTTTGCTTAGCCGTTGCTGTAGCGGGTTTAGCAACACTAGACATGGCATTTTTTAAAGTTTGAACTTCTTTCTTTAAGCTGCCAATGCTGGCATCTTTTGCTTGTAATTGTTTCTGGATCGCTTCATCACCGCCAGCAACTGCGGGCTGTTCGCCCGAATTTTTGATATCGATAATCTGGCTTCTCAGATTAGCAACTTCTTTATTTTGTTCATTGATCGTTTTAATCGCTTCATTCAACGACGTTTGCGCAACAATCATCTGTTTACGCATACTGTTAATCTCAGGACTGGAAGATGGCGAAACTTGTGCGTTAGTATTTGAGGCAGCCGATTTTGACACTTCAGAAAGCTGTTGACTCAGTTTCGTATTTTCAGCCTGTAGTGAAGCAACACGCTGTTCCGATTCTTTAACTTTGGCCAGCGCCGACTCTAATGCTTTCTGTGATGCAGAAGAAGACGCTTTGCGCTCTTCAAGGGATGTACGATTCTGCTGTAATCCACTGATTTCCTGGCGAAGCCTTCCGAGTTCTGCATCCTCACTGGCAAGCTTTGTTCTCAATTGCTCCGCTTCTTTTCCCAAGTCGTCCGATTTTTTGCCTAGGCGAAGGTTTTCCGCTTTGAGTTGATCTTGCACATCCTGACTTTGAGAACTGGATTGATTAACCTGAGTCAGTTTTTTCTTATAGCCAGCTTGCTCTGATTTCAAGGCATCCAGCTGATTACCCAATTCCTGGTTTCTAGAAACTTGTTCTTCGTACCTTTGATTAGCTTTCACCAAAGCACGTTTTAAATCTTCAAGATTAATATCAGACTTTTGAAGTTCCGGCTTAGATGCCACCGGCACCGAATTATTGATAGCGACTGGATGGGCTACTGCGACCGATTGATTTGGACCATTTGCATTATTAAAGTTCATCCCGCCAGTCCAGTTTGGCATGGAGGCAGGACTGCAACGATGCGTTGCACAGTAATTACTGCTGACACCATAAGCAGGACGCGTCTGAGTTGTTGTAGCCGTCGTTGCCGTTTTCGCTAAAACCAACTGTATTTCTGAGCCATCTGAGGTACGAAGATACGATTTTTGCGCAGAGGCATCCATATCCAGAACCAGACGGACCATGGGATGAATAGCGCTTCCAAACTGGTGCGTAGACAGGTTTCTGAGTCCGGGGATATGAGTTCCCAAGTCTCTTAAAAGTTGAGCATCTTGCGGTAAACCCACTCCGAGTTCAGCGTTATCTAAATCAATAATAACGCGCTGCCGTCCCCCAAGATTGATGGTATTGAGCGCCGCATGCATGGGCGCTGAGGCATCAATTTTCACATTATGGCTCGTGGCATCAAAGACAATTGAGCGAACCACTGCATCTGCTGCCCAAGAGCGTTGAAGGCCCAAGCAAAGCAGACTTAGCGCAAACGCTGTCAGTCTCGGAGATAATTTCATAGTGGTGCTTCTCTCAATCCATCCGCCTTTTGACCAGTATAACATTCTTACACGCCCTGAAAAAACAGACGTGCTTGAAAATTTTAGGGCTACCCCTAATTTCTCTGTCAGCCTATTATAAGCAGCCCTGAGTCAATGGCAATTACGCTCTCTTTTTTTGCTTACCTAGTATCTCTTCCGCATCCGAAGGAATATTGCTAACAACAGCATCAACACCGTTTTTAAAAGCGCGTTTAATTTCTATCTTTTCCTGTTCACGAGTTTCAGGCCAGGGATAGGGAATGACCTTGAGACCAAGACTATGAGCGGAATCTACAAAATCTTTGGTTATTTCTCTATACCAGGGAAGCACAACGTGCACATGCTTCTTGGCCCAGCCCAATGTTTCCGGACGGGTTCTTGGGGCATTTAAGTAGCTATCCGGCTCAACGTCATAGGCCAGCTTTAAATGTTTTAAGCCTTTTTGCTTTGCATAAGCACTCGCTTCTTCAAGAATGTATCGATTAAAACCCAGCACTGTTACTTGTTTTTCTACACCCATATGCTGAATCAGGTCTACTACTTTTTGTGCTAAACCTTTAAAATCCTCGTCATATCCTATGGTCAACGTTTTTAACTCAACAAAGGCTTTCCGCTCTGGATATAGCTTCAACAGTGTAAAAGCTTCATCCAGCGTTGGAATTCGGCTCGCTTTTTCGCTGGTATCCAAAACAACAATTTTTTTAGAGTTATTGGGATTTGTCTCCTCAGCGTTTCCGACTTTGTAGAGCATTCTTTCAGCGAATCCTTCAACATCTAATTTCGCATTCTGAATGACCTTCGTCGGTAAATAGCGCAACCATTGATTCGACCGCAAGGCGCTAGGCGCCTTAAAAGGGTTACCCTTACCATTCAAGTGACCCATCGTCGGCAAGGTGCCCAAGTAATCATCATGAAAAATAGGGAGAAAGGGCACAGGCTTACCGCCATGCTCAACGATTTTTCCATCCCGCTTAAATGAATCGGCACCATTCGTATTTACGTCCAGCTCGATATCATGGCCTCTGTTTAAAGATTCTTCAAAAGCCGCCATTGTATTTTCAGGATGAATCACGAATTTCACATGATCGGGTAAGCCGTCTTCAGGACGTGCCTTTCGAATTTGCGCACCCCGATGCGTGATCACCCTCGTAAATGGGGACTTTGATAATGATTTAAATATACTCATGAAAACTACCAACGTGATTGAATCTGGATATCTAAACTAGAAACCTGAAATTAGAAAGCTGAGATTTTATCATGGAGTCGAGAATATTGCCGGGCTAAAACTGCATGGACGGCATGCATTGCAGACTTAGCCACCTCATAGAATGAGTCAAAAAGCATTCCCTTGTTTTGATCAACAATTCTAGACCTTCATTTGCGTTAAAATGTTAGCTCCTAAGCTTAATGTTGCTGATAACCTGGGTCTCCTTATGTCAACTCAACGCAAACCTGAACTCCTTATTCCCGCTGGTAGTCCTGACAAACTTCGCTACGCTGTAGCCTATGGTGCAGACGCTGTCTATTTAGGATTACCCATGGCCAGCCTTAGAACTCCGAGTCGAGGCGAGCAATTCACGCCCGGAAATTTGGAATCCCATGTGCGTTACGCTCAAGATCGCGGTGTAAAGGCTTACGTCACCATCAATATTTTCCCGAGTAATGGCGACCTCAAACGGGTTGTTCCGCATTTGGAACAATTGGAAGCCATACGCCCGGACGCCATCATTTTTAGCGATCCCGGTATTTTTCGCCTCGCTAAAAAGCATGCCCCTAACGTGCCACTTCACCTCAGCACGCAAGCCAATACTCTGAATGTAGAAGCCTGTGCTTTCTGGCAAGACTTAGGACTCGAACGCGTCATTCTGGCACGCGAAGTTCCTGTACGGGAAATGGCACAAATCCACGCTGCTTTACCCGATCTGGAACTCGAAGCATTTGTACACGGTTCCCTCTGTGTAGCTTATTCTGGTAGATGCATGATTAGCGATTACCTGACCGATAACACCAAAAATTCAAACAAAGGCATGTGCGGTAATAGCTGTCGTTGGGAATTCGGAGACGGCAACGCGTCATCGGGCTGCGGTTGTTCCGAAACAGGTGATGATTCTCCTCAGGCAGATGCTTTTGCTGAGTTCCGTGATCCAGAATCCGGGTTATTAACGATGTCTCGTAGTGAAATGAGCAGACCCAATGAGGCTTATACATTCGAAGAGGATGACAAAGGCTCTTACATGCTCAACTCTCGGGATCTTTGCCTCGTGCGTCGTTTACGCGAATTACAGGATGCGGGCATTTGCTCTTTTAAAGTGGAAGGCAGAACAAAAAGCGTTTATTACGCCGCTACCACAGCCAGAATTTATCGTGAAGCCATTAATTGGTTCAGTGCCAATCCTTCCGCGACAGAGGAACAAGTGACCGAATGGACCGCTGAACTTTCCGCCGCCGGGAATCGTGGTTTTACGGAAGGCTTTTTTGATGGTCGTCCGCATAAAGATGCCTATAACTACCAAGACTCCAGAAGCCACCAAACCACACAGTTCTTAGCAACGGTAGATGAATCGATTTCTGCCCCAGCTGGGCATATGGCGTTTAAGGCGAGAAACCCAATTCATCACGGCGATACAATCGATTGGCTACTTCCCGGCAAACCCAATTTCTCGATGAAAATTGATCAACTGCAAGATCCCCAAGGATTCCCAATCCATGCGGCTCAAACCAACCAAATCGCCGTGCTGCCTATTCCAGCATCCTTAAACACTAGTGATGAACTCTCTTGGAGTATCTTAAGAAGTCCTCTCCCCTCTGCAATTGACACATACGCCCAGAAAGAGGTAACCCTTGCTCGTTAAACCGTCGCTTGTTGTTGCTGATATAACCACATTGGATTTGGAAATCCTCCGCGAACGGGGTATCAAAGGGATTATTTTTGATCTGGACAATACCATTGTGGCACCCAGAGCGATTGTGCCGGAAGAGCGAATCAGTGCATGGCTTGCGATGCTTCAACATGAAGGGTTTCGCTTAATCGTTCTCTCCAATAATAAAAAGTACGATTATTGCCAACTGTCTGAAAAAGCATTGGGTATCCCTGTTATTGCGTGTGCCGCAAAACCACGCCGGAAGGCCTTTCGCAAAGCGCTGGATATGATTGGCCTGACGGCTAGCGAAGTCGCTATGATCGGGGATCGCCCCCTGACCGACATTTGGGTTGGGCAACGCATGGGTGCGTTTACCATTTTGGTAGATCCGTTGATGAAAGAGCATGAACACAAATACATTAAGTGGCTGCGACGCTTAGAAATGGCATTTTTAAGACATTAGCTTAATTACTGCTACAGTGGTTTATGGATCTCTTTGCAAACAATTATGGGAGTCAGAAGCGAGGGATGGTAGCAGACATTACATTTCCTACAAATACAAAGCCTCTTAGCATTATGGGGCTGATGTCGGGTACGTCTGTCGATGGTGTGGATGCTTGCTTAGCCAAACTGTGGATGGAAGACGGACAATTCCGGCACGAAATACTCGCCTTTTACAGCGAGGACATGCCGGCCACACTCAAAGAAAAACTGCTGCACGTGATGCGTGAAAAGCATATCCACTTAGCCGACTTCTGCGCACTCAATGTTGCTGTCGGTGAATTATTTGCCAAAACAGCCTTGAGCCTTTTATGTGAATTTAAAATCCCTGTTTCTTCAGTAGATTGTATCGGCTCCCATGGACAAACCATTTTTCACTGGCCACCGACGGTAGAAGGACTCAAGCAGAATCAACTGGGTGGGACTCTCCAAATTGGCGAACCCAGTATCATTGCCCAGCAAACCGGTATCGATACCATAGCGGATTTTCGTCCGACCGATATGGCCGTAAAAGGACACGGCGCACCGCTCGTCTGCTTTGCCGATACTTTATTGTTTTCAAACCCGTCTATCGGGCGCTGTATTCAAAACATCGGCGGCATTGCCAATGTCACCGTTGTGCCTGCTCATAAGGAAAATCACTTACCTATCATCGCTTTCGATACCGGCCCGGGAAATATGATGATGGATACCGCCATGAAGCACTTTTTTAATAAAAGCTATGATGCCAATGGCGCAACGGCGGCACAAGGCCAGCTGGATGACAGCCTTTTTGCAGAATTAATGGGGCATCCCTATTTACAGAAAGCACCCCCGAAAACAACCGGACGAGAGGATTTTGGAGAACATTTTTTCAACGAACTCGTTCTCAAATTCCCCGATATTTCCCCGAACAATTGGATCACAACGCTGGCAAACGTCACGGCCCAAAGTATCGTCGATGCTTACTCTCAGTGGATATTCCCAAAGTACGACATTCAGGAAGTCGTATTGGGTGGCGGAGGTCCAAAAAACGCTTACTTATTGAAATGCCTGAATGAGCGTTTTGCAAAAAGTACCAATAAGCCTATCCAAATAATGACGCATGCCGATTTTGGTATTCCCGATCAAGCCAAGGAGGCTTTGGCTTTCGCGATTCTGGCCTGGGCAAACCGACTGGATATTCCCAACAACCTTCCCAGCTGCACCGGTGCAGAAAAGCCCGTCATCATGGGAAAGCTTTTAAAGGCGCATCGATAAAACGACTCTAGCGATGCAGCAGCATTACTGTGAAAAAGTTTTTGTAGAGGGCTTACGCAAAATAATGAAAGCAGATGTATGTTGTTTAGATCTCTATTTTCATTTTTTTGCGTAGTCCTAATGTAAAGAATTCTAAAACATTACACCTGCATTACACTCCCATCATGGAAAAGCGATGCTACAGTGCATGGTATTAGTTCCTGGAACTGCAATTCCAGAGCCGATGAAGTTGAATGGTCGATCCCTAATTAGGATCAATAGGTTTCCACACTTAATAGGGCGATGCTAGCTTTTTAGCCCGAAAAGATTTCTGGAAGCAAAAACGTTCGAGGGCTTCTCTGAACTAATCCCATTCTGGTCGTTTGGGTTAATAACGGACTCCTTTCTAGCCGTTCGCAAACAGGCTCCAATTGATCTGTGAGTGGAATCA
>Ga0190273_10000006_pt1 | contig 220091 bp, 191 predicted proteins | sample Popmic504IS_FD_134513 | JGI IMG/M metagenome (GOLD analysis project Ga0190273, IMG submission 134513) | Populus adjacent soil microbial communities from riparian zone of Shoshone River, Wyoming, USA - 504 IS | ecosystem: Environmental > Terrestrial > Soil > Riparian zone > Trees stand...
GCCAGCAGCAGCCGGGTCCAGATGGTAAGCCTGTGTCTCCCCAAGGCCAGCAGCAGCCTGGCTCGGATGGTAAGCCTGTGTCTCCCCAAGGTCAGCAGCAGCTGGGTCAAGATGGTAAGCCTGTAACTCCGCAAGGTCAGCAACAGCTTGGTCCCGATGGCAAACCTGTGTCTCCGCAAGGTCAGCAGCAGCTGGGTCCAGATGGTAGACCTGTAACTCCGCAAGGTCAGCAACAGCCGGGTCCAGATGGTAGACCTGTAACTCCGCAAGGTCAGCAGCAGCTTGGTCCCGATGGCAAACCTGTGTCTCCGCAAGGTCAGCAGCAGCTGGGTCCAGATGGTAAACCTGTGCCTCCGCAAGGTCAGCAACAGCCGGGTCCAGATGGTAGACCTGTAACTCCGCAAGGTCAGCAGCAGCTTGGTCCCGATGGTAGACCTGTAACTCCGCAAGGTCAGCAGCAGCCGGGTCCAGATGGTAGACCTGTATTACCCCAAGGTCAGCAGCAGCCGGGTCCGGATGGCAAGCCTGTGTCTCCCCAAGGCCAGCAGCAGCCTGGGCCGGATGGTAAGCCTGTGCCTCCTCAAGGCCAGCAGCAGCTGGGTCAAGATGGCAAACCTGTTTCTCCCCAAGGCCAGCAGCAGCCTGGGCCGGATGGTAAGCTTGTCTCTCCGCAAGGGCAACAACAATTTGGTCCCAGTCCTAAGCCATTACCTCCGCAGGGCCAGCAACAAACGGGCTCAGATGGTAAGCCAGTTTCTCCCCAAGACCAGCAACAGCTTGGTCCAGATGGCTTACCACTAGCCCCTGACGGTCAAAAAAATGGACCTAATCCTAAACCCCAACCTACTGACGGCCAAGAAATAGGTCCGGACGGCAAACCGGCTTCTTCTGAGGGTCAACAGATTGGACCCGATGGCAAGCCTGTACCCCCCAAAGAGCAACAGCAGCTGGGTCCGGATGGTAAACCGATTCCTAAAGCTCCCGAAAAGCCGGATGAGGCTAAAAAAGATGATGCGGCAAAGAAACCCGATAAAGATGATAAAAAGTCTGAGTTGGATGACAAAGGGACACTGAGTACCGATACAATTATTGATTTAAATAATCAGTTAAACGACAGTAGTGTACAGCGCCGAAAAGATGCCTCGGCTGAATTTGTGAATGTCTTCCAGGCTCATCCCGAATGGGCGGATGATCCTAAGATTAACCCTATTATTAATGCCTTCCTGGTGAAAATTTTGCAGGACCCTAATGAACTGGTTCGCATTGGCGGAGAGCTTTATTTGCAAACCGGTATCGAAAAACATGCGACTCCCAAGCTGTTAAAAGCGTTAAGGCAAGTCTCCCAAAATCAGGATTCATTGACGGATGAAAATGATATTGCTAAAAGTCTGATGAAAAGTTTAAGCCACTCCGATGGGATTATTTCTCATTCCTAATTGATAGAGTCGTTCGACATCATAATGCGTTCTCCTTCTCTACAAAACCGATTTAAGCCGCAACGTCCTTCTCAAAAGACGGGTGTTAAAATTGCACGTGTCTTTTTTGGAATTTTACCCAGTGTTTTGACCGCAGGACTTCTGGTTGACACCTATAACGGTCAAAAGGAAAATACCCGGATTCGGATTAGCCAGAGCACGTTAAATGCAGACTGGAAGGTTATGATGGAGCGTCAGGGGCAGTGGTCCGGCTATCCCTGGATGGATGCTCAAACGGAGCGCCTCAAAGAGCTTATGACCTATGGGCCGTGGAATCTGGGCGAAAAATATGAGCATCTTAAAATCAGGGTGAGTTCATTGACTTGGCTGGTGCTTTATCCCAATTTGATCCCGATTACAATTAGTATTGCTGCGTTGTATATGGGTTTAGGCGCTAAAGTGCTTCATGCACCATTTAGAGCACTCGGTAAGGGGATCCGTAAGGCGCCCGGCGGAGGTCGTTTGGGTCGTGAATTGGTGTATGCTGGCGGTGCCGGGGCGCGGGGAATTGCTCGAGGTATTGGTCGGATTCTTTCGATTCCCTTTAGGAGCGTTTATCACTTAGGATTTTCGGTATTGGCAGGGCTCATGGCGTTGTTCGCCTTCGATCGCTTCACTGCCGTGTATGGGGATGAAGCCCAGGAGCAGTTTTTTAATCCGTTAGTATGGCAACCTCCCGAATAGAGCTGGCTATTCAGTGAATCTACTTTGTTGCTGCGGCTTGTACCCGTCCTCACGTAGGTTCTGCCTACGCTGCGGATCGTCCAAACCTGGCGCCGCGTAGCCTCTAATGACTAGCCGCTCTATTTCATCTCGAACAGTTAGAACATTACAAATTTTTTTACTTTCCCTAAAGAACTCTGTAATTTTCTCGATAAGAATATTATCAGCGCAGGCCGAGGCGAATTACCTGATTTGATGCGCTAAAGCTTTAGGGTGATTCTTAACTAGCCCGGCCTGCCCAGACTACACAAAAAAGCCCCTAAGCTTAGCTTAGGGGCTTTTTATTTGAATTTGGTGAGGCTTTCTAGCGCCTGTTTTACGTAGTGGCTACAAGGCACTACGTATGAGCCACCCGCAGCGTAGGTGAAACTACGTGAGGACGGGCGAAACCTTAGCTCTAGACTTTTAAGTCGTAGAGATACGGTTCCCTCTTGCAGGGCTGCCGCAGTAACATAGTAGACACACCTAAAAACTGGTGTCTAGTGTTATTCTACGCCGACGAGTTCTACTTCAAAGCGGAGTGTGGAGTCGCCAGGAATAACCGGTGGGTAACCGTTAGCGCCGTAACCTAAAGCGGGAGGAATTACGAGAACGCGTTTTCCGCCAACTTTCATGCCAGCGATACCTTGTTCCCAGCCTTCAATCACTTGGTGGGCGCCGAGTTTAAAACGGATAGGCTCGTTACGATCGTAGGAACTATCAAACTTTTTGCCGTTGTCATTCAACGTGCCAACGTAGTTAACCGCAACGGTTTTGCCTTTTACAGCTTCTTCACCAGTTCCAACTTTAACGTCTTCGATTTGCAACTTTTTGTCTCCTGATTTTTCTTGTTTTTGTTCACCAGGCTTACGAGCTTCAGCTGCTTGTGGAGCAACCAAGGCTAAGCCACCGAGCAACAGTGCGCAGGATAACACGCTCGCAAATAAAGGGGTAGCCAGTTGGGAGAAAATTGATAAAGAACGGCTGCTTTCGCCGGTAGATGCTTTTTTCACAGAACACTCCTCACTCTGAGAACATAAAAATGATTTAGATGGATCAATCTAAACTAGTTTAGGTGGTGCCCCGGGCCGGACTTGAACCGGCACGATATTGCTATCGCAAGATTTTAAGTCTTGTGCGTCTACCATTTCGCCACCGGGGCACAACGTCATTTCAAGAATAAATGCTCTGCTGTCATCTACTTTGTTGCTGTGCTTCTCGGATGCGCACGTAGTTCTGTCTACGCTTACGCTCCTGCGATGCTCGCGCCATGTAGCTGCCACCAGCCCATTCATTCTTGGAACGACTTGTTTACCATCGATTGAAAGCCTGAAAAACCGACCTCGTTTCGATTGCTCAATTATTATACTGGAAACATGGGAATGTTAAGCCTTAAAAATGCACTTTCTAATTGTTGAGACATTTTTTGGCCACGCTCAGCGTCGTTTGCGTACTTCGGGATTTTTGCAAGCAGGCGCAAATGCTGTTGCTGCAAGGCTTCTTCTAAAGCAACGGGTAATTTTTCTTCACCGTATTCATTCAGAATCACAACCGGTGTAGATTGTTCCTGGAGTAGTGGCGTTTGCCATTCTTCAAAGTGGGCAGGCGTTACCACATTGATCAAATGAATCACATCCTGGGGTAGTAAGGGCATAATCAATGGATGTTCACCATCGATAATAATCGTCTCGTATGAGTCCATCAGCCGCTTCAGGCCATAGGCCAGCTTTTCTTTATCCCGTAAATCTAAGGCAGTCGTGAGATCCCCAATCATCAGTAAATCACTGTCGTCTCCGACGGGCACCGTGAGTTCACTAAAGGTCCAATCGATGGCTTCACGTCCGCCAGAAATAAGCGCTTTCGTTTTTAAGTCACTGGCTTCGGGCAGATGTTCGGTTTTCGTTGCCGTGTCATCAGAAGGCACTGGAGTAGTTCCGGCAGCTTGAGACAGCATTTCTCGGTTATGTGAAAAAAGCTGGGCAACCGAATCGGGTGTTTTATCCGGGGTTAGTAAATGACTCAACGCGCAATCAACACTGGCATCAACATAAAGGAGTGAAACCCTTGCAAATGCTTCTCCCAGCACTGTAGAAACAGTGGTTTTACCTGAGCCGTTTGGCCCAGACACGACTAAAATGGCGCGTGCGCCTGTTTTGCTCTCAGCCAAAATTTCTGCCCTGTGATTCTGATTATTCTGCTTAATCGTTTTTGGGGAACTTAGCCAGTAATGCCTTATTCAAGGCGGCTTCCAGCGTTCGTACTTGCCCTTCTAAAATTTCAATGCGATTTTCAGCGGCTTCGCTGCTGATGTTTTGGCGTTCCAACTCGCGATTGGTTCGCTTTCCTTGGCCTTGCAAGCGTATCGTGTTCGCCCAGGCGTTTGCAGCCACGGCTAATCCGGTTAATACAGCGGTACAAGTCATCGGGTAAGCGAGGGGTTGCTGGGAAACCTGTTGCTCCGCAGCACGCCAAGTTACCAAAAGAGACGCATTTTCTCCAATTAAGACCACCGCTGCTAATAAAAGCAAAACGGATAGTATGCTGAGAATGGTAGGAAGCGCCTTTTGCATGACAATCTCAATTTTAAATCATGTGCATGTATTTTGTCGCAAAGCTTTTTAATTCACAAGGTTATGTAAATGCTTGAATGAATCACTTAATTGGATTTAAGCCACTCCCATACGGCGGTCATGTCGGGTTCTAAATCAATACTAAATTTAAGTTCCTCGCCGGAAGCCGGGTGGCGAAAGGCCAGACGAACCGCCTGAAGCATTTGGCCCATACTTTTTAAGTGGAGCTTCCCTTTGCTTTTGGTTTCCAATTGCCGTTCCAGCCCTGTACCATAAAGCGGATCGGCCACAAGGGGATGCCCGATATGAGCACAATGGACCCGAATTTGATGCGTTCTGCCTGTTTCCAAATCGAGTTCTAACAAAGCAAAGCGATCATCAACGGTATCGACCACACGCCAGTGGGTTCGAGACGGACGACCGTTGGAGGTCACACCCATTTTGTCGCGCTGCTTGGGATTGCGGCCAATGGGCGCATCGACCGTTCCTTCCCAGTGATTGAACTTTCCCTGGGCTATGGCGCGATAAGTTCTGCGCGCGGATTTATGTCGAATTTGATCGCTAAGCCCCACATGGGCAACATCGGTTTTTGCGACCATTAAAAGCCCACTAGTATCGCGATCTAAACGATGGACAATGCCAGGACGAATTCGGCCATTAATGCCGGAAAGGCTATCCCCGCAATGATAAAGCAGGGCATTTACTAAAGTTCCGTTGCGCTCTTTTCCGGTGGGATGCGTGAGCATGCCACGAGGTTTATTGACGACTAAAAGATATTCGTCCTCAAAAACAATGGGGAGTGGAATATCTTCCGCTTCCAAGGTAATCGGGATTGCTTCCGGTACAAAAAGCGCAATCCGGTCCCCTTCGCTTAAGCGATGAGACGGTTTGAGAATAACTTTGCCGTTGACCTGAACGCGTTCTTCCTTAATAAGGCTTTGAATGCGCTCTCTGGAGATGGCTGATAATTCTGGCTCTTCGCTTGCAGCATCCGTCACAAAGCGATCAAGTCGATCACTTTCAGCGTCTTCATTTACGACAAAATCCCATTGGGTGCCATTTTCAGGTAAGTTTGGTGTCATTGTAAGTTTCATTTAATTCTTAGGATGCAGGGCTTGTTGACAATTAGTAGATACGCGGCGCTAGGTGGGGGACACCCGCAGCGTAGGTAAAACCTACGTGAGGACTGGAACACGCCGCAGCAACAAAGTAGATGCAATTGCTCAATATGCTCTGGAGCGAAAGTGACAAATGCATAGGCCCGCAGCTCCGAACAGAATGAAAATATCAGCCATATTAAAAATAGGGTAATGGATACAAACGACGTCGAAAAAATCAGTGACATGTTTTGTCAGGATGCGATCCGTTAAGTTGCCTAATGTTCCACCCAGAAGCAGGGCCAAATACAAGACCTCGCCACGCCGGAAAGTCACGCGGGTAAACACGTAAATGAGTAAGAGTAAAAGAATCACTCCGGAAAGGCCGATCAGGAATTCCTGATTTTTACTCAGCAAACTAAAGGCTGCTCCGGTATTGTAGGTGAGCGTCAGCTGAAAGATTCTCGGAAGCAATCGAAGGCTTTCACCGGGGAATAAGGATTCATTGATCAGCCATTTGGTTGCTTGATCAAACCCTAAAAAGGCAACGGTTCCTATTAATACCTGTAAGCGACCTTGTTGAGCAGCACTGTTCATAGATTAGTTATTAGGGCTGCTGCTATCGGGTGCCGAGGAGCTGGAATCACTATCGTCATCAGTATTAGGGTCACTTTTAGGATCGATTTTCACTTTGCCGTCAGCCGTTGTATGAATAATTTGCTCGGACGCAGAAACGGATTTATAGGTGCTTTTCGGAATCACGTTAACGCGCTTCACGATGGTCATAACGCCCTTGAGGTTAATCGTCGGACGTTCTTGATCATCTTGACCAATTTCTGTAAAGCCGATGGTGGCTGTCACCACTTCATTGTTATTGCTGAAATTCGCTTTAAAGATACGTTCCAGATCCATTTTGTCGGAAGACAAGGTTCTGAATTTATCTTTTTCCATGTGCTGAGGGTAGGTCAGGGGCTCTTGTGAGAGCGTTGCAAATGCGATGTTGCCGGGAGGAACAGAAACGAGCACTTTGGAGGAGTATGATTCACCGGCAAATACTTGCTCCGGTGTTTCAACATCAATGATCGTGGTTTCTGGCAGTCCGTAACTAATGGTCGCTTTTTCGTAGAGTGTCGCGTCACTCACGATTTCCCAGGTTTTGCCTGTGCGGTGCAAGTAGAGCATGCCGCGCGAACGACTTTTCATAACACCTGCTTTTTCACTAATAGCAGGATCAACTTTAGCAGCGGCTTGTGCTGTATCGATGCTTTCTACAGCAGCCCAATCGCCATTCATACGAACTTCAAGCGTTTGGGTATCGTAATGAATATCAGGAAACATTTTCCAAGTATCCAAAATCAGACTACGGACTTCTTTAATGCTTAAGCTGTCACCACTGGTGAAATTGGGGGAATAATGCCGCATGACTGCATCAACATCGTGGCGGTTGGAGGCATCAAGCAAATCTTTCAGAATGGCTTGTACAGCGCTTTCGTCGTGAAGGCCTGCTTTATCTTTCTGTAACTGCATGGAGCTGTTAGCCAGAAAGTTAATTTTAGGGGAGCGAGGATGAATTTTAGTGCCTGAGCCTAATTTAGCGGCCCATGCTGAAGAACCGGATATTAAAACCGTTGAAATCAGTAAACTTGTCAGGAGTGAGGAGGCAGTGAAGCGTTTGGTAATAGAAGTTTTCAACGGATCATCTCTCTCTGTTCGGTAGTACCAATGGTAACAATAAGCAATTACTCAGCAAGCAGGGAAGCTTATAAAACTGACACTATTGTACTGCGAATTGAGCTGTATGTCTTACTTTATGCAAAGGCTAGTAATGAGTTTAGTTGCTTAAGGGTTCCTCTCATTTCGCCTGTTTTATGTGGAACAAGGATATAATCGCAGAGGCAATAGCCGCGTATTTGTAAGAGGGCTTGGGAGTTACAAATTTTAATATTGTAATTCAGTAGGGCACTTAGTTATATTTTGGAGCATTATTAAGCTAGTTTTATTTGGCCACTATTTTATGTTTTTCATTTTTTAATAAATAAACGGATAAATTTCTTCTATGTTCATCCCTCCTTCTTCTCTGGTTAGTTCAAGCAATTATTCCCCAAAAATGCCATTGCGCTTGCCGCCTCATTTTGGTGCTGGAGGATTTTCCATTGACAGCATTATTGAACAAACAGCAGTTCCTGCTGGAGAACAAGTCGCGCATCGTGTTAGTTCACCCTCGAACAGGACTTCGCCTATTGCTGCCTCTGGTGATCAAGTCGTGCGTCGTAAAACTCCACAAGCAACGACGGCCACTACAGCCACGCCAAAAAAAGCGCCTCCAAAAAGAAAACGAAAAGCTCCTGAGCTCGCCAATCAAGCTCCTAGTCCTGTAACTTTAGAGACAGGGACTACTTCTTCGGTTCCTTCAAAAAAAGCAGCACCGCGCAAAAAACAGGGGCCTAATCCTAAAGTTGCAACAGCAAAACAAACGCCCGCAGCATTTCTCACTTCGCCGAATCAGAGTGGACTTCCTGTAACTCCTCGGTCGCCGGCCAATAGCAGCAGTAAACGTAAATCCCCGCATCTACAGGAAAGAACTTATGGCTCTTTTCCACAGCCAGGAAATGCAATAATTCCTCAATTAGGGGCAGTCTCCCCAAGGCCCAATACAGTTGAAGCTTCTAATCCTAATAAAAAGCGACGAATAACCAACCCCAATTATGTAGCAGCTCCCTCTATATCCCAACCGCCTCCTCAGCTTGCTACAGGTACTACTTTTCACAATTCTGTCCCTGGAGATGAAGGGTTTAAGTCTCTTGATGTTGCCTTTAAACAATCTCCTAATGCTTCTTTTTCACAATGGATTCCATCCTCTGCCTCTCCAAACTTTGTGAATAATCATGAACAAAGTATAGGGCCAGTTCGAACCAGTATTGAAGAACAGGCTACTTCGGCTCAGCCTGCCTCCGCTCCTACAAGAAAAATCGCAAAGCCAAGGCAAGGACGGGTTCGCAAAGTCACTCAGCAACCCGATTACGATAGCCCGGCACTGCGAGATTATGAGTATCAATTGGGATTGCTGGAGCAGCAAAATAAAAAACGTTTAACCATGGCAAGACAAGAACAAAAGGAGCTTGTACAGAAAGGCAGCTTGGCTCAGCCAACTGCTCCAAACATATCCACTCAAGTCAATAGACCTTATCCCAGTACAGCCGATATTTTAACGTATGGACCTAATGCAGCCGCTCCCCCTTTTGATATGTCACAAAATATGGGCAACGTGTATTCACAAGTTATGAGTCCGCGTGCCCATTATGCTGTACCTAGACAGGAGCCATTTGATAGAGAGAGGACACAGACTTTCCTACAGAGTAGTGCTCCGTACTCAGGCCCGTTGCAAGGCGGCGATATGCAAAGATGGCAAGCTGGGCCGCCATACGCTCAACCTTTTGAAGATCCGGATAGACAAATGCAACTTGCTTCCGAAACGTCTGAAAATAGAACCTTATCGTTAAATTCTCAGCCTCGGCCGGTAAAACAGCAATCTTTTGCGCCTTCTCAGGCCAGTGAAGTTGTTCCTTATCCCCTATACGAGAGTCCAGTGCCAGTACAAGCCCCGCACTTTATTCAACACGATCCTCAATTTCAGTATGTAGCAGGTGTTATTAAAAATGCATTCGCACCACCTGGAGTGGGACCGAATGTAAAACCAACCCCTAAAAATGCTCAAGCTGAAGCTTTACGGTATATATTGAATCGGAATCGCAGTAGTCCCGAAGTCGATGAAATATCGGGCCTTTTCCAAAGAGAAGCAGCGAATTCGGTTGCTCCCCATCATAGCCAGGCAGTCGCTTCTCACTTTTCAAGGCCTGCATTAGACCTGAAAAAAGGTGAATACTTTAGAGTTAATTATGGTGGGACACCCTAACTTATTGAAAAAGTAGAGGACATTAACATGTCCTCTACTTTTTTAGAATCGGATATTATAGCGTTGCTGCTGCCATAACTCGGGAAGGCAACAAATTCGCTAAGCCACTACGGGATTCAAACGCGTGGGCGATCTGAAGCAGACGACTTTCGGACATATGCGGTCCCATCAATTGCAGGCCGATCGGTAAATGATCTTTATCGAATCCGCACGGAATGCTGAGTGCAGGAATACCGACGAGATTCACAGGAATGGTCGCGATATCCGATAAGTACATGCTTACAGGATCGTTCGCTTTTTCGCCGATTTTAAACGCAGTACTTGGAGATGTTGGGCAAAGCAGAACATCGACTGATTGCCATGCTTTTTCGAATTCTCTTCGCAGAAGTTCCTGAACTTTTTGCGCTTTGCCGTAGTAGGCATCGTAGTAGCCGGAACTCAAACAGAAGGTGCCGAGGATGATCCGGCGTTTCACTTCAGGACCGAAACCTTGTGCACGGGTTTTGGTGTAGAGCTCGGTAATGTTTTGCGCGTCTTCCGCACGGAAACCGTAACGCACGCCGTCGAAACGAGCGAGGTTGGAGCTGGCTTCCGCAGTCGCGAGAATGTAGTAGGACGCAATTGCGTATTTAACGCTGGGAATGGAAATCGTTTGGATTTCAGCGCCCATGGCTTTGAAGGCTTCGAGTGATTTTTGAAAGCTTTCAGCGACTTCCGGCTGCATGCCCTCTCCATCAAGTTCTTTCAAAACGCCAACACGGAGCGGTTTTTTATCGAGCGGTTCTTTCAGTGCAGCGAGGTAATCAGGCACTGGAACATCTAAGGAGGTGGAGTCGTTGCCATCAAATCCGGAAATGACTTGCAGGATGGCGGCGGTATCTTCCACGTTGCGAGCGAAAGGACTAATCTGATCCAGGCTGCTGGCAAAGGCGACTAAGCCGTAACGGGATACTAAGCCGTAGGTGGGTTTAAATCCAACCAGGGAGCAGAGCGCAGCGGGTTGGCGAACGCTTCCGCCGGTATCCGATCCTAAGGACAAAGGCGCTTGGCCTGCGGCAACCGCAGCGGCGGAACCACCGGAGCTTCCACCGGGAACCCGAGTGGGATCCCAGGGGTTACGGGTAATCCCTAAGGCGCTGTTTTCAGTGGAGCTGCCCATCGCGAATTCATCGAGGTTGGTTTTTCCAAGAATCGGCAACTGGTGTTTTTTGAGTTTCAAGGTGACGGTTGCGTCATAAGGAGACACGTAACCGGCTAAAATTTTGCTGCTGCAAGTGGTTGGGAAGCCTTGCACGTTAATGTTGTCTTTAACGGCAATAGGAACGCCTGCCAATAGAGGGAGGGCGTTACCGGCTTTCGCTTGTTTATCGACTTCCTGGGCGGTTTGCAGGGCGAGTTCTTTGGTAAGGGAAACGAAGGCATGGATTTCTGAATCGTTGGATTCGATCTGCTTGTAGGATGCTTCGACCAGGGACTGGGCAGAGGTTTGGCCCTTCACGATTTGTTGGTGAAGTTCGAGTGCACCGGGCGCGGTAGAAGCGGAATGCGTCATGCTCATTTAAATCCTGACTCTGTAGTAAAACTGCCGCCATTATACGCCAAGCTCCGCCTTCTTATAAAGAAAGAAATTGCCAACTGAATCGAGAGGAACTCTGTCTAAAAGTGATAAACTCGAAGCTAACAGTGTTAGTAGTTGAGCCAAGAATGAATTACGAGAATCACATTTCAGCTTGCGATAAACTTCAGTCGGAGATAGAAACGTATCGTCCGCTGAATGACCATACGCTGAGCCAGTTACGCCAGTTTTATCGGGTAGGGCTCACCTACGCAAGTAACGCTTTGGAAGGTAATACGCTGACGGAGAGCGAGACCAAAGTTGTGTTGGAGGATGGGCTGACTATCGGTGGTAAGCCGATGAAGGATCATCTTGAGGCGATTGGCCACGCTAAAGCTTACGATCGCATTTATGATTTGCTGGAGAATCCCGGTATTCAAGAAGCCGACCTTTTGGCCTTGCATCGCTTGGTGATGGAAGGGATGGATGCCGGAGAGCCCGGACAATATCGTAGTAAGCCCGTTATCATTACCGGAACGAGTTACATCCCTCCAGGGCCTGGCTTAGTATCTAAACAAATGGCAGACTTCCTGGAAGAAAAACTTCCCAGTTGGCTGAAAAACGAACATCCCATTCAAGCGGCGGGATTGGCTCATTTGGAATTTGTCACCATTCATCCCTTTATGGATGGAAACGGACGCACAGCGCGCTTGCTGATGAATCTGTTATTACTTCAAGCGGGTTATGGGATTACCCTGATTCCCCCAATACTGCGAGGGGATTATATGGCTGCTTTACGCCTCTATCAAGAAGGTGGGGATAAAACCGAATTTCTGAACTTCATTTCGACGACGGTCTATGAATCTTCCAAAGACTGGCTTCGTATGGTGAAGCACTTACAGCCTCATTAGTAGAGAGATCTAACTCAGGAAGTTAAGCACATTTCCGCTGCCACCAAAGCTGTTAGACGGTGGAGGAGGCTGCCAAACACCTTGTTGTGCTGGATCATGCCCTTCCTTACCCTTTTTTTCCCGCTCTTTTGCCTGAGTCAGCATCGTTTCTAACTTTGCTTTACGCTTGTCTTTAGGGTCCAAGCCACTGAGGCAGCTTTTAATTTCCCCATCCTGCATAGATCGGAATCTATTAGAGTAGTAAGGTGTGAACTATAAATTTAAATTTAACGGACAAAACATGTGCCGAGGCGATTTATTTACAATCAGCACAGCAATAGTAAGCATCCCAAGCTGTATTCATTGGAATTTTACTATTTAAGCGAGTTCCTGAACGGCCTTTTATTGTGATATTGGATCCATTACAGGTAAGACATTGGATATCGCTGCGTACAAGTTCCTTTCCACACATAGTACAGACGTAGAGGTACTTGTCTGGAGCTGGCGTCATTCCCGGCTTTAATGTTGTAGTGTCGGCTTTTTGAAGGGTTTGTTTGAAATTGCTACTTGTACAACGGCAAGTGGCTTTTAAATTCCCTACAGGAGCTTTGGATTTATCCGACATGTACACCCTCGATTAAAATAACAGCGCTACTTTAACCTTACCAGCAATTTTTATTAATCCTACTTTGTAAACAAATATTAACCTTGCGTGCCATTTTGAATTTAGCCGTTATTCTTCAATGTGCTGGTAATAAGAATTATATGCTTCTTCCAATTATTAGGCGGAATAGGATATTAAAGTTTTTCGCAAAGCGCCAGAGATTATCGGAAACCCTGGCAGAGAAGCGCCATATCGAGACCGTTGCCGCTAAAGGAAGACCCCGCAAGGCGAGTTAAACTATTAATCGATGCTTTTTCTGAAATGGGAAAGGCATCTTTAGCAATCTGTCTTCTCTTGCATGTGAGTGAAATTAAAGCAGACTGTCATTCCCGTGAAAACGGGAATCTTACTCTTTTAAAGTATTGCGTTTGCAAAAGCATGAAATTTGATAGACAGATACTGTTTGACTTTTTGCTTTGCTGAATTTGAAAATAAAACTGTACCATTTTAGAGAAGGATGTTGCTGAATTCTTTAATTTATTAGAAACAACTCAAATGTTCCATTAATTTAAATTAAAAAAATAAACTAATATCTTAGCTACTTGAGATTTTGTGTATTCGAATCAACAGTCTTAAAAAGTTGTCTAATCTCACCACTTCCAACAAAATCGGGATATAATCTATAATTTTTATGTAAATAACGAATTCTTCCGGCGATTATTGCTGGATTAACTTGCCATCTAAATGCTAATTCAATAATTTTTTGTGTTGAAGGCAAATTATTAGATATTTCTTTTTGCCATTGGTCCTTTGGGATTAGCATTTCACTAGCTGTATCATCCGCCATACGTTCTATTTCACCCAAAAGACCAGGTGCCGCATCTAAATTCATATCATCAATAAATAATGCGTTAGTTGAATCTTTATCAAAATCATTGATAAGATGTGCTAATTCATGAAATAGTACAAACCAAAAATTATCAATTCGATCATAACGCAGTGTTAAACCGATAACTGGTTCTCCATCAAGACTGATTAACACACCATCTAAATGTGTCTTAGGTAAATGATCTTCAGTAATTAAACGAATTCCTTTATTTTTCAACATTTCAATAGCTAATTTAGGTCCTTCAGTAAGGAGACTTAATTTTTTTAATTCCTGTAAAAATTGAACATCTATACTTTCTTTTACATAATGAGGGGTTTGAATTTCTTTTGCTCTCAATAAAACTTTGACACACCAAGCAAAAAGAGCATATTTATCCGTTTTTTCAGTTTGCCTTGTTGCTTTAGGAAAGACACACATAGGTGGTTGTGTGTTTCCCAAAAGATTTATCCATTCTCGAAATACTTCTTCAGCATATTCTTTTACATCAGTATTAGCAAAGCCTTCAAACCAACCTCGTTTACTCATTGCCCTAAGAGGAAGTAATGAGGCCTTTTTGCAAAGTTTGTCTATTTCTTCTGGAGTTTGAGATATTGATTCTTTTAGGAGAATATCTGCAGAAATGTTTAACCCTTTGCTTAAAGCTCTGATCATGGAAAGTGAAAGAGTCCGCTTTCCAGATAAAACTTCTGAGACTTTAGATAATGAACCCATAAAAGGAACTAAATCTCGTTGAGAAAGTTTTTGATTTTCCATGCAGAATCTTATTGCTTCTAGAGGAGTACAAGAGGGAATTGTATATTTATTCCGTGTTTCCCAATCTTTTACTAATATGATTAATATTTCTAAAAATTTTCCTGCATCCGTATCGGCGTCTGCCCCAAAAAGCTTATCTATTTGGGAAAGGGCTATTTCATAATCCGAATCTGAGCGAATGGGAGTTAAATTAATAGCCTGCATAGGCTAAAGTCTCCATATTGATTTTTTCGTAATCTTTATCAGTTCCAAACCAAACGATAAAGATTAGCTGGCGTCCATAGTCAATTTTAGCAATAAGTTTGTAACTTTTCCCTAAAAGGGAAAAAACAACATGGTTAGAGTTAATAGATTTTACTGAGGCAAATTGTTGTTTGAGGGCCTGAAAGTTTCCAAGAGAGGCAGAGTCCATGTGTGTATACCAAGCTGATAAGGCGTTTTGACAGTTTGTGTGCTTTTCCCAGCCTGTTTTGAGAATTTTCTTGGAAATAATTCTCATGCATTCCTCATACATATGTTTTGACGTCTTAAGAATAAGGCATCTTTCCCATTTTGGGAATTTTTACATAATTCCCATATTGACAAAAGTTTCCAAAGAAGTCATTATTAATAAGTAGGGTCCTCTTAAGCGAGAACCCTACTTTGACCTCAAGAAGCAAGTCTCGAAGTTCTTTAGATTAGCATCTATAAAGATATCCGAGATTAGTGCCTCTTGCAAGTTTGTTTGTAATTTCAATGAGGTAAATTAACATGACCGACGTACGTGTCAAATGTATAAATAAAGCAAACCGACTCAGCTCTCATGAGAGCATCACTCACCTCGGCGGAGAGAGCTGGCGATGGACTAGTCAACAGGTTATTTCTTCCATCGAAGATAAAACCAATAGTTTTTATACAATGGAAAATAATAAACGAGCTGACATTGGTGTTGTAAATGGTCCGAATGGAAAATATCTTAGGACACATGCTGATGGTCGATGGACTGATAATTTATTAGCATTGCCTGAATGTATTTCATAAAGGAGGTACGTTTATGGCTACCTTTTTAATAAGTTATGATCTTAAGCAACCTGGTCGTGATTACGAAGATTTATATAAAAGAATAAAATCTTACCCTACTTGGTGCCATCCCGTTGAGTCAACATGGTTTGTTGTCAGTGAAAGTAATTGTGAAAAAATCAGAAATCATTTAAGTCCAGCTTTGGATAAAAATGATCGTTTGATTGTAGCTGACATGGCTGGTAATGGTGCGTGGTCGGGTATGTCTACAACTATCACTAATTGGTTAAAAAAAAATCTTTAGCTTAGTTGGATGCAAATGGGAGCTTAATCAATAAGTAACCATTTGCATCGCTTATATGCAGAATATTTTCAAACAATTACAGTACTTATGATAAAGATTCCCGTTTTCACGGGAATGACATTTCGTGAGGCTTAAATCACCTGAAAGCATTATTAGCAAACTCGCTTACTTGAATTAATTGTAATTTTGCTTTGTATTATTCGATCTCTTGCATTCGTAGTCGTAGGGATTTACTGTAAACATGTTGCCTGAATAGGATAGCAGGACCTAATAACCCGGCGATCAATAGTTGGCATCTACCCTAATTGGTGGCAATCCCACTCTTGGGTTTTGAGGGGTAACAACGCATTTCAGACTTTGCCTAAGGGCGGCATTCTGATGGGAGTACTGAAAGGTAAAGATTAATCCTACGGATATCCTTATCCCTACGCTTTCACGAGCAAGGGCTAAAGACCGTCCTTCAAGGGAATGACCCATTGCACTGATAGGAATCTTTGCATCGCGAATGGCCATTACACCGAAACCTCATCACAACGCCTGCAAAACCCCCAAGGGGAACGCAAGCTCTGCGCGAAACACAAACTCAACCAGCTTTTTCTACCGCATTCCGAATGGATCAAAATATTTACAGATAATCGCCTGGAAACATGGCAGGCGGAAGCGAAAACGCTCTTGAATCCTTAAAGCTTATTTTTAAAATCCTATGATAAAATAGAAGATACTTAAATTTTACTAGCTCAAAAAAACAATACCCAAGTAAAAACTATGAATCTGACAGGTTTAGCGGCCTGTCTTTTTTTGTTTCGATCCCACTCCATGTCTCATCATTACACCCCCACGATTCATGAAGAAAATTTAAGCTAGGCTTTTAGATTTCTTTATGATACAAACAATACTGAAATAAATTTCCCCTCACTACTTAAAATGAAACCCACTTATTACAGGCTTAGCGGCCTGTTTTTTATTGGAACCCTAAAGATTATGTTTTAAAACTTATGATAAAATAAGAATCTGAAAGTTCTACCAATTCAAAAAGATTACACAGTACAAAAGACTTAAAACTATTCAAGACAGGTTTAGCGGCCTGTCTTTTTATTGCAAAGGGTTTGATGAATGGTTCTTAGGCGTGTTCTAAACAGTATAATAATAGTTTCTTTGTAGATCAGTTATCATTCAAGAGTAGGCAGAGGCCAGTGTTAGCAAAGTACCGTAGAGAAAGTCGCACAGGGTTCTCCTTAGCAGAGCTTCTTATTGTTCTTGCTCTTTTGGGAATACTTTCTGCCTTTCTTGTTCCCAAAATGCTCGTGGGTCAAAGCACAACCAGCCTTACTGCTAAATACAACACGTCCGTTAGAAACGTTGCGTTTATGCTGGTCACTTCTTTTGAAGAGTATAAAACTGTTAATGGAACCATAGGGGGTGCAACCGGTAACGGACTTTCCGCTAATGAGATTGCATCAAACTTTAATTACCTCAGTGTGGTTACGACCGGCCAAATTGATGGCTTGGAAGGGAGTAGCGGCGGTCTGACTTGTGACGCAGGTCATCCATGCTACAAATTGCATAATGGCGGAATGCTTCATCACTGGGGAGATCATCTCTGCAACAGTGGTACAAATCCCTCAGGTGTTCCGTTTGACTATGACCCGGATGGCGTTTATGGCGGCTCTACAACCGGTCCCGGCAAAACCATCCGGCTCTTTCTGTATTCAGATGGCTCCCTGCGATCCGGCGGCACTATGAAAGCGAATACGTACTGGTCCTGGGACCCGGCTACAGCCAATTGCACAAACTCACGGAGTTCAGATCCTGATCCCACTTGGTTTACGGGTTTTTAGACTTCTTCGAAAACAGCGTCAATAAAAAAATGAAGCATGTTTAGTTTTGAACGAAAACCTTTTTTCCTTTAAAATCCCGACGAGTAAAACTAATCCTTTTTACGGGCATTCGTTCTTTTGCCGCAACCATGTGGTCGGTATTTCTGTCTTGTAATTGCTTGTCATCAATCATGTAATGACTTGTAGCTCTTTGAACCTCTTCTCTATCACTTTCGGGGTCACTCATGTCGTCATGCTTGTTATCACGGGCTAGCACTTGCCTACCAAAGCCAGAGGCGCCGTCAGTTCTTAACTCATTAAAACCATAAAAATCATCATCCTGAGTTAATTGGGGAACAACTTTTGAATGACAATGTTGCGGGCCATAATCGCAAGCTAGATTACTGGAGCTGATGTAAGATTTTTGATATTCGTGTAAATCTATTTCTTTGCCATAGTCATCTTTAATATGCCTTAATCTTTGCGCGGCCAATAATAATGCTTCTGAATGGGAACGCTTTTCTCCGTCTATCAACACGTGGTGATCTTCACTGTCACTCTTTTTGCCCATACTGCGTGCATATAGCCGGATGACATGGCCTGTCTTCGGATGCGTTAATTTGATCTGTGCCGTGTTCTTTGTTCCACCCAAATGCTCTCTTTCTACCACGTCCTCTGCCGTTCCTCTTTGCCTTGCAAAATGCCGATCGATGAAGCGGTGCATTCGTTGTATTGCACGAAGATGTTTGCCCTTACTATCTTTGTAATGCAGAGCCTGTCTTGCGGGTGTACGAAGACTGCTAGCGGAAGTAGCGCTCGGCACAGCCATAGAAGCAGCGTGTTGATGTCCTCCCATGGGTGCTACATAGTCTGGGAAGTCACCGTCTGTTAGGCCATCCATTAAGCTAGTCGTGAGGGCTGCATGAGGATGGGAAGCAGCAGAGGCAACGGCACCTTGATGTGTAGCTTGTACTGAGCTGCCTGGAGGAAGAGGAATGGAACTATCATGCCTTACCGTTGCAGCAGACGCAGGAAAAGCTGCAAAGCCATGGCTTTGAGGTGCAGAGGGAAGGTCATGCTTGTCGTCTAGGATATCGTCCATTGAACTTGCCGTAGTGCTCGTAGCAAAAGCTGCATGGGAATGAGGGAATGCTGGAATCACCGAACTCCTCATCGTAGGAGCCGCGGCAGAAGCTGGGCGCTGATGGAAACTTAAACGAGGTCTTACAAAAGAGCGAGGCATAGGTCGAGGCTGTAGACGATGCTCTTCTGGAAAATCTTCAATGGGATCCTCCTCTAACGGTGCATTATAGCCACGTCTTCGGTGAGTCTCATCCTCGTCCGAAAAGTCCTCGATCTCATCATCCGCTGGTGAAGGGCTTGCAGCCCTGCCATGGCGGGAAGTAGCATGTTCCGTTCTTATTTTCTTTTTGACTTGTTTGGCTGCTGGTCGCTCTCGAAAGCCTGTAGCCGATGCAGAGCTTTGCATAACGCTCGGCTCTTCTTCTCTTGAGGCAGGAGCCCGCATTCCAGGAGCATTTCTAGGTGATTCTTCAGAGCTTGAGCGGGAAAGGAAGGGCCTGCTGGACATGCGCTATACTTCCTCTGCTTAAATCTTTGCCTCGTAACTTGTTATACCTGAGTTTTTAATAAACCGCCTCCTCCCCACCCATGAAAAGACGGCGGCGATGGAACGCGTCATCTCCATTCTTGCAGCTGGACGCTGACTCTAATTCAGGCTCTCACTAAAAGTTCTCACGCTTATAGTACAGGCGAGAGAACTTTACAGCTTTATAAGTCCCTTTTAGGAACCCATAACCACTCAATCAATAGCTGACTCTCTTTTAGAAACAGTCTGCTTTGATTCCAACCTGAAGGGAAGCCGCACCCCACATTAAGGGGCGAGATTCAACGGCTTTGCACCCGGCCAATTCAAAAGCCACTTTCAGCTGTTCCGGCGTTAAAAAGTTTTGGGTGGATTTTGCCAGATACTCATAGGCGGAGCGATCACCCGCCAGGAAAGATCCCAGGCGAGGCATAATGTGCTTTAGGTAAAAATCCATAAAAGGAATCTTAGAAGTTGGGCAGGTATCCAGGCTCACCATACGGCCGCCGGGTTTCAGAACACGATACATTTCCGATAACGCCAACGGTAAATTGCTCATGTTCCGCAAACCAAAGCTGATAATAACGCCATCAAAATGATTATCTGGATACGGTAATTGCTGCGCATCCCCTTGGGTTAAGCGCAGATTGTAGGCGTTGCGAAACCGCTCACGGGCTTGGGCCAACATGTCCGCAGAAAAATCCAGACCTTCCACCCAACCGTCTTCGCCAACTTTGGGGCGCAGGTAGCCGATTAAGTCGCCTGTTCCGGTACAGATATCCAAAACACTGTCGCCGGGTTTCAAGGCTAAGCGATGGCAGGCTTCTTTTTTCCACAATCGATGCAGGCCGAAGGAAATAAAGTCGTTCAACAAATCGTAGCGCAACGCGATGCCATCAAACATGCGTTGAACCTGCTCGCCCTTGGCCAGCTGGTTATCGTAGGGATTGGGTGTTACGGCAGCGAGCTGATCAAAAGTCATTTCTTGCTCCTGTTCTTCTTGATAACGCCAATCGTGCGCTGTATTTTTCGACTCCATCCCTTTATTTTCCCACGACATTTAAAAGCATACAAATAGTAGCGCTTCTAAAACTATTTGTGCCCTTCCCAGAGGGAGATTGGATAAAGTTTTTGCGTTGACAGTTCATGAACACTTAAATATGATGGCGCTTATCTAGCACAACATTTTTAATTCTGAATTAGCAAAGACAAGAAAACCTCCCTCAATAATCAGTTTTCGTTTTTCGTTCCTTTGGGGATGAATCCGTAATAAGCGTGCTGTGTGTTTGACGGGAAAATTAGAAGAGGCATCTCACCGTGGCCAATGAAGTTCTTCCTTCCTCAGACAGTAAAGGCGCTATTGATTATGTCGGGATTATTGGTGCCTGTGGTGGCTTAATTACGGCAATAACCGGGTTTTTCCAGTTGGGAAGCTTTTCATCCAGCTTCGCCTTTTTGTTTCTCAGCTTTTTATTATTTTGGTTGATGTTCAAAAATAATACGGTCAATAAGCTTTATCTGGCCTCAGCAGGGCTTTTTCTGATTGCCTCCATGGCTTGCATTTACTTTGTGAGTTTTAAAACGGTGCATGTCTTCATTCGCAGAACCGATCCGTTAGAGCCAGACTTGAATTATCCGGTCTATGTTCAACCCGGCGGTGAGGGGTTGTCCTCCAAAAAATTATCTTTGGATATCCCGAACATGGCCACCGTGACCATCGATCTGAATAAAGCCGATTTTCAAATGATTACGCAGGCGCAAAAAATTGCAAACAATGTGTATGTAACGACTGCCAACAAGGTTTCAACGGATATTGCTCCCGTGGCTCCTAAAGTATCTGCGGCTCAAACCGCTGCATCTATCAAAGCTATTTTAGGCGACGCAACTCCAAGTACCTCTAAATAAAACCTTTATTCATCACCAAAAAGAGGCAAACAATGATTTTTTCAGTAACCCGTAGAATTTATTTTCCGACATCCATGCTGGCTGTTTTCTGCCTGCATATGGCCTTTATAATGCCTGCCAGTGCTCAAGATCTCTTTCAATCCAATATTGATCACAGTATGGTCCAGCGCTTTAAAAGTGCACAGAGCTTGCGTCGTAAGGGTAATGCAGCCCAGTCGATTGGTCTTTTGAAAACCATTGTGGCTCAAAATCCAGATTACTTTTTGGCTTGGTACAATCTGGGCCTCGCATACACCGATAAAGGCGATTACGTGAACGGCGCCGATGCTCTGGATAAAGCGATTGCCATTCAGTTGAAGCTAATGGGCAGTAATCAAATTCAACCGGAATTTACCATTTACAATACGGCCGGTTGGGCCCATATGCAGCTTAATCAGTATGATCTCGCTGAAAAGTATTTTAAAGTCGCGCTGATTAATTTAAAACAGCTTCCCAGTCAGGATTCTCAAAGCCGGGTTCTCAATAATTACGGCTTATTGAAAATGAAACAGAATAATTTTGCGGACGCCAAAAATTACTTTAAACAGGCGCAAGCGCTGGGAAATCCTATGGCGAAAGATAATATGTCTTATTTGGTACGCATCCAAAAGCTAAAAAAAGCGGCAATGTAGGGACTTCTATTTATTACCGTGGATGTCCCCTGTACCGTAGGGTGCGTACATTTGCACATAATCCATCCCATTCAGCATTTTTTCAGCACCATCCAGGAAGGCTTGATCCTTATTGGCCGTGAGGCCACTGGCATCGATACCGAACTCGGTCAGGTTAATCGGTTTATCGGGGTATTTCTGATGCACCTGGTCAATGTGGGCTTTCATGGCATCCAGGTTCTGTTGTGTAGAAGATCCGCTGCTACCATACCAATGTAAGGAAATAGAATCTACCTGTTTGCCCTGGGCCTGTGCTTTCTGCATAAATTCATCCAGCCATTTGACCCCTTCAGGTCCATTGGTAACTGCTGGAGATGAGAGCTTTTTACCTGTAGCTTCAAGTTGATCCCAGTGAGACAGTGCTTCATCAACACTCATACTGGCTTGTCCGGGATGGTCCGGCTCGTTGAAGGTCAGAAGCATCTGAGAACTACTCTCCTTCGCTGCCTTTAAGGCATCGGGATTCATATCTTTCGAACCCCAGATCATCGGGATAAACTGCGCGTTTGGATCATTCACCTTATCGGATTTATAGGGGCTCCAGTCGTAATACCAGGAGGCCTTTGTGCCTGCCAGATTTGACCCATCTCCGTTGGATGATGTGTCACCAATGCCCAACCCTTCCTTACCGCCACTAAATAAAGGCGTATTGGGCCCCGATGGTGGAGAACTGGCAGGAGGGGGTGATCCCGAAGGAGGTGAACCGGCGGGAGGTGAACCCGCAGGAGGCGGAGAGCCTGATGGTGGAGATCCTGTGGGCGATGAGCCCGTAACAGGAGGCGATCCTGCCGGTGGCGGATAGCCTGTAGGTGAACCGGACGGGGAGCCCCCGCTAGGGGTCGGCACATAATTGCCCATCGAGGGCGGACTCATCCCGCCGATACCCTCCATCCCAATAGAGCTGAGTAAAGGTCCAACGCTGTATTGGGCGTTATAGCTTTGATACTGACTCATTCCGGCACTTTCACTGCCGTTCAGAATAGAGGATGTGTAAGTGCCTGGATCGAAGAAGTTGCTGTTTCCGCTTCCCGAACCGCCAAAACCGCCGAATGATGAATCGGAGCTTTGATAATTGCTTCCGTAGCTAGAATTGAAGCCCATCACGGAGAAGGGATCGAAGTTTCCATAGGGCATTCCGGAACCCGAGGAAGAAGAGCCACCCATATTGAATAAAGAATTCATATTCCAGCCGCCCAGGGAGTTGCCCTGGCTGCCACCATTGCCATAGCTGGTATTCGGACCGCTGCTGTAGCCGAAATCCGCAGAGAAAATATTCGCTAAAGGGTTATTACTAACCACAGCTCGCCCATCACCATTGCTACATATATATTGTTAATAAAACATTTTTTTTGACTTTGATGCTACCCGAGCACTCAACCAAACAATAGAGCCTGAGCAAAAGCTTAGGCTCTATGAGTGTAAACGCTAATTTTAGGGATCCTTCAACAAGTTCTTGTTAATTTCCGTTAATGTTGCCTGTTCCATAGGGTGCGTACATTTGCACGTAATCCAGGCCATTCAACATTTTTTCAGCTGCGGTAAGGAAGGCTTGGTCTTTCCCTGCTGTGAGTCCGCTGGCATCAACGCCGAACTCGGTCAGGTTGATGGGCTTATCCGGGTATTTTTTATGAACGTCTTCAATATAGCTTTTCAGTGCGGCTACTTTTTCGTTTGTCGGTTGACTGCTGCTTCCATACCAGTGTAAGGAGATGGAATCCACCTGCTTTCCGCTGGCTTTAGCTTTGCTCATGAATTCATCGAGCCACTTAACCCCGTCAGGTCCATTAGTAACAGCTGGGGAAGACAATTTTTTCCCAGTGGCCTCAAGCTTATCCCAATATCCCAAGGCTTCATCAACACTCATCTTGGCTTGTTCACCATGGTCTGGCTCGTTAAAGGTGAGAATCATGGGGGACTTACTATTTTTTGCGGCTGCCAAGTCTTTGTCATTCATATTCCCCTTACCCCAAATCATCGGGATGAAGGTCGCATTGGGATCATCTACCTTATCGGAAGCATTGGGGCTCCAGTTGTAATACCAGGAGGCCTTAGTTTGGTCTAAATTTGATCCATCGCCGTTTGAGGATGTCTCACCGACGCCTAATCCTTCCTTGCCACCGGCGAAGAGATCTCCTTTGCTGCCAGTTGAACTTGATGAGCTTGCTGGATTTGGATCTTCAGTTGAGGGAATTTCTGATTCTTCATCATCAGAACCAACATTTTTTATTTTAGCATCAAGCTGTTGCGCATTGCCCCAGTCTATGCCTTCTTTTCCACCGGAACCTGTAAAAATATTAGGATGCGAAACCATCGACTTGAGTGCCGTTTGCAGCTTTTTGTCTGCCTCACTCAAAGTGCCTGCAGAGCCTTTTTTGTTTAACTCGGTTAATGCTGTACTAGCATCCTCATGACTCAACAAGCCATCTTGCTTGAAGGTGGATTTCTTGTTCGCACTACTTTTAGCAAGTGCTTCAGTCTGAGTGATGATAGTAGCCGTGCTCAAACCACTTGTATTAATACTCATAATGATTTCTTTCTGGCAAATTTATCCAAAAAACATGTAAAGCTTATACGGCAAGCTTTAGCATTGTTCAAAGGCCTAGCTCTCAATGTACTCGCGTTCGATTCATGGGAATAGTTTTTTAACAAGGTGAACTACCTCGGCAAACGTATTTCGTCTCTCTCACAAAATCAGTAATTTTACTGATAAAATAATGTACTAATAAATAAACAAATTTAGTTCTATTAAATTGCCATTGCTAATTACCGTTGATGTCTCCTGTGCCGTAGGGCGCGTACATTTGCACATAATCCAGGCCATTCAGCATTTTTTCAGCTGCGGTAAGGAAGGCTTGGTCCTTGCCTGCGGTAAGCCCACTGGCATCAACCCCGAATTCCGTCAAGTTGATGGGTTTATCCGGATATTTTTTATGAACGTCTTCAATGTAGCTTTTGAGTGCTGCCACTTTTTCGTCTGTGGCTTGGGCGCTACTTCCATACCAGTGCAAGGAAATAGAATCGACCCGTTTGCCTTGGGCTTGCGCTTTACTCATGAAGTCATCCAACCACTTGACGCCGGCCGGTCCATTGGTAACGGCCGGAGATGACAATTGTTTTCCGGTCGCCTCGAGCTGGTCCCAGTATCCCAAGGCTTCATCGACACTCATTGTGGCTTGTTCGCCATGGTCCGGCTCGTTGAAGGTAAGGAGCATTGGAGAATCACTGTCCTTGATTGCTTTCAAAGCATCGGGATTGACGTCTTTTGCACCCCAGACCATGGGAATGAACTGTGCATTCGGGTCATTCACCTTACTGGACTTGTAAGGGCTCCAGTCGTAATACCAGGAGGCTTTCTGGCCAGCCATGTTTGTTCCGTCACCATTGGATGATGTGTCACTGATTCCCAACCCTTCTTTACCGCCCTTTAAGGGAGTCGTTGTAGTGCTAGAGCTGGAGCTTGAAGAACCCGAGCTTCCCGCATTACCCGACGAGCCGGAAGAGGCTGACGAAGCGGCACTACCTGCCGATCCTGCACTAGCACTTGAGCCTGCTGATCCTGAAGATCCGCTGGAGTCACTACTGCCTGAACTTGTTGAAGAGCTACTGGAAGAGCTGTTACCGGAACTTCCGGAAGATCCCGATGCACCTGTATATGATGTACTGCCGTAGGAGCCAGAACTTGTTGAACTACTGGGAAACGGCATGGTCAGGATGGAGTGTAGGTTTGCAAACATACTACTCAAACCCAGTTGATCGTTAAGCTGTCGTGCCTTTTGTGCTCCATAAGCCAATAAGGATGAGGGGAGACCCGTTAAGGAATAGGAGTTGCCATAGGCTTTACTCCCGTAGGAGGACACGTCGAAGGCGGACTGGCTTGTACTGCCAGAATTCATACTCAGCAAGGAAGGCCCTGTACTCCAGCCACCGGTATCATACCCCGGCTGGCCGTAGCCGTTGCCTGTCGGGATATAGTGAGCACCAGGCTGATACTGAGTGCCATTATTCGTGTAAATATTATACAAACCGTCCCCTTACGCCACTTTTTTCAACCCGTGAAAACGAGCTGACTAAAACCCATACCTACCCTATCTTTAAAATAAAAACAAGCAAATGGCAGAGATTGCTTATAAAGCTGAATTTAATTGGTTTTGCTAGAGTTTACTTTGTTTTTGGAGTTTCTTCTTCATTTTTTTTGTTCAGAGCCGCTATCGCTTCCGGGCCTACTAAAATACTCAATTCGCTTTCAGCACTTTGAAGCGCTTGTTTTGCTAGGTTTTCATTTTGAGCAGCCGATTCCAACATGGAATTCATCAAGGGCTGGATAGCTTTTTGACTGGGATCAGCCTTCAACATGGCGTGTTTATAGGATTGCTCAACGACGGCGTTGGCGTCCTGAGTCATTTTAAGCTTTTCTTTGGTATTTAAGTAGTTGTAATACAAGGTAATTAAACGGGTTTGTAAGTTATCCACTTCCTTGGCCAAAATAACCATATCGGCGTCAGTCACGCGACTTAAGGCTGTTTCCTGAGGGTTACCGCTCATTGCGTTCTGGATCATATTTGAACCGATTAAACTGGCTGGTGTGCCTGTCCAAACGGTTCCTGCAACACCACCCAGATTCACTAAGCTTTGAAGCAGGCGTTTCGATACGCCGTCATTAGCGACTGGTTTTCCAGTGGCGTCTCTGCGTGACAGTTTTTCAATGGTGTAGCGGATGGTTTGGTTATGTTCTACTGCCGCAGACCAAAGCATTCCAATGGATGAAAAAGCTTCAGCCTCATTATCCCGAACTTCGTTATTAATGATCTGGTCTTCTTCTTTGATTGTTTTAGCGGCCGCATTCATCGATTGTTTGGTTTCCGCATCAATCGATTTTCCCGTCTCATTGAGCTGTTTTTGAGTGGCATCATTGAGGACAGGGCCTGTTGGAAGGGCATCTTTTTTATCTTTATCGGACGATTTTTTATCAGTGGACTTTTTATCGGGTTTTGCAATCCCAGTAACCGGCCTTGCAACTGTTTTATCTGCTGCAGGCGTTGAGGAATAAGCTATAGTGACGGTACAAAGACAGACCAGCACTAGTATCCCGCTAGGAAAGACTTTGGATAAAAAGCCCAATGGTGTCATGGTATTTAGTTTTTGCCCCCGCTATTAAGGCTGAGGTTAGAGTTATCTAGAATTTTGTCTGAAAGGGGTGCCAGTCCTAAAACCTGTGAAGGGTTTTTAGGTTTGCTTGCGGCCTTTTGATAAACCACTTTTTTCTGGGCTGCCACGATCATGGGCTCTGGAACCGGTGGTCCGTATAACTCTGTGGATGTTAGAACAGGACTTAACTCCAGCATGGTTTGTGGAATAGATGGATCGTTAGCGGATAGTAAGGTGCTGGCGCTTTTAGGTAAAGGTTTTTTCGCAACAGCGGTCGTTGTGTTTGAAACAGGTTTTATAATATTGGCTTTAACGGTTGCTTTACTGCTTGAAGCTTCCGGTTGAGGTCCGATCATCTCAGCCAAGGTTTGCTCAATGGGTTTCGTGGGCTGTTCCGCAATCGCGGTATCACTAAAGGTCGGCACCAAAGCAAGCTGGGAAACAGTTTCCTGTCCGGCAATCCTTTCTAAAATAAGGCGTTGAAGCCGTGCTTTTTGTTTTAAGTCCGTTTCGTGGAGTAGGGCTTGAAAGTAGGCGCTTGCTGCTGCCATAACGGCCATATCGCTGTTGCTTTTTTGAGCCTGCGTGTAAACCGCAGAGTTTCTTTCAGTTGCTTGACGTGCCAAGGCCAAGGATTGCAGCGTTGTATTGTAGTCTTGGTAATTACGAATTAACGACAATTTTAAATCATCAATTAAACCGGCCAGCTGAATCTGCTCTGTGGAGGATAATGCACCAGGTGTCGGTTTGGTATTACCCGATACCACGTTCTGGAGGGCATTTCCGCCTGCCATATACATCATGTTGTTATACGCGCCGCCACCGGGAATCATGGTGGATGCCATCATCGCACCGGAAATCATGGTAGTTAGCGTTTTGCGAAGAAATTTGCTGGAATGGCTAGGCAAAGTATCGGCTGGAGCAGCAAGCTTTTCCAGGGAAAAACGAATGACCGGGTTCTTCTGGACAGTTGCTTGCCAAAGTCGCTCTAGATCGGCTTCTTCAATTTTGTGACGAGCTTCGATCAGGCCTGATTTAGCGTTTTTCTCCCCCACGGGTAAAGTCGTGTCTAAACGCGTAATTCGAGGTGTTTTTTGAATACCCTTGCTGCCCGATGGAGAAAAATCCAAGGATTCTAATCCGTTATCCGGTAACTCATCTAATTTAGGGTTAATGCTTGCAATTGGTGGAAGAAAGTCGCGCTTGGGCCAGCTAACGCTGTGTGACGCCAACGCAGAGTTGATACTCGGGCCAAAAAGCATCAGTAGTAGAGATATCGTTGTGGTATTTACTATAAGGTAGCCGTTACGCATATCTAACGCCTAATTAAAACTGTGTCATCACGATTGAAGATGGATTTCGATAGTCTTGTAAATAATGAAAACAAAAATCACTAAAAATAAGTTAGTTTAGACAAGAAACGTAACTAAATGGAGCGTGATTTAGTCAACTTCACGGCAAATATAACGATTCAGTCTTATACCCTCGACGTTAACTAACCTAAATCTGTTCCATCAATGAGCACCATGCAGTCATTGTAATTTTACCATTGTGTCACTTCCCCCGTATGATGCACAGGCTGTATATTGCGCAAGTCACACGCGTAGTAGTTACCAGCTTGTATCTCTCCGGCATCATCATAGCCCAGCTTACTATAGTCGCCAGGCACCTCGTGATCGCTGAGTTCGAGCTGAACCACTTGTCCCAATCCCTTATGGGCGTAGCGATCAAAAACCATTAAGCGCACGGGGCCACCATACAACTCAGGCAAGGATTTGTTATTCACCCGTAAACAAAAAAGCGCGCGGTTGGCATATAAATCTTTAATAGGTAGGCACTCCACTTGGCCAGCGGCGTTTCTTTGGATTAAGAAGCGCGCTTGAGGCTTGGGTGCCACCTTATGGAGTAACTCCTGGGCAATAAAGCCTTCCCAGGAAGAGCGGAACGAATAACCATCGGCGAAAACCAGGCGTCGGTTTTGCTGAATCCGGGTAAGCCCTAGTAATTCCTGATAGGTGAACGTATGCGGGCGTTCAACCAAGCCGGTGACTTCAAGTGTGTATTGGTGTAAATCAACTTGCTTAAAGTGCTCAGTATAGCTGGCAGGCCAGTTAAGAAGGGCGGGTGTTCCGCTTTTGGTTTCTGCTGCCCCTGTATTCAGGGTCTGATGGTATAGACTGTGAAACATTTACGGATTATAACACGCGAGAGCTCTCAACTGCTTTTGATTCCAGGCAATTATCGATTTTATTCAGGGGGGCTTAACGCAATATTCCTTCGAAAATAACTATTATTGCTGTGGTGTTTGAGCGGGCTTTTCCTTTCTTTGTCGTCCCGGTTTTTTGGCTGTTATTCCAGCCGCTTGCCTCTTTCTTCGCTTTCTTTCTCCTTCATAAGAGCCATGGGTTGCATTTTTAATACCATATAGTCTTTCGGCCCTCTTGATTTTCGCATTCTTAACATGGTCGGGATCTCGAAAGATGTATTTCCCAAATGAAAGAGCCAGCTCTTTCGAGCGCTTAGCCGATAGCGGGTTACCTAGTTCCTGGTTAGCTTGAGACATCGCCTCTTGTGCGCTTAGAGTGCAGCCCGGACGCTGGTAAATGGCTCTATATTTTTTTCGAATAGTATCTTTCAAATCTTTAGACGGCGATACTGACCGGGCATAAAGAGGACTCTCTACTGTTGGGTCTGTGATAGTGCTCTGCCTTGGCTCTGTTAAAAAAACTGGTTTTTCTAGAAGCGTATCGAGCGGATTCACTGTCGTGCTAGTAGGAAGAGTTTGTAACGAGTAATCAATCACTTGGCTACTGTGATTCGAAAAAGGATTATTTTCCTCATAGGAGGGGCTATTGGGAATAGAATCATTGAGTGGACTTGAGTTTTCTGGATCTACCAAATGCTGTGCTTCAGGGGACTTTCTACTAATTCTTTCGCTTTCAAGCCTGGCCTGTTTATCTTTTTGTATAATTCTGTTTTTCAAAGCTTCGAATCGCTGCCTACGAAGATTGTCTCTTTTTTTCCCTTGACTATCTGCAATCGGTTTCTTAAAGCGATGTATAATCTCCTTGCTTGTATCGCTTTCATAGCCACTTATCGGCAGATGGTTTTTTTTCCATGTTCCGAGTGCATTTTTTTTATTGCGTTTAAGGGCTTGAATTCGCTTTGTATCAGTCGGGTCAAGGTGTTCCTGTTCTGTTATCTGTTGATCATATTTTGCTTCAATCTCTGCTTGAGTCATGCCCATATGGGGCTTATTTATAGCTGGCTCTGAGGCAACAACCAAGTTTTCTGGAAGCAGGTAAACCGCCGTAGCCGTTGTACTTATGGGAATAGTAGGAAAGGAGTAGTGGACCCCTTGGTTTCCTTGATTCGAAAATGGATTGTTTTCATTGTGGTAGAGATCATTCGTAATACTGTCATTGAAATTGAATGTACTCAAAGCGAGTGAGGGCTGTACTTCATTGTTATTGGCATTACTATTTCCGTTTTCAAAAACAGTCTGTTGCGTTCTGCTTTGCTTGAAGTGCTGAAGTTCCTTATTTCTATTGCGATTAATCGTATTTAATCTCTTTTGATCCTTTTCATTGACACTCCATTGTTTTTTTATTTGCTCGTCGTATTTCGCATTAATTTCTGCTTCAATTTCGTGGTCGATATAAAATGCATTTAAACCCGGTTTTTCCAGAAGTGGGTTGAGTGGAGTCGCAGTCGTACTACCAGGAATAGAAGGAAAATAAATATTGTGACTCGAAAAGGGATCATTTCCGTTGTTAGGAACAAGTGCATTGAATTCACTTGAGGCTTTTGATCCTACCTCTAAACGTTTTGCCAAGGTCTTTTGTAAAGCTTCCTTATGTCGAGCAGCCCGTTGCTTTCTGACAATAGCGCTTCTATCTTTCCCCTTTTTTCCCTTTAGCTGTTGTGTAAACGGCTGCATAACCCCTTCGAGGGAAGTGCTTTCATTGGATCTATGCAAAGTCTGCTCTGACCTAGAATCCAGTAACGCTCTCCCGTTACTGGTTATACCAGAACTGTTTAAAAGGTCATCTGCATTAAAGCGAGGTTCAATTCCCCCTAGTGAAAAAGAAGTAGCTTGCAGTCGGGGGCTTTGGTAAAGCTCAGTAGCATATATGGGATTATAATTTGCACTTTCGATAGAGGGTATTGGGTGCTGTGTAAAAGCATCTGAAGACTGTTGCATGGCATTGACCCCACTTAAAGAACTAGGTGTGAAAGTCATTCCATGTTGGTTATCAATACTCCCTATCGGTGTAGCCAAAGAAGAAAATGTGCCGCCACCACTAGAATTCGAAGCATAGGAACTATAAGTTGCTGGATGTTGGAAGTTGAAAACCTCCGAACTTCGGTAAGAAGACGGATTCCACGAGGCGGCTATTTTTCCACCCTGCGAGGAAAAGAAATTATTCGTAGTGTTAGCTATGGGTGGCTCGCCCATAAAATCAAAAAAATTATCGTGATTGAGTTGTGGCTCTTTTGTCAGGGGCGGCTGCTGGGCCCGCATAAATTTATCGGCTGCTGCAAGATTGGCTTTCGCCGACCTATAGCTAATAAATCTTTTTGCAAAAGGGACTAAACCTTCATCACTTTCTGGAGAAGGGCTTCGTGGACCAAGACGGGGTGAGTGGGGGGGGAATGATACATTACGTTTAGAGTACTTGTAAGCGGCATCGTTCTCAGCCACTTGGGTGGCATGGCGAAGGTAAGCCTCCGTAAAAGGTATCAGACTTTGCCCATTTTGGGGAGAAGGGCTGCGCGCGTGCAGGAAGTTAGAACCTGCTGGCAGATGAACGCCCATGTTTTTTATTTACCAAGAGAAATAGGTGATGTTTTTATATAAAAGCAAAAAAAACAGAAAATTTCTATTTTTAAACACAGCTGGATTTTAGTAGGCAGATATTTCTTTACATGCAGCTTGCCATGAGACTGAGCAATTTTGAGAGGCCTTTGTTTTAGTTTTGTTAATTCTTTTGATTTAGTCCTAGGGTTGTCCTTATTTGTCATCAAATCGTCACATGACTCTTTTAGAATTTCGGAAAAGTTGATTGTTGGAATTGACCTTAGCGTATGAGTCTCCCTTCCAGTACTTATCGAACGTCATATCATTCAGCGGCATCTTGGCTTGGTCATCACCTTAGCAGTGATACGGTCCAGGCAACAGCAGCTGCGTTCGGTACCAAGGCCGTCGGAAGTTACTATCGAATTAAGGATGATAAGGACTCACCACCCGAGTGTCGCCAATCCACCATTAAACGAGAAGGCTTATTGCTAGGAATGACGCTGGCACTAACCCCCTTCGTAGAAATGGCTTTCAATCAGCACGTTGTTCCTCACCTGCACAAAGTGATGAACGTTGCGCCTTACCGAAAACTCATGATGGTTCCTCCCATCATGTTGACGCTAGCCACAGCGGAAACACTCGTCAGACTGATCTACCCGAAACGTAATTTTTCCTCTGATAATTCTGGACAACAGCACCACCAGGCCCATCCAAAGAAGAGAGAGAATGACATGATACCCTCAGCACCCGCTTATCAGTTTCAAGGCGCTAGAGCGCACAACCCAGCTGCTTCTCACTCTCGGTTTCAAGCAAAAGCAGTAGCAGAATCGCCCTTTGCAAAAAAGATGGCTGCTTTCGTTGATATCGACAGACCAGATTCATTTCAAAGAAGCAAATAATCTCTCAATTAAAGGGAGAGGAATAGCATTTCTTCAGAAGAGAAATAATCTACCGGCACCGGTAGAGAGTCAAACGTCCCTGCTGTGTTTCAAAACGGCAATGGGTACGAATATAATTTTCAATTTCTTTGATGTGAAATAAGGGTTTAAGCTTAGGGTCTCTGGCAAAAGCTTCGAAGCGTGGGTCTTTCGTGTAAAAATCATGCATATTGTCATCCACAATAAACATCGGATGATTTCGTTTTAAATCCGCGATAATTTCTTTCAATTGGAGTGGGGAGATATAAAAGGGAATAACCAAGGTAAATCGAGTCGCATTTTTATAAATTCCCGGTAAATACATGCTGGGTAGCGCATTAAATACGAAAATGGATCGGTGGTCTCGCTTTGCTTCTTCTAGTTTATTAACGACATTGAGGAATTGCTGTGCGGAAACGCCATCCGTATAAAAGCGTAAGGGTTCGGCTAACCCTTTGAATTTGGGCAGGGTTGGAGTGCCCTCTGCTAGTAAGCCGGAGGCAAGAACATCTCCGGCTATAATACCGAGCAAAATAATACTCATGCCTACATTGAAAATTTTTTGCCAATTGACCCGATGCTCCAAGCTTTCCGACAGCATAAACCAACCCAGCATAAAGGGTATTGTGCCGTTGCTGATAATCAGTAGAGAGCGAGAATAACTAAAGGTAGAACCGATTAATGCGAGCGATGAAAGCCAAAACAGGACATTTTCTTCATCTTCAAGCCGTAGAATCCGGTAGCGTAATCGCCCTGGTAAGACCGAACCGGTTTGTAAAATTGCAATTAACGGCAAAATGCCAATGAGGAGCAACTGACAGGCGATAAACCACCGAAACGTGAATAATAGAATGAAAGGATAGGGTAAGCCGTCTATAAAAGGACGGAGGATTTCTATAAACTCGGATTTAAAAGTGACAAAGTAACCAAAGGTTGTTGTTTGGCCGTAGTGTCCCTGGGTTAGCCATACTACAGAATCACGCCAGAAAGCGGGTAGAATTCCCAAGTAGGCAAAAGTGCCGATCCACAAGCAATGCATCAGTAAGCAAGAGCTCAACCAAAGCTTAACCCAGTGATTGCCCCATGTCTTTAGCCATTCCAGCTTTTTGTGAGGCGTTTCTTGAGCATCCATTTCTAAAATCTGATGAGCTTCACGGTGTTGAAGCCAGCTATGTACAAGTCCGAAACCCAATAAGGCCAAGAAGATAAGAACTCCCAGGCTTTGAGTTGCCCAAAAACAAAGTGCGGTACACAATCCACTCAGAATCAAATAGAGGGTTTTTTCCCCACCTGCGTATACCTGCTTTAAATCTTTCCAAGCAAAAAAAACAGCTAAAAAGGCTAGAAAACCGCTCCAGGTATGGTGCTGAAAGACTGGATAATGCGCCAGGGTAAACCATAAAAAGCCCAGGAGTAAAATTTGAGAAAATCTGGCGAGGCGGTTTTTACTCATTTCATAAACGAGTACCATGCTGATCAGATAAATGCATAAAACCAGCAGTCTCAGTCCCAGTACGCTTACACCTTCCAGGGAAATAAATGCAGCTCCGATGAATTGACAAAGTGGGGTCAAAAACTCGTAGAAATCCCGGTACGGAAGCTTTCCCTGGCTGATAAGAGCTGATTGCAAGATGTAGTTGCTTTCATCCATCGTAGGCCAGTTTAGCAATGGACCAATTTGGGCATAGATAGCTAGTAAGAATAAAACTCCGACCCCAATAATCAAAAGGCTCTTTTTGAGAGTCCTTTGCATGCCGCTCTCCCTTACTACTGTTATATTTATAATTGTACCTTTTCTACTCAGAGCCATCCTATTTCTATGAGTAAAGCAGTTGCAGTATGTTTTGTATTGTTAAAAATTCGCTCTCAGGAACGATGCCTTTGGAAAGGTTGAGTTGCTACTCTAAAGGGATTCTGACTGCGATTACTGAGAGGATGGCTGTATGACTCCTAAATATGCTCAACCCCACTCTCAGAAGCTTCAATTTACACCGAAAGGTTTGCCAGATAACCCTATGACGGGTGTTACAGTTCTTGTGGAGGCGATTCAACAGCTTTCCCTGGCACGAGATATGGAAAGTATTATCCAGGTGGTGCGGCAAGCAGCCCGAAATTTGACGGGAGCCGATGGGGCAACTTTTGTACTCCGCAAGGGGGATAACTGCTTTTATGCTGAAGAAAATGCTATAGCGCCTCTTTGGAAGAATCAGGTATTCCCCATGGAGCACTGCGTCAGTGGGTGGGTGATGAACAACGCAGAAACAGCAGTTATTCCTGATATTTACCAAGATTCTCGCGTTCCTCACGAGGCCTATCAGCCCACCTTTGTTAAAAGTATGGTCATGGTTCCGATTCGCAGAGCCAATCCTATTGGTGCGATTGGCAACTATTGGGCCAATAACTATAACCCGACTGCAACGGAAGTTCAGCTCCTTGAGGCTTTGGCTAATACTACCGCCGTGGCGATAGAAAACGTTCGGGTTTACACTGAGCTTGAACAACTCGTTCACAATAGAACGCTAGAATTGGAAGCTTTGAACAAAGAGTTAGAAACGTTTTCTTATTCGGTCTCTCATGATTTAAAAGCGCCTCTGCGCAGTATTAATGGATTTAGTCAGGCGCTCAGTGAAAGCGCTCAGGGTAAGCTGGATGATGAAGAGCAAGATTATTTAAAAATCATTTGTGATAATACCAAGCGCATGGGCAGCTTAATTGAGGCTCTGCTTAAGTTAGCTCATTTGAGTCGGGCGGAACTCTGCTATCAAGATGTGAATCTAAGTCAAATTGCCGAGGCCGTGATCAAGAATTATCGCATTCAGGAGCCTCGTCGCGAGGTGGATGTCGTGATTCAACAGGATATTTTTGCAGTGGGGGATCTACAGCTTTTAAGAATCATTATGGATAATCTGTTAGGGAATGCCTGGAAATACTCTTCTAAGAAAGAAGAGGCTCATATTGAAATGGGTGTTACGCAAGAGGACTCTAAACTCGTCTATTACATTCGCGATAATGGGGCCGGTTTTGATATGAGCCAAGCGGCCAAGCTATTTGGCGCCTTTCAACGCTTTCACTCGTCTTCTGAATTCCAGGGTACGGGAATTGGTTTAGCAACCGTGGCGCGGATTATTGCTCGACATCACGGGAAAATTTGGGCGGAATCTGAGCCTGGAAAAGGGACTACTTTCTACTTTACTCTGGGGTAATAGCGAGCAGCTAGAAATGAGAGAATGGGTATTGTTAAAAGTAGGGATAAGCAGCCAGAAAGCATGAAGGTAATCGCGCTGGCTACGCTTTCCTGATTGATGAACTGGGCAAGAGAGTTATTTTGAGCTTCCAGCATGAGGGGCAAGCTAAAACAGGTGCTTAAAAAGCCCAAGGCAATAAAAAGAGGGATCATTTTTTGCCGGCTCATAGCCCACAGGATCCAAAAACGCGCCTTGAACGGTATTGGGTTATCATCGCTGGTGCTGAGTTGTGCTTGCGTCAAAGATTCCAAGCTGCGATGGCATAAGGCATAGAGAAAACCTTGAAAGCCGAGAAGTGTGCCTGAAACATAGAGTGCCCAGTATTGGGTTTGCGGATGCAGATCCCAAAGCTCATTGAGACTAACGCTGGTATGTCCGTTGAGTTGGGCAATGCCTTGCATAAAGAATAGAATACCGAATTGAACTAATGTTCCAACCCATACGGAACGCGTGCAAATCCACTGTTTCCAGTGGGCAAATGCAGGACTGGAAAGGCCATTATCGATCTTATGAAGAGAGTTCATAGCAAGTGGGAGTAGTAAACATAGAAATGCCAATAGGAGCCATGCGCTTCCTGATCCTGCCACAATTAAGGGCAACAGGAGATTCCATGCGCTCACTGTGAACAGGAACCAGATGGCCATGGCGCGCGTAAGATGCTGGCCACCAATCAGGAAAAGGCTTAACACGGTTAGAGTCAATAAAATCCAAAGTCCCGGGGTTCTATCCAGACTGACCACCGTGTATTGTCTTGTTGGAGTTCTTGATTCGGGATCGTCAGAAGATGTCTCCTCTTGCTGGGTCAGCAATACCCGAGAACCTGGTTTTAACCAAAGCTGATAAGCGGGATTATCCCCAAGGGAATTTTCTACGGTGACTCGATTAATCGGTGTTGTGGGTTGCTTCAGGTTAATAGCGGATGTGTCCGTTAAACGCTCATCCAGTCGGATCGTTAAACGTTGATAATGCTCTTTCTGACCGTTGATAACGCGATCGCCGTCTTCAACAACGCGTTCCACCACTCCATACATATCCGTGGCTTTTCCGGGCTGGGTAAGGGGCGGTTCTGTGCCTGGCATCGAGACGGTGGGTTGTGTCAGTGTCGATTTTTCGTCTTGTATCAGGGTGTCTTGCGCTTGAGCAGCTGGATTGCCAAGAAAAACTGCGACAAAAATGAGTATTGTTACGATTAGAGGTTGAGATAGTTTGTTTAGAGATTTACGTAAAATGCCGAAAATGTCATCCCCGCGCAGGCGGGGATCCATTGAAAGTAAGGAGCTTGGATTTATAAAGGAATGGCTACTGTAGTTCTTTAATTTAGAAGGTTCTTTTTGAAAAAAAAAGGGTAAAGAGCCGTGATTCAGGCTCGAGAAGGCCTTAAAGTACACTGCCAGGATGGATCCCCGCCTACGCGGGGATGACGTGGAATGATTTTTGCGTGAGGCAGTGAATATCATGACCATAATGGAAGAGCGTTTTGGCCACCCGGATACGCGATGCCTAAATGGGCATAGGCTGCCGCTGTTGCTGTTCGGCCTCGTGGCGTTCTATTCAGTAGCCCGGCTTGAAGTAAATAGGGCTCGTACACATCCTCAAGCGTTCTGGAGTCTTCCCCAAGTGAGGAAGCTAAGGTATCCAACCCCACAGGGCCACCGGCAAAGGGGCCAATAATGAGTTGAAGCAATTGTCGATCGGCAGGCTCTAAGCCTAAACCATCAATTTCGAAGAGTTCAAGGGCTTCATTGGCAATTTGGACATCGATACACGCATGCGTTTTGCGTTTTACAGCCATAAAATCCCGTACTCGGCGAAGAAGGCGGTTGGCAATCCGTGGGGTTCCCCGAGAGCGTTTGGCAATGGTTAATGCGCCTTCGGCATCAATCTGAATGTTCAGTAAGCCAGCCGAACGCGTTACTATTTTGGCGAGTTCCTCAGCGGTGTAAAAATTGAGTCGGTAAATAATTCCGAACCGATCTCGTAAAGGGCCCGAAAGAGAGCCAGCCTTGGTTGTTGCACCAATTAGCGTGAAACGCGGCATAGGTACACGGAGTACACGGGTGCTTTCGCCCTTGCCAACGGTTCTATCCAGCGCGAAGTCTTCCATAGCAGGGTAAAGTATTTCTTCTGCAACCTTGTTAAGTCGGTGAATTTCATCAATAAATAGAATACTGTTGGGCTCCATACCCATTAATAATCCGAGGATATCTCGGGGTCTCTCCAGGGCAGGGGCTGAGGTAATGTGGATTTTGGATTCCATTTCATGGGCCATCACCATGGCTAAAGTGGTTTTCCCCAATCCTGGCGGTCCATAAAGCAAAAGATGATCGAGCGCTTCGCCCCGGCTTTTTGCCGCTTCCAGTGCAATAAGGATGCTTTCTTTAAGAGCCCCCTGACCAATATAGTCGCTGAGGCGCTGCGGACGAATTGAGTTTTCGACGCGTTGATCGTCATCGGTTTCGACTTTTTTCATCAGCGACGGTGGCTTACGCAAGCTCGCTTTAAGTCCCTCGACGACTTGGCTGACTTTATTTTTTTCAGACTCTTTGTCCTGCTTTTTAGCAGGAGCTTTGGGTTTGGAGTTTGAGGAAAATTCAATCGTCAAGGGAAGTGCGCTCAAAAAGTCAGGAGTAAATACTCCCTTATTTTAGCTCGAACCCAATTCAATTATTTCAGAAGATCCAGGGCCTCAGACAGAAGCTGTTTGTTGGTACTGATGATTTTGCTTTAAAGGTTTAGCCATCAGTGCTAACAGCTACTACTTTTAAAAGATTGCTTACCAACTAAACCATGGAGGATCAAGCGCAGGGTTAGTCACATAACCACGTGTGGTTATTTTGCCATTGTAATAAAGATAAAACTCCACGGCTTTCCCTGGGCCATTCGTAGTTCCATCAGTTGTTCCGTCTGGGTCAATATCAAACCAAACAACATCAGTGGCATTAGTGCCTCCAAAGTTATAAGTGACACTTCGTCCGTATCGTAATATTCCACCGTTATGCAATCGTAAACAATAGTTGGCGCTACCACCCCCACAGGTATAGGTTCCACCCGTTTGTTTATCGTCAATAATCGTGCTTGAGTCTGTGGCGATGTAGTTCATAAAAGGGGTCAATTGCTCAACTCCTGCTGTTGAGGAGACTGTATTTTGTAACTGATAGAGCTGATAAGCCTCTGAAACCATCGCTGCGGATTCTTTTGCGATGGCATTGTATTTTGAGGTTGCCTGAGAGGTGATGATTTTTGGAATTGTGAAGGTGGCGATAGCACCCAGGATGCTGAGCGAAATTAGGAGCTCTGCAAGAGTAAAGCCTCTCCTATTACACATCCTGAGGCATGCCTATTTACTCTAAACTTATAATTGAGGTCAAAATTTTATTATCTTCCTTTTAAAAGTAACCTTCAGGTGGTTTTTACGTGTCCAATGCCTTGCCAAGTAATAGCAAGCTGCGTCTATTTCAGAAGGTCCAAAGCTTCTGATAAAAGCTGTTTGTTGGTACTGATGATTTTGCTGGAAACGTCCATCATCATTTTGGCTTGTTGAAGCATCGCGACGTTGGCCCGCATATCCACGTTAGAATATTCAACCAAACCTTTTCGGATTTCGCCGCTACCTTGAATCGGCTCACCTGAAGCCTCGGTGGGAACAAACATTTGATCTTCCGATTCTCCCATTGCACCGGGATTCATAAAGTTAACCAACGCAATTTTGTACAAAGGCGTGTTGATCTTACCCTTATTGGCCATTCCGACCACGGTACCGTCACCTTGAACCTTGTACTCATCGTACTTTCCAAAAAACTTACCGTTGCTGGGGTCAACCCAAAGGTTAATTTCGGTTGTGGGTAAGTGACCCGGTCCACCCGCACTGTGGGTGGGATTATTAGCACCACCACCGCCTGTAGCTGCATTTCCGGTATCGATCATTTTGCCGTCTTCACCCAGCAAGTAGCCCTGCACGGTATAGCCCGAGTTGTTGACGAGGTTTCCTTGGGCGTTGATATCGAAGTCGCCCAAGCGGGTAAATACCAGCTTCCCATCCGGCTTACGGAGAACAAAATAACCGCTGCCCTCTACCATCAAGTTATTGGGGGAACGACCCGGCCAGGATTTTCCCTGGAAGGTATTTCTCACGCCTTCCTGAAGTTCTACCCCGTCGATAAAGTCGGAGAAGTCCATTTTGTATTCCCGAAAACCGGGTTTATACATATTGGCCATGTTCTGGGTGAGAGAGCCGTACCAGGCACGGGCGGCACGGTCACTGTTTAGAGCTATAACATAGGGATCGTTCATCGTTTTTAGCGCTCCAAGATGTTGAAAAAGTCTTATTCGTAGGAATTCTGAGGTGTTTCGTCTTGTTTTTGTTGCCGATCATCCTGGTTGCTCTGCGGTTGATCTTTGTAGCGGGATTCAATATTGCCTACAGGGAGATTCCGGGCTGCCATCCGTTGACGCAGTTCGTTGAGGTCGTTTTGCATCGCCAGGGCTGCACCCTGATCTGCGGCAACAAATTCGGCGGATACTTGTCCGTTGCGAATGCGGAGTACCAGGGAAGAGTTGGCATCGAGCTCCAGGCGAATGGGTTGTCCTGTTCTATAGCCGTGTTTGATCATGTCGGCTAAGCCGTCGGAAATCTCAAAGCCCTGGTAACTGATACCGCCGTCTCTTCCTTTCGGGAAAACGCTATCCGCAGGCACTTGGCCCATCAGGATCGGGAGGTTGGGAATCATCCTCTCGCGGATATAGTTTTGGTCGACATCCGTGAGATCGTCCATCAGAAGCACTTTTTCTGTCAGCTTGCCGTCTAAAAGGTCTTTCATAGTGACTGCATCGCTAGCGTGATGCGCATCGGAAGATTTTTGAGCCTCTTGTGTCGCTTGAGCTTGTTGCGTTTCACTGGCTGACTTAATACTGGAGACAGACGCTTTTTTGTCGTCCTTACTCTTTTCGGGCGCTTCTACTTTCTTGATGGGTGTTTGTGCAAGCGGGTCCTGCCCACCGATTTGCGTCAGCAAGTCAAGAAAAGAGAGGTCTGGATTGTCTCCCAATGCGGCCAGGACAGACACATCCTGTCTGTTGCCTTTGCTTTGAGCCTTCATAACCCAGTAATCGGGTGATACGGCGGCTGTGTTTGACCAATCTTCAATTTTCACGGATTGATCCCTTTGCTATGTGGATAACGTTGATCTTTTTAATGAGGCCCTTTAAGAAACCCGATAAAGGCCTGTTGAGCTGGAGGGTATATTAAACTTCTTCGTATTCTTCTTCTAATAGTAATGCTTCGGCGAGATCGTCCATCTCTTCAGAAAGCCGTTCTTGACCCATTCGAAAGTAGCGTTGGCTGGCGACTTCATCGAGCTGTTTCAATTCTTTCCGTTTTTCTTCTTCAAACCATTCTTCTTCCATTTTTTCTTTGTGTTTGGTGAGTGCTTCAAGCTCAGCATGGGCCTTATTGAGCAGTACACGCTCTTCACCGAGGCGAATTTCCGCATGGCGAAGATCTTCCTGAAGCTGATCAATTTGTTGATTGACGTGATGTAAGAAGCGGTCGCTGTATTCCATCATGGCGGTGGGCAAGCTGAGCATTTGTTCTTTGACTTGCCGTCTTTCTTCATACTTTGCTTCAATGGCTTGCTCGACTGCTCGAACAGCCTTTGTCGCATCAATGACGCGCTGTTCCTGTTCTTTCTTTTTACGTTCCCGGAGTTCATAAACTTTTTGAAGACGATAGACGAAGCGAGCCATAAATGATCCAAAGGTTCAAGGTTTTGCAAATCTTTCCGATGAAAGAGTGTAATGACATATCGGTAAAATGCAAATGGACTGTTGTTGTGGATGACAAAATCGATTAAGTGAAGGAGAGAACCGCTTCCTTCCCAGATAATAAGCCCGATCTTCCCTTCTTGGTAACGCTATTACAAGCTCAAGCACGAAAGCAGGGGTTTAAGTATGAGTATTACAAAGTTGTTAAAACGCAAAATGCTGTACAATAAGTCAAATAAAAGCAGAGTTGAGGGTCGATCCGCCTAAGCTATTAGAGAGATTCAATGGAGATCCCCTCCTTTTACGATTTTTTTAATATGGTTTTTATTAATAATGAACTCATAGCGAATAAGGGAAAAACAAATTTTTAACTTATTCCTTCTAAATTGGTTTTCAATGGTTGAGTGTGTAAAGCAAGACTATAAATGGAGCAGAATGAGCAGATTGTTTTATTCTGGTGCTAAGCGCCTGGCTGTATTTGCATGTGCCTCTATCCTTTTAGTGAATCACATGGCAGCAGAGGCACGGTCTTTTCACTTTAGAAGATTGGCCGAAGATGTCCCCATCAATATGCTGGAAACCAGCTTTGGCGAAGACTGGGAATCGGTTCGTACCTTTCGTTTAGATGGGGTTTTACGGACTCCCTTACGCGTTTACGTGGAAACCGGCTCACCCCTTTATAAGCCCTGCTACCAAGATTTGGTGAAAGAAAGTTTTGAGCTGTGGTCTAAGGCCTTGGATGGCCGTTTGACCTATGTATTTGTAACGAAACGTGCCAATGCCGATCTGACGATTGATTGGACCAAGCGTTTTCCTGACCAATATGTGGCCGGGATGACAGATTACGGCCCAGGTTTTGCCAAAGTTGAAATGCGTACCGAAGGCGTACCGTTGAAAGAGCTGAAAGCCAACATTATGCACGAAGTGGGTCATGGCCTCGGTATTGCCGGTCATAGCCCTTATAGCGGCGATATAATGCAGGGTTTCCGTAAATGGCACCGTAACGACCCCAAGTATGATCCAATGCTTTCGGCTCATGATGTTCAAGCGATTCGCCGTCTCTACAGTGATACATGGCAACATGGCGAAGATCTGTATTCTGTAAATGCGCAACATACTCCATTACCAACGGCAGACCATGCGTCGGATCGTAAGAAATCCGCAATGATGCAACCTGTGCCCGATCTGGATAACGGTGAAGATATTCAGGATTTTCATGCGGTTGAATCCCCCAGTGCTCCTAAGCGGAAAGAGTCTATTTTCTCTGCCATGGGGTCAAGCCTAAGCGGCAAATTGGCCCGTTTATCCTGGGGTATGCACAACGGTTTCCATCGCAGTTGGTGTGCGACACCGGTGCCACCTCACCACGAAAAAGAATCATAAATAAAAAAGTCTTATAAACTTAAAAAGCCCACGGATTTCGTGGGCTTTTTGCTTAAACATTCCGAGCAGATAGTTAGCTGATTATATCCACACTTCTTCGAAAGAATGGGTATTAGAGGTGGCAAACTACTTTAGTACTGCACTTTCGATGCGATCGAGGTTTGCAGATAGTCGAGTCAGTAAGTTAGTCAGTTGCGAGATTTCCTCATCTGTAAAGCCATCCAATGCTTCCCGATTTCCCTGGAATAGAACGGTGCAGGCTTCAGGCAGACGATTTTCTGCGCTCTCCGTCAGAGAAATCAGGCTGCTCCGTCCATCCGCAGGGTCGGGGACGCGTTGGATTAAACCATCCCGCTCCATGCGTACCAGCATCTGAGCCATTGAGGGTTGTTCTATTTTGGCAAAGCGGGCGAGGTTTCGTTGCGTTTCTACTCGGTCATTGGTCAGTGCAACCAACACCGGCAAGTAGCCAACACCAAACCCCAGTGGTTTCAGGCGTGCTTCGCTCAAGCGAACAAATCCGCGTGCCGCCAAGCTGATTAGATAACCCGTAGACGATAAGACTTTTAACTCGATTGAATGGTCCACTTGTATAGGTGCCTATTTTATTATATAGTTACCTATATAGTTTAACACTTCGGTATTGGGAATTCATTAAGTGAGGATTTCTTATGAACACGCAAGCATTGATCTCACAGGCCTACGCATCCTTCAACGAAAGAGACATTGATGCCACGCTCGCGCTAATGAGTGAAAGCATCAGCTGGCCAAAAGCCTCCGAAGGGGGGCGTGTAGAAGGTAAACAGGACATCCGCGAGTATTGGACCCGTCAATGGGCAGAGTTCGATCCTCACTTGGATGTCCTTGATGTGATCGACCGCGATAACGGAAAGACCGATGTCCGAGTCCATCAGCTCGTTAAGACTCTCAGAGGCGATGTTCTTTCAGATACTGAGTTGTGGCACATTTATACCATTCAGGGTAATCTCATTGAGCGGATGGATATCCTTGAAGCTGATGGGAATACGGGAGGTCAGTCGGCAGCTTTTGCAGGCCACAGCCACTGAGAATCTACTTCATTAAAAAGGCCCGCAGATTCTGCGGGCCTTTTTAATGAAGTAGAGAAATTGAATGTGCTATTTTTGTCTGAATATGTTTTTTCTAATGGATGCTTTTAAACCATCCATTCCTTGAGAAAGCTTATCGCCAAAGTCGCCTTTTCCTTGTGCAAGCCTTTTATCCCGGCCCTCTTTCTTTAATGCTTTGACTCTTTTTTCACTTTCCGTCATTTGGTTGGCAGAGCGCTGGTGATCAGCCATAACGGCATTATTGTTAGCGCCACTAGTATCTTCTGCATCATTTCGGGCACTGTTGAATCCGCCAAAGGCGATACGATGAGGAGAAGCGGACGCATTAAAAGCAATTGGTGACATAAGAACAAACCTTGTTTTATATGGGGCGATGAAAGTAAAGGGATTGACCCAATAGAACACCCGCATAAGAACCAGAATGCTAAAAAGTTGCCGCCCCCTTTAAAAGAGCTGATCCCTAGGATTTGAAAGCCTCTAGAAGCTGAACAGGGTCATCGTGGGGAACGATGAGGTCGTATAAAATATTGGCCTCAACTTCGAGCATATCGCCGGGTTTCAGGTCGATAACACCATAGCCGGGAAAGGAAACCTGAAGATGCCCACTGATTAAGGCCCAAACCACAGGTTTATCGAACTTCATTTCTGGTGTGCGGGTATCTCCAGAAAATTCTTGTAAATGACTGACTAATCCGTCCCGAGTCAGCATGCGCTCCAAAAATTCCAGGCTGGGAGTTTTGGGAGAATCCCAGCGTATAATTTCAAAGGGCTTATGCGACATCGACATAAAAATTTTATTCCTGAGCGTCAGCAGGGGGGATAATGGGCTTAGAGTCTTCTTCTAGTGTAACAGCTTGGCCCGCTTGTTCTGGCTCTGTATTACTTTGGGTTAAAGTATTGTTTTCAATCGGGGAACTGCTTTGTGCAGTTGGAGAAGCGTCTGCCGAGTTGCTAGTAGGAGCCGTTTGAGCTTGTGATTGGCCTTTGCTACTATTTTTTGCTTTTTTATTTTTGGTATTTTCATGGTGGGAATAACCACCAAATACGGGAGAAATTGCGTTGAGCTTGGGCCGCATCATTAGGCCACCACCAAAGCGCCAGCGATTAAACTGACCACCGGCATTCAGGTAAGCTACATCTCCGTAAGCAGCCAGCCAATCTGTAAAGTTTAGAATAACGTTGCCATCAAAGGAACTGGCCAGTGCGGTAGTACGCGCACCACTTCCGGTTACGCCATGGCCGAAGGAGGCTGTTTGTATGCCTAAACTACCACCCAATTTGTATTCCAGAAACTTGTTAAACAGGTTGCCGCGCCAGTCTACCCGACCCGCGTTCATCAGGAAAGAGTGAGGGCTGTAGTAACCGCCAAATACTGTTGCGCTATTGGCCGCAATGGCAGGATTAAGTGAAACAACGGGTCCTCTAAAGCCTTGGCTGGTGGTATCGAAGTAGCCATTCGTTGCGTTTTTGGCGTAACCGAAATACAAGCCTTCATAGCCTAAGCGGAACTGCTGATTCTCCCCAAAGTGCCATGTATGGCCCAGGGAGGTAAAGATTTGATTTTTATAGTTGGTCGGAATATGGGATCCATCAACAAAGGCCCACTCGTAGCCGAGGTTCCAATCCCAATTGGGGTTGAAGGGGTGCGTGTTAAGCTCGCCATAAATTCCGTTTTCACGTGCCTGTCCCAACAGAGTTCCGGCATAGGCTCCCTGGCTGGGTCTTAAACCCGTTAAGGTGAGCAGTGAATTGTACTGCGGAATCCGTCTTACACCGATTTTGGCACTGATGGCATCGGTGAAGTCGTATTGGACTTGGGACTGAAAGGTAACATTGCTACTATGGCTTTGAAGGAAGTGAGTGATCGCGATATCACTATCTAAAGTTAAACGATCAGTCGGTTTATAAGTTGCGCCTAACCCATATTGATTCGCCCATGTGGCACTGGGAGAAACGCCGTGGGGCAAGTTCCAACGCATGGGCTGCACACCGCCCCGTAAACGGAGTTGAGGGGTGAGAGACATCGAAATTTGGTTGGGGAAACCATAGCCACTCATTCTGTTAGTGGTGTTATTGCCGCCTTGACGGAAGAACTCGTAACCGGCGCGAACCATGGGGCGGAGATCGTGGGAAAGCGTTTTTTCTAAGTCGTTGACGTCATAATTTTTAAAGCGGCCCACACCGGATAAAATGGGGTTTGTATCGTAGTCGATGGCAGAATACGTACCGTAGACGGGGGCAATGCCGCTTTCTCCAATCAATAAATTGGTGGCGCTGTTCTCATCGCCTGTCAGGCTTGTTTCCGTAGATGCAACGCGTCTATCATAGACATTTTCACTCAGGTGTTGAATTTGCTCTTTGGAGCTGGCTTGCAGCATTTTAATACCAGAAATAGCCCCTTGCAGCGCTTCGAGTTGCGCTTTCAGGTCTTCCATTTCTTTGGCTTTAACGGGATCGATTTTGCTGCTGGCTTTAGCGATGATCTGTTTTTTAACTTGCCCTTGTACGATTGGAGTTTGACTCTGTTTACCAGAAGGTGGTGGCAACTTGCTGGTTTGGGCAGGTTGTTTCACGACAACAGGCTGCTGTGTGGGAGTTGATTTGCTTAAGGGGGTTAGTCTAGGGCTGAGCTCTTTTTCTTCATCCTTGGTATTTTGCTCAGACTCATTGTTTTGCCAGGGTGCATTGCTTTGCTCCAGGCGTTGCATGTCTTCCGGTTGGATGACGGGTTCTAAGACGGGCTCCGGGGTATTGTCCGCGACTCGAACCATATAAATAACAGGCTTAAAAGAACCGAATGAATTGCTGATGGCTTGGCCTTTTTTACCGGGTTTAGCGCTTTGAGGTTGCGTCATCGACGGTTGATTAACGGGCTGAGAAGCACCATTCGATGGCATTGTCGTTGCCGGGTTGATGTTATTTTCTGGGGAACTGTCATCCGGGCTGATGCTCGAGTGGATGTCTTCCATTAAATGCATCGCGAGATCATAACGACCCAGCATTTTATCGGTTTGAGCGAGGCCGGTTGTGATGTCTTTGTCATCGGGATATTGCTGATGCAGATCGGAGAAATACTTTTTGGCAGCCAGTTTGCGACCACTCCATAAAACCGTGTAACCTTTGCTGAGTAAGGCTTCTCGGTGTTTTGGATGGGTTTTTAAGACTGCGTTTAACGCTTCAAGCGCATCTCCATACTGATGATCGTACGAGAGGAGTTTCCCGTAAGTTGCTTTGAGGTCAGGATCAGCTTCTTGTCCAGATGGTGTTTGAGCCAAAAGATTTCTCAAGTATTTAATATTGGTTTTGCGCTCACCGGGCTTGGATGCAAGAAGGGCCATCCATTCTTTTTTGGCGGTGTCATTTTCAGGATCGGCTTTATAGAGCGCTTCGTAGGCCTGGATTGCTTTGTGGTAACTGTCGGGGGCTGGATCGTTGCGATACGCCCGGGCAATGGCAGCCAATACTTGGGTGTCTTGTGGATACAGGCTTTGGATTTGTTGGTACATCGGCATCAAGGAAATCGTTGGGCGGTGCCATTTTAAGACTTCATCCAGACGGGATTGCCACAGCAATTTGTTTTCCGCGTCATCGGAAGCTGTGTTTTGCGCTAAATCGATATATAAACGGAGGGCTTCCGCTCTACGATCCGGCTGCCAGGAAACGTATTCCGCATAAGCCGTTTTCACATCGAGCGATTCTGGGAAGCTAGTGGAAAGTTCTTTAAAAGTGGCTTCAACATCAGCGGGGTGAGTTTTGTCGGATTTAATGTAGTCCAACAACTCATGGCGGGCTGTTGTTTGGATTGCGGGATTATCGGACGCTAACGCTTGTTTGTAAGCGGTGATGGTTTCGCGGAAATGTTCGCCTTGGGTATCGGCGAGCACATCGCTTTGTGCAAATTTACGAGCCAAGTTTAAAGCTGCATTGGCGCTTTCGGAGGGTTCCTGTCCTGCTTCTTTATACAAGGATTCCAGCAAGTTTGGATTGGGTAAGACGGAAGACGGGAGGTTTAAGCCCCGCAGATAATCGGCGAATTCAAGCTTTTGCTCTGCAGTGAGTAATTGCGCTTCGTACAGATTATTCCAGGAATCGATACTTTCCGCCGGGTGATTAGTTTGTGCGAGCGTCCGAGCGTGACGGAGCTGTACATCCGTTTTTCTAAGTGAGTAGCCGGGTAAAGCCTGATCCATCTTCAAGGATACTTCAGGCATACCCATGACATAGGCAAGTTCGGACAGTTGTTCGGTAATCAATGGCTGGCGTTTGCTGCCTTTTTGATTTTCACTGGCCACGACCTGATTAAACATGCCTTGAGCTTCTTCTTTGCGATTCGCATTGAAAAGCGCACGGGCCAAGTTGATTTTAGACTGAGGATTCTTTTGATCTTCTTTTTGTAAAATGCCTCGGTGCAAGGCAATCGCATCATCTAAATGGCCTGAGGCTCCGAGCATTTCAGCCTTTTCGCCAACCCATTTCATATCGGTCGCTTTAACGCGTTTGGAAAACGTATACGCTTCTGCTGCCTGATTATTCCAAAGCAAGGCCTCGGACAATTGGCGATCAATTTCAACGTGACTAGGTGAAAGTTGATGTGCTTTACGCAGCATTTCAATGGATTCTACCCGTGTTTCAGGGTTCCAACTCAAATATTCACCCAAATTGCTCAGTGCTTCAGCGCTATTCGGTGCTAAAGCCAAGGTTTGGCGATACAGCTTCGCAGCTTTGGCGTAATCTGTCGGGCTGCCTTGACGGCGATAACAATGCGCGAGCCACAATTTGGCGCTGGTATCTTTCGGATTCTGACGCATCGCCGTTTCAAAGAAAGGGATCGCTTTTATGATGTAGCCCTTTTGATATGCGGCTAATCCGGCCCGCATTGCAGGGGATTGAGCAGAATGGCCCGAATGGGTATTTGGGCTTTTGTGGGCTTTATGAGGTTGTGCCTGGGCAGACCAAACATTATCCGCGACACACAACCCCATGCTTAACGCGAGGCTGATGGTGAGAATGGGGTGCTTTGTCATATGCCTTGTTGAACCTCTAAGGTTTAAATCTATTTTCAATAACTGCAAATTATTCGCCGATGAGCGTTTTGAAAGCTCTCTCGGGTCCTTGGGTGTGGAGATGTAAGCTAATGTCGTCGAGCGCTTTTAATGTGAGACCTTCGAAATAAACCAGTGCAACGACGGAGCCATGTTGTTGGGAAACGTGCTCAATTACAGCGGGGAAGCGTGCATTCTGGCCGTCTTCCCAAGTCCATTCAACCCAAGTACGTTGTCGGATACCGAGGCGTGCTTCACCGGTCAGGTAAATAATGGCGCCAAGTTCGCTGATTTCCTGAGTCCGGCCTTGGAGGGCAGGCAGTAAGTTTCCGGCTTCATCTAACGGCGTCATTAAGCAGGATAAATTTCTTTGAACCGACGGTGCCGAGCGAACCAAACGCTCTTTGGGACGGTAAATTTGTTGAACAATCTCAATTCGTTGCATCGCGGTGACATCGACAAATTGCAAGCTGAGTAAGCTGAGGCCTGCCATATTTTGATTTCGAATGATGCGTGCATTCAGGGTGGTGATCTGTCCTGAAGGCCATTGAATTTTAAGCTCATGGACTTGCTTGCCTTGTGGGACATCGCCACTGTTCAGTAACAAGGAAAGGCCGCTTTCACTGACTTCTTTGCTTGATCCTTGAACCAGTTGTCCGTTCACATTAAGGGCACAAGGCAGAGACACATTGAAACGTGGCGCACCTCGTTTGAGCGGTGTTTCTTTGGCGGATAACATGCGCAATGGTGTGCTCAAAAGGCCTGCGAATGAGTTAGCTGTGTCTGTATAAACGTAGTCGTTGACCCAAACATCAGACGAGCCGAACATATGCTTGATGAGCTGACGGTGTTGCTCTTCTGTTCGGTTTACGAAGCGGAAAGCAATGTGGTGCTGGTTTTTGGAATCAACATTGCTCCGTACCACTTCAACAGCGAGTACGCTAGTTTCGTTGAGTTCCCAATCCATGATTTTAACGACCACGTTGCCGGTCACCGGGATTGGTTCCTGGAATATTAAGGACAAACCGCTTTCGCTAATATCCGTGGTGTACCCAACGGCAACTGAGTTATCAACGAGTTTTAACTCGCAGCGAATTTTTCGGTGAATCCGAGGAGACTGACGGAACTGAGGACGTTCTTGGGCGACATAAATGCTACCCAGGAGAAGAATCAGGTTGTAGACCGACCAAATAAGGTTCGCATAAATCCCACCGGCGTAATCCGGTGTTTGGCTACCGCGTGTTATTGCCATTCCAATCCCGAAGAGGGTGAGGGCAGTGATTAAAATTTGGGGAAGAACAATCCGCCAGTTAAAGTTAACGCTGGCAATCAGGTTTCCTTTGGGGGTAACCCGGAACTTGGCGTTTTTCGGAGCCAGGAAGGTTAGGAAGGTCGTGAGGCTCAAATAAATACAGAAGGTTGTTTCATAGACTTCAGACCAGAAGCTATGACGGACGCCACGACTGACGATGGTGTAGCCGATAGATGTGGCGATAAAGCTTGGGAGGTAATAAATCAGAACTTCGATAAAGCCTGAGTTAATGGTTTTGAATCCGAAGAGGAGGAAAAACAAGGGAGCGACTAAGAAGGCGAGACGCGGTAAGCCGTGGAAGAAGTACCAGATGCCGGTGAAGTAGCAAATCCGTTGTGCAAAGGAAAGGCCTTTGGCGAACATCGGATTTTCCAGGCAGAAAATCTGCGTCATGCCGCGTGCCCAGCGTAGACGTTGTTTGATAACGTCCACAAAGCTGTCCTGAGCCATACCCGCAGCAAGGTCTTTATTGTAGTAGAGGGATTTCCAGCCTTGGCCGTGAATACGCATTCCGGTGTGGACGTCTTCTGTAATGGTTTCTACGGCAAAGCCGCCTGCGCTAGCAATGGCCGTGCGACGGAAAATAGCGCCACTACCGGCAAAGAAGGCTGCACCCCAGTGGTCGTTACCCGGTTGAATCACGTGGAAGAAGAGATCCTGCTCGTTGTTGATTTGACGCGTTGCGAGCAAGTTCCGTTGGAAGGGATCGGCGGTAAAGAAATGCTGAGGGGTTTGAATAAAGCCCATTTCCCCGTCGAGGAAAAAGCCGATGGTTTCTTTCAAAAAGTTTTTACAAGGCACGTGGTCGGCATCGAATACCAGTACAAACTCGCCGGTGCTGAACTTCATCGCATTGTTGAGGTTACCCGCTTTAGCGTGGGTATTCTTTTCTCTGCCAATATATTTCACGCCCAAACGATAGGCAAGGTCACGCATTTCGGTCCGGTTACCGTCATCACAAAGGTAGACGGTCATATTGGGGTAGTCCATACTCATGGAACCGACCACGGAGCGATAAAGAACGCTAACGGGCTCGTTATAGGTACAGATCATGACATCGACAGACGGGAGGGATTCATCCGAAATGTCGCTGATATCAATGGAGGGGTTTTCCTTCTGCTCCCAAATTTGGAAGTAGCCGATAGCCATCGCAAAAAAGGCGATGAGCTCTGCTCCGTAGAGAACAACCGTTATACAGATAGAAACCGGTGTGCTGAAATCCAGGGTTTCCGTTCCACGCCAGAGTAAGTGGCGCACGGAGGTGAGAACGGTGAGGAGCATGACGCCATGGCGGGCTTTTGGGAAAAACATGGTGAGCAGTAACATGCCCATAATGAGCACGCAGGAGAAGAACACTTGCAAGAGTAGGGGAATACCCAGGGATTTATCCGGGTAAAGCGGACGCGATAGCTCACCGTAGTAGGTGGACGCATAATCCCCGATGGTGGCGGTAGAACTCAGCGTCATGCTGTCAGGGGTTTGTGTCGGCGTCATAAAAAAGTAATACAGCACGGCAAGAAGTGCGACGGCGACGATTACTAAGAGCCCAGTTTTCTTCATTGCTTCTCCATACGGGGAAATGATTTTAGAAACCCAACAATCTGGAATGCTTCCACGTGGTTTGCTTGAACTCAACGGGAGAGGACATGTATACCCGGTACGCGGATTGATCCACTCATACTCCCTTTATATTCGCCTTTTAAGGATAGGTTCCGCACCCTGTGAAAAGAGGAGATTGCTTCGTCGCAGAAAGTCTCCATCAAACGATGGGGACTTTTTTCACATCTCTAACTGAAGAGAATTGAGGACGTTTAGCATGACGGGCAGACTGTATCGGGTATGATGAACGCATTCTGTTCGGAATAATGAGCTGGAGGCTTTATGCCATATTCAACAAACTGGAAAGTAAAAGAGATCACTTTGGAATCACAAACCTATGCCGGTTTACAGACGGTCGTGCTTGCCTGCCAATCGGTTACCTTTATTGAAGGACAGGATCGAGAAGAGCGCTCTCCAGATGGCGGTTTGATGCGTAGTGTGGCGCATTCTGCCTTGCATGTAGAGGGCTTGGACAGTAAGCGAATCAGTTTTAACCCTCAAAAAATCTATTTCCAGGATAGTGCTTCCGGCGAACCCCACACTTTTTCGGTTCATGGCATGAATCCGCTTTCAGTCCAAAAAACAGAATTTCTCTTGGATCATTAATCTCCGCAAGCGTCATTCCCGTAAAAACGGGAATGACGCTTGCGTAAGGGAAAATAGTGCCTCAGATTCATGCTCCTCGACTTGACCTAGGGCTGAACCTTGTCTATCATCGTTAACTGATCCAATGTTTTTTGGTCCAACCTTTACCTCGTCCCAAAGCTCGTATTCATATCGGCTATTTAGCCTCGTTTCAGCTCTTGGGCGCTTTATTGCCTTTAAGGGAATCTTAAAAATGACCTTCAACAAACGTTTTATTTTGGCCAGCTCACTTTGTCTTTCCATGCTCTGCTCGGTTGCTAGTGCGCCTTTTATTGCCTTTGCCGATGATGAAATCCACGAGCCTCCGACTTTCGGTGTCATGATTGATACCCAGACAACCACTCAGACTGTAGCGCCAGCTACTCTACCTCCAGCGGGAGCTTCGTCAGCATCGCCTGCTCCTGGTACTGCAACACCTCAAAACAATACGCAAAGCAAGCAAATGGTAAGCACTTATACCTTAGGGCAAACCCAATGTCCTGGTGACGCTCAGGCCATGGTTTTAGGGGTTGTCGGTGGCAGCAATGCACAACGGTCAGAAGTTGTTTGTGTTCCCAGGACGGGATATCAAAGCACACCCCACTTTTTGGCCAATTATGCCTTCGAAAAACTGGGCGGTGGTTTTGGCATGCGCGGAATCGACCATATCCAGGTCATGATGATTAAAAAGGGATATGTGACTGATAAAACCCAAAAAAAGGCGACCCGTGGTTTTACATTGCGGGATAAGGAGTTTTCTTCTGTGCCAACGGAGAAGGCAGGCAATGTCGCTTACAGGCAGATTGTTTATCGTTATTCTACCGATTGGGCCTGGATGTTTGGCTTTATGAGCCACCGGGGAAGCAACAAGCTTTTAGCCGCCAGCAACGATGGCAATATTCAGGGTATTTATGTGACAGTGAACGGTGTCCCGAATTCTTCAATATTCGGAATGTTCAACCAAACCATCTCGTCGCTCGGATCCAATGCGGGAACGCTGGGTTTAGCTGCCATTGGGATTGCTAAATGAGGTGTTCTCTTCTAGTAGAGGACTAGGCGGACCGGAAGAATTTAAAGAAACCCTGCAATCATTTTGCAGGGTTTCTTTGCGAATTCACATGCCTGGCATTAATTCCCCATTATTTGTTTTAAAGCTAATACATTGTTATGTCTTTAATCATGAATGGGATTTAAATGTCTTCAGTTGGTGCGTCACAACAGCCTTATAATGCAGCGTATGGTGCATCTGCGGCCAATTGGGCACAACAGCAAAGCGTGCAAAACCCGTCAGGTTTGGCGGTGTCTTCTGTTTCCGTGGCTCGTACAAGCTCGGAAGCTCAATATCACGCCGATACCTTTGATTATGCTCAACAAGATATTAAAAACATGGGCGGCCAGGATGGCACCTTGACCAAGCAGCAGTTTGCGCAAAACTTTAAAAATGATAACGGTACTGCTGAAAAAATGTTTACCACCTTGGATTTAAACAGGGATGGAAAAATCGATGCCTCTGAAGGGCAAGCCTACATTGAATTGCAAGACGATCCAAGCATTTTAAAAGGTACCAATCAGGCCGTTGATGGCTACTTGGATGGCGTTCAAAAGCAAATGAAGCAGACCGATCCCTCGATGCCAGCTATGCAGCGGGATGGAATTGCAACGGCAGCTGAGCGAACTGCTACCGATGGCTTGCTGATTAATGCGCCCACGTATTCAACGGCAGCTTTGAAACAGTTACAAGCTCGCGCCAGCCAGGCTGGTAACGGTATGCAAGATCCGACGAATCCACAATCGAATCTGCCACCGTCGAGTGCTAATCCTTATTTAGCGTATTCGCAATACCCACCCACAATGGCAACGGGTGGTTATCAATATCCTATGACTCCTGGAATGATTCCGGGAATGGGGTATCCTCAATATCCAGTAGCTGGATATTAGAAGTCATTATCATTCCCACGAAAGCGGGAATTTAGAGAGAAGTGCGTATCCACAAGCTTGAATAGGCTCTTATATCTATCCTTTCAAATAAGGATGGATCTTCTAAAAATAGATTCTCGTAAAATCAGGCGGGTCTATATCCAATTTAAAAAAGCGGCTTGAAGGATATCTTAATCTTGCGACTGCCCCATGCTGGGGCTTTTGAGACTATTAAGCCAAAACAGAGGGTTTCGAGGAGCAGTCTGACTTAGAGTAAAGCTGTTAGGCTGTTGCTCTTTTAAGATATCTGGCAAGCCGCTTTTTTAAATTGGATATAGACCCGCCTGTTTCCACATTTTCGAAAACAGAGATCCATCCTTATTTGAAAGTTGCTACCCTGCTTTAATTGGCTGATTTTGAAAGGGTAAGATTTCCGATTACGCGGGGAATGACAATTTAACTAGGGTTTATTAATCTAAAAACTCTGCCAATACCGTGTGTGCAAGAGGGATGGATTTTTCGGGAATAACCAGCCAGTCTTGATTCGTCCCAGCCCAGGCCAAATACTCGCCTTCGAATTTTTTGAGAACATGCGCGTATTTGTTCCGAAAGTCGATGCCAAAATCCTTTTCCAGGCAAGGGATATGCACGCCTTCTACAGTACGAAGTCCAAAAATAAGGGTGTTTTCGAGCTGTTCCTGGCGAGGGCAAGGCAGGCGCTCGTCTTCAGCCAGTGGATTTTCTAAATAAAGCGATAAATCTCGAACATTGTGGATGTGTTCATTGTTCATAGAGCCATGGGCAGACGGTCCCAGGGCAAGCCATTCCCCTTGATGCCAGTAATTCAAATTATGCCGGGATTCATAGCCGGGCTTACCGAGATTGCTGATTTCATAGCGCTCGAATCCGGCCTCTCGCAATCGCTTGAGCCCGGCAAAGTACATATCAACCGCCAAATCATCTTCCGGGACGGCATAATGACCCGGATCGCCGGGTATTTGAGACAATCGCTCCAGCGGTGTCCCTTCTTCCACTTTCAGGCCATACATGGAGATATGTTGGACATTCAGAGCACAGGCCCTTTCCAGGGTTTCCTGCCAGCTTGCCAAGCTTTGCAAGGGGAGCCCATACATTAAGTCCAGCGATATATTCTGCCAGCCAGAGCTTTGCAGGTGCCGAATAAAGGCTTCGGCTTCCTGTGCCGAGTGAACCCGGCTTAACTTTTTGAGTTCAGTATCAATCAGGCTTTGTACGCCCACACTGATACGATTAAAGCCTAATTTTAAATAGTCTTCCACCGGCGAGGCCATGGCAGTATGGATACGGTTTTGATTGCTTTCTTTTTCAAACGATGCTTCAGTTGGATTCGCTTCCAGAGTAATTTCAGCCGTTTCTGAAAATGGCAATTGCTGCTTTAATGCTTCAAAAATACGCTGGTATTCACTTGCAGCCAAAAGTGACGGTGTACCGCCTCCCACATAGAGGGTTTCAATCGTCGCATTCGCGAGTTTATCCGGACTTTTCAGACGGATCTCAGTAAAGCGTCCTTCAATTTCCTTAATCACGGCATCAACAAAGGCGTCCTTTCCGCCGTGCTTTTCCAGCACGACGTAGAAATCACAGTAGATGCAGCGAGAACGACAAAAAGGGACGTGGAGATAAATGGATAAACTAGTGGGTGACTTTTTCACTGTCGAGGTGGCTCATATGCTCTTCCGGGTAGCGGCTTCCGGCGGCCGAGTTCTTGGGTACCGCTTGCTCAATTTGCTTTAAGTCGGCTGGGCTGAGTTCAACTTTTAAGGCGTCCATGGCTTCCTGGAGGCGATCAACGCGACGAGCGCCAATGAGGGGAATGATGTCTTGTCCTTGGGCAATTACCCAGGCAATCGCAATCTGGGCCACACTGACATGTTTGGCTGTTGCAATTTCGGCCATGGCATCAACCAGAGCCAGGTTATGATCCAGGTTTTTACCTTGAAAGCGTGGGCTTACAGCACGCCAATCGTCATTAGAAATAGACTGATCTTTGGTCCAGTGTCCGCTAATCAGGCCACGAGATAAAACGCCATAGGCGGTAATGCCGATACCGAGTTCCCGGCAGGTGGGGAGAATTGACTCTTCAATGCCGCGTGAAATCAGGGAATATTCAATCTGGAGATCAGTAATGGGGTGCACGGCATGCGCACGACGAATGGTGTCTGCATTCATTTCCGATAAACCAATGTATCGAACGGAACCCGCTTTAATGAGATCGGCGATGGCACCAATCGTGTCTTCAATGGGAACATTGGGATCAAGACGGGCAGGGCGGTAAATATCAATGTAGTCGGTATTCAAACGTTGCAAGGAATAGGATGCAAAGTTTTTGACGGCTTGCGGACGAGAATCGAAACCCACAAAATGGCCTTGAGGGGAGCGCAATGCACCGAATTTAACGCTGAGTTGGTAACTATCACGAGGAATTCCCCGTAAGGCTTCCGCCAGAAGGAGTTCATTATGCCCCATTCCATAGAAATCAGCGGTATCCAATAAGTTGATGCCGTGATCCAGGGCCGTGAAAATTGTAGAAATGCTTTCGGTTCTGTCAGAAGGGCCATAGGAGCCGGACATCCCCATACATCCGAGACCAAGAGCGGATACTTGCGGGCCATTTGGGCTTAAGGGGCGTTTCGAAATCATCGTTTACCCTCCTGTTATTGCGTTTTTATTATCCCTCGATAGTAGCGCAAAGAAACCCTCCTCTCGACTTTTGTAATGACTTTCCCCATGTTTGTGTAAGTCCCCTTAGAATAGAGAGATAGGATTGAGGAGCAGTTTTTATGAACCCATCCGAAACACTTAAGCGGCAAGTCTCTGATTATTATTCCGAAAAAATATTAGCTCACGGAACAACAGCCCGTGGCGTGGATTGGAACTCCACGGAATCTCAGTGGCTACGCTTCGAGCAGCTCTTAAAAGGCTTTGATATGACTGCTTCCGATCTGAGCTTAAACGATTTTGGATGCGGCTATGGGGAATTATTACGCTGCCTGGAAACCTACCAGTTTACCGGACTCTATCGAGGCTATGATCTTAGCCCGGCGATGATTAAAGCCGCCAGCGACAATTATACCCATGCGACTCTGGATTCCGATTTCCAGTTTATTTTAGGGGATGACTTATCGTCAGCGGATTATACGGTGGCCAGCGGAATTTTTAATGTAAGACAAGCTGTGACGGATGCTGAGTGGGAAGATTATATTAAAAACTGCCTGAATAAAATGAAGGATGCCAGCCAAAAAGGCTTTTCCTTTAATATGTTGACCCTCTATAGTGATCCACCGCTGCGCAAAGATTATTTGTACTATGCCGATCCGTTGATTTGGTTTGATTATTGTAAGCGTCACTTCTCTAAAAACGTTGCGCTGCTCCATGATTACAATCTATATGAGTTCACCCTGCGTATTCGTTTAGAGGGATAAATTAATTTATTTTTCAGAGGGAAAGGCTGGAAAGCCTTTCCCTCTGATTTAAAAAATTATTTAACGACGATATTCACCAACTTATTAGGAACGACAATCACTTTCACGATGGTGAGGCCTTCCAGGTAGGGTTGGATTCTCTCGCGGGATTTTGCCTGCGCTTCAAACACGGCTTTATCCAATCCATTGGGGATGTGGAATTTATCTCGGATTTTACCGTTGACCTGAACCACGACTTCCACTGTATCGCTTTCCAATGCCTGGGTATCAGCTTTGGGCCAGCTTTGAATATGGACAGAGCCGCTACCGCCAACCTTCTGCCAAAGTTCTTCAGCCAAGTGAGGGGTAATGGGAGCCATTAATTTCAGCAAAGTCCCAATGGCCTGGCTGTAAACAGCATCCGGTGGATTACCTTCTTGAAGGGTATTGACCTGGCTTTCATCTCCGTCGTAATCGCGACTCAGATAATTCACGAGTTCGCGAATTTTACTGACCACCGTATTGAATTGGAAATCCGATTCAATATCTTTGGTAACACCATGAATGGTGCGGTTGGTCCATTGATAGAGCTCTCTGCGTTTACCGTCCAAGGTATCGTAAGCGGGGACCGGTAAATCCAGATTAATGAGATGGCGATGATCCACAACGGTGCGCCACACCCGGTTCAGGAACTTATGGCACCCTTCTACCGCAGACGCTTTCCAGTCGAAATCTGCCTGAGGAGGAGAGTCGCTCAAGATGAAGAAACGGGCTGTATCCGCACCGTAGGCGTCGAAAATTTCATCCGGTTCAACAATATTGCCCTTGGACTTACTCATTTTAGAGCCGTCTTTTAAAACCATCCCCTGGGTCAGGAGGTTTTGAAAGGGTTCATCGGATTCCGTCCAACCGCTTTCATTCAGCGCCATCATAAAGAAGCGGCTGTACATCAGGTGGAGAATTGCGTGTTCAATGCCGCCAACGTATTGATCAACAGGCATCCATTGATGAATTAAAGCCGGTTCAAAAGGTTTGGTTTCGTTCTTGGGGTCAATGTAGCGCAAGTAATACCAGGAGCTATCGACGAAGGTATCCATCGTATCCGTTTCACGTTGCGCTTTTCCGCCACAGGTTGGGCATGCAGTATGGAGAAAGGAAGACGAGGTCGCGAGCGGAGAAATTCCTTTGGCGGAGAAATCCACATCTTTCGGAAGGCGAACGGGCAGGTCTTCATCCGGAACAGGAACCACACCACATTTGTCGCAATAGAGAATCGGAATGGGAGTGCCCCAGTAGCGTTGACGTGAAACAAGCCAATCCCGCAGACGGTACTGGATTTTTTCATGACCAAAGCCATGCTCTTCCGCGTACTGCGTGATCTGCTTTTTGGCTTCTTCGTTCGGTAAATTGCTGAAGGGACCGGAGTAAACTAAAACGCCAGATTCTGTGTAGGGTGCATCCAATGAGATGTTTAAGGCATCCGGGTTTTGAACCACTTCCCGAATGGGAAGATTGAAGCGTTGAGCAAAGGCCCAGTCTCTTTCATCGTGAGCAGGAACGGCCATTACAGCGCCGGTTCCGTACTCGTTCAATACGTAGTCCGCAACCCAAACCGGAATTTTTTCGCCGGTGTAAGGGTTAATAACCGACGCGCCAAGCGGCACACCCGTTTTTTCACGTTCGGTCGACGTCCGTTCGATTTCAGTTTTACGTTGTGTTTCTTCTACATACGCGTCTACAGCAGCGCGGTTTTCGTTGGAAACGAGTTCAGAAACTAAACTATTTTCGGGTGCGATGACCATATAGGTTGCACCAAAAATGGTATCCGGGCGGGTGGTGAAAATCGTAATATTGATATCAGCGCGGCCATCAACTTTGAATGTAATTTCCGCACCGGAGGATCGGTTGATCCAGTTTTTCTGCATCAAAGTGACGCGCTCAGGCCAGCCGGAAAGCTTATCCAGGTTGGTTAGCAGTTTATCCGCGTAAGCAGTGGTTTTGAAGAACCATTGATTCAAGCGTTTTTTTGCGACAACGGAATCGTCACGCCAGCAGCGGCCGTCAATAACCTGCTCGTTTGCCAATACGGTTTCGCAAATGGTACACCAGTTCACGGCCGCTTCTTTTTTGTAAGCGAGATCCCGCTTGTACAGATATAAGAATAACCACTGTGTCCACTTGTAATAGTCTTCGCGACAGGTCAGTACTTCTCTGTCCCAATCCACTGCAAGGCCAAGGCGTTTCAGCTGGCGACGCATATTCTCGACATTTTCCAAAGTCCACTTTTCCGGTGGAATGCCATTTTGAATGGCCGCGTTTTCTGCGGGTAAACCAAAGGCATCCCAGCCCATGGGGTGGAGGACGTTAAAGCCATGCATCCGCTTAAAGCGGGCGATCATATCGGTAATCGAGTAATTCCGCACGTGTCCCATGTGCAAACGACCCGAGGGGTAGGGAAACATGGACAGGGCATAATATTTGGGGCGGTGGTCTTCGCCGCTGGTATCGGTAAGGTAAAGCCCGACGTTATCCCAACTGGCTTGCCATTGGGTTTCGATTACCTGGGGTTGATACGCTTCGATTTGTAAGATGGATTTAGAGGGGGCGTGAGGGTGGTCCATTGATTTCCTAATTTCTCTAGGCCGTGTTGAGCAATTACGTCTACGTCGTTACTGCGGCGCTTCGCAGTCCTCACGTAGGTTTTTCCTACGCTGCGGGTGCTCAGTTTCTGGTGCCTTGTATCCACTAATTGTCAACAGGTCCTAGTACATCGCGAAAGCTAATCTAACGGGGTGTTTAGGGCAAGTCTTTGTCTGAGGCAGTGCAACCTCCAAACCATTATACCTTGAAGGATTTTCATTAAGAGTTATTCGTTATTACAGGAGTTTATATCTAGGAAAAAGCTCAGGCGCTGTACTTTTGGCTTAGAATAAGGAGAGTTTGAGTTGTTTTATCTCATTAGCCCTACAGGGGAGTCTTATGCCGCGCTACACCCACTTTGAGCTTTTCAAGTTCGCCATTATTATTGCCGCGCTAGGCCAATTAAGCCAGATGCCTGCCAGTTTGGCCAGCTCTGTTTCTATGTCTCGACAGTCTTTGCCTCCCAATTTAGCCCTATTGGCTTCTAATCCGGTTAAGGTGAGTCCACTCAGTAAAAAAACAACACCAACCGTGAAGAAAGTATCAGCGCCCGCCCCCGTTAAAAGCAGCTTGGCATCGCTGCCTGTAAAGGCAGTTGCGAAAAAAGCGACACCGATTGCGAAAGCTTATATGGTGAAGGCGACACCGCAAAAGAGTTTAGATGATAGCAATTCAGCTGGCTCTCACAAGCTTTTGAGTAAAGCCAATACGGCTGTAAAGCAAAAAGATTATCCTACAGCAATCGCCGATTACGAATCCGCCTTGGGTAAAACCCCCAAAGATCAACATTACAGACGCAATCTATCCATCTTGTACTTCAATTACGGTGTAGAACTTCAGGAGAAAGGCGAGTATGAAGCCGCTCAAAAGGCTCTGGATCAATCCTTAGTCTTGAGTCAAGTGGATTCTGCGGATGCCTTGATGGTAAAAGAAGCCAAGGCAAGCGCCTATTACTCGCAAGCGATGTCTTTGCGCGGTAAAATTATCGACGGAAAAGCCAGTGGAACCTATGCCACAGCTGCCGAGCTGGAAAGTGTTCGTTCATACTTAAAAAAGGCGATGCAGCTTAGTCCCGGCCAAGGTGCCTATAGACAGGGTATGGCAAGTACATACCTGGATGAAGCCTTTGATTTAGCCAGCCAGGAGCGCTATAGAGAAGCGATTCCGGTGTTAGAGAAAGCCAAAGCGCTGGATCCTCTGAATGAATCCGTACCAGAGTCTCTAGCGAACGTATACTTGGGCGTTGCTCGCACGGATACCGAGCATCAGCAGATGTGGATTGATAAAGCTCTCGCTGCTGATAAAAGCCCCAATATTGTTCATACGGCAGAACAAATCCGCCAAACGAGTTCTCCTTACCCGAGTTCAGGAAACTCAAGTCCTGCGAAGCCCGAAAAACCCAATGCTCAATCGAAAGCGGTGGGTCACCAATGGCCGACCTCCGCGGCATCCAAAGCGCCTGCAGATATTTCCCGCTTATCGGTTCGCGACATGATTGCCAGTATGGAAATGACGCTCGGCGTTACCCCGAGTGCTTCTGAGAACCTGGTGCAGCGCCTGGAGGCAATTGAAACACCGCTTTTCGGCAAAGCAGGGACCGGTAACCTGACGGTCAGAACTAAAACCGCTTATACGACCTTATTAGGTCAGTCCTCGACTAAAACCGCTCAAGCCGCTCCTAAGGAGGCTGGCGTTCCTAACATGGGGGAGCCTTAACGGCCCTCCCAGAGAATACGTATCTGGATGAGGTGCTAAGGGTAACGGATGGAAAAGTCGTTCGTTGGGGACGTTTCCCGCTGCGTATCTACTTTGATGTCCCTGTGGCAACTGAAACGGACGATCACGGAAAAACGAAGACCGTTAAGGGCAAAACACCCGCTTGGTACCATAGCGAGTACCCGGCCATTGCGTTGGCAGGTTTTAATACTTGGAACAGCCAGACAGGCGGCTTTATCCATTTAATTGAAGTCAAAAACCCTGCGGCAGCTGATATTTTGGTCCATTGGACCGACGAGAAATATCAGGATAAGTACGTCAATCCCAAGGCTGAGGTGAGTGACGTGTATCGCAATTACACGCCACCCAAGCATACTCGCGCAATGCAAGCGATGCAAGTGGCATCAATGGCGACGCCTGGCTATTTCAGGCTTGCACCGCAAGCGATTGGCGCTGCGATGCAGTATAAAGAAGCCCGTAAATATGAAATCCTGAAGAAAGAATCGACTTTGAATTTGCCCTTGGCTGATTTGAAGTCTCTGACGGCGGAAGCGGCCCGTTACCACTTACAAAACATCAGTGCGCGCGAGTTTGGACATGCCTTGGGTTTAAAAGGCGCTAGTACGGATGCTCATGATCTCTTATCAGCCTCCCCGATATCGGATATAGATTACCAAGTGCCCAGTACTCGGGATATTAATACGTTAAAGGCCCTCTATAACCGACCTGCCAATATTGTTTTGAATACGCATTAAATTACTCTGAAATGATTCATAATTTCAGCACTGATTTTTGGTGTGATTTTAGGCCAAATGCCAGCATGATTACCTTTTTCGTGTTTAGAATAATCCGAGATTGGCTCAATATAGAGGTATACATGAGGTGTAATGTTTTAGAAAACTTTACAAATAAAATAGATAGTAACTTCTATAAAAATCAATTGAAAATGGATCCATTTATCATGCTTCTATCTAGTTAAAAGATTAAAAACTTTTTTTGAATTTTATTGTACATGTCTGAGAAATTTTCTTTATGATTTCTAGATCGATCGATTAGGGTGAGTTCCAAATCTGAGTGCGGCTTGGTGAGGCACTGCTTTTTTTTCAAAGTAATCGTAGGAGATAACGGGCTTTTTTATCTTCCCATGTTCTTTGTTATGTTCTGTATTTTGACGATGCTGAGTCGAATTTGCCCGAAAAAGGTTTACACCAAATACACCAAGCATAAAGCAACTCCCTAAATTGAAAACAACGACTATAGATAGACGCACGAAAACTTTGCAGAATTGGCTAAACAAGCGCTCTGCAACCAAAACCATATTGACTAGATTGCTCTTTCAACGTGGTTTTATAAATTTGAAGGAATCCTGAAAACTACATTCGATAAAACTACAAGTGAGTATCTAACAATCGTTAGAGTACTGTTTGATTCTAGAGGGTGAGTGTACAAAATACAATTACTTTTTTTATTTTGTTATTGATTCCCGCCTGTCCATTCGTTATTCCGTAAAATTACGTCAGTTAAAATCAGTCGCATGTTTAACATGCAGGCATTTTCTACTAAATCAATTCCTTTTTTAGGTGCCTCTAGACGGTGTTAGCTAGTTCTTGAACTAGTTCTCGTTTTACTACTTGATCTTATTTTTTTTGTTTTTGCAAGGTGTTTTGTCTGCGCTGCCTCGCCTCTATCTTCCTCCTGACGGAATTTCGCTGCTTTTACGGGATCTTCTTTATAAGGTGGACTATAGTTTTCCGCATGATATTTGCGAGACCTTTCTATTACTGGCTCCATATAGTCAGGTATAGGTGCGCCGAATTTGGGAACATGACGCTCGGCAGATTTAAGCGACATAGAAAAATGATCAGTACTTGTTAGGAGATTACTTTTTGCTTGAGGGGGATTCGTATTTTGTGGGTAATTTGAACCAGAAAAATAACTAGCAGTGACAGCTCTCATAAAAAATATCCTTACAACCAAAACAACGAATAGACTTAATTAATTTCCAGGTAGCAGTTCTAGACCATGGGGACGCAAAAGGAAACAACTTAAAACCTGCCGCCTGAAAAGGCAGATATAATTATTGGGGGAATACTACAACGAAATAATATGGAGCTAATTTATTGAAACCTATTGTAGAGGCTGAAGTGAATGTACACAATTACTTTTTTTATTATGTAATGCAAAAACCTCAAGGCTGAATAAGCGCTTGAGGTTAGCATATTAAAAAATTAAGTCGAAATTAATCGGATGAATAACCGTAGCCACCCCGAGGAATCAAGCGGATGCGTTCATCCAGACGTTGAGCAAGCTCGTGGCTGACTTTATCGAGCATAGGGGCACCCAAGCCTTCAAAACGATTGATGTGGGTCAAGCTAAAGGACGTTAAAGGATTGCGCTCGGGACTTTTGACATCCACAATCAGGCGAGAACAATTAAATACGCCTGAGCAACGCATTTCTACACGATAATCTGCTTTTTCAGGATCGCTGATTAAAATGAGTCCGCTGGTAGCAGCGATTTCTTTATTCAAGAGTTTCCAGAATGTGGTTTCTTCCAAAGGAGGGCTTGGAAATTGGGTGAACACATTCTGAGGAAAGTCTGCAGTAAATAAATAAACTTTTTTACGCTCTGTTTGAGCTCCCGCTGGAGACCAGGAGGCATCGTGATAGCTACTATCCGGTGTTGGACTCCCGGTTGACTCGGTTGATTCAGTCGTTTGAGCAAAGGAGGTGAGAGCCGTGCTGCCAATCAGATTTCCAATAAATAGTGACACTGCAAGACCCATCAAAGCAAAATACTTTATGGATTTGCGACTTAAACTCATGATGAACCACCTCAAATTACAATGCTTGGCATACAAAAAATCTTAATGGTGAGACGCGAAAAAATACACGACCACTGCTTGCATTGTAGGTATCGGTAGGTGGTTCCGAATCCTTTAAGCGGGTGAAATTACCCCAAGAGAATTCTCGATGGCATCCAGCCACTCAAGTGAGTATCGAACCATAGCGCCCACGGGCATCAAATGAATCCCATCCGCATAGGGTAAAAGCTCAGCTGCCATATCGGAACAATACCGAATGCTGTCTAGTTCAGGTTGCTGAGACCTCTCCAGAAGCTCTACCAGATCTGGAGGAATTTGCACGCCAGCAATCATTTGATTCATTTTACGAGCGGCTGTGGCATTTTTTGGAGGAATAAGACCCAGTAAAATCTTGGGGCGTGGACATCCGACAGTTTCAGCACACTGCTCAATGGCTTCACGCATACGTTCAGCCGCTTCGCGATTGTAGATGGGCTGGGTTTGGAAAAAGTGAACCTGGTGTTCCATTTTTTGTTGCAGTCGGAGCTGTTGAGCTCTTAAGCTTATTCGAAAGGGGTTTAAGGCCGAGCCCACCAGGAAGTCCGTTCCTTGGCGCGGAAGCTCTTTACCGGTGGCGTCTCGTCCCGCATTCAGGCTTTGTAAAAGGCCGAGTAAACGCACGGATTCTAAATGAAATACCTGCTTAGCGTGATCTTTCTGATCGCCCACCTGAATGGGATCCCCGGTTAAGGCGAGAATATTTTTGAGTCCCAGGGCGTAGCCCCCAAGAATTTCCGATTGTAGGGCTAGAAGGTTACGATCGCGACAAGTCAGCTGCCAGACGGTATCTAAACCACTGATATCTTGAATCAGTCGACAGGTGGCCAGAGAACTCATTTTCAACATGGCCAGTTGGCAATCGGGGACATTAATGGCGTCTACCCGTCCCTGTAGGGACTGTGCCCGTTCCAGCACTTTAGAGACATCCGTACCCTTGGGTGGCGAAAGCTCCAGTGTAATCACTGTTTCTCCGCAAAATAGTTTGTCTCTAAGTGTTTTCCGCACCACTGCTGCTCGCCCCAAGCACTCTTCTATTCTAAAGGCCTTTATTCTATCAGGTACTTGCCGAATTGCAGACTTTTATTTTTGCAAGAGAGCTACATCAAGCACAATCGAACCAATTCCCTTACTTTCCGCATATGTGCGATGCGCTTCTTGAACGTCATCTAGAGCAAATACGGCCTTGACAGGCACCCGAATACGTTTTTCTGCAAGCCAGCGGAAGAGCAGCGTCAGATCGGGAATAAAATCTTTAGAGTCTCTATTTAAGCCGAAGAATGTTGTCCGCTTACCTGACCAGAAAACCAGATTGCGGGCATACAGCTTAAGGACCATTGGCAAGGGGTTAGGCCGGGGCATGTTCGTCAGAACAGGTAGGTTCTGACCATAGCCAACAAGGAGGCCGCCCTTGCGCAGAATGGAATAGCTCTCATCAAAGCTTTGATATCCAAGCGGATCAAATACAGAATCCACGCCTCCCAAACGCTGCATCTCTTGAATCCACCCTTTTTGCTTATAGTCGAACACCACGACCCCGCTTGTGTTGAGTTCAGTACACTTGCTTGCTGAAGCAGTCCCAAAGACTTCAGCACCTCGCAACTGTGCTAGTTGGAGAAGTGCTGAGCCAACTGAACCGCTGAGTCCATGAACGAAGACGCGCTGACCGCGTGTAACTTTGGCGCTGTGCTCTAACATTTGATAGGCAGTCATCCAGTCTAGGATAAGCGCAGTTGCTTGGCGAAGATCCAGATTCATCGGTACTGGTACGAGAAACTTCTCCAGAACGTTGATCCGCTCTGCCTGCGCTCCATAGATTGTGAGGCAAGCAACCAAGGTTCCTGGTGTAAATTTTGTGCAGCCAACACCATTCTCCAGCACCTTGCCGATCATACTATAGCCCGGTGTCAGGGGTGCTTTTTTCTGAAATGGATATGTGCCACGCCGCATATTGACATCTGAACCCGCCACCACAGAATGCAGGACCTGCACTTGCACTTCACCTAACCCTGGGCTTTCAATTTTTGTCTCAATAATTTGGAGAACACTTTCATCTCCAAAATAGGGCACAAGTACTTTTCTAATCGTGGTTTCCATAATTATCCAAGCTTTTTGGGTAAGCTGATTAATGACCTACAGTGCCTAAATGAATACCATAAATGTCAGAGTGCTATTTATGTATTCTCTCGACAAGCAGTCGAAGCTTACCGGTACACTAAATCTTTTCTAAAACGGAACGAAGCTTTCCACCGGCTTGTTTCAGCAATTCGTTTGCTTGTTCAACGGTAATGGGCCGACCCATCTGTTGATAGCAGGCCAGTACAATGGCAGGTTTCACCTGGGACTGTGTTTGCTCTAAAAGCTTTTCAGCCTGCTCCTGGGAAACCCCCCCCAGTTGAGAAACAATGCGTTTCGCTCTGAGTACCAGCTTCTTATTTGTCGTTTGAACATCCACCATAAAGTTGCGGTACGTTTTACCCAGTTGAATCATAGCGCCGGTGGTGAGCATATTGAGAATGAGTTTTTGGGCGGTTCCAGACTTCATACGGGTTGATCCGGCAATCGGCTCAGGGCCGACTTCAACCACAATGGGTAAATTCACCACGGCAGCGAGTTGCGATTTCGGGTTACAGGTAATGCAGGCCGTTACACAGCCTTTTTGCTGGGCGCTTTCCATGGCTGCAATCACATAAGGAGCACCTCCACTGGCGGAGAGTCCCACGACGACATCACCCGCTTTTAAGGCGGCTTTTTCGATATCTTCCTGGCCCAGTTCAGCAGAATCCTCAGCGCCTTCTACGGCAAAACGAAGGGCTTTTTCCCCACCCGCTATAAAAGCCTGGACTAAGTCAGGCTTGACGCCGTAAGTGGGAGGACATTCAGACGCATCCAGAACGCCGAGTCGTCCGCTGGTCCCGGCTCCGAAGTAGAAGAGCCTTCCCCCTTGTTGAATGGAGTTAACGATGGCATCGACGACCGGCGTGATCATGGGAATGGCTGCCTGCACGACAATGGCAACGCTTTGATCTTCCTGGTTCAATCGTTCCAACATGCTTTCAGTGGGCAGTAAGTCAATATCCTGGGTTCTGGGATTATTTTGCTCCGTGGGAATGAGGTCAACTAAAAGGCTTTCAGACTCTTTGACTGGGACGGACTGATCCATGGAAGAGGTATCCTTACAACGATTTCCCTTATATTTTAGCCTGTTGAACTCTTTCTGGCATTATTTCCCTGTTTACAGTTTTTTAGGATTTTCTGGCAAGTTTTGTTTCTGACGCGCTTTATAGTGAACAGCACCTTGCGTCCTAATAGTGTCCCTACAAGTTGATCTGTTTTTAACAATGATTCTGACTGTTGATGAAGGATAAAAATGACGTTTTCTTCCGGCTTTCCTTATTTTCAAGGGCCTACAACTGTCCACCCAAAACCGCCAAGAACAAAAATTCGAGATTTTGCCTATCTTAGGAAAGATTTTCGTCATCGCCCCATAAACTTACAGGAACAAGGCTCAACTAGCGGTCTTGAGCGAGATGTAGAGTATTGGAGAACTCATCCTGAAAAATTTGAAAAACGGGGCTGGGAAATTCGTGAAACTGGACCCATTGCGGATTTGATAAAGGCAGGGAAATGGGCGGAAACTCCAGAACACTATAGTGCAGTTACTCTACGAGGTTACCGGCGCACGCTCCGTAATAAAGTAGAACCTGAAAAAGCCAGGCGAGCTTTAGCTGCCCAAGGCGGTAAAGTGAGATCTACTTCACAGCAACCTCTGAATAGAAAGACATTAGCAAGCTTATCCCCTGAGTCTGCGTTACTCCCGGAAAGACTTCGGGCGAGATCTCGAGTATCAGAAACTTCACAAAATTCACATCTGACACCAGATTTTATGGTAGGTATTTCGACTGGATCGCAATACTCTGGTTCGCAGCGAGGGGGTAACACTCCCTTAACTTTACCTAGCAGGTCGCTCTCTCCTTTTCAAGTTCCCCAAAAAATAGAAACCAAGGCAAAAGACCCTCTTGCACCCATGGTAGAGGCCCAAAAAAGCAAATTTGACGCTCACCCTGAATGGCTGACGATGGACAAAAGTCGGTTTAATGTGGAGGTTATGCCTCAGTTGAAGGCGAGTGTCTGTAAGGAGGCTGGTGTAGCGATGTTAAGAGAGCCACAACATGCTTATGTTGAAGACACCTTGAGAGCCTATCGCTCAGAGCTAATGAGCAAGAGATGATCAATGCCTGGATAGGATCGGAAGAGCCAACAAAATCCTTTATTTTAACGACTGAGTCATTGGATCGCTACTAGTAACTCTTCCCGAGCTAGTAGGCTTAATGCTGATAGGTATTATTTTTTGGCGGGTTCAGGCGTGGGTGGTTTTGCTGCGATTTTATACAGATGCATGCTGCGATCGGTCTGGCCTGCCACATCGGACAAGGAAGCCTTAAAGCGGTCGATTGAACTCATAGGGACGGCTTTCCCTTGTTGAACCAGCTCATGAATCACTTGTAACGGATTAGCCAATGGGTCTTCATCAATCGATTTGTGTTGGTCAAGATGGGCTGAATATTGCCCTTCGCGACGTTGGATGAATTTTTCATCAACGTAGTGTTGGGCTGCCTCAGCACTGCCCTTTTTCTCAATGATAAAATCCATAACAGCATCGCGGGTTAATACTTTGTTCGGACCAACTAAAATGGCATCAATCAGGCCTTTTTTTCCATATAGAATCGATTCTACTGGATTCACCTCAAAATCGATTTTGAAATCTTTACAGACTTCTTTAAATGGTCGACCCGTTTTATCAGCAATTAAATGTTGATAGGCGGAAGTATTGTATTCTGAAGTTTGCAAACCCTTGTTTATTTTATGCAAACTATCTTTTATGAATCCGCTCCCCGCTTCGTGGAGAAGAATACTGGAATTGGGCGTTGCAAATCGATTTCCTGTGGCAGCATTTAATAATACTGAGCCACCACTACTTCCCCAGCCTTGGACAATCACATCGGTTGGAATGGAGGCTGATTCAATTTTGCTTTTGAGATGATCCAAAACGACGACATAGCCGCCTGCCGAACTTTCTACAATAAGGGCATTTGAAACAGACTTTCCTTGCTTGACTAGCTTTTCTTTTTTGTCGTAAATCTTATCCAGTGCAGAGGCTAACTTGGGAAGGGTGTCAAAATCAAAGGCTGCGGGAAAAATAATACTGTCACGAATAAAAGTATTGTTTTTCAGAGAAACAGGAATGTGTTGAATCTCTGTTACAGTTGTTTTCCCTTCTTTACTCATTGAAAACGAGCGCGGTAAGTCTATTTCGCCTTTTTTATCGAACTTTTCATTATGGAAGTGGAAACGAGTTTTGCTTTCGATCTTTTTATCTTTGCTGGTGATTGTATTTCCGACTAACTCATTCAACTGTTTAATGAGGTCGGTCATTTTTTTCTGTTGTTCAGTGGGCTTTGGCTTGGCGGAATCTGTTTTTTCAGAGTCAGACTTCTGGGTATCGCTTTGGTCTTTATCCAGAACGGATTTTTGTAATGGGGATGGCTTTTCAGCAATAGAATTGGGTGAAAATTGATTAAAACTTTCTAATAAGCCCTCTTGCTTAGCCCATTGGCCCACTTTTTCGAGGCTAGTGAATTCTTTATTGAATGCTTCTCGTTTGAGACGATTTTCTGTACCCGATAAATCATGGGCTTCATAATATTTGTCGAGTGCAGGACGGGTTAATACGTGATCATGTCCGACTACGATCGCATCAGCCAATCCTTTTTTACCAAATGCAAGACTGGTTAATGCATTAATAGTTTCAGAACTCTGTAAGAATTTAGAAACGACTTGCCTATTCGTATGGCCGGAACGGTTCATTACCAACCATTCCAGATCTCGTTGGTTTTCATTGAATAGACGAACTCTTGCCCGAGCATCTTTTGTTCGTCCACCTTTATGGCTGTCATTTTGATCAAGTGTTATGGTGGTATGTCGATTTAAATAGCGTTTACCGGTGGCTGCTTGTAGTAAGCGTAACCCTTCAACTTGAGCATAACCTTCTACAAGGGTATCCACGGGTTGATGAGACATGGTTAGACTATCGTTCAAGCCTTTTAAAGGTGCTGGAAATGGCGCTTCTTTTGCTCTATCGTGCATATCTGTTGAAAAGACTATATGGCTTTTGTCGTTGTTGGCTGCCATTTCAATGCATTTCAGTAGAAATGCATAGTGAGCCTGGCCAGACTGCTCAAACGCAAGTTCTAAGTCAATAGGATACTTAATGCCATGATTCAAAGCAAGGCGACTCCCAAACCGAGGGGGGTGTTTTAGGGTAATGGAATCCGTTAAAACACCGGGCATTTTCTCTGAAAGCTGTGAAGCCTTTTGAGGAGTCGTTTTCTGAACAGCATGGGGCTTGGTGGACGAGGCTAAGCTTAAAAGCATGGTTAATCCGAACTCTTTACTACTACTCTTTACCATATGAAAAAGATGAGCAAAGAATTCTTGCTATTGAGTTTTCGTTTCTTGGTAGACCTGCATTAAGCGTCGATGATTTTGGTTTCTATGCGATTCCGTCCATTGAGTTTGGCACGGTAGAGCTCATCGTCGGAAAACTTAAGTAGCGCTGAAAAGCTGTCCAGCTCTTGAGCTTCAGGATTTGCAAAGTTGACATGGCAAAGCCCGAAACTGGCGGATGTTCGTAGGTTGGGATCATCATCAAAGCGGAGTAAAGGAAGGCTTCGGTGAATTTCACTCACAATACGCTGGGCTTCATCCAATCTTTTTTCAGGCATGATAATTGCGAACTCTTCTCCCCCAAAACGGCAGCAGAAGGCATCTTTAGGGGTATTGTTCTTGGCCACTTGCGCGACAGCCTGTAAAACTTTATCGCCAAAGATATGCCCATAGGTGTCGTTGAGCTTTTTGAAATGGTCAATATCGAGCATGCAGATAGCCAGGATTTTCTTTTTTTCTTTGGCTATCTTGAACTCATAGGTCATTTTTTCGATAAAAAAGCGCTTATTGTACACTTTTGTGAGTTCATCGGTTACGACCGAAACGGCAAGCTGGCTATTTTCGTTGGAAAGGGTCTTATACTCTACATTCAACTTCATTAAATCAGCAGCCCGCTGACTCAACGCTGTTTTGTAGGTTGCTTCCTTCCGTTTGGTAAACGACATTTCAATAAAAATGGTCCAAACAATATTTCTGAGGAAGTTAAAGATCAGATTGGGTAGTGGCTCAATTAAACGATAAATCACCAAGGCAATTGGGATGAGTGTATCCACATAGCCGATCATGACTTGTCTGAAAAATGGCGAGTCTACAAGCGATCGTAGCCAAGGCATACTGCTGGCAGAATCAACCGCTTTTTGAGCAAGCATTTGTAACACACTGACTGTGTAAAAGCCTGGAAGATAGGGTGTTTTGGGTATCATAGGCGCTAACCAGCCATAAATGCCCCAAATAGGCGTCATAGGAAGACTGGTTAGGTAGTAAAACCAATCCAGAATAAAGCGCCCGTCGCGATAGAGCGGCAGGCCTTTATCTAGAGCCGTTCCACTCCAGAAGGGATCCCACATCATGAGGAAGAGTCTTGCCCAAAGACTCAGATAGAGTATAGAAAAAATACTAGATACAATCTTGCGAAACATTGGGAGAGACATTACCTCGACGCATAACGATTTCTATCTATTCTAAATAAGTTTGTCGTCTCATTTTCGACAATATTTAATAATTGGGCTGCTTAGAGGATAAATTTTATTATTATACTCGTAGTATTTTGAAATTTTCTTTGCTTCCTTTTTAGTGCTCAGTGACTTATGATGACCTCAAAATTCTCATTCTGATTTTTTGAAATCCAACGTTGAGTCATTAAATTTATTATGTCTTCATCCATCACCACGACTCTGAATTTAGCCCACCTTCCAACAGAAGCCTTGTATGGAAACGATACAAACGGGCCGGGTTGGTTGCTTTCACCGAAGCCATACGAGCTTTCCCCTCAGCATGCGGCTGTCGTGCAGCGTTTAGGACCTATCTTAAAGCGTTTTCTCGTCGCTGTTGATGAATTGTATCGTTTATCGGCTAAAAGCCGGGATGAAGGCAGTGATGCCAAGACGGGTGTCCCCGCCTGGATTGCAAATCTGTACGATCAAGGCAAGCCGGAATCCCTCGTGCAATTTGCCCGGATGAAGCGTTTTAAAAATCAAACACCCTTGATTCTACGTCCAGACTTACTTTTACATAACGATGGTTCCTGGACGCTCTGTGAAATTGATGCAGTTCCCGGTGGTTTAGGCTTTACGGCTGCGATGAATCGATTTTACCGTCTTAATGGTATGCCTGTGATTGAAGGTCAAGTTCCCCCCCACCCTTCACCAGTCCCTTCGGACATCCTCATCCGTAAGCTCTCACGAGCAACGGCTGGAGAATCCCCCGCCAGGGGGGAGGGGAGTCAAGTTGGTGAAGCCAATTTGAAAACGACTCTTCCGGGTTTATTTCTGGAGATGTTGCAGGCGATTGCGCTACCCAGCGCTGGAAAGAAGCCGGTTATTGCCATTGTTCTATCGGATGAATCGGCGGATTATCGCTCAGAGATGGCTTGGCTTGTAAATGCGATTCAAACCGGTTCGGAGGGCCATGGGGCCTATCCTAACATCACGCTTTTGCATCCGCGAGACTTGGACTTGGTGAAAGACAGACTTGTCTATCATGATTCAGAGACGGGTGACGATAAGCCCATTGATGTGCTCTATCGATTTTTCGAGCTCTTTGATTTGCCGAATATTCCTAAAATCGAGCTGATTCATTACGCCATTAAACGGGGAAATTTGGTTTGTACCGCTCCTTTTAAGCCACAGCTCGAGGAAAAGCTCTCCCTGGCTCTTCTTCATCATCCGGTCTTAGTCGATTACTGGCAAAAGGCCTTAGGCGAAGACGACTTTCTTTGGCTGAAAGCCGGAGTACCGGAAGGTTGGGTTGTTGATCCCACGCCGCTTCCTGCCCAAGCCGTGATTCCGAACCTGAGCCCTGCCGGTAAAGCTGTACAGAGTTTTGAATCGCTGAAAACCTTGAGCCAAAAGGAACGAGAGTTGGTTCTAAAGCCCTCGGGTTTCTCTCCCTTGGGCTGGGGAAGTCGCGGGGTAACCATCGGGCACGATCATCCTGCAGAGGTATGGACTGAGCGATTGGATGAGGCTATAGCGGCTTTTCCGAAGACACCCTATATTCTTCAAAAATTTCGCTCGGCAGATGTTCAAATGGCCTATCAGCTGGATCCCACTAGTGGTGACGTGAAAGAGTTGAAGGCGAGGGTTCGTCTTTGTCCGTATTACTTTGATATCAAAGGGAAAATGATCCTGGCAGGCGCTCTTGCCACTGCTTGTCCGGCCAATAAAAAGCTGATCCACGGAATGAAGGATGCCGTTATGATGCCGGTTTCACTAACTAGTACCGGCGTTTAATCAAAGATTACAGGCTTGAGCATTAGCTTCGTTTTTTCTTTTACAGGGCTTTTAAGCTGACAAGTCTCGTCCGTGCATTTGTTTAGAGAGTGGCGGTTTATTGTAATCACATCACTTAAAAGTGAGGATAAATGTAGCTATTGCGTATTCTTAAACCAACACGATTTGCAAATACGGCTTCTAACGTAAGACAGCAAGGCACTCCTTCCCAATCCACGCAAGAAACCGGACAAAATGAACCGCATTTTGGTGTCCGAAAGCGAAATATCGGACTCGAAGCTCCAAAAAAATCTAAGATATGGACCCCTTGGAGTCGCAATAAGAGGGAAACCCAAAAACCGTCTCAGGAATCATCTTCGTTAAATACGCCTGAGCATAAGCCTTGCACTTTACCAGCTGAAACGATTCAAACACAGCCCTTGGAGACAACCGAACAACGGCCTATTGCGCTTAAGCCACGCATTTTACGCGGTGAAACAATCACCGATCATAGTACAGTCACCGACCCTAAAATTCTTGCTCAGCTTCCTGCCATTCTTGCCCAGCAGAAAGAGCAACACGAATCCTGGAAACAAGGCAACGAATGGAAAATTCAACGAAACCCTTTCGGTGAACTGATTTTGAAAGTAAAAGGACCACGAATAAAATTTACACCCACCGATGTTCGTCCATTGGAAACAAGAATTCACGACGCTAAAGAATTTTATAAAAACGATCCGAAAGATTCTGTGTTGGTAAAGCAAGGAACTGCTTTCCCTCCCAATCCTTTTACTGAGACCTTTCCTGAATATAAAGATCCTACTCGTTAGAGTTTGGAACATTCAGAACCACAAGCCGGATTACCCAGCCCATCGGTTTCTTGATTCTCTATTGCGATCAGCGGCATGTCGTTCCTGTAATTCTCGTTTAAAGTGCCATTCCATATCGGCGATCATTTCCAGCCCTTGGCGTCGTGTCAGTTTTCCCGTATCGATATCTTTCAAGATGCTTTGACGGCTCGTTTCAATCTGAGCGATTTGCCCTTCTTCCCATGCGTCAGTGCTCATCTCATCGGCTTCCGCTTTTGAAGTCAGATCGACAGGCCCTTGCTGTGCACTGATAGAGAGTTCCGCAATGCTATCGATAACGGCAGCGACTTTGTCCTCAATGGGCTTTTCTGCTTCAGCTTTATGTTGTACTACGTTTGCTGCGGGCATGTCTGTTGCTATATGAGACAGAGTACTGTCGTTGGGGAGGCTTTCGATCACAGGTGGATGCAGTATTTGCGTATAGTGATCCAGGTTTTTGTGAAGATTAAGTACCAGCCGAATTAAGGATTTGCCTCTTTATTGGAAGTGCTTTCATCGGTATTGGTTTCTATGTTGAGTTTTTCGATTTGGCGATCGCAAAGGGAAAGCAATTTTTGGAGACGTTTGGAAGCGGCTGTAGCGAGTGTGATTACTTCGGGTGCATGGTGAACGACGGTGGCATTTTTTACCTTTTGAGCGGAAGCTTTTAATTGCGGCATGCGAAAATCCCCTTTTCTCTGAAGATGAAAAGCGTGAAAACCCGTATATATCTGGACTAACCCCGATTGAATTTTGGAAAGAAATCCCTATAGACTCATGAATATCAATTTTTCACGAGCGCGTCAAATTTTTATGCAACGAGCCATAATGATTCGTCACAATCCCTCTTGTTTTTATTGCCAGATCTATTTTGCTTCGCTGGCGGTGACGGCAAGTTTGGTAACACCAGCCAATTGAGCAGCATCCATCGCAAAGGTTAATGCTTCGTGTTTGGATTCCGTGTTGGTGTTAAGAACCACACCATCGGGATGATCCGCCTTCATGGCTCGCATTTGTGCAACCAGGCTCATGCGGCCGACAGATTTATTATCAATGCTGTATTTGCCATCAGCATCAATTTCAACCTTGATGATTTTGGGCTCTGTTTTTGTATCAGAAGAAGGGCCCACGGAAGGCACAGCCACCTTTAAGCCCTTGGTATCGAGCATTGGGGCGACAACCATCATGATAATCAGCAGTACTAAAAAGATGTCTGTGAGCGGCGTAATGTTGATTTCCGCAAAAAGCTCACGTTTACCACCAGCTTTCATAACTTAGTTTCCTTCTTCCGTAGGGGGCGCTGACGATGAGTTTTGAAGCTCATTTTGTCGCTTATCATCCAAGGATTCACCCGCTACAATGATTTTTTGAAAACCGGCATCGCGCGCGGCATCAAATATTTTAAGGACTTCACCACTTTTGGTTTGTTTGTCTGCCCGAATCACGAGCGTTTTTTCTTGAGACTTGCTTTTGGACTCCGAAGACTCGCCTGATTTAGATGCTAATGCGACTTCTTGATTCTGCAATGCAGAGGTCAGTTGCGCGACAGGTGTTTCCTTACCCTGGAGATACATGTGACCGTCCTGGGTTACTTCAAGCGTCAATTTGCCTTGCTCAACCTGTGTACCGGCATTAATAGACGGAGGCTTAATATCCTGACGCTGCTGCTGCATCATCGGCGCGACAACCATCATAATAATCAGCAATACCAAAAAGATGTCCGTCAGAGGGGTAATGTTGATGTCGTTAAAAACTTGCTTGCCACCACTTTTCATTGGGAGGCGTCCTTTCGAATTTCAGAATTAGGTCTATTCTTTTCCTCCCCTACTAACGTGTAGTCAGGGGAGGAAGAATAGAAAAGGAATGACTGTATTCTTTTATTGAATACTTAGTAAGCACCTGCGGAAGGGCGAGCAGCGCCACCACCGGCAGAAGCGGGACGACGATCGCTTGCAAAACTGAGGAATAACAGTTTTAACAGTTGGAAGTCATCTTCAAAGCGGTTTGCAATGGTTTGGAAGTAGTTGTTCAGCGCTACAGACGCGATAGCAACACCCAGACCGACAGCGGTAGCAATTAGCGCGGAACCGATACCAAACATAATGGCGGGAGCGCCTGCTTGGCTGGTGGTTTTTGCCATTTCACCAAAGGTTAACAGAATACGGAAAACCGTACCGAAAAGACCCAAGTAAGGAGAAATGGTAGCAATCGTACCCAATACAGGGAGATTTTTTTCGAGTTTACGGGAAGCAAGTGCCACTGTGATGTCGTAAGAACGCTCGAAGTTTTCAGGGCTCTCACTTAAAATACGAATTCCTTCTTCAGAGACTTCGCCGATCAAGCCGCCGAGTTGGGTATTTACAAGCTGGGCATTTTCCAGGCTACCGCGTTGGAGTTCGCGTTGAAGGCGATGAATAAACTGAACAACGTCGCGTTTGTTTTTGTTGTAAAACACGATTCTTTCAATGGCAACACCAATGGTGAGAATAGAGCAAAGGACGATTGGAAGCAGTACACCCCAGTCATTGATAATTGCAAATTGTATAAGATCCATGGAATCTCCTCTTTACGAAAGATAAAAGCTTGCTTTCCATTCTACGTGGGGGACAGTTGAACGTCCATTCCGTAGAAGATAAGTCTGGTTGCTTGCGGGCGTAGAAATAGTGTAATTGAGATACTCCCTGCTTCGTCTCACTCCTGGACGAAGCCTTTAAAGCTGTTTGCGCTTGGGCGAATTTAATACATTATAATCAAACGTAAATTCTACCGGAAGCACATCTTCGTGAATTTGCTCAGGAAACACCATAAAAGGGGCGGATGCCTCAGCAGCAGCAACTGCTGCAAGGTCTGCGTTTTGGTCCCCTGAGCTGATCAATGTTTCAACTTTTAATAAACGTCCATCGCGTTGTAAAAAAAGCATTAATCTGACTTTACGGCTTTCACTTCCCCGTGGTGGGACCCAGTGAAGTTTAATTCGTTTTTCCAAATCAGCCATAAAGGGGCCAAAGTCAACATCCTGGCTGACATTAACACCGTCATTGCTGCTGGGCTCATTTTGAGCCATGCTTGGCGTATCCTGAGGCGGCTGCTGATTATTGGGTGTTTCAGACTGCGTTGCGGCTTCAGATTTTGTGGGATCGGGTTGAGGTTTAACCGCTTCCGGCTTTTTAATCGTAACCGATTGCGTATGCGGCTCTGCCTCAGTTTTTTTAGGGGGCGTGGGCGAGACTTCCTTCGGTGTCGGTTGAGCTTTCGGTGACGCTTTGGGGTGGGACTCAAGCGGATTAGCTTTGGCTACTTCTACTGTTTTGGGCTTCGGGACAGATTGAGGTTTTGAGTGTCCGCCAGCGATTTGATTATGCGGTCCTTTATACAAGGCTTTTTTCGGCTTTGGGGCATGCGTGTCTAAAACAAGTGTAAAAGCCAGATCATTGTTTTTCGGGACCTTAGAATGCCAAATGTCCCAATGGAAAACCCAGGCCAGCAGTAAAATCGATACCAGAAGCGCGACAGGGGCAATGAAGTGAAACCCTACCGATGCGGAAAGCGCCTTGGATAAGCGGATTTCTCCGTGGTTTTTGTGGTGGATATAAGGTGTTAAAGTCGGCAACTCTGCATTTGTATCCGCAGCCACTTTATCCCCAGAGTTGGATTGCTCTGGAGAGTTAGAAGGTTTAATTTCATCCGTGTGACTTGGCATGAGGGGCCTTTGGTTACGAAATACCAAGTGGCGTCGGAATCAATGTCATCATAAAGGTTTGAATTTTGCTTCTGACCTAAATTCCGACGTTTGGTACAAAGACGGTTTTCAATGCATCTACTGAAAGCAAAATAACATTATCCACCTTATTAACGGCAAAAATGCCTTGAAATTGCTGGCATTCAGTATCCTAATAGTTTGAATTGTAATTACTGTTGTTATTGTAATTACCACCGCCTGAGGATGGAGAAGCGGTTAAGGGTTGATCAAGCACAATGTTTAATGGCTGAGAGTTATCCAATACAGCGGGTTTACCCTTTTGCCAAGCGGAGCCTAAAGCACCGGCACCAGCACCCAGAGCAGTGCCGAAAATAGCACCACGGCCGACACCGCCACCGGATAAAGGACCCATGGCGGTTCCTAAGGCGGCTCCTAAGCCGGCTCCAAGACCTGTTCCCATTGCTGCGCGCCCGAGGCGTCCTTTATTGGTGCCTCCACGAATAATACCGGAGTTGTCATCCGTTTGGATATGGGCCATTAGGGGAATACGCTGACCGTTAGGCAAGGTTGCAGAGTTGAAGCGAACTTCCAGCTCTCCATTACGGCCCGTTCTTCCGGCTGATTTGGCCACAACAACTTGTCCGTCTATTTGGCTTCCCGCTGGAAGCAGGACACTGCCGTTTGCGGACAAGGGCGCATTGAGTGTGGCTGTGAAATGGTCGCCGACGTGGGCGAATTCACTGGAAAGTGGACTGCCAATCGTTGCGCTTACTGCGGTTCCGGCAGGAGCGGTGGCAACATACCCTTGCAAGTTTGAATTGCCGTAATTCCCACTATTAGAGTTTTGTCCGTATCCACCGTAACTCTGGTTGTTGTTATTGCCGTAATTATTATTGGAACCGTATCCGTTGTTGTTTTGACCGTAGGTGCTAAAGCTACCATTACCGCCGGAATTGTTATTACCTGGCGTGTAAAACGAAGAGTTTGATGAGCCATCGTTCAAAGGAGGCAAATTCTGCGCGAATCCGATGGAACTCGCTGCTAAGACGCTCAAAGAGACCATGCTTGCAGTGGAAAGCAAGAGAGGAAAAAACTTGCGACGCGACATTGGCGTTACGGCTCCTTTGGTTTAAACGATTTACTAATCAATTAAAGACGAATCTTAAGGCTAAGATGTTCCAATTATACAACCGTTGCTGTAGGTTGATTCTTTAATAGTCTGGGATAATAGATGAGGATGCACAGATTAGTGGAAGCGTTCTGTAATGGAAAATACTCCAACCCCTCAGAATCCAGTTATCTCTCCTATCGACGTGTTGATGCAGCAAGTCGATTTGTTGCCGTTTTGGGCTAAGTTGGTTCTTTACTCTACGCTTCAACAAGAGCTTAAAGGATTCTTTTCTCAGAGCACTCTGCTATCATTTGCTCCGGAGCATACGCTTCAGCTTTGGGTCCCTGAAATTAACCGTCAAGTGGTATCGGATCTCGGGAAACGTGGTGAATTGATTGAAAGCCCGGTTCAACGGATTTTAAAATTGGCAAACTACAAAAAGAACATTGTTTCTATTGCGATTTTAAGTCAGTGGAGTTTGGCTCAGTGTGCGGAAGTGCTCTGTTTGGCCTTAGATAAGGACGTTCTGATTCCGCCCGTTTCTGCGACCATATTAGCGACTATTCATTATTTAGCAGGCCGGACACGCTTAGGGGAATACCTGCTTCAAATTAACCGCTTAACGCTAGAGCAATTGGATCAAGCCCTTAGAACACAAAAAAGTATTGAAGCGACGATGGGAGAGCGGGTTGGGATTGCCAATGTTCTGATTAATTTGAACTATATTAAAAAAGAAGACAGCGAAGCCATTCTGTACTTAAAAGAAGACAGTAAAAAACACTTCCCGAAAGAATTGGCTCACTTAACAGGTGGGGCACCTGCTCCCGTTTCTGGTGGCTCGGATGCTGCTGCTCAAGCCAAAATTGCCCAACTGGAAGCTCAGCTTCAGCAAGCGGTTCAGCATATTAGAAAAATGGAAGCCTACTTAAAAACCAAACAGTAATGTGGTTCTTCAGAACAGTTCCTGAAATGACATTGTCCTAGTAGGGCTCTATTGTCATGCTGCGCGGAGTCGCAGCATCCAGAAAGCTGTGTTTTACTCTGGATTCCGGCAACTAACGCGCGGAATGACGGGAAAGGGCAGAGATTACATGAACCTTTTCTGAAGAAGCAATAATGTTACAAAATAGATAGATTTTCGTGGAAAAATAGAATTTTAGGCACAAAGTCCTGATTTATTGTTTTTATTTTAATAACAATGGGGATTAGTAGGCTTTATTATTCGGTTCACGAATAACGAGTCATTTGGGTTTGGATTAGATTAATCAGGCGTGGGACATCATAGTTAGGTTGGATTAAACACAGATACGGGACTTAGTAGGCACAATAATACATTTTAGACATTAGTAGGGGGAATTCACCAATGGGGATGGCAGCTAGTCAAGCACGTTTATTAATGCTTACAGCACGTAAGAGTGACTTGGAATTGATGATACAGTTCGTATCTCAGTCCCGTATGGCTCTTTCGAACGCAACGTCTGCACTGTATAACCAAGGTGCGACACAAAACTTAGATCCGAATAGTGCTCAAACGCAACAGTTGCAAATGAGAATTTCAGCTATTCAGGAAGCGGATAAACGTTTAGAGATGGAAATGAAACGTCTCGATACGCAGCACGAAGCGGTTCAAACCGAGATGGATACCGTGCAAAAAGTATTGCAGAAAAACATTGAGACCAGCTTCAAAATTATGGGCTAAACCCTAGTTTTGACAAGAATTAAGCTGGTATTCAACGCTCATGGTTTTTGACGTCTGTTTGCATTGCTCATGAGAGTCCAAGCATTCTATGAGATCGTCTTTCACGTGATAGCGTTTAAATAACGTTTTTTAATACAACGTGCATTCTTAGGCATCTGACTTTTTTGTGGGTCGGAGAGTTTCTTCTAATGTGCTTAATTCGGCCAAAATACCTTCAATTTTGTGCCAATTTTCGACACCCTGTGCCTCGAAGCCACAGCCAGGGTGAAAAATCGTGTTTTTATGAGGGAAAGGATACATCCGACAGCCTAACGGCCTATCTTCATGAACCCCACAGCGCCCATCTTCCAGAACGTATTTGCAGTGAGCGAAAGTAATTTTATCGGGATCATCGCCCCGTCTTTCAACATGCTGGCGGACTCTGTCTACAAACTCGTCAGCTATTTCTCGAACAGCTGTCTGGCTTGGGTAGGGAATAAAAATAGAAGCAAAGTCTCTTGCGGACTCATGTCCGTCCGCTTCTGGATCGGTGGCTAAGGCTTGAATTTCTTCCCATGATAATGAGCCCTTGTAAGTGGCTACCTTGCAACAAATGCCACGCTGTTTGCACAGGTGTTGCGGTAACTTAAGCAGTTGTTGAACTTGTTCAACGTAACCTAAGCCCTTTGCTGGACTGGAAGATCCCTGAGGCGATTCTGAAGTCTCTTGAACATTGGTCGAAGAGTCGTTTTTGTTACTCAAAGTATTGAAATCCCTACCATTTATCGGCGCCGTATCGACCCCAAGGCTTAATTTTGATGTCCAGTATTTCTCTCAACTCTTTTAATGTGGTACCTGGACGGGCTGGATGATGAACGCCGTCTGGGGAAAGCTGTTCCATCATATAACGACTGCTTTTAAGGTCTCTCACCATACGTTTTTGTGACTCGCGTTGTTGAAATTGCCAGCCTTCAAAGCCGCATCCCGGAGGCATTACGGACCATCCGTTTCCAGGGGCGTCTTTGCAGCAGTCAGGGCGACGTTCATAAATACCGCATAAGCCTTCTTCCGTGACATGAGGGCAGTGGTAGAAGGTTATATCGTTTTCATCCATATCATTACGGGCTTTAACGACCTTCATAACCTGATCCACTTGCTCTGGAACGACAGCGCGAGCCGCTTCAATGGATTCGTAGGGAATGAAGACTTCCAGGAAGTCCACGGCTTGCTTTTCACCGTTGGCTGCCAACTCTAAAACTTTGGAGTGGGGATAGAATGTTGTGGCGGAACGGCAACAGCGTCCGCATTTATGACAAAAATCCGGCATATCTTTGTTATAAGGAATGGCTTCCTGAGAACCGTAATAATTTTCATCAAACATTCTGATTCTGCTTTCGTTCAGCTTACCGAAGCGTATTATGACCTAGATGGCTGCTTTTGCCCTCGGGCTTTTGGTGGATCGCTTGAATACGATTCCCATGGCTTACGCTAATGTAATTCTTAACGGCAAAAAGAAGTCCAGACTTTAAAATCTGGACTTCTTTGAATCTATTTAAGCGGTAAATCGGTTAATTAAGGGCGCTTTTTGAAGCTGGGTTTGAACCCGCCGCCGCCGCCACCGCCGCCAAATTTGGAGTCGGATCTTTTCTTGAATCCGCCACCACCAGATGGAGGTCTTTTTGAGAAGCGGAAACCACCTGGACGACCTTCGTCGCTGCTGCCTTCGCCTTTGTTTTCACCGAATCCGCCGCCGCCGTATGAAGGACGATCGGGTCTTTTAGGACCGAAGCCGCCTGGACGTCTGTCACCACCGCCGAAACCACCACGGTCTCTGTCCCCACCGAAGCTGGGGCGTCTGTCGCCGCCGCCGAAGCCGCCACGATCTCTGTTGCCGCCGTAAGCAGGTCTGTCTGAGCCTGCATTGTCTCTACGAGGAGGTGCTGAATTTCTTTCGCCAGCTTTTTGTTTTATTTCGGTAAGTTCGCTTTTGATGCCTGCGAGTTCTTTACGGATGGCTTCTAAGGCCGCGATAATATCAGCGGAAGGATTACTGGGGTTGCTGTTTGTTTCTTCCATTATCAAAGGGTTCCTTGTCGTGGTTTCTGTGAGGAGGTGATCCAAATAGAAAAGAGTGGTGAAAATCTGTCAAAAACGCCAAATTTGGGGATCAGGTTTTTTTATTTCAATCAAATTGCAGCAGTAAATAATTCAGACTCGCAATGGAACAAAACAAGCAAGCGGGGATAAATTGCGCCCAACATCCAAATAAACTTATGCAGAACAGAAAAGCAGAAGTTTAAGCCTGAGTAGCATAGACTGAAATGACAAGCAACGCAACGAAAAGAAATCCATTTCAGAGTTCAGTATAATGAAAGCTTATAGGGCGAGGTTTAAAAGTCATGCAAAGTTCTTCCAGGAAAAGTTCTGGTGTTATGAAGCGAACACTCACAGGATTGTTCACCTGTCTGATGACGGGCTCTGTGCTTGTGGTTTCGAGCCTTTATTTTATGAAGCCATTTCCTGTCCAGGCTCAACCCGCTCCTTTAAATGGCAGTATTCAGTCTGTTAACGGACCTGAAAATGTCATGATCCTTTTAGATAGTTCCTATTCCATGATTGAGCCGCTGGGTGGGGGGCGTAACATCAACAAAATGGCGGCTGCTAAAAGTTCAGTTCTAGAAATGATTCGTGATTTACCGCCTACTGCGAATATCGGTTTAAGAATTTACGGCAATTCCAATAACCCAATGCATGCCTGCCATGCGACAACCCGCCTGGTTCCTTTAGGACAAGGAAACCGCAATTATATGGCAGCCCAAATGATTGGCATTCAGCCAACGGGATCGACACCGATCAGTTATTCGATTATCCAATCTCTAAATGAAGACTTTGCAGGACACCCTGGTAAAAAATCGATTATTTTGATCAGTGACGGTATTGAAACCTGCGGAGAAGATCCCTGCACCTTAGCGGTTCGTATGCAGCAAATGGGTGCGAACGTCAAAATTAATGTCATTGGGCTGGGCATTGATGATGTTGATGCGATTAAGCAGCTTCGTTGTGTGGCTTTGGGGACTAAGGGCAAATTTTTCACGGCTAATACGGCTGCGGAGTTAGGGCGGAGTCTGCATAATGCAATGGCGGTAGAGACCCATGTTCAGGCAACGATTCTGCCGGGTGGCGGTGGCTCTAACTCTAGTTATGGACCAGCAAACATTCCTCCGGTTGCAGTGCCTAGAAATCCAGATCCAAAATCTTCCGCTTCCAAAAAACTGCCTGAAAGTGACTGGCTCGATGCGGACCCTAGTTCTTCTCCCAAAAAAAGAAAATAGGACTAATGAGAAGGCGAGTTTTTTTATATCTTACTCAGGCCAAGTTTTTAAAATAGGTGATATGCGTACCCAGGTGCATGGAAAAACGGTAGAATTGTAGGCAAAGATATATGCTAAATCTTAGAAAAAGGACTAAAAGCTTCATGAATACTGCGTTTCCCGCTTCAATATTTCGTCTTTCAAAATTAGTCGTTCTGACCGTTGGGGCTGCTTCTGTTCTGATAAGTTCTTCTCCTGCGATGAGTGCTGTCAGTAGTCATTCTGGCGGCAAAGCAACCCTTATAGCGGCTTCATCTCACAGTAACAAGCTTCATAAAAAAGCACCGGCAACACCTGCGGCCATTAAAAAGCCTGAAGAGAAAAAACCCGATAAAGAAGCCGTTGCTAAGGAAATCGATGCCAGTATTGCGACTGCGATTAAAGTCGATGTCTTGGATTTATTGCAACAACCGAATCGTTACCTCAAGCAAAAAGTAACCTTTATGGGAACATTTAACCGCTTTGCGGATATCGCGCTCGACTACAAAAAAGCATTCCGGGATTCTCGTGACTATGTCACTTTCTTTATCCTTCGTCCTGATGTCGGTGAGAAAACGATTCCCATGTCTGAGTTGAAACTTTTCTTCCCTCGCAAGAAAAGTGATGAGGTTATGGACTTAGAGCCAGGCGATAAAATTCAAATCGTCGGTACTCCTTTTAGCACTGCTTTAGATGAGCCTTGGGTTGATGTTGACCACATTAAAGTGCTTCAAAAAACTGCCAAGCCTGAGCGCAAGCATGGTCCAGAATTCTAGGACTATAATTTAAAAATTAAAGCTTAAAAGCCTACTTTTTACGGGTAGGCTTTTTTGTGTTCCTTAATCTCTTGTCGCAATCATCTGTGATTGCTAAAGTGTACGTGTGGTCTTGCATTGGAGCTTGAATGATATGACTCAAAGTGCTTCTTTATTGACAGAGCCGACAGCTACTCTATCTATGCTGGATGACAGAAGGCTATTTTCAAATTCAAAAGGTTTCGTCAGAATGCAGAATAAAGAGATCTCTAGCCCCATTGAGCAAGCGAAGCAGCTTATTGAAATCGAGATACAAGGGCTTCAATCGATTAAAGCGAACCTCACTGAGGATTTTACTAAAGCGGTTAGCTTGATTGAAAATCTGGGCGTTGGCCGTGTCATTGTCACAGGGATGGGAAAATCAGGGTTGATTGGTAAAAAAATTGCCGCAACCTTATCCAGCACAGGTACACCCGCTTCATTCCTGCACCCAGCCGAAGGCAGTCACGGAGATCTGGGCGCTTTAATGCGTCACGATGTCGTGATAGCCATTTCCAATAGTGGGGAAAGCCCTGAAATTCTGGGAATTCTTCCTTTAATCAAACGTTTTGGTGTGCCGCTCATTGCGATGACAGCAAATGCACAATCGACCCTGGGTCAATATGCGGACTACGTTTTAAATATTTCAGTTCCCAACGAGGGTTGCCCGTTAGGATTGGCACCTATGGCCAGTACAACAGCTACGGCAGCGATGGGAGATGCGCTGGCTGTTGCCTTAATGGAACGTCGTGGATTTTCTGAAGCGGATTTTGCTCTTTTTCATCCAGCCGGAAGTTTAGGTAAACGTTTATTACTGCGGGTTAAAGAACTGACCCACATGGGGGAAGAACTCCCGATAGCCACTGAAAACACCAGCTTTTTAGAAGCATTAATTTTGATGAGCGAAAAAAAGCTCGGTGTTGCCATCGTGGTTGACAAGACAGGAAGCATGCTGGGTATTTTAACCGATGGGGATGTTCGTCGGGCACTCACCCGCTTTGACGATCCTCGTCAAATTCGCTTATTGGATGTTTTGACACGTAACCCTAAAACCATTGCTCTGGAAGAATTGGCGGTGACGGCTTTACGGAAGATGCAGGAAAGCCAAATTACGCTTTTAGTGACTTGTGACGATAATAATCGCCCACTGGCCTTGTTACATTTGCATGATCTTTTGAAGGCGGGTTTAAATTAAGACACCTTTTAACGAATTAATTAATTAGTTAAAAAGCAGCTCTGAATCCAATCAGGGCTGCTTTTTTCATTATGCGTATTTAAGGTTGAGATAAAATTAATTAATATCCGTCGTCGCCTCCTGCGGCTACAGCAGCCGCTGGCGCTGGTGCCGGAGTTGCATTGTCTGCTGCAGGCGTTGTTGTGACTTTTTTGAGGGCTGGGGTTTGCGTCATTGCACCGGGAGTAGGGGTCATGGTAGCGCCTTGATCCGCCATTGCCGCTGCAAGTCCGTTGACACCGTCGCCGCCGCCACTGTTTTTGCCATTGCCCGCGTTTCCAGCATTGCCGGCGTTACCTGCATTTCCAGCATTACCCGCGTTACCGGCATTACCCGCATTACCCGCATTACCCGCGTTGCCTGCATTACCAGCGTTACCTTTATTCGCGGCTTTGGCTTGAGTGCCGGCTGCAGCATCGAGACTATTGGCAAATGGATTGGCTGCAGCGTTGCCTCCGCTGAGGCTTTGCAAAACCTGCATTAACATTTGAATAATGGTTTGCAGCAGTGCGTAAATGTCGTTGCCACCGGCTGTGGTTGCGCCGTTTGCTGCACCGGCAGCATTGGTCATTCCGCCTGTTTCATCCATTGCCTTCATTAAGCCATTGCTCATGCCGCCAGTGGCATCTGCAGCTGCGGTTTTGCCAGCGTTTCCGGCATTACCGGCATTACCAGCGTTTCCTGCGTTACCGGCGTTACCGGCGTTACCTGCATTTCCAGCATTACCGGCGTCATTATTTTTCTTTTCAATATTCGATTGTAAATCGAAATTGCCGCCCGTTACGGAGCTAATGGAACGCTCATATTTATCATAATTTTTAACAGCGTCAGTACCATCGCCTTTTTTGTTGTAAATATCACCAATTTTCAAAGTGCCCCGAGCAATCCCATTAACGACTGCGTGGAGGGATTGGACGTCTTTGTCACCAACACCATCGGTAACCAGGTCTTCGTTACCCGTTTTTTTCAATATGTCTTTAATTTTGCCATTGTCATAGTTACCGCCCGCATTTTTATAACGAGAAGCCACTAGTGCAAACGTTGCGGCATTTTTGGCGTTGCTGTTAGTCGAATTCAGTGCAGAAAAGAGTTCATCATTTGCGGCAGACATATCGGCTGCACTTTTCATACGATCGCCGGTAACGAATTCAGAAGCATAGCCTTGGACAATTCGTTGTCGTGCATCACCCACAGTAGCGCCACCGGCTTTAATTTTATCCTGATTCACATTTCCGTTTTTGTCTACAGCATTGATATAGGCCTGAAAATCATTTTGGGTGAGTGTACTGACCTTAGGGGCTGCAGTTGTTGTTGGTGCAGCGGCAGCTGTTGTTACAGCTGGCGTTGTAGTCGTGGTCATATCTGCTGCAACCGTTGTGCCCGCATTTTTAGTTTTAATAGGTGAGTTAGGACTCACCCCACTGATGGTTGAACTCATCGGCGTTGCTCTCTCTCTTCTCTAAAAAATGGACTGGGGTTGGAAACTTGTAAAACTTGCTCAATAGAATCGTAATCACGTCATAGCGCTTCATACGACAATGCATTGGAAGCCAATACATCATTAATCAGAGGGTATATAGTTGGGATATAGAAGGAATAGGCTGAAGGGAATGTTGTTCTAAGAATATTAAAAACAATTATTTTAGTGGGATTGCTACCTAAGAACTATATACTTTTGAAATTAATAGGCAAAAACCCCCACTACCAATGCTAGCGGGGGTAATCGTTTTAAAAGTTGATTTCGGTCTTATACCGCTTGGCGAAGCAGACTGCTTCTGTTGGCCATAACGGAATGAGCACGTTCAATCATTTCAGCTTCGTTAACCGCTTTGTTAATGAAAGAACCAATACCGACTGCAGAAGCGCCGACTTCGAAGGCTTTTGCGCTGTTCATTGCAGTGATTCCGCTAGCAGCAATCACAGGTGTGGAAACAGCAGCAGCAATGGCGCGGGTATTGCGGAGAGCAATTTCAGCTTTTTCTTCAGCGGTTGCTGGGGTTTGAGCTGAAGGAGTCGTGGAGACCACGCGAGTAGCGCCTTCACTTTGGATCATGTCAACGCCGAGCTTTTCTAGAGCTTCTGCTAATTGAACTTGGCTCGTGAGGGTTAAGTGTCCTGGAACCGTAATGGAAACCATAGGACGTGCTTGAGGCAAAGCGGCCATTAAGGCTTGGCTGCGAGCCAATACATCGTCAACACTCAAGTAAACACCAGCTTCGTATAAAGCATCAAAGTTGCCGAGTTCAAGGGCATCAGCGCCATTAGCTGCAGCTTCAAGCAAGGTGTCCACTTCGGTAGCGGATACCATAAGCGCCATGCTGGATACGTTACGAACGGCAGCCATTAAGGCAGCATCCGCAGCGATGTCTAAAACATGAGCACCAGAAGCTTCAGCAGCTTTTGCAACGGAAATAACATTGGCAGCATCAAAGTTGTTAATACCGGCAATCACTTTAACGGCATTACGTTGAGTTAAAGCGGATTGCAATTGTTTTTGTTTGGAATTCATGGACAAAATATCTCCATCTCTCATGAATAACGGATGTAAAACTTAGAAATTATTCCAGTCATTATACAGGGAAGATAGTCAGATCGAGCCTCATCCTTGCACACTTTTCGCTTTGTAAAACAATTCTTTTACAGAGTCATTTTTGAGTTTCAAAATTGCTGAAATTCCCAGAATTATGCCCATTGGATCGTGAATAAGTACGATACTACTGCATTCATAGACACTTAAAATACAACAAGTCAGCCAATGTTTGTGCCGCTTTAAACACCATGCGTTCATTCCGGAAAATAACACGTATAAACTTTGGATCAGTAAGCGACCCAACAGTAGCGTGCCATCCGCATGCGAAAGCGGTGTTGAAGGCTTTGCAATCCATAAGGGAATAATGACGTTGAGTATAAGTGTTAAAAAATAAATAATGCAAACGAGCCAATGGTAGTTCGCCAAAAGCTTGAGGTGTTCTTCATCACGGTTAACGCGAATTTCTGGTGCGGGGTGAGAATGCATTTTTTAAAATTCTATTTTTAATTAATGTTATGAGGATACGGAAAAAGTCCGTGTCCTCTTACTTTACATCCTGCTAAAACGAGCCTGTTGTTCGGCAACGATGCGATCGAGTTGAACCCGTTGTACGGGATGTTGAAGGTGATGCCAAATGGCTTGCGACTTGACGTAGAAATCAATGCTTTTATGAGTCTGTTGTCGGACCGCTTTGATATTATCACCTTGTTGACGAGCCAGCCCGGCGTAGAGGTCTCCAATCAGTTTGGCACAGGATGCAATTTGAGGTTGCCAACCCGCTTGAACCAGTTTGGGCCACATTTCTTCAAGTACTTTACCCGCTTCTTTCAAACGGTTTTGTATCATCAAGATTTCACTTTGTAAAAGCTTGAGATGAACATCGGCTCGGTATTGCATAATGCCAGGCTTTACAGCCACTTCCAATGCCTGAGAAACCAAGATTTGTGCGGCTTCAATATTTCCCAGTTCTAATTCCAATCGGGCTAGAGCTTCCCAACCTTCCAGTGCCACACCTGCTAAACGGTGAGTTGCGGCACTTTCAATGGCCTCTTCAAAAAGGGTACGGCTTTGATCAAAATGGGAGAGTTTCCCGGCAATAATGGCGGAATAAATTTTTGCAGACAACATGGTCGTGTAATCGTGTACGCTGTCGGCTTTACTGATGACGGTCAGCACCAATTGAGAGGCGCTATTCCAGTCTTCCATTTCAATGTGGTATTGGAGTGCCAGTAAGCCCCATTGGGCCATAAACCAACCGGCTTCACTTTCAGATAAGCTTTCAATGTCACTGAGAAGTTGCTCAGCCAATTGAGTCACTTGTCCGTAGCGCCCTTGTTGTAACATACCCATGCTTTGAACAAGGCGTAATGTCAGCAGGGCCCCAAAAACATTGTCCTGATGTTGCAAGCGATCAATTTCATCAGCCACGTAAACGAGGGCATTGGAATCATTTTGTCCTAATAGAAGAATGGTTCTCAAGCGACATTCCTGGACTGCCAAATCATCTTCCAGCATTGGACTTAAGCGTTGAAAAAGAGCCTTGGCATCTTCTAAACGGCCCATGGTCACCATGCATTCCAGCTGACTGATTTCCAGCGTTGCCCGTTCTACAGGGTGCTCTTCGCTATCCATCTGAGAAAGCGCACTATTCAGGTATTCCAAGGTTTCTTGGTAATGTCCCTGTAATTCGCATGCAGAGGCAAGTAACCCGGCAAGTTCAATACAACGACGGGTATCACCGGATGTTTCCCGGCATTGATAGGCCCAGCTAAGAAGCTCTTTGGCCAGAGCCGGGTTCTCGAGAATATTGCCGGTTCCCATGGTTTCTATGCCACGAATGGCTTGTTCTTGCTTGGCCAACGGTTGACGGCTATGGTGCTGCATCAACTCCAAGGTGTGAAACATACAGGCATTGAGGGCAGTCACCTGGCCAATTTGAGCGGCCCATAACGCCGAAAGATGCCAGTATTGCAAAGCCCGATTGGGGAGTTGTCCCGCTTCTGAGTGTTGAGCCAACAACAAGGTTGATACGTTATACCCTCTGTTAAAGTCGTTTTCCAGAGTTTCGCTGATCAGCTGATGCATTTGAACGCGCAAGTCAAAGTCAATTTGCTGGTAAATAATATCCCAGAGTAAACCATGGCGAAAACGAGCCGTATGAGATCCTTCTACAAGTAAGAATCCTTGACCGATCAGTTGCTCCATTGCTTGATGAAAGTCTTCATCACTCATTTGCGCTAAGGCGTGAAGCAATGGAATCGGGAGCCGTTCTCCGAGGACAGAAGAGAGTTGCAGTACATAAAGTATGGGTTCAGAAAGATAACGCAAGCGCTCTTGTACGAGTCCCGTTAAGGATTCAGGTAGCTGCAAATCGCTGGGTCTTGGGTTTTCGTGCGTTTTAAATTGTTGGGTTTCGGGATCAACCGAAATAATATCGCGCAAGTAGAGCAGTCTTAATGCTTCTTCCAGCCAAAGCGGGATACCTTCCGATTGTCGGCACAGCGAGTTAATTAATATTGGAGGCAATGCTCGAAGGTTACCATTGAGCGGCCCTTGATCCAGGAAGTGAGCCGTTTCATTTTCATCCAGGTTGCCGATTACGAGTTCTAAATAACTGTGGCGTTGCAAGCTGCTCAGTAGCTTGTTTTGAGGATAAAAATCGCGTCCCATGGTCATCACAAGACCAAAGGGAATTTGAGTCGGTAACTCTGTCAGAAGTTTGGCCAATAGCTCCAAAGAAGCGGGATCGGCAAACATCAAGTCTTCCATCACCAGAACAACGGGCAAGCGTTTACAGAGTGTGCTGATCAGTACGACAAAAAATTCTTTTAACTGATCTTCATGAGACTGTGTGCCTAGTTCTGCTTCTTGAGGGGGTTCGACCGATAAAAACTGGACTAAGGTTTCTTGATAACCGTGATCTGACTCTTCTAAGGCCTGAGCGGTAAAGTGCTCAATTTGCTGCCGTGTGAGTGCGGCCATTTGACCTTGGGGAAAAATACTCAGCAAGTTATGCAGGAGATCCAGCCAAAATCCAAGAGGGCGTGGAATTTGAGGAAATGCTCGATAACTATTACCACCAAACCAAATAGCACGATTATTCTGAGGATCAACCGTATTACGAGCCATCCCGATTAAATTGGATTTTCCCAGTCCGTCTGCTGCGCAGAGTGCCCAAATTCTGCTTTCATTGCCTTTGTTTAAGAAATTATCAAACTCATTTCTTAAAGCATCAATGGTTTGAGGGTAGCGTAAATTGGCTGTACGGTTGGCCTGAGCAACACTATAAACTGGTGGCGTGTAGCGGATATCGAAAGACGTCGTTGATGTATGTTGGGATGTTTCTAATGGTTGTGTGGGGGTAGGCTGTTCATATCGGGGCTGCGTTTGCTCGGTAGGAGGCGTGTACCCACCTGGAGGGGACAGCTTGATATTTTGAATCAAGCTATCGTTTAATAAATCTTGCGCAATTCTGGGAATAGGCGCTGAAACGATAGGGGGTTCATTGATTTTGAGATGAGCGGGAACGGCATGTTCCATTGATGGCGTATCGTGAGGAAAGAGCGCCGATAAGGCATCCTCATGATCTTGATCCATATTGGATTTGGGATTATTTTTCACGTCTTGCAAAGGAGCGGGGCTAATTCGTCCCGAGCCTTCTGAGAAGGTTACAATCGTCTCAACGGCACCAACGGGCTCAATGGCTTCACTGAGTTCATTAAAAGGCGTGGGTCCTTCGAGCGAAGGCGTTTCCATAAAGGAAAAATCATCGTCTACAGAAGGAGACTGGTTTGCTGTCTGGGTTGTTTGGGATACCCAAGTTTTGGGAGTGAATTCTTCGGGTTGAGTAGGAGTGCCCGCCTCACCTTGATAGTACTCAAGCTCTGGGGTCACAGAATTAGAAGGCTGGGCCGAGCTTTTAAGCATCGGTAAGCGATAGAGCTTTTCGTTTGGAAAATGCTCTGCTTCCATATTCCTGAAGGGGCGGACTTCGTGGTAGGCCTGTTCACTCATCATAAGAGTACCAGCTAGCGCATGGCTCCGCTCATAGCCTGAGGTTAAGGGGTTCCGTGTTTCATGGATCTCAATATCCAGGCCAGCCTTTAATTTTAACCAGGTGGTATGAAACTGAAACTCCTCATCGAGTAGCGGAAAACAAGCCGCTAATGCCATATCTAAGGACTCGCGCAAGTCGGGTGCATGGGGAAAAGCGGCAAACACAACTCCATTTTTACTAACCCCGGTTTCAGCTCCGAGATCTTGCAGGTGTTGCGCCAGTTTTTGAGTATGGGTCCCTAAGGCTAAAATTAAAAGGCTGGGTTCCGAGGTGTTGGAGATAGCCTGATCCCAGTTGGCAAACTCCAAGGACAGTAAGGCGTAACGAGTTACCCCTCCCATAACTGGCTTTTCGCCTTGAGCTTGTTGAATACCCATTGGCGAGAGCAGTTGCTCTTCTTTAGCTTTTGTTGGAGTGGAAGCTTGATTTGTGTTTTGGCCCGGGAAACTATGCGTAACAGGATTTTGAGGAAGAACAGGATCTGATTTTAATTGCTTGCCGCAGTTCCCACAGAAATTTTGCTCCATGAGGTTTGGGTAAGCACATTGGGCGCAGCGATTATTAAGCCGGTGGCTACACCGACCACAAAAGGTACTCTCATCTGGGTTATACTGCCCGCACTGACCGCAATGCTGCATTCAGACTCCCTGCTATAAACCTTTTGCATGCGCCCTACAAGCTGTCGCTTTGGCTGCAACCAGGGGATTTCCTACCTCAGGTAGTTATGATTCATATTACACAGACCACGAATCGCCAAGGAAAAGCCTGGAAGCTCATTCCAGTATACTTGATTCCGCCCGATATGGTGCGCTTTCCCCTTGGGAAATTTCCTTTTATAAAATTAAGTTGCCAGGCAGTGCGAACTTGTGCCCCATAATGCAAATAGGACTGCGCCAAAGGAGCAGTCCTATTGCTAGAAGGTGTTGTTTATTGCTGCCTAGATAAACATTTCGCTCACAGATTGATGATCGTGAATCCGGCCAATCGCTTCACCTAAAACAGGGGCAATGGATAGCTGAGCAATTTTGCCTGAAACAGCAAGTTCTTGCCCTTCGGCACTGAGAGGGATTGAGTTGGTTACGATGACTTGAGAGAAAACGGAATCCCGAATGCGGGAAACCGCTGGACCAGAGAATACTGCGTGGGCAACCACTGCATAAACTGAATTGGCGCCATTTTCCATAATCATTTTAGCAGCAGAGCAGATGGTGCCAGCCGTATCAATCATGTCATCGACGAGAATCGCGTTTTTACCGCGAACATCCCCGATGATGTGGAATACTTCAGCGACGTTATGGGCGCTACGACGTTTGTCAACGATTGCAATTGGGGCATTGAGCTTTTTAGCGTATACACGGGCACGCTCTACACCACCTGCATCCGGGCTGACGACAACAATATCCTCTAACTCAAGGTTTTTGAGGTATTGGAGCATAATGGGTGTTGCATATAAGTGATCCACCAGGATGTTGAAGAATCCTTGGAGCTGACCGGTGTGCAGATCCAGAGCAACAACGCGTGTTGCACCGGACGTAGTAATGAGGTCGGCCATTAACTTGGCTGAAATAGGTTCACGACCTGCGGTTTTACGATCTTGACGAGCGTAACCGTAGTAGGGGATTACAGCCGTGATTGTATTGGCGCTGGCGCGTTTTAGGGCGTCAATCATCATCATCAGTTCGATGATGCTGTCGTTTACAGGGTTGCAGGTGGATTGAATGACGAAAACATCACAACCACGGACGTTTTCTTTAATTTGGACGTAGGTTTCACCGTCACTAAAGTTTTTAATTTCTACAACGCCGAGATCAATACCGAGATAGTTTGCGATTTCTTTGCCCAAAGCAGGATTTGAACGTCCTGTGAAGAGTTTGACTTTGTTTGTATCGTGAATACATTTTTCAAGGTCTAATACAGGTAAAGGCAACTCGATAGCCAAATCTCTTTCCTCCATTGGGAATGCCTTCTATGTTTACTAAAAGGTGTTCGGATTAACGCATTTAACGGTGCTTGAAATAAATCGAGGGGAAAACAATTTCTTAGCACTTAGGGTAACAAAAACACGCTTGAAAAGTGAAGCCTTAAAAGTTGGAAATCGGGGACCTAAACGAGAAGAAGCTACTAGTAGCGGGTTTGTGATTTGGAGATTTGAATGGCTGCCAATAAAAGAAAGGTCGGAATAAGCCATATAGAAGCCATTTTAAAGGTGTTTATAAGTGAAATTTCATACGTAGGAGCAAGTTCAAAGCCTGAAATTATGAAAAAGGCCAGTGGCGGGGCAATTGAAATAAGAATACAGACGCCATAAAAGCACAGCCAGAGGGTTAGGAGCGTTTTAAGTCCTTGTTGATAGGAGGATTCACGATATTTGTTTTTAAAGGTGCGCTTGGCTTTGAATTCTATTCTGACTTTTTGATTAAACATAGCCTGTTTATAGTCTCAATTTAAAGGATTCAATGTTAAATGGGATTATGACGCGTAACTTACAACGATGATGGGCTTAATAAAGCCTGTAATTGGTTAGAAACAGGCTGAGAAGAGTCATTTTGAAGCTGTATTTGTTCTTTTAAAAGCAAAAGGCAACGATTAGTTGCCTTTTTAATGACTATTAAGTTGTAAAGTAATTGTTAATGCAGGTCTTATCGATTTTTTCCTGCTAGGAGTTGGGTATGATATTTCTTGAGCGAATGAGCATCCAAAAAGTGATTGCATAAATAGATTAATGTGGTTTCAAGTGCCCAAAATCCCTCTTTACACTGATTGCACTGTTTATCTTACTGTATTACTTTTACAGAGCGACTTTTAGAGAGAAGAGAGAGACATGGCAGATACTACAATTCGAAAGAATGAGCTGATCTCATTCAAAACAGTGGCTTCTGTTTTGGCTCTATCTGGGCTCGTATACTTGGTTTGCCAAATTCCAGTTCAGCTTTTTATCCTTTACCTGGCTTTCTTAATCGCCCTAGCCCTCTATCCTTGTATTGAATGGCTCACCCGGAAAAGAATTCCCAAAGGCCTGAGTATTGCGACAGTGTTTATCGTTTTTGCAGCCATACTCGGTTTTTTAATATTTACTGTTGGAACTATTTTACTGAGTCAGGGACAGCAACTCATAACTCACTTTCCGGATTATTTAAAATTCGCGACAGCGCAAATTAAAACGCTACCCATATTGGGTCATCAAAAGTTTGCACTTGAAAGTGCAATGCAGAAGTTTAACGGACAATTTTCCCAAAGTTATGGCTTTCTGGTTTCCAGCTTAGGGTATGTTATTGGTCTATTAACCAGCATTTTTAGCTTATTTACGATTTTAATCTTCACATACTTTTTTTTGGCGGAAGGTCCTTATTTTAAAAATATTTTCAGAGATATTATTCCCTTTTCTTGCCGCGATTGTGTGCTAACCATCGTGAATGAAATCCTGGATGGGGTCGGGGCCTATGTTCGGGGCCAGCTTTTGGTGGTTATTATTAGCGGCCTGGTTGTTGGAATTGCGCTGACACTTCTACAGGTTCCGTATGCCTATATTCAGGGTTTGTTGCTCGCTTTTTTGGATATGATTCCAGTCATTGGTCCCTTGGTTGCCTTATCGATCGGGGTTATTATTACCTTGGGCTCAAAGATGGCACTCGTGCCTTGGGTTATAGCTATTTATCTGGGTAACCAGCAGTTGGAAAATGCCTTTGTTTTCCCGACAATTATGAGACACAGCCTTAAACTGCATGGGTTTTGGATTCTATTAAGTATCTTTATTTGCAGCTCTGTGTTTGGTGTTGCCGGAATTCTTATGGCTGTACCGATTGCGATTACAGTTCGAGTGCTTTTTAAACATTTTATTCTCAAGCCTGAGCCAGCTTAGGAGTAAATGCAGAAGCCTCTTTTTGTATCCTCATCATTTTGATCCTGTGGTAGGATTTGCCTCCGTTCATGATTTTGAGGTTTTATTTCATGTCTAACATTTGTTATTTTGAAATTCCTGTAGAGGATATGTCTCGTGCGCAGAGCTTCTATAAAGATTTATTTCGATGGAAGTTTGAAAAAATGGAAGGCGCTCCAGACCATATCGATTATTGGTCGATACAAACCGGTGGCTCCGAGAAGGATTATGGTGTTTCTTGCGGTGGGATGATGAAAAAACAAAATCCCGAGCATTCTATTACGCAATATGTCGGTGTTGAATCCATTGATGCATCGATTGAAAAAGCGCAAAAATTGGGCGGCACACTATTGATGCCGAAAACATCCGTTGCAGGGAAGGGCTATTTCAGCCTTTTCTTAGATCCTGAAAAAAATCCTTTCGGTATTTGGCAATGTGACGAAAACGCCAAATAAGTTCAGACAAGGAAAAGTCTATGTTTTCAAAAATCAGCATACTTTTTAGGACCCTTCCACCTTCAAGACTTCTTTGAAGTAAGAGTTTTGAAGCATAGACTTTTCCGTGTGCTCTGACATGTAAGGTTTATCTGGAGTGCTCTCTTAATTAATAAAGTGGAGAGCCCCCAGGCATTCCGGGGCCATTGGGTCCGTTGGGATCGACTGTATAAGGAGATTTCAGAGAGGGGCCAAAACCACGCGGATCCTGTAGACCGTGCTGGGGTTCGACATTAAAGAGTTGGTTCCGTATTGGCCAGTGATGACTTCTTAATAAGCTACGATGAGCAGAGCGGTGGGCAGAGTCGTTTCTAAAGGAATCTAAAAGCGGTGAATTGAGTGGGACATCCGGCGCTTTGAGCGCAATTAAGCGATTTGACATAAGAGGTGTTGCGTGGGCATGTACGGGCAGAGAGGCATGGATAATGAAATGAGCTGCAATGAAAACATGACAGATAGAGGCAGAGATCCATCGAGCGTATTTGATAAGCTTGGATTGACTGATCGATACCATACTGCCATCCCCCATACACGTTGCTGTATTTATAAGTCCAAATCCTACCATCAAGATCAACTAATGTTGAGGTGTGCATCGGGATTGTCCTGATCTTTAAGGACTTTTGTAGTGATCAGCGGGCGTATAACGGTAGTCCCAAAACAGGCGGATAAAATGCAGGCAACGGTTTGGGCATTGTCGAGGACAGATTTTCCGGGTTTAAATAAAGAGGGTCTAATTTTCATTAAAGTACGTCTTGCAATAAAGCCACCGAGCAAGAAAGCAGTGACATGAATCCCGACTGTTAGTAATTGACCTGTCACTTCCCCTAAAACCATTTTTTTACGTTCTTCAGCAGAGGCTTTCTTTTTTCGACTTTCTAAATCAACTAAAATAGGACTAAAAATCAGAGGTCCTATTGGAGCGAGAAGGGTTACTACAGGAACGGCATCCGCAATTAACCGCTTATCTGACAGCAACCGTTTTGGCTGCCTTAGCATCATGGGTAGGCTATGAATAAAATGTTTGGATTGAATGCTCATGGCGTTAGCGCTCTTGGTGATGATGTACAGAGCGTAGCAAGAGGCTATTTAAACAAATACTGCTCTTTAGGCTGATTGTTGAGCTCTAAAGGAGCTACTTTTCTAGAAGTAATATGGATAGCTTTCGCGGGCCGTAGGGTAATCATTGCTTCAGGCCGGATTGTTTCGGAAGATTTCAAAGTGAGGCGATATTGTTGCGCAATCGTGGCCAGAATCAACTGGGCTTCCATCATAGCGAAATTCCGCCCAAAACAGGAGCGAGGACCTAATCCAAAGGGAATCCAGGCATTACGAGGCAGTGCAGCTTCATTCTCGGGTGAAAAACGATTCGGGTTAAATTGGAGAGGATCTGGGTAGTAGTCCGCCCTGCGATGCACAATATACGGGCTAACCAAGACTACCTGCCCTTTTTTAATTTGGTAATTTCCTAGTGGCATATCTGTTTTGGCAGTGCGTCCAAAGGCATAGGCGGGAGGGTAAAGGCGCAAGCTTTCTTTAATCACTTGAAGCGTATAAGGCAGCTGCTTTAAATCAGAGAGTTGAACTAATCTTGTTCCAAGAACGGAGTGAAGTTCTGTCTGGAGTTGATCGTAGCAGTCGGGGTTCTTTGCGAGCAGATAAAATGCCCAGGTGAGCGTGGTTGCGGTGGTTTCATGCCCGGCAAAAAGGAAGGTGAGCATCTGCTCACAAATGGCTTCATCACTCAATAAATTACCGGTTTCTTCATCCTTGGAATGAATCAAGTAATGGAGTAAGTCAGGCTGTGTTCCGAGTTCTTTTCGGCGGGTTTCAATGTGGTCATGCATCAGCTTTTTGAGCGGTTTTAAGCTTTGTGTCAGTTTCCGATTCATGGGTAAGGGACATGAGAGAGGAACCGGGAAAAAGAATTTTAAACGCTGATCGGTTGCAAATAAGAGTTCATTGACGAGTTTAGAAAATTGACTGTGATTTTTAAGCGTTTCAACACTGAAAAGCGTTTTGCCAATAATACTTAGCGTCAATTCCTGCAAACTATTAGATAAATTAAGATCCGGCTTATCTTGCCATTGGTCAATAATTTGGCTTGTTTTTTGGCTAATTACGTCTGCATAGGCGTTGAAACGATCGGCATGGAAAACCGGATTCATCCCAAGGCGTTGTTTTGTATTCTGCTCATTATTGGTGGTGAGCATCCCCTCACCCAGAATGGGTTTCATCATCAGCATAATGGGAGAACGCTCGTAATCGTTATGATGTTCCGTAAGCAGTTCTCGAATTAAGCTGGTATTGGAAAGTAAGATGAATGACTTAGAAAGTAGCCTGTATTCTGCGATTTCTCCCAAGGTATCGTGCATGTGTTGATACAGCGATAAGCGATCTTTCCTAAACTCCGGTAAATTCCCTAATAAAGGTATCCCTGGTAAGCGGGGTGGAGACTTTAAGGACATAAAATTAAACTCGCTTCTGACTCTTCTTCGTGCGCTATTTTCAATCAAAAGAAGCAGAGTTAAAAGAAAAATTATTGGAAATGCACAACGTCATTCCGCGCTCAGTCGCGGAATCCAGAAAATCCAACACCAAGTCTTGGCAGGTAGGGTTATTTTCTTCTCCAGTGTTATCGATGTTGCAATATTTATCTAACCGTAACAAATTCTGGATTCTGCAACTACGCGCAGAATGAAAATTTCGATAGGTTCTAACTTAAAAGCTGGTACCTGACTTTCGATCAAATACCAGCTTTTAATTGTGATGTGGTGAGGTGGTTACGTCTGATTAGCCTGTTTAATAAAGTTATTAATTGCATCCCGATCGGTCACGCCATTATTCAGTAGGTTAACCCACGAGGTTCTGGCATTCCTATTGTCATCAAAGCCAAGTAAAATTTTCGCGGCATTTGAATTTTTACTGTTGATGTTGCTGTTTTCAACGACAACGGATCGCAAGAAGTCATCATCCCACCCGGCTTGCTTCGATTTATAAGCATCGGTGAGTCTTGTCAGTGCCGTTGCTGCCTTTTTGTCGTTGGGCGTTCCTGACGCATTGGCTGGGTTAATTTCATCAGGATTGTATCGCAGCGTGAATTCATTAATATCGTCAATGGAAACATTGCCATCTTTTCCGTACAGTTTTTTCATTGCGGAACGGGCACCGACTTCGTTATTGTTGCCGAGCAGGATTTCAGCCGCGTGACGCAGATTATCTTCCGAATGATCTTTCTCGACCTGTTTTAAGAAGGGATCATTATAAGTGGTCTCACTGGGATAAGCCCCGCGAATTGATGACAAGGCCTGAGCTGCCCGAATATTGTTTAATCGGACTAATTTGGGATCTGTCGGAGTGACAGTGCTTTCCGATTTAATGTTGTTGGGATCTCCAAATGGATTTTTAAGCGTTGAACGTGGATGCGTATGCATTTTTGGCAATGTATATTGCTCGTCTGGCGTTAGGCTGCTATCCCCAGTAGAATCATCCGTGCCGTCTTCACCGCTTGTGTCACCAGTGGGATCACTCACTGAACAATCAGGCGTACCATAAGAGGATTTACCTCCAGTCAGTTTCATAAGCGATGACGTTAGCATATGAATGGTATTCAATAAATTTGAGATTAGGGAGCCGTCTCCCGCCTGTTGGGGACTTTGAGCTCCATAAGAACTACTAGGAGGCATAGCCGGTGGCGTTGGGGGTAATGGCACTACCCGAACCGGCATTGCATAATACAGTTGTGGTTGACCTGCCTGAGTCTGAAATGGATTTGAATACGTGTTTAAACTGTTAACCATGGGCTTCTCTCTCACTACTTATTCGACATCCAACTGAATGTCTCACTACCACTACCTCTTCATACGACTATGCAGTGAAGGCGTTTAAACCACCTTACTAACGGAATCAGTTCCTCTCCCAATCGTGTATATAATAATTAAAACAAGTTTAAACTTTGAATTGCCCCTTTCGATTAAACTTGCTTTGTGAGGCCTTAATGGATTTTCTGGAGCATTTATGAACTTTTGGCGACGGCTGTTTCAGGCCCCTCGATTCAGTCAATTTGCTCAACCTCAGCTTTCTATGCCTCATCTGTCTTTGATCCTGGCTTGCAGTGCTCTTTTTGGACCTCTCTTGCTCAGTGGGTGTGGCAAGGGATCCTTGTTGAACTTGGCAGGACAAGTGGCTCCACCTAGTATTCCTGTGAAGGAACCGCCCCATGTGCCTGATTTACCCCCCAAGTACGATGCAGAAGCCGAAGAACGCGCTAAGTTCGAGAAAAGCATGGGGGCTGGCTTGTATGCCGACCTCAACTTCTCGGATATCCAACCCTGGGATCACAAGCGTCGTGGTTTATTGGTTCTAAGAGATGCGGTCATACAGGCTATTCACTTTGGAATTTTGAGACCGCGTACGACCCAGGAGCGTTTCCACCCAAGCCGGGCCATCACCTATGGTGAAACACGCGCTTTAATCGCCGCCTATAACGAGATTTTGATTGAAGCCTCCAAAATGGCAGAAGAGGAAGGCCAGGAGAGCGTCGAAAAGAAAGAAGAGTCGCCCAAAGACGAAGCGGATAATATCGACTATAAGTTGATTGATAAAATCGTGGATGCACCGACAAAGAGCTCTAAAGAGAAGGATAAGTCAAAGTCCATGGGTCCCAGCGTGGTTGTTAAAGACCCGGGTACCACGGTTGTTATGCTACCTTCGGGGGCTGAGGCCCGCTACCGAACCCCGCCTGCCAATATGTCTTGGGATAATCATCATTTACAGGAAGGCACCTGGCTCACTCGGGAAGAACTGTGCGGCTTGTATAGTTTTCTGTCTCATCAGGATGAAACCGCATTAGGCATGTCTCCTGAGTTGATTGATCAAATGATTCCTGCCGGTAGCGATGCAGAGCCGGATGAAGCCTTTGACCAGTTTAAGGACGTGACCAGTATTGGAGAGTGGGCTCGTCCCTTTGTCGCGTTGGCTTATCACGATAATTTGTTACGCGATTTGTGGGATCTGACACCGGCGCGATTAACGCTGGATGAGGGCTTTATGCCTCAACGGTATGCCACCCGTGAAGAAGTGATGCGCTTGTTGTATCAACTCAACGGTAAAGAGCTGGCGAAGCTGGATCCGGAGAAAATTTTGATGCAAATCCGCCATTTGCAGGCGTATAAAGAAGGCAGCAATGGAAAACCCGGATCGGGTGAGTTCCAATACCTCCAGCCGGTTTCCGTCACTCTGAAAAATGTTGGCAAGAAAACACCGAAAGGGAAGGAAAAGACAGAAACTCCCGATAGAAAGAGTGCTAAAAAATCGACTGAAATCCCTAATTCAAAAAAACCTGAGGGACCCACAAAGCTGAAAGCGCCAGCATCCCCGAAATCAGGTTTAAGCTTAACTAAGCCGGCTGCAAAAAAAGTCAAAAAAGCTCAAGAATCTGACATTGTCGATCCGGTTACTTATGGACCTACGGGTGGAAACAGTGCAGGTAATGCGAAGTGGCGTAAAGAGCTTCGTATGGATTCGCCGTGATTTCTAGACGATCTTACTAATCAGCTAGTTGTCTTAAATAGATCACTTTGTAAAATGCACAACTTCCAGACCATTGCTAAATGCGACTTTGTAATCATGAAGGCTCAAGACTTCTTACCCGTGTTTAGGCGTTTACGCGTTCGTGTAACCGGAACTGATGACGGTAGTTTTATGCGTGCGCTGCTCCTCGTAGTGGGGGGCACATAACTTTCTTCTAAAGGTGGGGTAGGGGACGCTGTTTTAGCTCGGCGTCTTTTTTTCGGTTTAATGCTAGTCGCTTTTGCGTTAGTTTCCCTGCCGGATGCCTCAATATCACTTGCTTCTGGAGCATAATCATAATATTGCGATTTCCTACCTCTCGTTTTTAGAGGTTTTCCATCCATTTTTAAAGGTTCTTGAGAAATTCCAGGTGAATGACGATTCAGTCCTGCTAAAGTTAAGTTTGCTTTATCATTATCCGTACCCAAGTCTGCTGTCAAAGACGTTGTATTCACAACACGAGTTTTTGAGTCTATCCCCCCATGCCACTTACCTTTTAAGTTTCGCACTGGGTGCCCTAGCTTTAATGCACGTTTGGCATTTTTTCTGAGGTCGATGTAATTTTGGGCAGGCCGTCTATAGCCAGGTTGTTTGGATTTTGGGAGCTTTTGAGACTTTACGGAAATGGTTTCGGGTAAGTAATCACTATCACTCAATTCAATGGGAGAACTAGCCTTTTTTGCTATTTCAGTTTGGGCAATTGGAGGAGTATGACTACCCGTTAACCATGGTACTGGTGACGCTGTTTTAGTTTTCGATCTATCTTTTTCCGCTTGTGTGTTAATCACTTCCGTGTCAGTCTCTCCTGCAGAGGCAGTGTTGTTATCTTCTTCGAGATCGTTAATCTTTTTCGATTTTTTACCTTGCTTCCTTATTGGCTCTCCGTTTGTCATTAAAGGTTCTTCAGTAACGCCACGCGAATTCGTATTATTCCCTGCTAACGTTAAGTTTGCTTGTTTTGTATTAGAAGCCTTACGCCCTTCAGGACCCAATCCCAAGTCGTTGGTAAGGGAAGTAATAATCAATTCTTTCGTTGTTGGATGCATCCCTCCATGCCACCTTTCTTTTAGGTCCGTAACAGGATGCCCTTTTTTGAGCTGTTTTCTGGCAGCATACCTATTTTGATTTGCCTCGTGGCTGGGTGGTTTATAGCCTGGTTGTCTAGATTTGGGTGGTATTAAGGGTTCAAGTGGAGCAGCTGGGGATGCAAGCTCGGGGTTGAGTCTATTTACAGTAGAACTTGCTATTATAGTCGCAGTGGCTGGAGAAGGACGAACACCAAGGGTTGCTTCCTTAGGTTGTAAATTGTTTAGCCAATCTTCTACTTTTTCTCGGCTTATCAAACTCAGAGGCTTTCTTTGTTGTTGAGCTTTTTTGGTTCTTCGTTTATTAACTTCCTTAAAGAGTTCTTTAGCTTCGAGTGGTCTGTCCAAATCTTTATTTAAATCAAAATGAGCGGAAAGTATGTCATCAAGCGTATTGGCTGATGCCCTACTGCTTGGTCGTGATGTTATTTCCATAGGAGTTTTTGCTTTTTGAAAGGGAGAAATAACAACGGCTGAGGAAGACGTATCGTTCGTGGTTGCGGGAAATTCCGTATCCGATGGTAATAAACGTTTTGCTTTTACTGCTTTTCGTTTCCTTTTTTTAAGTTCAATACTCTGAGATAGGGGTGGCTCAAGGTCAGGTGCTTTGGAAACAGCTCTAATCGGTGTATCGCTTATTTCTAAATGAGGATTAAGATCGGCATTTTGCAGAAAACTTGGCTGGATTTGAGATGGGGATACTTCAAATCCCGCCTGAGTTGGAGAGGCAAGGATTGTGGGGGGAGGAATATGAGATTTTGTTGTTTTGGGCATAGATAGTAGTGGAGCTGGATCGATAGAGTTAGGGATTGTCTCTGAGTTCGAATTGTTTTGTAAAAACCCTTCATTTCTCGCTTGAATTAAGATATTTGCTGATTCTAAATCTATGAGTATGGGTGGTTGACTGCTTACCGTATCAAAATTTGTCACTCCTCTTGGAAATACAGTTTGTGAATTTGAATTCTTTTGCATGCCACTGGCCTGGGTAAGGTAATTAGAGCTAATAGGGGTAGCGATAGAGGATGGGGGAACCTCTTTTGGCATAATATTGACGTGAGGTCTTTGAGCGGTTAATTCAGGTTTCTGTGATGCCGATTGCTGCTTTTCTCTCCTTCTTTTAGGAGTTGTGTCGGTACTCTTTATTGGAATAGTAGGATTCGGAGGGGGCTCATGAGATTGATGAGCAGTATTCATTTCTGCAGGGGCAAACTGATGAGAATTGGATGCCAGGTTTGTACTAGGAGTGGGTATTACTGTTGCGAATCCACCGCGAGAATTTTGCATTTCTTGGTCTTGAGGTTGGGAATAATTTATAGGAGAGGCGGCGTAAGTTTGAGTAGGAGCATTCATATCTTTAGTGGGAAAGAGACTGGGCTTAATTGCTGCGCTTGGGCCCATGACTGTTATAAATCCATCATTGGGTGTCATTGTTTCAGCTGGTGGGTGGAAAGAACGTGTATAAGGCACAGCAGAAGAGTGATTAGGAGCCTCGCTAACTAAATTTCCAGGAGAACCTTGTATACGTGTTGTGAAACCACCTTGTGAATTTTGCATTTCTTTTTGCATGATCTGGTATTGAGGGAATCGAGAACCTGGCTGCAGGGGATAGGAAACAGCTTGATTGGCGTTATATTGAAGTTGATTTGAATTGCTAGTTAGGTCATAACCCATCATTCCAGATTGAACTCTAGTCTGTGCGTTTGAAATTTGTTGCATAGATGGGACTTGAGTTTGATGTGGAGTTCTTCTAGGGAGATGGAAGTTGGCACCATCAGGAGTTTGGTAAGTATTCATTCCTTTGTTTTGTGGAAATGGATTTGACCTACTTATAGGTTTTGTATTAAATCCTGGCATTTCTTTCGTAAATTCACCATGTGGATTTAAATGTTGTTGAGATTTTGTCCGAACTGGGTCTTGGCGTGTAAGACGGTCAAAATAAACGTCCTCTTCAGTTAAGATACCTGGCTGAGATGTCTCTTGGCTATGGTATTCATCGTTTGGCGTTGCCGTCGTTTGAGGAGTTGCGGTAGAAGACTGACTTCGTCCAGTTCTTGGCGTCATTATAGCCGCCGCCCGATTGTTTCTGTCTTGAATGGTACGTTGCTTAGCCATCTCCAGGGCTACAGCGGGCTGACCTTTAGCCGTATCGTTCAAATAGTGTTGTACTAATTTTTTCCCCCAAGTATTGTAATCTGGAACACCATTAACAAATTGCAGCTCTGGCGATGGAGGTCCTTGAAACCTGGGCTGATTTCTGGTGATTTGCATGAGAGGTGATTCCAATTGTAAAGCTGTGGTTTATTTTCCTTAGAATAGTGGATAACAAGGGCTACAAGAATTCAAGGTCATACCTGTTAACCCTTTACATCAGTTAAAACACACTTTTAGCCACATCCCACCAGTTCTCCTGATTTTTCGCCCTTGTCTTCACTAAACCGCCTTGATAGGATGGTAATATCTATTAGTTTTATGAAAACATCGGAGAGTTCCGTCCAATGAGTGACGCGCCTGTCTCAACACCTGAAGAAGCAACACCCGTTGCCGCGGTAGAAGCAACACCCGTTGCCGCACCAGAATCAACAGCAGCTGCTGCTCCTGAGGCTGAAAAGCCAGCCGCACCCGCGAAGCCTGCTGAGCCTTTTAACACGGACTTGCTGCAAAGTTGTACGGCACGCTTCTCCTATAAAGCTTGGCGTTTATATCACAACAACCGTAAAGACTCAGACTTCCTTAAAACGGCTCCTGTTCGAGCCACGGTTAATGCCCGCAGCATTGAAGGTGGAGAAGAGTTGGCAGGCTTGCTGAAGGACGCCGGTGCCAGTGAAATGCTTCGTAAAGGCAATACGTTGTCCTTTACAACCACCTTTGCGATTATCCAAACGGTCATTAAGCACCCACAACTCCTTTTATTGGATGCCGTTCGTATTTAGTCCGCCAAAGAGTTTGATCCACACTCTTTATTGAGGCGTTTCTGCCTTTTATCAATTTCAGCATGGAAAAAGGGGGTTTTTGCCTTGAAAAACTCAGCAAGTTATTTAGGTATGCGCTTAGCATGCTCAGTTGTTTTATCGTCCTTACTTGTATTTGCTTCCGCTTCTTCTCTGTCGTTTGCAGTACCTGCGAAGAAAACCTGGCAGAAAAAAACGGTGACAAAAGTAGCACCCGTTGTTAAGAAGCCTGTTGTTGGAAAATCAGGCCTGCTCGCTACTGAAGAAGCACTTTTAAGCCAGGAAACACCCATCCAGGTTGGTGTTGTGGATTTAAATCTCGTGAGAGGCTTGCCTTTAGATGTTGACGGGTACGACACCGGTAAAACGATGCCCAAAACATTTTCTTCTGCAGCGCAAGTGATTCAGTCGCTGGATGCTTCTCCCATATTTCTAGTGCATATGGAAGCCCTTCGGCGTGGTTATGCTTCTTTGGGTAAGGAAGAACGGGTTAAAGTTTTAGAAACCTTATTGAAGCGCCATAAAGCAAATGAAAGCAGTATGGAAATTGGCTTCGACTATGGCTATGCCTTATTTCTGTATAACAAGAATAAGACAGGACTTTTCTTCTTAAGAAAATCCAACGATTATTTCAAAACGCAGTTTACAGCCTTAGCCTACGGTATGGCTGAGTTGGAAGCGGATTTGACATTGGAAAATGCAAAGCCCGATGAAATGACGACCCGTAAACTGGATGTCATTTACCAACTGGGTGATGCTGTGCAACGGGATGCTCAGGCTCACTCGTCAGGCTTTTGGCCTTCTTTTGTGCGGGTGATTCAAAGCATGAAGCCTCTCTCTGCTTACGGAAGTTTCCCAAATCGCGATTTCAGTTTGTCGTATGTTCCCATTGGCGGGCTTACTAAGCAGGCACATCAGTCAGAAAAGGCGACGTCGGAATCAGTCACTATCCAAACCACGCCCTATAGTAATTTACTCAATAACAGTAGCCATACAGGATGCACACCCGCTGCATATACCCCGGACAATACACCGGGAGCTAATCCTACTGGGGGGCGTTCGGTTACCTTGAATCATAATACTGTGTTAATGCAGTTTTACCCTACAAGCCAGCCGGGGCAAACCCGTGTGAGAGTGATGTCGTCTCAGGGTCAGCCTCTATTGAGCTTTACGACGTTTGCCAAGCCATCGACCCTGGTTGAAGATATTGATAATGATGGAACGGATGAAATTGTTGCCCGTCAATATGCACAAGACCCACTTCAGCCGGTTTTGGTGTATCGTTATACCCCATGTGGTCTGGAATTAGACCATAAACTTTTTGACAATTTCCACTAACAAATCTACTAGGGAGGTAATATATTAAGAAAAGTTAAGTGCTTTTGTAAGATTTTTATCCAGATTATTTTGGATTAATACTATCATTGTGGTAATTTCAAAAACAGTATTTAGTATTGGTTTTACCTGTTGAGATAGTCCATTCTGTCACCCCTATAAAATTCAATTTTACTAAAAAAGTATTAACCTCAACGATTAAGTATTACCCGGTTGGGGAATTTAAATCTTGTAAGGTCGTTGAGGACACGTTGTGAAACCACAATGTTCTGTAATGCCCCTAACGCTCAATAGAGGTTTATTCATGTCCAGGTTTTTATCTACATTATTGGTTCTAGGATTAATTTTAAGTTTCTCCGCGTCTCAACTCTGTTCAAATGCATTGGCAAAAGGCCGTACACTTAGACAAGTCGCAACTTCTAAGCACTTTCTGATCGGCTCTGCAGGCTCTATTTGGAAATTCACGCCTGACGGCAGTTATCAAAATACATTATCAACTCAATTCAATATGCTAACGCCAGAAAATGAACTTAAATGGTTTGCAACGGAACCTCAGCAGGGAAAATTTGATTTTTACTGGGGCGATAAAATCGTTGCATTTGCTCAGCAAAATAACATGCGTATTCACGGTCATACCTTGGTTTGGTTTGATTCCTTGCCAGCCTGGGTAAAAAACGGAACCTTTACTCGCGATGAACTCATTGCGGTGATGAAAAATCACATTCAAACGGTTGTGTCTCATTACAAAGGTAAAATTCAAGAATGGGACGTTGTTAACGAAGCTATTGAACATCACGGTAATGGCCTCAGAGACAATATCTTTCTTCGCGTTATCGGGCCAGAGTACATTGCAATGGCGTTCCAGTTTGCTCACGAAGCAGATCCTGATGCCGTACTTTTTTATAATGACTTCGGTACTGAAAACTGGCCAATAAAATCGGACTTTCAATACAATTTACTGAAGGGTTTGCTCAAACAAGGTGTGCCTGTAAATGCGGTCGGTTTGCAGATGCATGAGTATTCGGATAACCCGATACCGGTTGACCGCTACCGGAAAGAATTACAGCGTTTGGGTTCCTTAGGCCTAAGAGTCGGTGTAACCGAGTTTGATGCCAGCAGTAAAGAGCCTCAAAAAAATCCACTCGCGATGCGCTTAGGCGTTCAGGCACAAACTTATGCCAATGCTGTCTCTGCGTGCAGAGCAGTATCTGCTTGTAAATCATTTACCATCTGGGGTGTTAACGATAAAACAACCCATCAGTCGGATTTGGCACCCGTCATTTTTGATGCCAATAATCAACCTAAACCAGCCTACACATCGGTACTTCGGACCGTGTTGAGATCCAAATAATAAAGTAAGCATAATCAATCGAAGAGACCCTCTGACGCGATAGACTGTTATCTCTATCAACTCAGAGAGGCTCCTCTTCTGTCCTATTTCGAGTGGTTAATTTGAATATAACGAAGCCTTTGGGCTTGGTTTTCTTTAAGGTGGTTTTTTAATGAGTGGTTAAGTCGTCCAGTGAAGTCAATTAATACAATAAGCAAGGGGTTTTATAAATGAACAAAGTGGTTTTTTTAAGCGTCTTATTAAGCATGGTCGTTAGTTTGTTTTCAGCATGGTTTCCTCAAACTGCATCCGCTGTAACATTGCGTCAGGCAGCTGATGCTCGGGGTTTTCTGATTGGCTCTGCGGGTTCAATCTGGCGTTTTACATCAGATGCAAAGTATCAAAATTCATTGTCGTCTGACTATAATCTAGTAACCCCAGAAAATGAGTTGAAATGGGTCGCAACAGAACCGACACAGGGAAAATTTACATTTTACTCTGGGGATCAGATGGTCGCGTATGCTCAATCCAAAGGCATGCGAATTCACGGGCATACCCTGGTTTGGTTTGATGGTCTTCCAGCATGGCTTAAAAATGGAAATTTTACCCGAGATCAACTCATCGCCATTATGAAATTGCACATTCAAACCGTGGTAGGACGTTACAAAGGTAAAATTCAGGAATGGGACGTTGTTAACGAAGCCATCGAGCACAAGGGAAATGGCCTTAGAGATAATATTTTCCTCCGGGTTATCGGGCCAGAGTATATTGCTATGGCTTTCCAATTCGCCCATGAAGCGGATCCTAATGCAATTCTTTACTACAATGACTATGCAACCGATATCTGGCCTGTAAAATCGGCTACGCAATTTAGTTTGTTGCAGGGCTTAGTTGCAAGTGGTGTGCCTATTAATGGTGTTGGCTTACAGATGCACGAGTATACTGATAACCCGATTCCTGTAGCCCAGTATGCCAATGAACTGAGTTTATTAGGTAGTTTAGGGTTACGCGTTGGTATTACTGAATTTGATTCCAGCGGTTTACAGCCCGCTTCCAAAACTCCCGAAGTTCGTGTCGCTAACCAAGCACAAAATTATGGGAATGCTTTAAGTGCTTGTTTGTCAGTCAGTGCTTGTAAATCCTTCACTACCTGGGGTATTGCGGATTCCTTCAGCTTTCAGCCAACCTTTATTCCGCTGATGAGAGATGCCTCTATGAACCCTAAGCCTGCTTACAATACGGTTTTAAATAAACTGTTAAATCCTTAGAAATACTCTTCCTACAGAGCCGCTCCACCCTAAAAAGTGGAGCGGTTTTTTTATTTTCCCTTTTGAGCAGCTAATTTTTAGAGACAAAAGTATCTACTGCATGTTGCGACACTGATTGATGATGAGACTGTTGAGAGTGTTTTGGTTGTGGAGGTTTTGGTGCCGGGCGATGGGGGACTGTTCTGGCTAAATTTAATTCAAGCATCGAAACCTACCTATATACTTATCTAAGTTAATTGATATTGTTAGTTCAGGGGATATTAACATATCCCATTTAATAAGAGGAATGCTTCTTCTAAAATTTTGAAAATATAGCCCAGAATAATTACTGCACCTCAAAGACCTGAGCAGCTTTAACGTTTTCTCTCAACGTTGTGTTGTGCTAAACTTACCCGTATTATGATGACTTCTACTTCCCCGACACTCTCTGATACGGCCCGTGCACAGCAACCTGTGCAAACCTTTCAAGACTTGATTTTAAGGCTCAACCAATACTGGGCGGATCAAGGCTGTATTATTCAGTTCCCTTACGACAGTGAAAAGGGTGCCAGCACCATGAACCCCGCAACTTTTTTGCGGGTATTGGGGCCAGAGCCTTGGAACTTGGCGAACGTCGATCCATGTCGTCGCCCGACAGATGGTCGCTACGGTGAAAACCCAAATCGACTTCAGCACTATTTCCAATATCAAGTCATCATGAAACCCTCTCCGGATAATATCCAGGATCTCTACCTGAAAAGTCTGGAAGTGTTAGGTATTCGATTGGAAGATCACGATATCCGCTTTGTTGAAGACAATTGGGAATCCCCCACACTCGGCGCATGGGGTGTTGGCTGGGAAGTCTGGCTCGACGGAATGGAAATTACGCAATTTACCTATTTCCAGCAAGCGGGTGGTTTGGATATTTATCCCACCGCTGTTGAAATCACCTATGGTTGCGAACGTATCGCGATGTACCTTCAAAATGTAGACAGTGTATACGATCTGAAGTGGAATCAAACGCTCAAGTATGGCGATATTTACCTTGAGAATGAAAAGCAGCAGTCTCGCTATAACTTTGAAGTCTCAAACCCGGAAATGCTGGGTCAGTTATTCGATCTCTATCGTACTGAAGTGGATAACGCGATTGAAAATCAATTGGTTTTGCCCGCTTACGACTATGTTTTAAAGTGCTCCCATGCCTTTAACCTGTTGGATGCACGCGGCGTTATTAGCAAGGACGAGCGGACAAACTATATTCTGCGAATTCGTCGTTTAGCAGAAAAAGTAGCGAAAGCATATGTTGAGCACCGAGAGGCTCTGGGCTATCCTCTTTTGAAATCAGCGGAAAAAATAGCAATTCCGGCTTCGGTATAATAAATTCTCATTCCCTTGTAGGGGAGCCTCTTGTGGGCTCCCGTTGAAATATACTCGGAGGGCACAAGACAACGGAGCCGTTTGCCTTTGGACATTACGGATACGGTGTCGCCAGCAAAGGCAAACTACACAGATCCTAAGGGGGAAACCATCCCCTACATCAGAGAAAGCAATGGGTTAGATTGGCGAAAAATGGGTGGAAAGTCGCAAAATAAAAAGCAAACGGAAGCGGAGCAGCCGCTTACCTCTGAAGGCGCAACAGAACTGGCGTTGCGCCAAGCGCATGAGGATTTTATCAGCACGATTAGCCATGAGTTCCGTACGCCACTCACCAGTATCAAGGGTTTTGCCGATACTCTGCTCCACTACAGTGCTCAGTTGCCGGAAGAAGAGAAACGGCGTTTTATTACGATTATTAAAGATCAGGCGGATCGCCTGATTCGCCTGGTAGAGAACTTATTAGCCGTTTCTAAGTTGGGGGAAAAAGCCTCATTAATGGCGGATGAAGCTCGCCCTGTTATGCTGAAACCACTTCTGGAACGGGTCATTCAAAGTGTTCAGGCGAAAGCTTTTAGTAAAACCCAGCTCAATCGACAGTTTGAGCTTATTTGTAAGCCCCAGGATTTGGCCGTTTGGGCCAATGCCGATCAGCTGGAGCAAGTGCTCCTGAACTTGATTGATAATGCGAGCAAATATTCCCCATCCGACACTGTGGTTCGAGTTCGAGCTTCTTTTAAACCGTGTGAAACACCTAGCTCCGATCCATCCAGTGTTTTAATTGAGGTTCAGGATTTTGGCCGTGGTATACCGGCCGATCAACTACCTCGAATTTTTACCAAGTTTTATCGCGTGGAAGCGGCGCTTTCTCAGGAAGTAGAAGGAACAGGCCTGGGCCTCTATATTGCACAATCCTTAACCCAGGCAATGGGCGGCACTTTAACCGTTCAAAGTGAAAGTGGCAAGGGCAGCACTTTCACGTTGATTGTTCCTGCGGCTACTATTGAGCGCCAAGCTCTCTTCCAGAAACGCCGCGCTGCATCGACTCACGAGACTGAATCATCGACTCGCTCACAGAATCTGGGTGATGTGGAGGGGAGCGGCGATGAGTGATTTCCAGGTTTTACTTTTTGTAGGAAGTCCCGCTTCGCCGAATGGAAGCCTGTCTGATCCCGAAGCGGAGCAGTATTTAAATGGCTTGCTAGAGCCACTTTTAGAGGACTCCCTAATCAGTGTATGGCACTGTAGCGAGGTTGAAGAGCTATGGTCCAATACTCAGCTTTTTCAAGGCCCTATACAGGAAGAGACCGCCTTTAAAGGGAATCTGCTCGAACAGCTCCTGCCGGATTTGATTTGTATTTTCTCCAATCCTGATGACTATGAGTCCACACTCGACTTCTGTCAGACTTTTCGAGAGTCTGATGACTCAAAGAAACCGGTGCTTTTAGTGCACTGTGTGGCTCAAGAAGAAGAGAGAATTCGCTTTTTGCTGGCTGGGGCCGATGATATTTTGGATGCGGGACTTTCGCCGGAAGAATTCAAAGTGCGCCTGATGGTGCACTTGCGACGCAGCTTGGATTTCTCCGTACACGAACTGACCGGCTTACCTGGTTTATCGATTGCTCAAAAGATTGTACAGCGCCGTTTGAACCGGGATGATACGGTTTCGGTTATCACTGTGTCTATCGATCAGCTAGATGTCTACCAGGAAAGCTATGGTGATTTGCCAACTGCACAGCTTTTACGGGCCTGTGCTGCCATGTTGAGCCGGGTTGTTTTGATGCCACCGGATTTTATCAGCCACACTGATGAAAACCACTTTGTAATCATTACTCAGCCCGAAAAGGCCGAGAAAGTGGCTGCTCTGCTGTGTCGGCAATTCGAAGCGGCCGCACCTAACTTCTATTCCGAACCTGATCGTAAGCGGGGTTATATGATCTCGCTGGTTTCCGAGCAGATTAGTCGCCGGGTTTCCTTGCTGAGCCTGAGTTTAGGAATCGCTAATAGCAACAAACAAGGTGGACAGAGCTTTACATCACTCTTTAATACCAGTCGTCAGCTTAGCGCGTTGGCACGAATGCAGCCTGGCTCCGGCTGGCAAAGCGATCGGCTGCGTTTATCGACCAGTACCATTGCCGAGGAACAATCGCAAGGCCCTCTTCGACCAGGAATCCTTGTGGTGGAAACTGATGCGGCCTTGGCCTATCTGCTAAATGCCACCCTGAGTATGGAAGGCTATGCCGTCCACTTGGTGAGTGGCATTGACGAGGCACGGAGCGTTCTTGAAGAGAAGATGCTTCAACGCCAAATCCACTTGGTGATACTGGATACGGTCGTGCATCAAGAAGAAGCAGGCTTAATGCTTACCCAAGAGCTGAGTACTCAGTATCCACAGCTCAGGATTATTTGTACCTCCTCGCTGCACAATCGGGCTCAGGTTTTGCAAGCCGGAGCTCACCTCTATTTGCCGCGCCCCTTTGAATTATCCAATTTGTTCTTCTGGATACATCGATTACTGCCAGACGTATGGCCATAAAATACATTTTAGGACTATTTGGTCCTAATTGGAAAATAGAATTGATTATTTTCAATTCTATTTTTCAGGTGAATCCATGACTGAATCATTTAGCGATACAAATTCTTGAAATTGGATAGTTTATTTGTAAAGTTTTCTAAAACATTACACCTCATGTCCACCTCAAAATGACATTATTCAGTGTAAAATCATGCGTCTTATTGACCGTTTGCCTTCAAAAATTGCCTAAATAGATTTAATTTTTAGCCTGTTTTGCAGCAGCTAACTTAGACAATTCCTGATAAAGTTCTCTTTCTCGGGTTGTTAAAGACTCTGGCACTTGGATAGTCACGGTTACGAAGTGATCTCCACTCGCCAGACCGTGTTTTACACCCAGTTCTTTCAGCCGGAATATCCGTCCGGTCTGGGTTCCTGGAGGAATGGTCATGCTATAAGGGCCGGATACGGTTGTTACTTCTGCGGTACAGCCTAGTACAGCGTCTGTTACTGGAATACTGATTTCGGAATGGACGTCCACACCTTCGATACGAAGACCCGGATCGCTGCTGATTTCAATTTGAAGAAAGAGATCACCGGATTCTCCACCGGCAATGCCTCGCCCGCCCTCTTTCGCAACCCGAACCTTTGATCCTGTTTTTACGCCTGCGGGAATGCGAATATCCATTTTTCGGTTTCGAGTGTGGGATTTTTCACCGTAACAGGCACTGCAAGCGCTGCCATTCACACGGCCTGTCCCGGAACAGCGTCTGCACGTCTCCACATGCTGGACGTGGATCGTTTTGATAACGCCCTGAGAAGCTTCTTGCTGGGTGATAGCCGTTTTAACGTGGACATCTTCCCCTCGATGCGGCTTTTCTTTCTCTTGTTTGCTTGTACTGGTGTCCTGGCGTTTCCAATGGTGGGGATCGGCCTCTAATATAGAGGGATCCGTGGCATAGGGCGGTGGCGGGGCTGCTTTTGGCTCACTCTTTTTAGTTTGTGCTTTCCCGAGCCAGTCATCGAGTAGTTCACTGAAGGAGTTTCCGCTGGGATCATACTTTTTATCAGTATCCGCTTTGCTTTTAGGAATACTGCTCTCATTGGTTACATCTACACGAGGCTTTTGCTGGCTATTATGGGGCGTGTCTTTCTTCTCGGATGGCGTACTCGGCTTAGCCGGAGGAGGAGAGCTGGCTTTGGGAGTGGTTTGAGCGGATGGGCTTGGAGGTGAGGGTGACGTTGCCGCTGCCGACATTTTCCCATTCTGTATTTGAAGCTGACGGTCGTGGAAAGCTCTTTTACCGGGATCGCTAAGCACTTCATACGCTGCATTGAGGGATTTCAGGATTTCCTCTGACTGGATTGCGGTGTCCTGATTTAAATCCGGGTGATGCTGACGCGCCAAGCGACGATAAGCAGACTTGACGGTATCCGAGTCTGCGAAGTCCGGTAAACCCAATACGGTATAGAGGTTTTTAAAACCGCTCATAGGCGTAGGCAGGCACTCCTCTATAAGGTCTGGAAAGGCGGATCACAGCCTTCCCCTTTTCTCTATTTTAGAGCACGAAAGCGTTTGCGAGCTATCCTTTGGATTGTTGGAATTTTAGCGGACATTGCTATTACTCATGACGATGGCCCCGGCTTTTGCTATGCTGATTCACTAAGAAAGCTCAGGCATGGGTTTTCAGTTTCGAATTAAGCTGTATACCCCATACAGTACCAATTGTCCGTCACAGCAATTTGGTTTTTCTAATTTTGACGGGTTTTAATCGACTATAAGCCTCTTATCCTCATTCATTTTATTAGCACTTAAAAGTTTATTCTTATGCAGATTCCCTCATATCCCAATGCTTTTCAGGCCCCGCCCCCTCGTTTCGGTAGTACCGAAGTTTTTGATGTGGGCACCAGTAATAATCGGGAAGGGCACGAACGTGTTTTAACTCTTGATGATCAGTTTCATCCAATGGGAGCCGTTGCTGATACGACAATTAATTCAAAGGGATTTCAAAAAGACAGTGACATCGTGGATGGGATTGCGAATCACTTGATCCAAGAAGAGGTTAAATACCATCCTTTTCTGGGCGCAGCGGATCACCTGAATACGATTGTGGGTTTTCTACCCGGGAATCCTCAAGGGGGCCTGCGTCTTGATGACATGAATCTGATATGCCAGGACGGCCATTATGCCAAGGACTTGAATTTTAATGTAATGCCAGGTGAGCTTCAGGCAGCGGGTATCCCGCTTGGCAATGCTTTTAAAATGGCTCTGTATCACGATACGGCAGGCGGCTCAGCTTATGCGGCTCACCTCTTATTGACGCAAGAACCCTACAAATCCCTCTTTAAACCCGGCACTCATGCCAGCTACATGGTTATGGGAGGAGGCTTTGGAGCTTCTGAGCTGTACCACAACGGGGATCACGTGCTGAGCCAGGAACTTGGACCCACCCCCTATTTGGATCGCTATTCGAAAACCATTCAAAATACCAATGCACCTGATATGCTACGTCAGTTTTGTAAGGAGATTAATCTTCCGGAAGAGCAGATAAAGGCTCTCGTAGAGCATGCCAATGCGCGTATTGTGACGCAGTATGACGTGGCCAAAAAGACATTTCCAGGTTTAAGTCCTGAGGCCTACCATGCTGCTGCAGATTCAGCCATTCAAGGCTATATGACAGGCTTGGCAACGTGCTGCGCAGGACGTTATATGGTTGGTTCTACTCTATTTTTGGTTTCCGGCCCTTCTGCTCACGGCATTGAGCAGTATTTGAAGCAGCCTTTAACATCCCAATTTCAAGCCGAAGTTGACGACTTCGATCGTCAATATCCTTCATTGAAACAGGCTAAAACCAATTTCGAGAAGTTACTCATTATGCAAACTCGCAGGCTGATTGTTGCAGAGAAGCAAAAAAATCCAGCCATTTCGATCGATAAGGCATTTGATGTAACAACTGCCATAACGGCTTCAGACAACACCAAAGGCTGGCCTTATCTCTACAATAAGGGCAACATAATCCAACCTGAGGCTGACGGTGCCGTTCGCATCCCTGTAAGCACTCTTCAGACCGCATAATGTGGGATTTATGACGTAAGGGAGTTTTTCGTAGGTTTCCACCGGAAAAGTAACGGGAGGGCATAATACCCTCCCATATAAGTGTTTTTGATATTTATCTACGAGCCAACAGGCTGTTTAAAGCACTCTGCTGCAGCTTTCATTGTTTCTTCCGGAGTCATGTCTTTCACATGAGTTGCAAGCGCCCATTCATGACCAAAGGGATCTTTTAATTTGCCGTAGCGATCGCCCCAGAACATATCGCTGACAGGCATAGTTTCTTGTGCACCGGCTTTTAACGCTTTTTGAAAGGCTTCATCTACGTTTTCAACGTAGTGGTGCAAGGTAACAGGGCTACCACCCAGGCTTAACGGGGATGTACTGCCGGCACAGTCGGGGAACTCTTCAGCTAGCATCACTTTACAGTCGCCGATTTGGATTTGGGCGTGCATAATGAGGCCTGAGCCTGGCATTTCCATGCGGCATTGTTCCACGGCTCCGAAAGCAGTTTTGTAGAACTCAATGGCTGCAGCTGCGTCCTTTACCACGAGGTGAGGTGTCAGGCTACGCATATCGCTGGGGATGGCTTGTGTCATAGTCATTTCTCCTATTTAAAAATGTCATTCCGCGCGTAGTCGCGGAATCCAAAAAACCTAAACGAAGTCTTGCTAATTAGGGATGCTATCGCGGTTGCAATATTATAGCTAACTGTAACAAATTCTGGATTCTGCGACTACGCGCAGAATGACAATTAAACGAAACCCGATCTAAGTCTTATTGAGAATCAGGATAAGGACGATACCCGTTCCAGCCAAATTCTTTATGACGCCCGTCACAAAAAGGCATGCGTTGACTCACGCCGCAGCGACAAAGTGAAATTTTAGTTTCCCCGGGTGCAAGGTCGTTCCCGTCCATGTCGCAAATCATGAAGTCGCCTTCAATTTTTGCTGATCCGTGAGGTTTGATTCGGATAATCGTTTTAGGAGTTTTATCAGAGTCTGTAGACATGTGGGAAGAAAAACATCAGTTGAGAATAATTAATAGATACAATACACCGGACACGCTTGAATTCATAGTCCTATCTTGAATTCCGGGTTCATTTTTTCCGTCATTCCTGCGAAAGCAGGAATGACGATTAAGTGCTAAGAAACGGCAACCTCTTGTGTGGTTGCAAGGGAGGGTTTCCATTCGGTCAGCTGGCGTTGAACAAAGCAGAGGACGTCTGCTTCAGGGAGATCGAGGGCTTGGTCAGCATCTCTCAGTTTTACTTCCAGCAGGCCTTCAGCCGCCTTTTTACCGGCAGTAATACGGACAGGGATGCCGAGGAGGTCGGCATCTTTAAACTTCACACCGGCACGCTCGTCACGGTCATCAATCATGACCTCAATACCTGCATCTGAAAGTTGCTGGTACAGGCGCTCGGCAAGTTCATTCTGCGTGCTGTCTTGGGTATTGACGGGCACAACTATGGCTTGATAAGGAGCAATTCCCATCGGCCAAATAATTCCGTTTTTGTCATGGAAGCGTTCAATTGCAGCAGCCGCTGTTCTGGAAACACCAATGCCGTAGCAACCCATTTCGAAGGGCTGTTCGCTACCGTCTTCGGCTGTATAGGTTGCCTTCATGCGCTCGGAATACTTTTTGCCGAGTTGGAAAATATTACCAACCTCGATACCGCGCGTCATATTAAGGTTTCCACCATTGCACTCGCAACAGCCGTCACCAATGCGAGCCCGACGGAGATCCAGGGCTGGAATCTCTTTTTTATCCAGAGATTCTGGCCATTGATAATTCACGAGGTGATAGCCGGTTTTGTTATGGGCAATCACGAAGTTTTCTAATTCAAGAATGCTGGAATCAACTAAGACGGGGATTTTATGCTCGGCGTTGACATAAGTAAGCCCTGATTCATCAACTTGTACATTGCCGTCACCCACGCCCACAAAGCCTTTTTTAGTTCCCATGTAGCGGGCAACTTCTTCTTCATTGGCGAAGCGGATTTCTTGGGCGAAAACGGTATTTAAAACCTTCACTTCTTCCGCTTGAAGGTCACCCCGAATCAGTATGAGAAAGGGCGTGGTTTCATCTTTAATGTAGAGCAGGGATTTACAGATGAGAGACTGCGGGATCGCTTGTCCTTCTTGGCCGAGTGCGCGGCACAATTTTTCAATGGTATCTGTTCCCGGTGTTTTGACTTCTTCATTTGCTTGGTAATGGCTTAATGAGTCTTTTCCATCGGTGACTGAAGCCGGAAGGATTGATTCCGCCCGTTCCGCATTGGCTGCGTAGTCGCAGTTTTCACAATAGAACACATCGTTCTCGCCGCTTTCCTGCTGTCCGGTAGCGGTGCGCGTTAATACCATGTATTCATGGCTCACACTGCCGCCGATGGTACCGCTATCGCTTCGAACAGAGCGTGTTTCTAGTCCACAGCGGTTGAAAATGGCGGTATACGCAGCTGCCATAACCTCATATTCACGGGCTAAGTCCTCAGCGCTCGTATGGAAGCTGTAAGCATCTTTCATAATGAATTCCCGTCCCCGTAAAAGACCGAAACGAGGGCGGATTTCATCGCGATATTTGGTTTGAATCTGATAAAGGTTGAGTGGCAACTGACGGTAAGAGCGTACTTCTTGCTGGGCAATGTGGGTAATAACTTCTTCCGCCGTGGGAGCCAAGCCATATTCACGATCATGACGATCCTTCACCCGAACCATCAAGGGGCCGTATAAATCCCATCGCCCGGAAGCTTGCCACAGTTCAGCCGGTTGAAGAATCGGCATCAGGAGCTCTTGAGCACCGGCCTTATTCATTTCTTCGCGGACAATTTGTTCTACTTTTTGCAGAACGCGGACCATGAGCGGTAAATAGCTGTAAACGCCATTGGCTAAACGCCTGATATAACCGGCACGAACCAGGAGTTGATGACTGACGACTTCGGCCTCTGCCGGATTATCCCGCAATGTGCCCGATAACATTTTTGACATGCGCATAAGTCGATCGTCCTCGTTAATGGTTGCTCTCAACCTAATAAAAGTACGTCATCCCCGCGTAGGCGGGGATCCATTAAAAGCAGGTGCTATAAGCTTGCAATAGCCTTGGATTGCTCATGAGTATTAAGCTGAAATTCAGCAATGACTTATTCGCCTCTTTCCACAATGGATCCCCGCCTGCGCGGGGATGACGTGGGTAAAACCATAGGCAATCCTGCCTGAAATCTTACGAAAAACACAGCATTTCGCCTAGAGCCAGTGCCAAAATAACTCGTTCAATTCAAAAAACGCATAGTGACGGCAATTGTGCCCATGTTCGTATCCGGTATTGCGCCACGAAGGCGATTTAGTGCCTTAATAGCTTTAAATTGATATAAAAAGGCATTCCTCTTGAAAAGTAGGAATGCCTTTTTGATTTTGAAAGGTTTATATCAATCCACCTTTTTTGTGCCACAACAGCTGCATCCCGCTCCATGGTATGAATCTTCTTTCAGGAGGTTAAGGGCTGTATTCTTTAATTGAGAGGAGCCCTTAAGAGAAGGCCTTTTCGGGAATGATGCGGCAGATGTATTAAGTGCTTTCATGATTGCTTCCCACCTGAATTAAAAATAAGGCTTTGATTAAGTTGATTAAAGACTCTGAAACTCAGCTTGGAATACTTATTAAATGAATATTAAGTAATTATTATTCAATTGAGTCCTGTTCAAAGTCTTTTTTTGAAGAAATGGGTGAGCTTATGCTAGCATCCTGAAAGTTTTAGTTTTCGAAGAGCCCCCACTATAGAATCCAGGTACTCACCAAAGCCTGGAAGCCCCAGTTTAGAGTCGTGAAGCATATTAATTTCTAATCTAAAGTAAAGAGCCTCGTCACAATCTGCACGGAGTTAACTACACTCATGGTTTCTTTTTCTTCTGAGGGTAATACGAACTCGAATTCCAAAGTAGCGGATAAATGCTATTTGATTTCGGGTTTTGCCCCAGTTGCAACTACAGTCGCAATGCCTTTAATGGTGCTTTGGAGCTTGCGAAATAGCCATAAAGCGCCGATGGTGAAGTATAACCAGATTGTAAACGAAGTTGTCCGCCAGTACGTCGGTGGCACAATAGGCTTGGTATCCTACTTTGGGGGCGGTGAGCTGACCCGGCTGCTTTTTAAAGCTATCAAAGGTACGGGAAGTTCCTCCAATAACCCCAACAAGAAAGATTCACCGGCTGATAAGCAGGAAGCGGATAGTAAACAGAAAGTGGATATGTTGCTGGGCGGTAATGCCATGAACTTTCTGGGTTTTGCCATCGTTCGTCCCTGGTTTACAACGGGTCTGGTTTGCAAATTTCTAAAAGAGGAGGGGGAGGAAGCCACGCTATCAAAGGCGCATATGCTGGAAATATCCAAATTGCCTTCAGAATCAGAACGCACCGCCTTAATGGATAAAAAATTAAAAGAGGCGATTCAGGAAAAATTAAGTGCAGGCAAAGATGGCAGCTTTTTGACTCGAAAACTCCAACACTGGGTTGATCACAACTTTTTTGAAAAAAAGCCTCACGAACTGGCTAAACCCTTGTTAAGAAAGTCTGCGATTGTTTCTACGGTGGCTTTAACAGCTTGGTTAAGTGGTTTAGGAGCTATTTTTTACGGGATTAATAGAGCCTTTGATCGAAGCGCTAAGAAAAAGGACGAAGCCGATTCCAAACCCAATAATTCTAATGTAGTCGTTAATCCAGCTCCGCCCATGATATTGATGAAACCGTCAACTCGCTTTTCGAGCCACCTCAGAGCTCCAAGTTCTTTGAGTCTATAGCTGATTATTGTGTGGCTATTAGTGGCTTGAAATGGTATTAAGTAACCGATAATGCATTAAGCTGAATAATACGCTCCGCAGCTGTCATGCCGGATTTAACACATTCGTTGAGAGAAATGCCTTCAATATAATTGCCACATAAGGCTAAATTAGGATGCTTGGCTAAATACCAGTCAATTGTTTGTATCCGTTTTCTGTGCCCAATATTATATTGAGGGATACCTCGCGCATGCCGAACAACCCGGCTAAAGGCGGGTTTTAAAAGGCCCTTGCTTCTGAATGCAATACTTAAATCCCTGCATGCCAATTCTGTAATTTCATCCGGGCTTTGTAAGGCAACATGAGGGTTTCTAGCACCGCCCATATAGTTGCTTAATAGCACATACTGTTCCATAGAGCGATCGGGGAAAAGGCTGCTAGCCCAAATGCTGCCGAGCAGAGCCATCTTTGCTTTTTCTGGTACCAGGAAACCAAAGCCATCCAAGGGATGTTCGATATCGGAGCGGAGAAAACCGATGTGCGCAACGGCAATGCTGACATAGGGGATTTGAAGCAATACCTCTGAGGCTAATGGCGCAAATCCTTGAAGCAGCTGGGCAGCAATAAAGGCGGGGACTGCTAAAACCAGTTTATTGGTTTGGAATTGTCGACCATCATCTAGATTTAGAGTGAATGTGGAACGGTCAACCTGTATATCGGTTACGGTTACGCCAGAGTGGCATTCAGCAACCTGCCGCGCCATCGTAAGCGGTAAGTACTGTAAGCCTCGTTTTAAGCTGAATAAGGCATGCTTAGAGGCACTGGTTTCTTGGGCCAATTCGGGATTTTCCCGAGCCTTCTGTCTTTTTTCGGTTTGACCTTCCCGGAATTTTAAGAAACCGGTTTTGAGAATACTGCCGGTATCTTTATACATATCCCATAAGCTTGGGAACACCGAGGGAAGACTTAAAGCGCGAGGATCTCCTGCGTAAATGCCACTGATAAAAGGGTTTACCAAGCGATCGGCAACTTCATCTCCAAAGCGCTGACGGAAGAAAGTATCAACGCTGATCTCATCTTCCCCTGCCATCTCTCCAGATGAGAAAGAAGGCTGGCGCATTTCCTGAAGGACACGCAGTTTCCCGGACCAGGATAAAACACGGGATGTGATGGCTTCCTGAGGGCTGGTAGGAAGGGCTTCCAGCTTACCGTTCAGGAATAAGTAGCGGCGCCTGGCGTGCTCATTGGCAGGCTCAAGATCCATATTCAGGTCATTAATAAGCGACATCAATTCAGGTGAGCGTCCCGGAGCAAAAGTTTGGGGACCATTTTCAACCAGGAAGCCATCTGAATCCACTGTATTAATAAGGCCACCTGCTCGTTCCCCAGCGTCAAGCACTGTAACGCGCATCCCTTGCTTTTTTAGTTTATAGGCAGCTGTTAACCCGCTAATTCCTGCCCCGACAACAATTGCTTCACGCCACTCCATTTTGTTGAATCCTTTAACTCTTTTTTATGCGGGTTGTGGGGTTTTAAAACTAACTATTCCACCGCTGAGTGCTGTTGCTTCAGCATCAGACGTTAAGGCGTCGTTGATTAAATCCGCGAGTGCAGAAATAAAGACAGGCCGCGTATTCAGAGAGGGTGCCCGGTGACAATGTGGTAGCTGCAGGGATTCTGCAAAGGGAAGGTACTGGCGATCGATCTCAACCAGGGTTTCTACGTGGTCCGATACAAAGCTAATGGGTACCAACAAAATATTGTCTACATTCTTACCGGCAAAATAACCTAACGCACCTTCGGTTGCTGGCCCCAACCAACGCATATTGCCAACACGACTTTGATAACAGAGATCCCAGGGGTTATCGGGGAAGTACTGCTTCATCACGGCATTCGCACAGGCGAAAATTTGATCCGGATAAGGATCTTTGGTTCTTTTCACATGGTTGAGCGGTAAGCTATGCGCACTGAAAAGTACTTGGACTTCATCCGTTGGGCAGCTCCAGCAATGATTTTCAAGCCCATCCCGTAAAGCATCTGCGAGTGAGGCCTGATAGCTAGGGTGGAGGTAATAGGGTGGTACGATACGCAAATCGATTTTTGCTTGTTTTGCTTTCAGGGCGTCCTGTAAAGCATTGATACTGCTACCCGTGGTGGTATAAGAGAATTGCGGATAGAGGGGTAAAACGATGAGGCGTTCAACCTTATCCCGTATAATTTCGTCGACCGTTTGCTCTGTAAACGGGTGCCAGTAGCGCATTCCAATATAAACGGGAGGTGCTTCCATACCCCAAAGTTCGGATAAACGAGCCCGTAGGGCACGGGCTTGATCCTGGGTATAGCCTAAAATCGGAGATCCACCACCCATCATGGAATAGTTATGGCGAGCCTCATTCCCACGAGACATCGCGATATACTTCGCTAACGGCTTTTGGAAAATAGAGGATAAGGGCAGGCGAATAATTTCTGGGTCCGAAAACAGGTTGTAGAGAAACGGCTCAACGTTTTCCAAGCAGTCCGGGCCGCCCAGATTCAAAAAAAGAATCGCTGTTTTAGGTTCTGTTGAATCAGACATTGACACCATTTCCTAGACTGTTTTGGAAAATGTGGGTTTTTCAGAAGCCATTTTGCCTAAGTAGGCATCAAAGGGCATAGCGATATTTCGACTGAAGAGGCGACCCAAGGGCGTAACCGTGAGTGCATTGTCATTGAGTTTTACAAGACCGTCTTTTTCAAGCTGGGTAAGCTTGCTAAGGGGTTCTTCAAAGTAAGACTGGAACTCAATCCCGTGACGCGCTTCAATTTCGGAATAGTTAACATAACCCTGGCAGAGTATTCCGAGAATCACACGCTGTCTTAATTTATCGTCGCCATTGAGTGTATACCCGCGCATGGTGGGGAGGCGACTATTATCAATCGCCTCATAGTAAGAGGCCAGCGTTTTCTCATTCTGAGAGAAATGCTGTTGAAGTCCACTAATTGCACTAACGCCAAATCCGTATAAATCCCCATCCAATAAATCGGGCTCGTTGGGTGACGGATTGAGCACCGTATAGCCCATAAAATTCCGATGCAACCGACCGGTATCCATCGCCTGAGTCAGGGAGTCATCGGGACGGGCAAAGTGATCCATTCCAATGTAGCGATAACCTGCACCGGTCAACTTGGTTAAGCCGCTTTGAAGTAAAGCGAACTTTGTTTCCGTATCCGGCATCGTTTCAGTAGGCATTTTGGCTTGATGCGGACTGAGCCACGGCACATGAGCATAGCTGTAAAGCGCGATGCGATCGGGTTGAAGGGCGATGACCTCGTTCAGCGTTCTTTCAAAACTTTCAACCGATTGTTTGGGTAGGCCATAAATTAAATCGAAATTTAATCCTTCTTCAAAGCCAATATTCCGACAGGCTTCTACCATGCGCGCAGTCATCGCTAAGGGCTGGATTCTGTGAATGACTTCCTGCACATCGCTGTCAAAATCCTGAACACCCAGGCTGATGCGGTTGAAGCCTAAATCTTTCAGAACTGAAAGCTGAGAGGTTGTTGTGACACGCGGGTCAATTTCAATCGCAATTTCGGCTTTCGCATCAATTTTGAAGCGTTTTGCAATATGGCTAAATAGGCGTTCCATCTGATCTTCAGACAGGTAGGTGGGTGTGCCGCCGCCCCAATGAAGTTGAACCACAGGCCGATCGGTATCGATTAAATTGGCCATCGCGTCTATTTCACGGAAAAGGTAGCTTAAGTATTTCTCAGCTTCTTCCTTGCGTCGTGTAATAACGACATTACAGCCGCAGAATAAACAGCGACTTTCACAGAAAGGAAGATGGAAATACAAGGATATCGGTGCCCGTGAAGAACCGTTGTTTGAGTTTTTAATGGCTTCAACGTGATGATTGGCCGTGTAGTCGTTTGTCCAGATAGGCGCTGTCGGGTAGCTGGTATAACGAGGACCTGCCACGTTATATGCCGAAAGAAGCCGTTTTATTTCCGGAGCATCCGTTGCTGCAATATCGCTTTGTTGAGAAAGAGGTAACGTTGCAGTGGAAGCAGTACTGGTTGTCATGCGCGAGGGCCCACTTTTTCGATGGGTGTAACTCCCTGAACCCGCTCAACGGGCTGGGACGAACTTTCCGACGAAGACGCCTGATTCGCTAGGGTTTCAGCGGCGGCTTGTTCGTTTCTGGCGGGTTGACCCTGGCTGCTTTGAGGCTGCTCTTGAGATTCAGCTTGCCCAGTAGGTTCCTGAGGTTTGGATTCTTCAGCATTTTCATCGAATTCCACGGCGCCTTGGGCACGGCGCGATTCAGCTTCCCCAACCGACATAACATCACCTGAGTTTTGTTTTGGCTGCGCCTGAAATTCTTGTTCCTGAGTGGGCTGATAGGAATCCGGAGCGTTTTGAACGGCTTGGGCTTTTAAATCCGCTTCAACTTGGCGATCAACCGGTGATTTTTGCGCCTGCTCTTGCTCAGGAGCTGGTTGCTTTTCAATTTGTGCTTGCGGAGCTTGCTGTTGTGGTTGTTCCTGGGATTTTTGTTGAGGAGCTGCAGGCTGATCTTGATTCGCTTGATTTTGTTCAGGAGCTGGCTGCTTTTCAACTTGTGTTTGGTGAGCTTGCCCTTGAGGTGTCTGAGGCTTTTGAGCGTTAGCCTGTGGTTGTTCCTTGGATTTTTGCTCAGGAGCATTTTGCTGTGGAGCTGGCTGTTTTTCAGCTTGTGTTTGCAAAGCCTGTTCTTGTGGCTTTTGTTGCTCTGCTTGAGAAACTTCAGGCTTTTGAGCCTCAGCTTGTGGCTGTTCCTGGGATTTTTGTTGAGGAGCTACGGACTCATTTTGACTCGCTTGATTTTGCTCAGGCGCGCCTTGGTGTGGAGCTGGCTGTTTTTCAGTTTGCGCTTGCGGAGCCTGTTCTCGGGCCTTGTCATCAGGCTGTACAGAGGGCTGACTTTGCTCCTGTTTGGCTGGAGCCGCCTGAGACTCAGGTGCATTTTTTTTGTCTTGCGCTTGATGCTGCTCTTGAGGCTTGTTTTCGGATTTTTGAGCAGGTTGTTCAGCATTTTGAGCTTGCTGGGGTTGACCTTGCTGAGGCTTGTTCTCATCCTGCCCAGCTGCCGCTTCTACAGTCTGCTTGTGTTTTGCTTCCTGCTCTGGCGATGGGTGGTAAGGCTTTTCGTTTTGCTCTGCTTCTGCAAAAGGAGATTTTTCTTCTCTTAAGTTTTCTTCTCCCTTATCCCAATAAAGGGCAGCGCTTTCTTTGACGCGATTTACCACTAAGCGGACATTCTCAGGAGGCGTAGGGGGTAAAATACCGTGGCCGAGGTTAAAGATGTAACCCTGATTACCGCCTTCGCGCAGGAGTTCCTGTACGCGGCGATCGAGAACATCGCTATTACCTAATAAAAGGATTGGATCGAGATTTCCTTGCAGGGCAATGTCGTTTCCGATAATCTTTCTGGTTTCTGCTAGGCTGGTTAAGGAATCAACGCTGATCACATCAGGCTTTGCTTCTACCATAAGGGGCAACAAGCCACGACTGTTGTTGACGTAGAGAATAGCGGGCGCTTTATCGCGCTTTAAGTTGTCTAAAATCTGTTGGTGGCATGGAAGAACAAAACGACGGTATTCATCCTCTGAGAGAATGCCTGCCCAAGTATCAAAAAGCTGTACGACTTGCGCACCGGCTTCAATTTGAGCGTTCAAATAATGCGTTACCGTGACCGTGAGCTTGTGTAAAAGCTTCTCAAGTTGTTCTGGTGCTTCATACATCAATCCCTTGATGCGAGCAAAATGGCGACTTCCGCCCCCTTCAACCATATAGACGGCCAAAGTCCAGGGAGAGCCTGCAAAACCAATTAATCCGGTTTCCGGATCATCTTTCAACTCGTGGCGCAAGCTTTTCAGCAAATCCATTACAAACCCGGTTTTTTCGTTCGGGTCCGGAATAATTAACCGTTCAATGTCGTCGGCGTGGCGAATCGGATTGGGGAAGCTGGGTCCGCCGTCTCCAAAGACGACTTCCATTCCCATGGCTTCCGGTGGAATCAAAATGTCTGAAAACATAATGACGCCATCTGGTTTAAAGGCTTTGTAAGGCTGTAAACTTACCTCAGTCGCAAGTTCAGTATTTTTGCAGAGGTCTAAAAAGCTGACTTTCTCTCGAATGGCCCGGTACTCAGTCATGTAACGGCCTGCCTGACGCATCATCCACACGGGTGGACGATCAACGATTTCATTACGACAAGCGCGAACAAGTCTTGGGGATGAGCTAGCCGGAGACGAATTAGCCGGAGATGAATCAGAGAGTAAATCAGCCACGGACTTAGACCTTTCAGAGAGATTTGTTAAAGCAGTTGAGGTGAACAAGGCAGCCATTATGATACGTCAAACATGATCGCGAGACTATTACCATGTGGCTTATTTAAGAGTTACCTAATTGTTGTGATTCTTGGGATAAATTTGTTGTGGTAAAAATCGTCACCTGCCTCAAAGTCTTGTTATGAATCGCCGATAATGAACTGGGTCGAGATCTCCCGATGGGCTAGCATTGAGTGTATTAAATGCGTTCATACTCTAACAATCCTTCTGAACCTCGCGATGCTTGGACCGAATTCGAACGTCTCGGTATTCTTGCTCGCTATGGAAGCCTAAACGTTCCATCTGAGCCTCATCTTGAGGGTGTTGTGCAGCTTGCAGCTCACCTGTGTGGAACGCCCTTTGCCGTGATTAGTTTGTTTGAAGAAAAACGTCATTGGATGATCACAAAGACTGGGCATGACATTCCGAAGGCTTATTTAGACCAATTGCACGCGGATCATAGTATCTTTACAGAGGGTCTCCTGACCGTATCGGATATGACCCAAGATAGCCGCTTCCAGGCTATGTTGCTCCTGGAAATGGAGCCTGGATTTCGTTTTTATGCTTCAGCACCGATTATGAGCAAAGAAGGCTTAGTATTAGGCGTTGTTTGTGTGCTGGATCATTACCCTCGCGAGTTTGGAAATGCTCAAAGAAGTGCTTTGAAGATTCTGGCTGAGCGAATTGAGCATTACATTGAAATGCGTGTCCTTATGGATACCCAATATAAAATTATCGAATATCTACGGACCAATGACGAGCGTATCCAAACATCCTTATATTCCGCAGAAATAGGCACTTGGGACTGGGATATTATTAACGATCGTCTGATTGGGGACGCTCACTACGCTAAATTGCTCAATATTTCCGAAGAAAAGGCAGGGAGCGGCTTTGCTGCCAGCACCATGTTTGAAAATATTCATGATGATGATCGTCAACGTGGATATGACTATTTAATTGAATTTTTTAACAGCGGTAAAACTCATTACGCAGTTGAGTACCGTATTAAATATCCTGACGGTAGCTATCGCTGGATATGTAGCCGTGGGCGTTGTTCCTATACGCATGATAAAAAACCAAGGCGATTATCGGGATGTAGTTATGCGAGAGAGCGCCATAGACCCAAAGATTTTTCACTGTTTGATGATACAGACTGGACCTACAAGCTAGCCGATCCCGATGGCACTCCGTAAAACAGAGGATGTGCATCGGTGAGGGCGGTGTCAAAATGCAGACGGTGGGCTATTTATTGATCTCTTTCCGAGATTGGTTGAGCATTCAAGAGTTAACTCAAAAATTAGTTACTGATCTCAATTTCTAGTTTAAGGTTTCTATTTACATGATTGACCAGGTTTTTGCAGCACCCAAACATGCTGAATTGGATGAAGGGCTCTGCTTTGCTTTGGAAAATCAATTGGGTTTTGAGATTCCTAGTTTTTACGATGCTAAAAACCTTGAAAACAGTGAACCTGAAATCGCTCGTTATACCCGTTTACTAGCTTCTCACCGTGCGCCTTTGTCCATGCATGGCCCCATTATCGATATGAATGTGGTGAGTCTGGACCCCAAAGTTCGTGAAGCGTCTCGCCTTAGATACAAACAAGCGATTGATATCGCCAAACAGCTCAATGTGCGTTACTTGATTTTTCATTCCCAATGGTCTCCCATTTACCCCGCGATTGAAAACGGGGTGGAGCATTGGACCGATGCGTTAGTAGAATACTGGCAACGCATTGTTGAAGAAGAGCTGCAGGATGGCAATTTAACCATTTTGATTGAAAATTTTCTAGATCCGAATCCTGAGTCCATGCTGAGACTATTACAGCGTGTGAGTTCACCGCATTTAAAGGCTTGTTTGGATACAGGGCATGTTAATATTTTTTCCACATTGTCTCCCATCGATTGGGTCCGTGAACTCAATCGCTACATTGTGTATATTCACGCCCACAATAACGATGGTCAGATAGACACCCATGAAGCCTTTGATAATGGCATTCTGGATATGTCCGGATTTTTGAATCACGTTGCCTTATTGCCACAAAAAATTCATCTGGCGATTGAAACATCCAGCTTGGCAGCACTGGAAAGCAGTTTTAAAATGACGCAACCTTATCTCACGCTTCAACACGAGCAATATGCGTCTAAGAGTTTTTTAATTTAATCAGCTGAATCGTTATTGTTTTCTTCTTGAGACTCTTCGAATTTTTTTGATTCTTCTTCGTCCATGCCTGGATTTTCGCAACCACAGTGTCCTTTGACGGGCACAATAACATCATTGTGATGCCTGGAGTAAGTCAACGTTGCCTTAGGATAGTCGGGGCAGTCTTTGTCTTTTCGATCACTGTGTAATGGACCCCAGTTCACAATTATGTAAGTTTGTGTGGTGCGGTTGAAATAGGCGGAACCGTCTTTGACATCGGACACCCAATCAAAATAAAGATCCTGATTATTGATATTCGTTAAGCCAGTCAGGTTTTCACCCCATGCGGCGTCCGTAAAAAAGACAAGTGGATCGTTTTCTGTTGCATGGCGAAAACGAAACCAGCAACCAGTATCTCCGCCGAGTATTTTTTGGATTGTGCCCACAAAAATCCGATCATCGACAGGCTGCTGAATAGGCCGGTTCATGATCAGGCAAACCATTATAGATATTCCGAGAAGGGCGACAAGAGCAGTACGCAAAGCAAGGACTCTCTTAATTTAATAGAGCTTCATAACACACTATTCTTAGGATACCTCGAAAAACTGGACCTGTGTGTTACATGAAAACTAAAGTACGTCATCCCTGGGAAAACCGGTATGACGTACTTTGATTATCTATTTAAGGACTATTGACCTCGACCGATATCCAGCGCACGAGTTGCCATCGATTTAACGACGCCAAAAACGGCGATGTTTGCCTCATAAAGCCGAGACGTTGCCATTGCATCGGCCATATCCACCATCGGATCCACGTTCGATTGCGTAATATACCCTTCGCTGTCTGCAAGCGGGTGTCCGGGTTGGTAGATACGGGCACCTTGCTTGGTATCCGGGGTAATGTCTGACATGACAACGCCGCCAGGCCCGAAGGACATTCCGGCTTGAATGACACCGGTGTTCATCCCGTGGATGACATCCTGGAAGGTGGCACTGGTATCTTCTGCCAGGACGGGAATTTGCCGTTGATAATAGGGTGTATTCACGTTGGCGATGTTGGCGGCATGAATCTTCATCCGAGCCGCATGGACGTTCAGACTGTTAGATGAAATATTAAGTGCATCGGATAAAGTCATGGGTTCAGAAACCTCAACTATTTTTTAAACTTATCTTCCAACTCCGGAAACGGTTTTCAATGCCGTGAAAATACTGCTCGCCCGACGAGTCGCCATGCTGTAATATAAGGCACTCTTCTGCATATCAATCAGTTCTTGTTGTAAATCAACGGGTGCACCACTGTATTGATCAATTTCTTGCATGTGACCGCCCATTTTCTGGGATAAATTGGTTTCAAAAGGATTATTGGCTTGCAGCATATCGGCGAATGAAGCCTTTCTGGCAATATAGCCAGGGGTTTGGGCGTTGGCTATATTCACGGACGTAATCTTTTGCTTTTGGGAAATTACGTTGAGAATATTGCTGATGGGCTTGATATAGCTATCGTCATTGAAAAACATAAAACAAGGTCCTAATTAAGGCTAATTTGACTTAAAGCTTCAATCTTATTGACGTAAGTTCACGGATTGACGGTAAAGGTCATCGCTAAACTTGATAATTCTGTAGTTGGAAATAATGGAGGCATTGAGCCGCAGAACGCGTTCAACTTCTTCATGAATCTCAGTATTGGAGCGTTCCAAAGAGTGTTGTCTAATTTGGCTTTCCTGATCTTTCAGAGCTTCGCCGGATTCATTGGTCGCAACCAGCTTGTTATAGCCAATATCTTTTAATGCTGCTGGATTACGGAAATTAACGAGTTTAATTTTGCCAATTGTGTCGTAGCTTAAGCCACTTTTAGAGGTTTTAACCGACACTTTTCCGTCTTCATCAATGTGTAAGCTTTTATAATCGACAGGTAATTTAATACCGTCTCCGACCATGTCGCCTCGTTTACTGACAAGGTAGCCTTGGCTGTTGACTTCAAAGCTTCCATCGCGGGTATAGGCTGTCATTCCATCGGGTTGGGTAACAGGGATATAGCCAGGGCCCTCAACGCAGATATCGAGAGGACGGTTGGTAAGCATCCTGTTGCCTTGGCTTGTTTCGGTGACTTCTTGGCCTACTAGGCGGTTATCCATGGTCAAGAAGTACTCAAATCGTTTATTTTTGTAGCCTACTGTGTTCATATTTGCAATATTGATAGAGACATCTGCCAATGCCTGTGTTTGAGTAGTGGCATTTGAAGCGGCTAAGCGCATGATACCGTCGAACATGAGTGAGACGTCCTCTCATCAATTTAATTTAAAAATTATTGTGTTTTACCAAGTTCTTGGAGCATTTTGGTTAAGCTGTCATTCTGGATGATAAACATTTGTCGGTTGGCTTCAAACTCACGCCGAATCGGCATAAAGGTTGAGTATTCTTCCTGAAGCATCACATTGGAATCTTCAACAAAGCCTTGTCTTACATCAATTTGTTCTGCAGGAGAGCCGTACTGGTTCACAATGCCGAGACGTCCAACGGGAATAACTTTTCCGGATTCTTTATTGAAGAGTTGAATATCCCCTGTTTTGGAGATTTTGACTTCTTCTAAATCTTTTGGAATAGAGGTAAATCTCAAGGGGGTGCCAGCTGCCGTCAGGAGGCGACGTCCATCGAGCCCTTTCACCCAGCCGTCAGCGTCCATATGGAAGCGCCCATCTCGGGTCAACTCAATACTGCCGTCATTGTCTATTTTTTGAAAATAGCCTTTTACATTGAGAGCTAGATCTAACGGCATACCGGATTTTCTAAGGCGTCCAACGGTCGCATCAGTAGCGACATCCACGGTGGGTTGAACTAAAGGGTGTTTTTCCGCATTGGGGAGTGTGGGATCAATATATTCTTTAAACATCACCACGGCCCGCTTTGCCTGATAGCCAGGAACGCCAAAATTCGCCAAATTCTCACTATGAAGCTTTAGCATTTGTGCTTCAGCTTGCATGGTACGCAGGGAAAGCCCCATGCCATCATTGGTTAAATTGGGCGGATAAGACGGTATGTAGGGATTATTGGTACCTTGGATGATTAAATTATTATCCATACCAGCCTTCTTTGCTTATTGAAATTAGCGTTTATTTCGTTGCTGCGTCGTCCGCAGTCCTCACGTAGTTTTACCTACGCTGCGGGTGCGTCCCTCCTCGCGTCTCATATCCGCTAATTTCAATAAGCACTAGCAAATTCAGACACAAGGATTTGTTCTGAAGGACTCTTCTTTTTAAAGAGTTTACTCAACAAAGCAAAACTGTCAGGGTAATCCATTTTAGTTATCGACATGCATTCAGGCTGAATTCAATAGAACCCTCTAAATGGATGACAAGCCTAAATATCAAAAATGATTCTTACGACTCATTTAAGAATTTCTTAATCCTACCGAAAGATGACCTTATATGAGTTGTTGTAAACCTTAGTGAGTACGATGGCATGGCTGCTGAAATTCCCCTTCAATGGCGTAACTGGCTGCATGAAAATTTGATGCGTGGTGTTGCACCCGATCAATTGGTTGCAACTATGCAGGAAAACCATTTTGAATTAACGCAAATTAATATCGCTTTAATCGAGATGATCCGCGATATTGAATTGCGCCTTGACCCGCAGAGTAACTTTATCCCTCCCGAGCCCTGTGACGGTATCGGAAAACCCTGGTCTGTTATTCTCCAGCTCCGTAAACCCGTGATTCAAACCTATCAAAACGTTCTTAGCTCAGATGAATGTGACGAGCTGGTGGCGCTTTCCCGGAATAAGTTGCTACCGTCTACGACTGTGGACAAAGATACAGGGGCAATGGTCCCTCATGAGCACCGTACCAGCTCCGGCACCTTTTTCCAACGGGGTGAGAACGAGCTTATTCGTATTATGGAAACTCGTGCTTCCGAAATTATGAAGCTTCCAGTGGAAAATGGCGAAGGGATTCAGGTTTTACGCTATGGCATCGGGGCGGAGTACAAGCCTCACTTCGATTATTTCCCGTCCGAGCATAAAGGCAGCCAAGTCCATATTAAAAAAGGCGGGCAACGCGTCGCTACTCTCATTTTCTATCTTAATGATGTCGCAGAGGGTGGGGAAACTATTTTTCCTGAAATTAGCCTGAAAGTGTCTCCATTGAAAGGAACTGCGGTTTATTTTTCCTATTACTCCCAGGGACAGGTCAATCCGCTTTCTTTACACGGTGGAATGCCTGTTATCCAAGGTGAAAAGTGGATTGCGACCAAGTGGATGCGAGAAAAATCCTACTAGTCCTAGCACATTCAACAACGACTAAATCCTAGAAATAAATTTGTTCATCAAACGAGTGAGTACATGGCATGTCTGCTGAAATCCCTCTTCAATGGCGTAACTGGCTGCATGAAAATTTAATCAGCGGGGTTGCCCCCGATCAGTTGGTTGCAACCATGCAGGCAAATCATTTTGAATTAACCCAAATTAATGGCGCTTTAATGGAGATGATACGCGATATTGAGTTGCGTCTTGAATCCCAAAACGCTTTTATTCCGTCGGATCCCTGTGATGGCATCGGAAAGCCCTGGTCTGTCGTTCTACAGTTGCGTCGCCCTGTGGTTATCCAGGTTTATAAAGACGTTTTGAGTTCTGACGAGTGCTATAAGCTCATTAAGGCGGCTCGCCACAAGCTCGAGCCTTCCTACACCATCAGTAACGAAACCGGCGAACTCCAGCAACATCCACATCGTACCAGTTCAGGTACGTTCTTGAAACGAGGGGAATCAGACTTACTTCGAAGCCTCGAAGCTCGCATGTCTGAAATTATGAATCTACCCGTGGGAAACGGGGAAGATCTTCAGGTGTTGAGATATGGCATTGGGGCCGAGTATAGGCCTCATTATGATTATTTCCCACCCGAGAACAAGGGTAGCGATACCCATATGCAGAGAGCTGGACAACGTGTTGCCACTCTTCTTTTGTACCTGAATGATGTTGAAGAGGGTGGAGAAACTGTTTTTCCAGAAATTAACTTTAAAGTAGCTCCGTTAAAGGGAACTGCGCTCTATTTTTCCTATTATTCGCAGGGACAGGTGAATCCGCTTTCGCTGCACGGTGGTATGCCCGTTATCCAAGGTGAAAAATGGGTTGCAACCAAGTGGAAGCACGAAAAGCCCTACTAAGACTCACTACCATTGGCACCTACTTGTTACTGCGTCGGTTTGCAGTCCTCACGTAGGTTTTACCTACGCTGCGGGTGCATCCCTCTTGGCGCCGCGTAGTTGCGAAATGTTAGCAAGCCTTAGGTTATATTCTCTATGAGATTTCAACCATTTAAAGGCGTTATAAAAACCTGTTTATGTGCCAAAATAGAGGTTGATGTGAGATTGTTTGCAAGGACACGCATTGGACAAGCGTTTTATCTCTTCTCAAAACCGAATCCTCCTCTTGGTGATTGCCTCAATCTCAATCGCGTTTCTTTTGATTGCGTATGCCATTTACACCAATTTTCACAATACGCTCAATAAAAACTACAGCAACTTTGCCGATACGATTACAAGCGTCGTATCTGCTGGGGCTATCGATCGGTTATCGTCCCGAAATCCTGAATACAATATTCGAACCTTTACCGATCAAATGGTTCGCTCTTCCGACGATATTGCAAGCATTGAGTTTTATAACGCTAAAGGCGGCTTAATCTACAAAAGTAGTAAGGATTTAGGCCGTAGAGATCCATCTACATTAACGGATTACAACGTTCCGCTTCGACGAATCACCGAAGATGGCTTAAAGGGAGAGTCTATCGGTAGCGTTCACGTGAAATTGTCCGGTCAGAGCCTGCTAGAAATTAAACAAGCCAGCGGTCCAATGCTTCTTTGGGCTTTTATGAGCGCTTGGCTCATCTCTATTCTGGCTGTAGCGCTGAACACTTACATTCTGAGTAAGCATTTAAGGACTTTTGTACAGGCTGTACGCCGTTTATCCACGGGAGACTTCGGATACAAAATTATCGAGACGGATCTTTGGGGTGAGCTCAAGGAACTGGCGAATTCATTTAACGATATGTCCGGCCGTTTGCGACGTTACGAAGAACAAAATGTCGAAACTATCACCTTTGAGCGGAATAAGCTCAAGGCTATTTTATTGAGTCTGGCGGATGGTGTTATCGTTTGCGATACCAACGGCAAAATCACGATTATTAACGACGCCGCAAGCAGCATGCTCGGTTTCAAAACCGGCGAATGGGCCATTGGGACAGTTTTGAAGTCCTATGTGACAGAAGAAAACGTTGCCTGCTTTGAGCCGATTATCTCGGATTTTGAAACTCAAAGTCGGGAATCGAAAGGGTCAACGGGCATTGACTTAATCGGTGGAGAAGGCAGCGCTTCGGGTCTGCCGCTCTTACTGGCTCATAAGCTGGAAATGCCCGATAAAACTTTTAAGGTTATGCTTTCACCGATCTCGGATGCTGAAAAGAAGCAGCTACTAGGCTTTGTTATTATCTTGCACGATGTAACCCGCGAAGCGGAAGTCGATCGGATGAAGACTAACTTCATCTCCAATGTTTCTCATGAGTTACGCACCCCAGTCACCACGATTAAAAGCTATGTGGACACCATTTACAACCATGGGCAGGATTTGGATCCTGAAACCTATGCTGAGTTTATCGAAACGCTCAATGTGGAAACGGATCGACTCAAAAAACTAGTCAACGATATTCTCGACTTCTCGCGATTGGAGGAAGGATCAGTCCTTCTGGAGCGTGAAATGGCTGATTTGGCGCCCGTCATTAACCTAACCGTCCAATCAGTTAAGGTTTTGGCCGAGCAAAAGAATATTGTGTTGACGACCGCGCTCGAGTCGGGTCTACCGAAGCTGTATATGAATAGCGACAGTATTGAACGCACACTTCGAAACTTGCTGAGCAATGCCATTAAGTACACAGAGAATAATGGCCGGATAAAAGTACGTGCAGAGCTGGTTGAGGACGGAGATGCCATTGAAGTATCCGTGCAGGACAGTGGGATTGGTATCGCAGAAGAACATTTGCCGCACCTCTTTGATCGCTTCTATCGAGTGGAAAATAAGGTTCATACCATTAAGGGAACAGGTTTAGGTCTTCATTTGGTCAAGGTATCGATTGAAAAGCACCATGGGGGTGTTGTTTTCGTTAAAAGTGAAGTGGGTTCCGGGAGTACATTTGGATTTCGTTTGCCGATTAAGGCGACCGATTTGCCAAACCCTAAAGTTTAATTTCCCATTTGTGAGTCTCTTTTAACATCAGATGGCTAATGATTGAACTCTAAAATTGGACTTTATGCAAATAACGTCATTCCCGCGCAGGCGGGAATCTCACCCGCGAAGCGTATTGGGAAAAGGAGAAGATAAACTAAGTTTATATAGAAATAAAAAAAAGTAAGCACCTGAGATTGCTTTTTTTTCTATGCATCAGTTTGGACGTTGGTTGCTTGCGATCTGTTTTCTAGCCTTAAAAGCGAATATTCAAGTATTGAAAAGTACACCAGGGGACGATTAAGCACTGCTTGGATGTGCGAAGATATTATAAATTTATAAAAGAAGTAGATGCTTTATAAGAGGTCTGTCTCTGTTTGATAATTTTATTTAGTATTGCCCGGTAAGCGCGTTTGATTTGCAGGTGTGTAACCACCTCTTGATGTGTTCATGCGGGGGTATTGGGGCTGAGTTGCTATTTGGGCTCGACTGAATAATGTTTCTCCTGGAGCTAGAGGTTGGTAACCATCTCCGACAGAAGCTTGATGGGAGGGCCTTACTGTATGACTTTGCAAGGTGGGGGCTTTTTCCGCAGGTGATTTTCTCCTCGGTTGAGAAGAACTTAATTGTAGCATCGTACTAGAGTGCGAATTTAAGTCAGCTATTGCATTTTCAAAGGGATCAGACTTGGAAGGCGAGGTGGACTGCCATCCTTTGGCTTTAAAGTAAGCGTTTTTAGTTTGTATTAGCTTTTCCTTCGCCTTTGTCAAACGTGTATATAAAGACTTATTGTTTGGTGGCTTCTGTGTACGTATGTATGCTTCGTGGACATCGTTCACCGCATCTCCAAGGGCTTCTTTTGAGGTATTGTGATGTCCCTCTACCATATGAGTGTAGGGATGATACTTAGGCTTATTAATTCGTCTAGGCAAAGGACTTGGATACATAAAACATCTCTTTATTTAAATAATATAAAATATTTGAAGATTATCTCTAAAAATTATTTCATTTTAATCCAAATTGAGCTAATCTTCTAAGGCATTGAGACTTTCTAATGCCTGCTTGGCCGCAAACTGTTGGGCTTCTTTTTTTGATTTCCCCACCCCGACCCCTAGCATTTCCCCACGGATACTCACTTCTACCCGGAAAGTTCGGTTGTGCGATGGCCCACTTTCACCTGCCGTAACGTAATGCGGTAAAAAGCCCCCTTCCGCTTGAGTTAATTCTTGCAGTACGGCTTTGTAGTTATCCTTGGTTTTACTCAAATCAAGCTCTGTTACCAGAGCTTCTAGTTTTTCAACGAGCAATTGACGGGCTTCATCTAAATGCCCATCCATGTACATCGCCCCTAATAGAGCTTCCATTGCACAGGCAAGGTTGGATACCTTTTTAGCGCCACCGCTTCGGGCTTCACTAACACCAAAGGTAATAAAAGCCCCAAGTTCACAGGATTTTGCAATGTCTGCAAGGCGGGCGTCACTGACGGCGACCGCACGGATTTTGGTCAGCTCTCCTTCGCGATAATCGGGGAAGCGAGAAAAAAGGTATTCGCTAACAAGCAACTTTAGAACGGCGTCGCCCAAGTATTCCAAGCGCTCATAGTTTTCGCTGCCGGATAGCTTGTTCTCATAGGTATAGGAGCTGTGCGTTAAAGCCCAATCATAGTACTCGTAATTCCTGGGGCGCTTAAGCCCCAGAGACTTCATCAGCTGAGTCAGCTGTTTTTTTCGGGTAGTTGATATCATTTGAAGGCTTCTATAATACGCTTTGCGCTTTGAGATTCCCGCCTTCGCGGGAATGACATATTAATTATGATCCTAAGTGACGGAACCAGTAAATCACTTCTGGTGCCAATCCCTGCTTTTCTATAATCCAATAAATATAGTAATAGCAGACGACTGACGAAAAAATATAACTATCCGCTCTATCGAGAAAGCCCCCATGGCTTGCCAAAATTTCCCCGGAGTCTTTAAGGCCTGCATCTCGCTTCATCATGGATTCGGTGAGATCGCCTAACTGTCCGGTTGCAACCAAAAGCACGCTTAAAATTAAGGCGTGTTCCCAGGGGAAAGGCCAGATTAAAGTAGTGATCCAGGCAAAGAGCATACCGGCAACAAGTCCGGCAATGGCCCCTTCTTGAGTTTTTTTAGGACTGATGGCTTCGGCTAGAAGATGTTTCCCAAACGCTTTCCCAACATAGTAAGCCGCAATATCGGAGGCGGCAACTACAGAAAGCAGGAATACAAGCGCATGAAGCCCGGGTTGTTGCCAATGGGGCAAGAGTGCCGTTTGTGGAAAGTGCTCTCCCAGATGGCGAAGTAGAATGACATGTGAGGGAAGATAAGACAGGTAAATAACGGCCAGTAAGGTTCCACCAATATCGTTAATGCCAGCTTTTTCTTTCCGAAAGAGCAGACGGAAAAAGCTGGCGATGGCACTCATGGTAAGGATGGGCGGTAAAAACTGAGGCATATTCAAGCTTGCCATGCCCATCATCAAAATAGTGGAACTTACAATGATGACCTGTGAGGGTTTAACTCCTTTTCCTTTAAGGAGTTGGGTCATTTCCCCCTGGCCGACTAAAATCGAAGAAAATATCAGTAAAGACCATGCCCACGAGCCAATATAGGCGCACCCAAAAAACAGAAGGGCAACCACGATCCCAACTTGTAATCGAGAAGCTTTACTGAAAAATGTCGTCATAGGCTTAGACGGACATGACTTCTTTTTCTTTTTCGGAAACTTGTTTTTCCAGCTGTTGGATCGCTTTATCCGTTAATTTTTGCAGTTGGTCGTGGCGTTGTTTAATTTCATCTTCCGATAAGTTGTCGGTTTTTTTAAGCTTATCGATATCGCCCGAGGTGTCACGACGAACATTGCGAATCGCAACCTTGCCTTCTTCGCCCATCTTTTTAACTTGTTTGACCAGTTCCTTACGACGTTCTTCGTTCAGCGGTGGAACGTTTAAGCGTAAGGTTGTTCCGTCATTGTTAACAGGAAGGTTGATATCGGATTTACTGATCGCTTTTTCAATGTCACCCAGGGAGTTTTTGTCGTAAGGCTGAATCACGAGGGTTTGGCCTTCAGAAACACTGACGTTTGCCATTTGGCGAATCGGGGTGGGGGTACCATAGTAATCCAATACGACACGGTCCAGCAAAAGCGGGTTTGCGCGCCCTGTACGGATTGAACCCATATCATGTTGGGTTGCTGCAATGGCTTTTTGCATTTTGCTATCGGCGGTTGCCAGGATATCATCTGCCGTAGTGACCATGGATAAAAAGTCCCCATTTAATGCTTATCTCAGTACCATCTTAAACAAAAGCGTTTATGCCAGCAAGTGATTTAAGCGTATTTATCTTGATAATAACAAAATTAGGTGAAGCTTATTTTTTCATCTTGGCCTTCGAATTTCTGGATTTTTTTGAAATTCTGCCGCTTCTGACTTTTTTTATGAATCTTCCAGCTGTTGCTTCGCTGTGAGGTTTTTGAGCCTCTTTTATTCGCCGCCTTACATACCGGAGTCGATTATGTGTTCCTTTGTCTAAAGGGGCTGGTGTTTCTAAGCTTTGAAACGCTGATGTTTCTGCAGCGTGAAGTATTGATGGGAGTCGTTCCATATTACGCGGATAATTTTTCGATTCATCCGGGTGTTCTGTTCCTATTAATTTTATTAAAGGTTTGGCAGCAGCCGTATAAACAAGGTCATTCGCACATATATTGCCTCTGAAATGCCATTCATCGTTAGACTTATTAAGATGAGTTAATGCATGATTGAGATTATTAGATCCATGACCGTTTCTGACGAAAGTGTCAACTACTTTAAGTGCCTGAGCATGGTCATTTAATAATCGAATCCCGGCATTTTCGTGAGCTACTGCATCACATTGACCGAAATTAGCCCAAGCCTCAAGTGCTCGTAAAACAAGTCCTGTTTTCATTTCTATTATAAAACTCTCTAAATTATAAAATTAGTTACGCGGATGTGACTCTACTTCTCATGTTAAAAACCAAAATTTTGAATGCATGCTAACGAGTTTTCGGAGAAAATCTAAAGAAGGAAATCAGAGGCATTAGGGACATTTTCTTTTCGGTCCTTCTCTATAGCTAAGCGTTGAATTCAAATGTGTCTTGCTGGAATGACTGTAAACGTTATGATTAAATAAAGTCTTACTATAAAGTTCGGAATTTGCCATGAGCCAGTCTTCTGCCCCCGTTAGTTCAGCGAATGCGTCTGAAAATAAAAGTTTTTTCACCAAACGGAGTCACTTCTGCGGTGATATCAGCCAGAACTTTCTGGAGCAAAAGGTCACCGTCAATGGCTGGGTTGCTGTCAATCGCGATTTAGGTGGTTTGATTTTCGTTGAAGTTCGAGACCGTACCGGTGTCCTTCAGATTATTGCCGATCCATCTCGTAACCCTGATGTGCATGCCATTATGGCGACTTTAAAAAATGAAGACGTCATCACGGCGACTGGTACCCTTACCCTGCGCCCTGCGGATACCATTAACGACAAGTTGAGTACCGGGACCGTTGAAATTTATCCCGATACAGTTGAAATCATTACCCGCTCCAAAATGCTTCCTTTTTCGATTGATGATGAATCCGATTCGGTTGATGAGTTTTTGCGTTTAAAGCACCGCTACCTGGATATCCGTCGTCCCCGGATGACACGGAACCTGGAATTGCGTCATAAAATTTCTCAAGCGATTCGCAAGCATCTGAACGATCGCCGCTTTTTAGAAGTGGAAACGCCGGTTCTCATCAAAGCGACCCCTGAAGGCGCTCGGGACTATTTAGTTCCAAGCCGTGTTCACGCCGGGAAATGTTTTGCGCTTCCCCAATCCCCTCAACTCTTTAAACAATTGCTGATGGTAGGTGGTATCGAGCGCTACTACCAAATTGCACGCTGCTTCCGGGATGAGGACTTACGCTCCGATCGTCAGCCTGAGTTCACACAGCTCGACTTAGAGATGTCCTTCATTGATCAGGAAGACATTTTGGCCCTGGTTGAAGGGTTACTTGTTGAAGTTTTTGCAGTGGCCAATATTCACATTAAAGCCCCTTTCCAACGTATGACATGGAACGATGCGATGCACCGTTTCGGATCCGATAAACCGGATCTGCGCTTTGGCCTGGAGTTTGTTGATCTCACGGATGTTTTCCGTGAAAGCGGCTTTACCGCCTTCCGTAAGCCGGTTGATGACGGTGGCGTTGTTAAAGCAATCTGCGTAAAAGGTGCTGCCGATTACAGCCGCAAGGAACTGGACGACCTCCAGGAAATGGCGCGTCGTTTTGGGGCGAAAGGCCTCGGCTACATTATCTATGCAGAAGATGGCCCTAAATCGCCGATTTTGAAATTCTTATCGGAGACAGAGCAAGCTGCGATTCAAAGTAACGCGAAGGCTCAAACGGGTGATGTTGTTTTCTTTATGGCGGATCAACTGATTCCCGCTTGTACAGTTCTAGGCCGTTTTCGTCTTCACTTTGCAGAGCGTCACGGTTTGATTGATCCGAACAGTCATGAAATTTTATGGGTGACGGATTTTCCTCTCTTTGAAAAATTAGACAATGGTGCCTTGTCTTCCAATCACCATCCCTTTACGTCTCCGCATCCGGAAGACTTGCACTTGCTGGATTCTGAGCCTTACAAAGTTCGTTCCCTGGGTTACGACGTGGCTTATAACGGAACTGAAATCGGCGGTGGATCCATTCGTATTCACCAAGCCGATCTGCAGGCGAAAATCTTCCAACTTTTGGGTCTCACTCCTGAAGAAACACAACGGAAGTTTGGTTTCTTGCTGGATGCATTCCAATTCGGCACTCCTCCTCACGGTGGTTTGGCCTTGGGCTTGGATCGGATTTGCGCGATGCTCACCGGCTCTGAAAGTATCCGTGATGTAATTGCCTTCCCGAAAACCAATGCAGCGGTTGATCCAATGACGGATGCACCTGCGGAACCGGATGCGGCTCAGTTGAAAGAGTTGCATATGCAATGGGCTCTACCTCCTGTTGAAAAACCGGTTGAAAAACCCGCTTCCGCGAAGAAAGAAAAGTAACCTCAAAAAGGATTGCCATTCTCGTGAAAACGGGAATCTCATCCGCAAAGCGTAAGCTAAGTAAGATTGCAAATTGCTATATTCCATAGCGAATCTGAATGTATCGATAGGTAATCTGCTTCATTTTCTGGATTTGAAAGAGTAAGATTCCCGTTTTCACGGGAATGACGGAACAGGAAATACGACCTATGACTACCACTGTAAAAGATGTTTTGCACGTTGCGAAACTGGCTCGCTTAGAGCTTTCTCCTGAAGAAGCGGAGCGCTACACACAGGATCTCAATAGTATTCTTGGTTTAGTGGCGCAATTGAATGAAGCCGATTTGTCCGGACTGGATGTTTCTTTAAAAGCGGATAAAGAGGTTGTTTATCGCGAAGATGTAGCCCGTCGGGAATTCACTCGCGAAGCCCTTTTGGCGAATGCACCTCACGAAGAAGACGGGTTTTTCCGCGTTCCTAAAATTCTCGATTAGGTTCTTTAAGTAGAAACATTAAAGAGGTTGAGGTGTTTTATTACTATAAGCAAGATGCTTTAGCTTTTTTCGCCTGACTTACTTGATATTCTTCGTTAGAGATTTATATGTTCCTTACCTTCACTCCTTCATCTAGCCTTTTTTCTCAAAATCAAAAAGTTCGGAGTAACGAGCTTCATTTTACTGGCAAACGTCCCAATTATTTTCCAACTTGGGACTGTGTAGATGCCTATCATAAAGCCTTACAAACAGGCTTTATTGGAAAGACAAAAACGCAACTGGATAAAAAAGTAAGAAGTTATCTGCCTCCTAAAACTAAAAATGCTGATGCAATTATTAACAAGTTATTTAAAGATATAGAAGATAAAAAGAGCCAAAATATTGCAGGGGGAGAGCATGCTATTAAATTACCAGAATATTGGGATAAAGCTGTAACGTCTTCAGGCTCCAGCAGTCCTCAGCCAGCAGCAATAGCCTCAGAAAACTCATCTTCCCAGTCTTCTCAATTAGCGTTAAGGCTTGCAAAGAAAAGATCCGCCCCTTCCTCTCCAGGATCGGCTTTATCTCATCCTGATGTTCCCGTAAGTCCGAAAGTGCATACTCCTTCCGGGCAGCGTTCTCCCAAGCGTCGAAGAACATTTTCAATTACACCCAGTGGTACTCAAAGTCAGTCACCGTTTTTACTGGATCAAAGACAATTTCCGCAAGGCTCAAAAATTTCGACTGTTCTGCCATCGACCCACTCTTCCAATCTTTCTAATATGAGTATCGATATGAACGATTATTTAGCCGATGGGACAGAAAAAAGATATTTACCGGATATTATTTCCAGTGCAAGCAATCAGTTTCAACCAAGGGTCGTACCCGATAGTGAGCACCTTAGAGCGCTCAATACAGATGAAAGTAATGCCGTAAAAACTTTTAGAGAACAAACGCTTGCTGAGGAAAAATTAAGAATAGAACAACAAGCTCTACAAACAAAGATGGTTTTGGATTTTAAAACTAAAAATACGCCTTTAGATTTGAATACCTTAGCTGGAAAGCTTTTTCAAATAGAACTGGATGATGGATATGTTCCAAATCCATCTTTTTTGAAAGCTCCTCGTAATACAAAGCCTGATACTCCTGTATCCAGTGGGCTTTCCTCTATGTCTTCTCCATCAGAATTTTCTTATACTGGATCTCCTGCTTCATCAGGTTCGAGAGGCTCTCTGGAACTTGATTCTGAGAAAGAGTCTTCCTTTTACGCATCTTCTTCTGACGATAAACACACTGCTAAACATGTTAAATCGGGCAAGAAAAAGAAAATTTCTACAAGGCGAGGACGAACAAAAAAACGCTTAACCTCAAAACGAGCCCATGGAACTCTAAAGTATTTAGATACTAAAGTAAGAGCGGAGAGCCAATCTCGATTACAGAACGACTATATTCAAGATAGGAAAACAATTGATGCAACTACTCTTACTTCAAAAAAATATCCTTTTTTTAATCGTTCTCGCGATAGCTTAGGAAATCCTATAGACCGTGGAGAAGAATCTGTTGGTCACATTAGAGGGCGTAAAATATTCGAAAGTTTGCCTTTAGAAGCGCGAGAGCAAATGGTATCTGCAACACAGCCTCAAGCTCGAGATGCAAGCTTGAATCGGCTTTATAGAGAATATATTGCAGCTCGCGCTGATTTTTACGTGCAGGATTTGGATGAACGTGAATTTTACTATTTAAATCGTGATAGAGATAGTAAAGGTGAACCGATAGAAGGATCGGGTCTGGCTACAAAACAATCTTTAAAAGGGCAGTGGTTGAGAAAAACACTGCCTTCCGATATGCCTGTATTAACGAATCATACTCATAGTCATATTTTAAGGCCTACTACCAGTTTGGAAAGATTAGAAGAAAAATATACGGAAGATAGTAAAACAAAGGGAGTAAAAGCTGCACAAAATATAAAATATCCCTATTTAAACCGGGATAGGGATGTAAATGGTAACCCTATTGATGGAACGGGTTTAAAGCAGTCATCGACCATTACTGGAAAAACGCTCAATAAAGGTTTAAAAGATAAAGGACAGGTTGTACCGTCTTTGAAGCCCGATAAAATTAGTGATGCGAGCAGAGAAAGGTTGAAATCGGAATATCAAGCACTTAGAAACAGCAGAGAATGGGTATTATCTGAGTTAGATAAAAAACCTTTTCCTTATTATAATCGCCCTCGAAATGCACAGGGAGTTCCTATAGAAACAGGCAAAGGTGTAATTTCAAATTACTCAGGTGGGCGTATCAGGAAAGACTTTTAAGGTGCAAACCTTCCTTAAGGTATTTTGTTAAATCAATGACCTTAAGGTCATTATCCAAATAGTCAAAAACTTGTTACCTTTTTTGTTATTTGAGTATCAGACTTTACAAAAATGCACCAATTGCTTGTAAAGGTTTAATTTTGCTTGCCTCTTTCATATCATGGAGGCTGGAGTACCTGATGCATTCTGTGGCCTCAACTCTAACGCTCACCCTCACCTGAAAACACCGATTCAATGATGCAATTGAGTTTTGGATGCGGATCAAATAACGGAGATTATGACCTCATGGGAGCAACCAAATACATTTTCGTAACGGGCGGCGTGGTTAGCTCTTTAGGGAAGGGTATCGTCGCAGCTTCATTAGGACGCCTCTTAAAAGCCCGAGGTTATAAAGTTTCCATCCAAAAGTTTGACCCCTATATTAACGTTGACCCCGGTACGATGAGCCCTTTTCAGCACGGAGAGGTTTTCGTAACCGATGATGGTGCTGAAACGGATCTGGATCTGGGTCACTACGAACGTTTTATCGATATCAACCTGACCCGTCTCAACAATGTGACTGCTGGGCGCATATACTCCGATGTTATTTCTAAAGAGCGCCGTGGCGACTACCTGGGTGCGACGGTTCAAACAATTCCCCATATTACTGATGAAATCAAAAGCCGTATTTTAGAAGCCTCTAATCAATTGACGCCTGACTTCTTGATCGTAGAAGTGGGCGGCACAGTAGGCGACATTGAAGGACTTCCCTTCTTGGAAGCGATTCGTCAGTTTCGCTACGATGTTGGCTTTCGGAATACCTGCTGTATTCACGTCACCTTAATCCCTTACTTAAAAGCTGCTGGCGAAGTAAAAACTAAGCCGTCGCAGCACAGTGTTAACTCACTGCGGAGTATCGGGATTCAGCCTGATATCCTGGTTTGCCGTACTGAGATTCCTTTGAATCAAAGCGAACGCCAAAAGTTAGCCCAATTCACGAACGTGGATCCTGAAGCGGCCATTGAATGTATCGATCAGGCTGTTTTATATGATGTTCCCTTAGCTTTAGAAAAAGAAGGCTTGGCTTCCCAGGTTTTGCAGCGCTTAGGCATTGAAAATACCACGCCTAATTTAGAAGCTTGGGAAGCTATGGTTGCGCGCGTTAAGTCTCCAGACAAGCGTTTAAAAGTTGCGATTGCGGGTAAATATACGGGCTTATCGGATGCGTATCTGTCTGTCAGCGAATCCATTCGCCATGCGGGCTCCGCTGTCGGTGCCTCTATCGATATCTGCTGGATCAACTCGGAAGACTGCGTTGATGAAGAAACCGCCCATGCCTTGCTGAGTGGTATGGATGCTATTGTTGTTCCCGGCGGATTTGGAAATCGTGGTATCGAAGGCAAAATTAATGTTATTCATTATGCTCGCACCACTCAAACGCCATTCCTGGGCTTGTGCTTAGGGATGCAGACTGCGGTTATCGAGTTTGCACGAAATGTTGCCGGTTTGACTCACGCAAACAGTGCTGAGTTTGATGCAGACTGTCCTCAAGCCGTTGTGGCTTTGATGGAAGATCAAAAGAATCTCGAAGACAAAGGTGGGACGATGCGCTTGGGCCAATACCCTTGCCATCTTCTGAAAGGTACCAAAGCCGCTAAGGCTTACGATACCGATGTTGTTATGGAACGTCACCGTCATCGTTACGAATTCAACAATACATACCGTGAAGCCTTGAGCCAAGCAGGCCTTATCTTCTCAGGTATTTCTCCCGATCGGACGCTGGTCGAGATCATTGAACTTCCTGAGCATCCTTGGTTTGTAGCTTGCCAATTCCACCCTGAATTTAAGTCCCGTCCTGATCATCCGCATCCTTTATTCCACGGTTTGATGGAAGTTGCGGCCACTCGGAAATTAGCGATCGAGAAAAAAGCGCCCAATGAAGTTGAGCACGAGCGCGTTTCCAGCCACTCAGCTTAATCTGTAGATGGATGGAAACATTTTTCGATCACGGAGTAATCTCTTAGAATGATACCTGCTCCGACTCAGGGCCTAGTATCGACCGCCCAGTTATCCAAAGGGCGCTTTGATGAACATCTTCAGACTGCCCAATTCTTCAAAGTGATTCTGGGAGCCAGTTTTACCGATGTTGATCAGGTGAGTCACTTTACGCGAGCTTACGCGCAAAGTGGGCTTAGTTGCTTTGATCTTGCAGCTGATCACAGAGTGATAGCAGCAGTGAATGCGGTTTTAGACGAGATGAGCCTGCCCGTAGAGCCTGTCTTGATGGTGAGCCTGCCACTCGATCCGGATCCTCATTTTCGGAAAATTGAGCTCGACGATCCCGCCTGCATTCGCTGTTCTGCCTGTATTCCCATCTGTCCAGCTGAGGCTCTAACGCTTCCCGGGGCTGACTTGGAAGTTTCTCAGACACTTTGTTATGGCTGCGGCCGTTGCGTCCCTGCCTGCCCGACTGAGGCACTCTCGATGCTACCCTTTCAGACGGATTCAACAATTATTGATGTGCTCCAGGCAAAACGGGTTTCGGCACTGGAAATTCATAGCCACGCGATCGATCCATTGATGCTGGAAGCTTTTTTCATCCAATGGGCTCAACAGCTTGACGGTAAAATTGTCTCGCTTTGCTTTCGCCCCACTGACCATCTGGCTGAGCGTATTGTGGAGTTTGCAAAGGTCGCTTTACGCTACGCTAAGACGGGCTTGCTCTTCCAATCCGATGGAAAACCGATGTCTGGGAGTTCGGATCCCGCTGCTTCCCTGCCCGCCATTGAAGGCGCGCATAAGCTGAAAGCAATCTTGGCGGAACAGTCGTCTGACTTAGCTGATATTCCCATTACGATATCGGGCGGAATCAACAAATACACGGCTGAATTGCTTTCCAGGCCTGAAAATGCCTTTATTCGAGGGGTGGGTATGGGAACAATGGCGAGAACTTTGATAACGCATGACTCTTCGATTACTGCAGCTCAACGAGCTGAGGAATTGGTTCAAAGTTTTCAGATTTAACGGGGATTTGAGAGATAAGACTTCTTTGCTGAATCCAAGATGAAATTGAGTATTTAGGGACAATTTGGTCTCAATGCGCATTATTTTTGCTGAAAGCTATTGCTTACTTTGGTGTTTTTGGGGTGTACATGACGTCTACTATTTTAGATTTCTTAACATTCTTTGGCAGAATTGAAAATTGAAAGGACAAGTTTAAAAGAAAAATCCCTCAGTAATTTACTGAGGGATTTTTCATAGGATTAGGATTTTGCAAACCTTTAAAACGAATTGAAATCTAGTTGAGGTAGTCTCTGATTTCAACGTTCAAGCGGCTGGGATCCAGTTTAATGCTAGGACCCATTGTGGAGGTAATGTAGATGGATTTTACGTAAGTCCCTTTAGCCGCAGCTGGACGGGAACGCAAAACAGCATCGTACAATGTGGAGAAGTTTTTCAGGATTTGTTGCTCGGTGAAGCGGCCTTTGCCCAAGCTAACGTGAACGATAGCTTGTTTGTCAGCACGGTATTCAACTTTACCAGCTTTAACATCTTTGATCGCTTGGACAACATCTGGGGTTACAGTGCCGGTTTTTGGGTTAGGCATTAAGCCGCGTGGTCCAAGAACTTTACCCAATTTACCAAGAAGACCCATTGCATCAGGGGTTGCGATTAAGACATCGAAATCGAACCAGTTTTCTTGTTCCATTTTTGCAACAAGCTCTTCGCTACCAGCGAAGTCTGCACCAGCAGCTAAAGCATCTTTTACTTTTTCGCCTTTTGCCACAACAGCTACACGAACGACTTTACCGGTGCCTTCTGGCAATACAACGGTACTACGAACTTGTTGGTCAGCGTGTTTTACGTTAACACCCAAGCGAATGTGGGTTTCAATGGTTTCATCGAATTTGGAGAGTTTCAAGGTTTCTTTTAATAAAGAAACACCTTCAATCAATCCCAGAGGTTGATTTGCTTTAGAAAGCACTTCGTTAAACTGCTTTTGACGGCGAGTTAATTTTGCCATTTATCATTCTCCTGACTGGTTCAAACGAGCACTAGTGTGTACTCTCCCAGGTTGTTGGATAAGTAATTAAAGAGATTAACCTTCGACGGTAACGCCCATGCTGCGCGCTGTTCCACGAACCATGCTTTCAGCAGAAGCAAGTTCATGTGCGTTCAGGTCGGTCATTTTCAATTCAGCGATTTTGCGAACTTGATCAGCTGAAATTTTACCGTTTTTCAAGGTGTTAGGTTTACCTGACCCTTTTTCAATGCCAGCTTCTTTTAAGATTAAGAAGGCAACAGGAGGGGTTTTCAAAATGAAGGTGAAGGAACGATCTTCAAAAACGGTGATTTCAACAGGAATAACTTGTCCCATTTTTTCAGCGGTTTGAGCGTTGTACTGCTTCACGAATTCCATGATGTTAACACCGTGCTGACCCAAAGCTGGACCAACTGGGGGTGAAGGATTTGCTTTACCAGCTACAAGCTGAAGCTTAATTTTTGCAGTTGCTTTTTTACCCAAGGGGAAATACCTCCAAAAATAAAATATAGGAAAAAATTTCCTACTTTAGTCAAAAGTAGTATAAAGACACTCCAAACTCAATCATGTAAGCAGAGTTTATAGAGAGCTTTTTAAACGAGCGGAAAGATGTAGCCTATAGAATAAGCTCTATGAAAGTGTGCATATACTGCACAATGTTTCAGCACTAGCTTTTCTAGGAAGATTTAGTTTACAGATAGTGACTACTAGGCACTAGGTACGAGCACGCCGCAGCGTACAGAAGGCACGTGAGCATTGCGAGTCGCCGCGGTAAAGACGTAGACACATCGGTCAACTAAATATTTAGTGGGATTTTTGAATTTGGTTAAATGCCAATTCTACTGGAGTTTCCCGTCCAAAGATCGAAACGGAAGCCTTCAAGCGCTCTTTTTCAGGACTGACTTCGGTGACGTTCCCTTCAAAGTCGGCAAAAGGACCGCTGATAATCTTAACAACGTCGCCAACTTTAAGATCGATATCGATTTTGACAGGAGCAGCGGTAGGAGCGGATTTAAGCAGAATACGCTTAATTTCGCTGTCTTTTGCTGGAATCGGTTTCTTTTGGGAACCAACGAACTTAGTAACACCAGGGGTGTGACGAACCACGTACCACGAATCGTCATCCATGATCATTTCAACGAGAACGTAGCCGGGGAATACCCGTTCTTCTTTTTCGGTCCGTTTACCATCTTTGATTTTGGTAACGGATTTTTGAGGCGCTTCCACACGGAAAATTTTGTCGCCCATGTTCATGGATTCAATCCGACGCTCAAGATTAACTTTTACCTTGTTTTCGTGGCCTGAATACGTATGAACAATGTACCAGCGCTTGCGAGCAGGTTTCTTAGGACGAGACATACCTTCTTCTTCGGAGGCAGAAACACTGATGTTACCGAGCTGCTTTTCAGAAATAACGGCAACGCGGTGATCTTTAGTTTTGCCAACAGCGCTTGCGGCTTCAGCAAGGTCTTCATCGTCTAAGCTAGTATGAATACCCGAGTGGATATCCATGCTTGGTGTTTCGCTTTGCTCTAGATCTGAATCATCCAGATCCGGGAGCATATCGTCTGCATCATCGAATAAAACCATAGTGGTGCAATTCCTACCCGTTATATGCTTATTGCCGGTGAGGCACAATGAAATTGATTATTCCGTGGAAAGAATTATCTATTATAAATAATACCAAAGTGATGAGCGTTACCATCACGAGAACGACAATCGTTTGTCCCCAAATCTGAGGCCAAGTAGGCCACGTGATTTTTTTCCACTCAGTGCGAACACCTGCAAGGTAAGTTTGCAACTGCTCAGTAGGACTTGTATTGGAATCTTGGGAGCCCTTGCCTTTTTTGCCGGAAGGCGTTTTAAGGGATTGATTCATTGTCGCCATCAGGTTTGCTTTAAATCCTTTTTAAGCGTCCATCAGTATATAGATAGCTTAATCGAATACGCGCCCTGGAGGACTCGAACCCCCGACATTCGGTTTTGGAGACCGACGTTCTACCAACTGAACTAAGGACGCTTGTGCTGGAAACGTAAGTGCTTATCCTATAACGAAAGTCAGTCGGAAGCCAGTTACAAACTTGTTACCCAAGCCCATCCAGAATAAACAAGGCAAGCTGAAAACGCAAGCGCGTATGACTAGAACACGTAGCAAGTTTATTTATTAAATTTCTCAAATTCCTTAACTCTAAAAAGGCAAGTACTCCATAAGAGTAATTTTAAAAAAGATTAACTTACAATAAGATGAGCTTACCGATTCTCAGCCTGTCCAGCCTAATATTGTATTGATTGTGATTACGTTTCAATTGAGTTGAGGAAAAAAAGTGAGAAAGGCTTACTCTTCTAAAGGGTCGCCCCTACAAGCCAGGACAGAAGCTGAAGCTGCTCAAACTATTGCTTGTGATTCTCAAACCCTTCAAGACAGTGTTGAGCGCTTTGAATTGTTGCAGCTGGCAATCCAAGATGCTGTTTACGACTGGGATTTTAATACGAATAAGCTGCTTTGGAATCAAAACACAAGTACCCTATTCCGCTATCCCATGGATGAAATTCGATCGGATCTTGCATGGTGGAGTGAAAAAGTTCATCCTGAAGAACGAGAATCACTTATTCAGAGCCTTCATCAGGCTATTGAAAGTGGTCACAGTGTCTGGTCCGTGGAATACCGCTTCCTACGTGGAGACGGAAGCTATTGCGATGTCATGGATAGGGGCTATATTGCCCATAACGATGCTGGGGCTCCTATCCGTATGATTGGTGCCATGACGGATATTACCGAGCGTAAGCAGAATGAAAAGGCGATTCAGGAACGGGAGAATCGTTTCAAAAACCTGGCCGATGCCTCACCCGATATGATTTGGTTGGCAGATTCTGACGGGAAGTTGAATTACGTCAACAAAACGCTCCTGGAATTTTTAGGGAAAACTTCAAACGATATCCAGGACATCGATTGGCAACGCATCGTACACCCGGATGACCTGTTAGAAGTGCTTGCAGTAAGAATCCCCGCACTGAAGGCTAATGTGAGTTATAGCCATGAGTCTCGCGTTCTACGTTGGGATGGCGAGTATCGTTGGCTCTGGGTTTTTGTGTCTCCATGTTTCGCCCCAGAAAAAAATCAGTATTTAGGCCGCGTGGGTAACGCCATTGATGTTACCGAGCGGAAAGAAGCAGAACAGGCCCTCAAAGAAAGTGAACAGCTGTTTCGAATGATTGCTAACACAATTCCGATCATGATTTGGATGTTGGATACAAAGGGTGAAATTACGTTTGTTAACCAAACTTGTATGGATTTTACCGGGCTAAGTTTTGAAGAATCTCTAGGAGATAAAGTCTCTTTCTTTTTTCATGCAAACGATGTTGACGAGCTTCGTAACCTTATTTATGAAGCATATCAAGGTAAAACCCCTTTTTTTACTGAACAGCGCAAAATATTTCACAAGACGGACTATCGGTGGACTATTGTTCAAGGAGTTCCTTATTATGATAATTTCTCCCGCTTCAAGGGCTATATTGGAACAACGATTGATATTAATGAACGCAAGCAATACCGGGAAGAGCTCGAAAGAACCGTTGCTGAAAAAACATCGGCTTTAAACGCTATTAATCAGGAGTTAGAATCCTTTTCTTATTCTGTTTCTCATGACTTGCGCACGCCTTTGAGGGGAATTGATGGCATTAGCCAACTGATCTGTAAAAATTACAGCAATGTTCTGGATGAGAAAGGCAAAAATTACTTACAAATCCTCCGCCACGAAGCGCAACGAATGTCTGAACTGATTAACGATATGCTCAACCTCTCCAGATTGAGCCGGGGAAGCTTGCATTGGGAGACGGTTAAACTCAGTGAACTTGCTAATGAAGTGATTGAAGCGCTTCGACGTCAGGATCCAGATCGTAACGTTGTTGTTGAAATTCAGCCCAATATGCAGGTCTATGGGGACACTAATTTGTTACGGGCCTTACTGGAAAATTTACTGGGTAATTCCTGGAAATTTTCATCCAAGCATGATACGTCCCTTATTCAATTTTTTTCTCTTCAGCAGGACGGGCAAACAGCTTATTGCGTTAAAGACGATGGTGCCGGATTTGAAATGGAATACTCGGAAAATTTGTTCGGTGCTTTTCAACGCTTGCACGATATGACTGAGTTTGAAGGTACCGGTATTGGATTAGCAACCGTTCAACGCATTGTTAACCGGCATGCGGGCAAGGTCTGGGCCATTGGTGAAGTGGAAAAAGGGGCACAGGTTTTTTTTAGTTTAGGAGAACGGCATGACTCAGTCAGTTAGAATTAAGGAAAAGCATATCTTGCTGGTTGAGGATAATCCGACCGATGAGCTATTAACCATTAAAGCTTTGGAAGAGCACCATACGCCGATTGATATTGTTGTGGCTCGCAACGGAGCGGAAGCCCTGGATTATATCTTCGCTGAAGGACAATATGCCGATAGAGATATACTGGAACTGCCAAGCTTTATTCTATTGGATTTAAAACTCCCCAAAGTGAGTGGTTTAAATGTATTAAAAAGAATTCGTTCCGATGAAAGAACCCGTATCGTGCCGGTTATTATTTTAACCTCCTCCAAGGAAGAGCAGGATATCGTAGAAGGTTATTCCCTGGGTGCCAATAGTTATATTCAAAAACCGGTCGATTATCAGGAATTTTCCAAAATTGCAGAACAGCTTGGCGTGTATTGGTTCAAGGTGAATCAGTTGCCCAGATATGACTTGTAAGAAGGAGAAAGCATATGGGGCAGCCCTTGAAGGTTCTAATCGTTGAAGATTCTGAAATCGATACCGAGTTAGTGGTTCAGGAGCTTAGGCAAGGTGGATTTGATCTCTCGTATGAACGGGTCGATAGACCTGCTGCTTTTAAAGAGGCTTTGGAGAGAACCTCTTGGGATTTGATTATTTCCGATTACATCATGCCTCATTTTAGCGAGCCTGCTGCCATCGAAATTCTCAAAAAAAGTGGATTGGATATTCCATTTATTGTCATCTCAGGGAAAATTGGCGAAGAAACGGCCGTCAATGCGATGAAATCTGGCGCTCATGATTATGTGATGAAGGATCGCCTGAACCGTCTGGTTCCATCTATTAATCGTGAATTGAAAGCAGCTAAAGAGCGGGAAACAAACCGACAGTCCGAACAGGAGATGGAACAGTTTATCGATTCCTTAACGCATGATCTCCGAACCCCCATTATTGCTGAGGATAGAATTCTGGAACTGATGGCTTCAGGTCATTTCGGGGTTCTCTCGGAGGCAATGACGGAGGTCATTCCAGAGCTCATTCAATCCAATCGTTTCTTACAACATATGGTCAATAATATTATTGATGCTTATAAGTATCGGCATGGAAAAGTTCGCTTAGAGGCTTACCCCACCGAAATCAAGTCTTTTGTTTCGGATTACGTCCGTAGTGTCACGGTGAATTCAATGCTGGAGCCGAAAGCGCTTAAAATTAATCTAGACTTTGTTGAAACGCTACCTAGAGTGGTGATGGATGGGAATGAAATTCAGCGTGTGTTGAATAATATTTTAAAAAATGCCATCGAGCATAGCCCGAAAGAAACCACAATCCACATTAGCATGCAGATAGCTGATCTCTATGTTCGGGTTGCGATTCAGGATCAGGGGCCGGGTATTGCACCGAATATGGAGCCTTATCTGTTTAAGCCCTATACGCATGCCATTAGTAAAAAATATCATCAGGTAGCATTGGGATTGGGTTTGTATCTTTCTAAGCGCATTATTGAAATCCACAAGGGGCAGATTGGTTATAACAGCGAATCTGGGAAAGGTTGCAAATTTTACTTCGATCTCCCAGCGGAAAAGGTCGGCTAATTTAAACAAAAATGCTCCCTGTTCTTAAGTGGAAAAAGGAGCATTTTTAACTAAACTTAAATAATTATTTTGAATCGTGGTGAGTTATAAAGAGTTCTTTAATCTTTTTCATCAGGTCTGGCGTTCTCTTGAGCAGTTCTGCGACTTGGTTATCGACTTTGGCATTGTCTGTTTTAATGAGCATCATTTGATCATGCTCTCCAGGCACATGGCGATGGTAGGCGTAATAAAGATCTGGAGTTGCATGGATTTTATGTTTTCCAAAGAGTTCTTCTAAGGGTTTACGTAGATCGGAACCGTCGGTATGCACCGCTACACGACCGAATTTAGGGTTATGAGCATTAAAACTTGGACCAGAGGACTGGTTGATGGACATGGTGACTCCTTGACTAACGGAATGAAATGAATGGGTAAATAAATATAAAATTAAATTATTCAATTAGAATTGTAGAGCAAAACGCTACTATAGCATCTCGATCTCCGATGAGCAAATCGATGAAATTGTTATTAGAATTAATGAATATAACTTTTATTTCAATAAAATTTTATTAAATACATGGGCAACATCCTGATTCCATTATGCAAAATTGTCATTCTTGCGTAAGTCTTAAATCCGAATGAAGCATTTTTTCGGTAGAGACCGTATGCCAATGCGACCATCAACAAAACATAGCCGAGCGAATAGGTGAGTGATGCTTGATAGGGATCGTGGATAAAAAGCGCTAATAAAATCGTAGATGTGTTGATGAATTGAGCTTTTTAAGAGCAGAATTTCTGAAATGACATAAATCGCGATGGCATTGACCCCAAGTACGATGAAGGGTTGGCAGATCTGCGAGTAGGTTGTGGCAGAATTCCCGGGTGTGTTAACCAGCACCATAAAAGTCAGGGTTGGTTATTCCCCTCAAAATATCCAGGCTTGTGAGCCGTGGATTCTTATTTACCAAAATAGTGCTCGCTTTAAATTACTTTTTCTTATCCTCTTCGCTTTGCATGTGCTCAGCGATGTTTTTAACGTACTCAATCCCTTGCTTCAGTCCTTCTTGAATGAAGGTTTGATTGTCCCGATCAATCGCAACAGCTTCATCATTCAAGGGTTCCCAGCTCATGCGAAACTGCACAACGTTTTTGGCTTTGGGATCTTTTGGATCCGCAGGAACCAAGGCGTTGATGACATCGCCTGCGTACAATGGGTGATCCACGAGTTGGTATTTTACTTCGCCCATTTCTTCGTTAATGCTGATTCGTTCGCGGAGAACAAGTCCACCGATATTGAGATCGCGTATGGCGTAATCATCGGTATTTTCCACGAATACACAGCTTTGCACACCCATAACGTAGCGATCGGGGTTTTCAATTCGATCGAGCATCACACGCCAAATGGTTTGTAATTCGGCATCTATGGCCACATGGGTATCGAGTTTAGGCATTAGTAAATCCTTAAAAAATTGAAATCGATTTTGAAATAAATCTATGAATTTTGCAAGAGGCCGTCGCGTACTGCTTTTACAGCGGCAGTGGTTCGATCATCCACGGCGAGCTTTTGTAAAATATTGCAGACATGGGCTTTTGCGGTATGTAATGTAATTCCCAAATCGTCCGCGATTTCCCGGTTACTTTTGCCTTCTACCAGCTTTTCCAACACTTCACGTTCCCGCTCAGTGAGATCGGCATTATAACGCGTGCGGCTTTGAGTTTTGCTTTTTTGGCTGAGGCTGAGCGGTAGTGCTTCTACCACCATTTTTGCGATGGCGGGATCAAGCCAAACGGCACCATCATCCACCATGCGGATGACTTCCGCGAGCCGGTTAATTTGAATATCTTTCAAGCAGTAGGCATCCGCTCCGGCGGCGAGTGAGGCATAGACTTCTTCGCCTTCCTGGTGAGAGGTGAGCATAATCACCTTGATACCGGGGTGGGTGTTTTTCATTGCTTCTGTTGCCCCAATGCCATCTAAAACTGGCATACGAATATCCATCAAAACAACATCGACCGCTTCTCGCTGGATAAAGCTTAAACATTCCTGACCATTTTTAACACAGCCAGCTACGATGAGGTCATCGATTTTATCGAGGCATGCGAGTAAGCCGTTTCGGGCCAGTTCATGATCTTCGGCAACCAAAATGCGGATGGGAGCTGAGTTGGAGTTTGACGGTGTTATAGTCATGGTGTTCTGTCATCACTTTCTGGGAGGTGAGCAATCGTTTGAGTCGGAGGTTTCTCTTTGGAGCCTTCGGTTAGCGTGTATGGCGGAAGTTGGATGATAAAGCTTGTACCCCTTTGGTTTACCTGTTTACTCACAACTTGTATTGTACCGCCATGCAGTTCAATAATCATTTTGCAAATAAATAAACCCAAACCGGAACCAATTTGTTGCTGACGACCATGGCTATGTGGATAGCGCTGAAACAGTTGCTCCTGTAAACCGGGATCGATTCCAGGGCCAGTGTCGTGCACGGTCAACGTAATTCCCGTATCGATACTCCCTTGGCAGGAAATCTTAATGTGATCGCCGTCAGCAATGTTTTGAAGTGAATTGCCTAGTAGATTAATAATGACCCGCTTAAACTGAGTCGCATCAACCCACGCCATGGTTGTGGAATCGATTTGGTTGCTGATCGGGATTTGTTTACTTTCAGCCACGGCTTGAACAGTGGCACAGCACTGGTTGACTAGCTCAAACAGCGAAACTGACTTTTGGTGCAAATGGATTTTTCCGGAATCATATTGAAAGGTCTCGAGCAGATGCCGAATCATGGTGATCTGATCATCGGTGCTGTTTTGCATATTGGTTAAGAGATTTGCGGATTGGGCATCCAGATTGGGGCGAACATACTCTTGGAAATAATCGAGAACTCGTTTTTGCGCGATCAGGGGTGTTCTGAGGTCGTGGCTCAAAGTTGAAATGAAGGTTTCCCGGATGGTTTCTTTTTCCTGGAGTTGATCGAGCATTAAATTAAAGTGGTGAATTGTTTGGCGCATCGTCGTATCACCACCCTCAATGTGGATACGAGCTCCTAGATTACCGGAAGCCACTTCCTGACTAATGGCAGTCAGAGATTGAATGGGGCGAATGAAAAGTCGGTTGAAACGTGCTCCTAGCAAAATGAGTAAGCCGAGGGCAATACAGACGAAGAAAAACGTGTAAATTCGATTTTCAGAATCCAATTCTCCCATCGCTTGCAGGGATAAACTGACAATAATATAGCCATGAACCCGACCCTGATAATCTTTCAGCGGATGGACCAGGCTTCCGTAGTCAATACCGGCAATGTTTTCTTTAAACCATTTTCGAGTGATGCTGGCCTTTTTGAGTGCTGGCAGGCGGGGCATCACCTGAGTCATGGCAGTGTTAGTAGAGGTAACCGAGTTTGGCAGGCCCTGCTCGTTCAATTCAACAAGCCGATAGCTAAAGTCTTCATCCGACGCGGAGGCGAGTTCCTGGCTATGCAGTACATTACCCATGCAGCGTCCTAGCAATAGAATATTGGTTTGCTTGGTTTTACTATCAATAATGGGAACGGCTGCAACCAGCATCAGGCCATGGCCGGGTTTCCGTCCTGATAAAGCAATAAGGCCCTTTTTCGCATAAACGTGGCGCTGTAAGAGTTCTCGCCGCCAGCCTTCGGTTTCTCTTAAAAACGAATGTGTTAAGGCCTTGGGATCGGTGTATTCAGGAACATGACTCTCAATGACTCTTCCGTCCGGGCTGATGAGCATTAGCAGGCTCAGGTGTCGCTCTGGCTGGAAGTTCCAGCTTCCTGCGCTGAGTTCAAGTCGATCCATGGTATCAACAACAACTTCTTCCCAGAGGGCGATTCCGGTGCGTAGAAGCTCCAAGTGGCTGTTATTGAGGAGGATGTCACTTTTATGAAGGAAAAAGGCACTGAAAAGAAGTAATGGCAGTATGGCCGTGATGGCAAAAAAGATAAGAAACTGCTGACGAAAGGTGATTTTAAGCGGATAGGATCGTGCCATTGGCAGAGCAAGCGAGCGGCGCTTCAGTTTGTTTTCAAGGCTTTTTTCAGTTTTTGAAGACATCCGAGTTTTGCTTCCATTAGCATTCCCTAGAAATAATAGGACAAATTGGGCACTCAGGCTATTTTGCTTACACGATGAGCAATGTTAGGATGAGCATATATGGTTGACGATTTGATGAGTCGAAGGAGAAATTTGTTATGCCCGTTGAACAAAGTACACACAACGAATCCCTAGGTGCTGCCTTAGGTCGTTTGCCCAGTGGTGTCTTCGTGGTTACTGCCAAGCGCAAAGGCACGAATGAGCCTGTTGGGATGATGAGTTCCTGGGTTGCGCAAGCTGGCTTTAAGCCTATCGCCATCTCGGTTGCGGTGCATCCTGAGCGTGAAATTTACCCAGTTATCAAAGAATCCGGTGAGTTTTGCCTGAATGTTTTAAGCACTGAGAATATGGATCTCTTGAGAGCATTCTCAAAATACACGCCCGACCAGTTTAATGGCGTTGCAACTAAAGATGTCCGGGAAGGCGTTGTCTTACTGGATGCCGTCTCTGTTTTGAACTGTAAAGTGATTGGTGAATGCGCTTTGACCGATCACACGATCTTTATCGCTGAAGTCACCGGCGGCGACTACATGGATCATGAACTGAGCCCGATGGTGCATCTCCGCAAATCAGGCTTCCAGTACTAAGCACATTAGAACTTTTGATTTTAAAACAGCTCCTTTTTGAAAGGAGCTGTTTTAATCAGGGTTTTCAGGTTTTTAAAAGTTTTTTATTAATATTTCTTAATAAACTAACATCGGTTTCATAATGTTTGTTTTTATGCAATCAAGAGAGCAAGAGCAACAAATTATTTTTGATTCCCTTGCTTCCAAAAGATTTTTTCTACCTACCTACTTCTACCTTCTACCCAACAAAAGTATTTCTACCTACCAATTTTCTATCTACCTACCTTTTTACTCTAAATTTACCCCGCACCACCAATTGCGGGGTTTTTTATTGGAAAATTATCCTCCCACCCATGCTGGAAAACATAGGGGATTTATTTAACTGTCAGCGGCATCTAGCTTGGCGAAGCGAGGGTCGAGGAGCTTTTTCCCAGGTATTCCTTGGAACTGGATACTGTAGACAGCCTTTTCACCTTCACCGAGCACCTGCGTGACGGTTCCTGTACCAAACTTGGCGTGACTGACTTTATCGCCAGATTTAAAAACAGGACCGAGCGCGCTGGGTTGCGGTCCATTGCCGCTATCCGAACCCTTACCAACTATGGCACTAGAGGGAGGCAAGCCTTTGCTGCGAGGACTCTGCGGCTGCGAGGATTTGCGATTTTTGAGGTAGGAAGACGCTTGGGAGTGGTCGTTATAAGCGGGAGCACCATCCATGTCGTAGCGACTTTCGCCAAAACGACGAGCGCCTGGGCGTTTTGCATACGGTTCCGGTTCTCCGCCACTTTGCCCCCGACCCCGCTGGAAGTTTCGTTCCACATCTGCATCGCTTGCATAGCCCTTGGACAGCGCATCCAGGCTGTAAAATCCAGACAGGTGCTCCTGAGGAATCTCTCCCAGGAAGCGACTCGGCTGTCCGTAGCGAATCTCTCCCATCATCATGCGACGTCGTGCATAGGTTAAAAAGAGTCGTTCCATAGCCCGGGTGACGCCAACATACATTAAGCGGCGCTCTTCTTCCATCTGGTTGGTGTCGTTTAAGGACCGGAAGTGGGGAAAGAGGCCTTCCTCAAGTCCGCAAATACCGACAACGGGATATTCCAAGCCCTTACATGCATGGAGTGTCATCAGTACGATTTTATTTTCGGCAGGTTCAGCGCTATCAATGTCACTGAGCAGGGACATCTGTGTAAGGAAGTCTGCCAAGGTTCCTGCCGGGTTTTCCACCATAAACTGGCGTGTTACACCGACTAATTCCTGGACGTTGGCTTGCCGCCCTTCACTATCGGTGGGATCGTCCGCACGGAGTTCGTCAAAATAGCCGGTGAGTTCAACCAGTTGAACAATGAGTTCATCCAAACTGACTTCTGTGGCAAGGCGTTTCAAGCGTTCCATAACTGTAATAAAGCCACCAATGGCTTTGACCGCTTTCGGTTTTAAGCCTTCTACCTGATCGGCTTGCCGGAGAACCTGGTACAAGGTTGCGTTATAGCGGGTTGCAGTCGCTTCGAGAAACTCGATGCTTGTTTTACCGATGCCTCGACGAGGCACGTTTAAAATACGTTTAACGCTATACCCGTCCGCCTCGTTAAAGATAACGGTCAGGTAGGCCATAACATCTTTAATTTCTTTGCGTTCGTAGAACTTAAGGCCACCAATCATGGTGTAAGGAATACCTCGAGAGATTAAAACATCTTCAAGTACCCGGCTTTGGACGTTGGTACGGTATAAAATGCAGCAATCGCCCGGTTTGTAAGGGCCACCGTTGCTTTCAGTCAGCTGTATCATACGGTCGAGCAGGTAAAATGCTTCTTCCCTGTCATCCCGCGCTTCAAAACAGTTGATTTTCTCGCCGGTTCCCCGGAAGGATTGAAGCTCTTTGGGTAAGCGTTCGGTGTTGCGCTCAATGATCGCGTTGGCCACTTCCAAAATATTGGCAGTGGAGCGGTAGTTCATGAGCAGCTTAATGAGTTGAGCATCCGGGAAATCGGTCTGGAAGTTCAAAATGATTCTGAAATTAGCCCCGCGCCAGCTGTAAATTGACTGATCCACATCGCCTACAACCGTTAAACTGCGATCTTTCCAAAGTTTTTTTTGAAATTCAGCCGAACTGTCATCTTTCAGGCAACCTTCCGCAAGCAACCGGACCAGCTCGTACTGGGTGTCGTTCGTATCCTGAAACTCGTCAACCATAATATGTTTGAAACGGTCATGGTGCTGGCTGAGTACTTGGGGATTCTGCTGGAGCAGTCGAACAGTCATTAACAGCATATCGTCGAAGTCGAGCGCATTGTTGCGAGACAAAATAGCCTCGTAGCCGTCAAATATCTGGGCTAATTTCTCAGCTTTAAAATCTTTGGCGGAGCTGGCATAGCTAAAGGCATCCAGCATATTGTTTTTGAAGCCGGAAATTGTATAGCGGATGCTTTTAGGGGTGTAGAGCTTTTCATCCAGGTTAAGAGTTTTAATGACCTCTTTAACGGCTGCTACGGACTCGGATTCATCGTAAATAACGAAGCGGTTGTTCCAGGTGCGCCCATTGGGAGTGCTGTACTGTTCGATGTCTTGTCGAAGGATTCTTCCACAAATACTGTGGAAGGTACCAATCCAGAGCATTCGACCCACGGAGTCCCCCACAAGATGGGTTAAGCGCTCCTTCATTTCCTTAGCGGCCTTATTGGTAAAGGTGACCGCTAAAATCTCCCCAGGATAAGTGCCGACTTGAAGGCGATGCGCAATTTGGTGCGTTAAAACCCGGGTTTTGCCGCTACCGGCTCCGGCTAATATTAGCAGAGGGCCTGTCGTATGGGTGACTGCGGCCAATTGTTCAGGGTTTAACTTATCGAGTAAGGCATTCATTAGGGACGTTTTTCTCTCTCTGGAAATTTGTTTGTATCAGCACTGGCATGATTATAGACAGAAAATAACAGTTCATTCATTCGGACATGGAAGTACTTCTGCTTTATTTTTATTTTCATCCCATAATGGACTTTGAAAATCTCTAAAATTGATCTTTTCCAGACAGTTTAGTGGGTCTTCCTCACCTGGTTCTTAAAAAGTTTCATCATCTTAATTTTAATGTACGAGATATAAAAATGATCCTGCCCGCTATCACACCATCGGCGTCAAATTCATCCCAAAAACCGCCTCAAAAACTTAAATTTAAAGGAGGTAATGACGAAGTTAAGCGCGTGCTAGACGCAGCACGTGACAAATTTGGTCAGTCTGAAATGAGGCAGCAGCTTTTCCCTAACGCTCCTAAACCAGCTAAGAATAGACCGGGATCCGTAACTCCGCCTGGTAATGATTTTATGAGTATGTTTGAGGGGGCTGCAAAGGCCTTTAATGCGAGTCGTTCTTCGCTTGCTAATCAAGCACCGATGACACCTTCTCGAGTTGATTCGGGGTTGGGCGATGATCCATTTGTAAGTAACACTTCATTCGCGAAGCACCAGTTGATAGGAGCATCTTCCCGAATTGATTCTGGGTTGGGAGAAATGAATGATTTTAATCAATCATTTGCATCAATGAGGAATACACCCTCCCCAAAAGCTCAACAATTCCAAGTTGCGTCTTCACCTGATGAAGATTTTTCTATGTTTTTCGAAATGCCAAGTTCTAAGGTTGGTTCTCATACTTCAAGCCCACACAGGTCACCTATTTTAGCTACGCAGGATGTAGTAATGGGTAGTCCCAGTCAGTTGGAGTTAGACACTTCTAACTCTTCTGAAGTACTCAAAGGTGTCAACACTCCATTTGCTCGTAAGCAAGGGTCGAGGTCAGCTTCTATGCAGGGCTTAATGAGCGACCCTCAATTTTCCCCTCCTCCCTTTAAAATGGAACCACCCCCATCGGGCTTTCAACGTGGCACGCCTGCACCAACTGATTTTTCAATGCCTGCAGTGAGTCAGCTGGGCATTCATTCTACGGCGGGATCTCAAGCCTTTCCTGTCGATTTAACTAAGAAAAAAAACCAATTTACTCTTCTGCTAAGAGATATGAACGCTTCTTTGCCTGACGATGGGACATTAGGCACCAAGAGAGATAAAGCTCGTTTAGAACGAAATGCAATAAGAGTGGAGCAAGGTCGTCGCTCCATCTCACCAGAACTATTGGAGATTCTTGATGATCAAAAACTAGATCTGGAGGAACAAAAGGCAGGAAAATCTCAACGCGAGTTGAGACGTATAGACCGTTCTGTGGCGGAGTTAGAAAAGCTTCGCTCTCATTTAAGTGGCCTCATTAAAGGTAAAGGAAAACGCACTTTACTGGAGGCTAATTCTTCGAGTCCTGAGTCTTCTCGCCCAGTTTCAATCGAGGCGGATGGCAAACTTGATGTTCGTCAGTCTATCGAAAAGAGTGAAACAGAAGATGGACCATTACTTAAAAGGCAAAAAAGAAGCCAAGCAAAATTTGAATTAGGACCAACACCGGAAGTAGAGAAGATATTACAAAAGAAAGTCAATGATGCAATAAAAGAAAAAAAAGATAACAAAAAAGTGATTAGACCTTTGAGAAATAATCTGGCAGCTCATAAATCCAGAAGAAGAGCGCAGGAATATACCGCGTATTTGGAACGGGAGCTGGGTATTAAACAAGAGTCACCGGGTTTGGCTGATGTTATAGAGGCTAATCATTCTCCGAGCCCAGCGTCGTTGCGTGCTGCTTCTATCAATCCTCAAGAGAAGGGAGATTCAAGAACATCTGCTTCTGACTCAAAACCGAAAAGGCAAAATCCTCGTAGGAAAAAAGGTGTGCAAACTAGCCCATTGCCTGCCAAAGAGACTTTCATAATAAAATTACAGATACCCTCTTGGAAAGCGAACCAAAGCCGCAAAAGAAATAATGCTCCATTCTCTAATCCTAGTATTAGTACTGGAAGTGGAGTCAAGGACGAGCACGAGCGCCCACAAGGAGCTAGAGGACTTGATACCGACGTCGTAGCACAACTACTTGCGACTAACGAAAATCCTCAGTACCAGCCCGGTAGGGGGGCTAAACATTTACGTAACGCTCTGATGCAACCTCTATTACCTAAAGCACCAATTGATGAAATTAAAAAGCCGGATGAAAAAATAAGTGAGTCTCCTGAGAGTGATAGCGATATGTCTTCATCTTCATCTGTAGATCAAACGCCGTCGCCAAGAGCTGAAGCATCCAGTTCTGTAAGAAAAAATAAACCTGGCTACGTAAGACCCATACATAAGCGGGTTCCATACAACGGTAAAACATACAGAGGTGAGTTTGAAGCAAATAGAGCAAAGAGGCATGATTTACGAAGAGCAGAATTAGAGCAGAAGGGATACTGGGATGATGATAAGAAGGAGGAGGAACATCGAGCAGATTCACCTATGAAACCTACCCAAAAAGAGCGAAGAGTAGGAGACTTTACTTTGATGGTGCGTTATGGACAGCCTGATGCGCAGGGCCGTTATAGACATGATTATTTGAGTAAAGAGGGTGTACAAACGACTTTAAATGGAACGAGAATCAAGAGGAGTCGAAAAAATAAGAAAAAGAAATAAGCATACTCATACGAGGAAGGGAGGGCTTCTCTTATACCTAAAGGTTCAACTTTCACTTTTTAAGTAATGACGAAATGCAAAAGAATCGCTATAATAAACTTCACTGCCGTTTTGTGGATGGTGTCCCACTGCGAAGGGTTACGGAAGTATTTCCCTCTTTTCCTCGCTTTTGAATCAGTCAGTCGATTTGGATGGATACATTAATCTGATGTTTGAGACTCAGTTATCTGAAGGTCGTCAAGAGTTGTCTGGCGTATCGATATTTTCAAGTCTATTTGTAGATGAAGATAGACCGGAACACCGGACTCTTATGGTCCCGACCGATGACGAAATGGACGATCCGGATAATCCCGATCCGCATGATGAGCTGGCTGCTGAACTCACGATGCTCCAGCAAAAATCCAAAATTATTGGCATTATTGGAAGCCGGAATATTCCGCTTCCTCATCAGCAATTGGTAGAGCTTTTAGCGTTTTCGCTGACCCATGAAGGTAACCGTGTTGTGACTAGTGGTGGTTCTTCTGGAACCAACGCCGCTACCGTGCGGGGTGCGATGCGTGGCAATAAAGATTTATTAAAAGTGGTTCTTCCTCAGACCATTGGACAACAACCGTCCGATGTTCAAGATCAACTGATTGGTCTTCCCTGCATTGTGGAGCATCCTGAGTGGAGCATGATGAAACTCTCGGATGCCAGTCGTCTGTGTAACCGTGAGATTATCGATGAATCTCAGCAAGTGATTATTCTTTTGACTCACGACAGCCCCACTTTGCAAAATGCAATTGAGTACGCAAACGATAATCATAAAATTGTCACCTGCCTCTATCTCGATTAATCATTTAAAGAGCAAAGTCTACACATCCATCTCATATCTGAACCATCTTGTGATCTTGTGTGATTAAGTGTACTTGGCATAGGATTGCATGAGCTAGTAAAGCAATGCTATTCCTTAGCTGTTTACGCGACTTGTTATGTTGGCTTTTTCTGTCTATAGCGTTGGAAAGCCAGCAGGCGTTTTTAACTTATTGGGAACGTTTCACTTGCCCCTGTGAGAGAGACGGATTGTTGAATAGGAAGTGAGATCTTTATGCAAAAGCGTAGCTCTGCGAAGGCGGCTCAATTTACAGAATCGGTGATTCGCCAGATGAGCCAGATGGCTCGTCGTTATGAAGCCATTAACCTCGCACAAGGTTTTCCTGATTTTTCCTGTCCAGCTGAATTGAAAGAAGCAGCGTGTACTGCCATTCATGATGATATTAACCAATATGCCGTAACGTGGGGCATGCCTGCTTTTCGGGATGCTTTGGCGCTTAAAAATAGTCAGTATTTGGGTATTACGGTTGATCCTGATAAAGAAGTCACCGTTACATGTGGCGCGACAGAGGCCATGGCAGCAACCATGCTCGCCTTGATCGATCCGGGTGATGAGGTTATTGTTTTTGAGCCTTATTATGAAAATTATGGTCCGGATGCGATTATTGCCGGAGCGGTCCCGCGCTATGTGACCTTGCACCCGCCCGAGTGGAAGTTTAAGCTGGAAGAGTTGGAAGCGGCTTTTAACAATAAAACCCGCGCCATTATTATCAACACACCCCATAATCCGACTGGAAAGGTTTTTAGCCGTTCCGAATTGGAAGCAATTGCTGCCCTGTGTCAAAAATGGGGTGTGCTTGCGATTACTGACGAAATTTATGAGCACATTCTCTACGATAATCATAAACACGTGGCTATGGCTTCCTTACCGGGTATGAAGGATTATTCGGTAACCATTAACGGTCTTTCTAAAACGTACAGCGTTACCGGGTGGCGTGTAGGCACCATTATTGCTCCAGAAGATCTCACTCAGCCGATTCGTAAAATGCACGACTTCCTGACAGTGGGTGCAGCTGCGCCTCTTCAGGCCGCAGGGGTAACAGCAATGCAGTTACCACAATCTTATTATGCTGAGTTGGCTAATCTCTATGAAGAAAAACGTGGAATTATGCTGAGTATATTGGATTCTGCCGGTGTTCGCTATTTCCGACCTCAGGGCGCTTATTATGCATTTTGTGATATCTCTGAATTTGGATATCGAAATGATATAGAGTTTACTCGTTTTCTGGTTACCGAAGTGGGTGTCGCGTGTGTGCCGGGTTCTAGCTTCTTTAGCCGTCCAGAATTGGGTCAGCGCTTTGTTCGTTTCTGTTATAGCAAAAAACCAGAAACACTTTATGCTGCTGCTGAAAGACTACAGAAGTTAAAACAAGCCGTTCGACTCTTATAGTCTATTATTGACGGTTTTCTTAGTTGCCCAAAAAGAAGAGAGCTTTGTGTTTTGAGGCTCTCTTTTTCTGTTAGGTCCCTTTTTACAAGCTCTATAGCCTCTAAAATTGCCTCAAGTACAGATTCTAGGCATTTATCAAATAAATGCGCACAAGATTAATAATGATTGTTTTTATGCTTGTATGGGGATGTGCTTTTTTTGCAATAAAAAAGCCGAGCTAAGGGGCGTATCGGATGGACGTTAATTCTGCATCAAGCGGCATAAACTATGGTATAGGCGGCAATTATTTGGGAAGCATTCAAACGGGTTTAAATCCTGTAATGACGTCTACCACAACACCGTTCCCACCCGATTCTTATACACCAACAATTTTTGGTTCACCACCACCACCCGCCTATCTGACTCCCCCACCTGGCGCAGGGTACCAAGTGCCACCGCAGTCTTCTTATTACCAAGGACAGCAGGGGCCTTATAATTACCAGACTGGGAGCGCCGCACTAAATACAGCTGACAAATATTTGGACCGTCAGCGTGAGGTTGCAATCAAAGAGGGCCGAACTGACATGTGGGCAGAGATTAATAGCCGTGAAAAAGCGGTTAATGACGCGCAAGGTCAGCTACAAGACTTTAAACCTGACGACAAAGCCAGTTAATGTGTCGTTAGTCTCGCACTGAAAGACTTTTAAACACCACTCAGAGGAACCTCTTCAGGATTTTTGGGATGTTTATCTCGGAGTTTCAAAGAGGCCAGAATACCCACAACCATCAGTCCCGCGGCTGCCCAGAATGGCGTTATCCCATAAGGATGGCCTGGTATAGACGCTCTTGCAGCATCCATACTGAGTAAAACACCACCTAATGCAGGCCCTAACATCCGACCCAAACTGGCAATAGACTGACTAATCCCTAAAACCACACCTTGTGAGCGTTCATCGGTCGATTGTGAAACTACTGCAGAAAGAAGTGGTGTCACAAAGCTATTTCCAATAGCAAGGCAGCTCATCCCAATCATAATGGTTGTAAAGGCAGACATGCCGGGTATAACAGCGGGAAGAATCGCCATACCGGCACAGAGTATCACTGCACCAAAAATAATAAGCGGCTTTTCACCCATTTTAGGCGCTAAGCGTCTCAATAAACCGCCTTGAATCAGGATGCCTAAAACACCAACATAGGCAAACAGATTACCGTTTTCAACCGCGTGCCAGCCCATACGTTGTGTTGTAAACAATGTCATCAGTGCTGTTACTAAGGCAAAGGACATTGTACAAAACAGTAAGCAGATGAGTGTAGAAACAAGTCCAGATTTTTGAACCAGAGCTAATTTCTCGCCGAAATTGGTCGCATTTTGAGTTGTGTTTCCTTGATTCCGTTTTTCAGCTGTAAGGCTTTCAGGCAAGGCAAAATACATTCCAAGGCAGTTAAGGAGTGCAAAAGCACCGGCGACGAAAAAGGGAAGCTCAAGACTTCGGTGTCCTAACCAGCCGCCGATTGCAGGACCGATAACAAAGCCTAAACCAAAGGCAGCTCCGATAAGACCCATTGCGGCACCGCGTTTTTCACGAGGCGTTACATCGGCAATATAAGCCTGGGCTGTTGAAATGTTTCCACCGGACATCCCGTCGAGCATACGCCCGAGGAAGAGCATCCATAAGGTATTGGCTAAACCAATGGTAAAAAACGCAATGGCTGAACCCAAGATGCTAAGCATAAGGACGGGACGACGACCCACTTTGTCCGACAAGCGACCCAGTAATGGTGCAAAAATTAGCTGCATGAAAGAGAAACTACCAAACAAAAGTCCAATTTGAGTGGGATCTGCATGAAACTTCTGGGCATAAAGCGGCAAAATAGGAATGACGATCCCGAAACCGATCATATCGATGAGAACGGTGAAAAAGATCATCATCAACGGAGTACGGCTAGTTTTTTGACTTGGAGAAGTGGTTTGGGGTTCAGCGAGGGTAGCGCTCGAAGAGGAAGGCATGCAAATAAAGCTCCTGCAGGATGAAAAAGGATTGCGAATTAGGCCTGATGGGTCCACTAATTCAATCATTCTGGAAAGACTTTTGAGGATCAAGATTAATAAAAGATTTTCATCCGGGAGTCGGTTGAAAACGATTACTCTTGTTGATCGGCCTTTTCCTGTGATGAGTAAATTTTACGAACAATGCGGATAAGAATAAAGGCCAAAAGAAACATTCCAGCTAAACTGGCCAAATAAATAGGCATTTCGTTTACATACCAAACGGCAATGAGTCCACCGATAACACATAAACTATAGAGGTAGGTAACTGTTTTAACCTGTCCGACACCCGCTTTCAAGAACTGGTGATGAATGTGATCCGCATCCGGTAAAAAAGGATTTTGTCCGCGAAGCAAACGACGAAAAACTGAGAAGGTAATGTCTAAAATGGGTACACTCAAAACAAACATGGGGAGTAACATCACGACCATTTTTGTTTTCAGTACCCCAGTGACAGCAATACATGCGAGAACAAAGCCGCTGAATAAGGCGCCGCTATCCCCCATAAAAATTTTGGCAGGGTGGAAGTTAAATACCAGAAAGCCAAGGCTTGAGCCTGCTAAAACAGCAGCCAGTAAAGCCGAGTAAGGCTGGTTGGTAAAAATAGCAACCACACTTAAGGTCAAAGCTGATAAGGTTGTTACCCCCGCAGCCAAGCCATCGATACCATCAATAAAGTTCATGGCATTCATTAATGCCACCAGCCAAATGACAGTTACCGGCAAGCTCAATGCGTTCAGAACCAGCAGTTGTGCTCCAGGTAAATCCAATGTATTGATTTGGACACCCAGTGCAAAAGCCGTTAAGGCAGCGATAAATTGAACGGCCAATTTGGGATAAGGAGACAGCGTGAATAGGTCGTCCAATAATCCTAAAAAGAAGATCATCGCGCCCCCGGACAGAACCCCCGGAAGGGTTGTACTGAGGGCCGATGACTTCATAAATCCAGGATTAAGAACGGCCACAACCGCCAGGGTCAACATAAACCCTAGCCATATGGCAATTCCGCCTAATCGGGGGATGGGAGATTTGTGTATTTTCCTTTCACCGGGCGCATCATAGTATCCCGCCTGAATTGCATGGCGTCGCACCACGGGCACTAGGAGTACTGTGATCACTAAGGCCACTAAAAAGCCACAAACGTGGAGCATGGGCGGATTTAAAGGGGGGAATACCGATGCAGTGAAAATAACAATCTCTCCGTGTTATTCATTTATTGTTCAGATAGAACAGAAATAGTTTGAGAGGTCTATTTTTAGACGCTCACAAGTTGGGATAACTCAGGATATAGCGGGAAGCGTTTGCTGAGTTCTTTAATTTCTGCTATCAAACTTTCTTCATTGTCTCGTTTTTGAAGCACATCGGCAATAACCCGGCCCACAATGGCCAGCGCTTTTTCATCAAAACCGCGTGTGGTCAAGGCGGGTGTTCCTAAACGAATACCGCTTGTAACAAAAGGACTTTGAGGATCGTTTGGAATGGTATTTTTGTTAGCGGTAATTCCAATGGATTCCAAAATATTTTGCGCTTCTTTACCGGTGTAGCCTGTGCTCCGCAAATCGAGAACAACCAAATGGTTATCCGTTCCATTTGTCAGCAAGTTGATTCCGTTATCCATAAGCGCTTTTGCAAGGCTTTGAGCATTGGCGATGACTTGCTGGGAGTAGGTTTTGAATTCGGGAGAAAGCGCTTCTTTGAAGGCGACAGCTTTAGCGGCAATCACATGCATTAAAGGACCACCTTGCAAGCCTGGGAATACGGCTTTATCGACTGCTTTGGCATATTCTGCTTTACACATAATGATCCCGCTACGAGGACCACGAAGCGTTTTATGGGTCGTGGTGGTTACAAAATCACAGTGGGCCATAGGGCTTGGGTGTAATCCAGTCACGACTAAACCAGCGATATGGGCGATATCGGCAAGCAGTAAAGCACCGACTTCATCAGCGATTTTCTTGAAGCGTTCAAAATCAATAGTGCGAGCGTAAGCGCTTGCACCACAGATAATGAGCTTTGGCTTTTCTTTACGTGCCAGTTCCGCAATATCGTCGTAGTTTAACAATCCAGTTTCAGGATTCACTTTGTAGGAAACTACATTGAAATAAATACCGGAGAAATTAACTGGAGATCCGTGGGTTAAGTGTCCACCATTGGAAAGATCCATCCCCATGATGGTATCGCCTGCTTTTAATCCGGCAGCTAAGAATGCAGCCATGTTGGCTTGAGCACCACTATGGGGCTGAACGTTTACGTGGTCGCAACCAAAGAGTTCTTTAGCACGGCTAATGGCGAGTTCTTCCGTTTTATCAACGACTTCACAACCGCCGTAGTAGCGTTTATGAGGAAGACCTTCCGCATATTTATTGGTTAAAACGGTTCCCATGGCTTCAATAACAGCCAAGCTGGTAAAGTTTTCGCTAGCAATCATTTCAAGCGTGCTTTGTTGACGGTGCAGCTCTTCAATGATGGTGCTGTAGATTTCAGGATCTTGGCGTTTCAGAATATCAAGATTTAGCATGAGGTTGCTTCCTGTTGGGTTTTTATGGGCTGGTCTTCCGGGGTTAAATGGGTCATTAAGTCGACACGGCGCTGGTGGCGTCCACCTTCGAATTCAGTTTCAAGCCATGTCTTTAAAAGGGATTCGGCAAGTTCTGGCGCAATAACACGCGCGCCAAAAGAAATCACATTGGAGTCGTTATGTTGACGACTGAGCATTGCAGCATTATGGTCGTGGACAACGGCGGCACGAATCCAAGGGAAACGATTCGCACTCATTTCTATACCGATACCACTACCGCAGCAGATGAGCCCTTTTACAGGGCCACTATTTTTATTTTCAAGTTCTTGAAATTTCAAAGCGACTTTTTGTGCAATGGAAGGATAGTCAACCGATTGCTCGTTATAACATCCCATGTCCTCTACGGAATAACCCTGTCCCTTTAACACCTCTAATAAATGGTTTTTTAATCTAAAACCAGCGTGATCGCAACCTATAACGAACGTGGGTAAGCTCATAATAAAACGCTTTCCTCTCATACCAGCCGTTGGAATTAATGGATACAAATACAATCACTAATGCCAACGCTAAATAGGTATGCTGCATACCAAAAGAAAAATTCAGCTCAATATCACTGAACAACGCGACTATATCACAAGCCTCAGGTTCAATCTAGCAGTGAGTTTACGGAGACCCCTTGCAATCACGTAGTCTATTTTAGTGAGGGATTTGGACTTTAAAAAATAGAAAAATCACAGAGCACAGTTGTATTGCGATGAAGCTTCAACCACGAGGCAGGACAGTTCTCATCCGGCTCTGTTTCTGGGTTAAAGGCGCATTCAATAATGTCTCGTTTATGCTCACCGGTGGCCAGTAAAAGGATTTCATTTGCTTTTAAAATTAGATCGATGCCTAATGTGATAGCCGATTGCGGATAGTCAGCTTTAGGGCCATCAATCCCAAAATTGGCCTTCAAGGTTGAGGAACTCAGAGGCACTTCGCGCGTATGAGAATCTTGAGGACATGGCGGTTCGTTAAAAGCGATGTGACCATTTTGACCAATACCCAGAATCACCAGGCCGGGTCCGTGGGTAGCAATAATGCGCTCTTCGTAGTGGAGAGGATTATCAATATTATCCAAGACATAATGCTTTTTTCCGTCAATTGCATTCCACAATGAAGCATCTATTTCCTCTTTAAACGAGGTATAAGGTTTTGTAGAGCCTGCGTTCTTGGGTGGAACATAATCGTCTAGGTGGAAGAGGTTGAGCTCTGACCATTGGATGCTCTTATCATTTTTTAGAATGTCATACAAAGCTTTAGGCGTTTTCCCTGTGGGGAAAATGATAGATCCTTTAGGCGAGTGTTGTATGTACTGTTTCACAATCAATGCGGCATGCTGCGCTACGGCGGTTGCATCCGATTTTTCAACCAGCTTTACGTTACTCATCCTGCCCTCATGCTTTCGTTGGTATATTTATTATATCAGTTGGTGATTTTCTTTAAAAAACAAAACCCCCTACCGCTTTAAACGGTAGAGGGTTTTGAAATATGAATATTAATTTAATTTAGGGTGTGTTGGCAATTAGTGGCTGCTAGGCGCTAGGAGTTTTGAAACCGCAGAGTATTCAAGCAATACGTGAGGATTTATAAGTTCTGCAGCAACAACATAGACACAATTGTCCAGCATAGCCTAATAGCGGGAAAGGTAGCGCGAGTGTTCCCAAGGGGTCACATCTGTACGGTATTCATCCCATTCCATAGTTTTGCTCTTGATGAACTCGTTGAAAATATGTTCACCGAGTGCTTCGCGAGCAATTTTGCTGTTTTTGAATTCTTCAAGCGCTTCGTACAAGCTGCCCGGTAAGGACGGGATCGATTGATCGCGACGCTCATCTTCAGTCAGTTTGTAGATGTTGGCTGCAACGGGGCTTGGAACTTCCAGTTTATTTGTAACGCCATCCAAACCGGCAAGCAGCATGACCGCAAATGCTAAGTAAGGGTTTGCAGCAGGGTCTGGGGAACGAAGTTCAACACGAGTTGCTTGACCCCGTTTTGCCGGTACGCGCAACAAAGCGCTACGGTTTGCGGTAGACCAAGCAATGTAAACAGGTGCTTCGTAACCGGGAACCAACCGTTTGTAGCTGTTAACCAAGGGGTTTGTAATGGCGGTAATGCCACGGATGTTTTTCAATAAACCGGCAATGTATTGAAGTGCGGTTTCGGAAAGTTGGTAGTCGCCTTTTTCATCATAGAAAGCGTTACCGGAACCGATTTTTGCTAAAGATTGGTTGCAGTGCATCCCGGAACCGTTAACACCGTAAACAGGTTTTGGCATGAAGGAGGCGTGTAAGCCATGAGCAGCCGCGATTTTGCGGGTAACCATTTTAACGGTGGTTACGTTGTCTGCTTGAGACAAAGCATCAGCGTATTTGAAGTCAATTTCGTGTTGGCCGCTGGCAACTTCATGGTGATCCGCTTCCATTTCGAAGCCGAGGTTTTCCAAGGTTTCAACAATTTCGCCACGGACAATTTCGCCAAGGTCATCAGGACCGATGTCGTAGTAACCAGCGGAGTCATGGGTTTCAGCGGAAGGGGTTCCATCGGGGTTGCGTTTGAAGAGGAAGAATTCCAGCTCAGGTCCAACGTTGTACGCGTATCCGAGTTTTTCAGCTTCTTTCATAACCCGTTTCAGGTTATTACGAGGACAGCCATCGAAGGGGGTTCCATCGGGATTGTAAATATCGCAAATAACACGCGCTACACCACGACCACCTTCTAACCAAGGCATAACTTTGAAGGTGTTGAGGTCTGGGTAGAAGTACATGTCAGAGGTTTCGATGGTACGGAAACCAGCAATAGAGGAACCATCCAACATAATTTCGTTGTTCAACGCTTTTTCGAGTTGATGGACGTGGATACCCATGCTTTTAGGCATACCGTGCATGTCAACGAACTGCAAGCGAAGCAATTTTACATTTTTAGCTTCTACTTCAGCCATAATGTCTGAAATAGTTCTATTGGGTTGGTTAGTTCCCTTTGGAACGTCTATTTTGGGCATGGTGTTCCCTTCTGTGTCAGTCCTAAATACCGTACAATGAGTGAGTATACTGGAACGATTATTGAAGAAAGCCAGTTGCCTGGTATAAGACCAAGGTTGATTTACCAGGTTGTAGCGACAAGGCGTGAGGAACGCAAAACCGGAGTTTAGACAGTGCTAAGTGAGGATTTGAGTACCACAACAACAAAGTTGAAACACTTGGTAAATTAAGCTTGGCCTTATTACTAGAATGAACCTAGCTCAACTAGCTTAATCCCCGGCATTCTACCAAAAAACTGGATGACATCAAACGAAAATCTAAATCGAGAAGAACCGGTCTTGCTATCATTAGACTATGAATAGAGGCAGTGACACTTTCCGTATAACAAGGAGTATCAAATGAATCCCGACCGGCTATTTGTTGCTCTTGATTATCCAGAACCCCATGCGGCATTAGTTTTGGCCAGAAAACTTCAACCGTTAGGCGTTGGGCTGAAGTTAGGATTACAGCTCTATTATGCTGCCGGGTCTGAATTTGTTGAGGCCTTGGAATCCTTAACACCTCAATTATTTGTGGATTTAAAACTGCACGATATCCCGAATACGGTTGCGGGAGCGGTGTCTTCCCTGGTTCATCACGGCGTTTCTTTTCTCAATGTCCATACGCAAGGAGGCGTTGAGATGATGCAGGCGGCAGTGAAGGCGGCTGAAAAAAGCTCGCAAGCAATGGGCAAAGAAAAACCGACCCTTATTGGTGTCACCCTGTTAACGAGCCTTTCGCAGGATGATATGGATGAACACTTGTGTGTCAAAGATATTTCTTCCCTCGATTACGTGGTGCACTTAGCGAAACAGGCGCAATTGAGTGGCTTGGATGGCGTGGTGTGTTCCGCGCATGAAGCTTCTGAAATTCGGAATGCCTGCGGTGCCGATTTTCTTTTAGTAACACCGGGAATTCGTCCGAAGGGGAGTGATGTCGGTGATCAATCCCGTATTATGACCCCTGGCGAGGCAATTCAAGCAGGTTCGGATTATTTGGTTGTCGGGCGTCCTATTACGGGAGCTGCCGATCCCTTTGCTGCGGCCAAGTCTATTTTGGATGAGATGGGTGAAGCCTTTGCCCAGTTTGAGTGATGAACAGTATCATTTTAAAGTAATAATCTATTAAATTCCCCTCCCTTGGAGGGGTGCCCTTTAGGACGGGGTGGTTCTTTCTCATTCACAATTAATGACTACCCCGTCCGGCTAAGCTGTCCACCCCTCCGAGGGAGGGGAATTTATTCAAAAAGGGACTTTTGTTGTGACATCAATAAACGTGGTTTATCCAAAACAGAATCAAAAAATATTTGATGACAGCAGTTTCATTATGGGTTCGCTGCCAAATTGGCAAGCATCTAACGAGTACTTTCGCATTAACGGTGAGCTTATTTCCATTTCCGAAAAAGGGTTTTTTTCCCATCCAGTTTTGGTTCACAGAGGAAAGGCCGAATTTCACCTGCAACGCTTATCGAAAAGTTTGCCCCCCACCCTTAACCCCTCCCCCGCAGAGGGGGGAGGGGACAATAAATCTCTTAAAGAAGAAAAAATACTAACTCTTGAAGGTGTTTTACCCTATACCGTGCTTCCGCTGAAACCCCTGGCAATCCATAAAGAGAGCATTCAACCCGCTCACGATCTTTGGTTAAGTGCTGGTGATACCTTATCGATTACCTGCTCTGCGAGTGAGAGTGCCACAGTCACCCTAAGTATTCCAGGGCTTAAAGAGAATTGCCTCACGTTAACACCTCTTTCTGCTAAGGATGCGAAAAGTGGTGATTACCTAGATACTCGCCAAGGGATTTTTGCGCAGATGCATTGGGTAGGGCCTCGTATTCCTCGACGTGGCGCCTATGTCGGACAAATCCCTGTATCGAGCTTATTGCAAGGGGTTAATTCCGAAGCCAACTTAAATGATTTGCCTTTGATTTTAACAGTATCAGCACCCGGTCAAACTCCATTGCGAATTGAGTTAGAAGCAAAACTCAGTATTCTTTCGGCACCCATTGCGGCTACAATTCAAGTGCCTTTGGCTGTAACTCGCATACAGGCTTGGGATGGGGCCAGGGCAACCCCTTTGCCTCAAAAAGTTCGTTTTTCTGTGGATGGCTTGCAGAATGGCTGGGCGCGGATGCACTTCTCGGGTCTTGCTCAGAGCCTTTATATTTCAATGGATGACTTAGCTCTGGCAACGACACAGGAAACAAAACCGCTTCAAATGCCAAGCTTGGAAAATATCCAGGTGAAAAGTATCGGGGAACATCAGACGGAAGTGTTGTGTCACTTTGCACGGGGTGTTGCTGAAGATTGCCCGTTGCAAATTCAGGTTCAACCTTTGGGGTCAGGAAAGCAACGGCTTATTTTGCAGTTTCTGTATGCGGAATGCCGCTGTGACTTCATTCACTACCCGCCTATCTCTGAGGCATTGGTGGAGCACATCCACTGGCGGGCGATCACACCCGAGTCGATGGAAGTGTGGGTGGATTTAAAAGGCCCATTAGCCGGATATTCCTACGAGCTGTTTGAGCATGGGTGGCGTCTGCGTTTAAAAATGCTCCCTGTGGACTGGAAGCAGACTAAAATTCTGCTTGATCCTGGTCATGGTGGCCATGAAAGCGGTTCAACTGGCTTGGATGGACACTTTGAAAAAGATTTGAATCTGCTTGTTGCCCAAAAAGCGAAGCAAGCGTTTGAAAAAGAAGGCTTTTCCCACGTTTACCTCTCTCGAACAAGCGATGTGGATGTTTCTTTAAAAGCTCGCGGAGAGGCTGTTGACAAGTTTCAAGCAGATATTGTGCTCAGTTTGCATCATAATGCGCTTCCCGATGGAAGAAATTCTGTAAAAGAACGCGGTGTGAGTACCTTCTACTATCATCCTTTTGCAAAAGGTTTGGCCGATAGTATTCTGCACGATTTAACTCAGCCTTCACTCAGTTCAGTGTCCCCCTTAGAGCCTTTACCTGCTTTGGGAACTTTCTACGATAGCCTTTATATGACTAGAATTCATCAGGCAACTGCTGTACTGGTTGAATTCGGCTTTTTTACGTCTCCCCAAGACTACGAAAAACTGATTGATCCTGACTTTCAAGCTCAGGAAGTGTCTAAACTCGCCCATGCTGTGCGGAATTATTGCCAGAGTCAGTAAGCTGCCTCGGTGTTAGGAAGGCATAAAACGTATCTGTCATTCCCGCGAAAGCGGGAATCTTACTCGTTCAAGTACTGTTCTTAGAAAGACACACTAGGCTGAAAACATTTCTGCCTTACATAGCTGGACTAAAAAGGTAAGATTCCCGCTTTCGCGGGAATGACACTTTATAAATACGAAAAATCCCTGCCAATCTCTAAGAATGACAGGGATTTAAAAGCTTTAAATTTTTATTAGGACGCTTGTTGAAGGTCCGCCTTACGCCATTTCTCTTCAGAAACAACTGTTGCGTGACTCCAGAAGTCTTCGAGGTTGTAAAATTCTCTTTCGGAGCGATGGAAAACGTGAATAACCACATCACCGTAGTCTAAGAGGCACCACTTGGTACTGGGATCGCCAGCAGGAGTGAGTTTTTCTTCTCCTCTGTCCCGGAATGCCTTTTTGATTTCTTCAGCAATCGCTCGGAGCTGGGAAACGCTATCCGCTGTGCAGATAACGAAGTAGTCTGCGAGGTAAGACACCCGACCTGTATCTAAAACCAACGTGTCCGATGCCTTTTTGTTTTCTGCGATATTAGCGGCAAGGCTAGCCATTTCCAACGCATTAAATGAGGCGTTCGCATTGGTATTACTTGAGGTCAAAAGTTGTCTCCTTATGCTTCTTTAAACTTTTAGAAACTTACTATCTTAAATGTAGTTAGAATTATAACCGATTTTCCGCTCTTAAGCGAGTCACAAAATCATTTCGGGCCGCAATCGTTCTCGGGTGGATGATTAGACGCTTATCCATGAGGTAAGAAATGGTGGAATCCAAAATATATAACATCGTTAAATCCAAGGTTTCGCAATGGCGAAAGTCTAACGAAGCTGTCATTTTTTGTATGTAGAGAGGGTTCCGGGTGTTGCCTTCTATCTTGTCCGCTATGAAGACAAGCTTTTCAACGATGTCCATGCCTTCCCGGCCTGTTGTATGGTAGCGAATGGCATTTAGAATTGTAGGGTCTTCAATATTAAATTTTTCTTTAACCAGTTCCGCACCCACAAAAGGATGTAACGTGTTGGGCGTTGAGCGGTCTAATTCATCTAATTGAATACCAAAGCGGTCACATTCCTGGAATAATTCGCGGGAATTCATCAGTTTGGCACAATCATGTAAGAGCGCGGCGATGGCTGCTTGCTCTTGAACCGCCAGAGGCAGATGAAATTTTTCGGCGAGTTCGGTCGCTTTTTCATAGGCTCCCAAGGAATGAGCCAGGCGCTCTGGGCTTAAAACACCTTGTAACCATTCTTTGGCTTCAATGAAATCGAACTGTAGAGTCGTGATAATGACCTGTTCCTCGCTTAAGCTATTTATATATTGTCTATTCTAAGACTTAAAAAGTCTTTAGCACTAGATATTGTCATCAATTAGCACTATGGAAGAGTAGTTTCAAGGAAATAGGAACGCAGTGACAGGCGTTTAGACGGTACTAAATAACTGAACGAAATCTTAGTTTTTAGCTCTTTAGAGCTTTAGAAATAAGATTCCCGCTTGTGGGGTTACCGCATTGACGAAGAAAATGCCTGCCATAGTGCTAATTGATGACAATATCTAGTAACTTTCAACTATATCTTGAAAAGGTTCCATGTTTAATCATTTCTGTTGCAATCCTTAATAGAAAGTACGGGGACTTTCTCCCATATCCTCGAATATTGTCTACACAAGTTGACCGGAAAGTCTTACACTGAGAATAGATAGCCTTGAGCAAGGCCAAGCGTTTTTGACAGCTTGAAATGACGAAGTCAGCCTATACAGGGGAATGTAACCGAATGTCTCATGAAAGCCTTCCAGCATCCGACTCGCCGATGACGAGTAAAGCACCCGTAAAAAAAGCATCTGGAAATGGGGCTTCAGGACCGAGGGACGCTCGTCGTACCAGTATGGCGGATCCGATTCATGGCTTGATTCATTTTGATCGCAACGATCCGTCTCATAATTTGCTCTTGGCCGTTACCAATACATTTGCCTTCCAGCGCCTCCGTCGAATTCGACAAATGGGCTTGGCAGAGTTCGTTTTTCCCGGGGCTACTCATTCCCGTTTTGTGCATAGTTTGGGTTCGGCTCATCTGATGATTCAGGTGATTGAGCATTTCAATCGCTCCTCTGCCGGGCGTCAGCTTTTGGAAGAGTTTTATCCGGGTACCCAGATTCCGTTGAGTCGCCTTCTTTTATTGAGTGTTTTGGTTCACGATATCGGGCACACACCCTTGTCGCATACACTGGAAGATATCCTGGATCTCAAGTCTCAGGGGCTTCTGCATGATGACTATTGGAATCGGAAAATTCTCTGCGAAGACCCTGAGATGCTCAAAGTTTGGAAACGTTTCGATCCGAAGATGGCTGACACGTTGCTTAAATTTATGGGCGATGGTGCACCCAAGCACTTTTTAGCGCGGCTGGTTTCCAGTCAGCTGGACATGGATCGCATGGATTACCTCCAACGCGACAGTCACTTTTTAGGTGTACAGTACGGTCGTGTTGAAGCGGGTCGTATTATTTCCAGTTTGGAAATAGCGCATCTGAAAGATGGCACGCCGGTTGTTGCGGTTCGGGAAGAGGCTGTTCCGGCGATCGAGCACTACTTATTCGGTCGTCATCAGGCTTATAAAATGGCGCTCCATTCTTTGGATAAAGCTTCAGAAGCTTTACTAAAGAAGGTTTTACAGCGTTTCGTTTGGGCGAAGCAAAATAATATTGAAACCGGCGAGCCTGCACCGGAACTGTTTCAGTTGATGAGCAATGGGAAAGAGCTGACGACCCAGCAATTTCTTCGTATGGATGATTATTATTTGTGGGAGGCCATTAATCGTTGGTCTTGTGGATCGCAAGATCCTTTGCTTGCCGAGTTGGCAAGCCGGATGCTTCGACATAATCTTCTCAAATTTGTGGATTTATCCAAATACAATTGGCATGGTGAAAGCATTCGGGACGTGACACCGGTTTGGGATAAATTGCTGGCCCATTATGAAAAACGTAAACTGTCGATCGAATTTTGTTTCGAGGAAACGGCTGTTGCGGCGAAACCGATGTATCAACCGAAAGAAAGTCGTGAACCGATTTGGGTTCGCACCTCTCGGGGCAATGTTGTGGATTTGAGAGATGTTTCGTCCTTCTCGCTGTCCGTTAAACCGCAAACGAATTTGAAACATTTGCTTTTTGTCTGGGATCGAGAAGCGCTTTTAGTGTTGATCGATGCTTTGGAAGAATACCTTCCGTCGAAAGATTTAGCCTCTTGGGATGAGGAAGAGGAAGGGCTTACCGATTTGCCCGGGTCCCTATAAAAAGAAAGAAATTTTATTTTTGAAGTCTTATTGCCATGTTTTAAGACATCGAATATAATTTCTAGTATCGAAAGTTTTGATGTGGTTTGAGGCATTTTTCCTTAGCAGGGATAGGTCTTTAAATGCATAGTGCAGTCATTTTCATGACAAAGGAGCCAATTCATGGCCGTTAAAGAAAAAGATTCTCGTTCTTCCGAAGAGATCGCTTTAGATGAGCGCCGTAAGGTCTTAGGGTTTACCCTCGATAAAATCGAGAAAGATTTCGGTAAAGGCGCCATCATGAAATTGGGCGATCGTCAGGTCGTCAACTTAGATGCGATTCCTACAGGTGCCTTGTCCCTGGATTTATGTCTCGGAATTGGCGGTTTGCCTCGTGGCAGAATTGTTGAAATTTACGGACCAGAATCGAGCGGTAAAACAACACTCACGTTAAGCGTGATTGCAGAAGCTCAAAAACAAGGCGGTATCGCGGCTTTCATTGATGCTGAGCATGCCCTTGATCCTGAATATGCCAGCAAAATTGGCGTTCGGATTGACGAACTTTTAGTGAGCCAACCGGATACGGGTGAGCAAGCTTTGGAAATTACGGAGCAATTGGTTCGCTCCGGCGCGGTTGATATTATCGTTATTGACTCGGTTGCGGCTTTGGTTCCCAAAGCGGAGATCGAAGGCGAAATGGGAGATTCCCACGTTGGTTTGCAAGCGCGTTTAATGTCGCAAGCATTGCGGAAATTGACCGCAATTGTCGGTAAAACACGGACCACTGTTATTTTCATTAACCAGTTGCGTCAAAAAATTGGTGTGATGTACGGCAACCCTGAAACTACCACCGGTGGTAACGCACTTAAGTTTTATGCCAGCGTTCGTTTGGATATTCGTCGGATTGAAACCTTGAAAAAAGACGGAACCGAATACGGAAACCGCGTGAAAACACGGGTCGTGAAAAACAAAGTGGCTCCTCCCTTTAAAGTCGCTGAATTCGATATTCTCTTTGGAGAAGGTATTTCTTCCGAAGGCTGTGTATTGGATGTTGCGACTGAGATGGAGATCGTCAAAAAGTCCGGTACATGGTATAGCTACAGCGATGAAAAAATTGGCCAAGGTCGTGAAAAAGCACGCGATTTCCTGAGAGATAATTCAGAAATCATGAAGCGGATTGAGGTCGAAGTGCGTGCAAAAATCGCAGCGACTCGCCAGGAAGCAATCGAAGCCCAAGCGCAGCGCCGACTTGCAGGACCAGAAACTTTGCCTCCCGCTATTGCAGTATTGAGCGAATAGCGTTCATTTTTTAAAAATAACAACAAGCCCTCATGTGAATTTTAGACATTTCCAGAATTAATGAGATGGCATCAGATACACGGCGCGAGCAGCGCAGGAGCGTAAGCGTAGACGGTACTACGTGCGCATCCGAGCAGCACAGCAACAAAGTAGATGATAGCCAGAATGTTAATTCAGGGAATGGATATAGCATGGGGGCTTTGTTTTTTAGATAGAATAGCTCTGCCCATTTATTGATCGCTTAACGATCACCTCACCAAATCATTAGAAAGAACTATATTCATGTCAGGTACAACAAGTTCAGATTCCATTCGTATCCTGTTTTTTGGAGATTTGGTGGGTAGACCTGGACGAACGGCCGTTAAAAATTACCTCGCCCGTTTACGTGACACTGATGCGATGCCCGATGTGGTCATTGCCAACGGTGAAAACGTTTCTCATGGCTTTGGTTTATTACGTAAACACTACGATGAATTACGCGAAGCGGGCGTTGATATTTTCACCGGTGGGAACCATATTTGGGATCAAAAAGAAGTTTTTTCCTATATCGATTATGCCAACCTGTTGCGTCCGCATAACTTTCCCGTAGGCTCGCCCGGTCGTGGTGCTGCCATCTTTGAGGTTCGCGGACATTCGATTGGTGTCATCAATCTGATTGGCCAAGTTTTTATGGCGAACTACAATTCCCCTTGGGAACAGCTTGAAGAAACCATTTACGACATGTTGGCTGTGACACCGGTTCTGTTTTTGGACTTTCATGCCGAGGCCACTGCGGAAAAAATCGCTATGGGCTGGCAGGCTTCTAAATTGGGCGTGAGTGCGATGGTGGGCACCCATACTCATGTTCAGACGGCGGATGCGCGTTTGCTGAATAATCGCATGGGTTACATTACGGATGCCGGATTTAATGGCTCTTATAACAGTGTTATTGGGATGGAAGCTGAAGCGTCTTTGCAACGTTTAAAGTCGCTTATTCCTCAACGGATGGAAGTGGGACCCGAAGATATTCTTCAGGTGAATGCGGTTGAATTTGAGATTGATAAACGCAGCGGCTTTTGTCGGAATGTGCGTCGCATCAATGAATTGATTACCCTCACCGACGAATAATTTATAATTGGGGAAAGCCCTTAAAAACGTCTGTATTCCATATACAGCATAGGGTGATTGAATGCTCTACTATTGTAATGATATTTTTGTTGATTCAAGTCGTGGTAATGCCATCTTTAATGTTTCGGCAGTGGCTAAAACATCTTTGCAATAGGATTTTATTTCTACCGGGTTTGAATGTCCCATCAGTATTTGCTTCATAGGTGGTAAAAAGTTTAAGGTTATTTTCATTAAAATACTAAGTAGCCAAGGTGGCATGCTCAATATTTTGAGCTCTGCACTGGCTTTTGTATTAACACCCCTGGCTCTTAAGAGCGGTAATAATTCCTGGCCGTTTAGTATAACATTCCGCCAAAATTCCGATGTTTTCATGGTTTCAACAGCAGACGACAATTCCTTGCCGGTCTTTAGATTTTCACTGTGCAATGCCGCATTCATGACAAAATGTGAAAACAAGTAGGAGCGAAAATCTTTAAGCTTTTTTACGTTAAAGCCAGATGTTGTGAACAGTTCAATAACTTTTAGTTCACGGTTTTTTTCTACTTCGGTTATAGAGCCGAAATTGATCCTACCTAATATTGTGCCATTTAATATACCATTTTCATCGAAACCGCCACCGGCTAGTGGAAATCCACAGACGACCTGTTTTTTCGGAAGCTTTTCAATCGTTTCCTTCGGCTCGTCCCAAAAATTGTTAAATACCAAAACGGTCGCATTTCCAATTTTAGCTGCTAAAAAATCGACTACATCTTTAAATTGATAGTGCTGGACACTGATAAAAATCAGGTCATAATCCGATCCGATAGACTCTGTTAACTTGGTTTTCCAATGCTCTTTTACCAATACACCCCTTATCTTTTTGCGGGCATCGTAAATATTTAGAGTTACTTCTTCTCCTAACAGTGCCTTCTTTCCCGGTCTTACATAAAATTCAACATCGTGCCCTGCTTTTTCAAAAGCCCAGCCATACTGAGTGGAAATTACACCGCGTCCAAACATCAATATTTTCATTTTTCTTCCAATCGTTAGGATAAATCGGGTTTACTTTGCAAAGAAGGGTTTCTAACCTGTTTTTTTGAAGTGATGTCGTAAGGCATAAGCAATGAAGCCAAAAATTTGAGGGGTTAAATTTTCTATGACAACAATCTACCACTTAAAGTAAACTCGAACCTTTGTCCTGAGCACTAGCGCTTCAGAGTCTTCGGGTATGGGGTAAGAGTTTTTCCTCTATTTAAAGGAGGGCTCTGCCGTTCTGCGAGGGAAAGGGGTATAATCATTTTTCACACGCACAAGTTGAGAAGACGGAGTACTAGCCGATGGAGCGTATCAACTATACCGACTTTGGCAATGGCTTTGAAACCGTGGTCTTGGAAGAAAGCTTCGTCTTGAACCTGAAGACGACCATGAGTTTTGTCGAATTTCAAATGAATTTCGCCGTTAACGACAAGTACCCTCTCTACGTAAAACCTGAAAAGCATGACCATGGTCCATCTCATCACGAGGACGAAGATTCGGAATATGAAGTCCCCGAAGGCTTTATGCAAGAAGGCGCTGATGAGTATGCTCGTAACGATATTGAATACCCTTATCGTAAAGGCCGAATCTTTTTCCCCAATATGGAACAAGTCAGTTGGGTGAGCCGGATTCAACCCTATATCGATCCTCGTAATGGCTTGGTGGATTACGGGAGTATCGACTACTTTTACCAAGGCGAAGAAGGCCGATACTATCTTGCCGGATACTGGGGGGAGCTGGAAATCTCTTCGGGAAAGCCGCTTTTGGAAATCGATGAGCTCAAAGAGCAGTATCAAAATCAACCAAAAGCCAATAACCAGGCGAATCCGCGACCCTAGTTATGAAGGTTGATGTTTTAATCTACGGGGATGAAGTTGAAAGCGTTCTGACGGCTGTATCCGCTGCCCGGCAAGGAGGCATTGTTTCACTGGTTCGTCGCAGTGAAGGGCGCCTGGGTGGTTTAAGTATTCGGGGTGGCCTGAGCTACATGGACATTACACCGGAATTCGTCACTGGAATTTTTGCTGAGTTTTTACATCGTTGCGGCGTTGTCCGTATTGCGTTGAACGCAGATAAAGCGGCTACTGTACTTCACGAGATGTTAGAAGAAGCTTCAGTCAGGGTTCATAGTGGTTACCGTATAGACAAGATTATCAGCCCTCATGAAATTGTGTTTAAAGGCAGCGCGGGTCAAACTGCAACCTGTAAAACGCAGATTTTGATTGACTCTACACCAGATGCTGACATTGCAAGGGCTTTGGGTGTTTCTTATATCTGTGGTTTGGGTGGATTATTAGGCCCAGATCGGAATTTTCTGGGCGTTTCGCCAGTTTTTCGAATCGTTAATGTCCCCGTTAAGGCCTTGCAGGACTTTGAGGCCGGACTCCGAGCTAACCCGGAACTCCCTGCTATTTTAAAGGCGGCGTTACCGTATCACCCTGAAAAGCTCCACACAGAGTATGTGTCCCGTCCGACCTTTGCACCAGATGATATGGATTATCTGGATATTCTGAATCCGGTGATAGGGATTGATTATCATATCTGGCGTCATGGCAGCGCGGACAGTTATGGACAGGCGGCAATGGCCATTGATGGAGGCAATATCTCCCGTCTAGAAGATGATAGCTTGGGTTTTAATGGCTTGGTTGCGACTGCCAAGGGCTTGAATCTGGATTTCGATGGATTGCTGGAGCTCTCTCAGGACGGGGAAACGCCGTCTCTTCTGACCCGGGAAATGCAGCAGTTTGAACGTTATCTGCGAGAAAGGGCGGGATTTTCTGATGCTGAGGTGCATCCTCCGGAATCCCTCTATATCCGTCAAACATTGACCTTGATTAGCCATCGTAATATGACGGCAAAACGGATGTTGGCTGGTGGTGCAAAGCCGGAATGTGCTTTGGGGACTTTCTCTTACTGGCTCGATTTACGTGGAATTCCCTTTTGGCAAGCTTTCCCAAATGAACCGGAGCTCACTAAGCCCGTATTCAATTTAGATGCAGGCGTTGCCTATTCTGATTTGATAGGCCTGGAAAACTTTGGCTTTGTCAGCCGTTCGGCAGGCTATTCGCCAATTGGACAGGGTGCCGGGCGTATTATTCAGCACAACTCCTTGCTGGGAGAAGCGATTGGGATTGCCGCTGCCTTAGCCTGTCAAAATCAACGGAACCTTAAAAGCCAGCTGGAAGAGCATTTAACAGAGGTTCAGTTCATTTTACAAGTCGTCAGAGACGGCCACTGTCCACTCAACGGACATGCAACCTTAGATGATGCTCGATTGGCTGCAAGCCAGCTACTGGCGAATGATGAACAAATCGTCAAAGCCCATGGCGGAACTGTTTAAGCGAACCCCCTTAATCAGAGGCTTTTGCTACGTAGGGTGTGTTGAGAGTTAGTGGCTACTAGGCACCAGGAACGGGCACCCGCAGCGTATTCAAACAATACGTGAGGACGTAATTGCAGTAACGACGAAGACGCAATTCTCAGCGCAGCCTAGACGGGCATTTTGTCAGCTGGGGGTTTAACTGCCACTTTATTTTCGCGATCAACGAATACCAGCTTAGGTTTCCAGCTGGGGCCTTGCTCAACCGGGATATCGGTAAAGGCCGCAATGATGATGAGATCGCCAGTACCCGCTTTGTGAGCTGCAGCACCGTTAATCTGAATCACCCCACTGTGAGCTTCGCCTTTGATGATGTAGGTCGAGAAGCGATGTCCCTTAGTGATGTTATAGACATCAATGGCCTGATATTCAACCATACCGGCCAAATCCAGTAGGTGAGAGTCGATTGTGAGGCTTCCCTCATAGTGAAGTTGCGCATCGGTGACGGTGGCGCGGTGAATTTTTGAGTAAAGAACTTTAATATTCATGAGGTTACCATCGCAGGAATGGGATTCTGAACACGGGGATTATTGTGGCATAGCAGACGCCCATGTTCAAATTAAAATCATGCCGAGGGAAAACTGTTTTCAAAATTGAGTGGCAGATATTCATGATTGAGATTAAAAAATAGCAATTTTTAGTGCAAGTTCGATGCAAGATAAGCTTCGCTTGTGTTTAGTTTGATGTAGGAAAGCAGCTTTTTAATGTACTGTTTGGGGTAGACATGAGGTGTAATATTTTAGAAAACTTAACATTTTTGGCTTCTTTTGATATCCAATAGATATCGTGGAAATCAGGTTTTCTCATCCTTGTGCCTGAAGCTCTCTATTGGCTTTTGAGTTTTAGTACCTGTTAGTCCTAAATTTAAAAGTCAGCATTAGAACCATGAGTACTAAATTTAAAGACTCAGAATTATTCTTGGATTGCGATATAATTCGGGCATGAACACGCACGCTCCGGGGCAAGCCCCACTCGTATTTTCCACCCTGTCGGATGTGGAAACACCCATATCACTTTATTCCAAGTTGAATGATGCCCATTCGACATCATTCCTGCTGGAAAGCACCGATCACGATAGCCGTCTGGCGCGCTATTCCTTCATTGGAATTGATCCGATTCAAACCCTGCATTTTAAGGCAGGACACGCAATTCTGGCGGATCATCGTACAAAAACTGAGGAAAAGATTACACTGGGCAATCCACTCGAGATTTTAAAATCGGTGATGGAGAAGTCTGGTGCGGATTTTCTCCCCCCGGATTCGTCGATTCCCTTTGCAGGCGGCTGGGTTGGGTATATGGGCTATGGAGCTACCCACTATTTTGAAGGGATTATCCCGCAGGGTGCCGATCCTCAGGATGTACCGGAAGGCTACTATGGTTTGTACGATACGGTTATCCTGTTTGATCACCGCTATCGCCGTATTTTACTGGTTTCTTACCGCCCAGAAGCCGAAGCACGCGCTTTTTGGAGCCAAATCCTGGATCGCGTCGCGGAGAGCCGCTCTATTCCGCTTTTAGCCTTTAACCCTGATGAATTGGACGATAACGATGTCTATGATGCCGTTACAGGGCCATTCACGCGGGAAGGTTTTTGTGATCTGGTTAAAAAAGGCCAGGCGTACGTTCATGAAGGTCAGGTATTCCAGATAGTCTTGTCCCATCGCTTTAGTCTGCCAGTTCAGGCGGAACCTATGGCGACCTACCGCATGGTACAAGCGCTGAATCCCTCGCCATACTCCTACTACTTGCAGTTTCCGGGCTTTGCCTACTTGGGCTCATCGCCAGAAACCTTTGTACAGTGCCAGAATCAACCTTCAAAAGACAGAACCCAGGTTGTGCTTCGCGCCTTAGCGGGGACACGTCCCAGAGGCAAGAACGATGCTGAAGATGCAGCACTAGAAGCCGATCTGCGCGCTAGTGAGAAAGAAATGGCAGAGCATCGGATGTTGGTGGATCTGGGCCGAAATGATTTAGGCCGTGTCTGCCAGGTAGGCAGCATTGAAGTCGGTGAGATAGCTACTTTGACGCGTTACACCCACGTGATGCATCTGGCAACAGAGCTTTCCGGTAACCTGCGGGACGATAAAACAGCATTTGATGTCTTCCGAGGCTGCTTCCCACGAGGCACTGTTACCGGTGCCCCTAAAATTCGTGCGATGCAGCTCTTATCCCAGTTAGAGCCTGAACAACGCGGCATTTACTCCGGTGTTGTCGGTTATTTCGACTTTTTTGGCAATATGGATGCTGCCATTGCGATTCGCTCCGTGCTCATTAAAGATGGAATGGCCCATGTGAATGCCGGTGCTGGTGTCGTCTACGACTCTGATCCGGATGGTGAGTATGAAGAAACCCGCAATAAGGCGCGCAGTATTCTGAAGGCGGTTCAACTGGCTGAAAAAGCGACCTCCTTAAGAACCGCTGCCACGTCATCTTCCGCCAAGCATTCGCAAACCGCTCCTGCTTCAACAGCTTCTTCAAAATTATCCAAGGACTAGTTATTCATCATGCCGAACGCCCCTCTGCCACCCATTATTCTGATCGATAACTACGATTCCTTTACCTATAACTTGTTTCAGATGCTACAGGCCCAAACCGAGCATCCTGTCTTGGTGCATCGCAACGATGCTTTAAGTTTTGAGCAACTCAAAGTCTTGAAGCCGAATCGTATAGTGCTGTCACCCGGTCCGGGACATCCTGGAATCGATAGCGATTTCGGCTTGTGCAAAGATGTTTTGCTTCGCTGGGAAGAGCTCTCTTGCCCTGTTCTTGGGGTTTGCCTGGGACATCAGGGAATGGTTCAACACTCGGGTGGGCAGGTGGTTCAGGCACCCGCGATTGTACATGGTAAAAGCAGCATGATTACCATTACAGAATCGTCGCCGTTGTTTGAAGGGTTATCGAATCCCTTCCAGGCGATGCGCTATCACTCCTTAGTGACGAGCGAAGAGAACTGGCCTGCCGATCTCCAAGTGACGGCTCGTGAGGAAAAACACCAATTGGTGATGGCCTTACAACACAAAACCCGTCCGTGGTTTGGCGTTCAGTTTCATCCGGAATCCATTGGAACGCCTGAAGGGGCACTATTACTTAAAAACTTTTTAGAGCGATGCTAAATACTAGTTCATGGGAATGGAATGAGCAGACAATCGATGATTTTTTAAGTCTTCGTTTTTCGGAAGATGAAACCCGATCTCTATTAGCCTCTTTAACGCCTGATCGGATAACGCTTGGCATCTTTCAAGCTTTTGTAAATGGCATGCAAGCGAAGGCGCTAGCTATTCCGAGAGTTGATGTAAAAACGCTCGATTGTTGCGGAACGGGTGGTAGCGGTATTCCTCGTTTTAATACCTCAACAACGGCTGCCTTTATTATGGCTGCGGGTGGTGTGCCGGTTGTGAAATTTGGCAATAGGGCGGCGAGTTCGAAAAGTGGCAGCTTTGATCTCTTGGAATTACTAGGGATTCCTGCCACTTGGCCTTTGGAAGCTTTGCCTGAGCTCTTGGAAACTTGCGGCCTGGTTTTTTTGTACGCTCCCCAAGTCTACTCTGAGCTGAGCGGATTTATGACACTGCGCCGTGCCTTGGGTGTTCCCACCATTTTTAATTCAATGGGGCCCTTGTTGAATCCGCTCCAACCCGCATATCGACTCCTGGGCGCTTCAAGTCCGATTATGCAAAAGATGCTGGCGGACTTTCTGTCTCACGATCGGCACACAGAGCATGCTTGGGTTCTTCGGGCATCATCGGGCTTGGATGAGTTGGTGAGTGATGAACTTAATTGTGTTTATACGGTGACGCAACACTCTCAGAAAATGATCGATCTTAATTTCAGTTCGAACAAAGACCTTCTGCTAAAAGCTCCAAGTAACAGTCATACACCGGAAGAGAATCATCTGATTTTCAAAGAGTTAGTTTCGAGTGAAGATAACGTATCGCCTCACTATGAAAATGTATGCTTGAATGCAGGAGCCGGGCTTTATGTTTCAGGTAAGGCCGCATCGTTAGAAGCGGGTATTCAGCAGGCCAAGCAATTAATGGTGGACGGAAGCGTTCAAAATACGTATAACAAGGTACGGAAAGCCTACGAAAACTTAAGCAGGTAGCCCCAAAATGAACATTCAAGAATCAACCCGTAAAGCGACATCAAAAGAAGGTATTTTAGATCGCATCGTTGCGGATAAGCGCGTTGCGCTTGCAGCCGAAAAAGCATCAAAACCCTTGCAGCTTTTAAAAGAAGAACTCGCAGCCAAAGAAATACCGCTCAAAGACTTTCCCTTTGAGTCGGCATTAAGACAGCCTAAGAACACCCACTTGATTGCGGAGATTAAGCCCAGCTCCCCATCGGCGGGCGTTTTACAAGCAGAGGTGAATCTGGATGCGATCTTGGAAGCGTATAACGAGCACGCATCTGCCATTTCCGTACTGACCGATGCGCCCTATTTTGGTGGCAGTTTTGAGCGCTTAGCGGAAGTTTCCCATCGTTCTCCTCGGCCCACGCTCTGCAAAGATTTTGTCATTGATGAGTATATGGTGTATCAGGCGCGCTTGGCGGGTGCTTCTGCCGTTCTTTTGATTGTGAAAATCCTGGATGATGCCACGTTGAAGTCTTTATATAACTGTATCCATGGTTTAGGTATGACAGCTGTGGTTGAAGTGCAAAATGAAAATGAACTTCAGCGCGCACTCGCAATCGGAGCCTCAGTGCTGTTAATTAATAACCGCAATCTATCAACCTTTGAGGTTGATCTGGCTACAACGACGCGATTAGCAGAACAGGTAGAAAGCCTTCTTGTAAGGGAGGGAGTTGACCAGAAAACAATTTCCCCTTTAATCATCTCTGCGAGCGGCATTGAAAAACGCGCCGATGTTGAAGCCTTACTGGCAGCAACCAATTGCTTCCTGGTGGGATCTTCTTTAATGAAGCAATCAAAAAACAATCTTTCAGCGGCAATAAAAAACCTGATTGAGGAATAGTTGGATAAAATTAAGGGAATTTAAATTTCCAGTCCCAAGCATCTATCTCTGCTGGTGATAAATTGGGGTGTTTACGTTGTATCCATTTGAGCTGAGCTGGAGAAAGTGGCTTTTTCTGAGGTATCGGCTTTTCCGGCGTCTGGGGCTGTTCTGCTTCCAATCCAGAGAAACTTTTGAAATCATATCCTTGCCAATATTGATGGGTATCTCCTAATCGTGTAGGCCAACTCTTAGGAACGGGGTAACTGCTATTATTTCGATATTCCTCATGCTCAGAGCTTTGAGACCATACTTTTTTGGCTAGCCGAGCTAATTTAATTTCTTCACATTTGAGGTCCAGTCGTTCTTTAAAATGAGTATCCCGATCTTGCTTAAAACTTTCTGATGTACTTACGGGAGTCTGTTTCAGTGCTGGTGAAAAATAATATTTAGTGCGGCCAGGATTGAAGAGTAAGTCTAATTCTTCTTGCCTAAACGTTGGTAGGGGGTACTTTTTTGGTGATTGGGTATGCTTTGCTAGCGCGCTTAATACTTGTTCGTAAGAACCAAGTGGAAGCTTGTTTGTCGCTAGAGTATCTTGTGACATTCTAAAAGCTGAGGAAGTAGCTGTTATCGGATTTTGACTAAGAGTACTTGGTTCAGATCGTTGTGAAAGGGTGCTATTTTCGTTTAAATCGTCAATTGAAATAATGGTTGCAGTTCGTCTATGTCGATGAAAACCGGATTGTGTTTTTTGATGGGCAGAATCTGAGGACTCTGGAATACTTTCAAGCATACCTGGAGTATTATGAGTTGCCACCTTTGCTGATTTCAATAAAGAAGGTCTCGTAACTTTACTATGTGCTGATGATGGTGGAGCAGATTTTACAGTTGTCACTCGGCTACCATTCTGGCCATAGTAATGTAAAGAGAGCGCACTTGCTTTTGTAATCTCAAGTGGAGGTGAGGATGGCAAAGAGGTTTTATCTAGAGCTACTGAAACTGAAATAGGAAGTGGTTCACGTGCAAAAGTTGGCTGATCTTGGGTTGAATTTTCGGTTAGTTGAGAAGTGGGGGATGCTGATCTAGAATCTTTTTTCGGATCCTCAGAAAGTTCTGTTTGTTTCTTCCTTCTTTTAGAAAAGATTTTTAATCCTCTTTGAATTTGCTTTCCACTCCATAACCCACAAGAAAGAAAACCCTGTGAAGCTTCTGCCGGTTTGATTAATCCTACTGATGCAGTCGTATCAAACGGTTCGGCATTTTTGGGTTCGTTGCTGTAACTATCGCCACTCTCAGATCGCATGTGCGGCTGTTTGGAGGGTCTAGCCGAAGTCATTTTTGTTGTCATACGAGTTACTTGGCGTGCAGCGCGTTTTAAGTTTGAGGACGTAGTCCAATTGCGAGACAAAGTAAAAAACTCCTGGAAAAGGTGATTAAAATTTGTGTTTGCAGAGCTTGGGGCTCCAACATGAACAAGAAACAGCAAACTAATTTGATAGCTAATTCTCTAACTTATAGAACAAAGAATCAATCTCTGATGCAATAGTTAGTAATGTATTCATAGGGTGTAGTAAAGTGCATTCATAATGAGCGTAGTCTATAAAATTATATTAATTCGTGCCATAAGTCTGTTTTACTACTTTGTAAACTAAAATTCTTGTAGATAGCGTATTATGAAGCTTTTACTTAAAATGAGAAAACCTATTGCGTCACCCAAGTTTCATAGCGAATTGAGAGAATGATCAGTAATTTTAGAATGCCTCCTCGATTTGGATATGCCCGAATGGATGAAGTGTTGAACCCCATCAATACAGTCTTTGATATGCAGAGCGGTACTAATTTTCAGGCCACCGGACAAGCTCAGGAAGTCACTGGTAATGCATTGACTCAACGCCGATATAACGGGATGCCTGTTTTAAATACTTTTAAAACGCCTGATAAATCACCCTATGACACTAATGTTTATTTTCGGATACCAACTGTCGATACGGATACGGGTAAGAAACTCCATATCATTGCTCCCTTCGATGGATCCGGTAAGTCAGCTTTGACGCAACAACTCGATATTGTTGGTTGAATTTTCTTTGAAAAGGACTATTAAAATCAGTATTTTTTAAGGATAGTAATGAGGGCGTTTCATCGCGCTAACCTAATAGAATTAGCTTGCGGAGTCGGTCTCAATGACTTCAGTTCGTGTGAAAATTTGCGGATTAACCACAATAGACGATGCTCAGTATGCCAGCGACGTTGGAGCTGACTTTTTAGGATTGATTTTTGTTCCCGGTACGCCTCGTGTTCTCACTGTAGAGCAGGCGAGAGCCCTTATGGATGGAGTGAAGCTATCTGAAAATGCCCGTTGGGTCGGTGTTTTCCAAGATCAAAGCTTGACAGACATTCAAGTTATTTTGTCTCAGCTTGAGCTTGACTATGTGCAAATGCACAGTCCTACCGATGAATTGTTCCGAGCGGCTTTACCGGTCCCAACCTGCCAGGTTCAAGTCCTCGATTCCACTCAGTTTGTTGCTCCAACGGCTGCAGGCGCTGTTTTATTGGAACCGCCTAAAGGCAGTGGCGTTACTTTGCTGGATTGGATCCACAAGGCTGCTATGGGAGATTGGCATAAACTGAAATCCTTGAATGAGGGCTTTCCCCTATTGCTGGCAGGGGGGCTCAACGTCGATAATATCAGCGAATGCCTCTCTGTGCTTCGCAAAAAAAGCTGTGCTCCTTTTGCTATTGATGTGGCCTCGGGTGTAGAGTCTGCACCGGGTCAAAAGGATGCCGCGAAGGTAGAGGCTTTTTGTCGGATTGTGCACGCATGCCCGACGAACTTTTCAGGAAACTTTTCCGGAGATTTATACTAGCTATGCAAGAATTAGGCATGTTCGGTGAATTCGGTGGCGTTTATGTGTCCGAATCATTGATACCTCCGTTAGAAGAATTGGAAGCGGCCTTTTTAAAATTTAGTCAGGATGCTGACTTTATTGCAAAGTTTAATTATTTGTTGAAGCATTATGCTGGGCGTGAAACACCGCTTTACCATGCGCAAAATCTGTCTGATGCCTGGGGTGCCAAAATTTTATTGAAGCGGGAAGATCTTTTGCATGGCGGCGCGCATAAAACCAATAATGCGATCGGTCAGGCCCTTTTAGCCAAAGCGATGGGCAAAACACGCTTAATTGCCGAGACGGGTGCCGGGCAACATGGTGTTGCAACAGCGATGGCGGCGGCTTTATTAGGCTTGCCTGCCAAGATTTACATGGGTGCCGTGGATGTTGAGCGTCAGCAGCCTAATGTGTATCGTATGAAGCTTTTAGGTGCCGAAGTTTTTGCCGTTGAAAGTGGTGGCAAAACCCTGAAGGATGCCATCAATGACGCGCTTCGTGACTGGGTAAGCAATGCGCGAGATACCTATTATATGATGGGTACCGTTGCGGGTCCGCATCCTTATCCCACCCTGGTTCGCTTTTTTCAGCAGGTGATTGGTGATGAAGCGCGGGTTCAAATTCAAGAACAGTACGGTCAGCTGCCAGATTATATTGTGGCATGCGTGGGCGGTGGCTCCAATGCGATGGGTATTTTCCATGCCTTCCGTAACGATGAAACCGTTCAATTGATTGGCGTTGAACCGGCCGGTAAGGGTATTGATACGGAGCATCATGGTGCTGTTTTAGCCAAAGGAAAGGTTGGCGTTTTACACGGCATGAAAAGTTTGGCGCTTCAAAATAAAGACGGCCAGGTTTTTGAAACCTATAGTATGGCAGCGGGTTTGGATTATCCGTTGGTGGGTCCGGAACATGCCCATCTGCAACAGATTGGTAAAGCTCGTTATGAAAGCGTGACGGATGATGAGGCGTTGGCTTCATTTAATGAGCTGTGTCGAATGGAAGGGATTATTCCTGCCTTGGAATCCTCCCATGCCTTAGCTTATGCAAAAAAACTGGCTGCAACTCTCTCTCCCGACAAGGTGATTTTAGTGAATCTATCCGGTCGTGGAGATAAGGATCTGCAGCAGGTGATGCAGGTTCAGAATTCCATAGCTACTATGTAGGTTGCTAAATTGCCCTCCTTCGGAGGGGTGGCAGGCGAAGCATGACGGGGTGGTCATTAGTTAGCTGCGTTCTACTTTAAAACCACCCGCGCTAAAGCGCACCCCTCCGAAGGAGGGGAATTTAGTTAAATGATACTCTCGGAAGAATCAGGAAATTCCCTAATGGCCCCTACTCAAATCTCCCGATATGCTAAAACGTTTGCCGAATTGCGTGAGCAAAATCGAAAAGCGTTTATTCCGTTTACCTTGTTGGGTTGGCCGAATGAGGAAAAATCGTTCGAGATCATGGAAAGCATGATTGCCGGTGGAGCAACGATGCTGGAGCTGGGCCTTGCGTTTAGCGATCCGGCTGCGGATGGTCCGATTATTCAGCAAGCGGGTGTTGAGACTTTGGAAACAGGGTTTAACGTGGATGATGCCTTAAAGCTTTTGAAACGCGTGCGCGATAAATACGCCGATATTCCAATGGGCTTATTGGTCTATTACAATATGGTGTTGGCGCGCGGCGCAGAGAACTTTTTTAAGGATTTTGCCGAAGCAGGCTTGGATGCAGTACTGATTGCCGATCTCCCTCCTGAAATGGCGCACGAGGTTTTCAAACCAGCTCAAGCGGCAGGGATTGAATTGATTTTTATTGTTTCCCCGCTAACGACCGATGATCGCTTGAAAACAATTGGCGAGCAGGCCGGTGCATTTTTGTACGTGGTTTCTCGTTTAGGGATTACAGGAACGGAAGCGCGCTACGATGATGAACTGCAGAGCTTGTTGAAACGGGTTAAGACCATTTGTAAACTTCCTGCGTGTGTCGGTTTTGGGATTTCAACGCCTGAGCAAGCGGCCAGTATGGTCGCTTTGGGTGCCGATGGGGTCATTACTGGCTCTAAGGTGATTCAATTGGTGCGAGAAAACCCGAATTCTATTGCTGACAAGCTTAAGAGCTACGTGAGTTCCATGGTGGTCGGTTTACGTTAGACCATGGTCTAGTTTCCTAACCCTATCCTTTTTTGTATAATAAGCAGCGCTTTAAATTGATTCTCAATTGTTCATCCAACGGAACTTCTTTTAAGATTTAGGTACTCAATTGCCTAACTCCTTAATAGCTATGGATTTTCTATATCAATCTACAAGCTTAATGTTCATCAAAGCTGAGCTTCTTGTTGTAATAGGAAGCACTTTAAGGATCTTTTGTTCATGCCTTTTCCTGATAATAAAACGCTTAGAAGTGTGGATTATATTTTAACTAAGCCTAGAGTTACACGGTCCCGTGTCGTAAAAAGGAGATCCGCTAGTAAAGCTTCTAAACCAAATGATGGTTTAGATACATTTACTGCTGCTTCTCCGGTTAATGACATTAGGAAGTCTAGAAACGCTGATATCAATAAATTCCTTGAAGGATTGCAATTCCATAGTCGAATTTCCAGAAGTCCTGTTCGAGGTTATGCCGGAATAACTGGACGATCGGTAACTCCTTCACCGGTCAGAAAAAACAGATTGAAGGGTCGACAAGCTTTCAATCAAGATCTTCATGGGTTGTTAAATAACCAAGTAACAAACTCTACCGGAAAATGGGAACAAGTTCTGGAATTATCAGCGAAAGTGCAACAAATTAAATCATTAAGACCTGCTTCTCAAAGGGCTTTCGATTTAACTCAAGAACTGTATAGAGATGTTCATGATATTTTTGGATTAACTCCAAAATATCGCTCAGATGTTCCGCAAGTTGAAAATAAATCTGATGAGCAATTAATAAAGCTAACAGAGACACTTTCCTTAGCCCCTAAGAGTCCAAAGTTTAAGACAGACTCAGCAGAAAATTCTGATGCAGAAAGACCCACTCGAAGTCGTGCAACAGTTTTGGGTAGACATTCGAAGCGAAGCCAAACACCATTTGGTCCTCGAAAAAAAATGACTTTGAAAATTGAAACTGACGAAATTTCTGATTCTGAAAAATCGCCTAAGCCGACTTTGGATGTACCCTCTCCACCCGTATCGCGAGTTAATTCCGATGAAATGCCTGAAAAAAAATTCACCAGACGGGAAAAAATGGCTCACTACGATTTACAACGGAAAACTTTTGTTAGCGATTATCGCACGACGAATAAAAATACAACTGATCTGGGTGATTTGCATAATAAATATACACTCTATATCCCTAAACTTGCATCAGAATTAGAAGCTCTTACTGAAACGCCGACAAATAGCTCGAAAATCCAAAGCCTCAAGAAGCGGCTGAATCAAAGAGCTGAGAATTCAATTGTTGATCAAGAACACGTGGAATTAGAAGCTGATATCGTCTGTAGATTGAATCATCTTTTACGTCAAAATAAAACATTTGAGTGCCTTTAACGATAAACTGAAAAAGAAGCCTCAGTAATGTATTGAGGTTTCTTTTTTCATAAGTAATTTAATTAAAATCTTGTAGGGATTTCTAGTTTTGTAGTAATTGAAAAACGTTGTTATTTTCTGTTAAATTATCGGTTTTAGAATTAAGATTCTGGATTAAAATTTAAGAAAACCGTACTTATTCCAGATTGAATTTTCAGATAATTCTTTTTATTTTTTTTTGTTGTACAAACCTCAACCATTCATGTATGATTTCCCGCAGAGTTTAAAAAAATAATAAAAACGTTATCCGTATTGAGTTAATATCTCTCAACTTTTCACTAGGTTCACTCGATAATTTGATCCATTTTAACAAACGACATCGTTACTGTTTTTGAAAAACGATAGGGATACTTTAAAGCAGTAATTGTCTTGTAGGGCAAATTTTTACGTGCTTTTAAAATTGTTTTAGAAACTTCAAGTTTTCCTAAATGAGGTTCATGGGAGCCTCCGGTTTATGCTGCTTAATTAAAATAATTGTAAAGAGAAAGGGAGTATTTAATGGCGAAAAAGTTTAATATTCGTGCGCCTAAATCTGTGAAATTGCACGAAATGGATGAAAAAGAAATTCAGGAAATGGTTAAAAAAGAAGCCACTCGAATGCTCGATAGCTTCCCCAAAGAGTACCGTCCTATCGGTGTGAACGCGGTTACTGTTGAATCACTCGTTCCTGGTACTCGTCAGGATGTCGGCGTTTGGGCTCAGTGGGAGCGCGCATGTTGTGGAAGCCGCGACAAGATTGCGGAATTCACAGATCCCGTTATTAATGAGATTGAGCCTGGCGATACCGTCATGAGCGAGAAACTCTTGAATACTCATTTCGAGTCACAAATGCGCGTGGTTCGACTCGAAAATCCTGAAATGCACGGTAAACAATCCCATTAATCTTAATTAGGAAATTAATACGATGCTTGTACAGCCATTTTCCCCAAAATCAGAACTTCATTTTGATGCCAGCCGGCTACGATTATTTCCTCAGGGTCATAAAACCCTGGTGATGGATCGTATTTCGGGAAAATGGCTCAGCATCGATACAGGCGATGTACCCGTCTTCAAATTATTAGGGTCTGATTTAGAAGCGCTTCATATGCCTCTTCCCGATTCCATTAAAGATCGCGTTCAAGCTTTTGGCGAGGCTTGTGTCAGTCATCAAGTCGGTGTTCCCGGTGTGGAGCGGGCTTTTGGTGACCTCAATACGATTATTGTTAAACTCACGAATGCCTGTAATTTAGCGTGTACCTATTGTTATGACTTCGAAAAAATTGAAGGCGCGCAAAAGTTAGAACGCAGCATTGCCCGAAAAGCCATTGAACAGGCACTTGATATTTGTCCCGATGTTCTCTGGGTTATTTTACATGGCGGAGAGCCTATGTTGATGTGGGAAACCGTCGAAGCCTTAGTGCTAGAAGGGGAGATGCTGGCTTACCAAAAAGGAAAACAAATTCGATTTTCCGGTCAAAGTAATATGACGCGACTCAATGAGCGAATCGTCGCCTTCTCCGAAGAGCATGAGATTGCCTGGGGTGTTTCATTAGATGGAACAGCAGCCATTCACAATCACTTTCGGATGGATCATCAGGGCCAGGGAAGCTATGGGCTTTTTATGCAGTCTTTGGAGCAATTCCCAAGATTTCTACGATGCAGTGGGGTCATGAGCACAATCACACGTGTGAATGATTCGCTGCTTCTGGAAACAGCACGGCATTTTCGGGATATGGGTATGGCCTCCTGGAATTGGAGTTTATTCCAGCCCATCGGTCGGGGTCGTGAACAATCAACTCATTTTGAGTTCGATATTCAAAAACTTCTTAAAAGTTGGAATGAATTGTTTGACGCCCTGGAAGAGGGGGAATTTGATGGCTTTCCTGTAATGCCCGTCAAAAAGTATCTGGATAATTTTATTTCCGGTCCCAGCGGAAACATGTGTATGCGTCCACAATGTGGTGCCGCTCGTGACTTACTATCGATTTCCGCTGATGGCACCATCGAAGCGTGTGATTGTATTGATCCCACGGGGCCATTGTCCAATTTAGGAAATTTAGAAACAGGGACTTTGGCAGAAGCACGTGCTTCATCTACGGCAGATGCCATCCGATCTCGCAATGTGAATACTGAGGAAGCGGGCTGTGGAGATTGCCTGTGGTATGGCGTTTGCGGCGGAACTTGTCTGGCCCATTCTCCGGGACTGCATGAGGTTTGGAGTGATTCTTGCGAAGTGGCTAAACTTGCTTTTTCTCGTATCTCCCGATCGATGTTGCATTCTCAGAAGCTGCTTCGTTATCTCAAAAGTTTAGAAAATTTCAACTAAGGAAACGAAAAATGCCTTATGCCTCCCAACAGGCGAGTTTTCAGCTAGCCTTTGAACCTGTAATCAGTCACTTATTTGCTCAATCCTCCTGGGATACTGTCTCTCAACTGGCTCGTTACGTCAGTGAAAATAATCCCTATGGCGAAAATAGTTTTTTAAAAAAGGCTTTAGACACCGCTTTCCCTGATCGTGTTTACGTTGAAGAAGATTTTATTCGTCATCAGCTTTGGTGTACTTGGAGAGAAGCCCAATGGCAGAATCGTCGCTTAGATTTAAACAGTACAAAATTAAAGGTCGTTAATGCCCATTACTGTCAGGAAACGGAAGGGCATCCCACTCTACTGGTTTCTCCGATGACGACCGCTGTTTCGGATGCACTGCTTTTGTTAAAACACCTGCATAATGATAGGCCGGTTATTTTGTATGGGCAAGACATTGAATCCATCCAGTTGAGTAATGATATTGATCCGTCTTGGATTGCCGGTGATGGTTTACAGGCCTTGAAACGGATTCAAATTACGCTTTCGGCTAATGGTGTGCTGTGTACGTATCCTGATTTTGTTTATTCGGGCCATGCGAGTTGCCCTATGCCGTTTATGGGTGGGCATCGTCCCTTGGCTTCCGGCTATGCATCGTTAGCAAGCAAGCGTCATAATGAGGCCAATACGATGCTTTTGCCTTGTGTTTTATTGCATGAGAATGCGGATGAAATCATCGTTCATTTTGAAGAGCCTATCGAGATCGACGATGAGGGCGATATTCCTAAAGCGTATCGCCAAACCGCGATTGTGGGTTTAATCGGCTCGATTTTAGAGGAGCTTATTCAGCTGGCAGGCCCACAGTGGCTTTTATTGCCAACTTTAACCTATAACAGCCCGCAAATGGCGGCTGAAAGAACCCTTGTTAAAAGTCATTAAGTTAAAATTAGCTAGACGCTTCCATAGCTTCAGGTGGATACTGCTTCAAGTCGTCAACTTTTTCGCGCGCAGCTGCAATATGATGAGGAACTTGAGCATCTTTTCCTATTTTTTTAGGCAACTTGGTAAATTTAGTTTGTTGCAGATTAAGGTCTTTTTCGAAGTCCAGGATACTTTCTTTCCGCTTTAGCCCTGAAGCTCTTGCATCATCAATAACCCATTGATTTTCAGGTCCTGGATAATCTTCTAGTAAAACATCCAGATGAGTCCCATTTACCGTTTTTCCAGAATTGGTTTGTCTTTTGGCAAAGTGGTTTGGGTATCGACCGTAATCTTTATGTTCATATGGTATAGAAGCGTTTAAGGCATTTCCTATCTTTCTTACAAGCTTACCCACAGTAGAGCGTATCGTTTGGCCTGGATCGGATTGAGCCCATTTAGTCTTATTTCTTGTTCGTAAAGAGAGTTTGTCTTGGTAAGGTCGAAATTGATTTTTTCGATTACCACTTTTGAGTTTTCCTGTTCCTGAGAACAAAAAGCAAGAATTATTTTGGTCAATGAACATTCTCTCACCTTTAAACAAAGACTATCGGGCTAAATTTAAATTAATAGACCTTTTTGTTTTTTCCAAAGGCGTGTTTGATGTGTTTGTAGAGATAAAGGCCGCCCAGGAAAACAAGCACAAGGATAATTGCGGTATCGAATTTGTGCCAGATTTCTTTAAAGGCTTCCAAGTGCTCCCCGAATTTAACGCCGACCCAAACTAAGCCATAGCTCCAGATGAGTGATCCTAAAAAGGTGTAAATAATAAAGGGAACCAAGTTCGCTTTTAAAATTCCTGCCGGTAGTGAAATGAAAGTCCTTACAACCGGTAACATCCGACAGAGAAAGAATGCTAAATCCCCGTAACGGGCAGTCCATTTTTCAGCTGTATCCAGATCACTTTCTGAGAGCAGTAACCATTTGCCATATTTGACCAGGAATTGCCGTCCGCCCATATAGCCGATCCAGTAAGATGGCAAAGAACCCAATACACAACCGACCGCACCGGCAATGGCTGCTAAGTGGAAGTTCAGCTTTCCTTGCTGAACCAAAAAGCCAGCGTAGGGCATAATGAATTCGCTGGGTAAGGGAATATTGAAAGACTCAATGGCCATTAACAAAGCCACGCCTGCATAGCCCATTAAAACAATCGTATGATGAATCATTTGGAGCAGCCACTCTAAAAGAGCGTGGAAAATAGCCATCAGGATTATGTCTCTTTACAGTCAGGGTGGAATCTGGAATGAGCTAGGGAGTGCTGACACTTAGTAGATACAAGGCGTTAGGAGTCAAACACCCGCAGCGTATACAACAAAACCATACGTGAGGAGTAGTTAGCGACGCAGTATATGCAAGTGTCAGTGCGCCCTAATGGAAAATGAAGCGAATCACAGCCATGAGTAAACCTGTGAACATGAAGGTTAACGGAATCGTTAAAACCCAGGCCCAAAGAATATTACCAACGACACCTAATTTTAACGCAGATAATCGTTTGGTGGCACCAACACCCATAATGGATGTTGTAATAACGTGAGTGGTGCTAACAGGTAAGCCCATGTGGCCCGCTGTCAGGATAATCGCAGATGCTGCGGCTTCCGCTGCAAAGCCGTGTATGGGCTGGAGCTTAATCATTTTATTTCCGAGTGTGTGGATAATTTTCCATCCACCACTCAGTGTTCCCAATGCCATCATGGTGGCGCAGCCGACCATAACCCAAAGTGGAGGATCTCCTTTTCCCGCATCAAAAAACCAAATTGGGAAATGAGCGCCACTCATTTTGACATAGGTCAGTAAGGCTAAGGTGATAATCCCCATTGATTTTTGCGCATCATTATTTCCGTGGCTCAATGCCATAAAACATGCGGAGACGATTTGAAGTTTACTGAAAACCGCATTGATTCGGTGCAGTGAAACTTGATACACAAGCCAGGTAATCGCGACCATCAGCATGAACCCGATTGTAAAGCCTAAGAGCGGTGAGCTAAACATCGGGATAATAATTTTAGACAAGACAGCTTGCCAGTCGATATTTTGGCTTCCGTTTGCCGTTGCAAAAAAGGTCGCACCCAACAAAGAGCCGATCAATGCGTGGGACGATGAGCTAGGCAAGCCGAGAAACCAGGTAATTAAGTTCCAAAGTGTTGCACCAATGAGTGCACAGACCACAACGAGCATGGACATTCCTTGCTCGTGAACCAGCCCTTTACTGATGGTGGTAGCAACATGGGTACTCATTAAAGCACCCGCAAAGTTAAATGTTGCACCAAAAAGTACAGCCGTCCGAGGGGTCATTACCTTGGTTGCGACAACTGTAGCGATCGCATTGGCGGCATCGTGGAACCCATTGATATAATCAAAGCCTAAGGCTAAAACAATAATGGCCACTAAAAAATAGAACTCGGGGCCGGTGCTTAAAACTGGGAAGGGTAGAGGCATCCGATAGTATCCATCACCTATTACGTGTGTTTTAGCATGATTTGGAGGGCAACACCGGCTGCATCTCTGTACTGATCGGTGACATCTTCCAGCATCTCATAAATGTCTTTCCTCAGGATCAGCTCGCGAGGATCGGCAATGGTTTGGAATGAGGAGGCAATCAGCTGGCCGAGAATTGTATCACCATGATCTTCCAGTTCTTGAAGGATGGCAACTTTCGCACTAATGGTTCGGCTCTGTAGTTTTCCGGAAAACTCTTCGAGAACCCCACTCATTGCATCCGATTGACGTTCGATAATGACGACGAAGCGATCAAAATCTCCATTGTAGGAGTGCATCCCATGGGTGAGCATTCGGTCGGAAATTTTGCCAATCAACTTGGGAATTTTATAGAGGGTTTGAGCAAAAAGTTGAATGTCTTCTCGGTCAAAAGGTGTAATCAGGGTTCTACAAATATCCTGGGTTAAAGAATCCAGGATTTTTTTGGCTTCACGCCGTGAGAGCTTGATCCCTTCAGCTGTCTGTCGTAAAACTTCAGAATCTGTCGGGTTCTCAACAAGTGTTTTGAGCAGGCGAACACTGATAGTTGCTTGGGAGTCTAAGCCCTTCAACATTTTGACAAATTTTTCTTCACGGGGAAGCAAATTGAACATGAAAAAAGCCAAGCTGAGCTAACATTGCTTAAGTTTTAACCCAAGCCCCCAGAAGTCGCAACCACTTAATCACCTTATCTCATCCTTGTAACGCGTATATTATTTCGCCTCGCCTCATTCAAATAGGGTAAAAATGCCCCCAAACGGTCGCGCTATGATAGTATGAAGTGCAATGCCAAAGTTGTTTGAGAGTTGTTTTGGCATCTGTAGCCCCCCGAATTGTAATGGTTAGTTTTCTCCTGGATTGTACAATTGCCTATAATGCCAAGGTTTGGGAATGAGTTTGATTCGGAATAATAAGCCTATTTGTGTTGGCCTGTCAGTTACTCGCTTTCAAGTAGAGTTAGTCACTTATAGTCCAAAATCTGGCGCCATAGAAAAAGTGATTGCTGCGGATATTCCGCTGGGCGTTTTTGATGGGGATGCCGATCAAATCACAGATCCGATGCAACTGAAAGCGATTATAGGCACTGTAATCCGCAGTGCAAAAGCGTCTGGCCAAGTTCATCTGTCTCTTCCCGGAACACTGTTTCGGATGGCTGAAATGCCCAGGATGGAACCCGATGCACTTTATCTGGCTTTATCAACCGAAGCTGAGCGCTATCGGACCTTCGATGGCACTGAAGCCATTGTTGACTTTAAACCATTGGATTCCGATAAGGGTGGTGCCCAACAACCTGTTGTATTTGGTGCGGTTCGGAGCGATACTCTTGCCGTTTACCTGAAAATTTGTAAAGATTTGCGGATTAAGCCCTATAGCATTAGTTTGGAGCCGATTAACGTGCTTCGTGCTCTGGGTGCATCCGGTATTCTGGATGGCTTGATTCATGAAATTGGATCGGATGCGTTCTGGGGTAGTGTGTTTGTTGAACATAGTCGCGTTCGGTTCATGATATGGCAAGGCAATCGCTTGATTGAATTGCGGGAAACCGCCATGGAAATTCCGGCTGTTTCTCATGATGGGAGTGCCGATTTCTTTATTGTTGAAGATCTTCTGGAAGAAATCCGCCGAACAACGAAGAATACAATTCCTTCGGTGTGGGTCACTCATGATTTACCCGATCTCTTGCGTAGGAGTTTATCCGAACGTCTCGGTTGTCCATTTTTCCCTACCATGTTGGGTGAAAGTTTAGCCAAGCACGATCCCACACCGGTGAGCCTGGCTGCTGTTGGAACGGCTATGACGTCTTTTGTTGAGTATCCGTGCCAATTTGATATAAACCGAGGTCTGACGCGCATTAACGGAAGCTCTGCTTCCTCGAATACGTCGACTAAGGACATGGTGGGCCCTGATGATGCTGGTCCTGGTCCGTTAATTACGGGCGGCGGAATTCTTGCTGCCATAGCGGTTTTTGCTTCAATGGTTTTGTTTTTCTTGAATATGATTACCTCTCAGCAAGTTCCTGATTTGACTAGTAAGCGAGATTCCGTACAAATGCAAGTGAGTGCTTTGCAATCGGAAGTAACTGACCTAAAACGGAAATCGGCTTTAGATAACAGTCTCTTAGAGGCGGTGCATAATGCTCAGATTCGTAACCAAATTTATATTGCTTTAACCAGTGACCTGAAGCGTAAAACACCGCAACAGGTTTGGCTTGAAACCTTAACCGCTGGTGAAATCCTCAGTGTTTCCGGTAAGGCGATGAACCAGAGTGCTGTGATTCACTTTGCCCAAAGCTTTGATGATGCACCTTATACCAAAGCGATTCTGATTGACTCCATTGCTGAGAATAAAGTGAGTGAAACGACTGTGTTCGATTTCAAATTCAGCGGTGGTATCAAGTTGGCTCCCCAGCTTTTACCGCCTGATCCGACAACTCCTAATACAGCGAGTTCGAGCACTCCTCAATCGGTTCCGCAGTAAACCTTTGTCCTTTGTTCAATAAGTTTAGGATTTTGAAGCGTTTCCTATGGCTTTAAAGAAGAGTGAAAAAAACTTGGTCGGTGTTGCCACTATCGCGATTGGTGGGGCCATTATTATGATGGTTGCTATGCCTCAATGGGATAGTTGGAATGCCAGTAATAATCAAGTGAATGCCCTTAAAGAAGAGATCAAGAATTTTACGGCTCAACAGGATTCCCTGAAGGCGCAAGTTGCTTTGTTGAGACAGCATACGGATGTCCCTCTGGGTGTTATTATCCGAACTTATAATGAAGGCAATCGGGAGCAGATTATCAAATCACTCCTGGATCATGTGGTTAACTTGGCGATGGGGGCTGGAAATCGCTTCATTAGCTTAAAGCCCAGTGATGCAGCACCGATGATTCCTCCGCCAGCCCCTTCTGCAGCTGCTGCGAAGACGGGAACTACGACGACAACCACAACAAGTACGACGACTGCTGCAAGTGCAACCACGTCGACAACGACATCCACGACACCCGATGCCAATGCAGAAGCTGAGGCAGCTGTGGCTCCTCCTCCTTTAACCACTTTTGGGTATGATATGGCTATTCGGGGGTCTTATGATACCTTGCAGCGCTTTTTAAGAATTATGGGTCAGCAAAAAGAGCTTTTAGAGATTGTGAGCTTAACCTTGGATAATGAGGCGCTTAAAGGGAAGGCAGGCTCAGCCGGAACGCCTGATCCATCCCGCCCACTTAAGTTGACTGCACACCTGCGTCTTGCTATCCAACCCGAAAGATAAATATAAGTTCAAGCAAAAAGCTCTGGTTTATTACCAGAGCTTTTTTGATCGCTGTTAGATATTAATTAGCTGGCGGCGCGACCGTAGTCGTCTTCCTTTCGTTCAATATCATCTTCGCCAAAGTAGTTGCCGAGCTGAATTTCGATAATCTCGACCAATTCAGCTGCTTTGCCTTCCACTTCGGTGGGATTGCTAATCCGATGCCAAGCCATTAAAGGAATCAGAACAGCTTCACCCGGGATAGGACGGAGAATGTCGTTATCCAAAGTAATATCGGGGCGACCAGCGACAATCATCCAATGCTCTTCCCGTTTTTGATGACGCTGAAGGCTGAGCCTGTTACCCGGTTTTACGGCGAGCTGTTTCAATTTGAAACGGGCATCATCCCGTAATACAGTGTATTGTCCCCAAGGGCGTTGCTCGGTTTCACCTTGAGGAGCAACAGGGGCAAAACTGCCGTAGAGCATTTCGAGCCATAAAGCATCTTTATTGTCAGTATTTTTTAAAGTTGCAGAAGGGCTGCCTTTGCCGCTACCGAATTTATTACCTTTGACCAAGACGCTTGTTTCGCCATTTGAATTTGAAAGCGTCAGTTTACCGTCTAACACCCAAGCTTGGTAGCCTTCTAAAGAGGCATCTTCTGGGATGCTTGTTTCTGATTGAGCCGTAAGGGTTCTTAAACGAATTTGGTAATGTTTGTTTGCATAGAGAACTTCAGGGGACGACACGTAAAAACCTCCAGAAAGGAATTGATTTGCGAGGTATATCAATTAAGTAGTGAAAGAATAAATAAAGCCAAACAAAATTGGAATTTGCTAAGCAAAGCGAGCTGATCGAGAAAACTAAAAATATTAAAGGATAATAGTATCCCAAAGAAAAAAAAGAAGTTGTTTATTTAGAAGCTTCGTAAACTCATGACTTGGGGAGATTAACCTTCTTCGTTCGAGGCATATTCATAGGACAATGCTGGCAAAGCTCGGGCACCGGAAGTTGGGTGACAGGCTGAGCATTATGGCCGATGGGTCCATGGATGTTACGGAGCCATTGATACATGTCGTTATTCCAGAAGTCTGGATCCCAAGCTTTTCCGCTGTCTACCGGACTCTTTAAATGATGAGAACAGGGATAAAGGTTAAAATCCACATCCACGCTAACGGTTGTGTAGGCTTCTCTGCAATGGCGGTGCTTGCTCATATCCTTATCCAATAAGGTGGGCAAGGTGACATGAAGCGGACTGACCATTAGCTTTTCGGAATGCATACGTTTCAGGAAGCGGACGACGGGAGCTTGCTGGCGGTATAGTGTTCGATCCGAGCCGTGCTCTGGTTGAAAGTTTTCAAAACGGACGCCATCAACCCCAAGCTCAAGGGCATAGGTTAACATTTCAGGCATTGTTTTATAGTTGTGAATATCGACCGTCAGGCAGATATCGATGACAAGACTGCTGTTGGAGGCTTTTTTTCTCTCTAGGAAACTTTTTAGCTGTTGTTGTGCTCGTACAAACTCACTGGGATCTCGCCCGGTGAGACGCCAATACTCGGAAGGCTTATGGGCGCTCAATTGCACAACCAGGCATGCCAGGGGGCTATTAAGAATAGATTCTGCCCAGGATTGCAAGCGGTGTCCACTGGTATAAATCGTAGTTTCTGTTTGATTAAATTTATAGGCCAGATTCACTAATTCCATGATGTGAGGATTTCGAAAAGGATCAGGAGGTCCACTAAAAACGAGGGTTCTAATGGCTGGAACTTGTTCAAGCAGAAAACGGAAATGCTCTGGCGTTAGAGTTTGACCCAATACTTGGGTCATTCCAGCTTCATTTTGTTCGGCTGCTTTCCCGGCGACTGAAGCAGGTGCTGATTTCATAGAAATGTTCAGGTGGATTGGCTCATAATTAAGCGTTTCCGACTCCTGACTGAGGTGCTTATGGTATTCCCAGACATTCAGTAATGAGGGAATGTGCTGCCACCATGCCCAAAAGCCTTTTTTATTTCCGCTCTGTCTGTTTTTTTGCATGAGATTAAAAGGAAGATTCGTTTGCCATGGGGCAAAGGTTTCTTCGTCCCACGGAAGAGGGCTATCGTCAGAATTGGTTTCTTTGCTGTCAGAATCGCGCATATAACAATTATAAAAGCAACTGTTTCAAACAATAAGGAACTGATCCCCTAAATCCCTCAAGGGATGGAGCTTTATGCTTGAGTTTGGGAATATTTTTCCTAACCGGCGACGACTTTGCTCATGTCGAACAATGGGATATAAAGCGCTAAGGCAACGCCAAGCAGGATACTTCCCAGCACAATAATCATAATCGGTTCAATCATCGTGGTAAGTGTATCAACCGCCCGATCCACCTCAACATCCAAAAAGTCTGCTGCTTTGTGGAGCATATCTTCCATTTGGCCGGTTTCTTCAGCAATGGCAATCATTTTAACAACCATAACAGGCAGAATACCGGTTTGCTCCAGTGGTTTTGCCAGTGTGCCTCCTTGAAGGACACTTTCACGGGCACGTTCAAAGGCGGCATGTAAAACGTAGTTATCGACCGTGTTTCCTGCTGTTACCAATCCTTCGGTTAAGGAAATACCGGAGCCGACCATTGTCGCCAAGGTTCGGATGAAACGGCTGACGTAGACTTTCCGGAAGAGGTCACCCAAAAGAGGGAAAGTCAGTAACCATTGATCCACCAGTGGTTTCCCTTGTCCGGTACGAAACACATGGAACCAAAAACCTAAACTACCGGCACCGACTAAGATTGCCCACCAGAAATTCATGAAAAAGTGGCTGGTCGCGATGAGGACCAGTGTCGGTAAAGGGAGCTCGGCGTGATTATTGGCAAAAAGGTTTTGGAATTGAGGTACAACGACCATCATAATAATGATGATAACTCCGACGATAACCACAACTGTGAAGGCAGGGTAAATCATCGCGCTTTGAATTTTGCCTTGTAAGGCCATCATTTTTTCAATTAAAGTGGCGAGCCGCATACAGACAAGTTCAAGCTCCCCACTGATTTCACCGGCTTTTACCATGCTGACATACAGACTGCTGAACTGTTTGGGATACTTGGTTAGGGCGGCACTGAAGGAATCCCCGGCGATGACGTCGGTTCTCACTTTTTTAAGAATACCTTTTAATGTTCCGCTCTGGCTTTGTTGCTCCAGCATAAAGAGACCTTCAATGAGGGGAATACCCGCATTCAGTAGGGTGTGCAGCTGCTGAGTCATAATATTGATGTCTTTCATACTCACGCCTGGGGTCAGCAGGTCGCCCACAATGGGGATTTTATGGAGCATGCCTTCGACAGTAGCACTTTGTTGATCTTCGTTAATGCTAGTGGGGATATGGCCTTGGTTGCGAAGAATTTCTTTCGCTTCTCGTAAATTTTGTGCCTCAATACGACCCTCAATACTTTTGTTGCGGGCGGGATCGATTGCGGTGTAGATATAAACTGCCATTAAGGAGTTCTCCAGGGCTTTAAATATTGGGTTTTAGCTGTTCGGCTTATTTTTAACCTTCATCGAGATCTAAACCGAGTACACGTGTTACTTCGGCAACTGTGGTCAGTCCTTCATAAATTTTTCGTTTCCCATCCATTCCGAGGGTAAGCATGCCGTTTCGAACGGCAGCATCCTGAATCTGGAAAGTAGAGGCTCCATTCGTAACCAGTTCTTGGACTTCACGGTTCATGGTCATAATTTCGTAGAGACCCACCCGGCCGGAATAACCACTTTTTCCGCATTTGTCGCAGCCTTCACCTTTTTGAAGGGTGACCGGTTCCGTTATGTTGAGGATTCCCATTTCTTCTTCCGTGCTGGTATAGCTAACTCTGCAGGCGTTACAGACCTTACGAACCAGCCTTTGCGCTAAAATACCGATAACAGCAGTACTGACGAGGTAGTTTGGAGCACCCATCTCAAGCAAACGCGTAATGGTTTTGGAAGCACTGTTGGTGTGCAGGGTGCTGAATACGAGGTGACCTGTTAAAGACGCGTGAATAGCCGCTTCCAGGGTTTCGTGATCCCGAATCTCACCGACCATAACGACGTCAGGGTCTTGCCGCAGAATGGCTCTCAAGCACAGAGAGAAGGTGAGTCCCGCTTTATGTGAAACTTGAGTCTGGTTAACGCCGGAAAGAGGATACTCAACGGGATCTTCAATCGTGGTGATATTTCGCTCAGGCGAGTTGATTTCTCGTAAGCAGGAATACAGGGTTGTGGTTTTACCGGATCCTGTAGGTCCTGTAACCAGAATGATGCCGTGTGGGGCATGGACCATTTTGGCAATCCGTTTGCCTTCATCGGATCTAAGACCAAGCTTCTCGATACCGCCTGTTGTGGCGTTAGGCCGTAATAAACGGATAACGATTTTTTCGCCAAACTGAGTTGCAAGCGTGTTAACCCGCATGTCGACTTCCTGACTACCTTCTTTCAGACGCATGCGCCCATCCTGAGGACGACGACGCTCAGCGATATCCATCCCGCTAGCAACTTTAACCCGGGAAACAAAGGCGGCACCCATTTTCTTAGGAATGGAATGCATTTCTCGCAGAATCCCGTCAATCCTGAAACGAATCAACAAGCGTTCTTTTTGCGGCTCAATGTGAATGTCGGATGCGTTGCTGTCTAGGGCTCCAACCAAGATAGAGTTGACTAACTGAACAACGGGTGCATCATCAGCATCCATTTCAGCTTCAAGTTCTTTGGTGATCCCACCTTGATCGTACTGGTTATTTTGTTTGGAAAAATCTTCTTCGATCCGTGCCATGGCGTCATCCGCGCTCGAACGACTGCGATAGTACTTATCTAAGAGAGAAACCAATTCTTTGTGGGTGGAAACCCTGGGGATAGGTCGATAGCCGGTTAAAAGAGCAACTTCATCCAAAATATGAAGGTTATCAGGGCGCGCCATAATGACTTCAATGCGTTTATGCGCGTGATCCATCCGATAGGGAACGACCATGTGGCGCCGAATGAAGTCCGATGGAACCAGCTTCATGACTTCAGGATCGATTTCGAGGTTGCTCGTATCGATGTATTGCAAGCCGTGTAGCTTGGCCAAGGCTTTACCCAAGTGAACTTCGTCTATATAGCCCATGCGAATTAAGACGGCACCTAAGGGGGAGTTTGTGGCTTTCCCCTCCTGGAGGGCTTGGGCGAGTTGTTGACTGGTAATATACCCCTCATCAATGAGGATATCCCCAATCCGCTTGGGCTGAGGTTTGGGAATAGCGGTTTTGGTAAAGGGTACGGTCGTTTCAGTGGTAGATTTTGCGGCTTCGACAAGTTTTTCCGTGCTTGTATTCTGGGGAGCAGCTGCAATGTCTGATAAAGATGTAGTTACAGCTTTGCTTGCTGGATTCTCAACTTGACCCGTTTGTGTTTCAGGTACAGACATTGCTGGATTTACAGCTTGAACTGCTTCCGCTGGTTTCTGTTGAGAATCTACTTGCTGTTGAATAAAACCTTCAGGAGCAGTGCCTGGTGTATTTGCCGTTTGGGGCTGAGCCACTGCTTGATGAAGCTGCGCTTCTGACGAAGCTGGATTTGGGTTTGTTGTTTGATCAGGTGTCGTTGGCAAAGGTTGTGGGGCATAATAAGTCTGTGTAAAACCTTCAGGAGCAGTCGTTTGCGGGTAGGCAGCTTGAATGGGTGCCGTTGGCATTGGTTGGGGAGCGGAATACTGTTTAGGAGCTTCTTCTGAAGCCGTGCTGGGTGGATCAATGGTTTGAACAGCTGCGGCTGGGCTTTGCTGAGGAGCTGCCCATCCTTCTGGCACAGCGGTTTCTGATTGAACTGACTGAGCTGTTGTTGTAGGTGTTTGCTGTTGAATCCAGCCATCCGGCAGAATGGTTTCGGGATTAATAGAGTGATCTGTTGTCGCAAGCGTTTGTTGAGGAGCTGCTTGCTGTTGAATCCAGCCATCCGGCACAGTAGTGCTTGGATAAGTTTCCTGGGTTGCTTCAGGCGTTGCTGCTTTCTGAACGGCGAGCTGCTGTAAAAACTCCGTAGGAACCGTAGTTGTTGGATAGAAATCTTGACTTGAGCTCGCTTGCATTGTTTGTGGCACTGCTTGCTGTGAACTCACTGGGACAGAAGCCTGTGCTACTGAGGGATTTGTTGCATGAGCAACTGGAGCTGGGTTTAAAGGCGCGGGATTTAACAGAGCCGGTTGAGGCATTCTTAGTCCACCAAAACCGCCTCCTAATGGAACGCCACGACTCAGCTCTTGGGAAAAGTTGCTGTCCGGACCAGTTGCCGGAATTCCAGGTTGATGCTGTTCTGCATCGGAAACAGCATTCTCCATAGAAGCATCCGAAACGGCTGCATCCGTTTTTTGAGGTTCATATTGCGAAGAAGGGAAAGACACGTCGGCGAATCAAGCTCCAAAACGATTAAACCCGTAAGTCATGCTCAAAATCTATTCAGAAGGGTTTGTATTCAATTCAAATATCGACACCATTGAAGCGTTCTTCAATTAGAATGAGTGAAGTTTTGCTTTTGCAGATTCTCTAAACGAATGATTTACAAGGTTGGATTCCATGGATACGCTGCATCACTTCTTTACTGATTTGAAAAAACAACTGCTTCCCGTTTGTATGAGCGCTCAGCAAGCGAGTAGTGAAGCGACCTTAATGCTTGAGTTCGTTTTAGAGATTGATCCGCAGCTTTTATACACAGATCCTGATTTCAAAATTCCTTTAGATCGTCTTGTTCAGCTCAACGCTTTATTACACGATCGGGTTCAACGACGTATTCCCATTCAATACCTCATGCATCGCGCGTGGTTTTTTGGTTTACCCTTTTATGTGAATCCGCATGTGCTCATTCCGCGCCCGGAAACGGAACTCTTGGTTGAAGCTGGCCTGGACTGGCTCCGAAAATGCCCTGCACAAACCGAAGCGTTTCAGATTCTAGACTTTGGCACGGGTTCTGGTGCGATTGCGGTGGCCATGGCCAAGGAATTAGGCTTAACGGCTCAAGTGAGTGCCTTGGATCTATCTGAAGATGCCTTGGACGTTGCACGGCTAAACGCCAAAAAATTCAAATTGCCCATTCATTTTTTGCCCGCCGGGGATGGCTTTGCTGTACTGAGAGAAGGCCAAAATCCAGGCAATGAAAAATTTGATTTGATTATTTCCAATCCTCCTTATATCTCGCTCGATCTGGAATCGACATTAGAGCCTGAAGTCGTATGGCATGAACCTCGAATAGCGCTTTTTCCACCGGCGGACGATTCCTATTATTTTTATCGGCAACTAATTGATGAAAGCCCTCGTTATTTGAAAGCGAGGGGTGCCTTGTTCGTGGAAGTAGGGGAAACCCAAGCGGAGCTAGTGGCAGAATTATTTCGTATGGCAAATTTTAACGAGGTAATTGTTATGCCTGATTATTCAGGTATTCCCCGTGTTGTAGGCGGATGCTATTCCTCCAAAACATAAGCACAGTTTGTTTTTTGCGTGTATTACTTTACAGTAACTTACGATTGACTGAACAATAACTTTTAACTATGTTGTGGGGTGGCATTAGAAGTGTTCATTTTTATTTCGTTGTCGTGTTAAAGGAAGAGGTCGATATCAATGCCAATCAGCAGCTACACCTTACCTCTTTATCCATCCAATCAAAATAATGCAAATAATTTGGTTAAAGAAAGTCCTAGGCTTAAGCTAAAACTGCCACACTTTGGCAGTATCGATAATATAGATGGGGATCAGATTCAATTCGGGAAATGGACGCCTAGTCCAAGACCCGAAGTTTTTAGACGCTCGCCTAGCCTAGAAAAATCTAAACTTCACGGACAATCGCCTAGCCCAAGCAAACCCAAGCTTCCAGGGCAATCGCCTAGTCCAAGTAAAACCGAGCTTCGCAGAGTCTTGGTCGGTAGAGTCAAAAAAAACTCAGGAAGCAAAGCTCCCCAAGGAAGCTTCTGTTCTGATAAGGCTCATGCAAACCAAGGGCCGATAGGGTTGTCTAACTTGGGAAGGCAAAATACCCATGAGGACCATGATGAAACAAGAGCATTGTTTCAAAAAGGGTTTAAAGGAATAAGCCTACGTTCTTATAAGAACAAAGCAAATCAACAGCAAGTAGGGATGTCTACCGCAGGTAGATTTATTGTTTCCAAAAATCAAGCGGATGAGAAGGAAGCAAGAAAATATGTCCGAAACTTCAATAAAACTCTAGCCGACTATGGTCTGCCTCGTCTGGAAATACCTCAAGGTCTTTCATGGCGTAAAGCTAAACTGAACATTATCAAGCAGCGATTCTCCCATCTTGCAGAAAATGCTAGAGAGGCTGAATTAGGGACTTTCATACTTGATGCTCCATCTGGAAAATATGTGCCACGTACAGCAGAGTTTATGGAAGCGGTTGTTGATGTAAACCCAATAACGAAGTTTCGTATTCCTGATAATCGACTTGAACACCTTGCCTCTGTTCGAAGTGTGTCGGCATCTGATACTGATGCGAGAGAAACTCTCCGTTTAGGACCCCGATTCCCTATGGGAGGAGGTGGAGGTACTCACCTTCTAACGCTTAAAGAACGGCGTAAATTAGTTATCCAAGCAGCCAGGGAAATAAGGGCATTAAGGAAAACTCCTGATAGCCCTGAAAAGCAGAAGAGGCTTGCGGAGCTTAAGGAATTTGCAGGCCCAGGGGAAGAGCTGATTCGGAAACATTATAATAATAAGAAGGCCGCCTCTAATTCATACCTCCCCACACCTCCTTCTAGTCGTGAGCACAGCCTTGAGCCACCGGATCTCTCTCTTTTTGTTTCTCGTGAATTGAGTCCTGAATTAGGGGCAATGAGTCTTCCTGCTAGCCCACGGCCAGCAAAGCGAAAGTTAATAGAACAAAATGAAAATGCAACTTTCATTAAAAGGGTAAAACAAGAGTCGCCGGTAAAGATAAAACTCGAACCCAAAGATGATGAAGGCTCTTCTGAGCTCTTAAACCCTCCTAGCCCAGAATTAAAAGCGAGGCAATTAGCGACTCCTAAACGCAGAAACCAACAAAGATCTAGGGCTGTACCCAATGGCCTTCAGAGCCCACTTATGAGTCGCTCTTCTAGTGTGAAAATAGAAGTGAAGCCAGATCCTGAAAAGAGTTTTGAGCAACAAGGTTTTAGCTACATAGCTACAGCTCCAAGGCCAAGGGAGAAAGATATTCCTTTATTCAGCATTGAAGATTTAAAAAAAGAAGAACAATCTTCCTTCGTGTCTAACTTTCCTGGATTTCAGAAGCGTGAGACCCCCCGCTGGGATGGCACGAGTCCAGTGCCACCCGGTGAATTTCGCAAGCATGAGACCCCTCGGTGGGACGGCATGAGTCCAGTGTCGCCTGGTGGATTTCAAAAGCGTGAGACCCCCCGCTGGGACAGCATGAGTCCAGTGTCGCCTGGTGGATTTCAAAAGCGTGAGACCCC